>Ga0163163_10000004_pt1 | contig 416569 bp, 404 predicted proteins | sample S65metaG_FD_119766 | JGI IMG/M metagenome (GOLD analysis project Ga0163163, IMG submission 119766) | Switchgrass rhizosphere microbial communities from Kellogg Biological Station, Michigan, USA - S6-5 metaG | ecosystem: Host-associated > Plants > Roots > Rhizosphere > Soil | place: USA...
AAAGCGCTTCGCAGCCCGTCACCGACAGGACCACCGAACCCAGCGCCACAAAGGCGGTCCAGGGTTCGGTGACGAACAAGGCGACGGCATAGGCCGGATTGGCGGCCAAAAGAATTTGCGGCTGTTTGGCGATCTCGATCCCGCCCAGCACCGCCAGCACGATAAACCACAGCACCATAATCGGACCGAATACCCTGCCGATTTTTTCGGTGCCGCGATTCTGCAGCAGGAACAGCACCACCAGGATCACCAGGGTGATGGGCATGATCCAGGGTTTGAAGGTATTCGAAGCGCCCAGGCCTTCCACCGCCGACAGCACCGAGATGGCCGGGGTCAGCATGCCGTCGCCGTAAAACAGCGCCAGCCCCATCAGCGCCGCCACGCCGATCGCCGTTTTGGCGGCGCGCGACACCGGCGCGCGATGGGCCAAGGCCGCCAGCGCCATCACGCCGCCTTCGCCGTTATTGTCGGCGCGCATGATGAAGCCGACATATTTGATGCTGACCACCACCACCAGCGCCCAGAAGATCAGAGACACCGAGCCGAACACCGCCGCCTGGCTGGCGGCGTGGCCTCCCGCGGCAAGCGCGGATTCGCGCATGGCATAAAGCGGGCTGGTGCCGATGTCGCCGAACACCACGCCCAGCGCGCCCAATGTCAAACCAAGATCGCGTTTCAGGCTTCGCCGGGAAGACGCCTGGGTATCTTGTTTCATGGCGGGAAAGGATGCCTTGCTGAGAGAGAACAGGCCAGCGTCAAGAGCAGGGTCAAATCGTGATCTGCGTACCCAGTTCTACCACCCGGTTGGGGGGCAGGTGATAGAAGCGGGCGGGCGATAATGCCGCACTGGCCATGGCCCGATATAGCCGGTTTCTCAGTGAGCCCAGCTCGGAACGTTCGGCGGGAACCAGGGTCTCGCGGCCGATGAAGAAGGTGGCGGTATCCACGTCCAGGGCCAAGCCGAAGCGGCGCGCCTCTTTCAGGGCCTGCGGCACGTCAGGGGTTTCGAAGAAGCCGTGATGCACCTTCACGGTGTAGAAGCCCTTGCCCAACTTCTCCACCTCCAGCCGCTCATGGGGCGGGACCAGCGGTGTGTCCTCGACCATAACATGGACGATCACCACCCGTTCATGCAGCACCTTGTTGTGCTTGAGATTGTGCAGCAGCGCGCCGGGTACGATGTCGGTGCGCGAGGAGAGAAACACGCCCAGGCCCGCGACGCGGGTGGTGCTTTTGTCGGCCCGTTCCAGGAACAGTGACAGCGGCAGGGATTCCGACCGCACTTTTTCCAGATGGACACGGCGGCCGCGCCGCCAGGTGTCCATGCCGACAAAGACGCAGAAGGCAATGAACAAGGGCAGCCAGCCGCCTTCCGGAATCTTCAGGCTGTTGGCGACGAAGAACAGCAGGTCGCTGATGCCCATGGCGCCGAACAGGCAGACCACCAACAAAGTGGGCCAGCGCCATTGCTTGCCCGCAACCAACGAGGCGTTGAAGGTATCGATCACCATCACCCCCGTCACCGCGATGCCATAGGCGGCGGTCAGCGCAATCGAACTCTTGAAGATCAGCACGATCAGCACCACGCCCACCGCCAGGAAAGCGTTCATGCGCGGCACGAAGATCTGGCCATAGTCGGTGGCGCTGGTGTGACGGATTTCCATGCGCGGCAACTGACCCAGCTGCACCGCCTGCTGGGTCATGGAAAAGACGCCGGTGATCACCGCCTGGCTGGCGATGATGGCGGCCAGGGTCGCCAGGATCACCATCGGCATGTGCGCCCAATGGGGAATGACGGAGAAGAAAGCGATATCCGCCTGTTCGGGATGGCGCAGCAGCGCCGCGCCCTGGCCGAAATAATTCAGCATTAAGGCGGGCAGCGCCACCAACAGCCAGGCATATTGGATTGGCTTGCGGCCGAAATGGCCCATATCGGCATACAGCGCCTCGCAGCCCGTCACCGCCAGCACGACCGCGCCCAGCGAGACAAAGGCCACCCAGGGCGCATGCAGGAACATCAGCGCGGCGTACCAGGGATTGAACGCGGCCAGGATGCCGGGGGTCTGAAGCAGGGAGGCCAGACCAAACCCGGCCAGCGCGACAAACCACAACACCATTACCGGGCCGAACAAGCGTCCGATCCTGTGAGTGCCGCGGCTCTGAATGGCGAACAGGCTGGCCAGGATGGCGAGCGACAGCGGCACCACCAGCGGGGCGAAGCCGGGGCTTTCCACCTTCAGGCCTTCCACCGCCGACAGCACGGTGACGGCCGGGGTCAGCATGCCGTCGCCGAAGAACAGCGCCAGGCCGACAATGGCGCCAATGCCGATGGTGGCCTTGAGCGTGCGCGTCATGCCGGGCGAGCGATGCGCCAGCGCCGCCAGCGCCAGGGTGCCGCCCTCGCCATTGTTGTCGGCGCGCATGATGATCAGCACATATTTGACCGTCACCACCAGGATCAGCGCCAGAAGATCATGGACAGCGAGCCCATCACGGCGATGTGATTGGGAAGCCCTCCTTCGGTGGCGAGCACCGTGGCGCGCAAGGCATAGAGCGGCGAGGTGCCGATATCGCCGAACACCACGCCCATGGCGCCCAACATCAGGCCGAACAGGTTGCGGCGGTCATCGGCGGGCGATCTGGCGCTATCGCCGTCCAGGACCTCGGGCGCGGCAGCAAGCGGGTCGCCGGCATGGTGCTCCGCCAACGGCTCCGGCAGGGGCTCGGGATGGTGAGAAATCACGGACAGAAGCGGATTTGCATCAGGAGAAAACGCTGCCCCTGCGTCATGGTTTGCGCGACAGCCTCGGCAGGCCAGCGGGCGGGACCATATTCCCGGTCTTGCGGAGCTTAAACCCCGGCGAGGCAGAATAGCGCAGGAATGACTTTAAGCCACTGCCCGGCCTAATAAATTTCGCCAATCAGAGCGGTTGCGCCCCGGCTGGAGCCGCCGCTGCGCGCCACCAAAGGCGGCCGGCCTGGCTCGGCGGGTTCGGAATCGGCGGGTCCTGATCCGATAAAGCCCTGCACCGGATAAAGCCGGGAGCCCCAGGCGCCAGTCTTGAGATTGAACACCCGCACCACCGACCAATCGTTGGCGCTGCTCACATCTTCGACCGGATCGTTTTCGTAGATCGAGCCGTCATTCAGCCAGTTGGCATGGTCCACCCGGATCTGGCGCGCGCCGACCAGTTCACGCACCACCGCGACATGGGCGCGGCTGGGACCGGCATAATTGTGCAACACCAGCACCGCGCCCTGTTCCGGCAGGCTGGTGCGCGGATATTTCCCTGCCGCCTTGTTCCACCAGGTATAGGCGTCGCCATAGATCATGACGCCGGAATGCTCGCGCGCATAAGGCACGCATTGCAGCGGGCCGGGATTGTTGTTCTCGACGGTGACCTGACCCCGCTCTACGGCCACGGGCGGCGGCGTTTCATCATATTCCACCATGCTGTTGGCGCAGCCTTCCAGGCTGAACGCCAGCAGCGCGACACAAGCCAGTTTGCCGATTGCCCGCATGGATGCTGTCCCCGTTACGGGACAAAGTTAGGCCTCACGGCTCAAAGCGGTGTTAGGCGGATCGTCCGAATTTTAGCGATTCAAAAGCCGCGGATATTTTTAGGGCGGCGTTTACGATCGACGTTACGAGCTTATTCGCCGGATGTTATTTGCTGGCGTACCGCCCGCGGCCGAAGCGCTCCCATGGCGCCGATAGACACCAAGCCGGAAACCGCGAAGAAGAAGAACAGCGCGCTCCAGTTGGATTCGGCGAAGGCAAAGACCGGCAGCACCACGCCCACCACCAGTTCGGGGATGCCGCGCCAGCCGCCTTTTTGAATCTCGCCCACCCGGGTGGTGCGGTTGAAATCCATCCGGGTCGAGAAGAAGGCGTCGAAGGTGGCCCGCGTGTTGGCCAGGATCAGGCCGGAGGGAAACACCACGGCCAGAAGCAGCGAACGGATCAGCTTGTCCTCATGCTGGCGGCCCAGCATCCGCTGGCCCAGATAGAGATAGCCGATGGAAGAAACGATCCCCAATGCAGTGACCAGCAGCCCCAGCCATTGGACGCCGGGATAATAGACAACGCCCATGCTCATCAGGGTCAGGGAGATGGCAGCGCTGGCAAACGCCAGCATGTAGAAGGTGAACTGGCACATCTGCAGCGACATGGCCGCTTTCTTCCACAGCGGCATGGTGCTGCCCCAAATCAGCGGCAGAAGCTTGCGCGCCACCTGGGCATGGCCCTTGGTCCAGCGTGCCTGTTGTGCGCGCCAGGCGGCCGCGGTCTGGGGCAATTCACCCGGTACCACCAGGTCCGACACCATGGCGCCGCGCCAGCCCTGCATCATGCAGCGCATGGAAAGATCGAGGTCTTCGGTCAGGGTATCGCCGGTCCAGCCGCCGCCTTGCTCGATGGCGGTGCGGTTCCATACTCCGGCGCTGCCATTGAAGCTCAGCGGCAGTCCGGCGCGGAAACGGGCTTCCTGTTCCACCGAGAAATGCGCGTCCAGCAAAAGGCCCTGAACGCGGGTAAGCCAGTTGGCGGCCCGGTTGGCATGGCCCCAGCGTGATTGCACAAAGGCAAGACCGCTATCGGCCAGGAGCGCAGGCACAGTGCGGCGCAGGAAATCGGGCGGCGGAACAAAATCGGCGTCCAGCACCGCCACAAAAGGCGCATCGGAATGATTGAGGCCGAACGCCAGATTACCGGCCTTGAAGCCTTTGCGATCGCCGCGCCGCAGGATCTGGAAATTCACGTCTTCCGGCACCACCGCGCGGATGCTGATTGCGAGTTCCTCATGACCGCCGCCGTCGCCATCATCGAGGAGCTGAATGGTGAGCCGGTCGCGCGGCCATTCCATGCGCGCCGCGCTGGCGGCAACCCGGACCGCCAGGGGCCCTTCATTGCACACCGGCAACTGCACCAGAACATGCGGCAGATCGACATCGCTCAAATCGGCCAGCTTCAATTGCGGCCGTTTGCGGAATACGCGCACCCAGGCCAGCGCCGCCAATTGAACAGAAAGCGTGCAAACACAAACCAAGACGATGCAGAGGGCGAACTGCAGAAATTGGGAAAGACCGTGCATGGCGATCGTTCAGGCCCCCACAAGGCTCGTTTTTTCTTTAACCGGCGAACCGGCCGTTCTGGCCCATTCGGGCCCTGGGCCCGGCAGGACGGTGCCGGAGGTGGCGAACTTCTCCTGCCCGGCGCCCTTTAGCAAGAGGGTGCAGTGCAAAATGGACCTGCCCGCCCGGGGAAGTCCCATGATATCAAGGTGCTGCTCGGAGGAGGCCACATTAAAAACCGGTCAAAAACCCAGCTAGGAACTAGGATTTGGGCGAGCCGTTCCCATATTATATTGGCGAGATCCGTGAGGGGCACGGACAGGAGTGCGTCATGATTCGGCCTAACCCTCTTTTCCGCCCTTGGGTTAAGGGCGTTTCCCTCTCTTTGATGGCTGTTCTGCTGGCAGGTTGTATGGGCCCCACCCCCTACGCCCCGCGGCTGGAAGGGCAGCGGACCGGCTATACCGATCTGGCGCTGACTCAGAACCGCTATCGCATCACCTTCATTGGCAACAGCGCCACCCCGCGCGAGACGGTCGAAAGCTATCTTCTGCTCAGGGCCGCGGAAGTGACCCGGGCGGCGGGCTATTCCAGTTTCCTGTTCGACACCCGCAACACCAAGGCCAATCGCAGCTTCCAGACTATCCCCTATGGCCCCGATCCCTTCTGGGGGCCTGGCTTTGGCCGGCGCGGTTTCGGCTATTGGGGTGGATGGGGTTTCCCCTATGAACCGAATTACGATGTGGTGGTGCACACCAACTATGACGCCTATGCCGAGATCGTGCTGCTGACCGCGGACCAGGCGGCCAAGGAACCGCGCGCCATCAATGCCAATGAAGTGATTGCGCGCATCGGCCCGCAGGCCGCCCCCAAACCGAATCAGACCTAAGGGCGCGAGGAATTTTGTGACGTGGGCAGGAGGCCGCGCGGAGCGTACCCAGCGTACGTGAGCACGGCCGACGAACCCACGGCGCAAAGGGCCCGCGCCTAAGTCGTCTTAGCGCGCAGGCAGAATTCGCTGTAGCCATCGCGAGAGGCCACGCCGTCCACGGCGTGGCCTTCGCCATGGCACATATGCGGGATGTCGACCACCGACATGGGATCGTCCGCCAGCACCGTTAAAGCCGCACCCGGCATAAGCCGGGCCAGCGCCTTTTTGGCCAACAAGGCAGGCAGCGGGCATTTGAGGCCGCGCAGGTCCAAGGTCTCTTCCATCGCCTCATCTTGATAACGACGGGGGCGCGGCACAAGCTCACGAATCGGAGGACGTGTGGGCCTGATCAACGCGATACGGCGCGAATCCATCTATCTCAGCAGTATCGTGCGCACGCTTTGGCTGTTGCGCCGGGTCAAGCCCAACGCCACCCGCAGCATCGTGGATATTGTCGAAGGGCAGGCGCGCCGGCGCCCCGGCAACGTTGCCATCTATTGTCAGGATCAAAGCCTGACCTATGCCGGGCTGGATGCACGCGCCAACCGCTATGCTCATTGGGCCATTGCGCAAGGCATCGGTCGGGGCAGCGCCGTGGCCTTGCTGATGGAAAACCGGCCCGATTACATCTGCGCCTGGCTGGGCCTGTTCAAGGCCGGCGCCCAGGTGGCGTTGATCAACACCAATCTCGCCGGTGCAGGCCTGGCCCATTCCATCGCCATCTCCGGGGCCAAACACGCCATTGTGGGCGCGGAGCTGGCAGATGTTTTCCGCGCCGCGCCTTTTGAAGCGGCGCCAACGCTTTGGGTCGAGGGCGAAAGCGGAAATTTGACCCAGGCCCTGGCGGCAATGCCGGAGATGTCTCCCGGCAAAGGCGCGCGTGCCGGCATCACCCTCAAGGAACGCGCGTTTTTTATCTACACATCCGGCACCACCGGCCTGCCCAAAGCCGCCAATTTCAGCCATATGCGCATGCTGTTCATGATGAGCGGCTTTGTCGGCGCCCTTCGGCCCCGCGAGACCGATCGCATCTATGACCCCTTGCCGCTTTATCATTCCACCGGCGGGGTCTGCGCCGTGGGCATGGCGTTCTTCTCCGGCGGCGCCCTGGTCCTCAAGCGCAAATTCTCAGTGCATGAGTTCTGGAGCGACGTGCACAAATACCGCGCCACCATCTTTGAATATGTCGGCGAAATCTGCCGTTATCTGCTCAATGCGCCGCCTTCACCCCTGGACAAGGGGCACAGCATCCGCGCCATTACCGGCAATGGCCTCAGGCCAGAAATCTGGCGCGAATTTCAGAGCCGCTTCGCCATTCCCCGCATTGTGGAATTCTATGGTGCCACCGAAGGCAATCTCTCCATGCTGAATTACGACGGTACCGTGGGCGCGGTCGGACGGGTGCCGGATTATCTGGAAGGGCTGCTGCCGGGCCGGGTGGTGCGTTTCGATGTGGAAAAGGAAATGCCGGTGCGTGGCCCGGACGGGCTTTGCATCGAATGCGGGCCGGATGAAGTGGGCGAGGCGCTGGGCGGCATGTCCAAGCGGGCGGGACGGGAGTTCGAGGGCTATACCAACCGCGCCGACAGCGAGAAGAAAATGCTGCACGATGTCTTCAAAAAAGGCGATGTGTGGTTTCGCACCGGCGACCTGATGCGCCGTGACGAACATGGCTATTTCTATTTTGTCGACCGCATCGGTGACACGTTCCGCTGGAAGGGCGAGAATGTCTCCACCGGGGAAGTGGGCGAGGCGCTGCTGGCGATGCGGGGAATCAATGAAGCCAATGTCTATGGCGTGACGGTGCCGGGCATGGACGGACGTGCCGGCATGGCCTCGCTGGTGGTGGACGGCGATTTCAGCCTGGATGCCTTGCCGGCCTGGCTGAAGACGCGTCTGGCGGTTTATGCGCGGCCATTATTCCTGCGGCTTTCACCCCAGATCGCGGTCACCGGGACTTTCAAGCAGCGCAAGGTGGACCTGGTACGCGAAGGCTTTGATCCTTCGGCCATTGCGGACCCGCTCTATTTCTTCGATCCGGAGACGGGAAAATATGAGCGGCTGACGCCGGAGCGCTATGCCGATATCGTCGCCGGGCGTATCCGGTTCTAAGCAAAATCCTTCGCCAGCGCCGCGCGCGACTCTGCAGTCAAGACCGCCATATGGCCGTAATGGGGATGCGACAGTCCCAGCACCACCCGCTCGCTGCCGCCGCGGAAACGCGCAGTCTGTTCCGGCGTGAACTTGAAGCGCAGCCAGTGCACCGATGAGGTCTTGCCATCCGGCGTGGTGCGGTCGTCATATTCGGTCGGTGTGGCGCGGATCACGTCGCCGCCGAGTTCCAGGAACACGCTTTCCTCGATTCCGCCCAAGGTGAGGAGCACGGCATTGCGGCGATCGGCATCCTCGATCTCCAGCATCAGGGTGGCGATCAACTCGTCACCTTGTGGGATCAGGGGATTGTAGGCGCCCAATTCGCCGGAAATCTGTTCGGCGCCGCCCTTCTCGATGCGCAGCATCTCCTGCACCTGCATCCACATGGTGGCGTAATTCTCGAAATAGAAAGTGGCGAAGGGCCCGACCTCGATCCGCCTGAGCTTCTTGATGGGGATCAGCTCGGCCTTCAGCGATTTGCGTTGCCGGTCATAGTCCGCGATGGACAGGATGTCGGCGGGGGTGATTTTGCGGTGGGCTTCGGGCATGGGGCTACTCTTTTAAGCGGAAGGCGCGCGCCATGATCTGGATGGGATGCTCGGGCGCATGGGCCGGCGTCTCGGTGTGAGCCACGATATGCTGGGCGGCCAGCGGGCAGTCCGACACGATATGACCGCGGGCTTGGGTGTTGGCGGCGCGGAAGACTGGCCGGCCCACTTTCACGCCCACGTCATGGGTCGGTTTCACTACCCCGAACGTGCCGCCATGGCCGGAGCAGCGCTCGATCACGTCCACCGGCGTTTCGGGAATCATCTTGAGCATCTCTGCCGCTTTGGGGCCCATATTCTGGGCTCTGGCATGACAGGCCAGATGCACGGTGACGCCTTCGGGCAGCGGCGTCAGTCCCGGCGGCAGGCCTTCTGTCTTGGCGACATCCACCACATATTCGTCAATGTCGAAGACATGCTCGGCCACGCGTTTCACGTCCGCGTTATCAGGCAGGATCAAGGCCCATTCGAATTTCAGCATCAGCCCGCAGGAGGCGGTAAGGGCGACGATGTCGTAGCCTTCGTCGATCAGCTTCACCAATTCCTTTGAGACCTTGGCCGCATTTTTGGCGACCCGATCCAATTCGGCCTGTTCCAGGAACGGCATGCCGCAGCAGCCGGGATAGGCGATCCTTGTCTCCACCCCGATATGATTGAGCACGGCGCGGGCATCCATGCCGGTGTCCGGCTTGTTGTAATTGACGAAGCAGGTGGCATAGAGCGCGGCCTTGCGCTTGCCGAAGGCGGGCGCCGCTTTGTTGATTTCATTTTCTTCCTGCCTGGCGGCACTGACGAAGGTGCGGGCGTGGAATTTGGGCAGGGTCGCCTTGGCATCGATGCCGGTGGTCTTTTCCATCAGGGCCCGCATCGGCTTGTTGTCCTTGTCGGACGCCCAGTTGACGATGGGCGAGACAAAGCGGGCCGCGGTGCCGTTGCGGTCCATTTCCGCAAGCTGTTGCTGGATGAATTCCGTCTGGCCCTTTTTCGCCTCGACAAAACGATGCCGCAGCATCAGGTGCGGGAAATCCAGCATGAAGGGATGCGGCGGCACATAGGGGCACTTGGTCATGAAGCACATGTCGCAAAGCGTGCAGGCTTCGACCACCGGCTTGAAATCTTCGGACTTGAGATGCTCGACGTCTTCCTGTGGGCTGGAATCGATCAAGTCGAACAGGCGCGGAAAGGAATCACAGAGATTGAAGCAGCGGCGGCAGCCATGACAGATGTCGAACACCCGCCGCATCTCGGCATCCAGCTTGGCCTCATCGGCGAAATCCGGATCCTGCCACTTGATGATTTCGCGCGTGGGCGCACCCAGGCCGCCTTCACCGGTCATGCGATCTTTCCATTGAAGAAGGACCGGCCGCGCGTGGCGCGGCCGGTGTCAGGTGTGAACGCGTTATCAGCCGAGGGTGTCCAACGCCTTCTGGAAGCGGCCGGCATGGGACTTTTCCGCCTTGGCCAGGGTCTCGAACCAGTCGGCGATTTCTTCAAAGCCTTCGGCGCGCGCGGTCTTGGCCATGCCGGGATACATGTCGGTATATTCGTGGGTCTCGCCCGCAATAGAGGCCTTGAGGTTCGCGCCGGTAGGGCCGATGGGTTCGCCGGTCGCGGGGTCGCCCACCTCTTCCAGATATTCCAGATGGCCATGCGCATGACCGGTCTCGCCTTCGGCGGTGGAACGGAACACGGCGGCGACGTCGTTATAGCCTTCCACATCGGCCTTCTGTGCGAAGTAGAGGTAGCGGCGGTTGGCCTGGCTCTCGCCGGCGAAAGCCTCTTTGAGATTCTGCCAGGTCTTGGTGTTGTTCAGTGCGGGCATTGGGGGCTCCTGTGCTGTGAACTGGAATGCATCCGCGTCGCGGACGCAAAGCGCAGCGAAGACTGTCCCTATCGGCAGCCTTCGTCAACTAGTTTAGAACGATTCTAAACTGTGAGAATCACTCTCAACAAGGGGAAACTTGCGTCAGGCGCGTTTGACCCGCACCACGACATCCACCCGGTCCACTGCCAGACCCGGGGGCGGCGCAGGCACGCCCGCCACCGCGATGGTTTCGCCAGGGATGTCAATCAACAGGCCTTCATTTTCCAGGAAGAAATGCTGGTGATCGCCGGTGTTGGTGTCGAAGTAACTGCGCGCGGCATCCACGATCACCTGGCGCAGGAGGCCCGCCTGGGTGAACTGATGCAGCGTGTTGTAGACGGTCGCCAGCGAAACCTTCACGCCCGCGCCGGTGATCTCATCATGCAGACTCTCGGCCGTCACATGACGGTCTTCGTCCCGGAACAACAGGCTTGCCAATTCCACCCGCTGGCGGGTGGGGCGCAAGCCAGCCTGCCGCAGCCGCCCGGTGGTCAGGGCAGCAAAAGCCTTGCTGTCACGTGATGCTCTCGCCATCGCCAGGTTCCCATGGGCCGATTCGCTGTAAGGGGCGGGCCAACCCTGCTAGAATATGAAGGATATATGTTAGAACCATTCTAAGCAAGGACCTGCAAAGCGAGGTTTTTGGGCGTTTGGAGGTAGCCCCACCCCCTCTTTTGCGGTAGGGAACCCTCAAGGCCCTTCAAGGGAAACGCCAAAGCTTTCATGTGAGTTTTCAAGGAAGAACCAAGCCGTGGACAAGCCATTGCGGAAATCCTCTTTCGATCTTCAAGGCCTGTTGGCCTGTGCCAGGGGGGAACTGTTCGGACCCGGCAATCCCCAGCTGCCGCTTCCGCCCATGCTGATGTTCGACCGCATCACCTCCATCACCGAGGATGGCGGCCCGGACGGGAAGGGCGAAATCGTGGCCGAATTCGACATCCATCCCGATCTTTGGTTCTTCAAATGCCATTTTGAGGGCGACCCCGTGATGCCCGGCTGCCTGGGGCTGGATGCGCTGTGGCAGATGGTGGGTTTCTTCCTGGGCTGGATGGGCGGGCTGGGCCGCGGCCGCGCCCTGGGTGTGGAGGAAGTGAAATTCACCGGCATGGTTCTGCCCACCGCCAAAAAGATCACCTACATCGTCAATCTCAAGCGCGTGATCATGCGCAAGCTGGTCATGGGCGTGGCCGACGGCATCATGAAAGTGGACGGCAAGGTCATTTATGAAGCCAAGGGCCTGCGCGTCGGCCTGATCACCGATGCGGCGGCAGCACTGGCCCGTGCGAACGCGGCGCCCGCTTCCGCCTGAATTCCCTCGCTAAGGGGGACCAACGCTAATCCTTTCGCCGCAAAGCGGAAGGCGTATGAAGGTTCGTATGAAAAGAGTGGTCGTCACCGGATTGGGTATTGTGTCCTCGATCGGCAACAATGCCCAGGAGGTGACCGAATCCCTCCGCAGTGCCCGCTCCGGCATCGTGGCGGCGGAAGATTATATCCGGCTTGGTTTCCGCTCCCAGGTACATGGCTCGCTCAAGATCAATCTGGACGAGGTGGTGGATCGCCGCGCCCGTCGCTTCCAGGGCGACGGCGCCGGCTATTGTTGGGTGGCGATGAACCAGGCCATCGCCGATGCCGGGCTGACGGAGAAGGATGTTTCCAATCCCCGCACTGGGCTGATCGCGGGATCTGGCGGCCCCAGCACCAAGGCGATCGTTGCCGCCGCCGACATCACCCGCCAGAACAATTCGCCCAAGCGGGTGGGGCCCTTTGCGGTGCCCAAGGCGATGTCGTCGACCGTCAGCGCCAACCTCTCCACCTGGTTCAAGACCAAGGGCTACAATTATTCCATCTCCAGCGCCTGTTCGACCTCGGCCAATTGCATCGGAAATGCCTTTGAGCTGATTCAGTGGGGCAAGCAGGACATGATGTTCGCCGGCGGCGGCGAGGAACTGGACTGGACCTTGAGCGAATTGTTCGACGCCATGGGTGCCATGTCGTCCAAGTTCAACGCTTCGCCCGAAAGCGCCAGCCGCGCCTATGACATCAACCGCGACGGCTTCGTGATCTCCGGCGGCGGCGGCATCCTGGTGCTGGAAGAGCTCGAACACGCCAAGGCGCGGGGCGCCAAGATCTATGCCGAAATGGTGGGCTATGGCGCCACCGCCGATGGCGCCGACATGGTGGCGCCGTCAGGCGAAGGCGCGGTGCGCTGCATGCAGATGGCATTGGAGACGGTGAAGGCGCCGGTGGATTACATCAACCCGCACGCCACCTCCACGCCGGTGGGCGATGTGCCCGAGATCAACGCCATCAAGACGGTGTTCGGCGCCAAGACGCCGGCGATCAGCGCCACCAAATCGCTCACCGGCCACAGCCAGGGCGCGGCGGGCGTGCATGAGGCGATCTACACCTTGCTGATGATGAAGAACGATTTCATCTGCGAAAGCGCCAATATCGTGGAGCTCGATCCGGCGGTGGAAGGCGCCAATATCGTGCGCCAGCGCATCGACAATGCCGGCATCAATGTCGCCCTTTCCAACAGCTTCGGCTTCGGCGGCACCAATGCCTGCCTGGTCTTCCAACGCATCGAGAAATGACGTCCCAAAATGGAACAGAAAACCCCGCGGGAACACATGATGGCTGAAGCCAAAACGGGACTGATGGAGGGCAAACGCGGCCTGGTGATGGGCGTGGCCAACGACCATTCCATCGCCTGGGGCATCGCCCAGATGCTGGCGTCCCAAGGGGCGGAAATCGCCTTTACCTATCAGGGCGAGGCGCAAAAGAAGCGGCTGACGCCGCTGGCCGCTTCCATCGGCTCGGAGCTGGTGATGCCGGGCGATGTGGAAAGCGATGAACAGTTGGATGCGGCTTTTGCCTTGCTGGAAGAGCAATGGGGCACCATCGACTTCCTGGTGCATGCCATCGCCTTTTCGGACCGCGATGAACTCAAGGGCCGTTATGTCGATACCAGCCGCGCCAACTTCGCAAAAAGCCTCGATATTTCCTGCTATTCCTTCACCGCCGTGGCCCAGCGCGCGGCCCGGCTGATGCCCGATGGCGGCAGCCTGGTAACGCTGACCTATCTCGGCGCCCAGCGTGTGATGCCCAACTACAATGTGATGGGCGTGGCCAAGGCGGCGCTGGAAGCGTCGGTGCGCTATCTGGCCGCCGATCTGGGCAAGGACGGCATCCGGGTGAATGCGATCTCGGCCGGTCCGATGCGGACCTTGGCGGGCGCGGCGGTGGGCGATGCCCGCATGGTGTTCAAGTGGAACAAGAGCCATTCCCCGCTCAAGAAAACCGTCGAGCTTAACCATGTCGGCGGGGCGGCACTCTATTTGCTTAGTGACCTGGCAGGTGGCGTCACCGGCGAAGTCCATTTTGTGGACGCCGGCTTCAACGTGATCGGCATGCCGCCGACCGCGGACTTGAAGGGCTGGACGCCATCGGAGAATGGCCAGGAGCATCCCGATGGGAGTGCGGAGAGTTAGAATTTCAACAGCGCTGGCGCTTTCGCTGGCCGCCTTTTTCGTCGTTCCCTCCGTCGCATGGGCGGGCTGGCAGGAGCAGATTTCCGCCGCCGATCGCGACCGGCTGGAGCATCTGGGACAAATTCGCGAAGCTGCGCTGGCCGAAGCCGGCCGCAGTCGTGGCGACGGCGACGGACGGGTGGTCGACCGCGTGATGCGTCCCCAAGGTCATATGATCCCTGCCAGTGCATTGATGGGCAATTGGCGCTGCCGCCAGATCAAGCTGGGCGGCATGACCTCTTACATGGTCTACAGCGCCTGGTTCCGCTGCAGCATCCACAATTCACGTGGCGGGTTGGTGCTGGAGAAGGTCAACGGCACCCAGCGCTTTGCCGGCGAACTGTTCCCGTACAATGGCGCCTGGGTCTATCTGGGCGCGTCCAGCGCCAAGGGCGAACCGCGGCACCGCTATTCCGGTCCTTCGGCGGCCATCGGCGCGGCGGAGACGCCCGACGACCAGGTCGGCCTGCTGACGGGCATTGGCGACAATCATCTGCGGCTGGAGATGCCGGCGGTGCAGGAGTCGCTCTTGGATGTGGTGGAGTTCTCGCGGTAAGGCGCGGTCCTTTTGCGTCGTGAGTTCGTCGCGCCTAGGGCCGGTCGTTGAACGGCAGATCTATGCCATGCTCGACTAGAACATTTTTATAGTGAGCAAGATAGCTCCACAGCGCATTCCGCAGATCATTCCGATCTAAATAGCTTTCATCTTCCGCAGATTTACTTGCACCCGCACAGGCTCTGTCGGCTTGGAGGCAAAGGCTATGCAGGGTATCACCCTGGATGAGGAAGCCCGGAAACTTGCGACCCGGATGGCGGAGAATTGCGGCATTGGTTGCGTCGGAATAAATCTCGATTTGTTCAATGCGCATATCTTTACATCCTTCTAAGCCCGCTTCTTCGCCGCCTCTGCGAAACGCTCAAACAGATAGTGCGAATCCATCGGCCCCGGTGACGCTTCGGGGTGATACTGCACACTGAACACGTCCTTGCCGTCCAGCGCGATGCCGCAATTGGTGCCGTCGAACAGCGACACATGCGTTTCCGTAACGCCTTTGGGCAAGGTGTCGCGATCCACAGTGAAGCCGTGGTTCATCGACACGATCTCGACTTTGCCCGTCGTCAAGTCCTTCACCGGATGATTGGCGCCATGATGGCCTTGCGCCATCTTCTTGGTCTTGCCCCCTAAGGCCAGGCCCAGCATCTGGTGACCCAGGCAGATGCCGAATACCGGCACCCCGGTGTCGATCACGCCTTTGATGGTGGGAATGGCGTATTCTCCCGTCGCTGCCGGATCGCCCGGCCCGTTGGACAACAGCACGCCATGGGGCTTGGAGCGCATCACCTCTTCGGTGGTGGCACCGGCCGGTACCACGGTGATGTCGGCGCCCATCCCGGCGAGCAGGCGCAGGATGTTGCGCTTGACGCCATAGTCGATGACGGTGACGCGGAAGGACGGCTGGCCTTCCTTGCCATAGCCTTCGTTCCAGGCCCAGGGCGTCTCGTCCCATTTGTAGGTCTGACGCGAAGTCACATCCTTGGCCAGGTCCAGACCTTCAAGTCCTGCGAAAGATTTGGCCTGCTGGATCAGCGCTTCGCGGTCCAACGCGCCACTTTTTGAATCAGAAGCGGGGCCCAGATTCACCACCACACCATGCGGCATGCCCTTTTCCCGGATCAGGGCTGTCAGGGCGCGGGTGTCGATCCCGGCCACGGCGGGGATGTTGTGCTTCTTCAGCCAGCCATCCAGCGCCAGCAGATTGCGATAGTTGGAGGGATGCTCGGCATCGGCGCGCACGATCAGCCCGCGCACCACCGGCGTGATGGTTTCGATGTCTTCCGCATTGGTGCCGACAATGCCGATATGGGGAAAGGTGAAAGCCACGATCTGGGCGGCATAGGAGGGATCGCTGAGGATCTCCTGATAGCCGGTCATGGCGGTGTTGAAGCAGACCTCGCCGACCGCAGCGCCGGTGGCGCCGAAGCCGGTGCCTTCGAAGAAGGTGCCGTCCGCCAGCATCAGGCCTCCTTTGCTGAAAGGGGGGCGCGAAAATGCCTTCTCCGCGGTGACGGAGTGGGCAGAAGATGCGTCGGTCATGGGAGGCCTCGAATTTGCGCGAAAATAGGGATGCGCCCCCGCCGCGTCAACCCAAACTAATCGTGTGATTTCAACAGGTTGGAATTATCCACCGATTCCGGATAGGTTCCGCACCGCAATTTTAAAAGAGAATCCCATGTCCCTGCGCGCCCAACTCAACGACGCCATGAAAGAGGCGATGAAGGCCAAGGACGCCAAGCGGCTCACCACGGTGCGGCTGGTTCTGGCGGCGTTGAAGGATCGCGACATCGCGGCGCGCAGCGAAACCAGCCGCGACCTGCTGGGCGATGACGAGATTCTGGGACTGCTGGCCAAGATGATCAAGCAGCGCGAGGAGTCCGCTATCGCCTATGACGCCGGCAACCGCCCCGAACTGGCGGCGGGCGAGCGGGAGGAAATCGCCATCATACGCAGCTTCATGCCGGCACAGATGGACGACGCCGCGATGAAGGACGCCGTGCAGAAAACCATCGCCGAACTGGGCGCGTCCTCGATCAAGGACATGGGCAAGGTGATGGCGGCTCTGAAGGAACGTTTTGCGGGGCAGATGGATTTCAGCAAGGCGAGTGCCGCAACGAAAGATGCATTGAGCGGGAAATAGCCGTGGCGCATATCCTGATCCTTTACAAACTCAAGCCGGGGATCACGCCCAAGGATTTCGAGCATTGGCTCAGGACCCGCAGTGCGCCGACCTTGCGCAAGATACGGCGGCTGAAGGATTTCACCGTCTACCGCGTTGAAAAACGCGTCATGGATAGCGGCGAGCCATCCATCGGCTATGCCGAGCTGTTCGACATTCCCGACATTGAGGGTTTTGTCCGCGAAGACATTCCCGGCCCGGTTCTGCGGAAGGATATGGAAGAATTTCTCGGCTTCGCGGAAAAACCGGAATATCTGCTGGCGACTTCGCTGATTTAGACCTAGCGCTCCAGGACATCGGACAGCGCCCGGCCCACCGTGGCGGCGAAGTTCTTGACCGTCTCGACCTCATCTTCGCTGAATTGGCGCGTTTCCTTCCAGTAGGCGCCCATGGCGGCGACGCAGCCATCGCCCACCGGAGTCATGATCAGGCTTTTGACGAAGGTGGGCAGATAGGCGTCATAAGGAATGCGCGGATCGGCAAACACATCCTCGATCACCGCGGTCTTGGCATTCAGCATCGCCCAGCCGGAGATGCAGGCGCTCAGGGGGAACCGCTGGCCCTTCCACAAGGGGCCGATGGCGTCTTCCTCGACATAGTGGCACTTGTCGCCGTCGCGCAGCACAAAGGTGATGCCGTCGCTCTTGCAGACCTTGCGCGCCGTCTCGCGCACCGTCGCGATGATGGTGTCGCGGTCGGGTGCGGCTTCCAGCCGCTGCCGGGCTTCGGCCAGAAGCGCGCGGCGGATGGAATCGGAATGGTCGTGGTAGAGGGTCATGGAATAAACCTGTCTTGCCTCAGGCCGCCTGCCGGGTCCGGCGCATGGCGCTGCCTACCATGGCGGCGATTTTCTCGACAATGGCCACTTCCGGACCGCTGATCGCGGATTTGTCGCGCCAATAAACGCCGATGGCCGCCACCGGCATATCCCATCCCACCGGCGCCATCACCAGGCTTTTGACGAAGGTCTTGCGATAGAGGTCATGGGGAATGCGCGGATCGGCGAAGACGTCGGGGATCACCGCGGTTTGGTTGTTCATCATCGCCCAACCCGAGATGCAACTGGTCATGGGGAACTTCTGCCCCTTCCATAGCGGCCGGATGGCGTCTTCCTCGACATAGTGGCAGCGATCGCCGTCGCCCAGGACAAAGGTCACCCCATCCGCCAGGGTGACGCCGCGGGCGATGCCCCGCACGATCTCAATGATCTGGTCGAGGGTTTTGGCCAGTGCCAGCCGCTGCGCCGCCGTCTCCAGCAGCTTGGCCCGCAGCTCGTCCTGGAAGGCGAAAAGTTCCTGGTCCTGCATGCCGGTTCAGCCCTCCGGTTCGTCCTTGGGGCCGGTCAGGATAGGTTCGATGGGGTTAAAGAAATCATGCACAGGGCCGGGATGGATTCCCCGCCCGCAGGCCCGGGATTTTCAACAAAAAGGCGATTTGCGCCGATAGACTGGGCTCATGCGCTATGGCGAAGGGCTATTGGAGGAAATCCGGCGGCGGACCGATCTGGTCCAGCTGGTGGGCCGGCGCGTCAAGCTCACCCGCAAGGGCCGGGAGATGTGGGGCTGCTGCCCCTTCCACCAGGAAAAATCCGCCAGTTTCAAAGTCTCCAACGAGCGCCGAACCTACAAATGTTTCGGCTGCGGCAAGGGTGGGGATGCGTTCAGATGGCTGATCGAAACCGAGGGCCTGAGCTTTCCGGAAAGCGTGGAGAAGCTGGCGGGCGAGGCAGGCGTGGAATTGCCCAAATGGTCGCCGGAAGACGAAGCCCGGGAACAGAAACGCAAGTCGCTCTATGACATCGTGGAACTGGCGGCGAAATTCTATGAGGCGCAGCTGTTCGAGGCGTCGGGCCGCGAGGCGCGCGATTATCTCAAGGGCCGCGGCCTGGATGGCGCCGCCGCCCGCCAGTTCCGCCTGGGCTATGCGCCTTCTTCTGGAAAAATGGGGGGCGGCAACGCCCTGATCGCCCATCTGACGGGACACAACATCACCCAGGACGACATGATCGCCGCCGGCCTGGCGCGTCCCAGCGAAGACGGAAGGCCCATGCGGGATTTCTTCTTCAACCGGGTGATGTTTCCGATTTCCGATGGGCGCGGGCGGCTGATCGCCTTCGGCGCCCGCGCGCTGGAAGCCGATGCCAAGCCCAAATACATCAACACCGGCGAAACCCAGCTCTTTTCCAAAGGCACCCAGCTCTACAATTTCGCCACCGCGCGCGCCGCCGCGATCAAGGCCGGCACCATTATCCTGGCCGAAGGCTATATGGATGTGATTGCGCTGGTACGGGCCGGGTTCGTCCACAGCGTGGCGCCGCTGGGTACGGCGCTGACAGAAGACCAGTTGCAGCTTTTGTGGCGCACCGCGCCGGAACCGATCCTGGCTTTTGATGGCGACACGGCGGGAGTGAAGGCCGCGCACCGTGCCGCCCATCTCGCCTTGCCGCATCTCAAGCCCGGCCATTCTCTCCGCTTCGCCTTCATGCCGTCGGGCGAGGATCCCGACAGTTACATCGCCGCCAATGGTGCAGGCGCCATGACGGTACTGCTGGAAGCAGCGCTGCCGTTGTCGCAACTGCTGTGGCGCGCCGAAACCCAGGGCAAGGACTTTTCCACGCCCGAGCGCCGCGCCGGGCTGGAGCACAGCCTCAAGGAGATCACCGACCGCATCACCGACCCCAAGATCGCGGGCTATTATCGCCGCGACTTCGAGCAGATGGTGTTTGAAAGCTTCAAGCGGCGATCGGCCCCGCCAAGGGCCGACCGCGATGGAGCTCGTTACACGGGCCGGTCTTCCATGGCCGGAACAGACAGATCTGGCGCTGGCAAGTTCCGGGGCGATTTCAAGCCACGCCCCGGCACCTCGGAGGCGGTGTCCCCGGTTGTCCGCGACAATCGGCTGGTGCGAGCGGCGGCTAGCGGGGTCAGGGAGGCCAAAGAGAAGGAAATCGGACGCATGCTGGTTCAGGAGCCGGCCATTGCCTTGCGCCACAGCGAAATCCTGGCCGAATTGACCTTTCTGGACCCTTCGCTTGACAGGCTGCGTCATGAACTTCTAAACCTCGCCGCCTCCGGCTCCAGCCTTGAAAAAGCTGGGGTCCAAACCCATTTGGCGCATAAGGGAATGGCCGATCTGCTCGTGCGCTTTGCTCCAAGGGCACCCCATCCCTACACAGTCTCGCAGGTTGCCTCTTCTGAACCGGATGTGGATTTGGATTTCGGATTTCTGAATGCTGCCAAAGACTTACGCGAATTGGTGGCTCGACCTTCTGGTTGGGTCGCCTAAGTCCAAGTCAGGGATCAAATCTGGAACTCCTCAGGTAAGCGATAAAGTGACCAAAGCCTCCCACTCCAAGAAACCGGCCAAGCCCACCAAAAAGCCGGCCGCGAAAGCCGCGGCCTCCCGCAGTGCGCCTGCCAAGAGTGCGGCGGCCAACAGGCCGCGCACGCCGGCCAAGCATGTCGCCAAGGCCAAGCATGTTGCCAAGCCCGTGGCCAAGTCCAAGCCCGTCAAGGCCGCCGCGAAGGTGGAGGCTCACAAAAAAGCGCCCGCCAAGGTTGAAAAGCTGACCAAGACGCAACTCGCCGCCAAGGCCAAGGAAGAAAAACTGAAAGCCAAGGCCGCCGCCGTCAAAGCCGATCCCAAGAAGACGGAAAATACCGGCGTGGTGCCGCCCAAGCCCGGCGCCAAGCCGCTGGCGAAGAAGCCGGGCGAGAACGAGACCCCGGGTGACGCGGATTCGCCGCTGCTGGACATGTCGGATGTCGGCGTCCGCAAGATGATCGCGAAAGCGAAAGCGCGCGGTTACGTCACCTATGACGAACTGAACAAGGTGCTGCCTTCGGACAAGACCTCGTCTGAGCAGATCGAAGACACGATGGCGATGCTCAATGAGATGGGCATCAACGTCATCGAAAGCGAAGAGGCCGAGGAAGGTGAGGAGGGCGGCGCCCTTGTCGAGGCTTCCGGCAGCAAAGCGCTGGCCACGACGCCCAAGTCGGGCGAGCAATATGACCGCACCGATGATCCGGTGCGCATGTATCTGCGCGAAATGGGCTCGGTCGAGCTTCTGTCGCGCGAAGGCGAAATCGCCATCGCCAAGCGCATCGAGGCCGGCCGTGAGCTGATGATCGGCGCTTTGTGCGAAAGCCCGTTGACCTTTGAAGCGCTCACCGTGTGGCGCGACGAACTCAATGAAGGCAAGGTGCTGCTGCGCGACATCATCGACCTGGAAGCCATGTATGGCGCCGGTCCCGATGGCCAGCCCAATGTGCCGCCGCCGGTCGGTCCCGATGGCAAGCCGCTGAATCCGGAAGGGCTGAACCCCGCCGTCAATGGCGCGCCGCCGCCGCCGGCCGAATTCAAGAAGCCCGTGCCGCCAGCGCCCAAGCCCGCCCCCGCTCCCAAGGCGGAAGGCGAGGAAGGTGATCCTGGCGAACAGGCTGCTGCCGCCGATTCCCAGGAAGAGGATTTCGACGACGAAGGCAATCTGCCGCTGTCGGCGATGGAAGCCGCCCTCAAGCCGCAGGTGCTGGCGTCGCTGGATTCGATCGCCGGCCTCTACAAGAAACTGGGCAAGCTGCAGGACGCCAGCGTCGAAGCCGCTCTCGCATCCGATGAGCTTTCCACCGGTCAGGAACGCCGTTTCAAGAAGCTGCGCAACGAGACCATGGATCTGGTCAAGTCGCTCAAGCTCAACAACAACCGCATCGAAGCCCTTGTTGACCAGATGTATGGCATCAACAAGCGCCTGGTGGGGCTGGAAGGAAAGCTGCTGCGCCTGGCTGAAAGCCATGGCGTCGACCGCGCCGAATTCCTCAAGCAGTATTTCGGCAATGAGCTCGACCCCAACTGGGCGCGGCGCGTGGGCCGTCTCAGCGGCCTGGGCTGGCATGAGTTCGTCACCGAGGAACGCGACAAGGTCAAGGCGATTCGCGACGACATTCAGCAACTGGCCCAGGAAACCCGCCAGTCGGTCAGCGAATTCCGCCGCAACGTCCAGACCGTGCAGAAGGGCGAGCGCGAATCCGGTGTCGCCAAGAAGGAAATGATCGAGGCCAATCTGCGCCTCGTGATCTCCATCGCCAAGAAATACACCAACCGCGGCTTGCAGTTCCTGGACCTGATCCAGGAAGGCAATATCGGCTTGATGAAGGCGGTCGATAAGTTTGAATACCGCCGCGGCTACAAATTCTCGACCTATGCCACCTGGTGGATTCGCCAGGCCATCACCCGCTCGATCGCCGACCAGGCGCGCACCATCCGCATCCCGGTGCACATGATCGAGACCATCAACAAGCTGGTGCGCACCTCGCGCCAGATGCTGCATGAGATCGGCCGCGAGCCCACCCCGGAAGAGCTGGCGGAACGCCTGGCCATGCCGCTGGAGAAGGTGCGCAAGGTTCTCAAGATCGCCAAGGAGCCGATCAGCCTCGAGACCCCGATCGGCGACGAGGAAGACAGCCATCTGGGCGATTTCATCCAGGACCCCAATGTGGTGCTTCCCATCGATGCCGCCATCCAGGCCAATCTGCGCGAAACCACCACCCGGGTGCTGGCGACCCTGACGCCGCGCGAAGAACGGGTGCTGCGCATGCGCTTCGGCATCGGCATGAACACCGACCACACTTTGGAAGAAGTGGGCCAGCAGTTCAGCGTCACCCGCGAACGCATTCGCCAGATCGAAGCCAAGGCGCTCAGGAAGCTGAAACATCCCAGCCGGAGCCGGAAGCTCAGAAGCTTCCTGGATAACTGAGACATGCAGCTCACCTTGCTTAAGGGCAAGATCCACCGCGCCACGGTGACCCAATGCGACCTCAATTACGAGGGTTCCATTTCCGTGGACGCGACCCTGCTCGACCGCGCCGGCATCCTGGCGCATGAGCAGGTGGATGTGCTCAACATCACCAACGGTCAGCGCTTTACGACCTATGCCATTCCCGCACCTGCGGGCTCCGGCATGATCGGCATCAACGGCGCCGCCGCCCGGCTCGCCCAAAAGGGCGATCTTGTCATCATCGTCGCCTATGCTCGGATGGAGGAGGCGGAAGCCAAAAGCTTCTCTCCCCGCGTGGTGCTGGTGGATGGCAACAACCACCCGCAGGCGCCGTCCCTGCGTATTTTAGAAACCTGAAGCTCCTCCCGAAGACTCCCGAAAAAGATGCCCCGCCAAGACAACGAGAAATTCTCCAATCGCCTGGACACGGCTGCCAAGGCGCGCGCCGAAATGCTGGCCAAGGCCAAGGCCCGCGCCGAGGAAGCCCGCCGCAAGCTGGACGAGACCGCCGACGAGCGCCGCGCTTTGGCCGCCGCCCGCGATGAACGCCAGAAAAAGCGCGAAGAGGAAAAGCGCCTGGCCGCCGAAGCCGCCGAACGGGCGCGCATCGACGAGGAAGAGCGCCAGCGCCGGGAAGCGGAAGAGGCCAAGCTGGCCGCCGAGGCCAAGAAGCGCGAAGAGGCCGACAAGCTGGTCAGGCTTCTGGCCGAGCAGAAGGCGGCCCGCGATGCGCGCTATGCTGCCCGCAAGGACCGTCAGAAGAAGCGCTAGGCCTGGCTTTTCTTAGTGAGCGTAGCGAGCTTAGAAAAGCTGGCCCCGCTTCGAGCCCCGCGTAGCGGGGCGAGGGCGGGCGCGGTGCTGAGTTCGTCGCGAGATATAAGGCGTTCGCGCCGGGCGCGAACCGGGCCTCACCCTGCTCGCGTCGCAAAATCCCTCGCGCTAGTTATGGCGTGGGATATTGTTAAGCGCGTGTTTCATGGAACTTCCACGGAAGCATAAAATTTCCGTTCCAAGCCGCCCCGCCCTGAATTAGGCTTTTTTTGGGTCGAGTTTGCCTCCCCGGAATAATGTCTGACGCGGCCAGAATTCCCTTCTGCCCCAGACTCATGTTCAACCATTTTCAGCAAGAGGGCGCGCATGGCGTTCGTGGAAGAGAAACAGTTCCGATATCCGGCCGAGGAAGAATGCCTGGTGCGCCGCCTGGGATCGGCGGTGATCACCGCCTGGCCGCATCTGCCTCGCGAAGTGCAGGAAAAGATTTTCGCCGAGGCCAAGACCGCCTGGGACCGGGAACATTTCGTTTCCAAGCTGCCGGCCAAGCTGGACGGCATCATCCGGCGGCGGCATAGCTGACGCGGCAGTCCTCACGGAGCTTTCTTGTCGGCGGACAGCATGAACTTGTTGGTCTGGCCGATTTTCTCCAGCAGGGATGCGGCCGCCCGGCTGGCGCGATAACCCAGCCGCGACGCAATCGCCGGTGGGATCGAGGCGTAATAGCGGAAGTCGTGACTCGCGATATTGGCGTTCTGCATCATGGTGGCCAAGGCATTCCGGGTGAACCGGTTGGGCTTGAGGCCGGAATATTCCACCGCCGAGGAGCGGCCGACCGAGAACAGCAGGTTGGTCAGGGCGCATTCGTAATTGTCGACAATGAAGGCGCGGTGGCGGGCCACCTGCCAGATCTGCGCCAGCGAGGCCTGCGGGATCATGCAGTGATGGATTCCCTCGAAACCGACCACCAGGTCGAAGCTGTTGTCGGCGAACGGCAGATGCTCGGCATCGCAGGTGACAAAGGCGGCGGGTTGCGCCACACCGTAATGGGCAAACCGTTTCTCCGCCTGGCTTAACAGTTCGGCGGATATATCCGCCAACACCACGCGCGGCCCCAGCAGATTGCTGAGATGGGCTTCCATCCCGCCGCCGCCGAACACGAACAGGATCGAAGGATCGGAGCCCAGATCGCGGGCTTGTTCGCGGATCGTGGCGCAACAGCGCAGATATTCCTCCTGGATCAGGCGGGGATAATTGTACGGCTTGTTCAGCATATAGGCTTCCGCCACCGCGCGTTCGCTTTCCGACATGGTGTCGAAATAGTCGGCTTCGCGCTGGTTGCTGCTGCTCAGATGCTCGGGCAACAAATTGACATGCCGGCCGCCGATTTGCGCACTGTAGCCGCAACGGCGGCAGCTTCTGTCATTCCCGCTGGGCCGCCAATCCGAGGAGCGGCAGGTCGGGCATACGAATGTGTCTTCAAACAGGCTTTCGATGGGCGTCATGCACGGTCTCATTCTGCATTGACCAGCCCGCAGTCAGGATAAAGAAATGGAACTACTTTTCAACCGAAGCGGATATTTTCCGCCGTCAAGAAATAATTCATCACAACAGTGGTGACGTGCGCGCGCGTTTCCGCAACCACAAATGTGCATTCCAGGCGCGGTATCGCGGGCACACAGTAATGACATTTCTGTTGTGGGCGTGTTGTGACAAAAAGTGGCTGCGGCTCAAGCCAGGGCGCCCAGGAATACCATCACCAGGCCGATGATCGACACGGTCCACACCGCCGTGCGCACACCGGTGAGGCCAGCGGCATAGATCGGCACATAGACCAGCCGCGCCCAGAAATAGAGTTGCGCGCCCAGCGCGGTGTGGGCGTTGGTCTTGTTCAACACCGTGACCACCAGCACCGCGACGGCGAAATAGACAAAGGTCTCGCGGAAATTCTGGAAAGCGCGTTGCAGGCGGCCGGTCACCGTGGTGACCGGCGGCGGAGATCCGTCACGCGGACCGACATTATAGGCGCGGCCCTGGTCCTTGAGCGCCAGGGTGGTTGCGACGACCAGCTGCACCAGCCCCAGCACCACGCTCCAGCACAGCATCTGGATTTCAATCGAACCGGCGAAGATGTTCATGACGAACTCTCCAAGAGATTCCTTGCGGTGAAGATCTTACTTGTTAGATGAACCGAAGCGCCCAAAAAAAACAAAAGGCGCAGGACAATGAGGAGGAGTTGATCTCCCATAGTCCTGCACCCTTTTTGTGGTCCGCTTAGGCCGCGCGAGCGTTCAGCTGCTTGAGGCCCCACCACGTCCGCCCATTGGACTCGGTGACGAGGACCGCATAGCTGCTCTTCACGGCCGCCGCCGCCGCTTTGGCCTTGTCCAAGACCTGCTGCCGCGTGACGACCCCGTTGTAGTCGTATTCGGCAGGCGGCAACTGATAGACCGTGCCGTTATCGGAAGTGATGGTCTGAGAAAAGCCCTGGGCCCGCATCTTTTCGTGAAGCTTGCTGTAGTCGTCCCAATTGGCGTCATGCAATTCAACGCGTGTCGTAAAAGAAGCCATTGAATAGAACTTTCTCTAAAGGGCGCCGACAAAGGCGAATCCTTGGTTCCGACGCCGAAAAACGGTAACATTGTCCCCATATAGGTCAAGATGGTAAACTAATAGAAGTAGATAGTTTGTTAAACAAACATGTTTGCTTAATTGACTAGAAAGGTTTGAATTCCTATCATCCAGGCATGAGTGATTCGCTTGTCGACCGGCTCTACCGAGCCTTCGGTGATCAAGTGAAAGCCTATCGCGATCAATCCGAAATGACGCAACAGCAGCTGGGCGAGCTCGTAGGGCTGTCGAGAACCTCAATCACGAATATCGAGCGCGGGCGACAGCATGTTTCCTTACATCATATTTTTGCCATTGCAGGGGCGTTGAAAGTTTCGCCTGCTGCGTTGTTGCCGCCTGCGGAGACAGTTGGAAATGGCGACAACTTAGATTTGGGCGTTCTGTTGGAAGACGATGCTGATATCGCTGAATGGATTCGGCGCGTTGCGAGGAAATGAAATGATCAAGCCATATCGCCAACCTCGTAGCCACGACGAGATCAGAGCTGACGTAGAGGAAATATTTAAGGTCCTCCGCATCGAAACCGTCCCTGTGCCAGTGGAGCGCATAGCCAACGCAATGAATGCTCAGATTCACTATGTGCCATTTGAACGAGACGGAGAACTCGCTGGCATGCTTCTCCGGAAGGGTGGAAAAGTAATCATTGGAGTCAATTCATCGCACCACAGTAATAGGCAGAGATTTACTATCGCCCATGAACTGGGTCACCTTAGGTATCACGAAGGCGAACTCCACGTAGATCGAAAACTGCAAATCAATAGGCGAGATGAAATTTCGGCTCTTGCTATCGACTCAGATGAAATTGAAGCAAATAGATTTGCAGCGGAACTCTTAATGCCATTCAAGTTGATTTTTGACGATTTGATGAAGTTAGAGATCGACATCGAGGACGATGAACAGATACGCGATTTGGCGAAGAAATATCGCGTCAGCGCCCAAGCCATGACGCATCGCATAACTAACATAATGGATGGCGTAATCGGCGCGCTGCACGCCAGATAAAATTCTAATTAGTATTATAGTTGAAGCTCACCGAAATCCGCTTGCCCCTTGCGCCATTGGGCTCGACGCCGTGGCGCAGCCAGCTTTCCCACAACAGAAGCGTGCCCGGCTTGGGCTCGACATCGACAAAGCTCCGGTTTTCAGGGCGCGCGGACTTCTTGCGCGGTGGCGCCGCCATCATCATGGGCAAGCGCGGGTCCTCGAAGCGAATGGTGCCGGATCTGGGCGGCACCGTCACATAATAAGTACCGCTGACCACCGAATGAGGATGGATGTGCGGGGTGTGAACCGCGCCCTTCTCCATCACATTGATCCAGAGACTGTCCAACGCCAATTTCCGGCCGCCCAAGTCGAACTGCAGCTCCCGTGCAAAGGCAGAAACATGCCGGGCAATCGCCCGCTCCAGATCGTCAAAGATGCTGGCGCGGCGGGTGAGATCGTTCAGCGAGGCATAAGAGGTATAGCCGCCATAGCCATGATCGCGCGACCAGCGCCGGCCGGCCTGGTCCTCGGCGGCAATGCCCAGGCAGTTTCCTTCCAATCCATCGGGAACGGCAATGCGTCCGCGATAGAGACGGGTGACAAACAGCGGTTGGGATTGCGGCATTCTGTTTTTTGGGGCGTATCTTTATGGTTAGCGATATTTTGACCATTGGGCCTTTATGCTGCAACCTGTCAAATCGAGGCTGCCAATGGGAGAGGAATGGATGGGATCGGCTGTGCGCACGCCAGTTACGGCGGCGGTTTTCGCCGGCCTGACCGTTCTCCTGTCCGGCTGCATTGCCTATGATGCCGCCAGCACCGCGGTTCATCTCGGCGCCACGGCCGTCAGCACCACCGCCGATGTCGCCGGCGACATCGTCACCGCGCCCTTCGATCACGACGACGCCAAGAAGAACTAGAACCGGTCCTTCCGCGCCCTGATCTCGCCGAACGCCTCGACCGTTCCTGCCCTTTCCATGCCCAGCGACTTGCGGATTTCCGGCATATCCGGCCGCAGGAAGGGATTGGTCTGTTTCTCCAGCCCCATGGTGGAAGGCACGGTGGGCTTGCCTGCCTTGCGGGTGGCGGTCACCTGTTCCATGCGCGCTTTCAGCGCCGCATTGCCGGGCTCCAGGGTCAGGGCAAAGCGGTTGTTGGTCTCTGTATATTCATGGCCGCAATAGACGCGGGTGTCGTCGGGAAGCCGCATCAGCTTGGAAAGGCTGGTCCACATCATCTGGGGATCGCCCTCGAACAGCCGCCCGCAGCCCATCACAAACAGGGTGTCGCCGGTAAAGGCATTGCCGTCGATCACAAAGGTGATGGCGCCCTTGGTATGGGCGGGCACTTCCAGCACCTGCACCTTGCGGCTATCGAATTCCCAGCCCGATTGCTCATCCACCCTGACATCGATGCCGGGAATGCGGGCCGCGTCCTTGCCCGGGCCCACGATCTGGGCGCCGGTGGCCGCCTTGAGGTCAAGGTTGCCGCCGCAATGGTCCAGGTGGTGGTGGGTGTTGAGGATATGGGTCAGGGTCCAGCCCGTTCTGGCCAGCGCGGCCCTGACCGGCTCGGCCTCCGAGGGGTCCACCACGGCGCATTGGCTGCCCGACTTCACCAGATAGGCGTAATTGTCGGACAGGCAGGGAATGATTTCGATCTGGGTGGCCATGACATCTCCTTGAAAAATCGAGGTTAGCAAAACGATGCCGTTGAACAAACGGGCCTTGAACAAACATCACCGCCCACTAATGTCCCCGCCATGCCGCAGGATGTGCGCGATCTCGCCGCCTTTTATGAAACGCCGCTGGGCCAGTTGGCGCGCCGGACGATTTCGCGCGAAATCCACAATCTCTGGCCCGACCTGCGCAACTACCGGGTGCTGGGCTATGGCTTCGCCATTCCCTATCTGCGCGCCTTCACCGGCACCGAACGCTGCATTGCCGCCATGCCGGCCCGCCAGGGCGTCACCGCCTGGCCCGAGGATAAGAACGCCGCGTTGCTGTGCGAGGAGGATGCGCTTCCGTTCCCGGACGTCTTTTTCGACCGCATCCTGATCGTGCATGGGCTGGAGGCGTCGGAAAGCCTGCGCGCCCTGTTGCGCCAGCTTTGGCGGGTGCTGGCGCCGGAGGGGCGCATCCTGTTGATCGCACCCAATCGCGCCAGCCTGTGGGCCCAGGTGCAGAAGTCGCCTTTCGGCCATGGCCGGCCTTTTTCGCGCATGGAGCTGGAAGGCCTGCTCAAGGATGCCTTGCTCGAGCCCGGCCGCTGGCGCCGCGCGCTTTATGCCCCGCCCTTCGAAACCGTCACCCGTTCCGGTGCGGGATGGGAGAAAGTGGGTGCGCGGCTGTTCTCCGGCATCGGCGGGGTGCATGTGGTGGAGGCGGCCAAGTCGCTTTATGCCGCCGCTCCCAAACTGCCTGTCGGCGCCCAGGTGGGGTTGAAGACGGCGCAGGATCTGGGGTCGTAGAAGGGTTGCGTTCCTCACCCTTCGACGCCCCGCGAGACGACTATTAGAGCTTTTTCAGAAGAAACACCCCGCCCTGGGCGAACAGGTTGGGCCCCAGATAGCCATGGGTGAGCGTGCCCGGCTTCATCGCCGCGGTGGTGCCATTGTCGTTCAGCGCATGGGCTTCGACGATGGTGGCGCCGCATTCCCGCGTCAGGTCGACGAAATCCGCCAGGGTGCAAAGATGGATGTTGGGCGTCGCCCACCAGGAAAAATCCAGTGCGCGGGTGCGCGGCATGCGCCCGCCGGTCAAAAGCGAGAGCCGCACCCGCCAATAGCCGAAATTGGGCAGCGAAATCGCCACCCGCCGCCCGATGCGCAGCAGATGCTCCATCACCACGCGGGGCTTTTCCGTGGCCTGGATGGTCTGGGACAGGATCACGGCATCGAACACCTGGGCCGGATAATCCACCAGGTCGGTATCGGCGTCGCCTTGCACCACCGCCAACCCGCGCGCCACGCAGGCATTCACATTGGCCTGGGAAATCTCGATCCCCCGGCCGTCCACATTCTTTGCCTTGAGATGCTCCAAGAGCGCGCCGTCGCCGCAGCCCACATCCAGCACCCGCGCGCCAGGGCGGATCATGGCGGCGATGGCCGCTAAATCGGGACGCAGGGGAGCGGCGCTCATCCGCGACTTCCCGATGATAAATCCTGCGCCGCATGATTGAGGAAGCCACGCACCGTGGCGAACATTTCCGGCTCGTCCAGCAGGAAGGCGTCATGGCCTTTGTCGCTCTTGATCTCGACAAAGCTCACCTGCGCCGCCACGGCGTTGAGTGCATGGGCGATGCGCTTGTTCTCCACCGGCGGAAACAGCCAGTCGCTGGAGAAAGAAATAATGCAGAAGCGCGCCGAATTCAGCCGGAACACGTCCGACAATTGCCCGCCATGCTCCTCGGCCAGGTCGAAATAGTCCATGGCCCGGGTGATGTAGAGGTAGGAGTTGGCATCAAAGCGATCCACGAAAGTGGCGCCCTGGTGATGCAGATAGGATTCGATCTGGAAGTCCGGCGCGAACTGGAAGGACAGCGCCTCGCGGTTCTGCAGATTGCGGCCGAACTTCCGCTGCAGCGCCATCTCGGAAACATAGGTGATATGGGCGGCCATGCGCGCCACCGCCAGACCTTTGGAAGGCCTTGTGTCGTGCAACTGATATTCGCCGCCCTTCCAGTCGGGATCGGCCATGATCGCCTGGCGGCCGACTTCGTGGAAGGCGATGTTCTGGGCGGAATGACGTGCGGCACAGGCAATCGGCACCACCGCGCGCACGCAATCGGGATAGGAAACCGCCCATTGCAGCACCTGCATCCCGCCCATGGAGCCGCCGATCACCGACAAGAGCTTGTCGATCCCAAGATACTCGACCAGGCGCCGCTGGGCGCGGACCATGTCGCGGATGGTGACCAGGGGGAAATTCAACCCATAAGGCTTGCCGGTGGCGCAATCGATCTCGGCCGGACCGGTCGAGCCCATGCAGCCGCCCAGCACATTGGCGCAGATCACAAAGAAGCGGTCGGTATCGATCGGCTTGCCCGGACCGACCATGGTGGTCCACCAGCCGGGCTTGCCGGTGATGGGGTGGTCGCTGGCCACGAACTGATCGCCCGTCAGGGCGTGGCAGATCAGGATGGCATTGCTCTTCTGCGCGTTCAGCGTGCCGTAGGTCATGTAGGCGACGGTGAAGGGCGCAAGGTCGCGGCCGCAGTCCAGCCGCAGCGGCGTCTCGAAGGTGACGGCCATCCCGACATTGGCCGATGGCGCGGTCACCGGGCGCAGGAAACGAGGGGCCTCGGTCATCCTAAATCCTTGAAGAACCGTAGCTAAGGCTGGCTTTGGGTGAAGTCAACGAAGCGCCCTAGGAATAGCAGCCTTGCTTTGCTATTGGGGCCCGCCCGACCTATCAATACCGCCCTTTTTGAGCGCTACGATGACCATTTCTCCCAAGCCCGGCATCCTGGAAGTCTCGCTCTATGTCGGCGGGCGTGCCGCCGTGCCAGGGGTGGCCAAGGTGTTCAAGCTGTCCGCCAACGAGTCGCCCATCGGCCCCAGCCCCAAAGCGATGGCAGCCCTGTCCGCCGCGGCCCACGACCTGCAACTCTATCCCGACGGCAGCGCGCGCCTGTTGCGCGAGGCGATCGCTGAAGTGCACGGCCTGAATCCCGATCGGATCGTGGCGGGCGGTGAGGGCTCGGGCCCGCTGCTGACCTTGCTGGCCAATGCCTATCTCCAGCCCGGCGATGAGGCGGTCCTCAGCCGCCACGCCTTCCTGGTCTATGAGATCATCACCCGCGCCAACAGCGCCACGCCGGTGATGGTGCCGGAAAGGACCACCAATAGCGACATCAAGGTGGATGTCGATGCCATGCTGGCGGCGATCACGCCAAAGACCCGGATCGTCTATATCGCCAATCCCAACAATCCTACCGGCTCGATGCTGAACCGCGAGGAGATGGCGCGGCTGCACGCCGGCATCCCCAAGGATGTGCTGCTGGTGATCGATGCGGCCTATGCCGAATATGTCACCGCCAAGGATTACGAGGCTGGGATCGAACTGGTCACGCACAACGACAATGTGGTGATGACCCGCACCTTCTCCAAGCTTTACGGCCTGGCCGGCCTGCGGCTGGGCTGGGTGTATGCGCCCGCCGCCATCTGCGATGTGCTCAACCGCATCCGGGGTCCGTTCAATACCTCGACCCTTCAGCAGCAGGTGGGGGCGGCGGCGGTACGCGACCGTGATCATTTCTGGGCGGCGGTGAAGCACAACAACGAATGGTTGCCCTGGATCACGGCGGAGATCCGCAAGGCCGGGCTGCGCGTCGATGACAGCTCGGCCAATTTCGTGCTGATCCATTTTCCGCCCGATGGCGAGAAGACCGCTGCCAAGGCAGACGCTTTCCTTTCACAAAACGGCATTATACTACGTGGGGTAGCCAGTTACGGGCTGCCCAACTGCTTGCGCATGACAGTGGGCACGGAAGAACAGAACCGGCTGGCAGTGTCGCTGATCCAGCAATTCATGGCGGCGTGAGATGGGACAGGTCAACAAACTCGCCATCATCGGCCTGGGCCTGATCGGCTCCTCCATCGCACACGCCACAAGGCGCAAGAACCTGGCGGCCGAGATAGCGGGATATGACTCCAGCGCCGATGTGCGGGAACGGGCCAAGGTCATCGGCTTCTGTGATGTTTTTCCGGCCGACATCGCGGGGGCGGTGAAGGACGCGGACCTGGTCATCCTTTGCGCGCCGGTGGGCGCCTACAAATCCATCGCGGCCGCGATCGCGCCGCATTTGAAATCCGGCGCCATCCTGTCGGATGTGGGCTCGGTCAAAAGCGCGGTGATCCGCGATGTGGGGCCCTTTGTGCCAAAGGGCGTGCATTTCATTCCGGCCCACCCGATTGCCGGCACCGAATTCTCGGGGCCCGAATCCGGCTTCGCCAGCCTGTTCGACGGGCGTTGGGCGATCCTCACTCCCAGCAAGGGCAGCGATCCGCAGGCGGTGGAAAAGCTGCGCCGCTACTGGCTGGCGCTGGGCAGCCAGGTGGATGTGATGGACCCTGGCCATCATGACCTGGTGTTGGCCATCACCTCGCATCTGCCGCATCTGATTGCCTACAATATCGTGGGTACCGCCCATGACCTGGAAAAGGTCACCGAGGGCGAAGTGATCAAATATTCGGCTTCGGGTTTCCGCGATTTCACCCGCATCGCGGCGTCCGATCCCACCATGTGGCGGGACGTCTTCCTCAACAACCGCGACGCCGTGCTGGAAGTGCTGGGGCGCTTTAATGAAGATCTCGCCCAGTTGCAGCGGGCGGTGCGCAACGGCGACGGCAAGACCCTGTTCGACTGGTTCACCCGCACCCGCGCCATCCGCCGCGCCATCATCGATATCGGTCAGGATACGGCGGCGCCCAACTTCGGCCGGCTGCCGTTCCAAGTCTATGTGCCGCCGCCACGGGCGCGCAAACCGGCGAAGAAAAAGAGGCGGGCCAAGCCAAAAAAGCTCGCCAAGAAGACGCCGGGCAAGCCCGCACGCAAAACCAAACCGCGGAAGAAGTGATCTAATAGAGTGGCGACAGGAAGAGTTGCAGCGCCCTGTCACCCAGTCCGCCCGAGAGTTTTGCGCTTCCGCCCTCAGACCGCCACTTGGCGACCGCCTCCGGCCAGGAAGTCTCTCCCCGCATCAACGGCATCAGCGCGTCCGCCTGTTGCAGGGTGGCATAGAGCTGCAGGCTGCCGGCCTTGAGGCCAAGCAGGGCCAGCCCGTCGGTGCGCAACATCAGGTCCAGGTCGCGGCCATCGCGATTTCGGCGCATATGAAATTGGAAGCGGCCGATGGCGAAGTCCTTGTCGCCCACATCCACGACATCCAGGTCAAGGCGCGAAAGGCCTTTAGCGTCCTGAATGCTGCTGCCGCGCATGGTGCCCGGCAGGAACGAGATGGAATGGGCATTGCCGCTGGCGGCGGTCCAGTTGAGCGTCTGCCGCCCGGCTGCTTCATAGACGATCTGGCGGCGGCCATAAGTCAGGGTATGCAGCGCGAATTTTTCCGACGCCCAGCCGAAGGGACCGTGGGCGCCCGCACCCTGGATGTGCAGGTTGGTGAAATCGGCATCCAGCCGGAAGGGAAACCCGCCGACGGCGACAGACGACCAATCCAAGGTCACGCCGGGAATCGCTTCATGGCCCTTGAGCGCGGCCAGCTTTTTCTCGAACGCCTGCGCCAGGACCCACCAATGGATCATGGCGGCAGCGGCGAGGAGAAGAAACGCGCTGATGGGGGCGTAAAGCCAGAAGCGGCTGGAATATTTGAACACTAGCTACACTTCGAATAACCGCAGGACAGACAGGAATCGCAGCCTTCCAGCTTGATGAAGCTGGCGTCGCCGCAGCGCGGACAGAAGCGGGCACGCGCGCCTTCCACCGGAACCTGGGCATCGGGGGCAAGGCTGGGACCGCGCTGCCCTAGAAAACCGATATCGATCATGTGGCGCTCGATCACTTCGCCGATGGCGGCCAGGAGCGAGGGCACATAGCGGCCGTTCATCCATTGCCCGCCGCGCGGATCGAAGATGGCCTTGAGCTCATCCACCACAAACGAGACATCGCCGCCGCGCCGAAACACCGCCGAGATCATGCGGGTCAAGGCCAGTGCCCAGGCATAGGCCTCCATATTCTTGGAATTGATGAAGACCTCGAAGGGCCGGCGGCGGTCGTCTTTCTCGATATCGTTGATGGTGATGTAGAAGGCGTGATCGCTATCCAGCCATTTGATCTTGTAGGTGCGGCCGGGCAATTCCTCGGGCCGGTCCAGCGGCCGGGTCATATAGACCACGCCGCCTTTTTCGACCCGCGTGCCGGATTCCCTGGGCTCCGGCGGCGGCAAAGGCAGCTCCGGTTCTTTCGCGTCCATCGGGTTTTCAGCGGGGACGGCCTCCCTGGGCTCGACCGACAGCACCGAGCCCGTCACCGCATTGGGGCGATAGGTGGTGCAGCCTTTGCAGCCCAGCTCATAGGCCTCCTGATAGACATGAGAAAAGTCTTCGAAGGAAATCGAGGCCGGGACATTGATGGTCTTGGAGATGGCGCTGTCGATGAAAGGCTGGGCTGCGGCCTGCACCGCCAGATGATCGGTGGGCGACAGGGTCTGGGCATTGACGAAATAATCGGGCAGCGCAGCGTCAGCCCCGAATTTTGCCTGAAAAGCGCGCACCGCATAGTCGCTGATCAGTTCCTCGCGGCGGCTGCCGTCAGGCTGCAGCACCTTGCGCCGGTAGCTGAAGGCGAACACCGGCTCGATGCCGCTGGAGACATTGTCGGCGAACAACGAGATCGTGCCGGTGGGCGCGATAGAGGTCAGCAGTGCGTTGCGGATGCCATGCGCCGCGATGGCGTTGTAGATGTCGGGCGGCAGCGCCTGGATGTGCGGCCGCGCCAGATAGGGGTTCATGTCGTACAGCGGGAAAGGGCCTTTTTCCTTGGCCAGTTCCACGCTGGCGCGATAGGCGGCGTGACTGATGGCGGAAAGCCAGCTGCGGATCAACTCCAGGCTTTTGGGCGAGCCATAGCGAACACGACAGAAGATCAGCGCATCGGCGAGACCCGTGACACCCAATCCGATGCGGCGCTTGGCGCGCGCTTCATGCGCCTGCGCTTCCAAGGGAAAGCGCGACACGTCGATGGCGTTGTCCATCATGCGCACGGCGGTGGCTACCAGCCGTTCCAGCTCCGCCATGTCCAGCGCCGCATCTTCTTCAAACGGGCGGCGCACCAGCTTGGCCAGGTTGATGGAGCCCAACAGGCAGGCGCCATAAGGCGGCAAGGGCTGTTCACCGCAAGGGTTGGTGGCGGAAATGGTCTCGCAATAACCCAGATTGTTTTGGCTGTTGATGCGGTCGATGAAGATCACGCCCGGCTCGGCATAATCGTAAGTGGAACGCATGATGGTGTCCCACAGCGCCCTGGCTCTCAGCGTGCGATAGACCTTGCCGCCGAATGTCAGCGGCCAGTCGGCATCGGCCTTTACCGCTGCCATGAAGGCATCGCTCGCCAGCACCGACAGGTTGAAATTGGACAGCCGGCCTGGCGTGCGCTTGGCGGCGATGAACTCCTCGATGTCGGGATGATCGACGCGCAAGGTCGCCATCATGGCGCCGCGGCGCGAACCGGCGCTCATGATGGTGCGGCACATGGCGTCCCACACATCCATGAAGGAGACGGGGCCGCTGGCGTCCGCGCCTACGCCTGCAACCAGGGCGCCCCTGGGACGCAGGGTGGAGAAGTCATAGCCGATGCCGCCGCCCTGCTGCAGGGTCAGTGCCGCTTCGCGCAGATTGGAGAAGATCCCATCCATCGAATCCGGGATGGCGCCCATCACAAAGCAATTGAACAGCGTCACGCTGCGGCCGGTACCTGCGCCTGCCAGGATGCGTCCGGCGGGAAGGAATTTGTGACCCGCCAGGGCATGGGCGAATTCCTGCGCATGGGCGATGCGCCTATCCGGCGCTTCGGCTTGTGCCAGCGCAAACGCGACCCGCACCCAGCTATCGGCCACGTCATGATCCACAGGGGTGCCGTCCGGCGCCTTCAGCCGGTACTTCATGTCCCAAACGGAATGAGAGATCTCGCTCATGCAGCCTGTACCAATCACATCCGCCAAGGTTCCGCCACCATAGCCGGAACCCACCCTAATATGGTCTTGCGGCAAGAATATTCCAGCCGGGGCGTCCCGGTCTATTCCTTTGATTTATCTAGTGATTTTTGCACCAGAAAGCGCTGCCGGTCGAGCTTGAGGCGATAAAGCGGGACTAGCATTCCCAAGGTGCCTTTCTTCCAGCGGGCGGCATGGAGCAGGGCATAAAGCTCTAGCAGTTTGCGGCGCAGGCCCGGGATGTCGAGGGCGGCAGCCGCAGCGTCCAGGTGCTCATTGATCAGGGTGGAGGGCGAGGCCGCCGACAGGGAGACCGGAACGCCTTTGGCCAAAAGCCTGGCGACATATTCGGCGAAGCCGGGACGATTGATGGCGTCCTCGCCGCCGGTGATGGCCAGTTCCACGCCGAAAGCGGCGCTGTGCCAGGCAGGCGGCAGTTGCGCCGGCGCCTGGCGCATCACCAGCACGCCGCTCAAATCGGGCCGCCATTTGTCGTCCAGTTCGGGGAATAGCCGCCAGCCGCAGAGGAACTGCTGGCACACGCCGGGACGGGTCTCATAGATGCCGCAGCCGTCGAGGGTCAGATGCCGGCAGGGCGTTTGCGCCTTCTTGCGCAATTCCGGGGCCTCGATCTTCAATTCCACACAACAGACGGTACAGGGACCGCAGCGCCGTTTTTCCAGGGCCGTCATGAAGCAAGTATCTCGTTGGTCGCGGTCTCGATCCGCTCTTGCAGCAGCGCCATGAAAGCGTCGCGCTTCATGCCGGGCGCAATCGGCTCCAAAAATTCCAGGACGATGGTGCCGGGCCGCTTGAGAAAGCCGGTCCAGTAGACACCGGAATTCAACGCCGCCGGCACACAAGGAACGTCCAGCATGCCGTAAAGCCCGGCGACACCAGGTTTGTAGTCGGGCGGAGCGTGGGGTTTTTTACGGGTACCTTCGGGAAAGATCAGGATGGGCCGTCCTTGCGCCAGAACCGCGCGCGCCGAAGCCGCCATCTTGCGCAAAGCGCTGGCGCCGGCAGCGCGGTCGATAGGAATGGCGGTCGCCTTCCAGACAAACCAGCCATAGAAGGGAATGCGCAGCAATTCGCGCTTAAGCACAATGGCCGGCTGGTCCAGTGCCAGATACAGCGCCATCGTGTCCCACATGCTCATATGCTTGGAAGCGACCAGCACCGGCCCTTTGGGTGGGATGCCGCGCACCTCGAAATCGATTCCGGTGAAGATTTTCAAGCCCCAGAAGGTGACCCGCGTCCACAGCCGCGCCAGCCATACGGTGGCGCCGCGCGGCAACAGCAACACCGGCAGGAAGATCAGCGACAGGACCAGGGTGGCGGCGATGAACCACAGCATGAACACGGCCGAACGCAACCAGATCATGCGCCAAATCATGCGTGAGACAGCCGCGTGGTCACCAGGGTGGCGAGATATTTGACATATTCCCGATGCAGCAACTGGACGGTGCGCGGGCGCCGCCACCAGCCGGCCAGGTCGATGCGGCTCTGATCCACCGGATAGGCGATCAGGATTTCGCCGGGCAGCACGGCGGAAAATTCCTGCATGGTGCGCGGCATGTGATAGCGGCCGGTGACGATTACCAGGCTCTTGAAATGATTGTCGCGCGCCCATTGGGCCGCTTCCTCGGCATTGCCATGGGTGTCCTCGGCGGCGTAGCCGATGTCGGCACAACAGGCAAAGCGCGGACCGCCTTCCGACATTTTGCCGACGGTCTCCTTGCTGGTTTCCTGGGCCACGCCGCTGACCAGCAGCCTTCTGCCCACGCCATGCTCAAAAAGCGACACGGCGCTGTCCAGCCTTTCGTCGCCGCCGGTCAGCGCCACGATGCCGTCGGCCTTGGGTGGATTTGCCGGCGTGGCAGGAAGATTGCTGACGAAGAGCAGAAAGCCCACTCCGTAAGCCAGCACCGCCAGAAAGATCATCGTCAGGAAGACGCGCAATGACTGCTCCGTTTGCGCCAGGAAAATAAAAACGCGGGCCACGATAGCAAACCGCGCCAGACAGGCTCAAGCCGTTGCTAGTAAATGGCTTTTACTACCGACAGGACAGAAATGCGCGCCGTGGCCCAAGCGATCAGCGAGGTAGCCAGCGGCACCGTGAGAAGCCAGAGATATTCGGTCCATCTCAAGGACAACGGCGGCAGGAACGGCACGGCTTCCACGCCGAACACTTCCAATCCGCCCGCGCCCAGGAAGAACAGGGCCGCGCACAAGGTGCCCAGGGCGGCGGCAAACAGGGCCGAGACGAAATAGTGCCACTCCACCGCGCGGGCGATGAAGCCGGGCAGGGCGCCCATCTGATGCAGCAGCGCCACCATCTCGTGATGCGCGTCCAGCCCGGCCCGGGTGGCGAAAGAGACCGCGGCGGCGGTGGCGCCCGCGATCAGCAGCAGGATGCCGTAGGCGGAGAAGCGCACGGCATCGGCCAATCCGCGCAACCGCGCGATCCAGCGGCGGTGATCGTCCACACTGGCATGGGGCGCGGCCTGCTTGAGCCGGACCGCCAGCGCATTCACGTCCACATCTTCGCCCGGCGTGATGGCGGCATCTATCAGGCGGGGCAAGGGAATCCCGGACACCGCCCCATCCTTGCCGATCCAGGGTTCGACCAGGGCATTGATCTCGGCATCCGACAGCAAGGTGGCGTGGGCGATTCCGGGTGTGGTGCTCAGGACCGAGAGCGCCGCCTTGGTTTCCGTTTCCAGCCCGGCTTTGGGATCGCCGTCTTCCGGCGGCATCACCTGCACTGTCAGGCGATCCGACAATCCGCTTTGCCAGCCATGGGCGGCGCGCGTGGCCACCAGCGATGCGCCCAGCGCCAGCGCCGCCAGCAAGGCCATAACCGCGATGACGAAATCCAGCGGCGCGGCGCCTTTGTCGCGGGGCAGGATATGGGTGCTGCGCTCACGCATAGGCAAAGCTCATAGCGGTGCCCGCATTTCCACCAGCCGGCCTTCGGTCAGGCGCATCTCGCGCGCCCGGGTGGATTCGATCAAAGCGCGGTCATGGGTGGCGATCAGCACGGTGGTGCCCAGCCGGTTCAGTTCCGCGATCAGCCGGATCAGCCGTGCGCCCATTTCCGGGTCCACATTGCCGGTGGGCTCGTCGGCGATCAGCAGATCGGGCCGCGCCACCACGGCACGGGCGATAGCGACGCGCTGCTGTTCGCCGCCCGACAGAGTCGGCGGGCGGGCCTGCATACGGTCGCCCAATCCGACCCAGGACAGAAGCTCGCTCACATCGTGGGCAAAATCGCTGACCCGCTTGCCCGCCAGCCTGAGCGGCAGCGCCACATTGTCGAAGGCCGACAGATGATTGAGCAGCCGGAAATCCTGGAATACCACGCCGATGCGCCGCCGCAAGGCGGGCAGGTCGCGGCGTCTGGCGGTGGCCAGCTCGGCCCCAAACAAGGTGATCAGGCCGCGCGAAGGTGGTTCGGCGACATAGATCAGCTTGAGCAGGGTGGTCTTGCCCGCGCCCGACAGGCCGGTGAGGAAGGTGAAGGAGCCCGGCTCCAGCGAGAAGCTGACATCGCGCAAGACCTCCGGGCCTGAGCCATAGCGCATGCCGACATTTTCGAAGCGAACCATCGGGGCGACCTTAGCGCATTTTTTGCGAAACCATCTGCCGCGTTTACACCGCTTGCGGTGATGGGCGGCGACCCCTATTTTCGGGCTTGATTCCACAGGCCGGGCATGATTCTCACCTGTACCTCTTGCGGCACGCGCTATTCGGTCGACGGATCGAAATTTCCGGCCGCCGGGCGCACAGTGCGTTGTGCCAAATGCGGCCATAGCTGGCATCAGGCGGGCGAGGCGCCCGAGCCCGTGGCGGAAGCCGTCACCGAGACCATTGCCGAGACCAGTGCACCGTCCCGCGCCGAACCGGTTGCGGCGGTCCGTTCCGAATCGCCGGAATTCTATGAGCCGTCTCCTGCCCGCGGCTTCACGCCGTTGGCGGCGTCCCAGGAACCGCGCGCGCCGCTCGGCCCCAAGATCGCCGTGGTGGCGGGCTGGGTGGGACTGATTGCGGTGGTGCTTTTGATCGCGGCGGCAGCGGTGCGCTATCGCCAGGACATCGCGACCATCTGGCCGCAATCGGCCGCGGTCTATTCCACCCTGGGCCTGCGGGTGAATGCCGGCGGCATTGATTTCCGCCAGGTGGATTACCGCCGCGAAAACCAGGATGGCCAGGTCGTGCTGGCGGTGTCGGGCCAGATCTTCAATGGCGGCTCGCGTGAGTTGCCGGTGCCGCAGACCGTGCGGGTCACCTTGAGCGACGTCAACAATCACGAGCTTTATCACTGGACCTTCAAGCCCGACGCCCAGGTGCTGACACCAGGTCAGTCGGTGCCCTTTGTCACCCGGCTGGCCAGCCCGCCGGCCGCCGCACGTCATCTCGAAGTGCGTTTCGCCAAAGACGGCTCATGAACGCACCAGAGATTCTTTTTTCCGCCGAACAGATCCAGGAACGGGTGCGGGCGATGGCGAGGGTGATCGCCTCCGCGCCGCTCGTGCCCGACGTCGCCATGCCGGTGCTGGTGGGCGGTTTTGTTTTCGCCGCCGACCTACTGCGGGCGCTGGCCTGGGAAGGCGTGCCCATGGATGTGGAGATGATCTGGCTGCGCTCCTATGGCGACAAGCGGGTGGCCAGTGCGATTTCCATGATCGCAGGGCCGTCCGAACAGATCGCCGGCCGGCATGTGCTGGTGATCGACGGTGTGCTGGATGCGGGCCGCACCATCGCCAAGGCGGTGTCCCTGATCCAGGCCGCCGGTGCGGCCAGTGTGCAGGTGGCGGTAATGCTGGACAAAAAGCGCGGCGACGCCGTGGCCAAGGCGGACTATGTCGGCTTCACCGTAGGCAACGAGTTTGTCATCGGTTACGGCATGGACGATGCGGGGCGTTACCGCGGGCTGCCGTATATCGGCAAGGTGTGAGGAGCGGCGCGCAAAGCGCGTAAGCGGGTCCAGTGGACCCGCGAAAGTGACGAACGCCGTGAGCCCTAGCGAGCGGCCGGGCAACCTATCAGGTGGAATTTAATCAAAACGCCTTCAGCAGCCGGTCCAGATAGTCGCGCTCGGCTTGCGGCCGGTTCATCTGGGCGGCGCGGCGGCGCAATTCTTCCAGGATCGCGCGGGCCCGCGCCAGGTCGGTGGCGCCGGGAATCTTCACCCCCGAATTGCCCAGCGGCGAAGAGGTACGGCCAAGAGGATCTCCGCCGCCGCCGGCTTGCTGTCCGGTCTTGCCTTCCTGGGCTTCGTCGGCCAGCGCCTGGGCGCCCTGGCGCAAGGCTTCCAGGGCCTGGTTCTGGGCGCTGCCGGCGTTGGAGAGGTCCTTGCGGCCCAGCGCATTTTGCGCGTCGCCCATCGCCTTGCCCGCTTCGCGCAGTTTCTGCGCCGACTTTCCGTCCATCCCCTTCAGCGAATCCTGCAATTCCTTTTGCAGATCGTTCTGCTGCTTTTGCAGGCCCTGGGCCCCGCCATCCTTGGGATCGGCCTGGCCCTGCTGCTGGCGGAAGGTCTTGTCCAGCAGGGAGCGCTGCTTGCCCATCAGGCCGCCGAATTTCTGCAGTTTTTGGTTCATCGCCTTGTTCTGCTCGCCGGTGCCCTTGCCGCTCTGGGTCATGCGCATATTTTCCAGCATGGACTGCAGCATGGCCATCAACTGCGCCGCCTTCTGGCGCTCGCCCGCTTCCGACAATTTCTTGATCATGTCCAGCAAGGTCTGGACGTCATTCATGCCCAGCACCTTGGTATCGGGCGACATGGGCTGTTCGCCGGGCGGCGGCGGGTTGGCGGCCAGCGCCGCCACATAGCGCTGCATCGCTTCATTGTAGCGCTTGAGCAGTTCGTCGATCACCTCCTGCGGCGCGCCGGAGGCCAGCGCTGCGGTGATCATCATCTGCAGCTTGCGCAATTCCTCCGCCGCCGACAACAGCCCGCCGCGCTCCAGCTTCAGCGCGGTCTGCCACAGGATCTCTTCCACCCTCGTGATGTCGGCTTCCCGCTTGGCATTCTTCACGCCATTGAAGGCGCTGCGCAGGGCCAGGAAGATGTCGTTCTTGTTCTGATAGAAGCGCTCGGGATCGATGGTCAGCGCATCCAAGGTCAGCATCACCACCTTGCGGCCCGCTGCATCCGAGGTGGCCAGGTTCTGGCGCTGTTCGATCAGCGCCCGCGCCAGCGGATCGGTAAAGACCCGTGCCGGCAGGCGGAAGGTAAAGGGCGCGCTTTCCCCCTTTTGTCCGGTGGCGTCGCGCGCTTCCAGACGGCCCTCCACCACCAGTCCGGCATAGGGATGGCCGGTGAGATCGACAAAGCTGTTCTGGTCGGCGTGCTGCGCATTGGCTTGCGGCAGCGGCAACTCCACCACCAGCGGCTTGCCGTGGCCGCCTTTGGGCCTCAGCACGGCGTGCACACTGGCGATGCCGTAATCGTCGTCGGCCTTGAAGGCGAACTTGGTGGCAAGCTGTTCGGTGCGGGACGGCTTGGCGGTGAGGCTGATCACCGGTGGCGCATCCACCACCGCCTGGATATTCCATTTGCCGATGGCGTGGCCGCCGACCTGCACCCGGACCCGGGCGCTGGTGGAAAGGATCACATTGCTGGAATATTCGCCGTCCTCGCCGGCGAAGCGGGGTGCGGCATTGTTGCCGGCAGCCAGGCCGGGCGTGCGCGGCGCACCATGCACGCGAAGATTCAGTACCGAGCCCTGCGGCACGCGGATGATGGAATCATCGCCCACTCTCAGCGAGGTCAGCGGCATTCCCGTATAGGGCGGGGGATCGATCCAGGCATCCAGCGAGGCCGCGGCGCCCGCGCCGCTGTCGAAGGCGCTGATCAGGCGCTGCGCCGTGTCGCCGCGCGCCAATACCAGCCCCGCCGCCAGCGCGACCAGCAGATACCAGCGCAGACCATGGGGATCGCGGGAGGCGATGTCGGTCTTGGGCAGTGCCAGGCGGAAGCGGCCCGGCATCTCCCGCGCCTTATGCAGCGACCATAGCGCTTCGGCGAAGGGATCGTTTCCCACCAGCACATCGTCGCGCTCGGAAATGGGGCGATGCTTGAAACCGCTGTCGCGCTCCAGCCGGCGGGCGGCATCCAGCGGCCGCGGCCAGACGAAATCCTCAAAGCCCTCGTAAAGTCCCAACGCACCGGCGGTGATGGTGGCGGCCAGCAACAGCGCCTGCACCGGCCAGGGAATGAAGGCGAACAGGCCAGTCAGTGCCAAGGCCAGATAGAAACCGGCAAAGCCGAAGGCTGGCCAAAGCCGGGGCAGCACACGCTCGACCGCAAGAATGACGCGCGCCAGGCTGACGCGGCGCTTCAGTGCGTCAGCCGGCCAGCCAGTCTGGGATGCGGTCCTTGGCGATGAGATCGGCATAAGTCTCCCGGGGACGTACGATGCCCCATTGCTCGCCATGAACCAAGACTTCGGCCAGGCGCGGACGGGCATTGTAGTCGCTGGCCATCACGGCGCCATAGGCTCCGGCGGACAGGATTGCCACAAGATCGCCCTTTTCGAGTTCCGGCAGGCTGCGGCCGGCGGCGAAAAGATCGGAAGTTTCGCAGACCGGCCCCACCACATCGTAAAGCGTCCGCTTGGAACGGGGCTTGGGTTCCACAATGGCCGCGATTTCATGATGAGCTTCATAAAGCGCGGGCCGGATCAGGTCGTTCATGCCCGCATCGATGATCAGGAAATTCTTGGCCTCGCCCTGCTTGACATAGATCACCCGCGATACCAGCACGCCGGCATTGGCGGCGATCAACCGGCCGGGTTCGAAAGACAAAGTGCAGCCCAGATCCTTGGTGACCCGCGCCACCATCTTGCCGTAGGCGTCGGGATCGGGCGGCGGCATGTTGCTGTTTTCATACGGCACACCCAAGCCGCCGCCGAGGTCGAGACGGGCTATGCCATGACCATCGCCTCTCAGAATGCCCACCAGTTCGGCGACCCGCTTGAAGGCGGCTTCGAACGGCTCCAGGTCGGTGATCTGGCTGCCGATATGCACGTCGATGCCGACGATCTGGATGTTCTTCAACTTGGCGGCATGGCCATAGGCTTCGCGCGCCCGCGAAAAGGGAATACCGAATTTGGTTTCCGCCGTGCCGGTGGTGATCTTGGCATGCGTCTTGGCGTCCACATCGGGGTTGACGCGCAAGGTGACGGGCGCGAGCAGGCCCAGGCCGGTCGCGACTTCGCTCAAGGCCTCCAGTTCCGGCTCGCTTTCGACATTGAACTGGAAAATCCCGGCCTGCAGCGCGTCGCGCATTTCCTCGCGCGTCTTGCCCACACCCGAAAAAACGATCTTGCTGGGGGGAATGTCGGCCGCCAGCGCCTTGGCCAGTTCGCCGCCCGAGACCACATCGGCGCCGGCGCCCAGTTGGCCCAAGGTCTTGAGAACTGCCAGATTGCCGTTGGCCTTGACCGAAAAAGCGATCAGCGAGCGTTCGGGCAGGGCCTCGGCGAACACCTTGTAGTGCCGTGACAGGGTGGCGCTGGAGTAGCAATAGAAAGGCGTGCCCACCGCTTCCGCCAGCAGGTCCAGCCGCACGTCTTCCGCGCACAACACGCCTTCTTTGTACTGGAAATGATTCATCCGGCCCGCTCAACGCCCAAGAGGATAGGGCGGCTTGGAGGGATCGTGCTCGTCGCGCGGCGTGGTCTGGCCATTGGGTTTCACAAGGTCGTTCTTCACACCGCAAGCAGCGACGGCAAAAGCCAGCATGGCCAGCAAGAGGAATTTCTTCATTTCAGAACGCTCCGCCAGTGATGCAGCTGTTCCTTCACCCGCGCCGGCGCCGTGCCGCCCAGGCTCATGCGCGAAGCCACGCTGGCTTCCGGGGTCAGCACCTTGAACACGTCCGCGGTGATGGCAGGCTCGATCTTTTGCATGTCAGCCAAAGACAGTCTGTCCAAAGTCAATCCTTGCGTTTCAGCGGCTTTCACGATCGAACCGGCGACATGATGCGCCTCGCGGAAGGGCTTTTTCAACACCCGCACCACCCAGTCGGCCAGATCGGTGGCTGTGGGATAGCCCGGCTCGCAGGCGGCGCGCATCCGGTCCGGCTGCGCGGTGAGGTCCGTCACCATCGCCGCCATCGCGGCCAGGCAAAGCTCCAACGTGTCGGCGGCGTCGAACACCCGTTCCTTGTCTTCCTGCAGGTCGGTGCCGTAGGTGAGCACCAGCCCCTTCACCACCGTGGCCAGGCTGACGAAATCGCCCAGCACCCGGCCGGTCTTGCCGCGGATCAGTTCGGCGGCATCGGGATTGCGCTTTTGCGGCATGATGGAAGAGCCGGTGGTGAAAGCATCCGACAATTTCACAAAGCCGAACATCGGCGTGGACCATTGCACCAGCTCGCCCGCCAACCGTGACAGATGCACGGCGGCGATTGCGCAGGCGGCCAGATATTCCAGGGCGAAATCGCGCGCCGAGATCGCGTCCATGGAATTGCGCATCGGCCGCGCAAAGCCCAATGCCTTGGCCGTTGCGTCGCGGTCGATCGGGAACGACGTGCCGGCCAGTGCCGCCGCGCCCAGGGGCGATTCGTTCAGCCGCTTCTTGGCGTCCTCGAACCGGCCGCGGTCGCGTCCAAACATCTCGACATAGGCCAGCAGATGGTGGCCGAAGGTCACAGGCTGAGCCACCTGCATATGGGTGAAACCCGGCATGATGGTCTCGACATGTTTTTCGGCTTGGGCGAACAGCGCCCGCTGCAGGGCCAAGAAGCCCTGGTCGGCGCGTTCACAGGCGGAACGCACCCACAACCGGAAATCGGTCACCACCTGGTCGTTGCGGGAGCGGGCGGTATGCAGCCGTCCCGCCGCCGGCCCGATCAGTTCGGCCAGCCGCGCCTCGATATTGAGGTGAATGTCTTCCAGCTCGCGTTTGAAGACGAACTTGCCGTCGGCGATTTCCTTCTCGATTGCGGTGAGGCCGTCCAGGATCGCCTGGCCGTCATCCTTGGAGATGATCCCTTCCGTGGCGAGCATGCGGCAATGCGCGCGCGACCCCGCCAGGTCTTCCGCCGCGAGGCGCTTGTCGAAATCAATCGAGGGGGTAATCTCCCTCATGATGGCGGCAGGGCCGGATTCAAACCGTCCGCCCCACATTTTATTGGTGCTCATTTTGTCGTCCGAAGGGCCATGACCAAGAAAATCATCATTAGCCTGGCCGTGATCATCGCGCTGGTATTGGGCGTTCTATATGGGAAAGGGCTGCTTTCTGTCCATCAGGGGCTGGAGCCGCCCGCTGCTCTTTCGGCGCTGGTGCTGGAAAAGTCGCCCAAAATGGCGCCAGAGGTGCATTTCGCCGGTCCGAACGGGACCCGCCATGTGCTGGACGCGTTCCGGGGCCGCTATGTGCTTTTGAACCTCTGGGCCACCTGGTGCGGGCCCTGTGTCAATGAACTGCCCTCGCTGGCCCGGCTGTCGCGCTTCGCCCCCGGTGTGCGCGTGGTGGCGGTGGACACCGGCGACCGCGACACGGTGGACGCCGCCGCCTTCCTGAAAGAGCACAATGCCGGCAACCTGATTGCCTTTCGCGACAGTGACAAGGTGATGATGAAGACCTTCGGCGCCTATGCCCTGCCGATGACGGTTCTGATCGATCCGCAAGGCAAGGTCATCGCCAAGGCGGCTGGTCCTGCCGACTGGGGCTCGCCAGAGGCTGTCGCCTATTTCAAACGCATTACCGGTACCTAGCGCGGTTCTTTTGTGTCGTGAGTTCGTCGCGTCCATACGCTGTCGCTATGGACCGCTCGTGTACGTCTTGTACACGTCGCTCGTTGCTACGCTGCCGCTAGCAACCCTGCTCACGCCACAAAATTCCTAGCTACTGAGGACTGTGGAGGCGCGCGGAGCGGATCTAGCGCGTGGGAACCGGATGTTCGCCGCGATAATCGTAGAAGCCGCGGCCGGTTTTTCTGCCGAGCCAACCGGCTTCCACATATTTCACCAAGAGCGGGCAGGGGCGGTATTTGGAATCCGCCAGGCCTTCGTACAGCACCTGCATCACGCTGAGACAGGTATCCAGGCCGATGAAGTCGGCAAGCTGCAGCGGCCCCATGGGATGATTGGCGCCCAACCGCATGGCGGTGTCGATGGCGTCCACATTGCCCACGCCTTCATACAGGGTATAGACCGCCTCATTGATCATCGGCAGCAGGATGCGGTTGACGATGAAGGCGGGGAAGTCTTCGGCATAGGCCGCGGTCTTGCCCACCCGTTTGACGATCTCCAGCGCCGCCTGGAAGGTGGTGTCGTTGGTGGCGATGCCGCGGATCACTTCCACCAACTGCATCACCGGCACCGGGTTCATGAAATGCAGGCCGATGAAGTTCTCGGGCCGGTCGGTGGAGGCAGCCAGCCGCGTCACGGAAATGGAAGAGGTGTTGGTGGCGATCATCGCGTGATCGGAAATGCGCGTGCAGAGATCCTGGAAGATCTTCTTTTTGATGCTTTCGTCCTCGGTCGCCGCCTCGATCACCAGGTCGCGGTCGCGAAGGTCGTCCAGGGTCTGGGTGACGCGGATGCGCGACAGCGCGGGCTTGACCTGCTCTTCCTTGATCAGGCCCTTGCCGACCTGGCGCTGCATGTTCTTTTCGACCAGGCCCACGGCCTTGGCCAGGGCGTCCTTGTTGATGTCGTCCAGCACCACGTCGAAGCCGGCCAGCGCCAGCACATGCGCGATGCCGGTGCCCATCTGGCCCGCTCCGATTACGCCGATCTTTTCCACTGCCATGTCAGTTGCCTTTACTTGTAACCGCGCCGGGCGAGCTCTTCGTCCAGTTCGGGGAGAATTTTGAACAGGTCGCCCACAAGCCCGTAATCCGCCACCTGGAAGATCGGGGCCTCTTCATCCTTGTTGATGGCCACGATCTTGCGGGAATCCTTCATGCCGGCCAGGTGTTGGATGGCGCCGGAAATGCCCACCGCGATGTAAAGATCGGGTGCCACCGCCTTGCCGGTCTGGCCGACCTGGTAATCATTGGGGACATAGCCGGCATCCACCGCGGCGCGGCTGGCGCCTACGGCGGCGTGCAGCTTGTCGGCGATGGAATCCAGCAGCTTGAAATTTTCTCCCGATCCTAACCCACGCCCGCCGGAGATCACGACCTTGGCCGAGGTCAGCTCGGGCCGCTCGGATTTCGACAAGGCCTCGCCTGCGAATTTGGAAAGGCCGGGGTCGGATGCGGCGGCAACCTTCTCGACCGCCGCGCTCCCGCCCTCGGCCGCCGCGGCAAAAGCCGTGGTGCGCACGGTAATGACTTTCTTGCCGGCGGGGGTCTGCAAAGTCTCGATGGCGTTGCCGGCATAGATGGGCCGCTCGAAGGTGTCGGGCGAAACGACTTTGAGGATTTCCGAAACCTGTCCCACATCCAACTTGGCGGCCACGCGCGGCAGGATGTTCTTTCCGGTGGTGGTGGCGGGTGCCAGGATGGCGTCGTAGGGATCGGCCAGCGACAGGATCAGCGGCTCCATCGTCTCGGCCAGTTGTTTGGCATAGGCGGGTGCGTCCGCCAGCAGCACCTTTTCCACGCCGGCGATCTTGGCGGCCGCCTCGGCCACGGCAGCGCAATTCTCTCCTGCCACCAGGACGTGCACGGGAGCGGAGATGGCGGCAGCCGCCGTCACCGTCTTGTGGGTGGCATCCTTCAGCGACGCATTGTCGTGTTCGGCGATGACAAGGCTGGGCATCAGATCACTCCGTCCGCCTTGAGCCTGTCGAGCAGTTCGCCGACGCTCGCCACTTTCACGCCGCCGCTACGCTTGGGCGGCTCGGACACTTTCAGCACCTTGAAGCGCGGGGTGATGTCTACGCCCAGATCGGCCGCTGACTTTTCGTCAATCGGCTTCTTCTTGGCCTTCATGATGTTGGGCAGGGAGGCGTAGCGCGGTTCGTTGAGGCGCAGATCGGTGGTCACCACCGCCGGCAATTTGACCTCGACGGTCTGCAGGCCGCCATCGATTTCCCGGCTGACTTTGGCGCTGCCCTCTTCCAGTTCCAGGCTGTGTGCGAAGGTGGCTTGCGGCCAGCCCAGCAGCGCCGCCAGCATCTGGCCGACCTGGTTGGCGTCATCGTCGATCGCCTGCTTGCCGCTGATCACGAGATCGGGCTTTTCGGTTTCGACGAGTGCCTTAAGGAGCTTGGCGACCGCCAAAGGCTCAACCGTCTGGTCCGTTTTGACCAGGATGCCGCGATCGGCACCCATCGCCAGCGCGGTGCGGATGGTTTCGCTTGCCTGTTGCGGTCCGATCGAGACGGCGATCACTTCCTTGGCCTTGCCCTTTTCCTTCAGGCGCACGGCTTCTTCGACGGCGATCTCGTCAAACGGATTCATGGACATTTTGACATTGGCCAAGTCCACGCCGCTCTGGTCCGCTTTGACACGAACCTTCACGTTGTAGTCGATCACCCGCTTGACGGGCACCAGGACCTTCATGGTGTTTCTTTGATCCCCACTGGGAGGCAATTCGCGGCGACCTGAGGGGTTAACCGAGCCGTCCCGTTCTTGTGCGGTGCAAAAAGTATGGCCGCAGGGCAAGGCCTGTCAACGCACGGCACAGCAACCGGGGGTCCACATCGCTGCATTGCAGCAACATTGGTTAACCGGCGCACTCCAGCCTGCGTCATCCTGACGCAGGTGGCGCGTTTCTGGACAAGCCTATTTCCGGGTGGCCAGATAGGCGACCACGTCGCTCTGCTGCTTTTTGCTGGTGATGCCGGCAAACGCCATCTTGGTGCCGGGCACCATGCGCGCAGGGCTGGCGACCCATTTGGCCAGATTGGGTTCCGTCCAGATGATGCCGGCCTTCTGCAATGGACCCGAATAGGCAAAGCCGGGCCGGCTCGCCGCCTTGCGGCCCATGACCCCAAACAGATTGGGGCCCAGCCCGTCGCCGCCGCCCTTGGCGTCGGTATGGCAGACAGCGCAGCGCTTGAACACGGCGGCGCCGGCCTTGGCATCGCCGTCCGCATTGGCCACGACCGTGGACCCAGCCAACAGCGCCAGCATGATGAAACTGTTGCGAAGCATGAAAAGCCCTTTGGTTCCCCCGAAAGCCTCCAATACCCGATCTTGATTTTGAATACAGCGCAAATTGTGTCTCACCCCGGCCATTTGGGTGGCCAGCACCCCCCGCCAGGGTTCCATCAGGGAATGGCAACGCTTGCCTTGGGGTAGGCGCTGCTAGGCGTTGACCAGTTCGACCTGGACCACATCGGTGCGGGCGACTTCAAAGGTGGCCGCGCAGATGCCCAGATAGAACTCCCAGTTGCGCAGGAATTGCTGGTCGTGGCCCAGCGCACGGATGTCGTCTTCTGCCGACTGCATCCGTGCCAGCCATTCGCGCAAGGTGCGGGCATAGTCCTTTCCGAAGCCGAAGGCCTCGGCGAATTTCAGCCCGGCTTTTTCCGCCTCTTCGCGGAAACGCGCCAGCGACGGCAGCATGCCGCCGGGGAAGACATAGTGGCGGACGAAATCGCTGCGGGTGCGATAGCCGGAAAACAATTCATCCTTGATGGTGATGGTCTGGATGATGGCGCGGCCGCCACGCTTGAGCCGTTCGGCAATGCAAGCGAAATAGGCCGGCCAGTAATGCTCGCCCACCGCCTCGAACATCTCGATGGAGACGATATTGTCGAACTTGCCCTTGCAGCAGCGGTAATCCTCAAGCCGGATGTCGGCGGCGCCATGCAGACGCTCGGTGGCGAACTTGTATTGGGCCGGCGAGATGGTCAGGCCGGTGACATTGTGGCTGTCCCCGGCGGCGCGTTCGGCAAAGCCCCCCCAGCCGCAGCCGATCTCCAGCACATCGGCGTTTTTGCCGCCGAATTTCGATAGGATGCGCTCATACTTGTTCTGCTGCGCGCGATAAAGCTCCTCCGTGCCGTTATAAAGCGCCGAGGAATAGGTCATGCTCTTGTCCAGCCACAGCGAATAGAACTCGTTGCCGACATCGTAGTGATCCTGGATGTTGCGCGCCGAGCCGGAAATGGAATTCCTGCGCATCAGGGCGTTGTGGATCACAAAGCCCAGCCGGTTGAAGACATTGCCGTCCGAAAAATCGGAAAAGTGATCCAGATTGAGCAGGAACAGGCTGATCAGCCGTTCCACACTGTCGGTATCCCAACTGCCGGCGATATATTCCTCGCCCAGCCCGATATCGCCGCGCGCCATCACCCGGCGCAGCACATCCCACTCATGGATATGGAAACGCGCAGAGGGGCCGGGGTGGGCGCCTTTCGCCAGGGTCACCTCGCCATTGGGGGCGATGAATTCCAGTTCGCCATATTCCAGGCCAGCCAGCGCTTTGTGCCAGCTTTTTTCGATGTAAGAGGCAGGTATCAGGGACATCACGGCTTCCCTATGGAGGAAGTTCCAACACTAATATCGGATTGCCGCCAAAACAATTCCGGCAAAAACAATTCCGCTTCGCCTCTCCCGCGCAACGCCGCCTTTGCTGCGCCGCGATGAGGCTTTGCAATGTCCGCATACGTCCAAGGTTGAACCGGCGATGCGGCGCAGCGCCGTCAAACGATCGACAAAGGCCGCGATGCCGGCTCAGCCGGTGGGAGCCTGGGCTCGTATCTGCTCGGCTGTCTGCTGCGCCCGGATTTCGTTTTTCACCGGATCATAGCGCACGCTGGCGGCATCCAAATCCACCGATTTTCCTTCCTTGCCGGTCAGCGCCACGCGCAATCGGATCGGCATGCCGTCGGCGTTCGTCTCCACCTTCTGGACGGCGCCGACCGTCTGGCCGGTCGCGTCCATCACGCTGGCGGTGGAGATTTTGCTGGGCGGGTTGGAAACCGATGACAGGACGGTTGCCGAAACCGCTGCCGTTGCAAGCGGCGAAGCCGGCGCTGCAATCGCGGGCGCGATCCAGACCGCAAGAACGGCGCTGCTCAGGACGGAAGTCCAAATGCCACTCCTCATGACGCACTCCTATTCCCAAGAACCATAGTGAAAATGTGTATCGGGGGAGGGCCGTTCCGGGAACCGGAACGCGACCCCTACCAAGGCGGGAACCTGCGCCCGGTCACCGTGTTCCTCTTCTATAATCGAGGATGCATTTCATGCTCGGAACCATTCTTATTGTCGTGCTTCTTCTTTTGTTGCTGGGTGCGTGGCCCGCATGGCCCTACAGCCGCGGTTGGGGGTATTACCCGACCGGAACGCTGGGTTTGGTCCTGGTGATCGTGCTGGTGCTGGCGCTGTTGGGCCGGATCTGAACCGGCGGAGGCGTAATGACCAAGAAAAAATTATTTGAAGACATCAAGCGGCATCCGGCCCGCATCTATCGCACGCCGAACGATGTGCTCAGGGACCGCCGTTTCGCCGACACCGAGCGGCTGGAAATCCTGCGCGCCTGGCGGGATGCGAAAGACGAGCCTGGCGACCAGGCCGGCATAGCGGCTGTTATCGCGGAACTGGAAAGCCGCAGTTGCAGCGGACATGCCGCAGAGTGAGCAAAGGAGACTGAAGATGGCGGTACGCGAAGACGGCAAGACGGTTCTGACCGCGCAGGAAGCGCGCCAAGGCAAGGAATTGGGCGTGATGCGCTATGTCCTGCACATCTCACTGGCGCTGGCTGTGATTGCAGGAATTGTGATCTACGCGATCTTCTTCCACTGATGGAAAGGGCGCAAATCGCGCGTCAGCAGACGGGAGACAATTCCATCAGCGCGTGACGCAATTCGACAGGACCGAACGGTTTTTGCAGGACCCGATAGCCGCTGAACTCGTCCGGAATGCCCCGCTTGCCGTAGGCGGTGGCAAAGATGAAGGGGATCTCGCGCGAGTCCAGTTCGGAGGCGAAGGGAAAAACCGTCTTTCCGTTCAGATGCACATCCAGCAGGGCGAGATCGAAACTGTCGCTGTCCAGCAGCCGCATGGCATCTTCCAGCCGGGGCACCACAGCGGCGACGTCATAGGCCAGTTCGTGGACCATGTCCTCGATCAGCATGGCCACAGTCATCTCGTCTTCCACCACCAACACCCGGGGCGCGATCAGCCGCAAGGGTGTCTGGTTGGCGGGCAGCCCGGGGATGGGCCCGGGACGGGAGGGGATCAAGCCTGGATCGTTCATTTGGAATTCAACGCATGTTAATCGCAGATGGTTTCAAATGATATGATTCTAAACCGCTGAGCTGGTTACCGATTTATGATCGTCAACGCTAACCCCTTGACGGAAAAGCGTTCGCCGGTCACCAAGGTACGAATCTTCCGGTTTTCGAGCCTTCCCTTGTTTTCCTCAAAGTCCCCCTCAAACCATTCGGAGCAGCCGTGAGCGCACCCCTGACGGTCGAACTGTCCGTGGTGGTTCCCACTTTCAAGGAGCGGGGGAATGTTGCCGAACTGGTCCGGCGCCTCGATGCCAGCCTGCAGGGGATCGCCTGGGAAGCCATTTTCGTGGACGACAATTCCCCGGACGGTACCGCCACGGCCGTAAAGGAAATTGCCGCCCGCGACGCCCGGGTGCGCTGCCTGCGCCGGGTGGGCCGCCGGGGTCTGGCGGGGGCCTGTATCGAGGGGATGCTCTCCAGTGCCGCGCCCTATGTGGCGGTGATCGATGCCGACCTGCAGCATGATGAAAAGGTCCTGCCGCTGATGCTGGCCAAGCTTCGCGGCGGGGAAGCCGACCTGGTGGCCGCGACCCGCTATGTGGCGGGGGGCTCGGCCGCCAGCTTTTCGGAAGGACGCGGCACCATCTCGCGCCTGGCCACCAAGCTGACCCACCGGCTGGTCGGCACGCCGCTGTCGGACCCCATGTCGGGCTTTTTCATGCTGCGGCGAGACCGTTTTGACGAGATCGCGCCCCGCCTGTCGCCTGCGGGGTTCAAAATCCTGCTGGATATCGCCGCCACCTCCGGATCAAAGCTGCGCATTGCCGAACAGCCTTACAGTTTCGGCGAGCGCTTCGACGGCGAGAGCAAATTCAACATCCAGATCGGGGTGGAGTTTCTGGGCCTGCTCCTGGCCAAGATGACAGGCGATCTGGTCGATCCCCGGTTCATCTTCTTCGCCATTGTCGGCAGCATCGGCCTGGTGGTGCACCTGACGGTGCTGAAACTCGGCCTGGTGCTGACGGAGCCCTTTCGGGTGGCCCAGATCATCGCCACCATCGTCGCCATGACCAGCAATTTTGTGCTCAACAATGAGCTGACCTATCGCGACCGCCGTCTCAAGGGTTTTGGCCTGGTGCGAGGTTTTGTCCTCTTCTGCCTGGTCTGTTCGGTGGGCGTGCTGGCCAATGTCGACCTGGCGAGCTGGCTCTATGTCGAGCGGCCGATCTGGTGGGTGGCGGGCGCCGTCGGCGCGGTGATGAGCGTGTTGTGGAATTACGCCATGTCGACTCTCTTTGTCTGGCGCGCCCGGTGATCCCGGATCCACTCGATCTCAATCCGGTGATTGCCAATCCCGGGATCCCACAACCCCATGATCCCCAAGCAATCCTCAAACGGGTGAGCTTTGCCCTGATCGTGGCGCTTTTGCTGCTGCGGGCGGTGATGGCGGCAAAGCTGCCTTTGTCGGCGGACGAAGCCTATTACTGGCTATGGTCCCAGCATCTAGCAGCCGGCTATTTCGATCACCCGCCCATGATCGCCTGGCTGATCTGGCCGGGCACCCAGATATTCGGCGACACGCCGTTGGGCGTGCGGCTCGCCGGCGTGATCCTGTCGCTGCCGGCCTGCTGGTTCGTCTGGCAGGCGGCGGCGCTGATCCTCAAAAACGACGCCCTCGCCGTGTTGGCGCTTCTGTTCTTCAACCTGACCTTGATGGTCTCGGTGGAGTTGCTGGCAGCGACGCCGGACATGCCATCCACAGTGACCAGTGCCGCCATGATTTATTTTCTGGCGCGGGTGCAGGCCAAGAATGAAGGGCTGTCTTGGCTGGGCGTGGGCGTCAGCGCTGGTTTGGGCCTGCTCTCCAAATTCTCGGTTCTGTTTCTGGGCGGCGGTGTCCTGCTCTGGATGGTCCTGGACGGAGGCGCAAGAAAATGGCTGGCCTCGCCCTGGCCTTATCTGGCAGCGGCTTTGGCGCTTTTGATCGATGCGCCCAATCTCATTTGGCAGGCGCATCATCATTGGCAGACTCTGGCTTTCCAGTTCGGCCGGGTCGGTACCGGTCATTTCACCTTGCGCTTTCTGGGCGAATTCCTGGCAGCCCAATTGGGGTTGGCGACGCCGTTGATCTTTGTCCTGATGGCTATCGGCTTGTGGCACGCCACGCGACTGGCAAACGCCGCCCGGCTGGGCGATGGCACGGGTGAAAGCAATGGCCGGGTAATGCTGGCCATGCTGGTCTGGGTGGGGTTGGGATATTTTTTCGCCCATGCCCTGCACGACCGGGTGCAAGGCAATTGGCCCTGTTTTCTCTATCCGGCGCTGGTGATCCTGGCGGCCGATACGGCCAGCTTCGGTGCACGGGAGCGCTGGATTGCCCTGGCTGCCGCACCTCTGGCGCTAGTGCTGGTGTTGCTTGTCTATGTTCAGGCCCAGTTTCAGCCCTTCGCGCTGAAAAAGGATCCGCTGGCGCGGATGCTGGGCCGCGAATTCGCGCCGATCGGTGATGTGGTAGCGGCGCTGGTCAAATCGCATCTCGCCGATGCCGTGCTCACCACCGATTATGAAACCACCGCCTGGCTGCGCTTCAATCAGCCGGATCTTCCCGTCATCCAGGTCAATGAGCCGCAGCGCTTTGCAGATGCGCCTCCCGCCGATGCGAAGCTTTTGCAACGTTCGTTGATCTATCTGGCGGAGTTCCGCCGCGATCAGCATCCCTTGGTCCAGCAGCTTTTCGCCTATACCGGATTTCCCACCCAGCTTCAGACCCCGTCCAGCCTCTACATGGTTTATCCGGTAGGGCGGCCCAAAAGTTCCCCGATCGGAAAGATGCCTTAGGGGGATTGGCCCCAACGGCCCGGTAAATAAAAAGCCGCGCTTTCGCACGGCTTTGATTTTCCATGAAAAAAGCCCCGCAAGCGGGGCTGGAGCGTCGGCGAAAGCCGGAGCGACCGTCAAAAACTAAAAAACCGCGCTTTGCGCGGTTTTTGGAAGAGAGCGGACACCCGAGGCGGGCTGTCGAAGGGGCTGGGGGCGTTCCGGATCGGACGTCCGCTCGGATCAGATAACCGCGAGGGCAAAAAAGCGTTCCCGGCTCTTCGAAAAGAATTTACAGCCCCCCGGCGGAGGCGATTTGCCCGGTGTGCGAGGGGGCCTTGGCCACCTCCGCCGCATGGCGGTCGGCGGAGCCGAACACCAGCACCAGCAACAGCAAGCCGGCGATCAGGCTTTCCAACGGATGTTCCAGGATGAAGGACGGAATGCGCATGAATCCCCTCCAGATCAGATCGGCGGCCTGCCTCGGATAGCGCCGGAAAAGGCGCTGACGATCAGCAGGACCACGAACACCACCAGCAACAATTTGGCGATAGACGCCGCCAGTCCGGCCAGCCCGAAGAAACCCATATAGCCGGCAACCAACGCGAGAATCAGAAAGGTAAGAGCCCAACCGAGCATGCAAACGTGTTCCCTGAAATCTAAGTCAGAAAACGTCGCCGTTCGTGCTCGGGTTCCCTTTTGTCCACAGGGACAATGGGGCCGTCTACTATTTGGAAGATTTGTTGCGATTTAGGAACATATTGGCCACGCCCGCCAGGCCAGCCCCAATGATCGCAATCCAGGGTGTCTCTTTTGCGACGGCGGCCAGCAGCACGCGCGTCAGCTCGTTGTTGACCGGCGGGGGCGGGCGGCGGGACCGCGATATGTGAATGAAGATCGCCCAGATCAGTGGCGGTACCAGAAACACCACACCCGCCAGCGCATAGCCGCCCACGGTTCCGACCGCGGCGACCAGGGCTGTCGCCAGCGCCATGCCCAAAAGGCCCATGCCGAAAAAAGCCATGGCGATGGCGGCGGCGGCCAGTATTGCCTTGGCGGTAACGCGCGCGAACATGAAGATCCCCTCAGCTGCCGTAATTGTTTATACGCGGGCAGGCTTTAACAGGAAATTCTTTTCGCAGTGGCGCCCAGATCAGCGTCTGAGGAACAGCGCGCCCAAAAAGACACCCAGCCCGCCTGCGAGCAACAGGGATTGAATGGGCTGAGCCCGCACATGGGCGCGCAATTCCTCGGCGTTTTCGTCCGCCCATTCCTGCGCCTCTTCCTTGTATTCCAGCGCGGTTGCCTTGGCCTGGGTGGCGGCTTCTTCGGCCAGCGCCACGGCCCGGTCGGCGATCTCTTCGGCCGAACGCATGGCCAGTGCCGCACGCTCCGAAGCCACTTCGCTTACATCGCCATAAAGACCCTTCATGTCCGTCTGCAGGGCGTCAAAGTCGGCCTTCAGCGCGGCCAGCCGTGCCTCGATATTGCCGTTGCCTGTGGCAGTCTTTTTCTTGGCGGCCATAATGCAAAATCTCCATTACCTCAAAAGCCATAACGCGCCAGCGCAAGGCAGCTTCCCGTCTTAAGCGGCCTCTCTGGCCACGGGATGAAAAAATAGCGCCTGTCCCACCGTGGCCTGCACGGTTTCCGGCAGGAAGGGCTTGGCGATCAAATAAGTCGGTTCGGGTCGTTCGCCCGTCAAAAGCTTTTCCGGATAGGCGGTGATGAAGATCACCGGAATGTCGAATGAGGACAGGATTTCGCTCACCGCGTCGATGCCGCTGCCGCCTTCACCCAGATTGATATCGGCAAGCACCAGGCCGGGCCGTTCCGACCGGGCCTTGGCGACGGCATCGTCCTTGGTGGCGGCCACCGCCACCACCTTGTGGCCCAACTCGGTGACCAGATTTTCCAAGTCGAGCGCGATGATCGGCTCGTCTTCGATAATCAGCACCTTGCTGGCCAACTGGCTGTCGATGGTCTTCTGGGCCTCCAGAATGGCGCGCTCCACATCTTCGGGGCTTTCATCGACGATGAAGGCGGCTTCTTCCAGGCTGAAGGCCTCGACCGCGGTCAGCAGCAGGGCCGCCCGCTTGGTGGCCGACAAGGACCGCAGGCGCGCTTCCGGGCTTCTGCCGCCGGTGGGGCCGCCGGCTTCGTCAAAATGCTCGGCACCCGACTGCCAGATGGCATGGAATATCCGATAAAGCCCCACCCGGGGCGGCACCCCTTCCATAAGGCTTTGATCTCCCGCCAAAATTGCTGCCAGGGCGGCGCGCACATGGGCGTCTCCGCTGGGTTGGGATCCCGTCAGGGCTCTGGCGTAACGGCGCAGGTAAGGCAGATGCGGCGCCAAGGTCTGGGACATGCTCATGCAGGAGGCTCCTTCGGCCCAAAAGAAAAGCTCAGGACAGGAACTTACACCAGACAAAAAAGTTCCCTAGCCTGCCGGAACCATCGCGAAATCTGTACGTTTGGAACCTTGGGAAGGGAGCTGGCATGGGGTGGTTAGGTCGAAATCAGGCGCTTTGCCCGGCTTTTGGGTACGGCGCCAAACCAGGAAATGGCTTGGGCCAATATGACACAGCAATGGGATACGACCGTGTCTAACGACGAAAAGCCCAGCGAAAAGGCCAGGGCAATTCGGGCCAGACAGCGCGCCATCGGACGCGAGCTGCGGCGCATGTATGACGATGTGGCGCAGGAGCCCGTTCCTGATGATTTCATGGACCTGCTGCGTCAGATCGATGAATCCGAAGAGAAGGGGGGCAAGAAGGTCTCGTGATGCCCACATCTGCCCCGTCTGCTCACACCCAGAAGCCAGAAAACACTGACTTCAAAACGGAATTATTGGGTCTTGTGCCGTTTTTGCGTGCCTTTGCGCGGTCGTTGACCGGCAATCAAGAGGCTGCCGACGATCTGGCGCAGGAAACCTTGGTCAAGGCATGGCAGAGCCGATCCAGCTTCATCCCGGGCACGAATCTTAAGGCTTGGCTTTTCACCATCCTGCGCAACCAGTTTTATTCCGACCGCCGCCGGGCCTGGCGCCAGGCGCCCTGGGACCAGGACGCGGCCGAGCGAATTCCGGGCGGCGGAGAAGATCAGGTTCATTCCGCCGAACTGTCTGATACTGTCCGTGCTCTTAAGCACCTGTCCGATGAACAGCGCGAAGCGCTGATTCTGGTAGGCGCGGGCGGTTTTTCCTATGAAGATGCGGCCGCCATCTGTAAATGCGCGGTGGGCACGGTAAAAAGCAGGGTTGCCCGCGCGCGCAAGACATTGATAGAGATTTTGGACGGTGGCGACACGCTCAGTGATGTTTCGCGGCCTGCTGAAGGGGATGCCGCTCGTGAGATCATGGCGCAGCTTGACCAGCTCAGCCCTGGGCGCTCCGACAACATTGGCGGAAAGAAGCGCCTCAAATAACAACACTCCCGTGACAGGGGCGGGGCATGAGCCCGGCTGGACCTTGCGCCGCCGGCTGCAAGCCATCATTACGCTTGCCCTTCTGCCGGTGGTGCTGGTCTCCATTTTTCAGGGCGTGGCGCGGGCGCGCTTGGACTATGCCAATGTCCATGACCGGCTGCTGCAATCCGCGCGCACGGTGGCGGCCGGCGACCAGAATCTTCTTGCCGCGGCCGAACAAGTTCTTCGGGCGGTGGGAAGCCTTTCCGAAGTGCGCAACATGAACGGAAACTGCGATGGCGTGCTGGCCGATACGCTGATCGGTGTGCGCTATTTCTCCAATCTCTCGCGCATCGATGCGGACGGCCGTGTCGCCTGTTCGGCCATGGCGATGGCCCATGGCATGAGCATGTCCGACTATGGCGCCTTCAAGGATGCGCAAAAGACCGATGGCATGGTGGTCTCCAATGAGATGGTCAACCGCGTCACCGGCCAGCCGGTGATCGGGGGCATGCTGGCGCTGCACAAGCCGGACGGAAGCTTTGACGGCACGGTGGCCATTTCGCTGGATGTGCACTGGATCGATTATATGATGCGCGCCGCCAACCTTCCCAAGGGCGCAGTGGTGGCGGTCTATGATCGCACCGGCAAGGTGATCGCCACCAACAACAAGGATATCGGCACAGCCATCGCCAAGGTGGCGATTTCGTCGGGCCCCAACGAAGTCTCCAGCGCGGTGGACAGCCGCCACGATTTGTGGCGCTTCGGCAATGCCTCGCTGATGGGCAATTCCATTTTCGTCGCCTTCGCCATGGGCGAGAGCCGGCTGTTCGGCGGCACCTATCTCCATGTCGGGCTGGATTTCGCGCTGCCCATCCTGATGATCGGCTTTGCCTGGTTTGCCATCTGGCTGGCCACCGACCGGCAGGTGACCCAGTGGATCAGCTATCTGAGGCGCATCGCGGCCGCCTATCGCAGCGGCCATTATGCCATCCGCCCCGACCTGGCCGAGGCGCCGGTGGAGTTCAAGCTTCTGGGCGATGCGCTCAGCGAGATGGCGGAAGGCATCCAGGACCGCGATAGGCGCCTGCGCGAAGCGGTGGACGTCAAAACCACCCTGATCAAGGAAATCCATCACCGGGTGAAGAACAATCTCCAGATCGTGATGAGCCTGTTGTCCATCCAGGCCAATCAGGTGAAGGACCTGGTCGCCAAGGATGCGCTGCTCCAGGCCCAGACCCGCATCAATGCCCTGGCTCTGGTGCACCGCATCCTCAACGAGCTGGAAGACCAGAGCACCCTGGACATCAAGCAGCTTCTGGAAGAGCTCAGCCACCAGATCGCCGGCGGCATGAGCAACGACAATGTGAAGGTGGAAGTTGACGTGGCCAGCCGCGTGGTGTCGGGAAGCACGGCCGTGGCACTGGCTTTGTTCACGGTCGAGGCGCTCACCAATATCTTCAAGCACGCTTTCCCTGACGAGAAGCAGGGTGTGATCCGGGTCAGCATGGCGCCGGCCGTGGGCGGCAAGCTCAAGCTGGTCATCGCCGATAACGGCTCGGGCTTTGCAGCCGATGAAACCGGGCGCAGCGTGGGCAGCCGGCTGATCAAGACCTTCGGATTGCAGCTGGGGGGCATTTCCACCGTTCATTCCCAGCCGGGCAAGGGCACGGTGGTGGACCTGGTTTTCCCCGATCCGGACTTCCGGCAGGACCAGGCCGCCCAATAAAAGGCCCAAAAGACAGTTCAAAGAATTCGCCGCGCAGGCATGCGTTTTAGGCTGTTTTCGTCGCCTCCCGGATGCTTATGTTCCGCTTGCTTTTATGGGCGTGATCTGGTGGATCGCCCTTTCGCAAATCAGCGGGATTGAAGGACCATGGCGGACAGTTTCGACGCAATCGTGATCGGGGGCGGCCCGGGCGGCTACAACGCGGCGATCCGTCTGGGCCAGTTGGGCCTGAGCTCGGCCTGCATCGACAAGCGCGGCAGCTTCGGCGGCACCTGCCTCAATATCGGCTGCATTCCCTCCAAGGCGCTGCTGCATGCCAGCGAACGCTTCCATGAAGCCCAGACCGATTTCGCCAAGCTGGGCATCAAGGCCAAGGTCGATCTCGACCTGCCTGCCATGATGGCGCAGAAGACCAAGGTGGTGGGCGAATTGACCCGCGGCGTGGAATTCCTGCTCAAGAAAGCCAAGAGCGAGGCCATTGTCGGCGAAGCCCGTATCACCGGCCCCGGCAAGGTCGAAGTCAAGTTGCCCGACGGCAAGACCCGCTCCTTGACGGCCAAGAACATCATCATCGCCACCGGTTCGGATGTGGCGCCCTTGCCCGGCGTCACAGTGGACGAAAAACAGATTGTGTCGTCGACCGGCGCTATCGCCCTGACCTCGGTGCCCAAGAAATTGCTGGTGGTGGGCGCCGGCGTGATCGGACTTGAACTGGGTTCGGTGTGGAACCGTCTGGGTGCGGAAGTGACGGTGGTGGAATTCCTGGACCGCGTGACGCCGGGCGTCGACCTGGAAGTCTCCAAGGCGTTCCAGCGCGTCCTCACCAAGCAGGGTTTTACCTTCCATCTTTCCACCAAGGTCACCGGCGTGGAGAAGAAGGGCGGCGCCCTGAAGGTGACGGTCGAGCCGGCGGCGGGCGGCGACAAGCAGATTCTGGATGCCGATGTGATGCTGGTCGCCATCGGCCGCATTCCCTACACCGCAGGTCTCGGCTTGCAGGAGGTCGGCGTGGCGCTGGACAAGCGTGGCCGTGTCGTCACCGACAATCATTACCGCAGCAATGTGCCGGGCATCTATGCCATCGGCGATTGCCGCGAAGGCGTGATGCTGGCGCACAAGGCCGAGGATGAAGCGGTGGCCTGCGCCGAGATCATCGCCGGCAAGGCGGGCCATGTGAATTACGACGCCATTCCTTCGGTGATCTACACCTTCCCGGAAGTGGCGACGGTGGGAAAATCCGAAGAAGACCTCAAGGCGGCGGGCGTCGCCTACAAGGTGGGTAAGTTTCCTTTCACCGCCAATGCCCGCGCCAAGACCATCGCCGCCACCGACGGCCTGGTGAAGATCCTGGCCGATGCCAAGACCGACAAGGTGCTGGGCTGCGCCATCCTGGGGCCGGAAGCGGGCAACCTGATCGCGGAAGTGGTGCTGGCGATGGAATTCGGTGCTTCGTCGGAAGACATTGCGCGCACCTGCCATTCGCATCCAACCCTTACGGAAGCGGTTCGCCAGGCCGCGATGGGTGTGGAAGGCTGGACGATGCAAATGTAACTTCGCGCTTAAGCGCGAAGTTATCCCCGGCGAGCGGGTTCATAGGTCTTGAGCGGTAGCGAAAGACGCGTATGGACGCCGCGAGGGAAGGGGATCCAGGAGCCGTGATGTCCGACAGTCGGTCTCTGATCGAGCGCTTCTACGACGGTATCTGGAATCGCCGCGACTATGCTGTCGCCGACGAAATACTGGTTACCGACTTCCGTTTTCGCGGTTCCCTAGGCAGTGAGACCGTCGGCATCCCTGCCTTTCTCGCTTATGTGGATTCCGTCCATATCGCGCTGGAAGGCTATCGCTGCATCATCGAAGAGCTGGTTGCCGCCGATGATCGGGTCTCCGCCCGCATGGTGTTTTCGGGCCGGCATCGCGCGCCCTTGCTTGGCGTTCCGGCGACGGGACGTCAGGTCTCTTGGGCAGGCGCGGCCTTCTTCACGATCGCAGACGCACGCATCGCGTCTTTGTGGGTGTTGGGGGATATCGAGGGACTGAAACGCCAGTTGGAAGCGATCGGCGCCGCGCCGTTTTGATGCCGCGGGCAGCAGGCCCGTCTTAGAGCATGCTCACCAGATAGGTGAACACGCCGATCGCCACAAAGAAACCGATCCACATCACGCAGAATTTCGCGGCGCAGACATTGGTTTCGCGAGTCGAACGGTGGGAAGTATCGAGAACGGCCATAGGCGACTCCCGTTTTTACCAGGAAATGTTAGGCCCAAAGCCCTGAAGCGGAAATGAATATTCGTTCCCGCGGCGCAGCAATTCGCCTAGCCTTTCGGCAGCCGCACATGCTCGGGGCGCACCCCCATGCCGATAAAGCGCGCCGGGAATTGGCGCAGCCAGGCCCAGCGATCCAAGGCTTTTAAGATGAATGGCGGCTTGGGCGTCGCGGTCGCCCGGAGGGTGGGAGCGAGCAGGATATTTTGCGCCGCAACCTGAAAGGCTTGAATCACTTTGGTGGGGAATTCACGGCGGGTCTGCACCTTGTCCAGGTCGCCCGCGTCCGGCACGCGTTTTCCCAAAACAGGCGCAAGGATATTCGCCGCCGCCACGGCGTCCTGGATCGCCAGATTGATGCCCACGCCGCCCACCGGCGACATGGCGTGCGCCGCGTCACCAATGCAAAGCAGGCCCGGCTTGGCCCACTGTGTCAGCCGGTCCACGGTCACGGTCAGCAGCTTGACCTGATCGAAACTCGTGATGGACGCGTCCACGCGGTCCGCCGCGAAACCGGCAATCTGCTTCAGCCGGGCGCGGAACGCCTCCAGGCCGTCGGTCTTGATGGTATCGAAGCCACCTTTGGGGATCAGGTACGCGCACTGCCAGTAATCGGTGCGGTAGATCATCACAAACACCTGGCCGCCCCGCACCTTGCCGATCAGGTCGGCGGGATCGCCCGGCCTGGCCGGCAGCCTCAGCCACAACACATCGAACGGCGCGCCAAGGTCCCTCACTGCAAGCCCGGATTTGGCGCGCAAGGTGGAATGACGGCCATCGGCGGCGATGGTCAATCCCGCCTTGATCTCGATATCTCCATTGGGCGCCTGCGCTCGCACACCGCAAACACGCCCATTTTCGCTGATCAGGTCGGTCGCCCCGGTCTGCATCCGCAAGTGAAAACTGGGAAGCTTTGCGGCTTGCTGTGCCAGGAAATCCAGAAAGTCCCATTGCGGCATCAAGGCGATGAATTTGCAGACCGTGGGCAGGCGGCTGAAATCGCCGATACGGAAAGCCCGCTCGCCGATCTCGATCATGCCGGTGCGGATTTTGGTGTGCGGCAGCTTGAGGAAGGAATCCAGCAGGCTCAATTCATAAAGAATCTGCAAGGTGGAGGGATGCACCGTGTCGCCGCGGAAATCCCGCAGGAAGTCGGCATGTTTCTCCAGCACGGTGACGTCGATCCCAGCGCGGGCCAGCAGATAACCGCACATCATGCCGGCTGGGCCGCCGCCCGCAATTACGCATGTGGTGGAGATACTTTCCAACTACGCCCCTTGCTCTCGCCGTCCGATACTCTAACCTCAACCCAATGCGGGCCAATCGTATCCGGGAATTGTGGGCCTCCGGCAAGCCGGCCTTGAATTGCTGGATCACCTTGCCCGGCACCCTGGCGGCTGAAATGCTGGCCCATCAGGGCTGGGACAGCCTGACGGTGGACCTGCAGCATGGCGGCAGCGATTTTGCCTCTATGTGCGCCATGTTCGCCGCCATCTCCACCACCGATACGGTGCCGCTGATGCGGGTGGCCTGGAACACGCCGGGCGATGTGATGCGGGCGTTGGATGCCGGCGCCTATGGCGTGATCTGCCCCAATGTCGAAAGTGTGGAGGAGTGCCGGCGTTTCGTAGGCGCCTGCCGCTACCCGCCCGACGGCTATCGCAGCTATGGACCCAAGCGCGGGCTGCTCTATGGCGGCCAAGATTACGTGCATCACGCCAACGAGACGGTGTTGGCCATCATCCAGATCGAAACCCTCAAGGGGCTGGAAAATGTAGACGAGATCGCCCAGGTGCCGGGATTGGATATGCTCTATATTGGGCCGTCGGACCTGGGCTTGGCGCTGGGACGCGAGGCGCGGCAGAACCAGACCGATCCGGTGGTGATGGCGGCGGTGGATAAGATATTGGCGGCCGCCAAACGCGCACGCCTGAAAGCGGGCATGCATTGCACCAGTGCCGAGTATGCGCGTGAGATGATCGCCAAGGGCTTTGACTTCGTCACGGTGATCTCGGATGAGAATCTGCTGGCGCGGGGCGCGGCCGAACGCGCCAAGCTGGCCTGAACCGGCTTGAACATTCGCCGGACCTGACTATATTTGCGTTGCAACAATCTTTTGGAAGGAGGTGATCCAGTGTCTCATTGTCATGACCTGCGGACGTCTGAGGCCGCGAACTGGATCCTTCTCGCGAAGGACAGCGCCGCGTAAGCGACGTCTTCAGTAAGACAATGTAGGGCCGTCACCCTTGCGGGTGGCGGCCCTTCTTGTTTCTGTAGGGGCATGAATGGGGCAGAAAGCTTAGTCCATACCCTGGCGGATTGCGGCGTCGAAATCTGCTTTGGCAATCCCGGAACCTCGGAAATGCATTTCGTCGCCGCGCTGGACCGCGAGCCGAAGATGCGCGGTGTGTTGTGTCTGTTCGAGGGCGTGGCGGCGGGTGCCGCCGATGGTTATGCCCGCATGGCCGGCAAGCCGGCCGCGACTCTGTTGCATCTGGGGCCGGGTTTCGCCAATGCGATTTCCTTCCTGCACAATGCGCGCAAAGCCGGTCAGCCGGTGGTCAATATCGTGGGCGACCATGCCAGCAGCCATGCCCGCTACATCCAAGCGCCGCTGACCTCCGATATCATGGCGATCACCGGCTCGGTGTCCGACTGGCTGCATCAAAGCAAGAGCGCCGCCGATGTCGCCGGTGACGGGGCGCGGGCGGTACAGGCCGCACGAGCCGCGCCCGGGCAGATCGCCACCCTGGTACTGCCTGCCGATGCAGCCTGGGATGCGGCCGCCGGTCCCGCGGCGCCACTGCCGGTTCCGCCGCCCAGGCCCGTCGGGGGTGACGCGGTCGATCGTGTTGCCGCGGCGCTGGGGAACGGCAAGAGAACGGCTTTGCTGCTGCGGGGCGCCTGTCTGCAGCGCGCAGGTGTGGAGGCGGCCGGGCGTATTGCGCGCCATACCGGTGCACGGCTGCTGCATGACTACTTCACCCCGCGCCTGACGCGCGGGCATGGTTTGCCGGAAGTCGAGCGCATTCCTTATTTCGCCGAAGAGATTGTCGAATGCCTCGAAGGTCTGGAACAGATCGTGCTGGTGGGGGCGCCGGCGCCGGTGACCTTCTTCGCCTATCCCGACAAGCCCAGTTGGGTGACGCCGGAAGGCTGTGCGCTGCTGACCTTGGCGGAGGCGGACGAGGATTCCACCGGCGCCTTGCAGGCCCTGGCAGGGACACTTGGTGCGACGGCACCAGGCAAAGCCGTCGAGCGTGTGATCCCGCCCATGCCCCTCCATGCCGCGCTGAATCCGGACGCCATGGGCGCGATCATGGCGCGCCTGATGCCGGACGAAGCGATCTTCTGCGACGATTCCCTTACCGCCGGACCCGGCCTGCACAAATCGCTGCGGCATGGGCCCTGTCATGACTGGCTGCTTCTGACCGGCGGCGCCATCGGCGATGCGCCGCCCATGGCGGTGGGCGCGGCGCTGGCCTGTCCGGACCGCAAGGTGATCGCGGTGTCGGGCGACGGCGCGGCGATGTATTCGCTGCAGTCGCTGTGGACCATGGCGCGTGAGAAGCTCGATGTGGTCACCATCGTCTGCGCCAATCGTACCTACAACATCCTCAACATCGAGCTGGGCCGGGTGGGTGCGCTCAATCCCGGGCCCAAGACGCTTGCCATGCTGGACCTGCATCATCCGGAACTGGATTTCGTGAAGATGGCGCAAGGCATGGGCGTTCAAGCCAGCCGTGCCGAGACCACCACGGAGTTCGCCGCCCAGTTTGCCGATGCCATGGAGCGGCGCGGCCCCCGTCTGATCGAAGCGGTTTTGCAGCGCTAGTTCATGCGGTCGCGCAGTTAGGCCAGACAAATTGCGCGAAATGAAGTGCGGTGCCACAGCGATACACCACCCCGACCGGTCGTGAAGAACGACTATTTGCGGAGCGCATGTGGCGACGCAGTCCGCCGTCATGCAGCGGATACGCTGAGATTGTGCAGGCATGCCGGCCGTTGATTTTCAATTTCTCGGAATTGTCCTGGCAAACCCCACCCAGACGATGCGGCCATCGGCAGTCAGAGGTGCGATCCACCATTGCACATGGCCCCTGGTGAAGGTGGCATCGAATATATCCAGGCCGTCCGTGGCGACGCCCTGGAAGCTGAGCGACTGCAAACGACCGAAATTCTTGACCTGCCGGTGCCCCCCTTTATCGGTCAGCACCTTGATGCCCGCCGAGACGGCGGCTGCCCCTGGGTCTTGCTGCATCGCGCGGATATAGCTGTTGAGCGCAGCTTCCGTACCGGGGCTGGGCCTTCCGGCTCGTGCGCGCGCAACTACGGAATCGGCAATAGCCCTAGCTGCACTTGCATCAACGCGCTTGAACCAACGTTCGAGACCGTTCTGATGAAACACAAGCCCGTCAATCTGCCCCATGGCGTTGCGCGTGAAGCTGTATTGGGCAGCCACACCTGCGGCGAAAAATTTGTTTTGGCTTTCCGGTAAAATTTCCAGCCGGCCATGCCGCATCATGTGGATGCTGGGGACGCCCAGATCGCGCCGGGCATAAAAGCGCCGGCCCTCGCGGCTGAGGGTGATGATCGTGTCACCCTGATAGACGCCGGCGAATTGATCGAAATCCGCGGGATTGAAAGCGGCGGCCACGCGCGGGCGCCGTTGTTCCGCCATGTTCTGGGCAATCCGCGCCCTGTCCGGCATGTCTATCATCGCCTGGGTCCGGCCGGCCAGTATCGGCGCTGCCAGACTCAGTGTGACCAATGCGGCCAGGCCATATTTGTGCGCGCGGCCCAGGCGCCGAACCTTCCGGTTGGCAAGAATGGTCTCGATCCGGCCCCGCAGATCGGCGCCGGACAATGCGGATGAACAAGTGGAGGGCGTCTGGATATAGAAGCGGCAGACATTGAGGATGGCTTCGGCAAAAACCCGCGGATCATTGCCGGTGGCCAGCACCGCTTCATCGCAGGCGCGCTCGCGTTCGTTCATCAACCTGCGTCCCAGCCACCATACAAGCGGATGAAACCAGAACAGGCTTTCCACCAGCATGTGGACGGCAGCGGTGAGGTTGTCGCGCCGCCGGAAGTGGCAAAATTCGTGAGCCAGGATGGCGTCCATTTCTTGGCGGTTAAGCCGCGCCTGGATGCCATCCGGCAACATCAGGACTGGCCGGAAGATGCCGATCAGGCCGGGTTCGATAGGCGCAGATGAGGTCAGTACCGGCAACGGTGCCGATATCGCCAATGGACGTGCGGCTCGAACCAGCGCGCGAAGCTTAAGCCAGCGCATGCCCCAGATCAGCAGCGCCAACAGTGTGCCTGCCGCCCACGTCGCGATCAGCAACATGATCCAGGCCGTAGTCCCGTCCGGCACGAGGCTCGCGGCCGGCGTGTTTGTGAAAGGCGCGGCCGTGTCCTGCAGCACCTCCAGCGCCGGCCCGCCGGGCAGCATAGGAGCCACAGGCCATGTCAGCGCCGCGCCTAGGGCCATCAGCACCGAAAACGGCACCAGGAATTTGACCGACGCAGCAAACCACAGCCAGAAACGCGCGGCCGCTGCGTGACGATGCAGCAGCAGGGTCAGTGCACTCAGCGGCAATGCGAACAGTGTGGATTGCCAGAGATGATCCAGCAGCGCCGTCACGGCTTATCCTTTCCGGATTCGCGCAACACCCGTTCGGCGTCCTGGATGTCATCCATGGTGAGCTGACCGGTTTCAATCAGATGCGCCATGACCGGCCGGGCGCCGCCAAAGAAGGCAAGGAATTCATCGGCCAGACGCCGTTGTACCGACTGGCGGGAAACCACGGCTTCAAACATATGGGCGTTGCTGATCTTGCGGTTTCGCCGTACCGCGCCCTTGGTTTCCAGACGATAGACCATGGTCTGCACCGTTGAATAAGCGAGACGTTTGCCTTTTGGCAAATGCTCCTGGATTTCGCGGATCGCCAGCCGCCCGTGCTGCCACATCGTCTCCATGATCTGCAATTCGAGGCGCGATAGCCGCAACTGTCCCATGCTTGACTCACGTTACATTTGTAGTAAAGCTTACGACAGCCAAGGAAAATTAGCAAGGGCGCCGGCAACGGCACACCCGGCTGCGCGCGCGGCCGGATAAAAACGCATGGAGGAATGAAATGAAATTCCGCATTGTCGCGGCTGCTTGCGCAGCATTCGTCTTCTCAATAGTGGCACCAGCCTACGCTGCGCCGAACTTCGCAGCGGAGATACCCAATATCCCTGGCAAGTCCTTCACCGCCAATGAAGTCAATTATGCGCCAGGCCAGGTCGACGTGGCCCACACGCACGGGCCGTCGGCTTTCGTTTACGTCTACGTGATATCGGGTGCGGTCGAGTCGAAGGTGAATGACGGCGAGACGCGCATCTATCGAGCAGGCGAGAGCTTTTCCGAACCGCCGGGCGCGATGCATTGGATCTGCCGCAACGCGAGCAAGACCGAGCCGGCAAAGTTTCTCGCGGTATTTGTCGCCGACACCAATGCCAAACAGAAGTTTACGCCCATCAAATAACCTTCAACCGAGGGACTGCAATTATGCGCCGTCTGGCTCAGCTATCGCTCCTTCTGATGTTCTGCTGCGCGTACGGCCCGCAGCCACAAGCAGCTCCGGCTCCCGAAGCCAAACCGACTGGCGCAACTCTCTCACCGAAAGATCCGGGCTATATTGAGGAAGATCCGGTATTGGCAAAGCTGGTCGGTAAACCGGCGCCGGCGCTCACGCTGAAATCCATCGACGGAAAGTCGATTAACCTCTCAGACCTTTATGGGACGCGACCGGTCTACCTGAAGCTTTGGGCGACGTACTGCATTCCCTGCCGCGTTCAAATGCCGGGCCTGAGGAAGATCTTCGCTTCCTATGGCAGTGAGATGGCGGTCATCGCGGTGAATGCTGGAGTGTTCGACGACATCGGGAAAGTGAAACAGTTTGCCCAAGATTTTGGTCTGCACATGCCGGTTACCATCGATGATGGCCGCCTGGGCGCGTGGATCGGCATGAAAGCAACTCCCGTTCACCTGGTAATCGGGCGGGATGGCCGTGTACTTTTTGCGGGCCACCAGGACGGGCCGAAGTTGGACGCCGCAATCAAACAGGCATTGGCGAGCAAAACCTCACCGGCTGGCGTAGCAACCACCAGGCTCGCCGATCTGGTTACTCTGAGGACCGGCGACCCAATTCCGCCGATCGAGCTTCAGTCTTCGGATGGAAAAAGCATTACCTTGCCGCACGGCACCAGCTCTCGCCTTCGCGCGATATACTTCTCCGCCACCTGGTGCGAAAGCTACATGAAGAGCACCCAGCCAGGTGAGGCCGAGAATTGCAAGCTTGGCCGCGAGCAAATCGATAAGTTGGCTTCAAACCAGCGCATAGAGTGGTTTGGCGTGATGAGCCATATGTGGACGGCGCCCAAAGCCTTGGCCAAATACGAGTCCAAGATGAAGCCTCCCCTTCCACTGGCGGTTGACTCGTCCGGGGCCGCGTTCCGCACATTCGGCGTGAAACGTTTCCCCGCCGTCGCGCTCATCGACACCCACGGACGCCTTATCAAGCTGGTCGAGGGAGATCCGGCGAAATTCGCGACCGCGATTTCGTCGTTACAGGCGAGGAGATAGCGTCACGCGACATAAGAAATGGGATCAGAGTCGAATTTACAACTCACGAATGGTTCAACAACAAGTTCGGCGATGCAGATGGTGGCCCCGCCCGCCCGCAGCATCGACGATGCGAGGGCGGGCAAATCGAATAACAGGACCGCGGGCCACTAGATCGAGCGAAGCGAGAGATGGTGGCCCCGGTCTGAGTCGAACAGACACGTCCCTTTCGGAACAACGGATTTTAAGTCCGGTGCGTCTACCAGTTCCGCCACGGGGCCATTCGGAAGATCAAATACTTAGAACTGCAGGCAAGCGCAAATCTTGCCGGCGTACGAATTTGCCCCGCGTCCCGGCCTCGTATCGCGCTTGGTCGCGCGATCCGTCCATACGCTGCCGCTACGGACCGTTCGCCGGGGTCGAAGGTCGACTGGACCTTCGACTCATCCCGGCTCACCCAGTTCCGCCACGGGGCCCGCAGATCAATTACTTAGAAGCGCCCCGAAGTGCAAACCCGGTCGTTACCCAGCTCAGGGGCTCAGTTCGAGGATCAGATTTACGGGCGTCTGCGCGGCGCGCCGCAGGCTGGAAAACCCGGCTTCCTGCGCCACTTTGCGCAAGCGGCTTTCGCCCGCCTGCGCACCGAGCCCGAGCCCCACCGCCTGCGACAGCGAGTTCGGCGTGCACGCCATCGCCGACGCCGCGTAATACATGCGGCCGATCGGGTTCAGGTTCTCCTCCAGCCGGTCGCCCGCATAGGGCTCCACCAGCAGAACCTTGCCATCGGGCTTGAGCCCCTTGCGACACCGCGCCAGCGCGCCGATCGGATCGCCCAGGTCGTGCAGGCAATCCATGAAGCAGATCAGGTCGAAGTCGCGGCCGTCGAACTCGGTCGCGGCCTTGACCTCAAAGGCAACGTTCCCCGTCACGCCTTGTTCGGCGGCGCGCTGGCGCGCAGTCTGGATCGAGGCGTCGTGATAATCCTGGCCGAGGAAGCTCGACTTGGGGAACGCTTGCGCCATGATGAGGGTGGAAGCTCCGTGTCCGCAGCCGATGTCGGCGACCCGGGCGCCACGCTCCAGGCGCTCGACGACGCCGTCCAGTGCCGGCAGCCACGCGCTCACCAGATGCGCGCGATAGCCAGTGCGGAAGAAGCTCTCGGTGCCGCAGAACATGCGATGATTGTGTGCATGCCAGCCCAGCCCGTCGCCCGAGCGGAAGGTTTCGACGATCTGGTTTTCGTCCAGCCAGAACGAGGCCGCAACTTCGAAAGCAGGCGCCATGAAGACCGGGCTTTCGTCCAGCGCCAGGACCATCGCTTGCGCGGGCGGCAGGGCGTAAGTCTGCGTTCCGGCATCGTAGGTGACATAGCTACCGGCCGCCTGGTTGGCGAGCCACTCGCGGACATAGCGCTCGCGAATGCCGGTGGCTTCGGCGAGCGCGACCGAGGTGCAGGCGCCGAGGTCGGCCATCGCCTTATACAGGCCGAGCTTGCGTCCCACATTGACCAGAACGCCGGAAAAAGCTGCACTCAGGTCGGTGACGACCTGGCCGATGAAGGCTTCAATCTCGCCCGGCGCGGGCGGGGGTGTAATTCGGGTCATGATCCGGTCCTTTGTGTTTGCAGGGGCCGGCTTAAGTAGGCGGCAAAAGACAAGCGGTCTTGATATACTCCGCCAAAGCCTTGCGAGATCGCGCCAGTGACGACGGAAAGACGCACCGCGGCCAAGCTGGCCGCGCCGACCATCAATTTGGCCAGCCTCGTCTACGGCCTCGATACCTACCTGCGCTCGCGCGGGGCCGATGCGGGTGACGCCTTGCTCCGCGCCGGTCTCCAGCCCGGCGACCTGACCGATCCCGACCGGCGTGTGCCGCTCATCCGCTATCTGGAGCTTTTGGAGGCCTGTGCCGATCTTCTGGCCGATCCGCAATTCGGCCTGAAATTCGGCGCCCAGTATGCACCCAGGCATGCCGGAGTGGTCGGCAATATCGCGCTTGCCTCGCGCACGCTGGGCGAAGCGTTCGAAACGATAGGGCGTTATCTGCCGACCATGGTCGACGCCACCGTGCACGGCATGGAAGTCAGCGACGGTATCGCCTTTGTATATTCCTACTATATCGATCCGTTGATGATGTCCTATCGGCAGAAAGCTGACTGGGCGATCGCCTTCGCCTGCAATCTCGTGCGCGTCGGGCTTGCCGATCCGGACTGGACCCCGCAGGAGGTCCTGTTGCCGCAACTGGTTGAGGAATCGCCGGCGCAACACCGCGCCCGCGCGAAAATCATGGGCGGCAATATCCGGCCGGGCCATCCCTGGGCCGGCATCCGGTTTGACGCCAGCCTGCTTCAGCGGCCGATGGCGACAGCGGATGCCATGATCGGGAGCCTGATGCGCCATTACGGCGATCTTCGGCTCGCCGCTTTGCCGGAACAGCGCAGCGAGATCGAGCAATTGCGCCGCGAGATCGCCCGCATACTGGTCAAGGGCGAGGCCGGCATAGAGCAGCTTGCCAAGGCGACGGGCAGCTCGGTGCGGACGCTGCAGCGGCGGCTCAAGGACGCCGGCCTTAACTACTCCGACCTGCAGAACGAGGTGCGCAAGACTTTGGCGCTGAATCTTCTGGAAAACGAGGCTCTGGCGCTGGCGGAAATTGCCTTTTCACTTGGCTACTCCGACGTGAGCGCATTCAATCATGCCTTCCGCCGCTGGGTCGGCCAATCGCCGGGCCAATATCGCCGGCGCAATGCCGGAATTAAGCCTGGACCAACGGAACGATAGCTTGATGACCGATACACCTCTGACCACCATAAGCTCCGGACAGTTGAGCGCCGACATTCACCCGCTGGGGGCGCAGCTTTTCGCGCTGCGCGACGGGGAAGGCCGCGACCTGCAATGGAACGGCGATCCCGCTGTCTGGAAGGGCAGGGCGCCGAACCTGTTTCCCATTGTGGGCGAACTGAACGGCAACCAGTACCGGCTGGACGGCCACAGCTATTCCCTGTCGCGGCATGGTTTTGCGCGGAACCGGCTGTTCTCGCTGGTGGGATCTGACGGTGCCAGCGCCTTGTTCCGGTTGGATTGGGATGAAGAGACTTTCAAAAATTATCCGTTTCATTTTCAGCTCGATCTGCGCTTTGCCATTACCGGCACGCGCCTCGACATGGTGGCGATGGTCCGCAATCTCGAAGACAAGCAATCCCTGCCGGCAAGTTTCGGCTTTCACCCCGCTTTGCGCTGGCCCTTGCCTTACGGCGAACCGCGATCCGCGCATCGCCTGTTATTCGAGAAGGATGAACCGGCGCCAATCCGGCGGCTGGATGCGCAAGGACTTATTCTGCCGGCAGAATTTCCCACCCCGGTCGAGGGCCGCCAATTGCCGTTGCGAGACGACCTGTTCACGGCGGACGCGATCATCTTCGACAGAATCGCCAGCCGGCGGCTGCGCTATGGCGCCGATCAAGGTCCGCAACTGGAGATCGAATTTCCCGGCATGCCTTATCTGGGAATCTGGACCAAGCCCGGCGCCGGGTATGTCTGCATCGAGCCCTGGCATGGCCTGGCCGATGCGCAAGGTTACTCCGGGGACTTCCGCGCCAAGCCGGGCATCGCCCTCATTCCGGCGGGTGCGGAAAAGCAATTCGCCATGTCGATCGCATTAAGGCTATAGCGCCGGCGTTCACTGCTGCTGCGCTGTCACCACGGGTGCGTTGTTACGCACCTGTTGCCCCGGCTTTTGCGGCTTCGGCGATGCCGGCTCGCTGTGTTCACCGGCGTAATGCGGGCGGTCCAGGGTCTTGAGGAAATACTCCCGGCTGGCCAGGCCGTCCATTTCATGTTCCAGGGCCGGATAGGAAGCTTCCGTGGTGCCGGGCGGCACCGGCTGCGGAACAAGGCTGCCGGCGCCTTTGATCACGGCTTGCTTGATGCCCTCGAAGGCGGCCTTGCGTTTTTCTTCCGCGGCCAGTTTGGGAATGTCCATCGGCTTGTCGGGGTCGACCACAAAGGCTGCCGACATCTTGAGGCGATAGACCGCCGAGATGCCGTCATATTTGCCGGTCTTTTCATTATACATGCCGTCGGCATTGCGGCGCAGGGCGTAATACAGCGCCACCGCGTCTTCATGCTCGCGTGTGCCCTGCTGCCCGCCGTCCTGGGCAAAGGTGTTTTCGGCATAGAGATCGTGCCAGTTGCGATAGCCACCCAAGAGGCCGGTGGCGCTCCTGCCATCGGGCGCGATGTTGAGCCGGATCTTGCCCCGGCTGAAATTGGTGTCGCCGGTCTGGTCATAGAACCAGGCGATGCGCGGGCTGTGCAGATGCTCGACCTGCTCGGTCTCCACCACGCCGTTTCTGACCTTGGCTTTCAGTTTGGTATATTGGGCCGACTTCAGGATGCGATAGGAATAGTCGGTGGCGATCCCGCCGCGCGCATCCTTGACGATATTTTCGGGCGAATAGCCGATCTCCACCACCGCATCGCCGTCATTCATCGGATCCTGGTTGCCGGAAACCCGGATCACCATGGTGTAGAGGCCTTCCTGCATCTTGTCGTTGGCGCGCAGGTCCAAGGTGGCATTGCCGCCACCGCGCCAGGGCGCATCGCAGCCCCAGGCGCGATAGAGATTGTTGTCGATCCCCTTTTCGCCATCGGGGCTGATGAAGTCGTTGGCCTTGACCTTGCCGTCCAGATTGAAGCCGTCGCCGATGCGGCTGACCACTTCCGGCTGGCCGGGATCGTCGGTCGCCCAGGGATTGACGTAGGTTTCGATGCCGCGCTTGTAGCCGCGATAGGACATGGCCCGCGCCCAGATATGGCGGCGTGTGAGGCCGGGTGTGTTGACCTTTTCCACGCCGGGCGGGGCGGTGACCCAGTCGATCTCCTGCTGCGAGCGCCACTTCTGTCGCGCAATGGCGATCTTGGTCTGGTCCGGGTTGGCCAGGTGAACCGTGCTGCCATGCGGGCAGTCCACACCCGGTTCGATCTCCGCGCCCCGGCTGTAATCGGGGCGTCCGCCGTAGCGGAAGGCATATTCATAAGAGCCGACCACAAAGCCGCGGGTCCAGGGCGCCGCAGAAGCTGGCAGCGCTGTGCCGCCTGCCATGCTGCAGGCCACCGCAGAAACCAGAAGACGGCTTTTCACCAGCGCTCTCCCGTCTCATCGCCCGCCAGACCGGCCGGGTTCTTCTTGTTGCTTGTCGCAGTCTCGTCCCCGAGTCTTTTACCCCAAAAAGCCGGACCGGGGGTATCTCGAAGATAGTGCAAGGCTTCTGCGGGCGGGCGCGCCGAAGGCTTCAAAATTTCGCCATTCCGGAAACAAATCAAAGGCTTCGCGTTGGCTCAAGGCAATCTATAACCGAGGTGCCGCGTGAACGAGGAAAGCTATTATTTCCGGGACCGGGCCGCCTTTTTGCGGGGCGTAGCCCAGCAATCCCTGGAACCCCAGGTCCGTAAACCCTGCCTGAAGGCGGCAGCCGATTATGACGCGCTTGCCGAAAAGGCGCGGAAGAAAGAGATCAGGCAGGAGCAGCGCAGCGGGCTGTGATCCGATTGCCTTCTACGGGTGATTGGGATTGAGGCCGTGCGCCTTCCAGATGCGCGCCGCTTCGGGGCGCGCCAGGAAAGCGGCAAAGGCTTTGGCCTGTGCGGGATCGGCGGCCTTGGCCATCACCGCGGCTGAGATGTCGACATAGGCGCCCAGCTCATCGGGCAGGGGCCCGACGACTTCCAACTCCTTGTGGGGCAGAATCTCGCTTTCAAACTGCAGCGCCATGTCGCCTTCGCCATTGATCAGCCCGGCCGAGCCATTGCCCTTGCTGCTGATCACCCGGTGCACGCCTTCAAATTCGGGGCGCTTGAGCAGCTTGTCGATGATGGCGGCGCCCAGGCTGCCGCGCGCGGGATCGGGATTGGAATAGACCACGCCGCGCGCGCTTTTCAGCGCCGCCACCAGCTTGGGCAGGGTGGAGATGTCGGGATGGGGACTGCCGGCGCGCACCGCCAGGCAGATATTCACCCGTCCGATCTTCTCCAGGCTGCCGGGAGCGAGGTCGGCGGTCATCGATTCCAGCAGGTCGGGGGTGGCGAACACCAAGTCGGTGGGCGCGGCCCGGGCGGTTTCGGGCACTTTCAGCAGTTCGATGGTGCGCACCTCGGTCTTGGCGCCGGTTGCGGCGGCGAAGGCGTCGCTCTGCTCCTTCAGACCGGCATTGGCCACCACCGGCGGGCTCACCACTTCCAGCGCAGCGGCCGGCACCGCAGCAAAGGCCAGCAGCATGACAACAGACAGAAGCCTTTTCATGAATTCCTCCCGCCCGCGAGCCTGATGAAAATCTGCGCGAAAGCAAGGGGGAGGCGCGGCGCTCGACAGGGTGTGAGCAGGTCCGGCGGACCTGCGAAAGCGCCGAGCGCCGCGAACTTGGGCGAGCGGCCGGAATCGATTTGGCCGGCGGTTTCCGTTCGGCCTTTCAGGCGTGGTAGTGGCGGACCGTTTCCACGATCCTGGAATCCTGGTCCAGGTCGATGATGGTGGCGAACTCGGCCTGGTTGCGCTTGAGGCCGCGCTGGGCGACTTCGCGTGTGTCGGGCAGGTCGTCGTCCCAAAAGACTTCGACGTAGAAGTGGCCCTTCTGGAAATATTGGATCTTGTACGCCATGGGCCGGGAGCCTAATCGCAGACGCCGGCGTGACGCAATGTTCCCGAAAAGACGGAACTGTGACAATTCCGCGACGCGTTCTACTCCAAGGGGTTGTCCTCAGATTGTGAAGAGCGGCTGATAACGCGATAGGCCAGCCAGGGAATGAGAACAACACCGATCATCGCCACGTAACCCGTGAACTGCAGCAGCTCCGGCTGGAAAGGGGTTGTCGGATTGTCGGGATCGAGCGGAACCGCGTGGAGCGGCCTGGTGAGCCACCACACCAGGCCTGCCTCCACAATCGCCAACCCGACCAGCCTCGGCCACATTGTTCAATCGCCCGCTTCAGTTGAATCTGCGATTGCCCCAATTCGCATTCTTGACGACATGTTCAAGCTTCTTGAGCCATCGCGAAAAGGCCTCCTTGGCGATCTGCACCGCGACGTCATATCCATCCGCCAATACCGTTTGGGTCTGGGACAGAGAGTTTGCAGGACTGCCGGCGTCAAAGGTCAAGCGCACTGAAAACTTGCCGCCGCCTAGATTCTTCACTTCCCCGACGGAGATCCTGTCGTTCATGGCGCCTTTGTCCGGCTCTTGGGCGCGCGTGTGATCTTGTCGGCTGTATCGCCGACCTGTGCCGCCTCCCGCATGACAGCAACGGTTCGGGAATTGGGATCATCCGCCAAGGTCTTGGACTTTTCCGATGCCGGGACGGTCCGCTTCTCGCTGGATGGTCTTTTAGGCATTGGATTCCCGCACAATGACCAGCCAGGCAACGGCCAGCGCTGCGGCTGCGCCGATGGAAACGCCCTGCACAATGTGGCCGCCCATCATGGAGCCGTAACCGCCACCCAGGACAGCGCCCACTGTGAGGGCCTTGGCTGCGTATATGAGATTCCTCATCCGGGTAGCCTAGCGCCGGGCCATAACCCCTTCAATGCCGGTCCAAATGCAAACTGGGCCAGTCGAATATCTGGCGCGGCGGTTGCGGAGCCTAACCGGCGAGCCGGTCGGTCCAGGTCAGTGGGATATTTCCCTTTTTGACTCGGGCCACTTTGCGGATGCCGTCCCACACCTCGATCGTATGGGTTACGGATAGCCTCTGGGCTTCCGCCAATGCGGCGAGATCATCGGGACCGACATAACCCCGCATCAAAATGACAACGTCCAACCTATCGTGAAAACGGAGTTCGAAATGTTTCATGAGACTCTCCGGCCTGATTTGCGGGAGCACGGACAGCGCTCTGGAAGCTGTCCCTAATGTCTCTCAAGCGCCAGAGTGCATTTCAGCAATGGCGGCTCGATCAATCTGACAGACTTGAAGGCCAATAGCGATACTGCTTTGGCACGATTACGCCGCTGTCGCTTGATCTTCATATGACTCAATGAGTTGCACAATGTCGTTGCCGGTCACATCGGCCGGCGCTTCCGGCCTTGGAGTCCTTTAGGCACGGGGTCTAGTTTCCGTCCTTGCTGTCCTGAAGCAGCCGCTCTGCGGGCGTAGGAACGCGCAGGCGCTCACTGGCCGAGAGCAGCTTCTCGCGGGATGGAGCATCTTCGCGTTTCTCCCGCTTGGGATCGGGAAAGAAGAACAGGAAGAAGGGCGCAAAGACCGGGAAAAACATCGCAGCCTCCATTGAGCCCAGACCCTAATCCCGGGGCCCGCTCCCTTCAATCCCGGTCCAAATTCAAATTGTAACAGTGCCAATGTGCGGGCACTGGTGCGGTTTGACCTGAGGTTGCGGCGTCTGCTGCCTGCTGTTAACCGGGGCCAGAAGCGAACAGGTACATTTTTTCGTCATCCGGGGGACCGGGTCGGGTGTGAATGTAATGAACCCTGCCGTCCGTGCTGTCGCGCGCGATATAAAAGGTCAATTCCTGATTTTTGAACTTCACGTCGTAGACATCGGCCGGTCTCCCGTCGAGGACTTTCATGAGATATCTATTCACGGCCTCGGTTCCGGCATATTCCGACGACACCAGGGCGCCAAGCCCGAAGTCCTTTTTGGCATTCCACCACAGCCAGAAGGTCGCTGCCTTGCTCGCGCTGCCGACAAAATCGATTTTGCAATCTGTCCTATTGTGGTCGAGCAGGCATTTTAGAGCCGACGCCGTTTGATCGTGCTCAGTCATGACCCGCGTCTGTGCCAGGGCTGGCGCGGAGAGCGTCAATGCGCAAAATGCGACTGAAAGGATGCGTCTCATGCTTGCGCCTCCCATTCCTCGATCCGCTTCACGATGTCGCCGACGTCCCAAAACCGTTCCGTGAGATGCGCGGCCATGCCGGGCGACATGCGAACGTTGTTGATACGGGCGAATTTATACCAGCAAGTGTAAAGGGCGACCATATGGACATGGCACGGCACTATCCGGGCTGTGCACGGGAAGCCCCCGGTCCCGTGGGCCCAGATTCACCCTATGCCGGGTGACAAAACCCCTCAACCCCTGTCAGGGTTCCAGCTGTAACAGTGCCAATGTGCGGGCACTGGTGCAGTTTGGCCTAAGGTTGTGAGCCCTGCCTCAGTGCAAGATAACCAGCGGTGCAGGCGCTATCTTTCCAGTGTCAATTACGGTGGCGCGCTTTTCAGCGGCGTACATGCTCGCCCACTCCGAATTGGGCCTGCAGTCCATTTTCTTCACGCGGCTGATGCTCGAAGGCGACGGATAACAGCTGGTGGCGTTGGGATCGCCGACGCCAATAGGTTTATCCGAATAAATTTTGCGCTCTGGCGCGGTCTGTGCCAAAGCTGGCGCGGACAGCATCACCGCGGAGAGGGTAAAAATCAGGATGCGGTTCATGTCTGCGCCTCCCATTCCGGCACTGGTCCAGTTTGACCTAGGGTTGTGAGGGGCATTTGCCATTCTCACACGCTTCGGTGGCCCGTCTCATCTGATTGATGACAGTCTCATCGTCTGCGTAGACCTTCACGGCATCAGCCTCGTCGAGTTTGGTCTGGGCAGCCTTGTAGTCCTTGGCTGCGATCAGGGTCTGGGCTTCCTTCAGCAGCGGACCGACTTTGGGGCTGACGGTCAGTGCCTGGGCCGAAGCGGCCACACTCAGGAGCGCCAACAATATTGCTGCCGTTCTCTTCATTGCTCTGCCTCCCATTCCTCGATCAGCTTCACGATATCGCCAATGTCCCAAAGCGTGTCCGTGACGCGGGCAGCCTGGGCCGGAGACATGCGGACCGCTGAATTGATCCGGGCGAAGTTATACCAGCAGGAATAGAGCGCGACCATGTGAACGTGGTTGTCGATCTTCTTGGAATGACCGGTTGTCAGCCGCGCGAAGCGTGCCTACGGACGGCGTTGCCAATGGCGTCGGCGGGGCGCTTCTGGCCTTGGGTCCTTTAGATATGGCTAATCTTCGTCCTCACGGAGGATACGATCCAGTTCTTCTGGCGGCATCCGGCTGATTTCTTCTTGCAGCTTCCGATCCATTTGGCGATCACAGGCCATGTTGCCCTTGCCTGGGCGGCGTCCATAGGCTTGGACAAACCGCTTGATCTCAGCCGTTCGAATCTCGCGCTTCTGCGTAGCGTTCAGACGCTTACGGAGGGGCTTTTCGGCAGGGACTTCGGCCATGCTGCCAAGGTAGGGCCTAGCTTAAACCCCCGCAATCTCAGGATTCAGCCAAACCGTAACAGTGCTGCCAATGTGCGGGCACTGGTGCAGTTTGACCTAGGGTTGTGGCCGTTTTCGCTCACTGACTCTCCTCACAATTTCTAAAATCATGAAGAGGATTCCAAACGTGATTATGCCGCCATCGATACAATCATAGACGTTTCCGATCCACTGCTTAACAAACACTGGGTGCTGGTATTCTGCGCGTCTGCCGACGATAATTTTCACATAGCCATCGGGAGGATTATCTGGTGTGTATGGGACAGTAGGGGCATAGGTCCAGAACAAGAGGAGGGCAAGAACAGAACCTCCGAACAAAAGGGTCACAGCTTTCTGGGCAAGCTTTATTCGCTTGCTAAACCGCCTCTTGGGCATGAGTTTGGGCTTCCCATTCCTCGATCAGATTCACGATATCGCCGATGTCCCAAAGCCGTTCCGTTAGGCGGGCGGCCATTGCCGGGGACATGCGTACAGCACTGTTAATACGGGCAAAATTATACCAACAGGTATAGAGGGCGACCATGTGGACATGGTTGTCGATCTTCTTGGAATGGCCGGCTGTCAGCCGCGGCGCTTCTCAATGCGATCAATGGCTTGGTTGAGGTAGGAAATTCTGGCGTTCAATTTCTCCCTGCAAACCTTGCGCAGCGATTTGTATTGGAGGCGTTCAGCCGCCTCGCCGATCTCGCCCTTGGCCCAGTCCACGAACTGTACGGCAAATTGATTTTCATTCTGCATGACAGGGACGACGTTGCCGATGGCATCGGCCGGGCGCTTCTGGCCTTGGGGTCCTTTAGGCACGCGGGCCTCCAAAACCGCCCGTTCCCGTGAAAAGAACCACGGCGATCGAGGCCAAGATTATGATATGCCACAAGGAAAACGAGTAATCGTGCATGGTCCGATCCTATCCCCGGGCCTGCCAGGGCTCAACCGCGCCCGCATTTCAAACTGGACCAGTGCCAGTGCGCGGGCACTGTTACAGTTTGACCTAGGGTTGTGGTCAGTTGCGCCCGGCGATCGCACCACCCGCTGCACCAGGCGACATGGCACCTGTTGGCGGCCTCGAGTCGCTGGCCACATCATGGAACGATCCCGCGTTCAATCGCGCCCAATATGAATTGCGCGCGCAATGCAAGCCCCGGACAGGAGGGGTTACGCGCCACGCCCAACAACTGATCGCATTTGGATCGCCGTTGCCTACCGGCGGGTAAGCTTGCAGCGTTATCCCTTCGGGAAGGGTGCCCGCCCAAGCTGGCACGGATAGTGTGAAAACGAAAAGCGCGGCTGTCAGGATACGGCTCATGCCTGTGCCTCCCAATCAAGGAAGCCATCCTACTACAGTGTAGGTATCGCGCCAAGCTGCACAAATGGGGCATTTATGCCGCCAAAGCGGCTTCCCATTCTTCAATCAGCTTCACGATGTCGCCAATCTCCCAGAGCCGATCCGTGACGCGGGCAGCCATGGCAGGAGACATGCGGACCGCTGAATTGATCCGGGCAAAGTTATACCAGCAGGTGTACAGCGCCACCATGTGGACGTGATTTTCGATCTTCTTGGAGTGCGCTGCGGTGAGACGGGCAAACCGCTTCATATGCTGGCGCACGGTCTGGTTATGCTTTTCGACATAGCTGGTCGAAACCAGGGCCTTGATCGGCTTGCCAAGGAAGCGTTGCTTGCGGATATCGCAGCATTCGAAGATCAGGCCCTTCAGGCGCGGCGCTTCTGAATGCGATCAATGGCCTGGTTGAGATAGGAAATCCTGGCGGTCAATTTCTCTCTGCAAATCTTGCGCAGCGATTTGTATTGGAGCCGTTCGGCCGCCTCGCCAATCTCGCCCTTGGCCCAGTCCACGAACTGTACGGCAAATTGATTTTCATTCTGCATGACATGGACGACGTTGCCGATGGCATCGGCGGGGCGCTTCTGGCCTTGGGGTCCTTTAGGCATATACCGCTTAACCCCCGCGAGCCTTTGGCGACTGAGTTGGAGGTTGCGGCGACGCGGGAAGAGGCTGCCCGGTGATGGTAGTCCCTGCGACAGTCTCCGGCGTGGGAGAACTAAGACGCTTTGGCATTACCCTGTCATACAAGAGGGGCTTTTGGTCTTGAACAGGGGCACTCGGCTTCTCAGCGGGCACCTGAGCGAAAGCCGGGCTGGCGATGGCGAGCAGCGCTAGAATGGAAAGGGCTTTCATGGTGCATCCTTCGTCCGAAGCGGGGCCATGGTCCGACCCTATCCCCGAGCCTGAAACCCTTCAACTGGCCGGAATATCGAAACTGCACCAGTGCCAATGCGCGCACGTGTAACGGCGCAAGCCTTTGAAAATACTGCATAACGAATCGCACACTAAACCTGTGGTTGCAGGCGTTTGACTTACCAAAGTCCCTGCCTATAGTGCGCCGCCTTCCGGTATCCCCGGTCGCGAAATTCACGCCAAACGAACGCCAAAACGAAAGACCCTGATGAGCAAGCGCGCCAATTCCAAGTACAAGCTCGACCGCCGCGTCGGCGAAAATCTCTGGGGCCGTCCCAAGAGCCCCGTCAACAAGCGCTCCTATGGTCCCGGCCAGCACGGCCAGCGCCGCGCCAAGAAGCTGTCGGACTATGGTACCCAGCTTCAGGCCAAGCAGAAGCTCAAAGGCTATTACGGCAATATCACCGAGCGGCAGTTCCGCAAATATTATCAGGATGCCGCCCGCCGCCCCGGCGACACCGGCGAGAACATGATCGGGCTGCTGGAGACCCGTCTGGACACGGTGGTGTACCGCTCCAAGTTCGTGCCCACGCCCTTTTCCGCCCGCCAGCTGGTCAGCCACGGCCATGTGAAGGTCAACGGCCGCCGCGTCACCATCGCCTCCTATCACGTCAAGGACAATGACACGATCGAGCTGTCGCCCAAGGCGCGCGAGATGGCGCTGGTGATGGAAGCCTCCAAGAGCGGCGAGCGTGACACGCCTGACTATCTGGAAGTCAGCGAAGGCAAAAGCTCCAAGCTGCTGCGCACCCCCAAGCTGGCCGACGTGCCCTACGCCGTCCAGATGGAGCCGCATCTGATTGTGGAATTCTACTCGCGCTAACGCGCGAGGGGGAATTCTACTCGCGTTAGTGCGGTGCGGCCTTCCGGCCGCCCATGCGAAGATTGCAGAGCCCGCCAGCGTTGCTGGCGGGCTTTTTCTTTGCCGCGCTCAGGCTAGGCTGATGCCATGAGCTTCACTCTGTACGGAGATCTGGGATCGGGCGCCTTCAGCGCCGAGGCCGCGCTGGCCGAAGCCGGCGCGCCCTACAGCTTTGAACTGGTGTCGCTGGAAAAGAACGAGCAGAAGCAGCCCGCCTTCCTGGCCATCAACCCGTCGGGCAAGATGCCGGCCCTGCGCCTGCCCGAAGGCGATATCGTCACCGAATCCGCCGCCATCCTGCTCACCCTGGCCGATCATTTTCCCCAGGCCCGCCTGCTGCCGCCCCAGGCCAGCAACGACCGCGCCCAGGCCTATCGCTGGCTGGCCTTCATGGCGGGCGAGGTCTATCCGATTGTGGAGATCGTGGATTATCCCGAACGTTTCGTGGCAAGCGGCAACGATGCCACCGCCTTGCGGGCGAAGGCGCGCGACCGCATCCGCGAGCGCCTTCTGATCGTGGAGCGCATGATCTTTGGCCCGTTCCTGTTGCCCCACGGCTTTTCCATCCTGGATATCTATGCGGCCATGTTCAGCCGCTGGAGCCTGGAGGCGGACTGGAAGTCCGCCCACCTGCCCAGGCTGATGGCATTGGCCGAAGCCGTGTCACAGCGCGACGCCATCGCGCCGGTATGGCGGCGGCATTTCAATCGCGGTTGAGAGGCGAAGACCGCGCGTTAGGCGGCGGTTTCCAGTGCAATGCCATGCTGCTGAAAGAACGGCACCAGTTCTTCCTGCTCGAACATCTCGCGTACGATGTCGGCGCCGCCCACGAACTCGCCCTTCACATAAAGCTGGGGAATGGTGGGCCAGTTGGAGAAGGCCTTGATGCCTTCGCGGACTTCCGGGTCTTCCAGCACATTCACGGCTTTGAACTTGACGCCGATATGGGACAGGATCTGCACCGTCACCGCCGAGAAACCGCATTGCGGGAAGGCGGGCGTGCCTTTCATGTAAAGCAGCACATCGTTGCTCTTCACATCGTCGGCAATGCGGGCCTGAGCGTCGGACATTTTCTTCTCCTTTTGCGGCTCCGGCTCGCGCCTACGCCGCCGGGAACTCTCGCTGAATATCGGCTATGATCTAAGCACGAGGATGGGATGGGTCAAGCCAGACCCGGGAGCGTCCGCGCGAGCGGGAGCGACCAACCATAGAACAGCCCGATTTTACGCCGGTTTTCATGCAATTCCCGCTCCTTCTGACACAAGCCCTGGATGCCCTGCTGGAAGGGCTGCCGCGCAAGGCACTGGCCACCGCCGCGGCGCGGATGTCGGCCGGCTATCGGCGGGGCGACACCAGCAGCGGCATCTCCACCGAGGCCGATGCGCTGGCCTATGCGATCGCGCGCATGCCCGCCACCTATGCCGCCTGTGCCGCGGTGTTTGCGCGGCTGATACAGGTGATGCCGGCCTTTGTCCCGGCCAAGGTGCTGGATGTGGGGGCGGGAACCGGTGCGGCGAGCTGGGCGGCGGTCACGGCGTGGCCGGATATCGCTTCCGTAATCATGCTGGACAGGAACCCGGCACTGCGGGCACTGGCGCACAAGTTGGCGGAGGCGGGGCATGTGGCCGGTGTGGAAATGCTGGCGGGCGATCTCGCCAGCCCGAAGCCTGAGGCCGATCTGGTGTTAGCCAGCTATGTGCTGGCCGAACTGCCGGAAGAGCAGGCCGGCAAGGTTGCAACGGATTTGTGGAAATCGGCCAAAGGCGCCTTGGTGCTGATCGAACCAGGCACGCCGGCCGGCTTTGCCCGCATCCGTTCAGCGCGCACGGCCTTGATCGCAGCCGGGGCGCATGTGGCAGCGCCATGCACGCATGACCATGCCTGTCCCATGAGGGGACGGAGCGTCCGCGAGGCCGATAGCGGCAGCGTATCGGCGAGCGACCAAAATAATGATTGGTGCCACTTCTCTCAGCGCCTGCCGCGCACACGCGATCACATGCTGCTGAAGGATGCGCATGTTCCGTTCGAGGATGAACGTTATTCCTATCTGGTAGTGACGCGGGAAAGGGTGGCGTCGGGCGCGCGGATTTTGGCGCCACCGGAGGAAAGCAAACCGGGGCTCACTTTCAAACTATGTGATGAAAGCGGTTTGCACAGCCAGTTTGTCGCTGCCCGCGACAAGGACGAATACCGCCGGGTGCGCAAGCGTGGCTGGGGCGATTTGTTCTAGCTGTGCCGGTACTGCGCCACTTGCCCTGACGGCGCGGCATCCAACAGTGGTGCCGGTCTGCCCCGTAATTCGCGGTCGAAAAAGGCCTTGGCATAATCGGCAATGGTCTTCTGGAAGACGGGATTAAGCTCGGTCCAGGCAAAATGGCCGGCGCCTTTCAGCTCGATCAGATATTTGCGGGACGCGGTCTGGTCATAGCCGCCGCGCCTCAGCAGTACTGGCCCGATGCCGATGTCGCGGGTGCCGGTCTGGAACATCACCGGCACCGCGATCCTGTCCATGCGCTTATGGGCCACAAAGGGTGCGGCATAGGGCGACAGCGCCAAAACGCATTTGAAGCGGGGATCACGCCAGCTGTCCCAGCCGCCCGCCATTGCCAGCGCGGTATAGCCGCCCAGCGAATGGCCCATCAGCGCGATGCGATCCGGATCGATCGCATCCTTGTAGGGCGCATGGCTCAGTGCAAAAGCCAGCAGGGCCTGGATGTCATCGCGGCGGCTCGCCTCAGTCGTTTGCGTCCAGGCGGCGGGATCGGTGAAGGGCAGTTCGGGCCGCAGGTTTCCCGCTTTCAGCGCGCCCATCAGATCGCCGCGGAAGCGCGAACAGCCTTCGTCGCGGTGATTGGGCGCCAGCACGGCGTAGCCGGCATCGGCCAGCGCCTGGGTCAGGGTGCGCGATTGTTCGGAGCAGCCGCCAAAACCATGGCTGAACAGGATCAGCGGCACGTCATGGCGGCGGGATGCGAAATCCTTGGGCAGCCAGACGCGATAGGCAAGACCTTTGTCGGTCTTCAGCAGCGGCGGTACCGGCGTGTTGACGCCCTTGGCGGCGCTGGAGGTGACGAGCACGGCCAGGGACGCGAGCGCGGCATGGAGGATGCGGTGCATACGCACGAACGCGGGGTCAGTCCTTGGCAACGGTCGTGAGCTGCAGCGCGTGCAGCACACCGCCCATATTGCCCTTGAGGGCGGCATAGACCATCTGGTGCTGGGCGACGCGGGTCTTGCCCTTGAAGGCCGATGAGGTGACGGTGGCGGCCCAGTGATTGTCGTCGCCCGCCAGGTCCTTCATCTGGATATCGGCGTCGGGGAAAGCCGCCTTGATATAGGCCTCGATTTCGCTGCCTTTCATGCCCATCGCAACACCTCTTCAGTTCGTGACGGGAATTTCTTCGCCCGACATGAAATTGGGGAACCAGCTCTCGAAGCCGTCCTTGAGCGCGGCCAGCTTCACGCTCTCGCCGCTATCCAGGGTCACGGCGTCACCGCCGGTCTTGCCCAGCTCCGCCACTGGGATATAGGCAGCCCGAGCCTCTTCCACAATCTTCTCGGCTTCGGCAAAGGGGGCGGCGATCACATAGCGCGCCTGGTCTTCACCAAACCAGAAGGGAACTGCGTCCGGCAGGCTGGCCAGCCCGACAGTGGCGCCGATGCCGCGCGGCATCGCCATTTCCGCGATCGCCACCAGCAGTCCGCCGTCCGACACGTCGTGCACCGTGTCCACGCGGCCCGCCTCGATCAGCCTGCGCACAAAATCGCCATGCTTTTTTTCGGTGGCCAAATCGACCTTGGGCGCGGCGCCTTCTTCTCTGCCCTCGATCTCGCGCAGATAGATGGACTGGCCCAGATGGCCAGCCGTCTCGCCGATCACGATGATCACATCGCCGCTGCGCTTGAAGGCAACGGTGGCCATTTTGGTCACGTCGGCCATCAACCCGACGCCGCCGATAGCGGGGGTGGGCAGAATGCCTTCGCCATTGGTCTCGTTGTAGAGCGAGCAATTGCCGCCGATCACCGGGAAATCCAGCGCCCGGCAGGCGGCGCCGATGCCGTCGATCCCGGCCACGATCTGCCACATGATCTGGGGCTTTTGCGGATTGCCGTAATTGAGATTGTCGGTGACAGCCAGCGGTTTCGCCCCCACCGCGGTCAGGTTGCGCCAGGCTTCGGCCACCGCCTGCTTGCCGCCTTCCAGCGGGTCGGCCTGGCAATAGCGCGGCGTCACATCGGTGGTGATGGCCAGCGCCTTTTGCGAGCCATGCACCCGCACCACGGCGGCATCGCCGCCCGGCACCTGCACCGTGTCGGCCATCACGGTATGGTCATACTGCTCCCACACCCAGCGGCGCGACGCCATGTCGGGCGAGGCCAGGATGGTCTTCAGCGACGCCAGAACCGATTTGGATTTGTCGTAAGCCGGCTCTCCGCTCAGCGGCTTGTGTTCGGTATAGGGACGTTCATAGATCGGGGCGGCGTCCGACAGCGCGGTGATTGGCATGTCGGCTTCGACCTTGCCCTTGTGCTTGACCACCAGGCGGTTGGTGTTGGTGGTGACGCCGATGACGGCAAAATCCAACTCCCATTTCTTGAAGATGGCCTCGGCCTGGCTTTCGCGGCCGGGCTTCAGCACCGCCAGCATGCGCTCCTGGCTTTCCGACAGCATCATTTCGTAAGCCGTCATATTGGCTTCGCGCTGGGGCACCTTGTCGAGGTCGAGCTCAATGCCCGAGCCGCCCTTGTCGCCCATCTCGGCGGAAGACGAGGTGAGGCCCGCCGCGCCCATGTCTTGAATCGCGATGATGGCGTCGGTGGCCATCAATTCCAGGCAGGCTTCCAGCAACAGTTTTTCGGTGAAGGGATCGCCCACCTGCACGGTTGGGCGCTTTTCTTCCGAGGCATCGTCGAATTCCGCGCTTGCCATGGTAGCGCCGTGGATGCCGTCGCGCCCCGTCTTGGAACCGACATAGACCACCGGATTGCCCGCACCCTTGGCGGCGGAGAGGAAAATCTTGTCCTGCCGCGCCAGGCCAACGCACATGGCATTGACCAGGATGTTGCCATTGTAGCTTTTGTGGAAATTCACTTCACCGCCCACGGTGGGCACGCCCATGCAGTTGCCATAGCCGCCGATGCCCGACACCACGCCCGACACCAGATGCCGGGTCTTGGGATGATCGGGCTCGCCGAAACGCAGCGCATTCATCATGGCGATGGGACGCGCGCCCATGGTGAAGACGTCGCGCATGATGCCGCCCACGCCGGTGGCCGCACCCTGATAGGGCTCGATGAAAGAGGGGTGGTTGTGGGATTCCATCTTGAAGATGGCGGCATCGCCGTCGCCGATATCGATGACGCCGGCATTCTCGCCCGGGCCCTGGATCACCCAGGGCGCCTTGGTCGGCAGCTTTTTCAGGTGCACGCGGGTGGACTTGTAGGAGCAATGCTCGCTCCACATCACGCTGAAAATGCCCAGCTCGACAAAAGTCGGTTCGCGCCCCATCAGTTCCAGGATGCGCGCATATTCGGCGTCCGAAAGCCCGTGCTCGCGGACCAGTTCCGGCGTGATCTGGGTCACGACAGCGTCTCGATCAGGCTTTGAAACAGCTTGCGGCCGTCGGTGCCGCCCAGCACTTCGTCCACCACCCGCTCGGGATGGGGCATCAGGCCCAGCACATTGCGCTTTTCGCTGAGGATGCCGGCAATGTTGCGGGCCGAGCCGTTGGGGTTTTCGCCCTCGGCATAACGGAAAGCGATCCTGTTCTCGCCTTCCAGGCGGTTTAGGGTCTCTTCGTCGGCGAAATAACTGCCTTCGCCATGCGCCACCGGAAAGGTGACGCGCTGGCCGTTTTCATAATGGCGGGTGAAGCCGGACTGGGTTTCCTGGACTTCCAGTCCCACCGGCTTGCAGACGAACTTCAGCCCGGCATTGCGCATCAGCGCACCCGGCAGCATGTGGCTTTCGGTCAGAACCTGGAAGCCGTTGCACACGCCCAATACCATGCCGCCCTTGTCGGCATGGGCCTTGACCGATTTCATCACCGCCGACTGGCTTGCCATGGCGCCGCAACGCAGATAATCGCCGTAGGAGAAACCGCCCGGCAGCACCACCAGATCCACATCCGGCAATTCGCTGTCCTGATGCCAAACCATATGCGGTGTCTTGCCGGTCATCTGCTCCAGCGCGACCTTGGCGTCGCGGTCGCAATTGGAAGCGGGGAAGACGATGACGGCACTTTTCATTGCTTCAGTTCGATCTCATATTTCTCGATCACCGTGTTGGCGAGCAGCTTTTCGCACATCGCCTTGAGCTCGGTTTTCGCCTTGTCGGCGTCCTTTTCGGAAAGCTCAAGGTCGATCACCTTGCCTTGGCGCACTTCGCCGACCGAGCCGAAGCCCAATCCGTTCAAGGCATGGCCGATGGCCTTTCCTTGCGGATCGAGAACACCATTCTTGAGGGTGATAAAGACGCGCGCTTTCACTGAACCAGAACCGGACCTTTGTTCTCGCCTTGCACCGATTCGGGCATGATCCCCAAGCGTTTTGCGACTTCGCTATAGGCTTCCACCACCCCGCCCAGGTCGCGGCGGAAGCGGTCCTTGTCCAGCTTTTCGTTGGTGGTGACGTCCCACAGCCGGCAATTGTCCGGGCTGATCTCGTCCGCCAGCACGATGCGCATGTAATCGTTTTCCCACAAGCGGCCGAATTCCAGCTTGAAATCCACCAGCTTGATGCCGGCGCCCAGGAAAAGACCGGAGAGGAAGTCGTTGACCCGGATGGTCAGGTTGACGATGTCGTCCAGGTCCTGCGGCGAAGCCCAGCCGAAAGCGGTGATATGCTCTTCACTGACCCAGGGGTCCTGCAGCCCGTCATTCTTGTAGTAATATTCGATGATGGAACGGGGCAGCGGCGTGCCTTCCTCGATCCCCAGCCGCTTGGACATGGAACCTGCGGCGACATTGCGCACCACCACTTCCAGGGGAATGATCTCCACTTCCTTGATCAGCTGCTCGCGCATATTGAGGCGGCGCACGAAGTGGGTCGGCACCCCGATGCCCTGCAACTGAGTCATCAGATATTCGCTGATGCGGTTGTTGAGGACGCCCTTGCCTTCGATCGTGTCCTTCTTGGCGCCATTGCCGGCCGTGGCGTCATCCTTGAAATACTGGATGACGGTGCCGGGCTCGGTGCCTTCATAAAGGATTTTGGCCTTGCCTTCGTAGATGACGCGGCGGCGCTTCATGGGGGGATGTCCTGGTGGCCCCGGAGGGCGTTGAGACCGTAATTTAGGGAGGTGGGGGCCCCGGGGCAATGATTCCCATAGCCCACAGACCGCATAGCGGGTTCCCGTCCACAGAAAGTTCCAGCAATCAAAGGCTTAGGGGCGTTCCTGGCCCGCCACGCGCCAAAGTGGCGGCGCGACAAGGCAACCTTAAGGACGCGTGCTGCAAGCTGGGCGCTGGGCATGGGCAACCGACAGTTGATCGGGAGTGGGGAGATGCGCCGCGTTCTGGGCGTGCTGACGGCTGGCTTGCTGGCGCTGTTGCCGGGTGCGGCGGGCAGCGATAGCGGCGGCTGGCCGCAATCGGCGGCCACGGGGCACGACAATGGCTGGTCGCAATATGGCGGCGACCAGGGCGGCCAGCGTTATTCGGTCGCTGCCCAGATCACATCGGCCAATGTGGCGCGCTTGCGCCAGGCCTGGAGCTATTCCACCGGCGACCTCACCCGCCACCCCCGCGCCATCCGCGACGCTAGCTTCGAGGACACGCCGATCCTGGACGAAGGCAAACTGTTCGTCTGTTCGCCCTTTTATGAGGCCATCGCGCTGGACCCGGGCACGGGAAAGGAAATTTGGCGCTTCGATCCCCAGGTCAGCGACGATCCCCGTATCGAGTATCCGGAAGGATTCAAATGCCGCGGCCTGGCCTATGGCAAGGATGCCGCGGGCAGGGGGCGCATCTATCTGGCCACCGCCGACCGGCGGCTGATTGCGCTGGATGCGGCCAGCGGCATTCCGGTCGAAGGCTTCGGCGCGCATGGCACGGTGACGGTCAGTTCCGGCAAACTGGAGCAGCCGGGCCAGATGCAATTCACCTCCCTGCCGCTGGTGAGTCACGGGCTGGTGATCGTCGGCTCCAGCTTCGGTGATAATCAGCGCGCTGTTGAACTGCCCGGCACGGTGCATGCCTTCGACGCCACCACCGGAGCGCCGCGCTGGAGCTTCGATCCCTTGGAAAATGCGCATGAGAAATCCGGCGCTGCCAATGTCTGGGCGCCGATGTCGGCGGACGAGGAGCGCGGGCTGGTGTTCCTGCCCACCACCAGCCCCAGTCCGGATTTCTGGGGCGGCTACCGCACCGGCGACGAGAAATATACCACCGCCGTGGTGGCGCTGCATGTCAGGACCGGCAAGGTGGCCTGGGCGTTCCAGACCGTGCATCACAATGTCTGGGACTATGACCTGCCCGCCCAGCCCACCTTGGCGACCGTCACCTACAAAGGTGTGACCGCGCCCGCCGTCCTGCAGCCCACCAAGCAGGGATTGCTGTTCACCCTCAACCGCGAAACCGGCAAGCCGGTCATTCCGGTGGTCGAGCGCAAGGTGCCGCAAGGCGGTGCGCCGGGCGAACATCTGTCACCCACCCAGCCATTTCCTGTGGCGCCTGCATCTCTGACGCCAAACCGCATCTCACCGGACGAGGCCTGGGGCCTCACGCCATGGGACCGCCAGAAATGCCGGGCGGTCCTTGCTGCGGCCAGGAACGAGGGCGTGTTCACGCCGCCCAGCACGGGAGGCGGCAGCATCATCTATCCCTCCAATGCCGGGGGCGCCAACTGGGGCGGGCTGGCGTTCGATCCTGTGCATGACATCGCCTATGTGAATACCAACAACTTCATGAATTTGGTGACCCTGATTCCGGCAGCGAATCTGCAAGCCGTACAGCGGACTGATCCGCATGCGGAATATGGCCCCAATACCGGTGCGCCTTTTGCTGTGCGCCGCATTGTGCCGCGTTCGCCTTTCGGCATCCCTTGCAATCCGCCGCCATGGGGCCAGCTCCATGCTGTCGATATGCATGACGGAAGAGTCCTCTGGTCTGTGCCGCTGGGCACCACCGAAGACCTGGCGCCATTCAGCCAATATGTGCTTGGGGCGGTGGGATCGCCGAATGTCGGTGGTCCTGTGGCGACGGCAAGCGGGCTGGTGTTCATCGCCGCAGCGATGGACGATTATTTGCGGGCTTTTGAGGCCGGGACGGGGAAGGAATTGTGGAAGGGGCGCTTGCCGGCCGGCGGCCAGGCCACGCCCATGACTTATATGTGGCGCGGCAGGCAGTATGTCGTGATCGCTGCCGGCGGCCATGCCGGACTGGACACCAAACGCGGCGATCAGGTGATCGCCTTTGCGCTGCCGAATTGATCTCCCGCGATCATCAGTCCCCCCGCAATTTGGTCAAAGCCGGCTTGAACCGGCGCGACAGGGGGACTTCGAGTGTTCCCAGACTGATTTCATAGTCGCCCGATCCGCCGGGCTTTAAACCGGTGACCTTGGCCTCGTTCACCAGCCAGGAGCGGTGGGTGCGCACAAAGCCGCGTCCGGTGAGATCGTTTTCCAGGGCCGAGAGCGGGCTGCGCATCAGCAGGCGGCGGCCGTCCTGCAGCGCGAACTCGACATAATTTCCGGCGGAGGTGATGGCGAGGATTTCCGACAACCGCACCCGTGTCAGCTTGGCGCCGTCGCGGATATCGAAAGTCAGGCTCTGGCCGGGGGTGTGGATCAACTGCTGTTGCCGGAGGAGATGCCCGACAAGGGCAATGCCCCCTACGAACAGGCCGTAAGCCAGCGCATCCTTCGGCAATTCGTAGAGAAAATTCTCGCCAAAGACATAGTGGCTGCCGAGCGCCCAATAAGCGAATTTGCGCAAGGCGATGAAGCCGCCGACATGGGCCAGGGAATAGATCAGGGCGCCCGGAATATGCAGGAGCAGGCGCCAGCTTGGCCGTCCCCGCAAAGGCGCCAGCCGCCAAAAGACCCAGGCGATCCAGAAAAAGGCCAGCAGCGAGAGCCAGCTTGATCCTTCCCAAATCGCGGGCTCCAGAACGCCCAGGCGGGGCCGGTCATGCCGGATGGTGAGGACATTGAGAAGATTTACGACGCCGGCAAAGACGGCGGTGGTGCCATAGGCGTACCAGAAGGAACGCCGCGTGGTGCCGTTCGTCCCTAAAGGATCGCCGCTGATCCCAAGCCATTGCCAGACATCACCAATCCGGCGCGAGCCATCCCGGGATGCTTTTGCCGGTACCAAGGAAGCATCAGACTGCGACATGGCAAGACGATAGCGGATCGGGAGCGGGTGATGAAACTGGGTGTATTGGCGGGCTGTATACTACTGGCGGGTCCGGCGGCGGCCGACACGGGCTGGTCCCAATATGGCGGCGACCAGGGCGGGCAGCGGCACTCCGGCGCAACCCAGATCACGCCCGCCAATGTGACAGGTCTGCGCCAAGTGTGGAGCTATTCCACCGGCGCCATGACCCGCCACGCTGCGGCCCTTTCCAAATCGGCCTTCGAAAACACCCCGATCCTGAACGAAGGCAAGCTGTTCGTCTGTTCCGCCTTCCAGGAGGTCAGCGCCATCGATCCCGGTAACGGCCGACAGATTTGGCGCTTCGATCCGCACCTGACGGATGACCCAAAGGTCAATTATCCCAACTCCTTCAATTGCCGGGGCGTCGCCTATTGGAGGGGCACAGACGGCAAGGGCCGCATCTATCTCGCTGCCAATAATCGCCGCCTCTATGCCCTGGATGCCGCGACGGGCAGGCCGATCGAAGGCTTCGGGGGTCACGGTTCGGCGGTGATCTACGGCGGCAAGCTGCAACGTCCCGGACAGATGCAATTCTCCTCACCACCCATCATCAGTCACGGGATTGTCGTTGTCGGCTCTTCCATTGACGACAACCAGCGGGTCGATGAGCTGCGCGGCACCGTGCATGCCTTCGACGCCATGACCGGCGCGGCCAGATGGAGCTTTGATCCGGTTCAGGGAATCGATATGCGCGCAGGCGCCGCCAATGTCTGGGGCGCGCTCTCTGCCGATGAGGCGCGCGGGCTTGTTTATCTGCCCACCTCCAGCCCCAGTCCGGATTTCTGGGGCGGCTATCGCACCGGCGACGACAAATACACCTCCGCTGTTGTCGCCCTGAAGGTCGAGACGGGCGAAGTCGCCTGGTCGTTCCAGACCGTGCATCACAATGTCTGGGATTATGATCTGCCGGCGCAGCCGACTTTGGGCATGGTGATCTATAAGGGTAAAGCTGCGCCCGCGCTGTTGCAGCCCACCAAACAGGGGCTGTTGTTCACCCTCAATCGCGAAACCGGGAAGCCGCTGATCCCGGTGGTGGAACGCAAGGTGCCGCAAGGGGCTGCGCCCGGCGACAAGCTTTCGCGGACCCAGCCTTTCCCGATCGCGCCGCTACCTTTGGCGCCCAACCGCATCAGTGCCGGCGATGCCTTTGGCCTGACTTTCTGGGATCGCGGCAAATGCCGCGACTTGATCAAGGCGGCGCGCAGCGACGGGTTGTTCACGCCGCCCAGCACTCAAGGCAGCTTGATTTATCCCTTCACCGGCGGCGGCACCAACTGGGGTGGATTGTCTTTTGATGCCGCCCATAACCGGGCCTTCGTCAATACCTCAAGCGCGATCCATGAAGTCACTTTGATACCAGCGAAAGATTTCGACGCCTTCCGCAAGGCCCATCCGCACCAGGAAATCTCGCGCAACAAGGGCGCGCCGTTCGGCATGTGGCGGCGGACTTTGATGTCGCCGTTCGGCATTCCCTGCAATCCGCCGCCTTGGGGCCAGCTTCATGCCATCGACATGACCAGCGGAAAAATTCTCTGGTCGGTGCCCTTGGGCACGACGGAGGATCTGGCGCCCTTCAGCCAGTATTTTCTGGGCAAGACCGGTATTCCCAATTTTGGCGGGCCGATCTCCACCGACAGCGGGTTGGTATTCATCGCCGCGACCATGGACGATTATCTGCGCGCCTTTGATGCCAAAAGCGGCGCGGAGTTGTGGCGCGGGCGCTTGCCGGCGGGCGGGCAGGCAACGCCCATGACCTACATGTGGAATGGCAAACAGTATGTGGTGATCGCCGCCGGCGGCCATGAAAAGGCCGGCACCAAACGCGGCGACCAGGTGATCGCCTTTGCGCTGCCGGATTAGTGCCTTTGGCGCAATCTTGACATGATGGCCGGGCATGCTTGCGGCCTGAGCTATCAGGGAGTGCATATGACCATCGGCATGGACGACCGCCGCAAGGCTTTTGAATCCAAATGGGCGCATGACGCGGAGCTGCGCTTTCAGGTGGAAGCGCGGCGCAACCGCGCCCTGGGCGAATGGGCGGCGGCGAAAAAGGGCCTGACCGGTCCGGCGGTGGAAGATTTTGTCGGCAGCGTCATCGCCGCCGATTTCCAGGAAGCTGGCGACGAAGATGTTTTCCGCAAGCTGCGGTCGGAACTGGATGCGTCGGTGTCCGACGGCGAAATCCGCACCAAGATGGGCGAATGCCTGGATGCCGCCGTGAAGGAAGCCGAAGCCAGGCTCAAATAATCAGGGGCTGAACACGCGCTGGAATATCGTGTCGACCTGCTTGAGGTGATAGCCCAGGTCGAACATGGCTTCGAGCTTGGCCGCCGGCAGTGCCTTGGACACATCCGCATCGGCCTTGAGCAGGTCAAGCAGGTTGCCCTCCCCATTCCAAGCGCGCATGGCGTTCCGCTGCACCAGCCGGTAGCTGTCTTCGCGCGGCAGGCCCGCCTGGGTCAGGGCCAGCAGCACGCGCTGGCTGTGCACCAGGCCGTGGGTGGCATCCAGGTTCTTCTGCATCCGCTCGGGATAGACCACCAGCTTCTCGATCACGCCGGTCATGCGTGCCAGCGCGAAATCCAGGGTGATGGTGGCATCGGGCCCGATATAGCGCTCGACCGAGGAATGCGAGATGTCCCTCTCGTGCCACAGCGCCACATTCTCCATGGCGGGAAGCGCGTAGCTGCGCACCATGCGCGCCAAGCCGGTGACGTTCTCCGTCAGCACCGGATTGCGTTTATGCGGCATGGCCGATGAGCCTTTCTGGCCCGGCGAGAAATATTCCTCCGCTTCCAGCACTTCGGTGCGCTGGAGGTGGCGGATCTCCACCGCGAGCCGTTCCAGCGACGAGGCCACCACGCCCAGCGCCGCGAAATAGGCAGCGTGGCGGTCGCGCGGGATCACCTGGGTCGAAACCGGCTCGACCTTCAACCCCATCGCCTTGGCGACATGTTCTTCCACTCTGGGATCGATATTGGCGAAGGTGCCCACCGCGCCGGAAATGGCGCAGGTGGCGATCTCTTCCCGCGCCACGACCAGCCGCGCCCGGGCGCGGGTGAATTCGGCAAAATAGGTCGCCAGCTTGACGCCGAAGGTGGTGGGCTCGGCATGGATGCCGTGGCTGCGCCCGATGGTCGGCGTCATCTTGTATTCGAACGCCCGCTTCTTGAGCGCCGCCAGCAGCGCGTCGGTATCGGCGATCAGCATGTCGGCGGCGCGGGCAAGCTGCACATTCAGGCAGGTGTCCAGCACATCGGACGAGGTCATGCCTTGGTGCACAAAGCGCGCTTCCGGTCCTACGATCTCTGCCAAGTGGGTGAGGAAGGCGATCACGTCATGCTTGACCTCGCGCTCGATCTCATCGATCCGCGCCACGTCGAATTTGGCGTCCCTGCCTTTTTCCCAGATCTTGGCGGCGGCCTCCTTCGGCACCACGCCCAGCTCGGCCAGCGCATCGGTGGCATGAGCCTCGATCTCGAACCAGATGCGGAATTTGGTTTCGGGGGACCAGATTTGAACCATCCGGTCGCGGGCATAACGGGGGATCATGATCTTTGCCTCTCGAAACTGCGTGGCTTCTAGCAGCCGTGGGGCCGGCGGCCAAGCGTTTGACAAGCGGGCCATCGCAAGCGGCAAATAGGACGAAAAACAGGAAAGCCGATGACCAGTCCCAACCGCCGCGCCGTCCTGGGCGCTACCGCCCTGGCAGCTTTGGCAAGCGCTACCGGCAGCCTCGAAGCCTTCGGCAAAGCCGCCGGGCGCGTGACCGTTGCCGGGGTCGAAAGCTTCGACATCCAGCTGCCCGCGCCCAAGGGCAAGTTCGTGCCCACCTATCTGGGCCTCACGCCGGGGCGCAACAATGTGGTGAAGGTCACCACCAGCGCCGGGGTGAACGGCTATTCCTTCCTGGGCGCGGTACCGGGCGAGGCGGAAGCGGGGCGCGCCCTGCTGACCGGCGCCGATCTGTTTGCGGTGGACGAGCATGTGAAACGCGGCCTGGGGCCGGCGGTGGAAGAGGCGGTCTGGGACGCTATCGGCAAGATCGCGGGTCAGCCGCTGTGCCGGTTGATGGGCGGCGCAAAAATCGAGCGGGTGCCGGTCTATCTCACCTATGTCTGGCCGGTGCCGGAAGACCAGGTGCCGCCGCGCGACCAGGGTGCGCAAGCGGCCAAGCTGCGCGCCGCCGGCTTCATGGCGATGAAGATCCAGATCATGCGCACCGACTATCACGGCGATGTCGAGGCGGTGCGCGAAATGCTGGCACAGGGCGGTCCCGGTTTTCGCGCCATGGTGGATCGCACCGCAGGTGCACGGGGACTATGGACCTACGATCAGTCGCTGGAGATCGCGCGGGCGCTGCAATCGGCGGGCTGTTACTGGCTGGAAGAACCGCTGGCGCGTGACGACTATGAAGGTCCGGCGCGGCTCTGCAGCGCGGTGGACATGCTGGTCACCGGCGGCGAAGGCTGGAAGGGACTGCCGCCTTTCGTCAAAGGCTTGCAGATGAAGACTTATGACATCATGCAACCGGAGATGCGCGTCTGTGCCGGGCCGCTCACGATGCGCAAGATCGGGGCATTGTGCGAAGCGTTCGGGGTGCCCATCGCGCCCCATGCCGCCACCGGCCTGGCGCTGGCGGGGCGGCTGCAGTTGTCGGCGGCAATGGGCTCGGTCTATCAGGAGGTGGGCACTTTCCAGCCCGACACTTTGCCGTCCGACGTCAATGCACCCTATCTGCCCATCCTGCAGGACGAACAGCCGTTCCCGTTTGAAAAAGGCGAAGCGGTGGTGCCGCAATATCCCGGTCTGGGGTTGAATGTGGATGAGAAGGGAATAGAGAAATTCCGTGTCGCGGGGTTCGAGCGCCGGGGCACCAAAGGAATCTCGGACCGTTAGGCCGCCAGATGGATGGGATATTCCGGCTCACCAACACGCTGCGGCGCGATCCCAGGATCGAAGCCTGGTTTTCCGGCTTTCCCGATCCGCTGCGCCTGACGGTGCGGCCCTGGTTTGAGCGCATGCGGGGTTTGGGACCTGATGTCCGTGAGATTCTGCATGATGGATGCCCGGTCGCCTGTCTGGACGATGCGGCGTTCGGATACGTCAATGCCTTCAAGGCGCATGCGAGTGTCGGATTCTTTTACGGCGCGATGCTGACCGATCCCGCCGGCCTGCTGGAGGGCGAGGGCAAACGCATGCGCCACGTGAAGTTGCGGCCGGGGCAGAAGATGAATGACGAGGCTTTGGGCGGCCTTATCGTCGCGGCCTATGCCGACATCCGGCGGCGCCTCGCCGCGGTTTGACTCAGGTCACGTAGTGGAAGCCCGCCTGCTGTAAAAGCGGCAAGGTGGCCAGCGCGCCCGGGGTCAGGACCACACCCGGCAGCAGGTGATTGGTCAAATCGGCGGCCACTTCCTCTTGCGGGCCTTTGGCGCCCGCCGCGATGGCACGGCCCGCCGCCGCCCAGACGGCATTGTGACAGGCCATGAAGATCACGCCGCGCTTCATCAAGACTGAAATGGCGGGGTCCTGCACATCGCCGCTGCCGGCCACGATCAGGCTATTGGTGGTAAACTTGCCGCCCGTCAGTTTCGCCAGGCCATATTTGTCCCACGCCGATTGATCGAACAGCGCCAGCTGGGCATCGCCACGTGTCATGGAGACGGTGAGGAAGTCCCGGTTCTTGAAAGACAGGGTCTGTCCATTCAGGGCGTTGCGCATGAAACCGGCCCAGCCGCTGGCGATGTCCTTGTTGTCCCAGACCTGGCGCGGATTGCCGCGATAGGCCGCGACCTCGCGGATGGCATCATCGTCCCAGGTGTCGCGGGATTCCAAAACCAGCGGCACGCTTTTGAAGTCGCGCCTGGCCGGCAGTTTTGCCAACCGTGCCTGCAATTCGGCAATTGTGGAGGCTCCGCCCGACGCCGCAGCGGCAGGTCCTGCTGCAAGCGCGGCCATGCCAGCCGTCAATCCGGAAAGTCCGCGACGCGTGAACATGGAAAGCCTCCCTTATTTTGCGGGAAGTCTAGCGAGGCTCAGGGTCAGAGCAAGCCCAGCGATTTGAAGCTGGCATGGCCGCCGCGGCCGATCACCAGATGGTCATGCACGGTTATGGAAAGCGTTTTTGCGGCGGTTACGACCTCGCGCGTCATGGCGATGTCGGCCTTGGACGGTGTCGGATCGCCGGATGGATGGTTGTGCACCAGGATCAGGGCCGAGGCCGAAAGCTCCAGCGCCCGCTTGATGATCTCGCGCGGATAGACCGGGGTGTGATCCACCGTGCCGCGATTTTGCACCTCGTCGGCAATCAGGCTGTTCTTGCGGTCCAGGAACAACACGCGGAACTCCTCATTCTGCGCGCGCGCCATGGCGGCAGTGCAATAATCCAGCAGCGCTTGCCAGGACGATAAGGCTGGACGCCCCATCACCTTGGTCTTGGCCAAACGATGGGCGGCGGCTTCCACGATTTTCAAATGATTGGCGACGCTTTCGCCCACGCCTTTGACTTCCATCAGCCGGGCGCGGGGCGCCGCGATGACTTCCGCAAAGGAGCCGAAGCGGGCCAGAAGCGCCTTGGCCAAAGGCTTGGTGTCGCGCCGGGGCAGGGCCGCGAACAGGGTCATCTCCAGAAGCTCGTAATCGGGCATGGCATCGGCGCCGCCCTGGAGAAAGCGTGCCCTAAGCCGCTCACGGTGACCGCTGGTGCCGTTGTCATCAGAACCGGCGCGAGGCGGCGTCGAAGTGTCGTTCGCCTCGCTCATCGGTCAGACGTACGGCGGTTTGTGCAGGCCTTTTGGCGACAGAGTGAAAATCTCCACGCCCGTCTCGGTCACGCCCACCGAATGCTCGAACTGCGCCGACAGCGAACGGTCGCGGGTCACCGCAGTCCAGCCGTCGGAAAGCACCTTCACGCCATAGCCGCCCAGGTTGATCATGGGCTCGATGGTGAAGAACATGCCGGGTTTGAGCGCGATGCCGCCGCCGGGCTTGCCGTAATGCACGATGTTGGGCAGGGCATGGAACACCTTGCCCAGGCCATGGCCGCAGAAGTCGCGCACCACGGCGCATTTCTCCTGGCCTTCAGCAAAGGACTGGATGGCATGGCCGATATCGCCGGTGGTGCCCCCGGGCTTAACCGCCGCGATGCCGCGCATCATGGCGTCATAGGTGATCTCCACCAGCCGCTCGGCCTTCCGCTTGACCTCGCCCACCGGGTACATGCGGCTGGTATCGCCATGCCAGCCGTCCAGGATCACGGTGACGTCGATATTGACGATATCGCCATCGCGCAGGGGCTTGTCATTGGGAATGCCGTGACAGACCACATGGTTGATGGAAGTGCAGACCGTGTGGCGATAGCCGCGATAGTTGAGGCAGGCGGGAATGGCGCCATGGGCCAGGACATAGTCATAGGCGATCCTGTCCAGGGCGGCGGTGGTGACCCCCGGCTTGACCAGGGGCACCAGCAGATCCAGCACCTCGGCCGCCAGCCGGCCAGCCCGGCGCATGCCCTCGAAATCCACCGCCTCATGGACGGTGACGGCGAAATGGGCCTTGCGGGCGGCCTCGAAAATCTCGGTTTGGGGTGCGATGGTCATTTGCTGCCAATATAATGGCGGACAGCGCCAAAACCAAACAGGAACCTGATGAACGGCTCGGACAGGACATGGGGTGCGGCTGTCCTGGTGATCGGCGACGAAATCCTCTCGGGCCGCACCCAGGACACCAACACCAGCCATATCGCCCGTTTCCTGGGCGCGCTGGGCATCGACCTGAAGGAAGTCCGGGTGGTGGGCGATGTGGAGGCCGAAATCGTCGCCGCCCTCAATGCCTTGCGCGCCGCCTATGATTTCGTCTTCACCACCGGCGGCATCGGCCCCACCCATGACGACATCACCGCCGATGCGGTGGCCAAGGCGTTCGACGTGGGCATCGGCTATCACCCCGACGCCTATGCCCTGCTGGAGGCGCGTTATCCGCCGGGCGAATTCAACGATATGAGGAAGCGCATGGCGCGCATTCCCCATGGCGCCTCCCTGGTCGCCAATCCGGTGTCCGGGGCGCCGGGTTTTCACATCGGCAACGTCTATGTCATGGCCGGCGTGCCCATGGTGATGCGCGCCATGCTGGAACAGATCGCGCCGGAATTGCCTCGGGGGCGGACCGTGAAAAGCATCACGCTGGAAGCCGATGTTCCGGAAGGCACCATCGCGCCGGGCCTGGCCCAGGTGCAGAAAGAGCATCGCGATGTTTCTATCGGCTCCTATCCCTTTTACCGCGAAGGCACGGCCAAGCCCTTTGGCGCGCAACTGGTGATACGCGGCCGCGATGGCGACGCAGTGGAGCGGGCGGCGCAGGCCATTGAAGGTATTTTGCGAAATCTTGGTGCTGCACCGCAGCGGATAAAATCCGGCTGACAGGCTTTCGCAGAAGTGACAGGCTTCCCCTCAATCACAAAAACACTCACAAAAACGGGGAATGCAATGAACATCAAGAAACGCGATTTTCTCAAAGGTTTCGGCATGGTCGGGGCCGCGGCCGTCGCCGGCACCGAGGCCCTGGCCCAGGGCCGCGCCGGGCAGAACCCCGACGGCGGCTATCCGGCCGGCGTTCCCAAGGCCACCGGCCGCAGCATGCTGGACAGCCCGCATTATATCGGCACCGCCAGCAAAGGCTTTGGCTTCAAGGCGAACTGGGCCCGCACCCTGCCGATGGTCCCCACGGTCGATCCCAACTACAAGCCGCGCCGCATCAACAAGGCGATCGAGCTGTGGGAAGACAACCAGGTCGTCGCTTATGCGGAATTCGGAGCCTCCGGTGCGCCCGACACCTATGAGGAAGGCAAGCGCATGGCCAAGACCTATTGCGACGCCATCAATTACGAGATGGAGAACGACTCTTTCAACTTCGACGGCCTGCGCAACTTCATGCAGGGCCTGGTCGATGGCGGTCCCACGCCGTCCGGTCATCGTACCCCGATGGTGTTCGTCACCCTGCCGGCCTGGGGCTTCGACGGTCCTTCAATGCGCGCCAATGTGTGGCAGATCCATCAGTCGCTGGCGGCGGGCGCGCATGGCGTTCTGATCTGCGAAATGGAATCGCCGGAGGCAGCCGAGATCGCCATCGCGGGCGGGCGCTACAAATGGACCTGGCCCGGCGTGGAAGAACTTCCCATCGAAGGGGTGCGGGGCGCAGGCAGCCAGGCTTTCGCCGCGCACATCTGGGGCGTCAGCCAAAATGAGTATCTGCGTCTGGCCGATACCTGGCCGCACAATCCCAAGGGCGAAATCAGCATGGGCTTCAAGCTGGAGAACCGCCGCTCCGCCATGGCGGCTGAGCAGTTGATGGCGGTGAAGGGCCTGGCCTTTGCAGAGCCCGGTCCCAGCGACAATGGCTGGTCGCACCTGGGCTATGATGCGATCCGGGAAGATCTGACGCGCGAACAGCGCGCCGCCCTTCCGGCTTCCAAACGTTTGGAAGAAGACCTGGAGCGCATCCGGCTCGCGGCTAAGAAGAACAATATCAAATGGCTGGGCAACGGCCCGCCCGGCGCGACCCCGCGGCAGGAGATCGATGAGGGACGGCGCATGGGTCCGGCAGGAACGGAAGAAAGAGTCCAGGCCGACCGTCTCTATACCAAGCGCAAGATGCCGTATTGATCCTTTAGAAAGATCGAAAAAACATAGCCCCCTCACCCTCGCGCACGCTGACGCATGCGCTCTTCCCTCTCCCCCTATGGGGGAGAGGGCAAGGACGCGAAGCGTCCGCGGGTGAGGGGGAGGCAACCGCGAAAAAGAAGCCTTATTCCAGCTTCAACGCCTTCGCCGCCGTCGTGAACGCCGTCTGCGCATCCTGGTTGTCGGGAAATGCTTTGCGCGCATCGGTGAGCGCCTGCTTGGCCTTGTCGGTTTCGCCCAGCACCGAATAGGCGCGCATCAGCCGCACCCAGCCCAGCGCGTCATGCGGATCGGCCTTCAGCCGCGCCGCCAGCATCGCAACCATGGCACGCGGATTGGGCGCGCCTCCCGGCCCACCAACCTGTGAGGTGAGGATGGCAATCCGGTCCACCAGCATCTGGTGCAGCGGCGCGGTTACCGGCGTGTCGTTCAGCAGGCTTTGCCACAGCTCGATCGCTCCGGCGCGGTCGTTGCGCGCGGCCTTGGCCAGGCCCAGGTAAAAACGCGAGGGCGCATTGTGGGGATCGAGCGCCAGCGCCGACGTGAAGGCCTTTTCGGCTTCCGGCGGCACCGCGCCGCCGCTGGCCAGCACCAAAGCCTCGCCATAATCCGCGTCCAGTTCGGGATCGCCACGGCCAGTCAGCTCGATGACTTTCGCCAGCGCCTTGGCGGCATCGCGCGGATCGCGTGCTTCCATATAAGCCTGGCCCAGATAGCGCCAGGCCTTGGCATCCTGCGGATATTGGCGCACCCGCTGGATCAGGAAGGGGATCAGGCCGTTGACCTCGCGGGTGTTAAGGCCGCTGGCTTCGCGCTGCGCCAGATGCGGGCGGCCCAGGACGTAATAGCCGCCGCCGCCGATCCCCAACATTGCAAGTGAGATCGCTGCCAGCAGCAGGATGCGCGCCTTTTTGTTGGGAAGGCGCCATACCGGCACTACCGCGAACGCGATGGCGAGGACGGCGACCAGGACAAAGCCGATGACGGGAAGGGCGGTCATTATTCTTTCTTCTGGCCTCTGTACTTGTTGCGCACCAGCGCCACGATCATGCCGCGGCGGGAGCGACGGCCAGGCGAGCGAAGCGAGACCGTCTGGCCGCGCGACCCAACAAAAGACCATCCGCGGCTCATTTAGCACCCCGATACTTATTTCGCACCAGCGCCACAATCATGCCGCGGATGGTACGCGCCTCCTGATCGCTCAGGCCGGACCGCATTATCATGGCGCGGATGTTGCGTACCATGGTTTCGCGCTTGGCGGGCGGGAACAGGAATTCGGCCGCGTCCAGTTCCCGCTCCAGATGCTCGAACAATCCGGCCAATTCGGCACGGGTGGCGGGGACCGCCACGGTCTGGCGGGTGCGCACCGCGGGCGTGGTATCGGCGGATTTGAGCCATTCATAGCCCAACAGCAGCACCGCCTGTCCCAGGTTGAGGGAGGAGAATTCGGCGGTCGGAATGGTGATGACGGCGTCACAGAGGCTCATTTCCTCATTGTCCAGGCCGGCCCGTTCGCCCCCGAACAACAGCGCGGTTTTGGCGCCGGTGCCGGAAGCGGTTCTCAGCCGCCGGGCCGCGGCTTCCGGCGTATGGATTTCCTTCAGGACGTCGCGGTCGCGCGCTGTGGTGGCCAGCACCAGGTTGAAAGGCGCGAGCGCCTCGGTCGTGGTTGGGAAAATCCGCACATTCTCCAGAATGTCACCGGCGCCCGCCGCCAGCGCCTGGGCCCGGTCATTGGGCCATTTGCATTTGGGGGCGATCAGCACCAGTTCCGACAGGCCGAAATTCTTCATCGCCCGGGCGGCGGCGCCTATATTTTCACCCATCTGGGGCTGGGAAAGTATGACGGCTGGTGGGGTCATTAAATTTTCAGGGGTGGCGCTTTGACGGGCCGGTTTTGCCGGGCTAAACGGGGCCGCTATAGCCTCTCCGGCCCCAATTTTCGAGCCCGTCGCAAAAGGAAAGCCTGTCATGGAAAAGATCAAGGTCGCCAATCCTGTCGTCGAACTGGACGGGGACGAGATGACCCGCATCATCTGGGACCTGATCAAGAAGAAGCTGGTCCTGCCCTATCTGGACATCGACCTGCACTATTACGACCTTTCCATCGAGCATCGCGACGAGACCTCCGACAAGGTGACGGTCGACGCCGCCGAGGCGATCAAGAAATACGGCGTGGGCGTGAAATGCGCCACCATCACCCCGGACGAGGCGCGGGTGGAGGAATTCAAGCTCAAGAAGATGTGGAAGTCGCCCAACGGCACCATCCGCAACATCCTGGGCGGGGTGATCTTCCGGGAACCCATCATCTGCAAGAATGTGCCGCGCCTGGTTCCCGGCTGGACCCAGCCCATCGTGGTCGGCCGTCATGCTTTCGGCGACCAGTACCGCGCCACCGATTTCGTTTTCCCGGGTGCGGGCGTGCTCACCATCAAGTTCGTGGGCGAGGACGGCAAGGTGATCGAACACGAAGTGTTCAAGGCGCCGGGCGGCGGCGTCGCCATGGCGATGTACAACCTGGACGATTCCATCCGCGATTTTGCCCGCGCCTCCCTGAACTACGGCCTGGCGCGCAAATATCCGGTCTATCTCTCCACCAAGAACACGATTCTGAAAGCCTATGACGGCCGCTTCAAGGACCTGTTCCAGGAGATCTATGACAGCGAGTTCAAATCCAAGTTCGAAGCGCTGGGCATCACCTATGAGCACCGCCTGATCGACGACATGGTGGCCAGCGCGCTCAAATGGAGCGGTGGCTATGTCTGGGCCTGCAAGAATTATGACGGCGACGTGCAGTCCGACACTGTGGCGCAGGGCTTCGGTTCCTTGGGCCTGATGACCTCGGTGCTGTTCACGCCCGACGGCAAGACGGTGGAAGCCGAAGCCGCGCATGGCACCGTCACTCGCCATTATCGCGAACATCAGAAGGGCAAGTCGACTTCGACCAACTCCATCGCCTCGATCTTTGCCTGGACGCGCGGGCTCACCCATCGGGCCAAGCTGGACGGCAATGACAGACTGGCCAAATTCGCGCATACGATGGAAGAAGTCTGCGTCGCCACGGTCGAGCAGGGCTTCATGACCAAAGATCTGGCCTTGCTGGTTGGCCCCGACCAGAAGTGGCTGACGACTGAGGGCTTCCTGGACAAAGTCGACGAAAACCTCAAGCGCGCAATGGGATAGGGCGCGGTCTTTTTGGCCGCTGAGTGTGTCGGCCGTGCTCACGTACGCTGGGTACGCTCCGCGCGGCCTCCTGCTCATCGCCCAAAAATCCTCGCGCCGTGCTCACGGAAAGATAGGGGCCGGATCGAAAGATCCGGCCTTTTCTCTATATCAGAGACAGTTCCAAACAATCGGCGAGGAGTATGGAGGAAAGAGAAATGCTTTTTTCTCTACTTCTGCATTCCCGGCAAGCACATAGCCGGTTCTACCGTCGCGAAGTCTTATCTCGTAACCGGCGAAGCTCTTGTTGTCGATGCAGGAATAAACCGTAAGTTTCTCTCCCGGGCGCAAAATCGCGATCCGATGTTCGGGTGTTGGTCCCCCAGGCATGCTTTCGAAAATCGGAGTTTCGGCGCGGACAATCAGATTGGCCCTGTAAAGCAGCACTGCCGAAACAGCGACGACCAGAACCATCGCGACGGATGCTAGCAATTTCAGCATTTATTCCGCCGCTGATCGGCCGGCCTTCTTCTGCTCATACATCGCCTGGTCGGCGCGGGCCATGGCGGTGTCGGGATTGTCGCCCGACTTCAGCTCAAAGGCACCATAGGCGAAGCTGACGGCAATGGTCATATCGTTCCATTGGGTGGGCGACTTCTGCAGCGCGCTCGCCAGGGCATCGGCTTTCTTCAATGCCTGGTCCTGGTTGGCGTGGGACAGAAGCACGCCGAATTCATCGCCGCCCAACCGGCCCACGCAGTCGCTCTCGCGCACATGCGCCACCAGCACATCGGCGAAATGCGCCAGCACCGCATCGCCCGCCGCATGGCCGTAGGTGTCGTTGGTCTTCTTGAGATGATTGAGATCGAAATAGATCAGCGACGCCGGCGTGTTGTAGCGGTCGGTGAACGAGATATAGCGCGTCAGCTCCCGCACAAAGGCGCGGCGGTTGAGCAGCGGCAACATGGCGTCCTGGTCGGCGGTCTTTTCCGCCTCGTCCAGGCGGACCCGGGTCTGGGCCAGTTCGCGGCGCAGGCTGTCCACCTCATTCATCAGGCCCATGATGGCGTCGCGCACCCGGGGGGTGAATTCGGCTTCCGGAATGCCCAGCACGCTGGCCGAAGGGCCCACGGAGTCCAGCCCGGCCGCCTCGGCAGTGGCTTCCACCCGCCGTGTATAGGCGCTCTGGGCCACCGAACGGGAGGCACGTGCGGGGCTGTTGCGTTCGACCTTCATCGGTTCTTCCTATGGCTTTCCGCCCTTACCCAAACGCGGAAGTCCGCCATTTCTTGGCCTGTTAAACTTAGTTTCGGGCGGGTTAAGAGAGTGTTTATGATCCCCAACAAACCGTTAACGGGGCCTACATCCCCGCTTTCCTTGGATTTTTTGCCCCCTATACTGCGCCGCTTCGTGAGGAGTTCCCGCCCCCAATGGCGAATCGAAGCGCTTCGAAGATTTCCGTCGGCATCATCATGGGCAGCCAATCCGACTGGGCGACCATGCGCGCCGCGTCCGAAATGCTGGATGCCCTGGGCGTCGGCCATGAAGTGCGCATCGTGTCCGCCCACCGCACCCCCGACCGCATGGCCGCCTATGCCAAGGACGCTCAGGCGCGGGGGCTCCAGGTGATCATTGCGGGGGCCGGCGGCGCGGCGCATCTGCCGGGCATGGTGGCTTCCATGACCACCTTGCCGGTGCTGGGTGTGCCGGTGGAAAGCCGCGCTCTCAAGGGGCTGGATTCCCTGCTTTCCATTGCCCAGATGCCCGGCGGGGTGCCGGTGGCGACCTTTGCCATCGGCGAAGCGGGCGCCAAGAATGCCGCGCTGCATGCCGCCGCCATTCTGGGACTGGGCGACGTCGGCGTGAAAAGGCGGCTGGATGCCTGGCGTGCGAAACAGACCCGCTCGGTCGCCAAAAAGCCCCAACATTCAAAATCGAAGTGAATGTCTCCATGAAGACCTTGGACAAGCCGCTTCCTCCCGGCGGCACCGTTGGAATCATCGGCGGCGGCCAGTTGGGCCGCATGCTGGCGCTGGCAGCGGCGCGGCTGGGGCTCAAGACTTTTATCTACAACGACACGGCGGATGCGCCCGCTTTCCAGGTCACGCCGCATGGCATGGCGGCTCCTTACGAAGATCTGCAGAGCCTGGCCCGCTTCGCCGATGCCTGCGATGTGGTGACCTTCGAGTTTGAAAATCTTCCCGCCCACGCCATCGCCCATCTTGGCGAACATGTGCCGGTGCGCCCCGGTGCGCATGCGCTGGCCATGACCCAGGACCGGCTGACGGAAAAGACCTTCGTCCAAAAGCTGGGGCTGAAGACGGCGCCGTTTTTCGAAGTTTCATCCGAAGAGCAGGCGCGGTCCGCCTTCGGCAAGGTTCCTGGCGGCGGCATCTTGAAGACGCGGCGCTTTGGTTATGACGGCAAGGGCCAGGCGAAAGTGGCGAGCGCCGAAGACGCTGCCAAAGCCTTTGCCAGTTTCAAAAGCGCGCCTTCAATCCTGGAAGGCCTGGTCGATTTTTCCTATGAGGCCTCGGTGGTGGCGGCACGCGCCGTCGACGGCAGCTTCGCCGCTTTTGATCCGCCGGAAAATGAACACGAACATCACATCCTGCGCCGTTCCACCGTGCCGTCGCGGCTGGTGCCGGCCCAGGCCGAAGAGGCCAAGACCATCGCCCGGACCATCGGCGATGCCCTCGATTATGTCGGCGTCTTTGCGGTGGAATTGTTTGTCGGGAAAAACGGCGAATTGCTGGTCAACGAGATCGCGCCCCGTGTCCACAATAGCGGCCATTGGACCATCGAAGCCTGCCAATGCTCCCAGTTCGAGCAGCACATAAGGGCGGTGGCAGGCTGGCCGCTGGGCTCGCCCGTCCGCCATGCCGATGCGGTGATGGAGAATATCATCGGCGCGGAAGCGGACGCCTGGGAAGCGCTTGCCAAGACCGGCGCCCTGCATCTCTACGGCAAGACGGAAGCCCGGCCGGGCCGCAAAATGGGTCACGTTACGCGGCTAAAGCCGCGTAACCACTAAAGAACCAACGCGGCTAAAGCCGCGTAACCCTGGATAAACTGACGCGGCTAAAGCCGTTGACGAAGCCCGGATCGCCCCATAGGTTCCGCGCCCATGAACGCGACCGCGACCAAGACGACCACCAAGACCAAGCCCTGCTGGGCCTGGACAGTCGCGCGCGCTTAAAGACAAGCGAAACCGACAAGACCCCAGGCCCCGCCGGAACCCGGACGGGGCTTTTTTATTGCCGTGAGGCCCCGCGGCGGCGAGCGAACGATACGAAGACGAGCAGGATTATGGCGGTAACAGTGTGAGTGAGCCGCCGCAAAGAAAAAGGAGAGTGCTGTGAAGAACAAGAATGTCGCGATTGTGGGCGCCACCGGCGCTGTCGGCCGCGAATTTGTCGGCTGCATCGAAAGCCGGGGGTTGCCGCTGGCGTCACTGAAGCTGCTGGCATCCGCCAAGTCCGCGGGCAAGACCCAGATATTTCGCGGCCAGCAATTGACCGTCCAGGAATTGACCGAAGATGCCTTCAAGGGTGTGGACATCGCCCTGTTCTCCGCCGGCAGCGGCATTTCCAAGCAGTTCGCGCCCGCCGCCGTCAAAGCCGGCGCGGTGGTGGTGGACAACAGCTCCGCCTTCCGCACTGATCCGGCGATCCCGCTGGTAGTGCCGGAAATCAACGCCCGCCGCATTGCGGACCACAAGGGCATCATCGCCAATCCCAATTGTGCCGCGATCACCACCCTGGTGCCGCTGTGGCCGGTACATCAGGTCAATCCGGTCAAGCGGCTGATCGTCTCCACCTATCAGGCGGCATCGGGCGGCGGCGCGGCCTTGATGGAAGAGCTGGAGCTTTCCACCCGCGCCTATCTGGACGGCAAGGAATATCCGCCGAAGGTCGTGAAGTACCCTTACGCCTTCAATCTCTTCAGCCACAACACCGCTATCGACATGGCGACCGGCTACAATGACGAAGAGAGCAAGGTGATCAAGGAAACCAGGAAGATTTTCGAGGACGACAGGATCGCGGTGTCGGCCACCTGCATCCGCGTGCCGGTGCTGCGCGCCCATTCCGTCTCTATGACTTTCGAATGCGAACGTCCCATCACCCCGGAAGAGGTGAAGGCGCTGCTGGCCAAGGCCCCGGGCGTAAAGCTGGTGGACGACTGGGCCAACAATTATTTCCCCATGCCCAAGGACGCATCCGGCCAGGGCGATGTGCTGGCGGGCCGTATCCGCAAGGACCTGTCGGACCCATCCGGCAAGTCGATCAGCATGTTCGTGGCGGCGGATCAGCTTTTGAAGGGTGCTGCCTTGAACGCGGTGCAGATCGCGGAGCTGCTCTAGGCGCGGTTCTTTTGCGTCGTGAGTTTGTTGCGCCATCGCTCGTGTACGTCTTGTACACGTCGCTCGTTGCATACGCTGTCGCTAGCAACCCTGCTCACGCCGCAAAACTCCTCGCGCCTAGGGAACTAAGATCTAATGTTATACTCCCCGTACCCCGTTATCGCGATGGCGGAGGCCGCTGATCCACTAAGGGCAACGCCAAGAAAAGCGCGTTTACAGAATCACCGAAAAGAGCTTTGGGATGCACGGAACAATATGACTTTAGCCTTGCCTTCTGACCGGACAGGTCATGTTGCAGATCAAAAAAATGAGCGGGCTCGGTGCTCAGCAAGTCTTGGTTGAGGCCGGTCATAAATCCCTGTGCCCAAGAGTAATATATAGACTCTTGCTCAGGCGTGCGGAGCAAGGCTGCCAGATATTGCTCGCAAGGAACTGATCCGAGGTTGCGAGACGATGTGTCGGCCGCATATCCGGCGCTCACCCAGTAAGACGTGCCAATAACTAGAGTGGCCGCGATTCGATTCATGCTTATCATGTGGGACTGACCTTACTTCGCTTTCGGCTTGGTCCAATCCGCAAACATGGGGAAATTCGACAGAGCTTCCTTCGCTTTCGCTTTGAACTTCTCGAACTGCATCACATTCTCGATGCGGGCAGTCAAAAATTCCTCGGTCGGTTTTTCATCTTCGCTGGTGTCGTTGAACCAGCGCATGGCGGTTGAAGCATAGACTCCGGCCAGGATGCCGCGCTTGGTATAGAAGTTGAAATCGGTAGAGGTATCACCGGCGGCCCGCCACATGGCATCCACCGTGCGGTACATCAACTTGGCCCCCAACGCTGCATGCATGGGCAAGGACAACAGCGCCGCCGCCCGCCGCGCCGCTTCCTTGTGCGGCTTGAGGACGGCGAGGCGGGTCTTGACCGCAGTGGCGATGCGCTCGCGAATCTTCATGGCCTTGAGGTCGGTGGCCGCCAGCCGCTTTTCCATCTCCGCATCGGCATAGGTGGAAAAATATTCCACCAGGCTGAGCGGCCCGTCCTCGAACAGCCGCGCCAACTCAGACGGCGACGCGCCGGCCTCGGCGCCGGCTTTCTGCAACAGACTGTCGCTGAAGCCGTCAAAGGCGGCGTGGGGCAGCGCCGCCATCAGCACAGCTTGGCGCAACGCCTGGTCATCCGGCTTTTTGGTTTGAGCGCTTGCCTCTGCTTGAGGCCGCGCTTCCTGTTTGGGGGCCGCCTTCTTGCGCGGTTTTTTGGGCGTTGCGTCGCTCATGATGCCACCTGGAAATGGCGGATTTCCGATTCAAAGATCAGGCGCGACAGATCGCTCATCCGCGAAGTGTACAGCCGCCCTTCCAAGTGATCGCACTCATGCTGCACCACCCGGGCATGGAAGCCGCGCGCCACCCGCTCGATCTTTTCCCCGTCGATGCCCAGCCCCCGGTAGCGGATATGGGCCGGCCGCTCGACCCAGCCGCGCAGGCCGGGAACCGACAGGCACCCTTCCCAGCCGCCTTCCGGCTCCGGGTCGAGAATCGCGATCTCCGGATTGATCAGCACCGTCAGGGGAGCGGTTTGGTCGAAGCGTTCGTCTTCCGACAGGCCGGGGTCGCTGCGTTCTTCCGGGGCCTGGAACACCACCACCCGCAGCGGAACATGCACCTGGGGCGCGGCCAGTCCGGCGCCGTTGGCGTCGATCATGGTTTCCACCATGTCATTGACCAAGCGACGAATTTCCGGCACCCGGGGGTCGGAAACCAGTCTTGCAGGGGTGGCCAGGACGGGGTGGCCCATGCGGGCGATCTTGAGAATTGCCATGGGCCCAATATGGGCCGGGCCGGGTTTTAGGCCAAGAGTCGGGATTCCTGGCGGGGGCCGTTCTCGGGGGCTTGGCCGCCCCCGAAACCAGTTAATTTCAGTAGGTAGACAGGCAAAACCCCTTCTGGTATCACCCGCGCCTCTTAATTTTACGGTTCAGGAGCTCCCGCTTGCAGATCATCGTCCGCGACAACAACATCGACCAGGCCCTCAAGGCGCTGAAGAAGAAGATGCAGCGCGAAGGCATCTTCCGGGAGATGAAGCTGCGCGGCGCCTATGAGAAGCCCAGCGAAAAGCGCGCCCGTGAGCGTGCCGAGGCCGTGCGTCGCTATCGCAAGCTTCAGCGCAAGCGCCTGCAGCGCGAAGGCTTGCTGCCGCGCTAAGCCGCGCGGGTCTTTTGCGCCGTGAGTTCGTCGCGCCTTCGCTCATGTACCTCTTGTACACATCGCTCGGCGCTCCTGCTCACGTCACAAAATCCCACGCGCTAGATTTTGCCGGATTTTGAAGAGGCCGCTTCCACCGAAGCGGCCTTTTTCATTTGGTGGCTTCGCCGGCGCTCTTTTTGTTTTTGCGCTTCTGGGCGACGTAATAGGTCGCTGCGGCGCCCACGGCGGCCGCGCCCAAAAGCAGCAGCACACCACCCGGACCGATAATGGCGGTTTTTTCGACCAGGTCGCTGGTGGCGGTGGCCACTTCGTCCACCGCCTGCTCGACCTGCTGTTTCTTTCGTTTCCAAAATCTCATTTTTCTCTTTTTCGCGCGGGGGACGGTTCGCTAGTGCTCGCCTGCCCGACGCTCATGTGCAATCGGCGCAGACCGCGACTTCCACAGTGACATGCGACAGGTCGGGATAGCGGCGGCGCAAGGTGGCCTTGACGCTTTCGGCGCTGATCGTGTCGGGCGAGATCAGCGACACGATCAAGCCGCGATGGCCCGGTCCCAGCCGCCACAGATGCAGGTCGGGAATGCGGGCCTTGAGCTCGCTTTCGAGGAAGCCCCGGATCTCATCCGACATGCCGGGATCGGCGTCGGCATCCAGCAGCACCATGGCGCTGTCGCGGATCAGGCCGTAGGACCAGGAGGCGATCACAAAGGCGCCCACCAGGCCGCAGACCGGGTCCAGGATTCCCAACCCGAAATAATAACCCGCGCCCAGCGCCAGGATCGCCAGCACGGAGGTCGCTGCATCCGCCAGCACATGCACATAGGCGGCGCGCATATTGTTGTCGTGGCCATGGGAATGGCCGGCGTGCCCATGATCGTGGCTATGGTCGTCCTTGAGAATCAGGGCGCTGACCAGGTTTACTGCTAGCCCGATGCAGGCGATCAGCAGGGCATCGCCATATTGCACGGCGGCCGGCGTGACGATGCGCTGGACCGATTCCACTGCCACAGCCAGCGCGGTCAGACCAAGTATGATGGCGCTGGCAAAAGCCGCCAGGTCGCCGAATTTGCCGGAGCCAAAGGTGAAGCGCCCGCTGCCGGAATGGCGCCGCGCCAGCCAATAGGCGCCGGCCGCCAGGCCCAGTGCCCCCACATGAGTCGCCATATGGGCGCCATCGGCCAGGAGCGCCATGGAGTGGTAGGCAAGGCCGCAGACGATCTCCACCACCATGAACAGGGCCGTAACAATCGCGGCCCATTTGGCGCGAGTCTCTGCGCGGGAATGGCCCTGGCCCAGGAAGACGTGATCGCGGGTCCAGATGCCGTGGTCATGGGGGGCCGGTTGGGGCGCATGGCTGTGGCCATGATCGTGATCATGGCCATGCGCATGTCCATGGGAATGCCCATGCGGATGCAAGGTGTGATCGTGCGCCATGACGGCACTTTAGCGCGTTATCCGCGCAAAATCATGGGCTGCTTTAAGCGAATGAACCCAGGATGGGGAGAATGGTACCTGCCGCTACCAGCATGCTGACCAGCCAAAGCCGGGGATGTCTGATGGGGCGCCCGTAAATCATCATGAGCGCCGAAATAAACTGCTTCGTCGGTTTTACAAGCCTGCCAAAAGGTCGCGAAGTGATGTTTACCCCGGCTGTTGCGCAAACGCCTCAGCCGCACGACAGGTGAAATTTTCAGCGCGCCTGCTGTCGCCGCGTCCTGTATACCGCGCCTCCAGCGGATAGCGGCACACCGGACGAGTGGCGGTTACCTCTTTTGCCTCGTTAATGTGCGCGGCGATGAAGAGAGACGGTGCCTCATTCCGGGTCACCCACCGCTCCAGCGCCCTCACCATGTCGTGATCGGGATCATCCTTGAGAGGTGTGCCGGTGGCGCCCCCGATATGGGAAAAGCCCGCGCCGCCGCTGCAGTGACCCATGCCCGCCAGTGGGAAAAAGCGGAAGAAATCGTCCGTCTTGTCCCGGCCGTAGCGGGCTGCGACGCCATGATAGAAATCGACATCCATCATCGGGGTGATGACGGGATCGGCCCAGCCCTGGAAAAAGATGAACTTTCCTCCACGCGCCCGAAAGCGGTCGAAATCGACCTTCTGGTCATAGACTTCCGCCAGGGTCGAATTGCCGACTTTGGTCTTGAGCGCCCGCTCGGTGTCGCGGTCGAAATCGAAATTCACGTTCCTGAACGCCGGGTCTTGGAACACCGCCTGGCGCCAGAAGTCCCAGCTGCTGCCGCCCGGCGTCGCGCCGCCGCTTTGGGCAAACCAGCCCAGTTCGCTGCCGCGCACCTGGCCCGGCATCAGCCGCGTGCCGTCCGACTTGGTGGCGCCGGCATAGATGTGCCGGGCGGCCGCCACTTGGACCGGAGTCAGACAGTCGGTTTTGCTGGTTTCGCTGCATTGGAATTGTGCGGGATCGACGGTACAGCGGCGCGGATCGGCGATGATGCCGTCTTCCAACCCGTCGAGCTTGTCGCAGGCTTTGATCATGTCACGGTTCAGGATCGCCACGCTCTCAGCGGTGAGGGCGCCGGGGTCCTTCATAGCCGGCATGCTGTTCCAGGTATGACCCAGCATCAGCGACGTCCACTTCCACGGCGCCGCGCCGCCAACCATGCCGTCATAGTCGGACGGAAAGCGCGTCGCTTCCATGATGGCGTGATGGCTGCCGGCCGAACAGGAAATGAAATAATTTTTCGCGGGCGGCTTGCCGTAGAAAGTCGCGACGGTTTTCTTGGCAGCAATGGTAGACAGGTGCAGAGCCCGCCAAGCCCAGTCGATCATCTTTTCAGGGTGTCTGTAGGCCCAACTCAGTCCATGCTCGCCATTGGCGCCGTCCACATGGCCATTGTCGGTGGACATGGTGGCATAGCCCGCCAGCAACGCCTCGCGCATGGGGCCGGGTGAGATCGCGCCCGCGCTGCCGCCCGAGCCTTCGCCACGGAAATTGCCGTTCCAGGCTGAGACCGGCGGCAGCCAGACTTCAAACCCGATCTCAGAATCGCCGGTCGGCGTGGCAAGGCCGATGACGCGGCAAAACGCAGTGCTGATTTTGGTGGTGCCTACCGTTCCGCCTTCGGACAGATATTCGGCACTGCGGATCACGGTGTTGGGGACGATGGTCTTTCCGGCCAGGGCAGCGCAGCTTTCAGCGTCGCCCCCCGCCGGCTTTGCCGGCTGGCTGCTGGCAACAAACGCGGGCAACAGAGCCAGGACGGAGACCAATGTTTTGAGATGCCGCATGCTCACCCCCAATGTCCGTCTTGCGCGGATTGGGCGGGACTGTTGGACAGGCAGGCCTTAGCGTCAAGCCGGGCCCGCGCGGGATCTCTCAATTCGGCGGAATGTCGCTTGGCACCGCACAGGTGAAGTTGGCGGCATCGTTGGTATCGCCTGCGCCCTTGTAACCGGCCTCCTGCGGGAAGGGGCACAGCGGGCGGGTACGGTCGACCTTCTTGCTTGCGTCGAGATGCGCCGCGATCAGGACGGACGGCGCCTTATGGCGCGTCACCCAGGTATCCAGTGCCGCCACCACATCATGCTGCGGATCGCGGCTGATTGCCGGGGTGGCGCCGCCGATATTGCCGGCACCCGCTCCGCCCGAACAATGTGCGATGCCCGGCATCATGAACATGCGCAGGAAGTCGTCGGTGCCGGACTGGCCGTGGCGCGCCTTGATCTGCGCATAGAAATCCAGGCTGGCGAAAGGCGTGACCTGCTCGTCTGCCCAACCATGATAGATGATCAGCTTGCCGCCGCGGGCGCGAAAGGCCGACAGGTCTGGTTTCACATTGTAGATGTCGGCGACTTTCATGCCTGCCCGCACCGTCGACAGGCCGCGATCGGCATCGCGGTCGAAGTCGAAATCGATGTTGCGGAATTGCAGGTCCTGGAACACCGAATAGCGCCAGAAATGCCAGCTGGAGCCGCCGGGCGTCTTGCTCGCCCACATCTGCGGCCATTTCAATTCGCTGCCGCGAGCAAAACCCTGAAACAGCGCCGTGCCATCGGATTTGTGCGCACCCTGATAAATGCGGTTTGCGGCGTCGATCTGAGGCTGGGTCAGGCAGCTATCCGGGGCATCCCCCGCCTTGCATGACAGTGTGGCCGGATCGAAATGACAACGGCGCGGATCGGAAATCACGCCGTCTTCCACGCCATCCAGTCTGTCGCACGCTGCGATGATTGCTTTGTTGAGGGTCTGGGTGCTTTGCGTCGTGATGGCGCTGGCATCTTTCAGGGCGGCCTGACTGTTCCAGGTGGCGTTGATCATCTGGTTGGCCCAATGCCAGGCCGGCGCGCCGGCAACGATGCCGTCATAGTCGGAGGGAAAGCGTGTCGCCTCCATCAGGGCATGGTGGCCGCCCTGGGAACAGCCGACGAAATAGGACTGAAGCGGTCTCTTGCCATAAAAGCTGCGCACTACCTCTTTGGCGGCCACGGTGGAGACATGCATGGCGCGGAAGGCGAAATCCAGCATCTTCTCGGGATGCCCGAGTGCCCAGGTCTGCTCGCTCCCGCCATTGGCCTGTGTGGTGTCGGTGATGTGGCCATTGTCGGTGGACACGGTGGCAAAGCCGGCCTTCAACGCTTCGAGCATGGCGCCCGCCGAGATCGCCCCTGCCGATCCACCCGATCCTTCGCCCTGGAATTTGCCGTTCCATTGCGCCTGGGGCGGCAGCCAGACTTCAAAACCGATATGGGAGTCTGAGGTCGGCGTGGCGACACCCACCACCCGGCAGAAGGGGATGGCGACATTGGTCGTGCCCACGGTGCTGCCATCGGGCATGTATTCGGCGCTCTGGATTTGGGTGTCGGGGGCGATGGTTTTTCCCGCCAGCGCGGCACAGCTTTGGGCATCGCCCTGGCCCGGCTTGGCGGCATGGCTGCTGGCAGCCAGCGCCGGCAGCAAGACAACGACCGATGCCAATGTCCTGAGATGCCCCATGCGGCTCGCCCCTTTTTCCGTTTTCGGCGGAGTGGCGCAGACTGTCCAACGATGGCGGCAAAGCGTCAAGCGCAGGTCCGCCTCCCCTTCGCGTGCGAAGCACGCGGGAAGGGGAGGTGGCCGCAGCAACGCCGTGGCGCGCAGGCGTTAGCCGAGCACCACGGCAAAGTTGCGGAGGGTGAGGTTGGCGGTCAAGCCAACCGAACGCCGAGCGCCAACGGCGCGAAGGCCGGACCGGAGGGGTAGAATTAAGTCGGCGGCGGCGAGTGCATATAGCTTTGCACCAGCGAGCCTGCGATCAGGCGCCAGCCATCCACCAGAACAAAGAAGATCAGCTTGAAGGGCAGCGAAATGATCACCGGCGGCAGCATCATCATGCCCATGCTCATCAGGATCGAGGCCACCGCCATGTCGATGATCAGAAAAGGTACGAAGATCAAAAAACCGATCTCGAAGGCGCGTTTCAGTTCCGACAGCATGAACGCCGGCGCCAAGGTTGTCACGGCCACCTGGGCGGGATCGCTGGTGGGCTTCTGCTTGGCCATGTCGGAAAAGAGCTTGAGATCGGCGTCGCGCACATGCGCCAGCATGAACTTCTTCATCGGCACCAGTGCCTGGGTGAAGCCCTGCTCGGTGGTGACGGTGTTGTTCATCATGGGCTGAATGCCCTGGTGATAGGCATCGGTCAGGGTGGGCGTCATCACGAACAAAGTGAGGAACATCGCCAGCGACACGATCACGCTGTTGGGCGGGGACTGTTGCAGGCCCATTGCGGTTCGCAACAGCGACAGCACCACCACAATGCGCACAAAACTGGTCATCATGATGATGATCGAGGGCGCGATGGACAGCACCGTGATCAGCGCCACGATCTGCAGCATGCGGTCGGTGAAAAGCCCGCTGCCGTTCAGGTCGATCGACAGTCCGCCATTGTTTGGCGCCGTTGCCGGCGTCGCCACGGCGGTGGCAGTGGCCGGGGAATTGGGCGGGGTCATGCGCAACCGCTGGGCAAACGCCACATTCGGCAGGCACAGGCCCAGGATCAGGAGGAAAGGAAGGAGGCGCTTCAACATGATGAGACCCATTACAGACCTCCCTCCCCCGCATGCGAAGCATTGGCGGGGGAGGTGGCCGTAGCGACGCTTGCGGCGCGAAGGCCGGAGGGGGAAGCAATAATGCCGCTTTCAATGACGGACGCGCCTTCGGGTCCCGACAGGACTAGATGTTCGACATCGTCGCGGCGCAGGATGATCAGGCGTTGGCGGGGTCCCACCATCAAAGTTTCGACGACAGAGAGTCGCTTGATGTTCGCGGCCCTGGTGACACCAGGCACGCCGAAGCGGCGCGCCAGAAGACCGGCGCCGCCGACCATGGCCAGCACCAGCAACAGAGCGCCGAAGTAACGCAGAAGATCTATGAATTCCATGGCTTCGATTTTCTTCTCGCGTTTCGCCGAAGTGAGAACGGCATCGCTCTCCATCGAGAGCGCCTCTTCGTCGAAACGCTCGAGGGGATTAACGGCGATCAACCTTAATCGCGGGTTAAGCAGCGGCAGAACATGCCCGGCAAAAATTGCGCGGTGTTAAGCCGCGCTTAAGCTTAACGGGCGCAGGCTCGGCACGTACTCAAGGCTAACAAAAGGTTACCGCGATGGACCTGCAGGATTTGCCGCTGCTTTCGATGCTGCGCTCACGCATGACCTGGCTCAACCAGCGCCAGGATACCTTGTCCCAGAACGTCGCCAATGCCGACACGCCGCGTTACATCGCGCGCGATTTGAAGCCGCTGGAATTCGACCAGATGCTGGGCACCGCCAATTCCGGTACCACGATGATGACCACCAATGCGCGCCACATCGCGCTGTCGCCCTCGCGCCCCGGCAATTTCGAAGATCATGAAACTCCCGACCAGGAAACCTCGCCCAACGGCAATGCCGTGTCGCTGGAGGTGGAAATGATCAAGGTGGCCGACACCCAAGCCCAATTCCAGGCCGCGGCGAATCTCTATGCCAAGGCCATGACCATGATGAAGACGGCGATCGGACACTGATCTGAACCGGCCACTCTAGACAGGAGACAAAGATGGACCTCTCGAAATCCATGGCGGTTGCCGCCTCCGGCATGCGGGCTCAGACCGACCGCATGAAGACCATCTCGGAGAATATCGCCAACGCGAGCTCCACCTCGCCCATCAAGGGCGGCGATCCCTATCGCCGCAAGATCGCGACCATCAAGTCCAACTTCGACCACGAGCTGGAAGCCAATCTGGTTGCGGCCGGCAAGCCGATCCCCGACAAGAGCGATTTCCGCAGCCAGTACGATCCCGGCAACCCCAATGCCGACGCCCAGGGCTATGTGAAGCTGCCCAATGTCGACAGCCTGGTGGAAATCATGGACATGCGCGAAGCGCAGCGCGGCTATGAGGCCGACCTGTCGGTGATGGAATCGACCAAGCAGATGCTGGTCAAGACGATCGATCTGCTGAAATAGGCAATACGAACCCGCGCGAGCGGGAGGGTTGAAGGAGAAATATCATGGCCATTCCTGCCGCCGCAGCCGCCGCCTATCGCGCCGCTGCCCAGATCGCGACCACACAAGCGGCGCCCTCTGCCGTCGCGCCGGCCAATCTGCCGGGATCGAGCTTTGGGGATTTTCTCTCCGGCGCCATCAAGGACGCCACCAGCACCATCCGCCAAGGCGAACATTCTGCGTCCCAGCAGGTGCAGGGCAAGGCCAACCTTGTCGATGTCGTCCAGTCGGTGAACGCCGCCGAGATCACCTTGGACACGGTGGTGGCGGTGCGCGACAAGGTCGTGGCCGCCTATCAGTCCATCATGAACATGCCGATCTAAAGAGCGACCGGCGACCCGAAGCGGCGAAGCCGCGTAGAGCCGTCCGGCGCGACCATAAAAGATTTTTCACAGGAACAGAAATATGGATCCCGCCTCCGCCATCGACTTTGCTCGCAGCTCCATCCTGGTGCTGCTGGAAATCATCGCCCCTTCCATGCTGACCGCCCTGGTGGTCGGTCTGGGTATCGGTCTGCTGCAGGCCGTGACCCAGATCCAGGAACAGACCCTGGTTTTTGTGCCCAAAATCGTGGCGGTTTTTGTGGTGCTGCTGCTGGCGCTGCCTTTCGCGGGCGCCGCCATGAACAGTCTTATGATCGATGTCGCCGGGCGTATCGCTGCCTACTGATAGATGACGATCCACCTCCCCGCGCTGTCCGGCATCATTCTCACCTACTTGCTGGTGTTCTCCCGCGTTGGCGCGATGGTGATGCTGTTGCCGGCGATCGGGGAAATGGGTGTGCCCAGCCGGGTGCGCCTGGTACTGGCGCTGGCCATTGCCTTTGCCCTCACGCCGCAGGTGCAAAATAATTATCCCGCGGTGGCACCGCAAAGCACCATGTCGCTGGCGATCCTGATTGCGCAGGAGGTCACAGCCGGCGTGCTGGTGGGCGCCATGGCGCGTATCATCATGAGCGCACTGCAGGTGGCGGGTTACCTGATCGCCACCCAGACCGGCCTGGCGTATGCCCAGACCATCGATCCCACCCAGAACACGCAAGGAGCGGTGCTGGGCAATTTCATGACCCTGCTTGGCACCACGCTTATTTTCCTGACCAATCTCCATCACCTGGCGATCGGTGCCATTGCCGGCAGCTATCATATGTTGCCGCCGGGTGGGCATTTGCCGACCGGCGACATGGTGCAGTTGGTGATCCAGCTCACCTCATCTTCTTTTGCACTGGGATTTCAGTTGGCCGCGCCGTTCCTGGTGTTCGGTTTTGCCGTCTATGCGGGCCTCGGTGTGCTGGCGCGGTTGATGCCGCAACTGCAGATCTTCTTTGTCGCGGTGCCGATCAACATCATGTGCGGCTTTCTGGTCATGCTGGCCCTGATCGGCTCGCTGATGACGGTGTTCCTCACCTATTACGCCAACTCCATGGCGGTATTTCTGTGACGCCTCAAGTAGCGAACCGATAGGCGATAAGAAAAGCTCATGGCGGAAGACCAGGACAAATCGCAGCAGACCGAAGAGCCGACAGCAAAACGGCTCGAACAGGCGCGCGAGAGCGGCGATGTGGTCAAATCCACCGAAGTCACCACCTTTATCCTGCTGGGCGGCGGTACGCTCGCCATCGCCATGTTCGGCAAATACACCGCGCTCAGTCTCGGCCGGACCTTGAGTCTGTTCCTGCAACAGCCCGACGCCATGAGCGTAGATGGCGCCGGCCTTTCGGCGATGATGCGCGTTTTGCTGCCGCAGATCGCCGCCGCCCTGGCGCCTTTCTTCGCGGTGATGATCGCCGCCGGCCTGGCCGGCCATGTGCTGCAGAGCCGCCCCAGCTTCTCCTTCGACCGGATCGCGCCGGACCTGTCGAAAGTCTCTCCCCTGTCCGGTTTCAAGCGCCTGTTCGGCATCGAAGGCTGGATCAATCTGGTCAAAGGTCTTGCCAAAATGGCGGTCGTGGGCGTGGCGATCTGGACCCAGCTCTGGCCGGAGCGCAAGGGACTGGAAGCCATTCTCAGCCAGTCCACTGCGGCGGTGATCGGCGATATGACACACCTGCTGTTCAAGGTGCTGATGGCAACGCTCGCCGCGCTCGCCGTCATCGGCGGACTGGATTATTTCTGGCAGCGCATGCGCTTCCTGTCGCGCAACCGCATGTCCAAGCAGGAGATCAAGGAAGAATACCGTCAGAACGAAGGCGATCCCACCATCAAGGCCAAGATCCGACAGCTCCGTCACGAGCGCGCCAGGAAACGCATGATGGCGGCGGTGCCCCAGGCCACCGTGGTGATCATGAACCCCACCCACTATGCGGTGGCGCTGAAATATGAGAGCGGCAAGACCGCAGCGCCCATCTGCGTCGCCAAGGGCGTGGATGCGCTGGCGTTGCGCATCCGAGCCGTCGCCGAGGAAAATGACGTGCCGGTGGTGGAGAACCCGCCCCTGGCGCGTGCGCTGCATGCGGCCGTGGAGATCGACGATCCGGTCCCGCCGGAACACTTCAAAGCGGTGGCGCAAGTGATCGGTTACGTGATGCGTCTCCAGGGAAAACTTCCGGCTCGCGCAAGCTGAACGACGCGTGCCATTTTCGGACACTCGAACCTTTGGCGGGTGTCTCGCATCCCCTTCGGCGAATCGCTTCCAGCTGTTAACCTTTTGTGTAAACCGGGAACGAACAGCGTTCGCGCGGCCAAAAATTTATTAATGGTTACAGCCCCTTAGTGGTTGGAAAGGTTTGATTAACCGAATCTTGTATTGTGGCGGTATGAACACCGCTAAATCTATGACCGTGATTGGGGTAGGCGTGCCGACCGGCTCCTGGCGTTGGGCCTCTTTGGGGTTCGTTGTGCTGGCCTTGGGAGCCGCGGGCCTCACTGTTGCCGCGCCCCAGGTCGCGGGACTTGCTGGTTATGCGCTGCTGGGCGGTATCGCCGTCCTTGCCATTCTTTTCCTTTTCGCGGTCTGGCCGCGCACCAAACGCGCCACCGAAGATGCCTTGCGGGTGGCCGAGGCCGCCGCCAAAGCCAACATTGCCTGGGCCATCACCGGCGAAGGCGGTGCGGTGCTGGACTGTAATCACGTCTATCGCCGCATGGCGGGCGTCAAGGATACGGAATCGCCCACGCCGCCCGAGCTGGCGCTGGCCGGCGAGCCCAGCGCCGCGGTGCTTTACCGGCTGGCGCGCGATGCTGCCGAGGGCCGCGCCCGCGAGGAAACCATTGTGATAATGCCGGGGCTGGAATTGGTCGCCGCCGTGCGTCCCTTGCCCGACAAGCAGAGCGTGTGGTGGTTCACTCCCAGGCTGGCCGCCAGCACCTCGCCGCAGCCGGTGCTGACACCGGCAGTACCGGTCAGCGCACCGCCGGTGCAGGAAGTGTCCCAGCCGGTTGCCGCACCGGTCGCCGATGCGCGCCAGGCGGTCGGCGATCTGTTGCAGGATGCGCCGATGGGCGTAGCCTTTGCGGACGCGTCGGGCATCATCAGCGATGCCAACGGAACTTTGGCGAAGTTCTTCGGCAAGGCGGCGCCGCTCAGCGGCACGGATTTCACCAGCCTGGTCGAGCCGCTGGAACGCGCACGCGTTGCGGATGTGATCGGGCGTGCGGCCAAAGGCGAAACCGGACTCAAGGCGGTGGAATTGCGCGGCGCCAAATCGGGCAGCGGCGAAGACCGCATGGCTGAGCTGTTCGCGACCCCCATGGGCGCCGGCAAGGCGGTGCTTTATCTGATCGACGTCTCCGAACAGAAGGCGCTGGAGACCAAATTCGCCCAGTCGCAGAAGATGCAGGCAGTGGGCCAGCTCGCCGGCGGCGTGGCACATGACTTCAATAATCTTCTGACCGTCATCATCGGCAATTGCGAATTCCTTTTGATGCGCCATCAGGCGGGTGATCCCTCGTTCAAGGAACTGAACGAGGTGCACCAGAACGCCTTGCGTGCCGCCGCGCTGGTGAGCCAGCTTCTGGCCTTCAGCCGCAAGCAGACCATGCAGCCCAAGGTGCTGGCGCTGAACGAAGTGATCGGCGAACTGGCGCAGATGCTGCGCCGTCTGGTGGGCGAGGGCATCGCCCTGCAGGTGGAGCGCGAGCCCGATCTCTGGGCCGTTCACGCCGACGAAGCGCAACTGGGCAATGCCATCATCAACCTGGTGGTCAATGCCCGCGATGCCATGCCGTCGGGCGGCACCGTCACCATCAAGACCGCCAATCAGACCGTGTCCGGTGCAACCGCCCTGGGCGCCGCCATCATGCCGCCGGGCGAGTATGTGCGGATCGAGGTGACCGATACCGGCACCGGCATGTCGAAGGAAATCCAGAGCAAGATTTTCGATCCCTTCTTCACCACCAAACCGGTGGGCCAGGGCACCGGCCTGGGCCTGGCCACGGTGTACGGCATCGTCAAGCAGTCCGGCGGCTTCATCACCGTGGACAGCGAACTGGGCAAGGGCACCAGCTTCGGCATCTATCTGCCGCGCCGAAAAGTGGAAGCAATGGACGCGGCCGCGGTGGAAGCGCCGCCTGCCGCGGCGCGCGATGTCACCGGCCAGGACACCATTCTTCTGGTGGAAGACGAAGAAGCGGTGCGCAGCTTCGCGGCGCGGGCGCTGCGCATGCGCGGCTATAATGTGCTGGAAGCCGGCGGCGGCGAGGAGGCGCTGGAGATCGTCAAACGCGAAGGCGACAAGCTCGATCTCATCATCACCGATGTGGTGATGCCCAACATGGACGGCCCCACCATGGTTCGCCACATAAAAGCCATCAAACCCGAGCTGGCGGTGATCTTCATGTCCGGTTATGCCGAAGAGGCCTTCCGGCGCAGCGACCAAAGCTCGGAAGACATTCATTTCCTGCCCAAGCCTTTCGGCCTCAAGCAACTGGCCGCCAAGGTGAAGGAAGTGTTAGGCGGCTGACGATAGCGGGCCGGGGCAATGCGTCGCTTGCAAAGCGTGCATCTGTCTCTATGTTCGCGGCCCATGAGAAAAAGCCTTGCACTGACTTTCTGCCTGCTGCTCGCGGGCTGCACCGATGGCGATTGGGATCACGCCCTGAACGTGTTTTCCTCGGATGCGCAGGACGCCACGGATGATGTCGTGCCCCAGCCGGTGGCGGCTCAGCCGGCCGCGGCGACGGCCGCCGCATCCGCGGAACCTTCCAACAGCGACTTCTGCCGGGCGGTGGCGGCGCAAGACGCCACTGGCTACGGCTTCGACCAACCGACCCAGAAACGTGTCTTTGCGCAGAGTTATGCGCAGTGCGTGGCGATCTATCCCCGCTAGCGCGGTCTTTTTGCCCCCTGAGTTCGTCGCGCCATCGCTCGTGTACGCTTTGTACACGTCGCTCGGCGCTCCTGTTCAGGGGACAAAAATCCTCGCGCTAGGCACCTGTTTTCATGGTGCGACACTGAAGCGGTATTCCGTCACTTCGCTATAGATCGTGTCCTGGCGCAGCAGGGCGCTGGGAAAGCTCGGTATGTTGGGCGCATTGGGAAAGCCTTGCGCCTCCAGCGCCACCGCGCTGTGGATCGCATAGCCTTTGGCGGCGCCAACCGTAGGCGGTTGATAGTTGGCGCTATAGACCTGCAGTCCCGCCTGCGTCGTCCATTCTTCCAGCACCCGGCCCGACTTGGGATCTTCCAGCCGGGCGGCCAGCCGCAATTTTCCCGGCGTGCCGTTGATGGCATAGTTGTGATCGAAGCCGCCCGCGCGCTGGATGAACGGATCGGGATCGTTGATGTGCGTGCCGATCGGTGTGGGCTTGCGGAAGTCGAAGGCCGTGCCCGCCACCGCACGCATCTCGCCGGTGGGGACATTCTTCTCATCCACTGCGGTGAGCCAATCGGCATTCACCGTCAGAAGCTGGTCCAGCACCGGGCCCGAGGCATCGCCGGCCATGTTGAAATAGGCGTGATTGGTAAGGCTGACGATGGTGTCCTTGTCGCTGCGGGCGCGATAAGCAATGCGCAACACGTTATTCCTGGTCAGGGTGTAGGTGACCTCTACCCGCAACGTGCCGGGAAAACCCATGGTGCCGTTGCGATCGATCAGGGAAAGGATCAGCCGCGGCTCGGGTCCGTCCTTGGGTTCCGCCGTCCAGACCCGTTCGTCATAGGGGCGATTGTCGCTTTGCTTCAGAATATAGGCGTCGCGGTTGACGTGATAGATCACCTTGTTGATCTGGTAGGTGTTGTCCTTGATGCGGTTGGCGAAGCGGCCGATGACGGCGCCATAGCGGCCCTTGTAGTCGGGGCTGGTATAGTCGGCCAGGCTGTCGAAGCCTTGCACCACATTGGCCATCTTTCCGTCGCGTCCCGGCACCCGGACGGATGTGATTACAGCGCCGTAATTTGTGATCCTGGCTTCCATGCCCCTGGCATTGGTGAGGATGTAGAGGTCCACACCCTTGCCGCCGACGCCGCCCCAGGCCTGAACCGCGATGCCGGCCTGGGCAGGCAATGTGATTCCCAGCAACAGCAGTGCTGCGACGCAAATCGATTTCATCGGTTTCTCCCCACGCCGCTTATAAAGCCATTTTTGCCGCACACCATATTGCGAGAGCGAGACAAGCGTTTGCGGGGTGTTTGCGGTTGTTTGCAAGGCGTTTTGCAGGTTTGACCCGGCCCGCCGCGCCTGATTAGCTGCCGCCCGATAAACCGGCCGTGAACGGCTCAAGGGATTAGGGGAGAAATGCCATGAAACGCTTTCTGTTTTCGGCGGCGGTGATTGCTGCCTTGGGTGCCGGCGGGCTGTATCTCGGTTCCGGCGCGGCCTTCAGCCAGGCCAATGAAGACGATGTCGCCGCCAGGCAGGCAAAATATCCGCTAGCGGCAAAGCCGGGCGAAGACAGCCATGCCATCGACAAGGCGCCCGCCGACGCCACCAACCAGGGCAAGTTCGACGACAAGACATGGAAATTCGGCCATGCCTATGATCCGCCGCCCGGCTCCAAGCTGTGGAATCCGGCGAAGATCAAGATGCTTGCCGGCGGCAAGGTGACCGGCGGGACGCTGTTTTCCGCCACCGATCCGGAAACCTACTGCGCCATGGCCAATGCCGGTTACGATTTCATCTGGACCGAGCATCAGCATGATGCCCGCGACTGGAAGACCACCCAGCGCATGTGGGCGGCCTGTCCCTATGCCAAGGCAGTGCCGGGTGTGCGCGTCGCTTATACGGATGAGCGCGAGGAACAGCATGCGTTGGATGCCGGCGCGCTGGTGTTGGTGGTGCCCACTGTCCGCTCCTATGAGGAAGCGCTCCGGGCACGCGACTGGGCCTATTTCCCGCCTTTGGGACGGCGCAGCAATGGCGGCGGCCAGGCTTTCGCCCTCTACAACAGCGTGCCGGGCGGCTATCGCGCCACCATCAATGACAATCTGGTGCTGATCCTGATGATCGAGACCCTGGCGGGCCTGAAGGATGCCGACCGTATCGCCAAGATACCCGGCGTCACGGCGATCTTTGCCGCCAGCGGCGATCTGGGCAATCACTCCGGCTACAAGCAGAACGACCCCGACTATGAGCGTGAGATCAACATCGTGCATGACGCCGCGATCAAGGCGGGCGTGCGCCTGTGCGGGCCTTATGCCTGGGTCGACCGGCCGGATTTCACCTGCTTCCAGGCCGGCAGCGAGGCTGCCGCTATTACCCGCGGCGTGAAGACCGAGCTGGGCAAGCTGGCCGACACCCAGGGCCAGCCGGAAGTCGGACCTTGGGCTAAGAAGAAGTAGCGCTGAAACAAAAGGCGCCGCGGGAGCCGCGCCTTTTAGTTCGCAGGCGCAGCAAAATGCCATGACAAGGGGTCATCTTTCCCTCTTGTTTTGGCAGCGCTGCCAAGGCAACATTGCGGAAAGCATCAAAAATTACGCATCGGGGGAATTCATGCGCACATTAGGCACGATTGTTATCGCTATCGGACTGGCTTCAGCGCCGATGGCCTCGGCAGAGCCCTTGTCACCCGGCAAGCCGGCCGGGGTCCATAAGGCCCAGATGGGAAACACGGAGTGGTTTGTGTTCGGCGGCCTTGCTGCGCTGGGCATCGGCATCGCCATCGCCACCTCCGGCGGCCGCAGCAGCAACGCGCCGGTTCAGACCACCAGCGTCGTTACCACCAATCCCTGATCGGCGTCCTATCGCCTTGCAAGTCGCATCGGCGCGTGATCGCGCCGGTGCGCATTACTTCGCGGTCGAGAAGCGGAACTCCGTCACCTGATAGAAGATCTTCCCCGGCTTGAGTTCGGTGGTGGGGAAGGCCGGAATGTTGGGCGCATTGGCGAAATGCTGCGTCTCCAGGCAGAAGGCGCCGCGCTTGATATATTGCGCGCCGCCCTTGCCGATCAGCGGCTTCTCATTGTTGGGCAGGTAAAGCTGGATGCCCGGCTGGGTGGTCCACACATCCATCACCCGGCCTGACTCCGGTTCCACCACATGGGCGGCGGGACGAAGTTTTCCCATCGGTCCGCGCACGATGAAATTGATGTCATAGCCCGGCGTCGCCACGATGGCGGGATCGGGGCCGTTGATGTCCTTGCCGATGCGCTTGGGGCGGGTGAAATCAAACCCGGTGCCCGACACCTTCATCACTTCGCCGGTGGCCATATGGTTGGCATCGGTGGGCGTGACGGCATCGGAGAACACCTGCAGGCGATGGTTCAGCACATCGCCGTTCCCCGCGCCCTTGAGGTTGAAATAGGAATGGTTGGTGGGATTGAGCACCGTCGGTTTGTCGGTGGTGGCGCGGTATTCGATCTTGAGCGCGTTGTTCGCCGTCAGCGTGTAGGTGACGGTGAAGTCCAGGTTGCCGGGAAAACCCTGGTCGCCGTCGGCGCTCACCATGTGCAGGATCAGGGCAGGCGAGGGCCCATCCAGCGGCGTGGCGCTGTAGACGTGATAGGAAAATCCGATCGGCCCGCCATGGATATTGTTGGGCCCGGCATTGGCCTTCAGGTGATAGGTCTTACCCTCGATGGTGAACTGCGCCTTGCCGATGCGGTTGGCGAAGCGCCCGATCACCGCGCCATAAGTGGTGCCGTGGGTATAGTCCTCCAGTCTGTCATAGCCGAGCACCACATCGGCCATCTTGCCATTCTTGTCGGGGACATTGAGGCTGACCAGGAAGGCGCCGTAATTGGTGATGCGCGCGCTCATGCCGTGCTGGTTGGTCAGGGTGTAGATGTCGACCTTCTGGTGATCGGCGGTCTCACCCCAGGGGGCTTTTTCGATTCTGGCTTGTGCCGGTGCCGCAAGGCTCATGGCCGCAACGCAAGCGAAAACGAGCACGATCTTCTTCATCGTCACACCTGTTGTTTTTCTTCTTATTGATATTCGCGGGCGAATAAGCCGCCGATGGTGGCGCTGGTCAACAGGTGGCCCTTGGTTTGCGCCAGGAACTGGTCGCGGGCGCCGAAGCGCATCGGGATGCGCGCGCCGTCCTTGATCGAGGTCAGGGTCATCCACGGCGCGGCGCTGGCCAGAGGGGCCATCAAAAGCGCTGTCGCCAGGCCCAAAGCCAGCGTCCTGATTCCGCCCATGATTCTCCCCGGAGATGTCGTTGGAACCAATCTAACTGTGGGCAGAAGGGATTGAGAAGGGCGGTACTGTCTCTGTTTTAATTTTTGCCCGGATTGCCGTAATGCGCACGAATAAATAGGGTTTGGCCAACCCTCGGGGGAGCCATGCTCAAGAAATATGATCCGCTGGTGATGTCCGAGTTGCCGACTTGGCTAAAGCTGATCTTGGCGGCAAGTCTATTGGGTAGCCTGGCTTGTAACCTGTTCCTGCCCGGGGCAGCCAGATACCCGCTCCTCCTGGCCGCCTTGTCCATCGTTGTGGGATACACGCTCCGCTATTTTAAAAGGTCCTAAAGGCGCCAAGCGCCCCGCAGATACTCCCTGAGGGGTTCCTTCCAGCCCATCTGCCCAGGCCCCGCGAATCCATTGGGTCACGTTCCGGATCGCCGGTGGATAGGGGCTCACAAGGGGCGATTTACCCCTAAAAATTCAAACTGAGATGGCATCGGAACGGCGTTAGAACGTCCTGAGAACAATATGTAGTATTATGACCGAAAATCAGTGCCTTAGACTGTGGCTTGCGAAAGAGAACAAAACATGTACCTTCTTTTTGTCCACCCGTCGCCGGATTCGCTTGGGGATCAGCGGTCGCTGTGGAATAACCGAGGGAGTTTGGCATGTCACAGGCGGCTTTGCGGGTAGTGGGCAAGGAACAGAATAACGATCGCAAACGGGCGCTTGAGGCAGCTCTGAGCCAGATTGACCGGGCGTTCGGCAAGGGCTCAGTGATGAAGCTGGGCAGCCGGGACTTGGGCCTGGCGACCGACGCGGTCTCGACCGGCAGCCTTGGGCTGGACATCGCTTTGGGCATCGGCGGACTGCCGCGTGGCCGGGTGGTCGAGGTCTATGGCCCGGAATCTTCGGGTAAGACCACGCTGGCTTTGCATGTGGTGGCCGAGATCCAGAAAAAGGGCGGCACTGCGGCTTACGTCGACGCCGAACATGCGCTGGATCCCGTTTATGCCAAGAAGCTGGGCGTCGACATTGACGAGATGCTGATCTCCCAGCCCGACACCGGCGAACAGGCCCTGGAAATCACCGACACCCTAGTGCGTTCGGGCGGCGTCGACATCGTGGTGATCGACTCGGTGGCGGCCCTGACGCCCAAGGCCGAACTGGAAGGTGAGATGGGCGATTCCCTGCCCGGCCTGCAGGCGCGGCTGATGAGCCAGGCGCTGCGCAAGCTGACCGCCTCGATTTCCAAGTCCAACACCATCGTGCTGTTCATCAACCAGATCCGCATGAAGATCGGCATCATGTTCGGCAATCCGGAAACCACCACCGGCGGCAATGCCCTGAAATTCTATTCTTCCGTGCGTCTCGATATCCGCCGGATCGGCGCCATCAAGGACCGCGACGAAGTGGTGGGCAACCAGACCCGGGTGAAGGTGGTCAAGAACAAGGTGGCCCCGCCCTTCAAGCAGGTTGAGTTCGACATCATGTATGGCGTCGGCATTTCCAAGGTGGGCGAACTGGTCGATCTGGGCGTCAAGGCGGGGATCGTGGAGAAATCGGGCTCCTGGTATTCCTATGACGGCAGCCGCATCGGCCAGGGCCGCGAGGCAGCCAAGACCTTCCTGACCGAAAATACCGACATCGCCGACAAGATCGAGCTGGCTATTCGCGCCAATGCCGGCCAGATCGGCCAGAACCTGGTGCTGGACGCCTCCGAAAAGGCGGACACCGACGACGAATAGACCGAAGGGTCTCCCATAAAGCTGATACGCTCCTAGCCATGGGGGCCTTCAGCTCCTCGGCAGAAGGCGCTCCTTGTGAATGGGGAGCGCCTTCTGTTTTTTCGGGATATGGGAAGCAAACGGTGAAGACCAGCCCCCGTTAAAATGCATGTCTAGGACAAGACATCTCACCCGCTATCGCGGCGGCGCTACGCTGTCGCCAGCCGGGCGTGACAAGGTTTTTTAGAGCCGTTACAACCTGAAGCCATGAAAAGCCTTTCCGACGTCCGCAGCGGTTTCCTGGATTTCTTCGCCCAGCGCGGCCACACCGTGGTGTCCTCCTCGCCGCTGGTGCCTCGCAACGACCCCACCCTGCTGTTCACCAATGCGGGCATGGTCCAGTTCAAGAACCTGTTCACGGGGGCGGAAAAGCGCCCCTACAGCCGCGCCACCACGGTGCAGAAATGCGTACGGGCCGGCGGCAAACACAATGATCTGGACAATGTTGGCTATACCGCCCGTCACCACACTTTCTTCGAAATGCTGGGAAATTTCTCCTTCGGCGACTATTTCAAGGAAGAGGCCATCACCTTCGCCTGGGATTTCGTCTCCAAGGTGATCGGCCTGCCCAAGGACCGGTTGCTGGTCACCGTCTACAACACCGACGACCAGGCGCGTCAGCTCTGGAAGAAGATCGCGGGCTTTTCCGACGACAAGATCATCGGCCATCACTCCAATCTCTGGGCGATGGGGCCGACCGGACCATGCGGCTTCTGTTCGGAAATCTTCTACGACCAGGGCCCGTCCGTCGCGGGCGGCCCGCCGGGCTCGCCGGACGAAGACGGCGACCGCTTCCTGGAATTCTGGAACCTGGTGTTCATGCAGTTCGAGCAGGTGGATGAGAACACCCGCCTGGACCTGCCCAAGCCTTCCATCGACACCGGCATGGGACTGGAACGCATCGCCGCCATCCTTCAGGGCGTCACCAACAATTACGACGTGGACCTGTTCCGCCACCTGATCGCGGCTTCAGAGTCAGCCAGCGGCGTGGCCAGCACGGGCGAGGCCACCTTCAGCCACCGCATCATCTCCGATCACCTGCGCGCCACCTCCTTCCTGATCGCCGATGGCGTGCTGCCTTCCAATGAAGGCCGCGGTTATGTGCTGCGCCGGATCATGCGCCGCGCCATGCACCACGCGCATCTGTTGGGCACCAAGGACCCGCTGATGCACCGGCTGGTGCCGGCCTTGGTGGCGGAAATGGGTTCGGCCTATCCCGAACTTCAGCGCGGCGAAGGCCTGATCGCCGAAACCTTGAAGCTGGAGGAAATCCGCTTCCGCGAGACTTTGGCCCGGGGCCTCAAGCTGCTGGATGAAGCCACCCAGGGCATGAAGGCAGGCGACCGGCTGAGCGGCGATGTCGCCTTCAAGCTGTACGACACCTACGGCTTCCCGCTGGACCTGACGCAGGAAACGCTGCGCGCCCGCGGTATAACCGTGGACACCGAAGGTTTTTCGGCGGCGATGCAGAAGCAGAAACAGGAAGCCCGCGCCTCCTGGACCGGCACGGCCGATGCCGCCAGCGAAGCCAAATGGTTCGCGGTGCTGGACGAAGTGGGCCGCACGGAATTCCTGGGCTATGACACCGAGGAAGCCGAAGGTGTGGTGCTGGGCATCTTCAAGGATGGCGGCCGGGTGATGGCGGCCAATGCTGGCGACGCGGTTGAGATCGTCACCAACCAGACGCCCTTTTATGCCGAGTCGGGTGGCCAGGCCGGCGACAGCGGGCACATCCTTTCGTCCAAGGTGAAAGGCCAGGTCACAGACACCCAGAAGAAGCTGGGCGCCCTGCATGTCCATGCCGTGCGCATCACCGAAGGCAGCCTTGCGCCGGGCGATGCAGTGGATTTGAAGGTGGACCCGGAACGCCGCCGCGCCACCCGTGCCAATCACAGCGCCACCCATCTTCTGCATGCCGCGCTCAAGCGCGTGCTGGGCAATCATGTCAGCCAGAAAGGTTCGCTGGTGAATGCGGAGCGTCTGCGCTTTGACTTTTCGCATCCCAAGCCGGTGACCTCGGAAGAACTGGAACAGATCGAGGTTCAGGTGAATGCGGTGGTCCGGCAGAATTCCGACACCACCACCCGGTTGATGGCCACCGACCAGGCGATCGCCGCCGGCGCCGAAGCCTTGTTCGGCGAAAAATATGGCGATGAGGTGCGCGTGCTCAGCATGGGCAGCGACCCCGACGCCGGTAAGTCCTATTCGGTGGAGTTGTGTGGCGGCACCCATGTCCATCGCCTGGGCGATATCGGGCTTTTCACCATCCTGTCGGAAAGCGCGGTGGCCGCCGGCGTGCGCCGTATCGAGGCGCTGACAAGCGAACATGCCCGCCGCTATCTGGCGGGCCAGGCGGAAATCGCACGTGAAGCCGCGTCGGCAATCAAGACACCGATCGGCGAATTGTCGGCACGGGTGGCGCAACTGGCCGAGGACCGCCGCAGGCTGGAGCGCGAACTGGCGGAAGCCAAGAAACAGTTGGCTTTGGCAGGCCCCGCCAAGAGCGGCGATGACGGGATGGAAACCATCGCCGGTTTCAAGGCCGTGCTGCGATTGGTGGAAGGGGTTTCACCCAAGGACCTCAAGAGCCTGGCCGACGGCGCGAAGAGCCAGGTGGGCTCGGGTGTGGTGGCTTTTGTGGCGGCAGCAGACGGCAAGGCCTCGATCGTGGCCGGTGTCACCGACGACCTCACCGCACGCATCAGCGCGGTAGATCTGGTGCGGGTAGGGGCGGAAGCCCTGGGCGGCAAGGGCGGCGGCGGCCGTCCCGACATGGCGCAGGCGGGCGGACCCGACAATGGCAATCCATCAGTGGCGTTGGATGCGATCCGCGAGAAGCTGAAAGCGCTCGTACCCGTCTAACTTTTAGGTCAGATCCATGAACGGGTTGAAGGCGATCTCCCACATATGGCCGTCGGGATCGGCGAAGTAGCCGGAATAGCCGCCCCAAAACGCCTTGTTTGGCGGCTTGATCGCTTTGGCACCGGCCGCGATGGCTTTTGCATAAGCGGCATCCACCTGTTCCGGTGACGGCTCGTTGTGGGCCAAAGTTATGCCGCCAAAGCCTTGTCCATCGGGCACGCTTGCGTCTTCCGCCAGCTTGTCGCGCGGATAAAGCGCCAGCCAGGTACCTTCCAGCGCGAAGAAGATGACATCGGCTTCGGGATTGTATTTGTGGGTCGGCCAGCCGAGCCCGTCGCGATAGAAACGCAGCGACCGCGCCAGATCGCGCACGCCCAAAGTCACCAGCCCGATCTTTGCTTTCATGGTGTCAGGCAATGATATCCGGCAGCAGCCCGTTGTGGATCTCGGTGATCTCGTCCTTGAGCTGAAGCTTGCGCTTCTTCAGCCGCGACAGCGCCAAAAGATCGGCATTTCCCGCCTGCACCATGGCCTCGATAGCAGCGTCCAGGTCGCGATGCTCCTGGGTCAACTGCGCCAGCTTGGCACGCGCGGCGACTTCATTGGGGCCGACAACCCGGGTCACGACTTTTTCCCCTTGCGGCGGCCCTTGGCCAAATCTTCCCCCCAGCGCTTCACGTCCGGCCAATCATAACCGAAAAGATCCAGGGCGCGGCCGACCATTTGATCCACCAGATCCGTCAGGTTGCGCGGTTCGGAATAAAAGGCGGGGACCGGCGGCAGGATGATCGCGCCCATTTCTGTCAAAGCCGTCATGGTGCGCAGATGGCCCAGATGCAGCGGTGTCTCGCGCACCATCAAGACCAACGGCCGGCGTTCCTTCAGCATTACATCCGCAGCGCGAGTGAGACAGTTGGTGGTCACCCCGGTTGCAATCTCGCTCATGCTGCGCACCGAACACGGTGCCACCAGCATGCCTCTGGTCTTGAAACTTCCGCTGGCGATGGGCGCGGCGATATCCCCCACCGCGTAGCTATAGTCGGCTTTGGCGGCGACCTCTTTGGGGGAAAGCTTGGTTTCGTAGCCGATGGTCATTTCCGCGGGCTTGGTCATAACCAAATGTGATTCTATCCCCAACTCGCGCAGGGCTTCCAGCGCGCGGATGCCATAAGCCACGCCGGAGGCACCCGACAGGCCGATAACCAGCCGTTCCGGTTCGTTTTTCGGGTTCCCGCCGCTTTTCATGGCATCCCGTTAGCACTTCTTAAGGCCGGCACAAAGAGATTCGGTTCCGCGCCCCATTGGCCCTTTTTGAGATGACAGCGAAGGGGATTGGTGCTTCACTTTCCTGGCCAGGCGCGAGCCCCGCGAGCGACGCGCCAGCCGACCGAAATCTAACGATGAGGTGCATGCATGGCGCTAGAAGGACATATCAATCACCTGTCCAACCAGCACAAGAAAATCCAGGACATCATCGAAAACGAGATGGCCAATCCCGACTGGGATGAAATGCGCGTTGCCGCGCTGAAAAAGCAAAAACTTCGAATAAAAGATGAGCTCGAACGGCTGAGAAGCGTCGTCAACTGAGCCCTTTCACGTCTACCCGCAAAGCCCCGCGCGTCGATCGCGCGGGTGGCGGGTGACGGCTACAGACTCTTCGCCCGTTCCCGCAGCACGAACTTCTGGATCTTGCCGGTCGAGGTCTTGGGCAGTTCGGTGAAAACCACCGTCCGCGGCATCTTGAATTTGGCCAGCCGGCTTTTGGCGAAGGCCAGGATATCGGCTTCCGCAAGGCTGTGGCCGGGCCGCAATTCGACAAAGGCGCAAGGATGCTCGCCCCATTTTGCATCCGGCCTTGCCACCACCGCCACGAACAACACATCGGGATGCCTGGCGATGGCATCTTCCACTTCGATGGACGAGATATTCTCGCCGCCGGAAATGATGATGTCCTTGGAACGGTCCTTGAGCTGGATATAGCCGTCCGGATACATCACCCCCAAATCGCCGGTGTGAAACCAGCCGCCCTTGAAAGCTTCCTCGGTCGCCTTGTGGTTCTTCAGATAGCCGCGCATCACGATATTGCCGCGCATCATCACTTCGCCGATGGTTTTGCCGTCGGCAGGCACGGGCTTCATGGTTTTGGAATTTAACACCGTCAACCCTTCCAGCGGCGTATAGCGCACGCCCTGGCGCGCTTTTTTGGCGGCACGTCCTGAAGCGTCCAGCGCATTCCATTCCTCATGCCACTCATTGACCACGGCGGGGCCATAGACTTCCGTCAGCCCATAGACATGCACTACCTCGAAGCCCGCTTCCGCCATGGCGGCCAGGATGGATTCCGGCGGCGGCGCTGCAGCCGCCATGAAGCGCACTTTCTGCGGGAAATTTTTGCGCTCGCTGTCACTGGCATTGACCAGGGTGCTCATCACAATGGGCGCGCCGCACAGATGGGTGACGCCATGCTCTGCCAGCGCCTCGAAGATCGCTGCCGCGCGCACCCAGCGCAGGCAGACATGGGTGCCCGCCACCGCCGACAGCGACCAGGGCATGCACCAGCCGTTGCAGTGAAACATGGGCAGGGTCCACAGCAGCACCGGATGGTTCACCATGGTGCCGGCAAGTGCATTGCCGTAACCCATCAAGGCGGCGCCGCGATGGTGATAGACCACGCCTTTGGGATTGCCTGTGGTGCCGGAGGTATAGTTCAGCGCGATGGCATCCCACTCATCGTCGGGCATGCGCCAGGCGAACTTGGGATCGCCGCTCTTGAGGAATTTCTCATAGTCGATCTTGCCCAGCCGCGCACCTGATTGCGGAAATTCCTTGTCGTCATAGTCGATCACCAGCGGTTTTTTCTTCAGCCGCGCCAACGCATCCTTGATGGTGGGGGAGAATTCGCGGTCGGTGATCAGGATCTTGGCGCCGCCATGTTCCAGCATGAACGCGATGGCCGCCGCATCCAGCCTGGTGTTGAGGGCATTCAGCACCGCACCGGTCATGGGCACGCCGTAATGGGCTTCCAGCATGGGCGGCGTATTGGCCAGCATCACCGCCACCGTGTCGCCCTTCCTGATGCCTTGATTCGCCAAGGCGGAAGCCAACCGGCGGCAGCGGGCATAAAAAGTGGCGTAATCGACGCGCTGGCTGCCATGGATGATGGCGGTGTGGGCAGGAAAGACCTGGGCGGCACGCTCCAAGAAGGAGAGCGGCGTCAGCGGCTGGTAATTGGCGGCAACCCGGTCCAGCCCCGTTTCATAAGGCTTTCCCGCTTTTGTGACTGTTTTTCGACGGGCTTTTTTGGTGGCCATGGCGGTAGCGCAAGCTAGAGAAACCATGATGGCGCGGCAAGGTTGGATGAACGGGGCGGCAATGTTAGAAGCCATCCATGACCATCCTCGATCAGCCTGAACCGACCGCAAAGCCCAAAGGCTTGCGCGCCCTCTATGCCTGGATGCTGGCCAATGCGCAGGGCCGCCATGCCTGGGCCGCCGTCGCGGCCTTCGCCTTCGCCGAGGCCAGCTTCTTTCCCATTCCCGCCGATGTGATGGTGCTGCCGATGATGCTGGCGGACCGCAAGCGGGTTTTCCGCCTGGGCGCCTGGGTGGCGTTCTGGTCGGTGGCGGGCGGGGTGTTGGGCTATGCCATCGGACATCTGTTCTGGGAAACGGCGGGCCTGTGGCTGATCCATACCCTGCATGTTCCGCTGGAGCAGGTGGAGGCGCTGCGCGCCAAATACAGCAGCAACGCCTATCTGATCATGATACAGGGCGCGACACCGATCCCCTACAAGCTGGTGACGATTGCCTCGGGTCTGGCCGGCGTCTCCTTTCCGCTCTTCATGCTCTATTCCGCCGTCACCCGCAGCATCCGGTACCTGGTGATCGAAGCGCTGCTGGTTTATTTCTTCGGCGAAAAGGCGCAGGCCCTGCTCGAGAAATATCTCGAAGTGGCGCTGGTGCTGTTTCTGGTCGTACTGATATTGGGCTTTGTGGCGCTCAAATATCTCTGACGGCGTTAGCTTCACGCCGCAAAATCTTCGTGCCGGGTGACTAAGGCCTAGGGAACTCCGCGTCGATTCAATCTGCATCGAGATCAAAGTTTGCCCTTGTGGGCCGCCAATCTGTTTGATAAATACTGAACCAAATGGTTCAGTATAGTCCCGTCCGCTTCGATGCCTCGTTCGCCGCGCTCTCCGATGCCACACGGCGCGGCGTCCTGGAGCAGCTCGGGCGCGCAGACGCTTCGATCACCGACTTGGCCGAGAAGTTCCACATGACCCTCACCGGCATGAAGAAGCATGTCGGCGTCCTGGAGCAGGCAGGGCTCGTCACCACGGAAAAGGTCGGACGGGTGCGGACCTGCAGGCTGGGCTCTCGCCGGCTGGAGGAAGAGGCGGCATGGATCGAGCTGTATCGCCAGCTCTGGGCCGCGCGCTTCGACGCGTTGGACGAGATTGTCGAGGAATTGAAACAGAAGGAAAAAGTAGATGGCCGCAAAAGACCAAGATAATTCGCCCGCCGGGAAGAACGCCACGACGGTGGAACGGAAGTCCGAGCGTGAGCTGGTCGTTACGCGAACCTTCAACGGCCCGGCGCACCTCGTGTTCGGGGCCTGGACCAAGCCCGAGCTGTTCGTGCGGTGGTGGGTGCCGAAATCGAGCAGTGTATCCCTGCTTTCCTGTGAAATGGATATTCGTACAGGGGGCACCTACCGTCTGGTGTTCAGCCACCCTTCCGCAGAGCAGCCCATGGCGTTCTTCGGCCGGTACATTGAAGTGGTGCCGCACTCCCGCCTCGTCTGGACGAATGACGAAGGTGGCGAGGGGGGCGCCGTCACCACGGTGACCTTCGAAGACAGAGGCAGCGAGACACTGGTCGTGATGAGCGACCTCTATTCGTCGAAGCAGGCTCTCGACGATGCCATCGCTTCCGGGAGCACAAGTGGGTTTGGTGAGCAGTTCGAGCAGTTGGACGGTCTTCTCGCCACGCTGGGTGCGAGCGAGGGAGGGTCGTGAAGCCGCCGGTCTCGGTCCCTTAGTCCTGCTCGAGTTCGCTGGAGACTTTCCACTCATCCGACGCCGGCGCGCCTTCGCCTTCCGCCGGCACCACCGGCGGCATTGCCAGTGGATCGGCGGTGGTCTCGGCGATGGATTTCAATGACGCGCCCTTCCTGGCGGCGCGCTTCTGCGCCCGTTCCAGCTTGGCGTTGACGCGGCTCACCGCCAAATCCAGCTCCAGCTGTGAGCAGAGACCCAGGGTGACGGGATCGACCGCCTTGATGTTCGCCGCGTTCCAGTGCGAACGCTCGCGAATCTTGGCAATGGTGGCCTTGGTGGTGCCGATCAGCTTGATGATGTCGCTGTCGGAAAATTCCGGATGGTTGCGGATCAGCCAATAGACGGCATCGGGCTTGTCCTGGCGCTTGCTGACCGGCGTATAACGCGGCGCACGCTTCAACCGTACATTGGGCATCTTGTGCTTGGCGGGCGCCATCTTGAGGCGCTTGCGGGGATCCTTTTCCGCGTCCGCGATCTGCTCGCGCGTGAGCTGGCCGGTGGCGACGGGATCCTGGCCCTTGATGCCCTTGGCCACGTCTTCGTCGGCGATGCCTTTGACTTCCAGCGGATGCAGGCCGCAGAAATCCGCGATCTGCTCAAAGCTCAGCGCGGTATTGTCCACCAGCCAGACGGCGGTGGCTTTGGGCATCAGAGGCTTCTGTTCGACGGCCATGGTAATTTTCTCCCGTTGAGCGGGAACCCTGTTCGGGTCCGCCGCCCATCGTCAGGCTAATCCTTTCGAGGAATGCGGTCTTTTAGCGGTCCGGGTCGCGGGGTGCAAAGACTTTCAGGAGACCTTGAGCAAGATTTTGCCGATATGGCCGGTTTTGGCCATATATTCATGGGCTTGCTGGGCTTCCGCGAGGGAGAAAATCCGGTCGGTCACTGGCCGGACCTGCGTCCCCAACACTGGCCAAATCTCGCGTTGCAAAGCGTCACGGACGGCACGCTTCTGCTCCGCCGTGCGGCCCCGCAAAGTCGTTGCCGCCAGGGTCAGCCGCTTGGTCAGCACGGGGGTGAAATTCACCTCGGCGCGAAAGCCTTTCTGATAAGCGATGTTGACGATCCGGCCCCAGGGCGCGGCGGCTTCGATGTTGCGCTGGATATAATCGCCACCGACCATGTCGAGAATGACGTTCACGCCTTTGCCGCCGGTTTCCTCTTTCACCACCGCCACAAAATCTTCGTCGCGATAGTTGATGGCGCGCGCCGCCCCGAACCGGCGGGCGGCTTCGCATTTTTCCTCACTGCCCGCGGTCGTGAAAATATAATGCCCGCGCGCGGCAAACATCTGGATGCCCAAGCTGCCGATCCCGCTGGTACCGCCATGGATCAGCAGGCTTTCGCTACCCGCGAGCCGACCCATGTCCATCACATTGGTCCAGGCGGTGAAGGCGGCTTCCGGCAAACCCGCAGCCTCTGTCAGGTCCAGCGTACCGGGCAGAGGCAAGAGGCTGCCCGCATCCGCCACCGCCAGCTCGGCATATCCGCCGCCCGGCAGCAGGGCGCAGACCCTGTCGCCCGCCTTCCAGCCGGACACGTCATCCCCCAATTCCTGGATCACGCCGGAGACTTCCATGCCCAGGATGGGCGATGCGCCGGGCGGCGGCGGATAAAGTCCCCGCGCCTGCAGCAGGTCGGCATTGTTAAGACCTGTGGCGGCCACCCGGATCAGCACCTGCCCCGCAGCCGGTTTTGGCGGGGCCTCCTCGGCCAAGACCAGCCGGTAATGATTGCCCGGGGCCTCGATCCGGATGGCTTTCATGGCTTGCACCGTCTTTTTGTCCGGCACAGACTAACCCTCAAGGAGAGCAAAAGGCGATGGACCTGGACGAGCTGGAGCCGCGCAAGAAGCTGCCCGATATTGTATTGGGCGAAGACATTTCCACCTGGTCGGCGCATGAATTGGAAAAGCGCATCGTCCGGCTGGAGGAAGAAGTCGCGCGCTGCAAGCTCGCCATCCAGGCGCGGCAGTCGACCAAGTCGGCGGCCGAAAGTTTTTTCAAGAAGTAAGACCCTCCATCAAGGCGGGGCGAAACAGACATAACGGGGCGGCATAAATCTTAATACGCACAGCTCATTAGGCATGTGCGCGGGTAATGGGGTTGTTTACCAACCATTTTTCTTTGCGGTGGGGCGCTGGCTTGCTAGCGTCCCCGCCGTTGGATTGGGGGCGTGATGCAGGTTAGTGAAAGCGATAGCGCGGGTTTCACCGACTCCGCCATGTTCGACCGTACCTTCGATGAAGGCATGGCGCTGGTGGAAGAAACCGCCCGCTACCTGGACGGCAAGGGTCGCGAGGACGCGCGTACTTTGCCGCGCAAGGCGGCGATGCTTTATGCCGGGGAAAGCATGCGGGTCACCACCCGCCTGATGCAGGCAGCGAGCTGGCTGTTGGTGCAGCGTGCGGTGCGCGATGGCGACATGGCGCGCGCCGATGCCCTGCATGACCGCTACCGGCTGGGCAGCCGCGAAATTTGCCTGGGGACTTGCGCGGAAGATACCAGCCCGCTGCCTCCGCAACTGCGAGACCTGCTGGGGCGCAGCGACAATCTTTACCGCCGCATTGCCCGGCTGGACGATATCCTGTTCGGCGAAGGTGAAGCGCCCTTGGGTGCGCGTGGCCAGATGGATGTGCTGGCGCAGGCGTTTGGAGGCAGCTAAAGGGCGGCCGTCCGCGCGGCTGGTCTAACGCCGCGCAATGCGCGGAAGCGCGGTCTTCAGCAGATCAATCCGCTGCGCCGCCTCGGGATCACCTTGAGAAGCGGCAACATTGTACCAGCGCAGCGCAAGCTTGAGGTCCTGGGGAACGCCTTCGCCCCGTTCATAAAGCACAGCGAGATCGAAGGCGGAATCGCGATATCCGGCGGTGGCGGCCTTGCCGAACCAGTTCACGGCGGCGGCAGTATTCTTTGAAACGCCACGGCCATTCAGATAGGCGATGGCGAGATTGTGCATCGCCTTGACGTTTCCGCGCTGAGCCGCCGCGGCAAACCAGCGAACAGCCAGTTGCGGGTCCGGCTTGATGCCGTTGGCGTACAGGGTTCCGAGCATGAACTGGGCCGATGGCTCGCCCTGGGCCGCAGCCAACTGGCTCCAGCCGATCGCAGCCGCCTGATCGATGCCCACCCCGTCTCCGCGCAGATAGGCCAGGGCCAGCTTTGACTGGGAGCGGGCGTCGCCGTGGGAGGCCTGGACGGCCAGGGATTGGACGCGCTCGCTGACCGGATTGCCGTCCCCGGTGGCATTGATGATGATGAACGTCTGCGCGGCAGCGGCTTGTTTGGCGGGACCCGCTTTTTGCGCTACGTGCGGGACCGGATTGATCTGTGCGATGGAAGACGCCGAATTTGTCTTCGGAACGGCGCGAGAAAAATGGTGACTGGATAAAATGCCGATCAGCAGTCCGAAAAGGACAGCCGCCACCGAAACGTAAATCGGCAAGTTGCGGTTTTCCAGCAGGGAAACGCGTTGCACAGGGCTGGCTTCTACCACCTGGCCGGCCTGTGCCCTGGCCTTGTTGAGAATGGCGCGCATGACTTCCGGTTCAAAGACCGGTGTGTAGGGAAAACCCTCGCGGATAGCGGAAACTGCATCCTGGTCAGGCGCGGGCTCTTCAATGACTGGCGGTATTTCAAGAATGGGAGGCAGGTCCGGTTCCGGCGCGGACTGCAGGAATGTGTCCTGTCCGGCGGGGTCCGATGAGATTGCAGCCATTTCAATCTTGAGCGCTGTTTCCGCCGCCGCGATGACCGGGTCGGACGTCGCGAGACTAAGAAGCTCCGGCGATTGTGAGCGGTATTCTATCGTGGGCGGGGGTTCCGAGATCGTTATCGCGCTGACAGGTGCTTCAAGCGTGCTCATCTGCAGCGATGGCGCGTCCGGTTTCTTTTGCAAAGCGACGACGCTTACTTCGGAATGTGCGGCAACCGGCGGTTCGCCGTCCTGGCGTTTCCCGGTATCGAGCCGTGTTTCCAGCGATGTTATGGCCTTTTCCAGGACACGAAGACGGCGATCAAGAAAATCTTCTTTTATTTCGCGCGTCCTGGCGGCGACGCTTTTGGGCTTGGACTTCTCGACGACCTCTTTCGCCAGGGCGTCCAGCAGCTTGGCCTTGGTTGGGTACAGGCGGCGAAATTGGGCCCGGCTCAAACCGCATTCTTCACACAAAGCCGCGACCGTGAATGCCGTGCCATCCCTGTCGATCAAGGCCCGCGCGGTTTTCAGTAGGCGCTTTTTTTGGCTGCCATCGTCCACGTACATCGCTTCCATCTGCGGGCGATGCAAATCTAGGGTTGCGGCGATTAAGATTTGGCAAACAGACGGTTAAGACATTCTGTTTGTTTGAAGCAAATGGCCGCGGATATCGGGGAAATTCGAGGCGTTTCTATCTGCCGGGAAACGGCCATTCTGCTGTGGCCGGCAGACGGAGTCGAACTGGTGCAAGCGTACAAACAAAAACGCCGCCGGATGCCGGCGGCGTTTGGTATTTCCGCGAAAGAGCGTTCAGCCCTTCACGAACCCGGCGAACTTCTTGTTGAAGCGGGTGAGCCTGCCGCCGCGGTCCATCAGCTGTTGCTGGCCGCCGGTCCAGGCCGGGTGCGTGCTGGGATCGATGTCGAGCGTGATCTTCTGGCCCGCCGTGCCATAGGTGGTGCGCGTCTTGTAGGTGGTGCCGTCGTTCAGCTGAACTTCGACAAAGTGATAATCGGGGTGAATGCCCTTTTTCATGACGCGAACCTTCTTCTGAACTACCCATTCCGCCCCGGCGGCGGAGCCGCCCTGGCAAAAACCGGCGAGGCGGGCTTATACGAGAGGGAGTTTGCCGCCGCAAGCGCTTCCCGGACCGCAGGACAATAAGTTCCTTTGGCCTGGCCGCGGCACCCCTATATACAGCCCGGGGTTAACAAGAGGCGGCCGGTTTGGCACGGGGAGAGAGCAATTTTACCAGCGAAACCGCCCGGATAGCCGCCGGGCGGCCTAAAAGCCGTTCGCTGGCCCCGCTCAGGGCCGTGCTGCCGTTCCTGCGTCCCTACCGGGGCCGGATCCTGGTGGCCGCGGTGGCGCTGTTGACCTCGTCCGCCGCCACCCTGGCGCTGCCCCAGTTCGCCCGCGGCCTGTTGGAGGCCAAGGACCTGTCTGCCGCCCAGGCCCATGCCCTGACCGGCTTTTACGGCGCCTTTGTCCTGGCGGGCGCCATCCTGGGGGCGGCCGCCGCCACCCGCTATTACGCCGTGACCTGGCTGGGCGAACGGGTGGTGGCCGATATCCGCAAAGCCGTGTTCGACAATGTGCTGGGCCTGTCGCCGCAATTCTTCGAGATCACCCGCACCGGCGAGGTGCTCTCGCGCATGACCGCCGACACCACCCTGGTACAGACCGTGGTGGGATCATCGGTTTCGGTGGCGCTGCGCAACCTGATCACCCTGACCGGCGGCTTGATCCTGATGTTCGTCACCAGTCTCAAGATGGCAACGTTGGTGGTGGCGGCAGTGTTGCTGGTGATGTTGCCCATGCTGTTGTTCGGCCGCCGGGTGCGCAAGCTTTCGCGTGAAAGCCAGGATTCCATCGCCGATACCTCGGCGCGCGCCAGCGAAACCCTGAATGCTGTTTCCACCGTGCAGGCTTTTACTCAGGAAGCCTATGAGCGCACGGCTTTCGCCTCGGCCATCGAGCGCGCTTTTGCCTATGCCAAAAGCCGCACCAAGGCGCGCGCGGTCCTGACGGCAGTGGCTTTCTTCACCGTCATCGCCAGCCTCGCCACAATTGCGCTGGTGGGGCTGCATGACGTGATGGGCCACCGCATGAGCGGCGGTGCTCTGCTGCAATTCATCCTTTACGGTGCGCTGGTGGCGGGCGGGGTGGGCGCCTTGTCGGAAACCTGGGGCGACCTGCAACGCGCTGCCGGTGCCACCGAGCGGCTGATGGAATTGCTGCACGAGGTGCCGGCCATCCGGGCGCCCAAAAAGCCGCTGCTGCTGCCGGAAAAATCGCAAGGCGCGGTGCGTTTCGAGAATGTCACCTTCCGTTATCCGACCCGGCCGGATTTCAAGGCGCTGAATGGGTTTTCGCTGGATGTTGCCGGCGGCGAAGCAGTAGCGCTGGTGGGTCCCAGCGGTGCGGGCAAGTCCACCGTGTTCCAGTTGATGCTGCGCTTCTTTGAAGCCCAGGCGGGCGTGATCCGTTTCGACGGCACCGATATCACCCAGCTCGATCCCATCGTCTTGCGCCGCAAGATCGCCGTGGTGGCCCAGGAGCCGGTAATCTTCTCCGGCAGCATCGAGGATAATATCCGTTATGGCCGGGAAGAGGCGACCTCTCCCCAGATCCGGGCCGCCGCCGATGCCGCCGCAGCAACGGAATTCATCGAGCGGCTGCCCAATGGGTTCGACACCTTGGTGGGCGAGCGCGGCGTCACGCTTTCCGGCGGTCAGCGCCAGCGGCTGGCGATCGCCCGCGCCATCTTGCGCGATGCGCCGCTCCTGCTGCTGGACGAGGCGACCTCGGCGCTGGATGCGGAGAATGAAAGACTGGTGCAGACCGCACTCAACAATCTGATGGTGGGCCGCACCACTCTGGTGATCGCACACCGTTTCTCCACTATCCAGCGGCTGAAGCGGATCGTGGTGATGGAAGAGGGCCAGGTGGTGGCCCAGGGAAATCACGCCGAACTGATGGCGGACGGCGGGCTCTATGCCCGGCTGGCCTCGCTGCAATTTGCGGATACCGGCACATGACAATCCAGGCAAACGGGCCGTCGAGGCGGCGCTTGCGCTCCCGGCGCGCGCTTTTGATCATGGCGGCCTTGGCGGTGCTTGTGTTCCTGGGGCGCCTGGTATGGGTCAATGGCATATTTTCTTCGGTGCCCGCCGGCTTTGCCGGCAGTTGCAAGGTCGCAGGCGTGCTGCCCGGCGTGGAAGACATCGAGAGCGCCAATGGCGTGACCTTCGTCTCGGTGGGCAGTGCGCGGGGTCCCGACGCGCGGGACGGCATTTATGTGTTCTCGGAAGATGGCAAGCTCACCAGGCTCAGCGGAGCCCCAAGGGATTTTCACCCGCGCGGTATCGGCCTTTACCGCTCGCCGGACGGCAGCGGCATTTTCCTGCTGGCGGTCAATCGACGCAGCAGCGGGCGTTCGAGTATCGATAGTTTCGAGGTCGCCAATCCCAAGACCAGTCCAGCTCTGGTGGCGCAAGGCACCATCGAAAGCGGCACCCTGACCGATCCGCAGGATGTGGCGGCGGCCGGGCCCGGAGCCTTTTATGTCACCAACGGCAGCGCCAAGCAGAATATCGTGAAAGGATTGGCTTCCTGGGGCGCCCTGCCAGGTTCCGATATTCTTTACTTCAACGGCATGTCGTTTCGTACGGTGGCCGAGGATATGTATGGCGCGCGGGGCCTTTTGCTGACCCCGGATGGGGCGCATCTGCTGGTGGCCAGCCTGACTACCCGCAGCCTGAAATCCTTCGCCCGGGAGGCTTTCAGCGGCAATCTTACCGAAGCCGGATCACTGACCTTGGACGCCGCGCCGGAAAAGATCAGTTTCGACAGCCGGGGCGACCTCTGGGTGGCCGGTCACGCCAATCTTCTGTCCTGGCGCGCCTTTGCTGCCGATCCCAGCCACACCGCCTCTTCCCAGATTTTCCGGGTCAATGTGATCGGCGGGGTGCCACTGGACGGCAGCCAGGTCTACGGCAATGACGGCAAGGAAATCGCCGCCGCCAGCATCGCCGCCGCCGCGGGTAAACATCTGCTGATCGGGTCAAGTCTGGATAGTAAGCTGCTGGATTGTGGAGCCAAATGATCTCGAGCCGCGCATTTCGCGCGGCGACGTTCTGCTAGGGCCATGACCCGCCTCCCCCTTTGGCGCAAAGTGCCCCAAAGGGGGAGGTGGCCGAGACGGGCGCAGCCGCGAAGCGGCTGCGTGATAGTCGAGGCCGGAGGGGGTCAAAAATAAAAAAGGCGCAGCCGAAGCCGCGCCTTTTTATGAATTCTCTCGAAATGGACTCAGGCGACCTGGACGATCTCTTCACCATTGGGATCGCGCAGCACATAGCCGCGGCCCCACACGGTTTCGATATAATTGGCGCCTTCCGTGGCGGCGGCCAGCTTCTTGCGCAGCTTGCAGATGAAGACGTCGATGATCTTCAACTCCGGCTCGTCCATGCCGCCGTAAAGATGGTTGAGGAACATTTCCTTGGTGAGGGTGGTGCCCTTGCGGAGCGAAAGCAGCTCCAGCATCTGATATTCCTTGCCGGTCAGGTGGACACGGGCGCCGTCCACTTCCACCGTCTTGGCGTCCAGGTTCACGGTAAGCTTACCGGTGGTGATCACCGACTGGCTGTGGCCCTTGGAGCGGCGGACCACCGCCTGGATGCGGGCGACCAGCTCGTCCTTGTGGAAGGGCTTGGTCATATAGTCGTCGGCGCCGAAGCCCAGAGCCTTAACCTTGGCTTCGACAATGGCATTGCCCGACAGGATCAGGACAGGGGTCTGCACCTTGGCGACACGCAGCGCTTTGAGGACCTCAAAGCCCGACATGTCGGGGAGCTGCAGGTCCAGCACAATGATGTCGTAATCATAAAGCTTACCAAGATCGATCCCTTCTTCGCCGAGATCGGTGGTGTAAACGTTAAGTCCCTCGCTACGCAGCATCAGCTCGATGCTCCGTGCCATGGCGCTGTCATCTTCGATCAGGAGTACGCGCATATCAGGCCCTCTCTTATCGTTCGGACGTGCCCCACAATGGTGCAGGCACGGTTAATCGGTTTCCGGACGGTAAGCGGAAATAGTTAACAGCAGCTTTAACTTCCCTAGCAACCCGGCAACCCTTCCTGACCCGGCATTAAGAGATGGAACCCGGCGATGGCTCGCTAAGGGGTTTGATTCGATTTGTTAAGTTTACCGCCATTTAAATTCTTGAGGCCAAGATGGCGCGGTCGGGGAAAAAATTTCTCCGAAAAAAACGCGGCGGGCCGCGGAAATTTGCCCAGAACGGGGTTTTGATGCGTGCTTTGCTGAGCGATATCGAGGCGGTCCCAACCCTTACCCGCTTTGGCCGTGTCGCCCGGATTGAAGGTCTGGCGGTGGAAGTCACCGGTGCCCAAGGAGCGGTGAGCCTTGGCGGCCAGTGCCGCATAACTATCGGAAATAACAAGAAAATTCCCTGCGAAGTGGTCGGCTTTCGCGACGGCCGCGCCCTGGTCATGCCCTTGGGTCCTTTAGACGGAATCACGCTTGGGGCGCGCGCGGATTTTGAAGACCGGCCGGCAGCGATTTACCCCTCACAGGCCTGGCTGGGCCGGGTGATTGACGGTTTTGCCCAGCCCATAGACGGCAAAGGCATGCTGCCGCAGGGCACGATGCCTTACACCCTCAAAGCGCCGCCGCCGCCCGCCACGCGGCGCGGCCGGGTGGGCGGCAAGCTGGATCTGGGTATTCGTGCGCTCAATGCGTTCGCCACCTGCTGCGCCGGTCAGCGCATGGGCATCTTTTCAGGCTCCGGCGTCGGCAAATCCACTTTGCTTTCCATGCTGGCGCGCAATTCCGATGCCGATGCCATCGTGATCGCCATGATCGGCGAACGCGGCCGCGAAGTGAAAGAATTCATTGAAGACGATCTGGGCGAAGAAGGCTTGGCCCGTTCTGTGGTGGTTGCTGCCACCAGTGACGAGGCGCCGCTGGTGCGCCGCCAGGCGGCCTATGTCGCCATGACGGTTGCCGAGCATATGCGTGACAGCGGATTGAATGTGTTGCTGTTGATGGATTCGGTGACGCGCTTCGCCATGGCCCAGCGCGAGATCGGCCTGTCGGCCGGAGAGCCGCCCGCCTCCAAGGGCTATACGCCCACCGTCTTTGCCGAACTGCCCAAGCTTCTGGAACGTGCCGGCCCCGGTCCGGCCGGCAGCGGCACCATCACCGGCCTGTTCACCGTGTTGGTGGAAGGTGACGATCATAATGAACCGGTGGCTGACGCAGTCCGGGGCATCCTGGACGGTCATATCGTTTTGGAACGTGCCATTGCGGAACGGGGACGCTTTCCCGCCATCAATATCCTTAAGAGCGTCAGCCGGGCGATGCCCGCCTGCAACACGGAAGAGGAGCAAAAGCTGGTTTTGCGGGCTCGCCAGCCCCTGACCATTTACGAAGATATGGCCGAATTGATCCGGCTCGGCGCCTACAAGGCTGGCACGAATCCTGAAGTGGATGAAGCCGTGAGGCTCTACCCCGCTCTTGAGGCTTTCCTGGCCCAAACCAAGACCGAACGGGCGGTATTGAGCGAAGGCTATGCCGCGCTGTCCGCGATCCTGGATGGCGCAGGAGGGAGTAGGTGATGAACCGGACCGACACACTGCTGCGTCTCAAGCGTTTTCGCGTCGATGAAATGAAGCGCCGGATTGCGGCCATCGAAGCCATGAAGGCCGACCTGGAGCGCAAGCTGACCGACCTGGATGACAATGTGGCGCGCGAAAAACTGCGCGCCGGCGATTCCGATATCGGCCGCCTGGCTTTTCCCTCCTTCCTGCGTTCCATCGATGCGCGCCGCGAAAATCTGCGCACCTCGCTCAAGGACATCGAGCGCGAATATGCCCAGGCCCAGACCGATCTGACCGATGCATTCCAGGATATGAAATCGCTGGAAATCGCCACCGAACAACAGGCCAAGCGGGTCAACGAACTTCAATCTCGCCGCGCCCAGACGCGCTTGGATGAGATTGCGTTGGTTCGCCATCTCCGCAAGCACACGCTGCGCAACGCCAGCTAGCACTTGTCTTTTGGCCCCTGAGTTCGTCGCGTCCATACGCTGCCGCTATGAACTCGCTCATGCACGCTTTGGCGCACATCGCTCGTTGCTACGCTGCCGCTAGCAACCCTGCTCAGGGACCAAAATACTGCGCGCTGAAACCGGTTATGGTCTCAGATCAGGATCGCCAGCATGGCTGAAGCCAGGATGGCGATGCCTAAGCCCCGCACGATCAAGGCGATCCAGGACAGGGGCGGCCGGATGCGGTCTTCCCACTCCAGATTCCTCAGCGCCAGGGATTGCTGACGTTCGAAATACAAATCTTCGTGCCGGATAACGGCATGGGCGGAAACGGCAAATGCCTTTTCGCCGGCGGATATGCCAATCGCAGACATGGCCAGGCCCTCAAGGCTCTTCACCGCAATAACGGGAGGGGGATTTCGCAGTTCCTGGGGCCGCGCGTTTCGCCCCGGCTGTGACCGAAAAGACGCTTAAAATATTGGCGAAAATGACATTTACCATAGGTTTGCCCAAGATGTCGTTTGGCTTATGGCTCCAGGGGCTGAGCTGTGCCATTTTGTGACAGTGCGACTCAGGGGGCTGAAGGGGCATGTCATTCGCGGAGACCATCTCGCCGTTTTTCGGCCGATGCGCCTTTGCCTGGTTCTATCTTACCGGCGCCATAAACATCACGGCCAATTGGCACAGTATTGCCGCCGACCTGGCCGGCAAGCATGTGCCCATCCCGCCTTTGGTCCTGCTGGTGGTCCTGATCCTGATCGTGATGGGCAGCATCTCGCTGCTGTTTGGTTATCACACCCGCCACGGCGCGCTTCTGCTGTTCGGGATGACCATGGTTGCCGCAGTGACCATGCACGACTATTGGCACTATGCCGAGGCGGGCGCACGCGCCCATGAATTCGCGGTCTTTGCCCGCGATTTTGCCATTTGCGGCGGCCTGCTGCTGATGGTGGGCATGGGGCCGGGGCCGTTTGCCGTAGATAATCGTGGCGGTGGTGGCGGCAAACCGGCCGGGAAAAAGCGCTAGCGCTTAATGCGCCGGGATTTCCAGTATCTGTGCGGCCAGGGCGCCAGGCTCCAGCATTTCCAGAGCGTCTTCGGGCCTGGGACCATAGGTGACATGGGCCAGCCGCGCGCCGGACAGGCAGGCTGCCAAGGCGGCGCCCAGGCGGCGAGTGCGGTCCAGGTTGGTGACGATCACGCGGCGGAAGCGGAAGGCCGTGATGATGTCCGTCACATCCTCGGCATCCTGCAGGGCCGAGATCACGCCGATGGTTTCGACCCCGCCGATATCGCCCAGGGCGCTGAAGGCGCTGACCGCGCGGGAATTCAGGGGATTGAAGCCATCGGCTTCCATCACGGTGAGCAACTCCGGCGGATTGGTGCGGGTACGGAACAGCGCCAGACCGCCATCGGCCCGGGCCAGTTCGACTTTCCGGCCGATCAGGGCGGCGGCATGCTGAATTTTGGCGGCGACAGCGCTTTTGCCTGAGCCCGCCGGCCCGACCAAAAGAATGCCGCGCGCCTTTTCGAAATCGATGGGTGCGACCGCCATGCGGCGGGCGAGCGCGGCGCCCAAGGCCATGTCGGCCCTGACATCGGCAAAGCTGGCGGCCTCGCGCACCAGGGCTTGGCCCAGTTCTTCAGGCAAGCGATGACGTTTCATCGCCGCGCCCAGCAGATGCCGCAGGTCAGCCCGCGGGAAGGCGATCAGGTTGGTGCCGGGAAAATTGGAAATATTTTGAAGCTGGGCCATCGCCTCACACCTGACCCAGGGTACGCAACCGCACCGAGGCATGGATTTCGTTCTGGCTCATCACCACGGTCTGGGGCCGGAAGCGTTCGATGATGGAGCGCACAAAGGGACGGATCTGCGGGCTGGTCAGCAGCACTGGCACTTCGTTCTTGGCGCCTGCCTCGTCAAAGGCCTCGCGAACCTGCTGGATGAATTGCTGAAGCTTTGAAGGTGCCATCGCCAATTGCCGTTCCTCACCGGTGCCCACAATGCTTTCCGCGAAGGCTTGTTCCCAGTTGGGCGAGAGCGCGACCAGCGGCAGATAACCGCCGGGCGAAAGATTGGCGTGGCAAAGCTGGCGCGCCAGCCGTGCCCGCACATGTTCGGTGATATAAAGCGCGTTCTTGGTATGGCCGACCGCTTCGGCGATGCCTTCCAGGATGGCGGGCAGGTCGCGGATGGAAACGCGTTCGCTGAGCAAGGTCTGCAGCACCCGCTGCACGCCGGTGACGGAAATCTGCGAGGGGATCAGCTCTTCCACCAGCTTCTTGTTCTCCGGGGGCAGATCGTCCAGCAGCTTCTTGGTCTCGGCGTAGGAAAGAAGTTCCGCCATGTGATTTTTGAGAACTTCGGTCAGGTGCGTGGTCAGCACCGTGCCGGGATCGACCACGGTGAAGCCGCGGAAGGAGGCTTCTTCCTTCAGGCTGCCCGAAACCCAGGTGGCGGGAAGGCCGAAAGCAGGCTCGGTGGTATGCGTGCCAGGCAGGTCGATGGGCAAACCCTTGGGGTCCATGATCAGGAAGCTGCCGGGGAACAGCTCGCCCTTGCCGGAATCGAATTCCTTGATGCGGATGCGGTACTCGTTGGCGCCCAACTGCATATTGTCCAGGATGCGCACGGCGGGCATCACAAAGCCCATCTCCTGCGCCAACTGGCGGCGCAGCGCCTTGATCTGGTCGGTGATGCGGTGGCCTTGCACGTCGTTGATCAGCGGCAGGAGGCCGTAGCCCAATTCGATCCGCAACAGGTCGAGCGCCAGGGCGGTGGAGATCGGCTCTTCCTTCGGCGGACCATCGGTCTGGGCCACTTCGGCCGCGGCCTGGGCGGTGCGGGCGTCCTTGCGCTTGAAGGCATAATAAGCGAGTGAACCGGTGCCCAAGGAGAGGGCTCCAAACACGATCATCGGCATGCCCGGCAGGATCGCGACGGTGCCCATCACGGCGGCCGCCATGCCCAACGCCTGGGGATAGAAGGACAGCTGGCTCATCAGCGCCTTGTCGGTGGCGCCTTCGACCCCGGCCTTGGAGACCATCAGGCCGGCGGCGGTGGACACGATCAGGGCCGGCATCTGCGACACCAGGCCGTCACCCACCGACAACAGGGTGAAGGTGTGGGTGGCGTCGCCGAAACTCATGCCTTTTTGTGCCACGCCGATGATGATGCCGCCGACCACGTTAATGGCCACGATCAGCAGGCCGGCAATGGCATCGCCACGCACAAATTTGCTGGCGCCGTCCATGGCGCCAAAGAAGTTGGATTCGGCTTCGATGGTCTTGCGGCGTGCCTTGGCGTCCTTTTCGTCGATCAGGCCGGCCGACAGGTCGGCATCGATCGCCATCTGCTTGCCGGGCATCGCGTCCAGGCTGAAGCGTGCGGCCACTTCGGCGATACGGCCCGAACCCTTGGTGATGACCACGAAATTCACGATGATCAGGATGGAGAAGACGATCAGGCCGATGACGAAATTGCCCTGCATCACCAGGTTTCCAAAGGCCTGGATGACATAGCCGCTGGCCGCAGTGCCTTCGTTGCCGTGACCCAGGATCAGCCGGGTCGAGGCCAGGTTCAGCGCCAGGCGCAACATGGTGGTGATCAGCAGGATGGTGGGAAAGGAGCTGAACTCCAGCGGCTTGCGGATGAACACCGCCGTCATCAGGATCAGAATCGAGAAAGACAGCGAAAAGGCAAGGCTGACGTCCAGCAGCCAGGTGGGCAGGGGCAGGATCAGGACCACCAGAATGGCCATGATGCCGATCGCCAGCCCCAGGTCGGACTTCCTGATGAGGTCGGCGATCTTGGCGGGCGAGAAATCAAAGCCCGGAGTCGCAGTGGTTCCGATGTTAGACATTATCTCATACTTCTCTCACGCCATGCCTGCCGCTCGCTCAAGCTCGCGGCGTTCGATTCTCAAATCGATCCCCCGGATCGATTTGCCCGGCTGCGCCGGTCGTATCTCACCACTCGAAATGGTCCGCCGGACCATTTTGTTCGCCTTCGGCGAACCGTTCCTCACCCAGCCATCTTATGTTCGGGACGTTGTTCGCCATGGCTGGGGATGCTCAAACCGGCATCGGAATATTCACGCAGCTTGTTGCGCAGGGTGCGGATGGAGATGCCCAGGATGTTGGCGGCATGGGTGCGGTTGCCCAGGCAATGGTCCAGCGTATCCAGGATCAGGTCGCGTTCCACATCGCTGACGGTGCGCCCCACCAGCGAGCGGGTGACGGCGGTGGCCGAAACCACGGCGCTCTGCACCGAAGGATTTTGCGAAACCGCCATCGGGGCGGCGCCCACCTGAGTCCCATCCGGGAGGCGGATGGCCTCGGGGCCGATTTCGGCACCGCTGGCCAGCAGCACGGCACGATGGATGGTGTTTTCCAGTTCGCGGACATTGCCCTTCCAGATATGGCCCAGCAGCAAGCGCTCGGTCTGGGACGAGACCGGGCGATAGGCCACGCCATTGGCTTCGGCATATTTGCGCGCGAAGTGATGGGCCAGGGCGCGAATGTCCTTGGGCCGCTCGCGCAAGGCGGGCAGGCGCAGATTCACAACGTTCAGGCGATAGAGCAGGTCTTCGCGGAAGGTGCCGTGCTTGACCGCCTCCGCCAGGTCGCGGTTGGAGGTGGCGATGATGCGGATGTCCACCTTGACCGGCTTTGTGCCGCCGACCCGGTCGATCTCGCGTTCCTGGATGGCGCGCAAGAGCTTGGCTTGCAGGCGGGCATCCATCTCGCTGATTTCGTCCAGCAGCAAGGTGCCGCCATTGGCTTCCTCGAACTTGCCGATGCGCCGGGCGATGGCGCCGGTGAAGGCACCCTTCTCATGGCCGAACAATTCCGATTCCAGCAGGTTTTCCGGAATGGCGGCGCAATTCACCGAAATAAAGGGCTTGTCGGAGCGCTGCGACTTGCGGTGGACATAACGCGCCAGCACTTCCTTACCCGTGCCGCTTTCGCCGGTGACCAGGATGGACGCTTCGCTGCCGGCGATCTGGTCGGCCAGGGCCAGTACCGCGCCCATGGCTTCGTCTTCATAGATCAACTGGTGGGATTCATCGGCCACCGCCGCCAGCACCGCCGCAATCAGTTCGGGGTCGGCGGGCAGGGGCAGATATTCCTTGGCGCCGGCGCGGATGGCATCCACGGCGCGGCGCGTGTCGGTGCCGACGCCGCAGGCCACCACCGGTGTGCAGATGCGCTCGGCGGAAAGGCCGCGCACCAGGGCGCCGATGTCCAGCCCTACGTCGCAGAAGACCAGGTCGGCGCCGATACCGCCGCGCAAGGTGGCGAGCGCCTGCTCGATATCCGCGGCGTGAGTGACCTTCGCCCCCTTGTCCATGGCGATTTTGGTGGCCAAGCCGATCTGGCCCTGAAGTCCGCCGACGATGAGTAGACGCATGATGGTATCCCTTCAGTCCTTAAGAGCCGGACCCGGCCTTGATGATTTCGGTCATGGTGATGCCCAGCCGGTCTTCCACCAGCACGACTTCGCCGCGGGCGACCAGGCGGTCATTGACATAGATGTCGATAGCTTCGCCGACCTTGCGGTCCAGCTCGACGACGGTGCCGCGGCCCAGCTTGAGCAGCTGGCTGACTTCCATGCCGCTCTTGCCCAAGACGGCGCTGACCGTGACGGGAACGTCGAACACCGCTTCCAGGTCGGCGGCCGAATGTTTCGGCGTTGCCTCGGCCGGGGCGTCGGTGTTGAGCAGTGCGCCGGGCGTACCGGCGGCGGCTTCGTGGCTGAGATCGGGCAGATCGACATTGTCGGCCGCCATGGCAGTTATCCTTTCACTGAATGCGAGAAACGGTGGGCGATGAGGGCGGTGAGAGCCTCTTCGATGATCTGTTCGCTGCGCTCGGCGCCGCCGCCGCGCCATTCGATGCGGCAATCCGCGCCGGTCATGGCGGGATCGGCGGCGATCTGGACGCGGCCTTCATAACCTTCTTCCTGGGCGATTGCGGCCAGCCGCGACTCCAGCACCGCGACCACGGCGGCGTTGGCGCGCAAGGTGATGCGGGGCTCGGCGATGGCCTGATGCATGGCCTGGCGCAACGCGATTTCGACATCGCCGGCGGGCAGGGCGGCCAGCGCGGCAGGCGCGATCTTCTTTGCCATGGCCAGGGCCAGCCGGGCGGCTTCGTCGCGCACAAGCTCGACCTCGGCATGGCTGGTGTCGAGCGCGGCGCGGATGGAAATGGTGAGCGCGGCGACGCTGCGTTCCAGGGCATCGGCAGCGCGGGCCTGGGAATTCTTTTCGCCTTCGCTGCGGGCGGCAGCCTGCAGATTCTCCAGCTCCTCGGTGGTGAGGGTCTGCTTTTGACGGGCCTGGGCGGCAGGCGCGCGGCGGTCTTCGGCACCGGCGAACTCGGTGTCGAAAAAGAATTTGCGGGCCTGGGTGTTGGTGGTGGACATCAGTATACCAGCTCGTCTTCGGCGCTGCCGCCGGCAATCATAATCTCGCCCTTGTTGGCCAGGTCCTTGGCGATGTTGACCATGCGCATCTGGGCTTCATCGACATCCTTGAGCCGCACGGGGCCCATGGCCTCCATGTCGTCGCGCAGGATCTTGCCGGCGCGTTCGCTCATGTTGGAGAAGAAGACGTCGCGCAGCCCGTCGGTGGCGCCCTTGAGCGCCAGGCCCAGCTTATCCTTCTCGACATTGCGCAGCAGGGTCTGGATCGAACCCGGATCCAGTTTGCTCAAATCCTCGAAGGTGAACATCAGGGCCTTGATGCGCTCGGCGGAGTCACGCGAACGCTCTTCCAGGGCGGTGATGAAGCGGCTTTCGGTCTGGCGGTCGAAATTGTTGAAGATTTCCGCCATCTGCTCATGGGCATCGCGCTTGGCGGTGCGCGCCAGGTTGGACATGAATTCCACCCGCAGGGTCTGTTCGACCTTGTCGAGAATATCCTTCTGCACGCTTTCCATGCGCAGCATGCGCTGCACCACTTCCAGGGCGAATTCCTCGGGCAGGGCGGCCAGCACGCGGGCAGCATGTTCCGGCTTGATCTTGGAAAGCACGACGGAAACGGTCTGGGGATATTCGTTCTTGAGATAGTTGGCCAGCACCGTCTCGTTCACATTGGCCAGCTTGTCCCACATGGTGCGGCCCGCGGGACCGCGGATTTCCTCCATGATCGTGCCGACCTTGTCGGTGGGCAGGATATTGGCCAGCAAGCGCTCGGTGGATTCATAGGAGCCCATCAGCGAGCCGGTGCCCGACATCTGGGAGACGAAATCCACCAGCAGTTTTTCAATCAGGTTGGCGGAGACCGAGCCCAGGTTGGACATCACCTGGGAAACTTCCTTGATCTCTTCCTCATCCATCATCTGCCAGATCTTCTGGGAATGCTCTTCTCCCAGCGAGAGCATGATGATGGCGGCGCGCTCCGCGCCCGAAAGGGTGCGGATGTCTTCCTTGACCTGGGTCTTGGCGGGTTTCGACATGGCTTAGACCGGTTGATGCAGCCAGGTGCGGATGATCGCCAGCGCTTCTTCGGGATGGCTGGAGACCACTTCACCGACTTTCTTGATGGAGGATTCGCGCACCTGGCCGTCGATGCGGCTGACATCGATGCTGGGGCCAGGCGCGGGAAGCGCGGGCGCGCCTTCCTGAGGTGCTCCTCCGGCTGCGCCATTGGCGGCGGGCGCAGCCAGGGCGCCGGCGACGGGTGAGGTGTTGGTCAGGACGGTGTTGCCGCCGCCGGCCACAGCCTGGGCCGCGAACACGCGGTTGATCAGCGGGCGGGCGACGAAGAAGCCGATCAGGATCGCGGTGACGCAGAAGATCGCGGCCTCGATGATCTTGAACCAATAGGAGCTGTCCAGGCCCAGCAGCGGCTTGGGCGCTTCGGTGCCGGCGGCCTCTTCCATGCGGGCGAACTGCATATTGGTGACTTGCACCTGGTCGCCGCGCGCCTGGTCGAAACCGATGGCCGATTTCACCAGGGCGGTGATCTTGGCCATCTCGTCGGCGCTGCGCGGCTTGTAGCTGCCGGGCTTGTCGCCGCTGCCGTCCACCACCACGGCGACCGACAGCTTCTTGATGTCGCCGCCATCGACGGTCGAGGTGGTGACCTTTTTGGAAATTTCGTAGTTGGTGGTCTCTTCGGTGCGGCCCGAAGTGTCCTTTGACTGGTCGCTGGCGCCCTGGGCGGGCTGGCCGCCCGGCAAGGCATTGGCCACTGACACGGCATTGCTGCTGCTGCCCGTGGTGTTGGAGGCATTCTGCTCTACCGTCTGGGTCGAGCGCACCACCTTGCTGTCGGGATCGAAGGTCTCGCTGGTGGTCTGGGTGTGGTTGTAATTGATGTCGGCGGTAACCTGGACTTGCGCCCGGCCCTGACCCACGATCGAAGAAACGATGGCCTCGATCCGCTGACGCACGGAATTCTCGTAATTGGCGGTGTCTTCGTCCTGGTTGCGGGCCAAGGCGTCGGGACCGGATTTCTCATCGCCGCCGGCCAGCAGATTGCCGCGATCGTCGACTATGGCGACGCGATCGGCGCCAAGCCCGGACACGGCCGCCGCCACCAGGTGCTGAATGGCCAGGACCTGGCCACGGTCCAGCTTGCCGGCGGTCTTCAGCACCACCGAGGCGCTGGGCTGCTGGTCGTCGCGCGAGAAAATCTGGCGCTCCGGAATCACCAGATGCACGCGGGCGGCCTGGATGCCTTCGATGGTCTGCATCGAGCGGGCCAGTTCGCCTTCAAGCGCGCGCTGGTGGTTGATGTTCTGGACAAAGGCGGTTGTGCCGAAGGCGTCCGACTTGTCGAAGATCTCGTAGCCCACACCGGCAGCGGGCAGATTGTCCTGGGCCAGCGCCATGCGCAGCTTGGTGACCTGGTCGGCCGGTACCAGGATGGTGCCGCCTTCCTTGACGTCATACTTGACCGCCATGCTGTCGAGCTTGCCGGTGACGGCTGCGGCATCGCGCGATTCAAGTCCGGAGAAGAGGATGGTCTTGGGCGGCTCGGTAATGGCGCCCGCGATATAGAGGAAGAAAGCGGTCAGCACGGCAGCCACGCCGGCCATTACGCCGAACCGCGCCGCGCCAACCGTTTTGAAAAACTCGGGCAAGATGTCCTCCTCAGCAGGAACGCGGACGAATGGCTCGTCCGTTCTGCTAGGCAAACATTGCCGCCTGTACGGTAAAATTAGGCTTAAGGGAAAAGTGCCTGCATCAACGCCGCATGCGGGCTTTTGCTTAACCGGCTATTTACTCTTCCCTGGCTCTGCACGGCCTTTTTGTCGTTTTGCCGCACAACCTCGTGACCGCGTATCCGTCTCGCGGTCAGTTGCGATACTGCTGCACCCGCGTCGCCCTCAAGCCCGCCAAGCCATGGCGATCGATCGCATGCTGCCAGGCGAGGAATTCTTCCACCGTCAGCGTATACCGCTTGCAGGCATCATCCAGGCTCAACAGACCGCCGCGAACGGCGGCAACCACTTCCGCCTTGCGGCGGATGACCCAACGGCGCGTCGAAGGGGGCGGCAGATCGGCGAGCGTCAACGGTGACCCATCGGGTCCGATGACGTAACTCACGCGTCCTTTGCGCTCTTCCATTTGAAAACTCCCGACACTCTCCACGCGCAAATTACGCGCCCCCGCGTTTAAAAAGGGCCAAGACACGTGGTAAACGAAGACATAAAAGCTTCACTCAACTCTTCCCGATTGGTGCGGGGAAAGCCCATTTTTCATGGGCTTTCCCGTTCACCCTATTGTTTCAGCTGTTCCAGTTCCTGCAGCATCTGGTCGGCCGTGGTAACGATGCGGGCGGAAGCCGAATAAGCGCGCTGGGTGGTGATCAGGTTGGTGAATTCCGTCGCCAGATCCACCGTCGAGGCTTCCAGCGTTTGGGCGGCGATGCCACCGGCGCCGCCGGTATTGGCCTGGTTGATGTTGGCGGCACCCGAACCGCGCGTCGCCGTATAGGCGTCGCCATTCATCTGGCCCAGACCGTCCGGATTGGTGAAGGTCGCGACCGGCACCTTGTACACCGCCTGCGAGAGGCCGTTGGAGAACAGCGCCGTCACCGTGCCGTCCTTGGCGATGTTCACGCCGGTGATGCTGCCGAAGGGCGAGCCGTCCGGCGAGGTGCCGTTCAGGGTTGAAGCGGAGTCGAACTGGCTGAGACCCGAGGTACCACCAACCGCGCCCAGATTGACCGCGACGGTCTGCGAGGCGAGGCCGGTGGAAGCAGCCCACGGAATGGTGAGATTGAAGGAGCCGCTGGCCGGTGCCGCGCCGTTGACGTTCTTCATCGTGCCGTCGGAGTTGAAGGACACGGTGCCGGTGCCGATGGGATTGGGTGAGGAGATGTTGCCCGCCGGACCCGAATAGGCTGCTTCGTAAGCCCAGGTGTTGGCGCCGGTCTTGACGAAGGACAAGGTGATCGGCTGCGTGCCGCCCTGACTGTCATAGACGTTGATGGTGCGCTGGAAGTCCGGTGTTACCGCGCCCGACGTCATCTGGCCCGTGGTATAGGTGGAGTTGGTGGCGGCGCTGGATTGCAGATTGGCCTGGATGCCCAGATTGGCGGTGGCCTGCGCCTTGCCGGTCAGGGCGGACACGTTGATCAAGCTCAAGGCGCTGGTGTTGGTGGGAATATTGCCCTGGGTGTCCAGTTTCCAGCCCAGCAGATAGAGGCCGGCGGCGTTCTTCAGATTGCCGTTCTCGTCGGGCGTAAAGTTGCCGGCGCGGGTATATTCCTGCGTCGCCGTGGCGCTGGCGTTGCTGGCGACAACGAAGAAACCGTTGCCCGAGATCGACATGTCGGTCGGCGAGGTTGTGGAGGTCGGCAGACCCTGGGTGGTGACATCCTGGCCGATTACGGCGCTGACGCCGGCCGAGGAATTACCGGCCAGGCCGGGAATGTTGAGGAAGGTCTCGAAATTGACCGTCTGGTTCTTGTAACCGACGGTGTTCACATTGGCGATGTTGGACGACGTGGCCGACAGCGCCTGGCTGTTGGCGGCGAGGCCTGCGACGCCGATGGTGAGGGCTCCATACAAACTCATTTTACATTTCCTTCAACGCGGATCAGAGGTGTTCGACCGTGTCCGCTTCGGTTTGGCCGCCGTTTCTCGGTGGCCGGGTTCAATTTCAATCCAGTCAGTTTCCGATCGCGGCGATGTCGCCGAGACCGATTTCCATGTTTCCGACCACCAGCATGGGTGTTGAGCCGGTCATGTCGATTTGCGTGACGGTGCCGGCGCTGGCGACCGAACTGGTGACGGTGCTGCCGGCGGCATCGGCGGCCGCGACGGTCATCTTGTAGGTGCCGTCGGAAAGCTGGTTGCCGTTATTGTCCTTGCCGTCCCAGGTGAAGGCATGATCGCCGGCGGTGGTCGCACCTGTCGTGGTGTAGACGGTCTTGCCCGTGGAGTCGGTGACGGTGATCTGGTTGGTCGCGGCCGCGGTGGCCAGATTGTAGGTCCAGTTGGCGGCTCCGCCGCTGAGCGAGCCATTGCCGTTGGTGATCGAGACCTTCTTGCCCAGATAGCCGGCGGTCATGGCGGCGGCATTGCTGGTGCCCTGGGTAATCAGGGTCTTGAGATTGTCATTGGTGTCGATCTGCTGTTCGACCTGGCTGTACATCACCAGCTGCTGGGTGAACTGGTTGGAGTCCATCGGACTGGTGGGGTCCTGGTTCTTGAGCTGGGTGGTGAGCAGGGTGAGGAAGGTCGAGAAATTGCCCGACAACTGCTTCATCGCATCGGTTTGTCCCGATGTGCTGGTGCTGGGTGTGGAAGCGGCAGGTGTGACGGTCATGGCGGTGTCCTTTAAACCCTGATGTCCAGGCGCTCATTGGCCAGGCCGCGATAGGCTGCGGTGGCCGCGCTGGGTTCGATGCTGGTAGTGGCGGTGAGAGAGAAGTTGCGGGCGCTGCCGCCGCGGCGGTTGCTGCCTGCGGCATTGCCGTTGGAATTGTCGGCCTGCTGGCGCAACGAGAAGTTCAACCCGTCTTGCGAGACGTCCAGGCCTGCATCGCGCAACGCGCGCGTGAGAGCGGGGGCATCCTTCTGCAAAAGCGTCAGGGTCTGGGGCTGGTCGGCGGAGAGATGGGCACTGGCCTTGCCGGTGGCGTCGATCGACAGGCGCACATCCACCCGGCCCAGCTCCGGCGGGTCGAGACGGATATCGAATTGCTTTGAGCCCGACTGGGACTTGGCGGCAATTTCAACCGCCAGTGCCGGCAGGTTGGGCGCGGCTTGTGCCGAGACCTGGATATGTTGGGTGACGTTTGTCTGGCCGGCGGCCTGGGCCACAGGGCTGTTCAGCGCCGCCTGAGACGCCGCGATGTTGTTGACGGCAAAGACGGCGGTGGGCGCCGGATGCGGTGCCGCTTTGGGCATTGTATCGGGAATTTCGGCCGGCTGGACTTGCGGCGCTGCGGCCGCGGTCTTGGCGTCCGTATCATTGCTATTGTCCGGGCCGGTTTTGCCGATGGCATATTTGTTAGCGTCGGCCTTGGTGCCCGCAGCCTGGCCGGTCTGGCCCTTGGCGCTTTCGCCCGGCTTGACGGCGTCGTCCTTGGCCGTGTCCTGGCGGCCATCAGGCTTGGGAGCCTGGTTGTCCTTTACCGCATCGCTCTTGGCGGAATCGGCACTTGCGATCTGGGTATCGGCGGAAACGGACGGCTTCTCTGCCGCGGCGGCTTTGACCGCAGCGGATTTGGGCGCGGGCTTGGCGGGCGAGGATACCTGGGGCGCCGATTGTGCGGCCACGGGCTGCGTCGGTGGCGCATCTTCGGTCTGGTTGTCCTCGTCGTCTTCAGACGCCGGCGGAAGTTGGGCTGCAGCCAGGTCAGAAGGCTTGAGCGCCGGTGTCGTAGGGGCCGCGGCATCCTGCGCGATATCCGGCGCGACAGGCGTGACGGGTGTGGCGGGTGCAGGCGCAGTGGCGCCGACATTGCCGACCGGCATATCGCCGGAATCGTCGTCATTGGCAGGTGCTGCTGCGGTCTGCACAAATGGTTGAGCGGCCGGCTGAGCCGGCTGAGCCGGCTGCGCCTGCGATTCCAGCAACTGCAGGACGGAAGTCTGGTCTGCATCCGCCGTGCCGTCAGCGGCCTTGGTCTTTTCGTCCTTGTCATCCGGCTGGTCTTGCTTGCCGGTTTTGGAGTTGGACGCGGATTTCTGGCCCTGCATGATGGTGTTGGCCGCGTTGTCGGCCTGGCCGCCCTGTTGATCGGCCGGATTCGCGTTTGACGGATTGGCGTTTGTGGCGGCGGACTTGTCGTCCCTGCCGCCGGAGTTGGACGCATTCTTCTGCGGCGGCTTGCCGGAATCTTTCACGGAATCCTTGGACGCCATCGAGTCCATCAGCAAGGCGAAGGGCGAAGCCTGGTCCGTCTTGCCGGCATTCGCCTTGCTCTGCGCAGGCGGAATGCCCGCAGAGGATGCAATCTTGGATGTCGCCGACGCTCGCACGCTGTATCCGATCAAAATAGCGGCAAAGAAATTTTGCTCGGATCGGCAGACGCAAGCCGCGGGCCAAATGCAGAGCCGCGATTTTGCTTGGCTTTTCGGCATTCGCGGGACGGTCCGCAACACAAACAGACAGGCAAGAGCTGCCGGTGAGGCAAACTCTGCCGCCCCTTTTTGCCTTCCCGAACACCCTAAAAACCCAGCAAAATCGGGCAAAAGCGCCATGCCCAAAATGGCACGGTGCTTGCGACAGTCTGGCCGGAACAAAGCATTCGGACCTCAGACGTGAGCCTGAACGGAATCGCCGGTAGCGCCCTCAGTGCGCTCAAGACCAGTCAGGCCGCGCTCGGCGTGGTGTCGAACAATATCTCCAATCTCAACACGCCCGGCTATGCGCGGCGTGTGGTCAACCAGCAGGCGTTGAGCGCCGGCGGCCAGTTGATGGGCGTCGACATCGCCAGCATCCAGCGCGTCACCGATCAGTTCCTGTCCCAGGAGCAGTACTCGGCGGGCGGCGCGGCTTCGCAATATGACACCATGGCGGGGCTATTTTCGCAGCTGAACGGCCTTTTGGGCGCGCCGGGCGACAACCAGTCGCTGGCCAGCCAGCTGACCAGCCTGGCTTCGGCCTTTGCCACCGCCTCCCAGGCGCCCACCTCCAGCGCCAGCCGCACCGGGGTGATGAACGCCCTCAACAACCTGGCCTCCACTTTTTCCAATGTGTTCGGCACCATTTCTTCGCTGCGCACCCAGATCGACCAACAGACGGTCTCTTCGATCAGTTCGACCAACGCGCTGATCAAGCAGGTGTTCGACCTGAATACCCAGATCCGCAACGCCACGGCGGCGGGTGGCGATCAAAATTCGGGCCTGCTGGACGAGCGCGACGTGGCGCTGACCAACCTGGCCAAGGTGATCGGCATCAAAACCAGCCCAAACCCCGACGGCAGCATCAATGTCTCGACCGAAGACGGCGTCAATCTGGTCTCCAACACTTATGCCCAGTTGAGCTATACGGGCGGCGCCCAGGTCGGCGCCTATGGCAACATCACCATCCAGGACGTCAATCCCAGCACTGGCCAGCCACTGGGCCTGTCCATGCCGCTGGACCCGCATCTGTCGAGCGGCTCGCTGAAGGGCCTGATCGATATGCGCGACCAGGTGCTGGGTGGATTGTCCCAGTCCCTGGGCAATCTGGCGCAACAGACCGCGCTGGCCTTCAACCAGCAGTCCAATGCCAATGCCGCCTATCCGCCGCCTACGTCACTGACGGGCCGTGACACTGGCCTCCTGGGCACCGATGCCCTCAATTTCACCGGCAAGACCACGCTGGCGGTGACGGACCCCAGCGGCAAGCTGGTGTCGCGCATCGACGTGAATTTCGGCGCCGGTACTTTGAGCGTGGACGGTGGCGCCGCCGTCAGCATCGGCACCACCGTCGGCAGTTTCACCACCGCTTTGAACTCGGCGCTGGGCGCCCGGGGATCGGCCTCCTTCACCAATGGCCAGCTTTCGATTTCCGCCACCGGCGGCAACGGCATCCTGGTGCAGGACGATGCCACCACGCCGTCCCAGCGCGGTACCACCGGCTTTTCGCAGTTCTTCGGCCTCAACGACGTTTTCAAATCCCAATATCCTTCCGTCACCGCCACCGGGCTCGGCGCCAGCGACTCCAGCGGGCTGGCGGCCGGCGGGGTAATCGCACTTTCGCTCAAGGGCCCGAACGGCGACGTCGCCAAGAATGTCAGCATCACCACCACGGCAGGCCAGACCATCGGCGATGTGGTGACAGCGCTGAACACAGCCCTTGGGGGTGCGGCGACCGTCACCCTGAATTCGGACGGCTCGATTTCCACCAGCAACAGCGCGCTCTATCCCGGCTATTCGCTGAACGTGACCAACGACACGACCCAGCGCGGCAGCACGGGCATGAGCTTCACCCAGATTTTCGGGCTGGGCGACAATGCGCAGGCGCTGCAGGCCCAGGGCTTCGGCCTGACCGCCGCGGTCAGCGCCAATCCGTCCCGGGTCGGTTTTGCCACCCCGGCGATCACCTCCAGCAGCGTGGCGGGCGACACCATCGTCTCGGCCGGCGACAATTCCGGCGCCATCGCGCTGCAGAATGTCATCACCAAGACCCAGAGCTTTCATGCCGCGGGCGGGATCGCGGCCCAGGCCGCTTCACTGTCGGATTATGCGGCGGTCTTTTACCAGAATGTCTCCACCCAATCGAACGGCGTCACCGCCAACCAGACCACCCAGGATGACCGGCTGACGGAAGCCAATGCCCGCGCCTCCTCCAATTCCGGCGTCAACCTGGATGAGGAGCTGATGGCCCTGACCCAATATCAGCAGGCCTATGCCGCGGGCGCGCGTATCCTCACGGTGGTGGATCAGCTGTACCAGACCCTGCTGCAGATGTAGGGCATCAAAGGACCTTCCGCATGAGCATCGATCGCATTTCCACCTCCGCCCAGACCGCCTTGATGCTGGCGCAGATCCAGAATGCCGGCAATCAGCTGGACAAGGTCCAGGAGCAGATTGCTTCGGGCAAGAACGCCAACACCTATGCCGGCTTCGGCGACAAGACCCAGATTCTCACCGCCACCATTGCCGCCAATGCGCGCAACGATGCCTATACCGGCGCCACCAAGCTTGCCGTCACCCAGACCGATCTGCAGGACACTCAGCTCACCAGCCTGTCCAGCCTGGCGTCGGACCTCAAGAAAGCCGTCAGCGATGCGGTGGCCAACAATGACGCCACCACCCTGATGACCCAGGCCAAGAGCATTTTCGACCAGGCCAACGCCATCCTCAATTCCAAGGATGCCAATGGCGATTACATCTATAGCGGCGGCAAGACCGATGTGCCGCCGATCACGGTCGGCTCGCTGGCCGGGCTGCAAGGCCTCTCCAGTGTTTCGCAGGCTTTTGCCAACGGCAATTTGCAGAAATCGGTGCAGGTGGCCGATGGCGTCACCGTCAGCTACGGCCTCAATGCTTCCGATGTCGCCACCGGATTGATGCAGGCGCTGAAGGACATCGCCGATTTCGATGCCAGCGCCAACGGCAACCTGGACACCGCGACATCCCTCACCTCTGCCCAGAGCAGCTTCCTGACCGGCGCCATCAGCCAGACCACGGACGTCTATACCAATCTCAATGCCACGGCCGCGGCCAATGGTTATGTCTCCAACCGCCTCACCGATGCCCAGGACCAGCAGACGTCGATGAACACGCTCTACAAGGGCTTTGTGTCCGATATCCAGGACACCAACATGGCCCAGGCCGCCACCCAGCTGTCGCTGAACCAGACCCAGCTCCAGGCGGCGCTGCAGGTCACGGCTGGCCTGCACCAGCTTTCGCTGCTGAATTACCTGCCTATTTCAGGCCAGTAACAGCCTTCTTGCGGTTCCGAAGGCGGGGTCTTATAGCACCCCGAAATGACCGACACCCTGAAGCCTGGAAGCCGCATCGTTGCCGCTATGGTGAGCCGCGTTCGCGCTAGCGACGAAACGGTCCAGTGGACCGTTTCGAGCGGCGAACGCCCTGAGCTTGGGCGAGGGGCCGGGAAGTCCCATGACTGACCGCATTTTAAAGCCCGGCAGCCGCGTAGTCGCGGCAATGTCTGGAGGAGTTGACTCCTCCGTCACCGCCGCCCTGTTGAAGAAACAGGGCTATGACGTGGTGGGTATCACCCTGCAGCTTTATCCGGAAGAAAAGACCCCGGCGCGCAAAGGCGCCTGCTGCGCGGGGGCCGACATTTATGATGCCAAGCGCGTGGCCCAGAGTTTGGGCATCCCGCACTATGTCCTGGATTATGAAAGCCGTTTCCGCAAGCAGGTGATCGAGGACTTTGCGGACAGTTATGCCCGCGGCGAAACCCCGATCCCCTGCGTGCGCTGCAATCAGCGGGTCAAGTTCGCCGACCTGCTGGACACGGCGCGCGAGCTGGGCGCTGAAGCGCTCGCTACCGGCCACTATGTGCGGCGCGTGGAGGGAGCGGCGGGCGCGGAACTGCATGCTGCCGCCGACCCGGCGCGCGACCAGAGCTATTTCCTCTTCGCCACCACCCCGGCACAGCTTGATTATCTGCGCTTTCCCCTGGGTGACATGGAAAAGCGCGAGGTTCGCGCCATCGCGGCTGAGCTGGGACTGGTCAATGCCCAGAAGCCCGATAGCCAGGACATCTGTTTTGTGCCGGAGGGACGCTATACCGCGATCGTGGGACGGATGCGGCCCGATGCGGCGCGCCCCGGCGACATCGTCGACCTGAGTGGCGCGGTGCTGGGCCGGCATGAGGGCGTGACTCATTTCACCGTGGGCCAGCGCAAGGGACTGGGGCTTTCGGGGAATGAAGAACCGCTGTTCGTGCTCAAGCTCGATCCGGTCCATGCGCGGGTGGTGGTGGGACCGCGGTCGGCGCTGGCCTCCTCCACCATCATGCTCAAGGATGTGAACTGGCTCAGCCCCGGTGACGCGCCGTTCGCGGCGCGGGTGAAGGTGCGCTCCATGCGGCCGCCGGTGGCCGCCACGGTGACACCGCTGGACCAGAGTGCGGCGCGGGTGGAACTGGCCGCGCCGGAAGACGCCATTGCTCCCGGCCAGGCCTGCGTCTTCTATGACACCGATGGCAGCCAGGTGCTGGGCGGCGGCTGGATCACGGCTTCCGAGGGCGTCCAGGCCGCGGCCTGACGCCCTGGCAAAAGGGGCGGAAAAGGCAGAAAAGGCCCGGAACCGCTTCAGCTTGACAGGCCCGGGCGGTCAACCCTACATCCCCGCCTCCGCGGCCTGACCCAACAGGCCGTTCCGGTTGGCACCGTAGCTCAGCGGTAGAGCAGGGGAATCATAATCCCTTGGTCGGCGGTTCAAATCCGTCCGGTGCTACCATTCATTTCCGGTTGCTGCGCAACCGGAAATGAATGACAAGCGGGTCCGCGTCAGCGACTTGAGGGCCGCGCCTCAGGCGAATGCTCAGGAGCCTCTTGTGACCGTCGCCCCCACCTTTGCCGACATCCAGGAAGCCGCCCGTGCGATCGGGCCCGCATTGGTGCGCACCCCCATCCGGCATTCGCGCACCTTATCGAACATTGCCGGTTGCGATGTGTGGCTGAAATTCGAGAACCGGCAATTCACCGCCAGCTTCAAGGAGCGCGGCGCGCTCAACCGCATCCTCTCGCTCAGCGAAGACGAAAAGAAACGCGGTGTGGCGGCGATGAGCGCCGGCAATCATGCGCAAGGCGTCGCCTATCATGCGGGGCGGCTGGGCATTCCCGCCACCATCGTGATGCCGGTGACCACGCCCTTCAACAAGATCAAGCACACCCGCGATTTCGGCGCCACCGTGATCCAGCATGGCAAGGACCTGGTGGAGGCCGATACCGAGGCGCGCCGCATCGCCGCCGACCAGGGCCTCACCTTCATCCATCCCTATGACGATCCCAAGGTGATCGCCGGCCAGGGCACCTGTGCGCTGGAGATGCTGGAGGATGTGCCGCAGCTCGATGCCCTGATCGTTCCGGTCGGCGGCGGCGGACTGATCTCCGGTTGCGCCATTGCCGCCAAGGCGATCAAGCCCGCCATCCAGATATTCGGCGCGCAGAGTGAGCTTTATCCCGCCATGTATGACGCGCTCAAAGGCCTGACGCCGCCGCCCGCGCCATTGATCCAGACCATTGCCGAAGGCATCGCGGTGAAACGCCCGGGGCTGCTGACCACCGCCATCTGCCGCGAGCTGGTCGAAGATGTCTTCGTCACCGGCGAAGACGAAATCGAGCACGCCCTGGCGATGATCCTGGAAATCGAAAAGACGGTGATCGAGGGCGCGGCGGCAGCCGGGTTCGCCGCGCTGCTGGCCCATGCCGCACAGTTCAAGGACCGCCAGGTGGGCATCGTGATGTCGGGCGGCAATATCGACATGCGGCTTCTGTCCAACGTGATCCTGCGCGAACTGACGCGGGAAGGGCGCATCATCCTGCTGGTGCTTCAGATCGAGGACCGGCCGGGGCAGTTGGCCGACATTTCCCGCATCATCGCCGATGCCGGGGGCAATGTGCTGGAGGTTTCCCACAACCGCATGATGGCCGGGATTCCGGCCAAATCCGCTACTCTGGAACTGGTGGTGGAGGCTCGGGACCGAGAGCATGCGCAGGAAATCCGCGACCGGCTGGCCGCCAACGGCTTCAGGCAGACCTGATAAGCAAGGCTATTAACGGTCCCGGCCTCGCGGCGCGCTTAATTGCGCGCCGCTGCGGCGTTCGCCGGGCGAAAGGTCCACTGGACCTTTCGCTTTACCGGCTCACCCCTGGAACTGGTGGTGGAAGCCCGGGACCGCGAACATGCCCAGGAAATCCGCGACCGGCTGGCGGCCAGCGGCTTCAGGCAGGCCGGGCGGAGTTAACCATCGGTTAATTTTCTATTTCGCTTTTTCACGGATCGGGCCACCATACCCGCCATGCAGACTCGATTTCCCGTTCCTAAGAGCGTGGCGCAACTGACCGGCGTGCTGGTGACGGGGATCGTCGCCTTCGGCACCGATCTGGATGTCTATTACGCGATGCCGCTGGGCATTTTCGCGGGCGCGGTGGCGATCTTCTGTGTGTCCGTCTCGGAAGCGGCGCAGGAACGCGCCAAGGTCGCGCGTCCCATCCGGGTCTCTTCGGCGCGCTAGAAGATCAGGCCGTATCCGGCGGAATGGTATTCAGCGAATTTTCCAGCTCCTGGAAGCTGGGCTGATATTCGCTCGGCACGCTGCCGCGGCCGATTTCCACCGACACCTGTGCCGCATTGCCATGCAGATGCGCCACCAGGATGTCGCGGATCACGTGATAGAACAGCGCATCCTCGTCGATCACCGCCTTCAGGCGGTTGCCCAGCGGGCCGACAATGCCATAGGCCAGGAACACGCCCAGGAATGTACCGACCAGGGCCGAACCGATCATGCCGCCCAACACTTCCGGCGGTTCGCTGATCGCGCCCATGGTCTTGATCACGCCCAACACGGCGGCGACGATGCCCAGCGCCGGCAAGCCGTCGGCCATGGTTTGCAGCGCGTTGGCGCCCACCAGGGCTTCGTGGTGATGCTTTTCCAACTGCTTTTCCATGGCGGTTTCGACCTGGTTCGGGTCTTCCAGGCTCATGGTCATCATGCGCAAGGTGTCGCAGATGAAATCCAGCGCGAAATGGTCTTTGCAGATCTTGGGATAGCGCTTGAAGATCGAGGACTCGTCGGGCTTTTCGATATGGGCTTCCAGGGCGATCAGGCCCTTGGACTTCATGGTCTTGGTCAACAGGAAGAGCAGGCAGAGCAGGTCGTTATAGTCCTTCGGCTTCCAGGCCGGGCCGGAGATCACCTTGCCCAGCGAGCCCATGATCTTTTTCATGTTGTACATGGAGCCGCCGATCAGCATGGCGGCGATGGCGGCGCCGAAGATGGTGAGCAATTCGTGCGGCGCGGCCTCGATCACCACGCCCAGCGAACCGCCGGTCATCAGATAGCCGCCGAATACGCAGGCGAAAAGAATGACAATGCCGCCGATCTGGAGCATGCGAAGACCCGTAAATACGGGCGTAGTATTAACGGCAGGGCTTAAGGAGGGATGAACCGGGCGGTTTTGCGCGGCGCCAAAGCGTTAACAGTTGGTGACCGCCAACCCGCGAAGGAACTAGGCTTCCGCCAGCCGGCGGGCGACCAGAGCGGCCAGTTCCGCCGCCACCGCTTCTCCCATGCGCACATTGTCTTCCTCGGCGCGGGCGGCACGCGCGATGGCCGCGGCGTGCAAGGAGACGATGACGCTGTCGAACGGTTTGCCCAGCCGCTCCATGTCATCCATGTAGCGGCACAATATCTCGGCGATCCGCCCGGTGGTGATCATGCCGGCGGTCTCGGCAAAGCCGCGGATCTCATGGGCGGTCTCGAACAGTTTTTTCATGTCCCCGCCGGCCTGCTCCATCTCATCGACATATTGCAGGATGGCGGCGCGCATGGGCGGGATGGCGGCTTCCATCGCCACCTGCGCCCGGGTCGCGGTCTCATGGGAACGCAAGCTCGACAGGATGCGCGAAGCCGCCCGCTTGCTGACCATCTGGGGATAGGCGTCGGGCGAGATCAACTGGACACCCTTGGACGGGTTGGTGATCTTGGGCATCAGCGCGCCTCCGCCTCTTCAAAATCGTCCTTGCGCCGCCAGGGGCCGGGATAATCCTCGTTGTTGTGGCGGCGGCGGTCGGGACCGAAATAGCTTTCGCAGCGCACGAAGGCGCGCGGGCGTTCCACGATCTCGGCAATGCGCGCGAACAGATTGTGGGCGGTGATGGGTTTGGCGAGGAACTCGGTAACTCCGGCATCGCGGGCGGCTTCCACCCGGTATTTTTCGGTATGGCCGCTGATCATGATGATGGGCACGAAGGGATTGGGGCTTTGCTCATGGTTGCGGACATAGCGGGTGAATTCCAGTCCATCCATGGGCTTCATGGCCAGGTCGCTGAGCACAAGATCGGGCTTGCGTTCGCGCAGCGATTCAATCGCCGCCTGGCCATGAGCGGCTTCGCTGACATCCTTGATGCCGACGGAATTCAGCAGCGCCCGCAGCAGGGAGCGCATATGCGCATTGTCTTCGACAATCAGCGCCTTCAGGTTTTCGAATTCGGCCGCCGGCATCGCCTCTTACGCCTTGCACTCAGGTTTAGCGGCTTTCGCGGTTTGCAGCCGGTCCGCCGCGGAGGTTATATAGCCCATCGTTATGGAACGGTTACGAAATACGCGCCTGTTCCGTTCCTGTTAAGATATGGGGACAGAGGCGGATGAGGCGGCTTGCCTTTTGCGGGGTCCGCCGTTAGCGAGAGGTGATGAACGCTCCCTCCTCCCCGCAATTTGTCGCAGCCTGGCAGATCCGCCCGGAGAGGCCGGAAGATGCCGCCGCGGTGGAAACCCTCAACGCTGAAAGTTTCGGCCCGGGCCGGTTCGCCAAGTCTGCCTATCGTTTGCGCGAAGGCGTGGCGCCGATCCCGGCACTGTCTTTTGTCGCCGCCGAGGGCGATCAGGATGGCGGGCAAGTCCTGCGGGGTTCGGTGCGGTTCTGGCCGATCCGGGTTGGCGGTCATGAGGAATTGATGCTGGGGCCGCTGGCGGTGCAAAGCCACCAGCGCGGCCGCGGTATCGGCATTGCCCTGATGCAGGCGGGAATCGCCGCCGCGCAGCAGGGGCCCTGGCGCGGCATCCTGCTGGTTGGGGACGAGCCCTATTACGCCAAGGTCGGTTTTTCCCGCCTACCGCCGGGCCGCGTGAAGTTTCCGGGTCCGGTGGACCAGAACCGCATCCTGGGGCTTTCCTTGAAAGCCGGGGAATTGCTCACCCTTTCGGGACAGGTGCGCCGCGCCCAGATCGACGAGCCGGTGTGCGCCGTGGGAGCAGGTGTTGGGTGAGAAGCGTCAGGCCGAGGGCCTGCGAAACGGTCCAGTGGACCGTTTCGAGCGACGAACGCGCCGAGCTTGAGCGAGGCGCCGGGCGAAAACACCCGCCCTAAGTTGCAACCTGGCGTTAGATCAGCGCCCCTCAAGCCTCCACGCCAGCAACAGCATCCCCACTATCAACAGCAGCGCCAGCCATTGCGGCATCAGCTTCTGCTGCTCCAGGGCAATGACGCTGTAGGCGCCGTTGCTGCGCAATCCGATCCAGCGGCTGCCGCTGGCGGTATCGCGCGCACCCACCCGGCGTATCTCCGGCAGGCCGTCCTCCAGCCAGTGCACACTGCCGCCGCTGGCTTCCGCGTCAGGCTTGAGCACTTCATCGGTGGCGCGCATGTCGGCCACCTCTTTGGGATTGAGCGGCCCCGCAGCCGTCACGGTGGAAAGAATGCCGTCGGTGGCGCGATAGAGGCCCAACTCGCCCGCCTTGGCATCGGCCCGCCAGATGCCCGGTTCGGCGCGGGTGAGTGCGAGGCTTTGGGTCTTGCCGGACGGCATGGTGAGGGTCACCGGCGGGGTCTGGGCCGACATGGTGTGGCGGGTGATGCGGAGGCGATCGCCGATGATCTGGGCGGAAAGGCTTTCCGCCTCCAGCTCCGGTTCCTTCATCAGCCAATGGGCCAGCCGGCGCAACAATTCCGCCTGGGGACCGCCGCCTTCAAAACCGCGCGCCCACAGCCAGGTCTGGTCGGACATCAATTCCGCTACCCGGCCCTTGCCAACCTGATCCAGCACCAGAAGGGGGTGGTTGCCCGTATCCGCCATCACGGTGCGGCCAGAAACCTTGTTGCCGCCCAGGATGCGGAACCAGCGGCCCCAACTGGGCGGGGTCTTGTCCTGGTTGCGTCCCGCCAATTCGCGGGTCACCGGATGGGCCATGCCGTCTTCCGTCACCACCGGCTTGAAGGGTGCGGTCAGAATCTGCCCCGTGGGTTGCACCGGCAGCACCTGGGCCAGGGGCGTGCGGAAGATGCTTTCGGGGCCGGCGAATTCCGGTCCTGAAGAGATCAACAGCGCGCCGCCATTCTGGACGTAGGAGGCCATGTTCTGGAAATAGGCCAGCGGCAGCACCCCGCGTTCCCGGTAGCGGTCGAACACCACCAGATCGAAAGAGCCCAGCTTTTCCTGGAACAATTCGCGGGACGGGAAGGCGATCAGCGACAATTCGTTGATGGGCGTGGTGTCCTGCTTGTCCGGCGGGCGCAGGATGGTGAAGTGGATCAGGTCGACGGAAGGATCGGCCTTGAGCAGGTTGCGCCATACCCGCTCACCGGCATGGGGCTCGCCCGACACCAGCAGCACGCGCAAGCGGTCGCGCACGCCCGAAATGGTCACCACCGCATGATTGTTCTGCAAGGTGAGTTCGGCGGGTCCGGCTCCCGCCGACAGTTCCACCAGATTCTCGCCTTCATGGCTCACCGGCACGCGCACATCGGTGTCCTTGCCCACCGGCACCAGGCGCGAGCCGAAGGGCTTGCCGTCGATGCGGATATCCACTGCGGCACTGGTTTCTCCGCTGCCGCCCAGATCGTCCACGCGCAGCCGCAACTGCGCCCATTGTCCGACAATGGCAAAGCGGGCGGCGTTCAACACCGAGAGCTTGCGGTCGCGTTCGCCGCGGGCGCCCGCCACCAGCACCTGCAAGGGCGCATGCAGCGAAAGATTCTCCGGAGAGGGTGCGTCATGCACCTGGCCGTCGGTGATCAGGACGGCGCCGGCGATGCGGCTGGGCGGCACGTCGGCCAGGGCCGCATTCAAGGCGGCAAAGGCCTGGGTCCCGTTATTATCGCCGGTGGCGGTGGTGGTGACGCTGGTCTCGCGCACGATCAGTCCGGGCTGTTGCGCCAGCAGCCGCTTGATCTGCGCCCGTGCGGCCTCCGCCTGCGCCATGCGCTTTCCCAGGCTCATGCTTTGCGAACGGTCGGTGACGATCACCGCCACATCCTGCAGCGGCGCATGCTTCTCCTTGACCAGCATGGGGCCGGCCAGCGCGAACAGCAGCACGGCAAAGGCCAGTCCGCGCGCCCAGCTCCCCCTGGCCCGCATCACCAGGCCGTAGAGGGTGACCAGAACCGCCACGCCGATCATCACCCACAACAGGGTGAGCGGAATGGCGGGCGCGAAAACCAGCCGCGTCATCGCTCAATTCCGATCATCGTTCCGTCCCCAGCCGCTGCAGCAGGGCCGGTGCATGCACCACGTCGGTCTTGTAGTTGCCGGTCAGGGCATACATCACCAGATTGATGCCGAAGCGGAACGCCATTTCGCGCTGTATTTCTCCGCCCGGCGAGGGGGCGAATTGGAAATGGCCGGATGCGTCCACCGCCCAGGCGGCAGCCCAATCATTGCCGCCGATCACCACCGGCGAGACGCCATCGCCGCCGCGCGCCGGTGGCGCGCCATTCTTGGGCGCGGGCGGCAAGGCCTCCACCCACAGATCGCCGCCGTTCCAGCGTCCCGGGAAATCGCGCAGGATGTAGAAAGCCTTGGTCAGGACATGATCCGTGGGCACATGCTCCAGCGGCGGCAGGTCGAGGCCCGCAGTCAGCCGGCGCAAGGTCTGTTCGCCGGGCGATGCGGCGCCGCGCGACGCGCCCAAAGTGAAATCGCGGGTATCGAACAGGATGGTGCCGCCATTGCGCATATAGTCGGCGATGCGCGACAGCGCCTTGGGCGAAAGACTTTTCTCGCGCGGGTCCATCGGCCAGTAGAGGAGGGGATAAAGCGAGAGATCGTCCTGCTCCGGATCCAGTCCCATCGGCTCCAGCGGTTCGTAAGAGGTGCGAGCCCGCAGCATCAGGCCCAGTCCGGTCAGGCCGGCCTGGCTGACGGAATCCACATCGGACAGGCCGGTCTTCACATAGGCCAGCCGCGTATCCAGCGCAGCCTTCATGTCCATGGCCTGGTCGGCGCGTGCATGCGGCACAGCCAGGCCGAAGACGAAAAGAGCCACGGCCGCAGCCGCCGGCCATCTCAGCTTGTTGGGCGTGAAGCCGCGCAATCCCAGCGATACCAGCGCATCCAGCAGCAAAAGCAGCATGGCGGCCGCCAACAGATAGGGCTCCAGCGCCCGGGCATGGGTGTTGGCATAAGTCTGCAGGCTGCCTCCAAGGGGCATCAGCCGGTCATCGGCATGCAGGACATTCAGCGCGCTTTCCACTTCATGGGCGCCATAAAGGCCGGGCGGATGATGCGGCGACACGCGCGTGCGTGCGAATTCACGCGCGGCAATCGGGGCTGCGTCTCCCGGCGGCACGGTGGCATGGCCGAAGCCGTCCAGCACCGACACGGGCGGCAGGCTTGTCATGCCCGCCAGCTCGCGCGCCGGCGTTCCGGCGGAGAGCGCCAGCAGCCGCTTGAGCATATCGACATACAGTCCCGATAGGGGCAGTGACGACCAGCCGGGGCTGGCGGCGGTGTGGAACAGCACGACCCAGCCCGAGCCGATCGCCTGGGCGGTGATCAGCGGTGTACCGTCGGCCAGCCGCGCCCAGGTCCGGCTGGGAAGCTCGGCCGATGGTTCGGCCAGCACTTGCCGCGTGACGGTGACTTCCGACGGGATCTCCAGTCCGTTGAAAGGGCTGGACGGTTCGAACGGCGCCAGATGCTGCGGCGCCGACCAGGCCATGGCGCTGCCCAGATAGCGTCCACCGGCCCGCAACTTCACGGGCACCAGATCGTCGGAGCCATTGGCCATGCGATCACCGGCAAAACGGATCAGCACGCCGCCATGGCTGACGAAATCCTTCACCCGGTTGAGATTGTCGCCGGGGATCTTGGCCACATCGGCCAACACCAGAACGGAAACATGCTTGTCCAGCAATTGCGCGATGCCGCCGGTGGCGATCTCGGCATAAGGCCCCAGCGCGCGCTGCAGATAGTAGATATCGGAGAGCAACGGCTGGCCTTCGCCGGTGGCATTTTCCGACACGATGCCGGCACTGCGCTGAGCCGCGCCGCGGTCCAGAAGCTGCACCGCGCCGGCGCTGTCTTCTCCCGCGATGGCGAGCCTGGCGGTGGCATTGCGCACTTCCATCGGCAAGGCGATATGGCCTTGGGCCCTTGTCTCACCGCGCTTGAAGTGGATACGGGTGGCGGCCAGGGTTTCGCCACGCGCCCCGATGGCGCCGGCTTCGATCTCCAGCGGCGCGCCGGTGGTGGCGCGGATCGCGGTCAAGGCAAAGCCGCTGGCATCGCGCGTTACGGGCAAAAGACCCAGGGGCAGGCGTTGGGGTGCGAAGACACCGGCATTGCCATAGCGGCGGAAGGCAGCGCGCAAGGCATTGCTATTGCCGTCCTCGATACCGTCGCTTAGCCAGTACAATGCCGGCGGCGCGGCAAAATTGAATCGGCCCAGCGCCTTGGCGGCGGCGGCGCGGTCCCCCGGCCAGGACACGGGACGCAACTCGCGCGCCATGCGCGCGGCTTCGCCTTCATTCAGCAAACCCGGCGGCACATTGCCGGCGGTGGGAATGATCGCCACGGGCCGTCCTTGCGCGCTGCGCAGCAGGTCGGTCATCAGTTCCTGGCGGGCATCCCAGTCCCGGGCTGCCGTCCAGCCATTGTCCACCACCAATACCAGCGGGCCTGTAGCGATGAGCTTGGGGCTGCGGCCCAACAACGGATCGGCCAGCGCCAAGATCAGCAGCGCCGCGGCCAGCAGGCGCAGTAGCAGCAGCCACCAGGGCGTTTTTGCCGGCGTCTGCTCTTCGTCTTCCAGGCCGCGCAGCAGCTTGAGCGGCGGAAACAGCGTGCGGCGCGGCAAGGGCGGCGTCACGCGCAAGAGCCACCACAGGACCGGCAAGGCTGCCAGCGCCGCCAGGATCAATGGGGCACCGAAACTGATGGGCAAGCTCAAAGGAAGGCCGAACATTTTCTTCCTGCCGTCCCTGGTTCACACACCGCCGATGGCGGCATGCAGCGCAATCAGCGAAGCCTGCGGCGCATGGTCGGTGCGATGGGCGGTGCAGGTCCAGCCCAGTTTTGCCGCGGCCTGTGCGATACGCTCGCCATGGGCGATGAAACGGGCTCGATAAGAGCTGCGCACCCGCTCGGCCCGGCCGAAAATCTCCGCGGCCTCGCCCAGGGGCGATTCAAAGCGGGTACGGCCGGAATAGGGAAAATCCTCTTCCGCCGGATCGATGATGCGCACCAGATGGCCTTCGACGCCCTGATGCGACAGGCTTTTCATGGTCTCGAACACTACTTCGTCCAGGAAATCGCTGAACCACACCATCTGGTTGCCGCGGGCAAACGGAATGCGCGGCGGCAGGCTGCTCTGGCCCGGCGCGAACATGGCGCGGCCCATGCGGGTCAAGGCCAGGCGCGAGGCGGCCGGCGCGCCGTCCATGCCGACAAATCCCACCCGCTCGCCGCCGCGGACCAACAGCGAGGCCAGTGCCAGCAGCAGGAGGTCGGCGCGCGCGCGCTTGCTGGTGGGGCCGGACTTGAAGCTCATATTGGGCGAGGCGTCGCGCCAGAACCAGACCGTCTGGGCCGCTTCCCATTCGCGCTCGCGCACAAAAATATGCTGCGACTTGGCGGATTGCCGCCAGTCGATGGCGGACGAGGAATCCGGACTGGCATAGCGGCGGAACTGCCAGAAACTCTCGCCCATGCCGGCGCGGCGGCGGCCATGCACGCCCAGGCTGACGGAGGCGGCCAGATGGTCGGCTTCCACCATCAGCGGCGGCAGGCCGGCAGACAGGCCGTCGGCTTCATGCTGAAGCGCGGAGAACTGGCTCAAAACAGACTCGCGCAGAGCCGCTCGATGACGGCCGCCGTGGTGGCGCCTTCGGCGCGGGCGGCGAAGTTCAAGGCCATGCGATGGCGCAGCACCGGGCCGGCCAGCGCCACCACATCGTCGGTGGAAGGGGCGAAACGGCCGTCCAGCAGGGCGCGGGCGCGTACCGCCAGCATTAAAGCCTGGCTGGCGCGAGGACCCGGGCCCCAGGCGATCTGGCCCTGCACGCCGCTTTCATGATCGCTGTCCGGGCGTGCCGCGCGCACCAGCGACAGGATGGATTCCATCACCTGTTCGCCCACCGGAATGCGGCGCACCAGGGTCTGGGCTTCCAGCAAGTCGTCGGGGCCGCAGACCGGCGCGGCGCTTTTCTCTTCGCCCATGGTGGTGGCAAGCAGCATGCGCCGCTCCGCCTCGCGGTCGGGATAGCCGACATCGATCTGCAGCAGGAAGCGGTCGAGCTGGGCTTCCGGCAACGGGTAGGTGCCTTCCTGCTCCAGCGGGTTCTGGGTCGCCAGCACATGGAACAACCGCGGCAGATCATGGCGGGCGCCAGCCACCGTGACATGTTTTTCCTGCATCGCCTGCAGCAGCGCCGACTGGGTGCGGGGAGAGGCGCGGTTGATTTCGTCGGCCATCAGCAACTGGGTGAACACCGGACCGCGAATGAAGCGGAAGGCGCGCTCGCCGCTGATCGATTCTTCCATCACTTCCGAGCCGGTGATGTCGCCGGGCATCAGGTCGGGGGTGAATTGTACGCGCCTGTTGTCCAACCCCATCACGGTGGCGAGGGTGTCCACCAGTTTGGTCTTGGCCAGGCCGGGAACGCCGATCAACAGCCCATGGCCGCCGGCCAGCAAGGTCACCAACGACTGCTCGACCACCTCGTCCTGGCCGAAGATCACGGCACTGACGCCGGTGCGCACCCGGGCAAAAGTCTCCGCCGATGCGGACAGCCGCTTGGCGGCTTCACGCTCGTCTGGAATGTCCACTTTGTTCATGCGGGACCTGAAACTTGCCGGGATCGGCCGTTATGTTGCACCGTGGGGCCTGAGCGGCGCAACCCCGGATATGGGGCCCATCTCTCACGGAAAAGCATGAATTGTGGCGTCATGACGGCATATTGGCTCAAAGCTTAAGCACATGATGCTTGCTCTGGAACAATTGCGTGCCAGCCTGCCGCAGCATCCGCCGGAACTGACGGAGCATGACGATTATCACATGATGCCGCCCGCCACCGGGGCGGCGAAAGCGGCGGTGCTTTTGCCCATCGTCCAGCGCGAAGCACCGGCTTTGTTGTTCACCCGCCGCACCGACAGCCTGGCGCGGCACTCAGGCCAGGTGAGCTTTCCCGGCGGACGCAGCGAGCCGGGCGATCTCTCCCCGATCGAGACGGCGCTGCGCGAGACCTTTGAGGAGACCGGCATCGCGCCGTCTTATGTCACCGTAGCCGGCTATCTGGACCGTTATCTCACCGGCACCGGTTTCGATATCCAGCCGGTGGTGGGACTTTTGGCGGATGGTTTTGCCCTGGTGCCGGACGCAGCCGAGGTGGCGGAGATTTTCGAAGTGCCCTTGGCCTTTCTCTGCGATCCCCTCCATCTGAGGCGCGAGAGCCGCGAGATCAAAGGGATCAAGCGCAGCTTCTACGCCTTCACCTATGAGGATCATGAAATCTGGGGCGCCACCGCTGCCATCGTCGTCGCTTTGGTTAAGCGGTTGAATGATATGGCGGTTAAATGATCCCAACCTCTGAAGGCCGGTGGCGGCGAAATGCTATAAGTGAGTCGTGAGGATCGATCCTGCCCAACATCACTGGATGACAACGCCCGAAACCGTCCAGGTCATGGCGGCGCTGGGTGAAGCGCGTTTTGTCGGCGGTGCCGTGCGCAATGCCCTGCTCGGCGCCCCGGTGAGCGATACCGACATCGCTGTGCCCATGCCGCCCGAAGAATCCCTGGCGCGGCTCAAGGCCAAGGGCATCAAGGTGGTGGAGACCGGACTGGAGCATGGCACGGTCACTGCCGTGCTGGGCAATCGCGCCTTTGAGATCACCTCTCTGCGGCGCGATGTGGAGACCGATGGCCGCCACGCCAAGGTCGCCTTCACCGACGATTGGGCGGAAGATGCGGCGCGGCGCGACTTCACCATCAATGCTTTGTATGCCTCGACGGAAGGCGAGATTTTCGATTACGCCACCGGGGTCGAGGATCTGATCGCAGGCCGGGTGCGTTTTGTCGGCGAGCCGGGTCAACGCATCGCTGAAGACTATTTGCGCGTGCTGCGCCTGTTCCGCTTCCATGCCTGGTACGGCAAGGGCGAGATCGATCCCGACGGCCTGCGCGCCGCCGCCGAAGCCAGGGACAAGCTCAAGACTCTCTCGGCGGAGCGGGTGGCAAAGGAATTGCTTCGTCTGGTGGCAGCCCCCCGTCCCGGGCCGGTGCTGCGGGTGATGGCGGCTACCGGGATACTGTCCGAACTGCTGCCCGGCGCCCTGCAACTGCCGCGGCTGGAAAAATTGACCGAGTTGGACGCCGCAAACGGCCTGGCCGCCGATCCGGTGCTGCGGCTGGCGGCTCTGCTGCCCGATGGCGAGGAAGCGGCGCAGGCGGCCGCAGTGGCGTTGAAACTCTCCAATGCCGATCGCGACCGGCTGGCCGGCGCTGTGGGGGCCGAGAAAATCGCCGCGCACCTGTCGGCTCAGCAGGCGCGGCAGCTGCTGTATCGCTGGGGCGCGGCACGATTCAGCGACAAGGTGCGGCTGCAATGGGCGCAAAGCGCAACAGGCGCCGGCGCCTGGCGCATGCTGCTGCAGATGGCGAACAATTGGCAGCGTCCGCGTTTTCCGCTCACCGGCCGTGACGTAATGGCGGCCGGCGTCGTGGAAGGACCGGAGGTGGGCCGCGTGCTGGCCGCGCTGGAAGACTGGTGGATCGAGGGCGATTTCGCCGCCGATGAAGGCGCGCTGCGCAGCCGGCTGAAGGCTGTGCTGGCCCAGGGCCAACCATGACATTGGAGCTTGTGGAGTCTCTGTCGCTGCCGGGTGAACCCGCCAAGGCCAATGAAGATGCCTTCGGCCATAGCGGCGATGCCGCGGTGGTGATGGACGGTGCCACCATGCTGGGCGATCCCTTGATGCCGGGTGCCAGCGATGCGGCCTGGATCGCGCAGTTCGGCGTCCGCCGCCTGATGGCGCATCTCAAGGACGGCGACGGCGCGCGCAAAGCCTTGCGCAACGCACTGGCCGAGACACAGAAATCTTTCGAGGCCCTGCGCCGCTATCCGCCCGAGGAGATGTGGCAGACACCATGTGCCTCCATGATGCTGGCCATCCAAAACGAAGCCGGACTGGAATGTCTTTGGTATGGAGATTGCGCTGCGCTGGTGAAACAAGGCGATGGCCCCGCGGCGGTGATCGGCGAGACTTTCGACAAACGCGCCGCCGAAGCCTATCGGGCGCAAAAACTAGCCAGGGAAAAGAACCTGTCACCGGCAGATGGGCTCAGCCGCCAGGAGTTCCTGGATCAGCTGCGCGCCACCCGCAACCGCATCAATAGCGGCGGCCACTGGCTTTTCACCCCGGATGTGCGGTCGGCGTCCCATGCGGCCCGCCGGACCATGAAGGTGACGCCAGGCGCTTTGATCCTGCTGGCCAGCGACGGCTTTCTGGCCCTTGCCAGCGATTATGGCGCTTACAGCGTGGACGGCCTGATGGCAGCGGCGGCAGACAAGGGCCTTGCTGCGCTGGGCAAGGAATTGCGCACCATCGAGGCGGGCGATGCCGGTGGCGACAAGTTTCCCCGATTTAAGAAGAGTGATGATGCTACCGCGCTGCTGTTGAGGTTGGTCTAGGCGCTGTTGTAGGCATTACTTCTTCGTATGAGCTGGCTGCGAGGAACTGCGGTTAGCTTATGACCTTCGCGACTTCTTCCCAGCCATGATAAATCATCGACAGCGCGACATAGACCACGATCGCCAGGCCGATATAGGCGATCCAGCGATAGCGCTCCAGCAGACGGGCGATGAAATTCGCCGCGGCCCCCATCAGCCCCACCGACATCAACAGGCCGATGATCAGCACATCCAGATGGTCGCGCGCCGCCCCCGCCACCGCCAGCACATTGTCCAGCGACATGGAAAGGTCCGCCACCAGGATCTGCAAGATGGCGCGTCTGGCGGACGCCGCACCTTCGATCTGCGGCACGTCATGCGCCTTGGGGCCGGAAATGTCGCGCCACATTCGCCAGCACACCCATAAAAGCAGGATGCCTCCGGCCAGGGTCAGCCCGATGATGGCCAGAAGCTGCACCGCCACCGCGGCCATGGCGATGCGCAGGATCACCGCCGCTACCAGGCCCCAGAAAATCACCTTTTTGCGCAACGCCACCGGTACCCGCGCCGCAGCCAGGCCGATCACCACGGCGTTGTCGCCGGCCAGCACCACGTCGATCATCAGCACTTGCGCAAGCGCGAAGAGGCCGCCTTCCTGGAAGAGAGTCATTTGCATCATTCTTTTCCTGGAAGGGGGTTCGGAAACAGCGCGGTCTGGCGAAGCGCCTCTCCCAGCACCATCGCCGCGGCCTGGGCCACATTCAAGGACCGGAGGCCGGGGCGCAGCGGAATGACCAGCCGGGCATCCACCGCTTCATGCACGGCCTGTGGCACGCCCGCGCTTTCCCGGCCTACGAGCAGCGTGTCGTCGGGCGCGAAGGCGAAATCGGTGTAGGCCATGTCTCCCTTTGTGGTCAGCAGAAGCAGCCGGTGCGGCCCCGGCCGGGCTGAAAAATCGTCGCGGAACCGCGTCCAGGATTGATGGCGGCAGATATCGGCGCTTTTGAGATAATCCATCCCGGCACGGCGAAAATTGCGATCCGAGAGCAGAAATCCACAGGGCTCGATAATGTCGACGCCTATGCCCAGGCAGGCCCCCAGGCGCATCAGGCTGCCCGCGTTTTGGGGAATGTCGGGCTCATATAGCGCAAGACGCATCTAAATCCTCCCGCCTTCGGGATAAGTGGCGGCAGAACAAGGCATTTTCTGCGTCATCGTGCCGCAAGACCCTCAAAAAGCGACTCTCTATTTTACCGGCCCAACGAACAGGCGGGCGGGCCCCGAAAAGGATCTGCCGCGTCACCGCGTCAGTACCGTATCCGCAGCTGTTTGTGGCAAGAGTTCGAGCGTTCTTTCCAGTTTTTCCGCATTTGAGGGTGGACCCAGTGGCAGCTACGACCAGTGACGCGGGCACGACGCGACGCGATTTCCTTTATGTGGCGTCGGTCGCCGTGGGTGGGGTGGGCGTGGCGGTTGCGGCCTGGCCCTTTATCGACCAGATGAACCCCTCCACCGCGGCGCTGGCGCTGGCCTCCACCGAAGTGGATCTCGCCTCCGTCCAGCCGGGCCAGCAGATCATCGTCAAGTGGCGCGGCCATCCCCTGTTCGTGCGCCGCCGCACCCCGGCCGAGATCGCCGCGGCCAAGGCGGTGGATGTGGCTTCCTTGCCTGATCCGTTAGCCTTCAATCACAATCTTTCCGGCGGTACTGACAGCGCGCCCGCTACCGACGCCAACCGCGCCACCAAGCCGGAATGGCTGATCCTGATCGGCGTTTGCACCCATCTGGGCTGCACCCCCACCGTTTCCACGCCCCAGATACCGGAAGGCGATTATGGCGGGTGGCTTTGCCACTGCCACGGCTCGATGTACGACACGGCCGGCCGCATCCGCAAAGGCCCGGCACCCCGCAATCTGGAGGTGCCGCCCTACACGTTCCTGTCTGACACCCGCGTCAAGGTCGGTTGAGGAGAACAACAATGTCTGGCCCTTCGACCTATAAGCCCAATTCCGGTCTCGAGCGTTGGATCGACGCTCGCCTGCCGCTGCCGCGCCTGCTGCACGATACCGTCCACACCTTCCCCACGCCGCGGAACCTGAACATCTGGTACACCTTCGGCGGCATCCTCGCTTTCTGCCTGGGCGTGCAGATCGTCACCGGCATCGTGCTGGCCATGCACTATGTGGCCAATGCGGGACTGGCCTTCGACAGTGTCGAAAGCATCATGCGCGACGTCAATTACGGCTGGCTGATCCGCTACATGCACGCCAACGGCGCCTCGATGTTCTTCCTGGCGGTCTATATCCATATGTTCCGCGGCCTCTATTACGGCTCCTACAAGGCGCCGCGCGAACTGATCTGGATCATCGGCGTGTTGATCTATCTGCTGATGATGGCCACCGCCTTCTTCGGCTATGTGCTGCCTTGGGGCCAGATGTCCTTCTGGGGCGCCACCGTCATCACCAACCTGTTCAGCGCCATTCCGGTGGTGGGGACGCATATCGCCACCTGGCTGTGGGGCGACTTCGCGGTGGGCGATGCCACCTTGAACCGCTTCTTCTCGCTGCACTATCTCTTGCCCTTCATCATCGCGGGCGTGGTGGTGCTGCACATCTGGGCCCTGCATGTGCCGGGCAACAACAATCCGCTGGGCATCGACGTGAAGAGCCCGCAGGACACGGTGCCCTTCCATCCGTACTACACGGTGAAGGACGCCTTCTATCTGAGCCTGTTCGTCATCATCTTCGCGGCCTTCGTGTTCTATGCCCCGAACTTCTTCGGCAATCCGGACAATTACCAGCCGGCCAATCCGCTGGTGACGCCGCCCGATATTGTGCCGGAATGGTATCTGTTGCCCTTCTACGCCATGCTGCGATCCATCCCGAACAAGCTCTTGGGCGTGATCGTGATGGGCGGCGCCATCGTCACCCTGGTGTTCATCCCCTGGCTGGACACCAGCCGGGTGCGCTCCTGCCGCTTCCGCCCGCTGATGAAGCAGTTCTTCTGGGGCTTTGTGGTGGCTAGTGTGCTGCTCGGCTATTGCGGCTCGCAGAGCGTTGACGCCGTGAAGTTCGGTATCCCGATGGTGTGGGTGGCCCGTATCGCCTCGCTCTACTATTACATCTTCTTCTGGCTGATCATGCCCATCGTCGGGCTGATCGAGACGCCCAAGAAGCTTCCCGCATCCATCGCACAATCCGTGCTCCCCGCCGCGGCCGAGTGAGAAAAACAACATGCGTCTGACCAAAGTTTCGTTCGGTTCGTCCGCAGTCCTGGCTCTCGGGCTTCTCACCACGGCGTCTGCCTTCGCCGCGGATGCCATCGACACCAAGCGGCTGCATCCCAAGGATGTGTCTTTCTCCTTTGAGGGCCCGTTCGGCACCTATGACCGCGGCGCGCTGCAGCGCGGCTATCAGGTTTACAAGGAAGTCTGCGCCGCCTGTCATGCGGTGAACCATCTGGCGTTCCATCACCTCGCCGAGCCCGGCGGTCCGGAATTCACCGAGGCCCAGGCCAAGGCGCTGGCTGCCGCCGCCAAGATCCCGGCGGAGCCCAATGACAAGGGCGAGACCACTGACGACAAGGGCACGCCGCTGATGCGGCCGGCGACCCTGGCCGACCATTTGCCGGCGCCCTTCCCCAACGAAAACGCCGCCCGCGCCAACAACAACAATGCGCTGCCGCCCGATCTGTCGATGATCGTCAAGGCGCGCGAAGGCGAGGAGAAATATGTCTATTCGATCCTCACCGGCTTCCATGAAAAGACCCCGGCCGGCTTCAAGGTGACGGAAGGCAAGTATTTCAACCCCTATTTCGAGGGCTGGAATATCGGCATGCCGCCGCCGCTCAGCGCCAATTCCGTCACCTATTCCGACGGCACCAAGGCCACCATCGAACAGGAAGCTCATGACGTGGTGACCTTCCTGGCCTGGGCGTCCGAGCCCAAGATGGAAGAGCGTAAGCGCATCGGCTTCGGCGCGATGATCTTCCTGATCGCGCTGGCCGGCATTTTGTTCGCGGCGTATCGCAAGATCTGGGCCGACAAGCATTGAGAGCCGCGGCGCGCGATAGCGCGTGAGCAGGTGTTCGTCGCTCGAAACCGTCCACTGGACGGTTTCGTAAGCCTTCGGCTCAACGCTCCTTACGGACCTGCGAAAGCGGCGAGCGCCGCGAGCTTGGGCGAGCGGCCGCGGACATAGACGCGAACCGAAAATTCCTCGCGCTTAGGACTGTCATGGGCCCGAGGCATTGCCCCGGGGGGGCGTCATGTTAAAAGGGCGCTCTTCCAGCGAAGGCGCCCTTTTTCATGCCCAAAACGGTACTCGGTATTATCGGTGGTAGGAGCGTAGGCGAGAGCCGGAGCGACCAAAAAGAGTGCGGGGTCCAGCTGTGACCAAGACTGTATTGGGTATCATCGGAGGTTCCGGCGTCTACCAGATCGATGGGCTGGAAAATGCCCGCTGGCAGGCCGTCAAAAGCCCTTGGGGTGAGCCGTCAGACCAGCTTCTCACCGGCACCTATGCCGGCGTCGACCTGGTGTTCCTGCCGCGCCATGGCCGCGGCCATATCCAGACGCCCACCAGCATCAACTACCGCGCCAATATCGATGCCCTGAAGCGTATCGGCGTCACCGATGTGATCTCGGTCTCGGCCTGCGGTTCGCTGAAAGAAGAACTGCCGCCCGGCACCTTTGTGATGGCGGACCAGTTCATCGACCGCACCTTTGCCCGTGAGAAGAGTTTTTTTGGCCCCGGCTTTGTCGCCCATGTCCCCATGGCCCACCCGGTCTGCCCCAAACTGTCCGGTGCGCTGACCCTGGCGGCGCGGGAACAGAAGATCGATCACAGCGAAGGCGGCACCTATATCTGCATGGAGGGGCCGCAATTCTCCACCCGCGCCGAAAGCTTTCTCTACCGCTCCTGGGATTGCAGCGTGATCGGCATGACGGCGATGCCGGAAGCCAAGCTGGCACGCGAGGCGGAGCTGCCCTACGCCATTGTCGGCATGGTGACCGACTATGACTGCTGGCATGACGATCATGAGCATGTGACGGTGGAGGCGGTGATCAAGGTGATGCACCAGAACGCCGCCAATGCGCGGCGGCTGATCCAGGCGGTGGCGCCCAAGCTGGGGCCGGAGCGCCAGCCTTCTACCTGTCCGGATCATCCGGAAACTGTGTTGGATTTCGCGCTGATCACCGCCCCGGAAAAACGCGATCCGGCACTGACGGCGAAGCTGGAAGCGGTGGCCGGGCGGGTGCTGCGCAAATAACAGGGTGGTGCATGGCCGAAAGCTCTGACTCCGTCCTGAAATGGCTGCAGGAGTTTTATCTTTCGCATTGCGACGGAGAATGGGAGCATCAATCCGGATGCACGATCCAGACCCTCGACAATCCAGGCTGGATTTTCGATTTTGATCTGAAAGGATCGTTTGAGAACAAAGCGTTTGAACCGGTGAAAATCCGGCGTTCGGAGACTGATTGGGTCGATTGCCGCGTCGAAGGACGTAAGTTCCGGGGCGCCGGCGGCCCCAACAACCTGACGGAATTGTTGATCATTTTTCGCGACTGGACGACGAAGGCGAGGACATAATGGACTACAAAGACGCGATCCGCACCATTCCCGACTATCCCAAGCCGGGCATCCTGTTCCATGACATCACCACCTTGCTCGGAAATCCCCGCGCCTTCCGCCGCGCGGTGGACGAGATGGTGCAGCCCTATGCCGGCATGAAAATCGACAAGGTCGCCGGCATGGAAGCCCGCGGCTTCATCCTGGGCGGGGCGGTGGCGCACCAATTGTCGGTGGGGTTCATTCCCGTGCGCAAGAAGGGCAAGCTGCCGCATACCGTGATCGGCGAAGACTATGACCTGGAATATGGCAAGGACCGGGTCGAGATTCACATCGACGCGCTGGAAAAAGGCGAGCGCGTCCTTCTGGTGGATGACCTGATCGCCACCGGCGGCACCGCCTGGGCCGGCATCCGTCTTTTGGAACGGGCCGGCGCCAATGTCATCGGCTGTTCCTTTGTGATCGACCTGCCCGATTTGGGCGGCGCCGACAAGCTGCGCGCTCTGGGCAAACCGGTCTCGACGCTGGTGGCCTTCGAGGGTCATTGAGCAATGCCGTGAGGCATTGCGACAGGAAAAAAGACGGAATGAAGCTCTATTCCCATCCCGTGTCGCCCTATGCGCGCAAAGCGCGGATCATCGCGCACGAATTGGAGATCAAGCTTGAGATCGTCCATATCGAAAGCGCCCGCAAGGACGACAATCTGCGCCGCATCAATCCGCTCAAGCAGATTCCCGTGCTGGTGCTGGATGACGGCTCGTCCCTGTTCGATTCCCCGGTGATCTGCGAGTATCTGAACCATATCGGCGGCGGGAAATTCTTCCCCGGAATGAATATCTGGAAACACAATAGCGGGCGCTGGAAGGCGCTTGGGCTTCAGGCGCTGGGCGACGGCATTGCCGATGCCGCGGTGGGTTGGCGCTATGAACTGACAGAGCCGGAAGAGCGCCGCAATCCCGATCGTATCGCCCGTTTCCAGGCGACCATTGCCGCCGGGCTGGATGCGGCGGAGCGTGTCACATTCGCCAAAGACCCCACCATCGGCGAGATTTCCATCGCCTGCGCCCTCGGCTATATCGATTTCCGCCTGACCGACCTTGATTGGAAGAGTTCCCGCCCCAAATTGTCCGCTTGGTACGGCAAGTTCTGCGAATATCCTTCGATGAAGGCCACCCAACCAGTATGAAAATCAACGGCAAACATTACCGCTCCGTCTGGCCCATCGGCGAAGATGCCTTCGGCATCATCGACCAGACCAAGCTGCCGCATGAGTTCGTGACCATGACGCTGCGCTCGGCGGATGACGCGGCGCGGGCGATCAAGAACATGAACACGCGCGGCGCGCCCCTGATCGGTGTGGTAGGCGCTTACGGCCTGGCGCTGGCGGTGCGCGACGATGCTTCCGACGACCATATCCAGAAGATGGTGGAGATGCTGGCCGAGACCCGGCCCACCGCCATCAATCTCAAATGGGCGCTGTGGCGGATGCGCGGCGCGCTCCTCAACCAGCCGCGGGAAAAGCGCGCGGAACTGGCCTGGAAAGAAGCCGGTCTGATTGCCGATGAAGACGAAGCGATGAGCAAGGCCATCGGCAAGAACGGGTTGGCCATCATCCGCGACATCGCCGCCAAAAAGCCGGGCGAAACTGTCAATATCCTCACCCACTGCAATGCCGGCTGGCTGGCGACGGTGGATTACGGCACTGCGCTGGCCCCGATCTATCTGGCGCATGATGAGGGCATACCGCTGCATGTGTGGGTGGACGAAACGCGCCCCCGCAACCAGGGCGCCTCGCTCACCGCGTTCGAGCTGGGCAGCCACGGTGTCGATCACACCATCCTGGCCGACAATGCCGGCGGCCATTACATGCAGGCCGGCCAGGTCGATATGGTGATCGTGGGCACCGACCGGGTCACCGCCAACGGCGATGTCGCCAACAAGATCGGCACTTACCTGAAGGCTCTGGCGGCCCATGATAACGACATCCCTTTCTATGTGGCGCTGCCCAGCTCCACCATCGACTGGACACTGGAATCCGGGCGCGACATCCCCATCGAGGAACGCTCGCAAGACGAAGTGCTGAAAATGGCGGGCCGGCTTCCTGACGGTTCCGTGACAGTGGTGGAAATCGCCGCCCCCGGGTCGGGCGCCGCCAATCCCGGCTTCGATGTCACCCCGGCGCGGCTGGTCACCGGCTTCATCACCGAACGCGGCACTTGCGCCGCCACCCCCGAAGGCTTACGGAGCCTTTTTCCCAAATAGGGTTTGCCTATGCAGTCCAAATGGTCCGACGCCGAAGCGCAGGATTTTGTCTCCCGTTACGCCCCCAAGGGTGTGAATGCAGATCTTGCGGTGCGCACCTATACCACGCGTCTTTTGGGCGGCGATCCCAAGCTGGTATTGCATGGCGGCGGCAACACCTCGGTCAAAACCACGGTGAAGGACATGCTGGGCGAGGATGTGGAAGTGATCTGCATCAAGGGCTCGGGCTGGGACATGGGCAATATCGAGCCCGCCGGACTGCCGGCGGTGAAGCTGGAGCCGCTGCGCAAGCTGCGGGCGCTGGACAAGCTCTCCGATGAAGACATGGTGAACTATCAGCGCATCAACCTGCTGGATTCCACTTCGCCCAACCCGTCTGTCGAGACGCTGTTGCATGCCTTCCTGCCGCACAAATTCATCGACCATGTCCATTCCACCGCCGTGCTGGCGCTGGTGGACCAGCCCGACGGCGAAGCGATGGCGCGCGAGGTCTATGGCGACAAGGTCGCTTATGTGCCCTACACCATTCCCGGTTTCGCCCTGGCCAAATCGGTGGCCGATGTGTTCGACAAGAATCCCAAGGTGGAAGGCCTGGTGCTGCTCCAGCACGGCATCTTCACCGTGGGCGACACGGCCAAGCAGGCCTATGACCGCATGATCCACTTCGTCACCCTGGCCGAGGAACGGCTGGGCCGGCAGAGGAAGCAGCGCGCCGCCGCCAAACTGCCGGGCAACATCGCATCGCTGCCGGAGATTGCGCCCATCCTGCGCGGCGCGGTGGCCATCAACAGGAATGCCAGCGCCGGCACTGCCAAGCGCCAGATCCTGAATTTCCGCTCCAACCCCGCGATCCTGGCCTATGTGAACGGCGCCGATGTCGCGCGCTACAGCCAGCAGGGCGTGGTGACGCCAGATCATACCATCCGCACCAAGAACTGGCCGCTGCTGGTCAGCGCGCCGGAAGCCGGCAAGCTGGACGACTGGAAGAAAGAAGTTCAGGCGGCGGTGGACGCCTATATCGCGCACTATCACGCGTATTTCGCGGCCAACAACGAAAAGAGCCCGCAGAAAAAGACCGAGCTCGATCCCTTGCCGCGGGTGATCCTGGTGCCGGGTATCGGCCTGTTCGGCATTGGGGCGTCGGCCAAGGATGCGGCCATCGCCGCCGACATCGCCGAGAACACGGTGGAAGTGATCACCGATGCCGAGGCCATCGGCGAGTTCAAGCCGATCGGCGAATTCGACATGTTTGAAGTGGAATATTGGTCGTTGGAACAGGCCAAGCTGGGCAAGTCGAATGAAAAGGCGCTGGCCCGCCAGGTGGCCGTGATCACCGGCGGCGGCTCCGGCATCGGGGCTGCGACGGCGCGTGCCATGGCGAAAGAGGGCGCGGAAGTTGCCGTGCTCGACCGCGACCTGGAAGCGGCGAAAGCCGCGGCCAAGAAGATCGGCGGCAAGGCGCTGGCGGTGGAATGCGACGTCACCGACCCGCAAAGCGTGCGCAAGGCGTTCGATGCGGTGGTATCGGCCTTCGGGGGCGTGGACATTGTGGTGTCCAATGCCGGCGCGGCCTGGCAAGGCACCATCGGCCATGTCGATGACGAGACCTTGCGCAAGTCGTTTGAGTTGAACTTCTGGGCCCACCAGGCGGTGGCGCAGCAGGCCACCCGTATCATGCAGGCGCAGGGCACTTATGGCTGCCTGCTGTTCAACACCTCCAAGCAGGCGGTCAATCCGGGCAAGGATTTCGGGCCCTATGGCCTGCCCAAGGCGGCAACCCTGTTCCTGGTCAAGCAATATGCCCTGGATCATGGCAAGGACGGCATCCGCTCCAATGCGGTCAATGCCGACCGCATCCGCACCGGGCTCTTGACCGACGATATGGTGGCGGCACGCTCCAAGGCGCGCGGGCTTTCCGAGGCCGACTATATGGCCGGCAACCTGCTCAAGCGGGAAGTGACGGCGGAAGACGTGGCCGATGCCTTCGTCTATCTCGCCACCGCGTCCAAGACCACCGCGGCGGTGATTACCGTGGACGGCGGCAATATTGAGGCCAGCCTACGCTAATAACGATGGCGCGCGTCTTTTGCGCTCTGGGTTCGTCGCGCGTGCTCACGTACTTTTCGTACGCTCCGCGCGACGCTCCTGCCCAGATCGCAAAATCCATCGCGCCGCAAACCAGCTTGCGTTAAGCCGCTGCTGCGATAGGCTCTCCCTAAGGCCGCAAAGACGGGCCAACAGGGGAGGGCATATGCGTCTGCATCATGCTGTTTTTGCTATGCTGGCCTTTACCGCCAATGCGGGGGCACAACCGGTGGCGATGCCGCCGCCGCATGATCCCAACGACTATCCCAATCCCTATCACATCGAGGAAGGCTGGGCGAAGCTGGGCCGGCCCTTTGGCGGCGTTTCTGCCGTGGACATGGACCGCGATGGCAAAAGCGTTTGGGTGTTCGAGCGCTGCGGCAAGTCCGATGACGGCTGCGCCAAGGACAAAACACTCGATCCGGTGCTGAAATTCGATACTTCGGGCAAGCTGGTGAAAAGCTGGGGCAAGGGCGACTTTCTATACCCGCATGGCATCTTTGTCGGCCGCGACAATCATGTCTGGCTGGTGGAGGGCGTGTCCCAAAGCGGCGTGGTGGCCAATGTGATCCGCGAATTCACCCAGGACGGCAAGCTGCTGCGCACCATGGGCAAAAGCGGCACCACCGGCTATGCGACCGACCGTTTCGATGGTGTCTCCGACGTCTTGGTGGCGCCGGACGGCAGCATCTTCGTCGCCGACGGCCATAGCAACAAGACCAACAACCGCATCCTGAAATACGACCGCAAGGGCAATTTCCTGCACGCCTGGGGCAAATTGGGTTCCGGACCCGGCGAGTTCAATGCGCCCCATGGCCTGGCGATGGACGCGCAAGGCCGGCTCTATGTCGCCGACCGCTCCAACAGCCGCATCCAGATCTTCGACCAGGAGGGAAAATTCCTGGCCGAGTGGCGACAGTTCGGCCGGCCCAGCGGCATCTTCATCAAGGGCGACATGATCTATGTCGCGGATTCGCTCTCCAGCGCGCAGAACAATCCCGGCTTCAAGAACGGCATCCGCTGGGGCCATATCAGCGACGGCAGGGTGATCGGTTTCATCCCCTGGGGCGAATACAACGCCATCGAGGCCGTGGCGGTGGACGATGCGGGCAACATCTATGCCGGCTTCACCAATGTGCCGAATTTCCGCAAGTTCACGAAGAACTAAGCGGATCACTGCGTCCAGCGATGACCACGCGCGGTAATGCGGTCAAAGTTCCGCTTCAACTGGCGCATTTGATGTCGCCCGCCCCGGACCTCCAGCGCGTTCTCAAGGATTCGCAGCTGAATGCTTGCGCCCGGCCATCGCCTCCAGATAGGCATTTCCGGCAACCACATATTGGGGTCATCATCTTCTTGTCGATAGCTGCAGGCCGCCGCCCATTGCCGCGTGAAGTCGGCCCAGGGCTCTGGTCTCGGCGTGCGCACTACCACTTGGCAAGGGATGCCACCCCAGATCGAAGGCAGCATGCCGACAAAAGCGCCGGCAGCTGTAAAAGGCAAAGCTGCGCGGCGTATGAAGAGGGCAAATATGCCCATGCCGATTGAATAGATGGCCAGGATCATCACAATCTGAGCCAGCGACAGGAACGGGAAAAAGGGTTTGCCAGCCGCATAGTCGAGCGTGACGGGACCGGCTGTGCCAATCAGTCCGGTCGGAAGCGGTCGACGCTCGTTCATATGTTGAACCGGAAATGCTTCGGATCGCCATCGTGGCGATCTGGTTTTAGCTTCCCTTCCCTGTCATGCCTGCTTTCGCGGGAATGACAAATGACTAATTGTTAAACCTAAAATGCATCACGTCGCCGTCGGCGACGACATAGTCCTTGCCTTCCAGTCGGAATTTGCCGGCATCGCGCGCGCCGGCTTCGCCATTGCCCGTCACATAGTCGGGATAGGCGATAGTCTCGGCGCGGATGAAACCCTGCTCAAAATCGGTATGGATCACGCCGGCGGCCTGCGGCGCCCTTGAACCTTTGGTCACCGTCCAGGCGCGGGCTTCCTTCGGCCCCACGGTGAAGAAGGTCAGCAGGCCCAACAGGTCGTAACCCGCGCGGATCAAACGATTGAGGCCGGGCTCCTCCAGCCCCAATGAGCCCAGAAAATCGGGGCGATCTTCCGCCGGCATCTGCGCGATCTCTTCCTCGATCTTGGCCGAGATCACCACGCTCTTGGCGCCCTGCTTTTTCGCCATCTCTTCCGCCTTGGCGGAAATCGCATTGCCGGTGGCGGCGCTGGCTTCCTCGACATTCAGCACATACAGCACAGGCTTGGCGGTCATCATGCCCATCTGGGAATAGGGCCCGCGTTCTTCCGGCGTCAGCTCCGCCAACCGCGCCGGCTTGCCTTCGCGCAGCAGGGTGATGGCCTTCATCATCAAGGCCAGCGCTTCCTTGGCTTCCTTCTCGCCGCCCTTGGCTTTCTTCTCCAGTGGGGTCAGGCGCTTTTCCAGACTGTCCAGGTCCGCCAGCATCAATTCGGTCTCCACCGTTTCGGCGTCGGAAATCGGATCGATCTTGCCCTCGACATGGGTGATGTCGTCATCCTCGAAACAGCGCAGCACATGCACCACCGCATCGACTTCGCGGATATTGGCCAGGAACTGGTTGCCCAGCCCTTCGCCCTTCGACGCGCCGCGCACCAGGCCCGCAATGTCGACAAAGGTGATGCGGGTGGGAATGATCTCGGCCGATCCGGCGATTTTCGCCAGGGTCTCCAGCCGGGGATCGGGCACCGCCACGTCGCCGACATTGGGCTCGATGGTGCAGAAGGGATAATTGGCCGCCTGCGCTGCCGCCGTCTGGGTGAGGGCATTGAACAGGGTGGACTTGCCGACATTGGGCAGGCCCACGATTCCACATTTGAAACCCATTACTCTTCTTTCTTTTTCGGTGTTGGCGGCGGCTTGAGCAGCAGCGCCACTTTGCTCATGAACCCGGCATCGTCGTCTTTGGCCAGAAGCGGCGCTGCTTCGACCATCGCCATCACCAGCGGCTTCAGCCAGGCGATATCGTCCTTGCTGAAATTCTGCAGCACATGGCCGCTGACCTGGTGCTTCTCGCCGGGATGGCCGATGCCCAGCCGCACCCGGCGGTAATCCGGCCCCAATGCGGCGGTGATGGAGCGCAGCCCGTTCTGGCCGGCATCGCCGCCGCCGGTCTTCGCTTTCAGCTTGCCGGCGGCCAAGTCGATCTCGTCATGAATGACGATCAATGCATCCAGCGGCAGCTTGAAGAAGCGCAATGCCGGGCCGATGCTGTCGCCCGACAGGTTCATGAAGGTCTGGGGCTTCAACAGCCAGGTCTTGCGCCCGCCCAAGGTGCCTTCCGACAAAAGCCCCTCGAACTTGGCTTTCCAGGGAGCGAATTTGTAATGGGCGTGCAACTCGTCCACGACGATGAAGCCGGCATTGTGCCGGTTCTTGGCGTACTGAGAACCTGGATTTCCCAAGCCGGCGATTAGAAGGGGAGTGTCTGCCACGTCTGGACTGTCCCCCGGCGTTCATACGCTGTCGCTATGAACCGCTCGTAGCTCATGGACTTTTGTCCGTCCATAGCGCCAGCGTATGGACGCTCCTCGCTCCTTGCCGGAAGGCCAAAATGCCCAGCCCGGATGCGTTTTACTTCTTGGCCGGAGCCGCAGCCGGCTTGGCGCCGGCGGCAGGCGCGGCACCAGCGGCAGGCGCGGCAGCACCGGCAGCCGGAGCGGCACCTTCGACAGGCGCGGCTTCCACAACAGGCGCGGCAGCGGCAGCGGCCGCGGCGCGCTGCTCTTCGATCACGCTGGTGGGCGCCACGATGGAGCAGACGGTGAAGTCACGGCCGTGGATGATGGGCTTGACGCCTTCGGGCAAGGTCAGGGCGCTGATATGGATGGTTTCGTTGATGTCCAGGCCGGCGACATCGACTTCGATGGTGTTGGGAATCTTGTCGGCCGGGCAGACCAGGCCGATGGAGTGGCGCACGATGTTGAGCACGCCGCCCTTCTTGAGGCCGGGCGAGGATTCCTGGCCGTTGAAATGCACGGGAATCTCCAACCGCACGGTGGCGCCTTCGGCCAGGCGCATGAAGTCCACATGCACCGGGCGGTCGCTGACCGGATCGAGCTGCACTTCGCGCGGGATCACGCGGGTCTTGGAACCGCCCACATCCAGCATGAACAGGGTGGTGAGGAAATGACCCGCCTCGACATGGCGCTCGAGCGTGCGGCTGTCGACCGCCACATTCTCAGGCTTGCCGCTGCCGCCATAGATCACGGCAGGGATCAGACCCTTCTGGCGTGCCTGGAAGGCCGGGCCCTTGCCGGTGCCGCCGCGCACTTCTGCCTTAAGTTCTTGAACTTGCGCCATTTTCCTGATCCTTCACGACCGGGCAAGGCCGCCAGGCCCCCGGAAAGGCGAGGCTTGTAGCCGAAGGTTGGCGACGACGCAACCTGCCACTTTCCCGCATAAAAACCCGTGTTAGCCTGCCCAAAACAGGGAGGGACGGCATGCACAACCCCATTATCGCGATCCTGGCGGCCGGGGTCGCCGGCTGGATCTTTGGCGCCATCTGGTACGGCCTTTTGAGCAAGCCCTACCAGCGGGCGTTGGGCCTGGACCCTGACGACTGCAAGGACAAGAAGATGCCCATGGCGCCCATGGTGGCGTCGTTCCTGGTGGCGCTGGTGATGTCCGCGGTGCTGTACCAGCTTCTGACCAACCTGGGTGTGATCGGCCTGTTGCCGGCCGCTGTCGCCGGCTTCACCATCGGCGCCGGATTTCTGCTGACCGCGACCCTGGTCAACAACATGTTCCAGCAGAAAAGCTTTGCCCTCACCGTGATCGATGGCGGCCACTGGGTGCTGGCGGTGGTGGTCGAAGCGGTGGTGATCGCGCTTCTGGCTTAAATTTTTTTACCCCCATCCGTCACAGCTCAGGTCGGCTCCGCCGACACTTCGCTGTGACACCTTCCCCCTTCCTGGCGTTGCGCGCCGAAGGGGGAAGGAAGCTGGTGGATGCTGCGGGTCGCTCGGCGGAATGCCTCGCTCGAGATCACCAAATGATCAAATAGCCGCGATGCCTTCGGTCGCCAGCACCTTCTGCACGGCGGCACGCTCCTGCATGCGGGTGCGGTGGGCGCGGGTCAGCGGCATGGCGTCTGAACCGCCGGCGCCGTCCCGCTCCAGCCAGCGGGCGAAAACATAAAGATAGGGATCGGCAACGGTGTATTGCGCACCGCAGACCCAGGGCCGCCCGTCGCCCAACCGGTCCTCGATCAGCTTCCACTGCTCCTTTAGCGACGACGGCACCTTGGCCTTCATCTCCGCCATGGCGCTTTCGCTGTCGGCATAGCGGTAGCTGCGAAAGAGATGGGCGAAGGTCACATGGATGGTGGTGGCCAGATACAGGTTGAAACTCTGCATCTCGCTGAACGCAAAGAAATCACCGTCCGGTTTCAGGTGGGCTTGCGGATAGGTCTGCGCCACCCAACCCAGGATGACGACATTTTCCGTCAAGGTGCCGCGCGGCGTGACCAAGGCCGGCACTCGGCCCTTGGGGTTCACCGCCAGATATTCCGGCTTCTTCTGCTCACCCGCCTTCAGGTCCAGGCGCACCGCTTCAAATTCCGCATCTGCTTCGGCCAGCGCGATGTGCGAGGCCAGCGAGCAGGCATTGGGGGCGTAAAACAGCTTCAACATGGATGGGCTCAGGGAATGAAGGACACGGTGATAGAGCCTATTTCGTCGTCACCTCTTTGGCCACGGAACTCCTTGCCGCGGAGGGTATAGCCGGCCGTGACCCGGATATGCGGAAACAGCAAAGCCGCGCCCACATTGGCATCTCCGACCAATGTCTTCTTGGATACGCTGGGACCGCTGTGAAAGCTGTTGCCGTCCAGGAACAGGTTGCGCGCGACCGCGCGCACTTCACCGCCGCCATAGACATACCAGGCAAAGCTCTCGACATCCTGAAAGTCGGAACCTTGCTGGGCCGGTGCGATACGCGGCGGACCCCAATCGGCGTGCAGATTGTGGCCCAGGCGAAGCATGCCTCCCACACCGGCATAATCGTAGATATTGCCCATGGCGATATTGGCTTCCGGCAAGGCTTCCGCCTGCAAAAGGCCCTCGGCCAGCGGCACGCGCCAGATGCGCTGCTCGCTCAGCACCAATCCGGGTTCGTCGCGCAATTGCGCATGCCAGCCATTGATAGGAACCGCACTGGGAATGAACGCGGCATGCCAGGCTTTCTGCACATCGCTGCCCAGCGCGGCCGGTCCGACCATTCCGATGGTCGCCTCGATCTTGTCCAGCCTGTCGCCGCTGTCGCGGTAAAAGCGGGCGCCGCCGAACAGCCAGCCGGCATAAGGCCGGTCATTGGCCGGCGGGACAAAAGCGGTGAGATTTTCCGGCGTGAAGATCGCCTGGCCCAGGAAATAACCGCTGCGCCAGTTGGCGTCTTTCCCGCCCGGCAACATCAGATCCTGCGCCCAGGAAAGTGGCTGCGCTTTCGGCTCCGAGGTCCAGGAGAAATAGATGCCGTTGGTGTAATGCCGGTCGCCCGAGACCGTGACATAGGAGTCGTTTTCGCTCGCCAGATTGAAGGTTCCTGCGGCACGGGCGCTTCCGGGCGCGAGTAAAAGTGCGCAGAGAAGCAGCCGGCGCATTCAGTCAAACAGGCTGGAGACGGAAGCCTCGTTGTTGATCCGCCGCATCGCCTCGCCCAACAGTGGCGCGATGGTGATGGTGCGCAGATTTTTGCAATTGCGCATCTCCGGCGTGGCTTCGATGGAATCGGTCACCACCATGGATTTGAGGCTGGAGTTCTGGATGCGCTCCACCGCCTTGCCGGACAGCACGCCATGGGTGGCATAAGCATAAACCTCGGTGGCGCCGTTCTTCAGCAACGCATCGGCGGCGTTGGACAAGGTGCCGCCGGAATCCACGATATCGTCGATCAGGATGCAGACGCGGCCCTCGACGTCGCCGATGATGTTCATCACTTCCGAGACGCCGGCGCGCTCGCGGCGCTTGTCGACAATGGCGAGGTCGGTATTCAGCCGGCTGGCCAGGGCGCGCGCCCTCACCACGCCGCCCACGTCGGGCGATACCACCATCGGCTCCTTGCCCTTCAAATTGTCGGCAATGTCCTTCACGATCACCGGCATGGCGAAAAGATTGTCGGTAGGGATGTCGAAAAAGCCCTGGATCTGGCCGGCATGCAGGTCGACCGTCAGCACGCGGTTGGCGCCGGCCTCGGTGATCAGATTGGCCACCAGCTTGGCGGAAATGGGTGTGCGCGGGCCGACTTTGCGGTCCTGGCGGGCATAGCCGAAATAGGGGATTACGGCGGTGATGCGGCGCGCGCTGGCCCGGCGCAGCGCATCGATCATGATCAGCAATTCCATCAGATTGTCGTTGGCGGGCGCGCTGGTGGACTGGATCAGGAACATGTCCTCGCCGCGGACATTCTCATGCACCTCGACGAAGATTTCGTCGTCGGAGAAACGGCGCACATCGGCCTTGACGGGCGTCAGCCCCAAATAGGCGCTGATGTCGGCAACCAGTGTTTTGTTGGAATTGCCGGTGATGAGGCGCATGCCCCGCGATCCGTTCAGATCCGTCATCGCACGCCCTCGACCCCGTGAAACTTTGATGACGGGCTTTTACCGGCTGGGCCTCTCCGCCGCAACGGCGATGAACGGCTTTGCACAGAGCAACTTGTCGCTGCCCATCACCCGGTCAGCACAATGGCGGAAATCTGGCGTCCATAGTCGGATTCCCGCGCATGGGTTGTGCGGCGGAAGCTGAAAAAGCCGTTTTCCGGCGGATAAGTGCAGACCCCAAGACTTACCACCGAGCCTGTCCCGGCCTGGGTCAGCCGGTGCGCCGCATAACCGGGCAGGTCGAAACGGTAGTGACCTTCCTTGCCGGATGGCACGAAGAAACGGCGGTGCTTGAGGCCCAGCTCCAGGAAACGGTCGCGGAAATCCCAGCCCACCTCATAATTGCTCTGGGAGATGCAAGGACCGATCACGGCATGGATGCGGTCGCGCAAGGCGCCCAGCTTCTCCATGGCATCCAGCGTGGCTTCCAGCACGCCGTGCCCATCCTTTCCCAATGCGCCCTTCCAGCCGGCATGGGCAGCGCCGATCACCCTGGCCTTGGGATCGGCCAGCAACACCGGGGCGCAGTCGGCGGTGAGAATGCCCAATGCCAGGCCCGGCGTGGCGGTGACCATGGCATCGCCTTCAAGTCTTGCCGCGCCTTCGCGCGGCGGGGAGGGCGCTCCCCAAGCCGGCAGCGTGTGCACGATGGCGCTGTGAATCTGGGACAGGCTGACAAGCCGGGCATCTTGCGGCATCAGCGCGGCTGCTACCTGCCGGCGGTTTTCCGCCACTGCCCTGGGATCGTCGCTGGAGCCCGGTCCGCAGTTCAGGGATTCATACAGGCCGATAGAGACCCCGCCTTCGCGGCCGAAAAATCCATGGGCAATGCCGGGCGCCTCCAGACTTTCGGCCGTCAATCTTTTCATGGCGGGAATCCCGCGACATCGCTGATGGCGGGCGGAACAAAGGCGATGGCCTTGAACAGCTTGCCCATCTGGTCATTGCCGATCAGCCGCTCGGTGGCGGACAAAAGACTATCGGCGCTGTCGGGATTGGATTTCATCAACTGGGCGGCGCGTTCGGTGATGCCGATATTGGCCAGGAATTGCCCTTGGGTCACGGGTCCACGGACAGTCGCGCCGCCACGCTGGCCCGCCTCCTTGAGTGCGGCAAAGTCCACATGGGCGGAGATATCGTTCTCGCCGGGCTCCGCCAAAGCGTCGGCAAAGCGATGCCCGCTCACCGCCTGCAAGGTTTCCGAAAAGCCGGCGGCTTCGGTATAGCCGTAATCGATGACCAAAGCCGCTCCGCCCCTGGCGGCGATGATGCGGGCGATGCTTTCGGCCAGCGCCGTGGCGGCGGGCGAGGTCTCATAGACACCGCCGTCCGGCGCGTTCTCGCGGCCGGCTGGAATGGCGGCCGGGGGCGCCGGCACCGGCGCCAAGGCGAAGACCAGTTCGTCGTTGAGGACCGTCACCATGCGCTCGCACCAGCCGCGTTCGGTTTTCACATATTGGCGCACCGGCAGGGCGTCGAAGAATTCATTCGCGACCAGGAAGAGGGGCCGGTCGCCCAGGCTGTCGTCGAATTGCGCCTGCCAGGACATGTCAGCACCCATTGTTCCATTATTCAGGCCGCGCAACTTGTCGCCTTGGATTTGTTGCAAAGCCGGGCTGGCTTCGATCAGCACAACCTCCAGATCTGCCAGGAACTCCGGTGCAACCTTTGCTGTGCGCAGAATGTCGGCCATCAGGGTACCGCGTCCCGGACCCAGCTCCACCAGCCGCGGATTTTTGGGACAGCCCTGGTCGGACCAGGCCTGCACCAGCCACAGCCCCACCATTTCGCCGAACATCTGGCTGATTTCCGGGGCAGTGGTGAAATCGCCCCCGGAGCCCAGTGGATCGCGGGTGGCATAATAGCCTTCTTGCGGATCCAGCAGGCTGATGGTCATGAACTGGGCCACCGACATCGGCCCCTGGGCCTCGATCAGGTCGGCGATACGCGCCCTAAGAGACATGAAACAGGCTCATGCTTGGATGGGTTTGCGATAGGCGATCCAGAACAGGATGCCCGCCGCCAGCCACACCGGTATCGACAGTGCCATGCCCATACTGATGGGCCCGATGAACTGGGTGTCGGGCTCGCGGAAGAATTCGCAGATGAAGCGGAAGGTGCCATAGCCCAGGAAGAACAGCGCCGAGATCAGGCCGGGCCGTTGATGGGCGCGGAACACCCGCAACGCGATCTGCAGCAGGACGAACAGGACTAGGCCTTCCAGCGCCGCCTCGTACAATTGGCTGGGATGTCGCGGCAGATCGCCGCCGCGGGGAAAGATCATCGCCCAGGGCACGGTGGTGACACGGCCCCACAATTCGCCGTTGATGAAATTGGCCAGACGGCCGAAGAACAGACCGATGGGGGCAAAGGCGCAGACCAGGTCCGCGATCGGCAGCATCTGGAGCTTGCGGCGGCGGCAGAACAGCCACACCGCGATCACCACCCCCAAAAGTCCCCCATGGAAGGACATGCCGCCGTCCCAGGCGGCGATGATGCGGACAGGATCGGTTAGGAAGTCCATCGGCAGGCCGTCGCAGAATTGCGCATAGTCCGGCGTGACGCTGCACAGGATGGTGCCGTAGATCAGAACCCAGCCCAGGCGCCCGCCCAGGATGACACCCAAGGTGGCCCACACCACCAGGTCGCCGATGTCATCTTCTGTGGCCGGCGGGCGGCCGTTAAAGGGGGAATTGGCCCAGAGGCTCTTCTGCCGGATCACGCGCGCTATGCCCCACCAGGCCAGCACAATCCCCGCGATATAGGCCAGTGCGTACCAGCGGATTGCGAAGGGGCCGCCCAGGTTCAACAGGACCGGATTGATGTGCGGATAGGGAAGCAATGCAGGGGCCATGGGGGCTGAGAGGTGCTTGCTTCGCGGCTTGTGTCAAGGGAAGACCACCGTCATATAGAGGCAAAGCGGAGGCCCCAATGGCGCAGACCGACAACCCTTTCCTGGACGGCGTGGCGAAGGCTTTCACCGACGCGGCCGGCATGGCCCAGAGCGTGCGGGCCGAGATCGATACATTTGTGCGCCAGCGGCTGGAACGGCTGGTGGCGGACATGGATTTCGTGCCGCGCGAGGAATTCGAGGCAGTCAAGGCGATGGCGGCCAAAGCCCGCGCCGAGAATGAGGCCCTGGCCGCGCGACTCCAAAAATTGGAAGACAGGGCCGCTTTGGAATCCAAATCAGGCACTTAGCGCCCGCCCCGAGCGCCATTCGCAGAGTCATCAACAGGGCCGGCGGCGACTTTTTCCTGTGAATTCCTTGTCCGTCCCAAAGCTGTGGAATCTTTTCCGTGGGCGGGGATGACGAGTCCCAGACTCTTGTTTTCTCAAAATCTTGTGCCAGTTTGGACTTCGACTGCTTCGTTTTGTGGCTGGAAGCGCTTGGAGTTGCTGCGATGACCATAACCCACCTGGACGACGAGCCGCTGGATACCCTCCATCCCCTGGACCTTCTGGAGAGGGCGGTGGAGGCGAATGGCTGGGCTTTCGAGCGGGCCGGGCGGGACGAGCTCAACCTGTCGGTGGCGGGCAAGTGGAGCGACCATCACTTCAACTTCTCATGGCGGGAGGACCTGCAGTCGCTGCATCTGTCCAGCGCCTTCGACATGCGGATCAGCGAAGGGGTGCGGCGGCAGAATGTCGCCGACCTCCTGATGCATGTGAACGCCAAGTTGTGGATTGGCCATTTCGACCTCTGGCCCCAGGACGGCACCATCATCTTCCGGCATGCGATGATTTTCCCGGACGCCGAAGCCAGCGCCGCCCAGTGCGAGGCGCTGTTGAATCTGGCCCTAGAAGCCTGCGAGCACTATTACCCGGCTTTCCAGTTCGTGCTGTGGGGCGGCAAGACCGCGGAAGACGCGATCGCGGCGGCGGTGCTGGAGTGCGCCGGCCAGGCGTGACGCGGTGACGATCCTCCTTGTCGGTGCGGGACGAATGGGGTCGGCCCTGTTGAAGGGCTGGCTGGCGCGCGGCGCCAAATCCATTGCCGTGATCGAGCCCAAGCCTTCGGCGGAACTGCGCAAGCTGGCGAAGGCGAAGAAGATCGCCCTGTTCTCCGCACCCTCCCAGGTCAAGCAAAAACCCTCCGCCTGTGTGGTGGCGATCAAGCCGCAGGTGCTGAAAGGCGAAGCGGCGACATTGGCTGGATTCGCAGGCAATGGCGCCTTGATGATCTCCATTGCCGCCGGCACTTCTGTGGCGGCGCTGGCCCAGGCCTGGGGGACGAAGGCCCGCATCATCCGCGCCATGCCCAACACGCCCGGCGCCATCGGGCATGGCATCACGGGACTTTATGCCGCCAAAGGCGTGACGGCGGCGGACAAGAAGCGGGCGGTATCCCTGTTGTCGGCGCTGGGCGAGACCGTCTGGGTCTCCAAGGAAGAGCTGATCGACAGTGTTACGGCGGTATCCGGCTCCGGTCCCGCCTATCTGTTCCTGATGGCGGAAGTCCTGACCGAAGCCGGGGTCGCGGAAGGCCTGCCGCGGGCCCAGGCGGAGAAATTCGCCCGCGCCACCGTCTCGGGCGCTGGTGCGCTGCTGGCGGCGGACAAGGCACCGGCTTCAGCCCTGCGCGAGGCCGTCACCAGTCCCGGCGGCACAACCGCAGCCGCGCTGTATGTCCTGATGGCGGAACTGCCCGATCTGATCAAGCGCGCGGTGCATGCAGCGCGGAAGCGGGCGGAAGAGCTGGGTGCGTAGCACCCGCGGGTGAGGGGGTTAACTCACACCGGCAATCGCACGGTCGCCTTCAATCCGCCCATCGCGCTCTGGTCCAGCACAATGTCCCCACCATGCGAACGGGCGATGTCACGGGCGATGGAAAGCCCCAGGCCCGAACCGCCGCTTTGCAGATTGCGACCCTCATCCAGCCGGTGGAAGGGGCGAAAGGCTTCCTCCCGCCGCGGTTGGGGGATGCCCGGACCATCATCCTCGACCGCGATTTCCACCAGCCGTTCGTCCCGCGTCAGGCTCACCGCGATCTTGCGGCCATGCTTGAGGGCGTTGTCGAGCAGGTTGGCCAGGACGCGGCGAAGCCCGGCGCGCCGCACGCTCACAAGGACGGAATCGGGAACCGTCATGGCGATCGGCGTTCCAGGCCGCGCCCGTTCGGCGGCGGCGACCGTATCGCGCACCAGTTCGCCCAGGTTGGTGAGCGCGGTGTCCTCGCCGCCTTCGCCGCGGGCAAAGGCGAGATATTCGTCGAGCATATGCTCCATCTCCGCCACGTCATGGCGCATCGAGCCGATCTCGGCATCATCGTCGGGCATCATCGCCAAGGCCAGTTTCAGCCGCGTCAGTGGCGTCTTGAGGTCATGGCTGACCCCCGCCAGCATCTCCGTGCGCTGGGTGACGTGCCGTTCGATGCGCTCGCGCATGGTGATGAAGGCCTGGGCGGCGCGGCGGACTTCCGTGGCGCCATAGGGCTTGAAGTCGGGCACCGCGCGGCCCTTGCCGAAACTGTCGGCGGCGCGCGCCAGCCGCTCTATGGGCCGGACCTGGTTGCGCAGGAAGATGATGGCGATGGTCATCAGAAGGAGCGAGGAACCCACCATCCAGAGGATGAAGATGTCGGGTTTGGAAACGGTGACACGGTCGCGCGGCACCAAGACCGCCAGCACCCCATCATGCACATCCACCTTGATCTCGAACTCATCGCCTATCCGTGCGGTGCGGAAATCGCGATCGGCACCGATGCGCTGCTCGAGAATGTCGTCGAGTGCCACGTCAATGGTGCTGGTCAATTGGCCGTGGAACGGCGCCAGATTCTGCCCCGGCAGGAAGCGGATGCGATAGTCCAGCTGCCGCGCCGCCAGCGCCCGCAATCTTTCGCGCTGGGGACCCTGGTGATTGTCTTCCAGCGCCACCAGCATCGCCATGTCGGCGGCCACATCGCGCGCCAGGCGTCTGGTCGTGGTGTCGAGATCGCGCTCGAAAAAGACATAGGCGATGATCGCCTGCAACAGAACAATGGGCGCGACGATGATGATCAGCGAGCGGCCGAAAAGCCCGCGCGGCAGGAAGCTTTTGAGGGACAGCCCCTCACCCACGATCGGGGACGAGCATATAGCCCACGCCGCGAACCGTCTGCAGATACAGCGGCAGCTTGGGGTCTTCCTCGATCTTGCGGCGCAGGCGGGTCACCTGCACGTCAATGGAGCGTTCCAGCGCCACATTCAGCCGCTTGCACAATTCTGTGCGGCTGAAGGGGCGTCCGGCATGGGTAGCGAAGAGTTGCAGCAACGCGGCTTCCGCGCCGGTCAGCTTGATTGGGCGGCCGGCACGGCTGAGCCGCGAGGTGGCGGGATCGAATACCGCATCGCCCATCCGCACGGGCCCGGCAGCAGGAAGTTCCGCCGGCGCGGCGCGGCGCAGCAGCGAATTGACCCTGAGCAGCAATTCGCGCGGCTCGAACGGCTTGGGCAGATAATCATCGGCCCCCTGTTCCAGCCCGGCGATGCGGTCGGCAGGATCGCCCCGCGCCGTCAGCATCAGGATGGGTACGGAGGAATCCTGGCGCACGCTGCGAGTGAGATCCAGACCCGATTCCCCCGGCATCATCACGTCCAGGATCAGCAGGTCGAATTCCATGCTCTTCATGAGGGCACGCGCTTCCGGGGCGCCTGGGGCCGCGGTCACGCGATAACCATTGGAGGACAGATAGCGCTGCAACAGGGCGCGCAGCCGCTCGTCATCGTCCACCACCAGCAGGTGCGGCTCGTCAGGACCAGGCAAACTCATGGCTGCCATGCCTTGGGAAGGGGCGAAAATGCCCTTGCGACCCTTGCGGTTTTCGCGTCGGCCATGCTGCAATACATGGTAGAAAAATTAGGCCCTCCCAGCAAAGGGGGCAAGCCCGGCAGGACTGAACCTAGGACATAATGCGATGGCAGACGTGATCCCTTTCGACCAGCGCGACGGCTCGCTTTGGTATGACGGCAAACTGGTGCCCTGGAAGGACGCAAAGACCCATGTGCTGACCCATGGGCTGCATTACGGCTCCTGTGTGTTCGAAGGACAGCGGATTTACGGCGGCAAGATCTACAAGCTGAAGGAACATACCGCCCGGCTGTTTTTCTCCGCGGAAACCCTGGGAATGAAGATTCCCTTCACCCAGGACCAGATCAACCAGGCCTGTATCGATGCCGCTGCGGTGCAGAACATCAAGGATGGCTACCTGCGCCCGGTGGCGTTCCGCGGCAGCGAGATGATGGCGGTGTCGGCGCAGAACACCACCATTCATGTCGCCATCGCCTGCTGGCCCTGGCCCTCCTATTTCAGCCCGGCGGAAAAGCTCAAGGGCATCCGGCTGGACATTTCGCGCTGGAAGCGGCCCTCGGCGGAGACCGAGCCGGTGCATGCCAAGGCGGCCGGCCTCTACATGATCTGCACCATCTCCAAGCATGAAGCGGAAGCCAAGGGCTACGCCGACGCACTGATGTTCGACTATCGCGGCTATGTCGCGGAGGCCACCGGCGCCAACGTGTTCTTTGTGCAGGATGGCGTGCTGCATACGCCGGTCCCGGACTGCTTCCTCAACGGCCTGACCCGCCAGTCGGTGATCGCCATCGCCAAGGCGCGCGGCATCAAGGTGGTGGAGCGTCACATTCAGCCGGAAGAGATGACCGGTTTCACAGAATGCTTCCTCACCGGTTCGGCGGCGGAAGTCACGCCGGTGTCGGAGATCGGGTCTTACCGGTTCAAGCCCGGTGCGCTGACGGAAACCCTGATGAATGCTTATGCGGACGAGGTCCGCGGCGTAGCGACGGTCTCGGCTTAGGCCAGTCTTCACACCTCAGCCGGCAAAAGCGCCACTGGAGCTTTTGCTTCTCGGTCTCGGTGCTCGGCGTTCGGCTGGCTTGGCCGCCAACCTCACGGACTCGTCCAAACGATCAGAATCGCGCCCGTCAGCAGCAGGGTGATGCCCGCGACTTCGCGCCAGCTGGTCTTCTGGCGGAAATGGAAATGGGTCACGGCTTGCGCGAACAGCACTTCCACCAGCGCCAGGGTGCGCACACTGGCCGCAGTCGCGAGCGCAAAGGCCAGGAACCAGCATTGCGATGCTGCCGCGCCGCTGAAACCCGCCAGCAAGGACGGCCGCCATAAGCGGGCAATGGCCTTGAGGGTCTCGCGCTCGAACAGAACCAGCCAGACCAGCAACAGAAGGGTTTGCACGGTCAGGCCGGTCGCCAGGGAGAAAGTCGCACCCAATACAAAGCTTGCTTCATGCAGCGATAGGATTGCGCCGCGATAGCCGATGGCCGAGGCTGCGAACAGCGCAGCGGAAGACAGGCCGAGCAGCGCGGGCTTCAGACCGCCCGTCAGCGCTTCCGGCTTTACCGAGATCAGCGCCACGCCCGCCATCGCCACCAGAATGGCGCAGGCCATGGGCCCTGTGAGCGGATCGCCAAGGAACAAAAGCCCCATCAGCGCCACCAGCACAGGTTCGGTCTTGAGATAAGCGATCGTGACCACAAAGGAGCGCTGCTCCATGGTCAGCAGCATCAGGGCGGTGCCGCCGATCTGAGTCAGCGCGCCCACCAGGGTCCAGAACACAAAGCCGCGGTTGATCGCGGGCAGCGTGGCGCCGGTCCAGGTCAGCACCGCAGCCAGGAAAAGCATCGCGAATGGAAAGCCGAACAGGAAGCGCACCAGGGTGGCGCCCAGCGCGCCCAGTCGGGGCGTCAATTCGCGCTGCATTGCATTGCGCGCAGTCTGGCCGGCTGCGCCGAGTAACGTGAAGAAAACCCAGTTCATAATTTCAACTCGCGCCGTTTGCCTAGTGGTGTCCCGGCCTCGCGGCGCGTTTGGACGCGCCGCTGCGGCGTTCGTCGCTCGAATTGGTCCACTGGACCAATTCGTTTGCCTTTGGCAAACCGCTCCTCACCCCAGCAGCGTGAACAAGACCCAGTTCATGTGGGATTACATCGTCTCGCGCAATTGCGCCTGTGCTTCACGCCTGTCCGGACTCGGTCCGGGACGCAGATGCGCCATGCCGCTGCGGAAATATATCACGCCAGTATAGACAGTCAGCGCGGCAGCGACCCACAGCAGGAAGTGGGCGATCACGATATAGGAATAGGTTGCGCCCGGCAGATCCAGTGCATACTGGCCTATCAGCGGCGTTAAGATCATGGCGCCTATGGCGATCATCTGCACCGCGGTCTTGAACTTGGCGACGGTGGTTACCGGCACGCTGACCCGGGTCCCCGCCAGGAACTCGCGCAGTCCCGACACCAAGATCTCGCGCGACAGGATAATGAGCGCAGGAATAAGTCTAAGAAGGCTGAAGACGCTCTCATCGGTACCTGGAACGTCTTTGCGAAATTTACCTTCCGCAACCAGCATCATCAGTGCCACCGCCACCAGCACCTTGTCGGCGATGGGATCCAGCATGCGGCCGAAGTCCGAACCCGCTTTCAGCTTGCGGGCCGCAAAACCGTCCAGCCAGTCGCTGACACCAGCGATCACGAACACCGCAAAAGCCACCAGCCGGGCCGCATCGCCGGGAATGACAAAGGCGACCACAAAGACCGGCACCAGCAGGATGCGCAGGATGGTCAGGGCATTGGGCAGGGCAAACATGGGACCCAGTTTAGAAGCCCTCTACGATCAGGTCATCCTTTACTTTTGGCCACACAAGCCTTGGGATGACAAAGTTTTTGGGGATGTCGGGACGCGCGCCATTGGGCCGTCCTTGGGGAACCAAGAGATGGAGATGCCGAATGGGTGACCTGGTTCTTACCACCTATGATTGGGTTCCCCAGCCGCCGCGGGGCTATGTGCGCGACATTCGTGTACGTTGGGCACTGGAGGAGGCAGGGCTGCCCTATCGTGTCGAAAGTACCCCGTTCCGCGACCGGCAGCCTGCGCATTTCGCACACCAGCCCTTCGGCCAGGTGCCGTGGCTCACCGATGGCGATATCTCGATCTTCGAAAGCGGCACGATCCTGCTGCACCTTGGCGAATGCAGCAGCAGATTGATGCCGGCCGATCCCCGCGGCCGCAACAGCACCAAGGAATGGTTGTTCGCGGCGCTCAATTCGGTGGAGATGGCGAGCCTGCCCTGGTCCTTGTTCAAGTTCTCCGGCGATGCCGGCGAGACGTCAGCCTGGCAGCGTCACGACGCGTTTCTCACGATCAGGCTCAAGCGTATGGAGGCGGTGCTGGCAGGCGGCGAATGGCTGGCCGGGACTTTCTCCGTCGCCGACATCCTGATGGCGGATGTGCTGCGCCTAGTCGACCGTTTCGATGGGCTGGCAAGCTATCCCGCCTGCCGCGCCTATGTCGCGCGGGCCACAGCCCGCCCCGCGTTCGTGAAGGCCCATGCCGACCAGATGGCACATTTTGCCAGGGCGGATTGACGTTCAGCTGGGGTGAAAGAAATCGAAGATCTTCTTGGCCAAGGTCTCGCTGACGCCTGAGACTGAAGAAAGGTCCGCCAGGCTGGCGCCGGCCACGGCACGGGCCGAGCCGAAATGCTGCAACAAGGCGCGCTTCCGGTTCGCGCCCACACCGGCGATCTCGTCCAGCGGATTGGCGCCGATGGCGGCGCTGCGCTTCTTGCGATGGCCGCCGATGACAAAGCGGTGGGCCTCGTCCCGCAGCCGTTGCAGGTAATAGAGAACCGGGCTTTTCACATCCAGCCGGAAAGGCTCCTTGCCGGGTAGGTAGAAATGTTCCCGGCCCGCATCGCGATCGGGCCCCTTGGAGATGGAGGCCAGGGCGACGTCTTCCACCCCTAGATCGGCAAAGACCTGGCAGGCGATCGACAATTGCCCCGGACCGCCGTCGATCAAGACCAGGTCGGGACGCCTCCATCGCGCATTGTCTGCACCCAGTGACGCGTCCGCTTCCTCCTTCACCATGCGGGCAAAGCGGCGGGTCAGCACTTCGCGCATCATGGCGTAGTCGTCACCGGGCGCCAGTTCCTCGCTCTTGATGTTGAACTTGCGGTACTGGCTTTTCTCGAAGCCTTCCGGTCCTGCCACGATGAAGGCGCCCAGCGCGTGCGCCCCCTGGATGTGGGAATTGTCATAGACTTCGATGCGGCGCGGCGGCTGGTCCAGGCCGAAGACATCGGCCACGCCTTCCAGCAACTGGGTCTGGGCGCTGTTCTCCGCCAGCCGGCGGCCCAACTGCTCGCGGGCATTGGCCAGCGCGCGCTCCATGATCTCGCGCTTCTCGCCGCGCTGCGGCTTGGAGATTTCCACCCGGTGTTCGGCACGCAGGGCCAGCGCCTCCGCCAGCAGGTCGCAGCCGGGCAGGTCTTCCGATGTCAGTATCAGCCTGGGCGCGGTGCGCTCGTCATAGAACTGGCCGACAAAGCTCTCCAGGACTTCCGACAGCGGCAGGTCGCGGTCATGGCGTGGAAAATAGGGCCGGTTGCCCCAGTTCTGTCCGGCGCGGAAGAAGAACACTTGAATACAAGTCTGGCCGCCTTCGCTGTAAGCCGCAAACAGGTCGGCTTCCTCGAAAGTGGATGGATTGACCCCCTGCGAGGCCTGGATGTGGCTCATGGCCTTGATCCGGTCACGCAGCTTGGCGGCAGCCTCGAAATCGAGTGCCTCGGAGGCGCGGGCCATCTCGGCCTTGAGCTGATCCTGTACCACCTGGCTTTTGCCCTGCAGGAAATTCTCGGCCTCTTGCACCAGTTCCCGATAGCCGCTCGCATCGATGCGGTTTACGCAAGGCGCGCTGCAACGCTTGATCTGGAACAGCAGGCAGGGCCGGGTTCGCGAGTCGAACACCGAATCCGAGCAGGAGCGCAACAGGAAGGCGCGCTGCAGGGTGTTGAGGGTGCGGTTGACCGCGCCAGCGCTGGCGAAGGGCCCGAAATAGACGCCCTTGGTGGTCTTGGCGCCGCGATGCTTGAGAAGCTGGGGAAAGGGATGATCTTCCCGCAGCAGGATATTGGGAAAGCTTTTGTCGTCGCGGTAGCTGACATTGTAGCGGGGCTTCAGCCGCTTGATCAGGTTGGATTCCAGCAGCAGCGCTTCGGTTTCGCTGGCGGTGGTAACGAACAGCATCTCCGCCGTCTCCGCCACCATGCGGGTGAGGCGGTCGCTATGCACGCCGCCGCGGGCATAGGACGACACCCGCTTCTTCAGGCTTTTGGCCTTGCCGACATAGAGCACATCGCCCGCCGCATTCATCATGCGATAGACGCCGGGCGCGTCGGGTAGGGTCTTGAGATAGGCGGCGATGCGGTCGGCGCCTTTAAGTGGCGCTTCGGGGGAACTCATTGGGTCAATATACTGGAGCGCGATCTGATTATATAGAATCAGATCGCGCTCCAGATTCTTTAATTGTCGCGCAATTTTCGAGTGAAGTGCCGAAGCACTTCACCCGGTTGCGCTTCAGCGCGTGCGCTCGATCTCAATTCCCACGCTTTCCGCATGGGTGAGGGCGGCGAGTTTCTCAACCCTGACCCGCACGGTGCGCACCCGGGCATCCTCGAAACAGGCAGCCGCGATGCGTTCGGCCAGGGTCTCCGCCAGCCGGACATGGCCTTCGGCGATGATGGCGCGGATGCGTTTCTCGATCACATGATAGTCGACCACATTTTCCAGCATGTCCTGGGCGTCCGCGATGTCGTCGGTGGCCAGGTCCACATTGATCCGCACCGGCTGGGTACGGCCTTCTTCCTGGCGGTAGACGCCGATATGGGCGGGCAGTTCCAGGTTGCGGATGAAGACATGGCGCGTGCCGCTGGTGGCGCTGGCGATGCGGGGAATCTCGATCTTGCTCATTCGCCCACTCCTGTATCGGGCGTCTGCCAGATCAGGTGCTGGCCACCATCCACCGCCAGCATCTGGCCGGTGACGGACTCCGCCTCCAGCAGGTAACGCACCGCGCCGCAGATGTCGGCAGGATCTGCGCCGCGCTTGAGGATGGTGGCGTCGCGCTGACGGTCGAAATCGGCATCGGACTGGCGCGGATTCTTCAGGGTCGGGCCGGGCCCCACCGCATTGACGCGGATATTGGGTCCCATGCCTTGGGCAAGTGTTGTGGTCAGCCAATAGAGCGCCGCCTTGCTGACGCTGTAGGACAGAAACTGCGGCGTGGGCTTGAGCACGCGCTGGTCGATGATGTTGATGATGTTGCCCTTGAGGCCGCCTGGAAGCTGTTTGGCGAAAAGCTGCGAGAGCAGCAAGGGGGCGCGAAGGTTGGTTTCGATGTGATCGTCCCAGGTTTTTCGGGTGGCGGTCTGCCAGTCGTCATTCTCGAACAGCGAGGCGGAGTTGATCAGGGCGGTGAGCGGCCCGATCTCACGCGCGGCGCGGTCTACCAAGGTGGCGGTTTCCGCTTCCTGCGACAGATCGCATTTCAAGGCCGCGGCTTCGGCACCGAAGGCGCGCACCGCCTGCGCCGCGCTGTCGGCATCTTCTTCCGAGCTGTTGTAGTGGATCGCGACGTTCCAGCCATGCGCGCCCAGGTCCAGGGCGATGGCACGCCCCAGCCGCTTGGCCGCGCCGGTGACAAGAACGTTTTTCATTATGGGCTAGTGTCCCGATTCCGAAATTCGCATGTTCTCTATATCGACCTCCGGGCGAATTTCGGAATCGCAGGACACTAGCACTTAAAGACTCTTAGTGTCGTTTTGGTTTCGAAGTTCGCCCAAAGCTCGATATCAAGTATATCGCGAACTTCGAAACCACGACACTAATGATATCCGGTATCCGCGCGCACCTTGCCCCGGAACACCCAATAAGACCAGCCGGTATAGACCAGGATCACCGGCAGCAGGAACAGGGTGCCCACGCCCAGGAAGATCTGGGTGTCGGGCGAAGAGGCCGCTTGCCACAAATCATAGTGATGCGGCACGATCATGGGGAACAGGCTGATGGCGATGCCCAGATAGGACAGGCTGAACAAGAGCACGGCATAAACAAAGGGCCGCAACTCGGATTTGGGATTGCCGATCGCCTGCCATTCGAGAAATCCGATCAATGCGGTCAGCAAAGGTACAGGCGCCAGGAACGCGATGTTGGGCCAGGAAAACCAGCGCGCGGCGATGCCAGCGTCCACCAGCGGCGTCCATAGGCTGACGATGCCGACCGCCACCAGGGTCGCCAGGAAACTGAGCCGCGCGTGCGCGCGGGCCTGGGCCTGCAATTCGCCCTCGGTTTTGAGAATCAGCCAGCCCGCGCCCAACAGGCTGTAGCCGGACAACAGCGCCAGTCCGGTGAACAGGGAGAAGGGCGTGAAGCAATCGAAGCTGCCGCCGGTGAAATGCCTGCCCTCGACCTGAAACCCCTGGATGAAGGCACCCAGCACCACGCCCTGGGCAAAGGTCGCAATGGCGGAACCGACCCCGAAAGCACGGTCCCAGAAGGTGACATGCTCGACATCGCGGAAACGGAATTCAAACGCCACGCCGCGGAAGATCAGCGACAACAGCATAATCAGGATGGGGAAATAAACGGCAGGTATGATGATGGCGAAGGCCAGAGGGAAGGCTGCCAGCAATCCCAGGCCGCCCAGCACCAGCCAGGTTTCGTTGCCGTCCCAGATGGGAGCGATGGAATTCATCAAGAGATTGCGGTCGGCCGTGGTGCGCGCGAAATTGTAGAGAATGCCCACGCCCAGATCGAAGCCGTCCAGCAGCACATAAAAGAAAACCGCCAGGCCCAGGATCAGCGTCCAGATCGGCACGAAATCGAAAATGATCATGGCGCGTGCCCCGGCACCGGCTTGACCGGCGCAGCCGGACGGCCCGCTTCCACCGGCGTGGCTTCTTCAGAGGAAACGCCGCCGCGCACGATACGCGTGATGAACCACAGGCCGGTGGGAAACATGATCAGATAGACCGTCATGTATCCTATCAGCGACAGCAGCACATCGAAGCCGGTCAGGGATGGGGTCACCGAATGGGCGGTTCGCATCACGCCATAAACCGTCCAGGGCTGGCGGCCCACTTCCGTGGTGGTCCAGCCTGCCAGTACGGCGATGAAGCCCAGCGGCATACCCCATTGCAGGGCCTTGAGGAACCAGCCGGCGTCATACAGCCCCCGCCGCAGCCGGAGCCAAAGTCCCGCGACAACCAACGCCAACATGATCAGGCCGGCACCCACCATGATGCGGAAGGAGAAGAAAGGGATGATGGCGGGCGCGCGATCTTCCGGCGGAAAATCCTTGAGGCCCGGCACCACGCCATTGACGTCATGGGTGAGGATCAAGCTGCCCAGCAGCGGCACTTCGATGGCGAAGTGATTGGTGGCGGCCTTCTGGTCGGGAATGGCGAATAGGGTCAGCGGCGCGCGCGCCTCACGATTCCAATGGGCTTCGATGGCGGCCAGCTTGGCGGGTTGATGATGCAAGGTGTTGAGCCCCTGCGCGTCGCCCAGAAATATCTGCAGCGGCACCATCAGGGTCAAAAACCACAGGGTTATCGACATCATCGCTTTGGCTTCTTCGCGCGAGGTGCCTTTGCGCAGCAGGGTGGCGGCCACCCCCAGCACCACGAAACCCGTGGTGACATAAAAGGCCGACACCGTGTGCATGAAGCGATAGGGAAAGGAGGCGTTGAAGACGATCTCCATCCAGCTTGTGGGATAGAAGATGCCGTCGGCCAGTCTGTAGCCGCCAGGTGTCTGCATCCAGCTATTGGTCACCAGAATCCAGAAGGTGGAGAACAAAGTGCCCAGCGCCACCAGGCAAGCGGAAGCAAAATGGGCCCAGCGCGGCACCAGGTTGCGGCCGAACAGCATCACGCCCAGAAAGCCCGCTTCCAGGGTGAAGGCGGTCAGCCCTTCATAGGCCAGCATGGGCGAGATGATATTGGCGGTGGCGTCGGAGAAGCGGCTCCAGTTGGTGCCGAACTGGAACGGCATCACCACGCCGGATACGACGCCCATGCCGAAGGCCACGGCAAAGATGCGGGTCCAGAAGCCGGAGATGCGGAACCAGATTTCCTTGCCGCTGAAAAACCAGACGCCTTCCAGGAAAGCGATATAGGAGGCAAGCCCGACCGTGAGCGCCGGCAGAAGAATGTGCCAGGCGACCACCCAGGCGAACTGCAACCGCGACAGGACAAGCGGGTCCAATGTCATGACCCGATCCTAGCCCCGTTTTTGGTCAAAAGCGCGCGGCAAACCCGCCCGACAGAAAGACTAGGAGATAAACCCGACCCGCTTCTTGACCTCGTCCATGATGGGCGTGGCGATGGCGCGGGCCCGGAGCGCACCGTTTTTCAGGATGCGGTCGATCTCGGCCGGGTCCGCCAATAGCCGGCGCATTTCCGTGGCGATGGGCGACAATTTCGCCACCGTCAGGTCGGCCAACTGGGCCTTGAAGCCGGAGAATTGTTGACCCGCGAACTGGGCGATCACGGCATCCCGGTCCTGGTCGGCCAGGGCAGCATAGATATTGATCAGGTTTTCGGCTTCGGGCCGTTCCTTGAGTTCGTCCTTGGTGGCGGGCAGGGGATGGGGATCGGTCTTGGCCCGCTTGATCTTGTTGGCGATGGCATCGGCATCATCCGTCAGGTTGATGCGGCTCATGTCGCTTTCGTCGGACTTGGACATTTTCTTGGTGCCGTCGCGCAAGGACATTACCCGGGTGGCGGCGCCGGTGATCACCGGCTCAGGCAGGGGAAAGAAATCCGGCACGGCGAAGTCGTTGTTGAACTTCTGGGCGATGTCGCGCGCCAGCTCCAGATGCTGCTTCTGGTCCTCGCCCACCGGCACATGGGTCGCCTTGTAAACCAGGATGTCGGCTGCCATCAGCACCGGATAGGTGTAAAGCCCCACACTGGCGCGTTCCTTGTGCTTGCCGGATTTTTCCTTGAACTGGGTCATGCGGTCCATCCAGCCCAGCCGCGCCACGCAGTTCAGGACCCAGGCCAATTCGCCATGCTCGGGCACCTGGCCCTGGTTGAAGATGGGGCTGCGCTCGGGGTCGACGCCGGCGGCGATATAGGCGGCGGTGACCTCGCGTGTCGACTGGGCCAGCTCTGCGGGTTTGCCGTAACCCACATCCTGGGTGATGGCGTGCATGTCCACCACACAGAATAGACAGGGCATCACATCTTGCAGCCTTACCCAGTTCTTGAGCGCGCCCAGGTAATTGCCCAGATGCAGCGTGTTGGTGGGCTGCATGCCCGAAAGAACCAGCGGTCTGTGTGTCATGGAATAGTCTCAAAAAGCGCGGGCTTTATGCCTTGGCGCGCTCGAACCTTCAAGTTTTGGCCGGCGTTTCGGCCGGGCGCGGCGTCACCGCTGCCTTGAGCCGCCGTTCCACCGCTTCCAGCCGCGCCGGATGCACGATCTTGTGGCCGAAACCGTCGCGCACATAGAAGACGTCGATCGCCCGCTCGCCATAGGTCGCCACCATGGAGGTGGAGATGGAAAGCCCCGCCTCGAAGATCGCGTAGGTGATGTCGTAGAGCAGGCCGGGCCGGTCCAGGCATTCCACTTCGATCACCGTGGCGATGCGCGACGCCTCATTGTCGAACAGAATCTTGGGCCGGATGTTGAAGGCGCTGGCGCGGCTGCGCAGGGTGCGCCGCGCCAGTTCGCGGCGCGGCCTGATCTCGCCGCGCAGGGTCTTTTCGATGGTCTGGCGCAGCCGTTCCAGCCGTTCGGCATCGCCAAAGGCCTCGCCTTCCGCGTCCTGCACCGAGAACACATCCAGCGCGAAGCCGTCTGAGGTGGTGAAGGCCTTGGCGTCCACGATCGAGCCACCCGACATGGCGATGGCGCCGGCGAATTGCGAGAACAGGCCGGCATTGTCGGGGGTGTAGAGGATGATCTCGGTGACGGCGCGGAATGCGTTGGTATGGGCGTCCAAAGTCAAAAGCTGGCCCGCGGCATCGGCCTTGGCCAGCAGCCGCGCGTGGCGTTCCAGTTCGTCTTCGTCAAAGGCCAGCCAGTAATTGTCGTAATGGCGGCTCAGCGCAAGCTCGCGCTGCGCTTGTGTGAAATCCTTGAGGCGGATTTCCAGCCCGTGCTTGGCCGCGGCCACGCGGGTGCCGCGCGACGGCGCCTGGTCGCCGCCGGTCATCATGTTCTCGGCAGCGTAATAGAGCTCCCGCAACAACTGGCCCTTCCAGCCGTTCCACACCCCGGGCCCCACGGCGCGGATATCGGCGACGGTCAGGATCACCAGCAGGCGCAGCATTTCCGGCGATTGCACCTGGTCCACGAAATCGCGCACCGTCTTGGGATCGGAGACATCGCGGCGCTGGGCGGTGTCGCTCATCACCAGATGGTTCTTGACCAGCCAGGCCACAGCAGCGGTGTCGTTGGCGGACAGGCCCAGGCGCGGGCACAGGCTGCGCGCGATCTCCGCGCCCACATCGCTGTGGTCGCCGGGAAGGCCCTTGGCCACGTCATGCAACAGGATGGCGCAATAGAGCACATTGCGCGACTGGATGCGCTTGACGATGTCGGTGGTGAGCGGATTGGTATCCTTGTGGTCGCCGCGCTCGATGGCGGCGACATGGCCGACGGCGCGGATCAGATGCTCGTCCACCGTATAGTGGTGGTACATGTTGAACTGCATCAGCCCCACGGCATGGCCGAATTCCGGAATGAAGCGGCCCAGCACGCCGGCTTCGTTCATCAGCCGCAACGCCCGCTCGGGATCGTGCCGCGAGGTGAGCACATCCAGGAACGCCTGGTTGGCCACAGGATTCTGCCGCACCGCATCGGTGATCAGGTCCAGCGAGCGCGTCACCGTGCGCAGGGCGTGAGGGTGAATGTCCACGCCCTTGGCATCGGCGACCTGGAACAGGCGCAGGATATTGGCCGGGTCGGCGCGGAAGATGGCGGGATTGGCGTTCAGCCGCCCGTTCTCGACAAAGAAATCGTCATCGGGACTGCGCGGCTTCAGGAAGCCCGGCAGCATGCGGCTCAGGGAAGGGCGCACCTTGCGATGCTGTTCCTCCAGCGCGGCGCAGAAAATGCGGGTGAGGTCGCCCACATCCTTGGCCACCAGGAAGTAGGCGCGCATGAAGGCTTCCACCGCGCGGCGCGGCTTTTCCTCATTCACATAACCCAGCTGCGCCGCCAAGGATGGCTGCACGTCGAAACTCAGCCGCTCCTCGGCGCGTCCAAGCAAATAGTGCAGATGCACCCGCACATTCCACAAAAAGGCTTCCGCCTTCTGGAAGATGCGATATTCCTCGCGGGTGAAGACGCCATAGTCCACCAGGTCGGCGGCGTCATCGACGTGATAGAGATATTTGCCGATCCAGTAGAGGGTCTGCAGGTCGCGAAGCCCGCCCTTGCCTTCCTTGATGTTGGGCTCGACCAGGTAGCGGCTTTCACCCTGGCGCTCATGGCGCACACTGCGTTCGGCCAGCTTGGCTTCCACGAAATCGCGGCCATTGCCGGTGGCGACCTCGTTCCAGAATTTCTTGCGCAGTTCTTCGTAGAGGCCCTGGTCGCCCCACAGGTAACGCGCTTCCAGCACGGCGGTACGGATGGTGATGTCCAGCTTGGCCAGCCGCACGCTTTCCGCCAGCGACCGCGTGGCATGGCCGACCTTCAGGCCCAGGTCCCACAGCATGTAGAGGATGAATTCGATGACGCTTTCGCCCCAGGCGGTCTGCTTGAAAGGGCGCAGGAACAGAAGATCGATGTCCGATCCCGGCGCCAGCTCGCCGCGGCCATAGCCGCCGGTGGCCACCACCGCGATGCGTTCGGCGCTGGAGGGGTTCTGGGCGTAATAGACATGCTTGACCGCGAAGTCGTAGATCACCTGGATGATGGTGTCCTGGAGCTGCGACAGGGCGCGCGCCGCGGGCAGGCCGGGCAGGCCCTCCTTCTCCACCGCATAGCGGACTTTCTCGCGTCCGTCCTGGAAGGCCTGTTTGATCAGGACCAGCCCCGACTTGCGCAGGGTGCCGGGATCGCCGGTCTCTTTCGCCAGCGCCGTAAGCTCGCGGCGCAGGGTGTCGGCGTCGATCAGTTCGCGCAAAGTGAGGGTTTGGGGTTTTTCCAGGCCCATGGCGGCGCGGATAATGTCATGGGGGAGTCCCGGTTACTACCCGCCCTGGTTTGGCTGGTTTTTCACAGGCTTGGGGCCTGTCCAGACCGCCGGTCCCCGGGTGCGCACCACCACCCCGCAGGCGATGCGGTTGCCGGCGTTTCCCAAGGGTTGGGTGCGGTAATCGTCGCCCCGCTGGTCCACGATCAGGGCCACGCCGTCGCGGTCGAAGATCGATTTCTTGCCGTTGCCGATGGTGAAGCTGTTGGTCAGCACGCTGGCATGCAGGCGGCCGTCGGCGCCGGCGAACTGGTTGGGCAGGTCGCCCGCCTCCGGCCCGCCTTCCGCCAGATAGCCATGCGGCTTGCCGGGCACCAGCGACAGGATCGGCCCGGCGGCGGTAAAGCCGGTCTTGGCGTCGCAATTGCCGCTGGTGTGCAGATGGATGGCGTGGGGACCGGGGGGCAGGTCATGCAGGTCGAAGGTGATCAGCACCCCGCGATTGACGGCATTGAACTCCGCGGTCCCGACCGGCTTGCCCTCCAGGCTGGACAGGCGGGCAACGGCTTTGGCCTTCAAGGCGGCGCCGGCCGGGACGATGAAAAAGGCCAGGGCCAGCGAAACCAAAAAGCAAGACAACAGCCGTATCATGGCGCCCTCGAAAAAGGGCCGCACCCTGCCATAGCCGGGAGGGTCAGGGAACCCGAAGGGTCCCTCGCACGCTGTAACGCTGCGAAGGGGAAGGAGGGTCGGCCCAGCGTAGCGCAGCGACAGCGTTAGGCCGCCCGACCAAGAAAGGGAGGATTTGAGATGCGCCTTTTCCTGATGATCGTCACCGCGGCCGGATTTGCCGTCACCAGCTTTGCCATGAACGAAGCGTTGGCGGTGCAGGACACCCCCACCAACATCAACGGCGTCGAGGCGGTGTGCACCGGTGTCGGCTCGGCCAAGGATGATCCGCGCTGGAAGGACTATCCGGTGAAGATCGTGCTGGCGACGGCCAGCGGCGCCAATCTCGCCAATGCCCATATCAGCCTGACCAAGGGCAACAAGGAAATGGCGGGGCTGGATTGCGACGCGCCCTGGATCCTGTTGAAGCCGCCGGCTGGCAGCTACACCGCCACGGCCAGCCTGATCGGCGGCGGCAACAGCGCTCATGCCAGCTTCACCACCAGCGGCAGCGGCGCGCAGAAGGAAGTCACCTTGATGTTCCCGCGGTCTGAGCCGACAGCAGCTAGGTGACAATCAGTCAGATTTTTACCCGTTCTATTTTTTGAACCCCCTCCGGCCTCGACTATCACGCCGTCGCCGCGCTCCGGCGCCGTCCACACGCTGCCGCTATGGACCGGCCACCTCCCCCTTGCGTGCGCTTCGCGCAAAAGGGGGAGGCGGGTCACGGCCCTAGCGGCTGGTCGCCGCGCGAAATGCGCGGCTCGAGATCATTTAATTTTTCCAGAATCTCGAGCGAGGCATTCCGCCGAGCGACCATCAGCATCCGCCAGCTTCCTTCCCCCTCATGGCGAAGCCATTGGAGGGGGAAGGTGTCACAGCGAGGTGTTTGCGGAACGCAAACCCGAGCTGTGACGGATGGGGGTAAAAAGAAAAGGGCCGCTGGATTGCTCCAACGGCCCTTAATCGCAAAACCTTCAGTGGTCTCAGACCGCCTTGAGGTTCGCCGCCTTGGCGCCGCGCGCGTCCGGCACGATGTCGAACGAGACCTTCTGGCCTTCGCTCAGCGAACGCATGCCGGCAGCTTCCACGGCCGTGGCGTGCACGAACACGTCCTTGCCGCCGCCTTCCGGCGCGATGAAGCCAAAGCCCTTGGAGGTGTTGAAGAATTTCACGGTTCCGATCGTCATAACAAAGTTCCTGCATAGATTTCCCCACCGGCGGGATGCCGGGCGGAACGGGGCCTTACGGTGTTGCAGGGAAGGAAGTTCAACCGTCGTCCAGGCGCGCACTCTAAGGGCGGGCAGGGAAAGTCTAGGTGCGCTTCACTGTAACGGGCCGTAACTCCTCGTGTCCGCGACAATACGCGCAGCGGCGGGGATAAGCAATGGTGGGCGCCAGGGCGGGGGTCGGTAACCGCTTCATTGCACTGCGGAATGTATGCAATTTCCTGTCAGGGGTTTGAATAAATTCGTTCCCTGGACGGGGCGGTTTGGCGCCCAGCCGCGTTTGCATCCCACAGTACCAAGCCTGGGGGTGAGACGGGGAAAAGCGGAAGGTCCGGTCGGCCTTCCGCCCCGGCGAACGCCGCAGCGGCGCGCGTCCCGGCGCGTCGCAAGGCTGGGACGCCGCGAGCTTGGGCGAGCGGCAGGTAGGCTGGGAGGCAATGATGACGGCCAGAGCGGCCGCGCGCGCGCAAGTGGATTTCGAGCAGGTCTTCGACCGGATGCCGGGTCTGTGTCTTGTTCTGGACATCGCCTTTACCATCGTGGCCCAGAACGAAGAGCATGCCCGCGTCACCAAGACCATGGGCGGCTCGATCCTGGGCCAGAGCGTGTTCGCGGCCTTTCCCGACAACCCCGACGATTCCAGCGTGAACGGCGTCAGCCTGTTGCGGGCGTCGCTGCTCAAGGTGTTGAAGCTGCGCCAGCCCGACGTGTTGGCGCTGCGCTATGACATCAAGCAGGGGCCCGGGCGGTTCGAGGTGCGCCACTGGTCGGTGACCAATGTCCCCATCCTGGGCGAGGACGGTTATGTGCAATGGATTTTGATCCGGGCGGAGCAGCGTGAGCCGCAGGCTGATAGAATGAAATCATGAAAGTCACCATCTATCATAATCCCAACTGCTCCAATTCGCGCAAGGGTGAGGAGCGGTTTGCGAAGCAAACGAAATGGTCCAGTGGACCATTTCGAGCGACGAACGCCGCAGCGGCGCGTTTCAGCGCCGCGAGGCCGGGCGGGCAACAAGCGTGATATGGTTCTACGATGCAGGTGACAATCTACCACAATCCTAATTGCTCTAATTCCCGGAAGGCGCTTGAGATCATCCGCGCCCACGGCATCGAGCCGCACATCGTCGAATATCTGAAGACGCCGCTGACGCCGCAAAAGCTGCGTCACCTGATCAAGGATCAGATGCATGTGCCGGTGCGCGATGTGATGCGGGATAAGGAGCCGGCCTATGCCGAGATGGCGCTGGACAAGGCGGACGACGATACCTTGCTGGCCGCGATCGCCGCCCACCCGATCCTGATGAACCGGCCCATCGTGGTGACGCCCAAAGGCGCCAGGCTCTGCCGGCCGGGCGAACTGGTGGAAGAACTGCTTTAGCGCCCCTGATCGGTCTGCATCGGGTTGCCCGGGCCGCTGGGGGCCGAGGGCCGGCCGTTCTCGTGCCCGCCTTGCACCACCAGCAGGGCGATCACCAGCACCAGGACAGCGCCGCCCGCGGCGGTCAGGATCTTATTGCGATTTTCGCTGTTGGGTTGCGCCATGGAACCGCTCCGGCTCTGCCAGATTGCAGTTTAGTTAAGCGGCGAAGGGGCGGATGGTTCCGAAATGGAGGGAGGCTTGATTTTCTCTAACCACCAGCATCGCATGTTAATTTGGTCAGCGAACAACGCAAAGCTTGGAGATGACTCATAGATTCTGGCAACGTTAGCGGATTTCAGAAGCTCCACACCCATTATAACTTCAGTGTACTCTGGAAGAAACTTCCTCAAGAGGGATTTTCCGAAACTACCTTCAATGGTTACAGGCCTTACTGGCGGTGTCGAACAGCGAGAAGTTATTAATTCCCAATCATGCAATATCCAAGTTTCTGTGTGTCTGTCAGGCATCCCGATCACGAAATCTGAAAAACCGCTAGATTTGATCTCCGTCGTAAGTTCATCGATCAATTGTATGGCCGCTCTATCACGCCCTTCGCGATCCAACCAAATATACACTGGATAAAATCGATCTTTCATGAGCCGCAAGTGCTTCAAGATAAAAAGTGCAACGGTTTTCATAGGTGCATCGCGACCGTTGCATCCTATCGTAACCACCTTTGTACCTGGACAGATGGATTGGATGAATCTTTGCTCCATCAGGCCCTCCACTAAGAAGGCAGGCCTAGACATCCTCTAACGCGCCGTTGAGATAGTAAAAGCCGAGACCAAAGCCGCTTTCTTTTATTTCCTCTTTCAATATCGAGATGTGTTGGGGCCTTTTGACCTTTGTCCGACCGTCCTCAATAGACACTACAACGATTTCTTCTGGGTTTGCGGCGTTCAATATGGTCTCGCTATGGGTCGACACTAGCGCAAATGATTCCATTTTATTTCTTGCAAGCTCGTTGCGAAGAATATTGATAAACTCTCTTTGAATGGTGGGATGGATATAATTCTCGGGTTCTTCTATCGAAAAGGTGCCCCTTAAGGAAAGTATGGCAGTTATTAGAGCTGTCCATTTAACAGTGCCATCCGAGGCCGAGGATATCGGTACCGGTATTTCAGATTCGCCAGCCCTGACCCTGTAAATGACTTTGAGCAAATTCTCTAGAATGTCATTGTGGACCATGACACTTTCAATTTGAGGGTTGACCAACCTCACGTAGTCTTGAATCTTCGGCAATATCTTATTTGAATATCTAATACTGTTTGGGTAGTAGAAGTTATCGTCTCTCTCTTCAAAATTTCTTTCCTTGAGCCGATCATAAAAATAAAGGGTCGCGGCGAGCCCTGATCCATCATCATTTATTCCAGGCTCTTCGGCGCTATCTTCCGCTGTCCTCACGGCACGTGGATCGATATTCAGCATCACGATCTCCGACAAATCGGAGCGTAGGTAATTTGTAGGCCAAAAGACCTCTGCTATTACCCAGAACATTGGCGAGTCGGGTGGCGGTGCATATTTTCCCAATTGGCCTTGGGCGTACTCGATAGCTAACTCACCCTCTTTTATTTCGAGCGGCCGATAATAACTTTCCATTCCTTTCGCGAAGCTCTTTAGTTCAATTGCTACCTCAAAGAGGTGTTCATCCGTACGAAAATGCACTTCGAATTCTTTTGCACCTTCCTCGAATAGGAGGGGCGCATCTTTGGAGTGATTGAATATCCGGGCCTTTAAAGATTGTCGTTCAAAATATAGAGATCTTTTTTCCTCTGAAAGTTTCACAATGAAGCTATATTCGTAATCAATGTCGTGGACAGTTTCAGCGGATCGGTGCGTTAGTCCTTTAAGTTTGCCTTTAACGGTACAAGAAATTTGCGAGCCGAATTTGTTTTTGGTTCTGGTGAAGGCACGTCCGGCACCTCCGATGTGCGCGAACGCAGGGCGCACACCATGCGTTACAAGGCGCGATAGGAACGACAGAAAACTAATGATGTTAGTTTTGCCAGAGCCATTGGGGCCGACCAACAAATTGACGCCAGGCATCAGCGTCATCTGGAATTCTTTTAATGACCTGTATCCGTCGATATGAATTTCGGTAATCACGAGTGAAAGCTCCGATGCGGCCCAAACTCAACATAGACTAGGCATAGGATATAGGGAGCTGTTCTCCGCACAACCGCAATCCGGGGCGGTTGGTTGGCGGTCAATCCACCTATTACGTCCCGCGCGCTCCCAATCTGCCGAACAGATTGTCAAGAAGTCTCAACGACTTCGATGTCGCCGACCGGCTCCGGCGCTTCAACGATATCGCCGGGGCGTGCCCCCAGGATCGCCTGGGCCAGTGGGCTGCGGAAGCTGATCAAACCTTTGGAGGCATCGGCTTCATCGACCCCGACAATGCGGAAAGTCTGGGTGCGGCCTTTGCGCTGGATGGTGACTGTCGAGCCGAATGACACGGTGTCAGAGGCGGCGGGCGGCGCGACTTCGGCGGTGGATTTGCGGATTTCCCAATAGCGCAGGTCGCGCGCCAAAGTCTCGCGCAGCAGGACATTGGTTTCGGTCTTCATGCTGGCTTCGATGCGAAGTATGTGGGCCTCGATCTGTGCCAGGCCTTCGGGTGTGACGAGGTTGGGGCCGTCGTCCACCATCCGCTCGGGTGGCGCGGCTGACTCGGCTGTTTCCTTAACAAAGGCGCGGGACATGGGGTGATCCTTGCTCTGACTGTCATCCCCGGCGAATGCGAGCGCCAGCGAGCATGAGGAAAGGGGACCCAGGTGGAAGGACTGGGCTCGATCAATCCACCTGGGTCCCCTTCCCCTCACATCGCTAACGCGATGTTCGGCCGGGGACGACATAAGGAGTTTAACGCCGGAAGGGCGGGCCTGTCTCATCGATGGATGGCGCGCAACCGCTGCCGCTACGCACCAAGCCCGGCCATGGTGAGGGGAGAAACCTGCAAATGCGGGCTGCGGGTGGTCAGACGCCGGGCGTGACGGGCACCGCGTCGGCCGGCTGGTACTGGCCGGTCAGATAGTCGTCGATGTCGCCCAGGGTCCGGTTGAGCTCGCCGCCCGAAATGCCTTGCGCCCGCGCATCGCCGGTCAGCCGTGCCGCCAGCCGGTCCACTTCATGGGCCATGTTGGCCGGCCTGGGCTGGCCCTGCACATGGGCGGCGACCCAGTCCGTCACGAAGGTCTGTACTTCGTCCTTGTTGCGCATGATATCTCCTTAACTGTTCTGTTCGCTCACCCGCACCATCACGGTGAGGCGTTTCAAGTCGGTATCGCTTCCCACAAAACTGCCGCTGACCGGCATGGCCTGGGGCAGGTCGCGCGCCACCGCCACCGGGATCAGGTTGAAGCCGCCGGTCTGGCGGTTGGTGGGATCGAAGGTGATCCAGCCCGCGCCCGGCACATAGACTTCGCCCCAGGCATGGGTGGTGCCGCCGCCATTTTGCAGGGCGGGATTGTAGGAATAGCCCGACACGATGCGCGCCCCGAAGCCCAGGGCGCGGGCGGCTTCCACAAACAGAAGCGCCATGTCGCGGCACGAGCCGCGGCCCAGATCCAGGGTACGCGCGGGCTGCTGGGTGCCTTCGTCTTCGCGCGACTCGTAGCAGACCGAGGCGGAAACGCCGGTGTTCATGTCCTTTAGCAGCGACAAGGTGTCGGTGGGGGTGGCGGCAACGAAGCCTTTCGCCCAACCCGACACCCGTCCCCTGGGATCGGGATGGCGCGAGATCAGGAGCGCGCCCAGATCGGCCCGCTCCTCCGGGGAATAGACGAAGGGATAGCTGGCGGCGCCTGCTGCGATGGGAAAGACCGGCCAGGCCGGCGCGCTCAATTCCAGCACCACGTCGCTTTCGATCAACAGGCTGCCCGACTGCCCCTGGAAGTCGGCGGTGGCGATGGTGTTTCCGAACACATCGCTCGCCCAGGTGATGCTGGACGGCGGATAGGTGCGAACGGCGATGGAAACCAGCTTGAGGTCGTGGCCTTCACGTGGCCGCAGCATCAGGCGATGCGGTCCCAGGAAGACTGGCCGGTTGTAATCGTATTGGGTGCTGTGATGGATATGGAATAGGGCCAACCGCGTGATGCCGGGTCAATCGGCCACGATGCGGCGGACCTGTTTTTTCTTCGGTGCGGCCTTGGGCGCATTGCCGGCCGCCTTGGCGGCTTCGGCGTCCAGTGCTTCCTTTTCCAGCCGCAGCGCTTTCAACCGCGCGGTCTTGGCGTCATTGGCGGCGCTTTCCGCCGCCATCTCCTGCTTCACCATTTCTTTGCGGTCTTCCCACACTTGGGCGACGCCGCGCGCGGTGCGCTGGGCGGCGTCTCGCTGACGCGAGGCTTTGCTATCCATGGGGAAATCCTTCCTTACAAAACGCGGCGTGAAAACGGGGCGGCGCCGCTAGCGGACAGCCGCCCCGGTTATCGTCAGATCGCCGACAGGTTGGCGGCCTTGGAGCCGCGCGCATCCGGCTGAATGTCGAAGTTCACCTTCTGGCCCTCATTGAGGGTACGCAGGCCGGCCGCTTCCACGGCCGAGACATGGACGAACACGTCCTTGCCGCCGCCTTCAGGCGAAATGAAACCGAAACCTTTGCTGGCATTGAAGAACTTCACGGTACCGATGGTCATAATTTATCCTTTGTGTCATCGGGTTCCGCCTACGCACAATGCGTAAGCGGCCGTGGCAACAGAACATCTGGTCGTTAGGAAGTATTTCGGTTCGTCCGGCGCGTCCTTCCCCCCAAAAGGAAAAAGATCGGTCAGAAAGACAGAAGTGCTTCGTCTGACAGGGACGCAAGAACCACGTGGGTTGAATATAGGCATTCCAGCATGGAATCACAATGCGCGCTGCTTTATTGCCGTAAAACAGAGGCTTACCGCGTGCGGGAGCGCTGCGTGGCTCTATGCGGGAACCATGATAGAGTTAAGGCGGGCAAGGGGGAAACAATCGAATGATAAAGCAAACCATATTGGCCGTCCTGATGACGGCCTTCATTCCCATGTTGTTGTTGTCGAATGCAGTGGGGGCCGATCACGCCGCGCCGTCAGCCGGAGCGAAAGGCATGCCGGGGGCCTTGGGCACCATCGAATACAAACCCGCCGACTGGAAGGGCAAAGAATCCACCTACTGGGATGATACCGATGGCGTCGCACCAGGAGTGGCCGGTTGCCACGTCGGCGTGACCCAAGCCGGCAAACCCGACGGACGCTTCTTCGGCGAGGCCTGCCAAAGCAATCAGGTCCTGATCGAATCCAATCCGGGCGCCGGCGTCATCCATGTGCATACGGGCGATCTCGGACATCCCGACACCTTCGATTGCAAGGCATGGTGTGTCGGTACGAGCCACCCCAAAGGCGGCATCTGCAAGGCGGTCGCCGGACCTCCGCCATGCACGGCGTCGGCGATTTGCCAGTGCAATTGAGCCTCTGAATTACCGCGCGCCGTCCGGCTGGAGCCAATAGTTTTCAGCTTTATCCAACACCTCGCCGGGGATGACAGCCGGAGACGGGTCAAACAGAAAATAATCTATCGCGCTCTGCTGCCAAATGTTTTGGGAACATTCGGACGGCCCGCGCGCTGCAGCCGCTTTCTGCCGCCTTTGGACGGTATCGGCTTGGACGGGCTGTCGTCCGTCGAATAGGTGATTTCGGCATCCATATTGGCCTTGGCCACATCGCTCTGGCGCGCGAAGGGATCGTCGGCAATCGCCAGCGCGGTGGATTGCAGCCGCTTGAGTTCGTCGCGCAGCCGTGCGGCTTCCTCGAATTCCAGGTCGGCGGCGGCGGCGCGCATCTTCTTCTCGATGTCGGCGATCACCGCCTTGATATTGTGGCCGACGAATTCGCGCGCCTGGTCCGCCAGGCCCGCATCCACCGTGACATGGTCCTTCTCGTACATCGAACCCATGATGTCGGCGATGTTGCGTTTGACGGATGCCGGCGTGATGCCGTGCTCCTTGTTATAGGCCTCCTGCTTGGTGCGGCGGCGGCTGGTCTCCGCCATCGCCCGCTCCATCGAGCCGGTGATCCTGTCGGCATAGAGGATCACCTTGCCGTCCACATTGCGGGCGGCGCGGCCGATGGTCTGGACCAGTGAGGTCTCGCTGCGCAGGAAGCCTTCCTTGTCGGCATCCAGGATGGCGACCAAGCCGCATTCGGGAATGTCCAAGCCTTCGCGCAGCAGGTTGATGCCTATAAGGACGTCAAAAGCGCCAAGACGAAGATCGCGGATGATCTCGATCCGCTCCAGGGTCTCCACATCGCTGTGCATGTAGCGCACGCGGATGCCCTGGTCGTGCATATATTCGGTCAGGTCTTCCGCCATCTTCTTGGTCAAAGTGGTGACCAAGGCGCGATAGCCGCGCTTGGCGATGGCGTGACATTCCGCGATCAGGTCGTCGACCTGGGTTTCCACGGGACGGATCTCGACCGGCGGATCGATCAGCCCGGTGGGCCGGATCACCTGTTCGGTGAAGACGCCGCCCGTGCGCTCCATCTCCCAATTGCCCGGCGTGGCGCTGACATAGACCGACTGGGGCCGCATCGCGTCCCATTCCTCGAATTTCAGCGGCCGGTTGTCGATGCAGCTTGGCAGGCGGAAGCCATATTCGGCCAGGGTGAACTTGCGGCGATAGTCGCCGCGATACATGCCGCCGATCTGGGGCACGCTGACATGGCTCTCGTCGGCGAATACCAGCGCATTGTCGGGCAGATATTCAAACAGGGTGGGCGGCGGTTCGCCGGGTTTGCGCCCCGTCAGCCAGCGGGAATAATTCTCGATGCCGGCGCAGCTTCCGGTCGCCTCGATCATCTCCAGGTCGAAGGTGGTGCGCTGTTCCAGCCGCTGGGCTTCCAGCAATTTTCCATTGGCGCGGAATTCCGCCAGGCGGTGGATCAGCTCCTGCTTGATGCCTTTCATCGCCTGCTGCAGGGTTGGGCGCGGCGTCACATAATGCGAATTGGCATAGACCTTGATCGCATCCAGCGCGCCCGCCTTGTGGCCGGTCAGCGGATCGAATTCGGTGATCGAATCCACCACATCGCCGAACAGCTCCACCCGCCAGGCGCGGTCTTCATAGTGGGCGGGGAAGATGTCGATGGTGTCGCCGCGCACGCGGAAGGCGCCGCGGCTGAAATTGTCGTCGTTGCGCCGGTACTGCAGCGCCACCAGGTTCTGGATGGCGGCCTGGCGGTCGATCTTGTCGCCCCGCGTGATGCCAACGGCGGTGCCCGAATAGGTCTCCACCGAGCCGATGCCGTAGATGCAGGAAACCGACGCCACGATGATCACGTCATCGCGCTCCAGGATCGCCCGCGTCGCCGAATGGCGCATCCGGTCGATCTCCTCGTTCACCGAGGAATCCTTTTCGATATAGGTGTCGGTACGCGGGATATAGGCTTCCGGCTGGTAATAGTCGTAATAGCTGACGAAATACTCGACCGCGTTTTCCGGGAAGAAGGTCTTGAACTCGCTGTAGAGCTGGGCCGCCAGGGTCTTGTTGGGGGCCAGGATCAGGGCCGGCCGCTGGGTGGCCTCGATCACCTTGGCCATGGTGAAGGTCTTGCCGGAACCGGTGACGCCCAAAAGCACCTGGTCGCGTTCATTGGCGTTGACCCCGGCTACCAGTTCCGGGATGGCGGTGCGCTGGTCGCCCGCCGGGGTGTAGTCGCTGACCAGCTTGAATTTCTTGCCGCCTTCGGACTTCTCCGGCCGCGCCGGGCGGTGGGGCACGAACTCGCTGATCGGCACGGTCTCATAGGCCGGGTCGATGGCCGGATTGGCTTCCGGCTGGAACGCCAGCGGCGCGGCATCGACCGCCGCCTGGAATTTGGCGGCGGCTTCCGACATGCCTTTGGGAGCACGCGCTTTCTTTGTGCGGGGAACCATGCCGTTATTGTGGGCCATGGCCCTAATATAGGCCGCGTTCCGGATTTGTGCAGGGCTTCCGCCCAGATTCCGGCCTGATTTATGGGTAGGCATCGGGGCGAGGCGAAGGGGAACCACATGCATCAACGCAACCTGTTCGAGACGGTGCTGGAACAGACCCTGTTCAAGTCGCGCTGGCTGCTGGCGCCGTTCTACCTGGGGATGGTGCTGTCGCTGGTGATGCTGCTGGCGGCCTTCGTCGCTGAACTGATCCATGCCTTCCCCGAGGCGATGAACCTGTCCGCCGTGGACCCCGAACGGGTGATCCTGGCGGTGCTGGGGATGATCGACCTGTCCTTGGCCGGCAACCTGGTGGTGATCGTGGTCTTTTCCGGCTACGAGAATTTTGTTTCCAAGATCAACACCGAGAATGCCGAGGACCGTCCCGACTGGATGGGAACCCTGGACTTCTCCGGCCTTAAGATGAAGCTGATCGGCAGCATCGTGGCGATCTCGGCCATCTCGCTTTTGCGCGCCTTCATGACTTTGACCGAGCACGACCAGCCGCTGGATGAGCCGCGCCTGCGCTGGATGCTGTTTTTGCACCTGACCTTTGTGGTGTCGGGGTTGCTGTTCGCCGCGATGGATTGGATTGGGAACCGTGCTGAAAAGCCGAAGGAAGAGCATTAGGCATCCTGAGCCCGTCGAAGAGTGAGGAGGGCATAAACAAAAAGGGCCGCCCGGTGGGCGGCCCTTTTCGCGTTGAGAGTGCTATCGCCTATTTCGCAGCGCCGATCGCGTCCGCGGTGGACTGCGCAGCCTTCTGGGCGGCGGCGAGGTCGGTGGTGCTCAGGCCGGGCTCGGCGGCGTCGGCAATGGACTGCAGCTTGGCCTTGACGGCGGCGTCGGTGGCGTCGGGAATGGCACCGGCGCCGGCCTTGCCGCAGGGATTGCCGGCGGTGGCATCAAAGCCCTTGCCGGCCGGACCCACCAGGCAATTCACGGCGTGATGCAGGTGCATCTGGGTGGTCTTGAGATCGGCTGCCTTGGCGGCCATGCCGGCATGGTTCTGGGCGATGTTGAGCTCGGCAGCAGTGTCGGCCAGGACGGGGGTGGCGATCAGCGCTGCACAGGCGGCGAGCAGGACGGTCTTCTTCATGGGGATTCCTCTCTTAGGACAGTTCTTGGGGCAAAAAATCGGGGCGCCCGGCCATCTTCTCTGGGGACGGCCGGGCGCGGGAGATTACTCCTGAAACGGCGACAGTTAATAGTGGTCGCGCAGGCGACGGGGCGCGAAAAAGCGCCCCTGCCTGACGCTCCTACCAGATGCTCGCCAGATTCTTGCGCAGGGCCTGGGCGCCGGGGCCGGTGGCCGGGACTTCGTTCATCTCCTTGTCCTGCTTGATGACGCTGCCGTTGAAGGTCAGGCCGCCATAGGCCCCGGTGGCCGAGGTCCAGACCACGATGTCGCCGCCATGGGCGGTGGTGGCGCCTTCCGCGCCGCCCGACAGGGTCACCACGGTCAGGCCGGCGCCGGCACCCAGCTTGACCTCGCCTTTTTCGATGCCGGCGAGGGCACGGCGGCTGTTGATGATGAATACCAGCTCAGCCTGTTCCAGGCCGGCCTGCAGGCCGAAGCTTGCCGATCCCATGCCGTAGAAGCGGGGTGTGCTCCAGCCTTTTCCGGTGCGGTGCAGCAGGACGCCATCGCCGCCTTCGGCGCCGAAGATGAAGCCGCCCTTCACCAGCTTGGGCACGATGTATACGGCTTCCGCGCCCTGCAGCATGGTCTTGGCGGTGGCAAAGGCCGGGTCGTGCCGCAGATGGTTCACGGTCTGGTTGGCGTGCCGCAGCAGCTCGGCTTTTTCCGAAGCGACGTCGGCTTTGGCGGGAAGGGTGATGCAAAGTGCGGCCAGGGCAATAGCGGGGGCCAGCCGGGTCAATGACTTCAACATGGGCAAAATCCTTTCATGCTTGAATGCGCGATTAACGCGGAGCAGGGCAGGAGAGTTCCCGCGGCTTAGCGCCTCAAGGCCCGCGCCAGCAGCAATCCGGCGACAAAACCCAGCACCGCCGCGACCAGGGCGAATTTCACAACCAGCCCGATCACCTTCAGGACGATGAAGACGATTGCGGCCAGCAGCAGTGCGGCAATGATTTCAAATTTTGACAAGCGTCTCTCCGTGCGGAGAGAGACAATAGTCAGGCGGCGGTCGTGTCAATCACGATAGGCTTTTTGATCAGCGAGCTTTCGCCCTTGATCTTCTCGCCGAAGCCGGAGCAGAAGTCCTGGAAGATGGCGGACAGTTCGTCACCGTCGATATGGGCGCTGCCTGTGCCGAAGCGATAACGCCAGAAGCTGACGATATGGGAAATGGCGCCCAGCTTCTCGCCCAACTCCAGGAACATGTAGGGCGCGCTGAGCAGGAAGTCGCGGAACTTCTTGGGCGACTGGTGTTCGACCAGATCGTTGAAGGAGGCGTCATAGACTGCGAGCGCCTTGTTCACATGATTGCCGTTGTCGCGCACCATCTCGATGATGTTGCGGCGGGAGGCGGTAAGGTAGATTTTCTGCTCCGGCGTCTGGCCGCCGACGGGCTGGATCTTGTTGATCTCGCGCAAGACGCCCATCACATCGGGCCAGAACTTGCCCATCGACCATTTGTAATAGAGAAAGCCGCGCCAGCTGAACACGCCTTCGCGGAAGTCATCGCCCGTCAGGCCCAGGGTGATGCGCAAGGGCTCCAGCTTCTCATCGATCCGGTTGGAGAGCATGGCCGAAACCATGCGGCCGCCGGCCTGGTCGTTGCCGCCCGCCAGCATCACCAGCTTGGACATTTCCTGGCTGACAAAGGCATGCATGCGGGTCTGGTCGCCTTCGGAAATCGCGAAATAGGCCGGCGCCACCTCGATACTGTTGTTGCGCAGATGTTCGCGCAGCAGGAAGGGATCCAGCGACGGCACGGCATTCAACAGCTTGAGCACGAACAGGTCGCGCTCCAGCGTCTCGCTGGTGTAGTTGCCGGCCTCCTTGAGGGCTTCGGTATAGCCCCGCTGGTCCACAAACAGGGAACGCCCGCCGGCGCGCAGGTCGGTGGGATCGAACGGAATGATGATCTTGGTCGCCACCGTACGCGGCCCGGAAAAGAGATAGGTCTCGTCGCTGCGGGTGCGGTGCTTGAGCAGGAAGGCGCGGTTGATGATGGGCGAAGCAAATAGCGGCTTTTCCGCATGCTCGGGGTTTTTCGCGTTGTCGAGGGCGATCCGGAACAGGTTGAGCACGCGGCTGGTGGAGGCGCCCCCGAGGGCGCTGAGAAAGCGGACGGAACGATCAGTGGCCACGGCTGTCCCCGGACGCGGGATGCGCCCCAACAATGCTGCGAGATTGAGGCGTTGCCCTTAAAATTGCTTTACCGTGCGGTGTTGCTGACTGTCGGGGTTAACAGGATATGAATTTCGACCGTTCGCTGGATGCACCCCCCGGAATCGAAGTGCGGCTCTCTGCGCTGGTGTCGCGGGTGCTGGCTCCCAATCCGGGGCCTTTCACCTTCAAAGGCACAGGCGTCTATATCATCGGCGCGGGCGCGCGCGTGGGCGTGATCGATCCGGGACCGGCGCTGCCCGACCATGTCGAGGCCCTGAAACATACGCTGGGAGACCGCGAGATCAGCCATATCCTGGTCACCCACACCCATCGCGATCACTCTCCGGCTGCGGCTGCGTTGAAAGTATGGAGCGGTGCCAAAACTTATGGTCTCCCCCTCCGCCCTTCGCACCTAAGCGGTGCTACGGGCACCTCCCCCGCGGGTCGCTCCGCTCGCGGGGGAGGCGGGCCTGTGCTCGCTGCCGAAAGTGCGGTGGACGAAGCCCATGACCATGACTTTGTGCCGGATGTCCTGGTGCATGACGGCATGCAAATAGAGGGCGACGGTTTCACGCTGGCGTGCGTCGCGACCCCCGGCCACACCGCCAACCACATCTGTTATGGGCTGGCGGAAGAACAGGCCCTGTTCAGCGGCGACCATGTGATGGGCTGGTCCACCAGCGTGATCGCGCCGCCCGACGGCAATATGGGCGACTATCTCGCCAGCCTGGAAAAACTCAAAGCGCGCCATGACCGGATCTTCTATCCAACCCACGGTTCGCCCATCGCCGATCCCAAAGACTGGCTGGATCAGTTGATCGCCCATCGCCATATGCGGGAAAACCAGATCCTGGCGGCGCTGGCCGCGCGGCCCCAAACCATCGGCGAGCTGGTGGGACGGATTTATCCCGATATCGCGCCGGCCTTGCGCGCGGCGGCGGCGCAGCAGACCGTGGCCCATCTCGATTATCTCACCTCCCGCGGCAAGGTCGTGGCGGAAGAAAGCCGGTTCAGAATTTGAACACGCCGAAGAAGGTCTTCAGCCGCGCGGCGTTGCGGCCATGGTCCGGCTCATCCTCGCGGCTTTGCGAACGCGCATCCACCCGGCTGCCCATCGAGCCCGCCGGCCGCACCCGGATCACGATATCGGAGATGCGCCCGAACCACAGGCTTTTGTCGGTGGCTTCGATCCGCAGGTCCTTTTCATTGGCGTCCACAATGGTCCAGCCCAGCTTTTTCACTGCTTCGTAACAGCGCCAGAAGGCTTTCTGCGGCGATACCAGCAAACCGGCATGCGGATGGGTAAGGGTCGGATATTCCTCGCGCAGTGCATAACCCACCGTCACCTGCTCGCCCTTATAAGCGAGCTTGCGCCCGGCATTGAAAGTGCGATTGCCGGGGCTCGCCAGCGTCACAAAACGGGGCGGGTCTTCCGGATCGGTGGTCGCTGCGTTGATGGGCAGCGCCTTGTAGCCGTAATAGACATAAGTCAGGGGCCAATAGAGAAAAGCGATCGAACCGATCAGGGCTATCAGGCCGATCCGCTTGCCCTCTCCGGCGTTGCGGGAGAGCGCCGAGCGCAGCCACCCAAGGCTCAGGGCCAGCGCCAGAAGGCCCAGGATCGTAGCGGGAATCATCACGAGGCGGCCAATATGGTCGCTCAGCTGTCCCAGCCGCACGCCTGCCACCGCCCCAACACCGGTTAGTGCCGCCAGAAGCAGGGCGGCGAACGCCGTCCTTGCGGCAATCAGTTGGAAACGCATGGGAGCAATCCGGAATTCTGGCGTTTTATTCGCGCCACCATAGGGTAGATTCGCGCACCTCGCGATAGAGAGATCAAAATGCCCGCTCCCTCCAATACTGTTCTGTCCAACACGCAGGCCCGCGACATGGCGAGCCTGCTGCATCCCTTTACCAATCTCACCGTCCTGCGCCAGACCGGCCCTCTGGTGCTGGAGCGCGGCAAGGGTGTGTTCGTCTATGGCAATGATGGCAAGGATTATCTGGAAGCCATGGGGGGGCTGTGGTGCACGGCGCTGGGCTGGGGCGAGGAAGAACTGGTCGAGACGGCGGCGGAGCAGATGCGCAAGCTCTCATTCTCCCACATCTTCGGCGGCAAGAGCCACGAGCCAGCCATTGCGCTGGCGGAAAAACTGAAAGAGATGGCGCCCTTTCCGGTGGGCAAGGTGTTCTTCGCCAATTCCGGCTCCGAAGCCAATGACAGCCAGATCAAGTTGATGTGGTATGCCGCCAATGCGCGCGGCCAAAAGGGCCGCAAGAAGATAATCGCCCGCAACAAGGCCTATCACGGCGTGACCTTGGCCAGCGCCAGCCTCACCGGCCTGGATGCTTTCCATAAGAGCTTCGATCTGCCCTTCGACTTTACCGTGCGGGTGCCCGAGGCGCATTACTATCGAGGCGGGCGCGACGGGGAGACCGAGGAGCAATATTCCCAGCGGCTGGCCGATGAGATGGATGTCATCATCCAGCGCGAAGGCCCCGATACTATCGCCGCCATGTTTGTGGAAGCGGTGATGGGCGCGGGCGGCGCCATGGTGCCGCCGAAAGGCTATTTCGAGGCCATCACCAAGGTGCTCGACAAATACGGCATCTTCCTGGTGGACGATGAAGTGATTTGCGGCTTCGGCCGCACCGGCAATGCCTTTGGCTGCCAGACTTACAATTACCAGCCGGACTCCATGTCCATCGCCAAGGCGCTGTCGTCGGCCTATCTGCCGATCTCGGCAGTGCTGCTGTCACCCGAACTGGTGGAAATTATCGAAGAGGAAGCGGTGCGCATCGGCGGGTTGTGGCACGCCTTCACCTACAGCGCTCATCCCGTGGCCGCCGCGGTCGCGGTCAAGACCCTGGAGCTTTATCAGCGCCGGGACACTTTCGGCCATGTCCGCAAAGTGGCGCCGCATTTCCAGGCGCGGCTGAAGGCGCTGGAATCACATCCGCTGGTGGGCGAGGCCGAAGGAGTCGGCCTGATCGGGGCGGTCGAATTGACGCCGGACAAGAAGAGCAAACGGAATTTCGAGGCGGCCAAGGCAGTGGGGGCCAAATGCGGTCAACTCTGCCAGGAGGAGGGCATCATCGTGCGGGCCCTTCTGCATGATCGTATCGCCTTGTGCCCGCCGCTGGTGATCAGTGAAGCGGAGATCGACGAATTGTTCAGCCGCTTGACCCGCGGGCTGGACCGCACCCTGGAGTGGGTGCGACGCGAGGGGTGAGCCGCGACCGCCGAAGGCGGGCAAAACAGTCCGGCGGAGTGAGGCGCGTCCGCAACGCGGCAAATCGGTCCGGTGGACCGATTTGAGTGCCGAACGCCCGGAGCGTTAGCGGAGGGCTTGAGCGGCGCATGCTCGCTGACGCTCGCATAGGGCAAGCTTTTCTAAGCTCGTTCCACTCGCTAAGAAAAGCTAAGCCAACGCGCGGAGCCAAAGCGACGCGCCGGGAGGCGTCGTAAATTCAACTCGCCCGAAGCATCGGCTGTTGATTGACGGCGCTGGGACGGGTGTAGATCAAAATTTCGCCGCTCCACACTTCCAGCTTCCTGGCGCTGGGCAATTTCATCGCGTGGGCAAGAACCTTGGCGCGCTGATCGTCGTCGCAAGTGGCGGAAAATTTATAGGTGAGGATATCGTCCTCATCGCGATAGCAGATTTCATATGCAGGCATGATCGGCTCCAAAAAGCTCTTGTGGATACCTACCCCGCTTGTTGCTGTTTTGCGCGAAGCTCAAGCGAATGTCGAATGACATTTGGGTTACAGACATCACGATTTGGGGTAAAGCGGCCCGCCCGGTACCAAATTTTTTTGGGACCCGTTGCCGGGAGCTTTTCCGTCACTATCTGCGTTAACGGGACACCGCCATACCATCATGAGGAGTTGTCATGCCCGCCCCCTTCACGCTCGCGCCCCTGCCGTGGGACGAAGATGCCTTGGCCCCTACAATTTCGGCCAACACCATTTCGTTCCACTACCACAAGCACCACCAGACCTATGTGGACACGCTCAACAAGCTGGTGGAAGGCACAAAATATGCGGACCTCAAGCTGGAAGAGATCGTGCAGAAGACCGCGGGCGCAAGCGATGCCAAGGAAAAACTGATCTTCAACAATTCCGGCCAAGTTTGGAATCACGATTTCTATTGGCGCAGCCTCACCCCGTCCAAGACCGAACCCAGCGGCCAGTTGGACAGCGCCATCGCCGCCGCCTTCGGCAGCAAGCAAGACCTGATTGCCCAGTTGGCGGAAGCGGGAAAAACCCAGTTCGGCTCGGGCTGGGCCTGGCTGGTGAGCAAGGGCGGCAAGCTTTCCATTGAGAAAACCCCCAATGCCGAAACTCCTATGGCCAAGGGCGTCAATTGCCTGCTCACGGTCGATGTCTGGGAACACGCCTATTACCTGGATTACCAGAATGCCCGGCCCAAATATCTGGAAGCCGTGCTGGGCAAGCTTCTGAACTGGGAATTCGCCTCCGAAAACCTGACCAAGGAAGACCAGGCGGTTCGCGCCGCGGCTGAATAGCTGCGCGGGTGGACCAAATTAACTTCTAGCTCGAGCCCGGCATTTCGCCGGGCGACCATCCGCTAGGGCCATGACCATTCTCCCCCTTCGGCGCGAAGCGCCAGGAAGGGGGAGGTGGCACAGCGAAGTGTCCGCGCAGCGGACCTGAGTTGCGACGGAGGGGGTTCAACAGATCAAAGCCCCCTGGGCCGGCCGCCATTGCCGGGATTCATGTCCGGGATCGGGCCGCTGGGCACGGTTCCGGGCAGGGCGCCGCCACTATAGCCGGTGGTGCGGCAGGCGTTCAGGCCCCGGTTCCAACCGACATGATAGGCCCGGTTGTTCTCGTACTGCTTATCGTCCCGCACGATGGTGTCGTCACGCCGCTTGTCGGCGTCGGGACCGTAGGCGCTGTTGCAGCCGTCCTGATAGCCGGCGCGATAGTCCGGCGATTTGCGCAAGGCGCGGGTCTCCTTGCTCGCAAACAGGCTGCAAGCCGCCAGCGGCAACAGAAGAAAAATGAAGAGGATCGGGCGCATATCCACCTTGGGTTAACCACGGTCTTTTACCCCGGTTTAAACGTGAAAGGGGCAGATTTTCGCGAGTGCAAGGGCGGGTTTCATGACACGGACAGATTTCTCCGGATATCGCATCCTGGTGGTGGGGGCAAAAACCCATCCCATCCATCTGCTGCGCTCGGTGTTGGCGATTGCGGGGATCAGCAGGATCGTCCATGTCGAGGATGGCCAAAAAGGCCTGGAACTGCTGGGTACGGATCAATTCCACGCCGTCTTCTGCGACCGTTATGCGGATGCCTCCGACAGCGTGCCTTTCGTGGCCGCGGCGCGCCGTGACAAGTCCGCGCTCAATCCCATGATCCCGATTTTCCTGCTCAAGGAACGCGCCAGCCGCCCGGACGTGGAGCGGGCCCGCGATACCGGCGCCACCGATGTGCTCACCGTGCCGATGAGTGCCCGAAGCCTGATCGCCAAACTGCAGGCGGCGGTCAGCGCGCCCCGGCCCTTCATCGTCGCCCCGGATTTCTTCGGTCCGGACCGCCGCTCCAAGGCCCGCCCCGCTTATTACGGTGCCGATCGCCGCAAGCTGATGCCGCGCAAGGCCAAGGTCGATTTCACCCATATTTGATGGGTAACCCGGCGCAAGGCGCCCGAGCTGCGATTAGAGCTGTAACAATAAGATCTGGAGACCGGGCCTAAATCGCGCGCACATGTGTGGAACGTTCGCGCCGGTCCTGTTCGATCTGGGACTTCACGTCCGCCAGCCCCGCCATCACATGGCGGTTGAGGTGGAGCACAGAGAGCAGTCCCTGGCTGCCGGCACATGCGAAACCACAATCCTGACCGGTCCGCGAGAGACCATCAGCGGTCGACCGGATCGTGGCGTGGGAGGGGTGCGATGTGCCGGCGCCGGGGCGCCCCAGGCCAAGATCGGGCTCGTGCGGCATCAACAGCGACACAAGGCCGATCCAGAATACAGCCCGGAAAATCATGTCATGCCCTTCTGTGCTCCACACAGGGAGCATCGCGTGGGCGCTGTTCCCAGCCGCTTAGGCGTATTTTTAAAATTGAAACTAGTCGCCCGCTTTCCCACGCAAGCAAAACGCAAGCCTGACAGGTTCGTTTCAGTTCAATTCAAAAAAACCAGGCTTTTGAATCGGATGAAGTTAAAGTTTTCGATAGGGTTTAATTATTAACCCCCATCCGTCGCAGCTCGGTTTTGCGTGCGGCAACCGCATCGCTGCGACATCTTCCCCTCCAATGGCTTCGCGTTTGGCCGGTTCACTGGACCTTTCATCAGTGGATCTCCCGGGGGAAGGAACCTTGTTTAAGTTGATCGCCGCCCTGCGGAATGCGGCGCTCGAGATCGCCTTAAGACGCGTTGGGAAGCGACGCTGCCGGCAAGGTGACGGTGGCGCGGAAGTATTCGCCCCGGTGGCTGTCCAGTTCCAGCCAGCCGCCATGCAGTTCCGCAAAAGCTTTTACGAGCGTCAGGCCCAATCCGGCGCCCTTTGTGTGTTCGGCACCTTCGCCATGTCCGGCATGCTCGAACGGTTCCAGGATGCGTTCCAGGTCTTCTACCGCCACGCCGCCGCCGTCATCTTCCACCATCACGGCAACGCCGCCTTCGGTTGCCGAGACCGACAGCGTGATCCGGCTTCCGGTGGTAAAGGTGACGGCATTGTCCAACAGGTTGTGGATCATGGCGGTGAAGACGCTTTCATCGGCATCCGCCATCAATCCCACCGGGCAAAGATCGGCATTTATGACTATGCCGCGCGCTTCGGCCCGCGCCTGGAAGACTTCGCGCGTCAGCCACATCACCGAACCGGCATCCACCGGCATGCGCCTGAGGTCGTAGCGCCCCGCCGAAATCTTGGTGAGGTCCATGATCTGGTTGATGATCTTGAGCAGATTGTTGCCGCCCTGATGGACCAAGCCGGCATATTCGCGAATCTGCGCAGACGAGAGATTGTCGGCCAGGGTCATCATCAGGTCGGAGAAGCCCAGGATCGCGTTCAACGGGGTTTTCAGTTCATGGCCCATGGTGCGCAGCAAGGTGGTCTTGGCGCTGTGCACGCGCGCGCTGGCCTGGTCCAGGCGCGTCGCCAGGTCGGCGAGGTACGAACTCTGCTTCTCCGCCTGGGCCCGGCTGTCGGCCAGGGCATGTTCCTGTTCCTTCAGCGCGGTCTCGGCACGGAACTTGTCGGTGATATCGGTGAAGACCATGACCCGGCCGCCGTCATGGCCGGCGCGGTCGCGCACCAGATAGGCTTCGCCGGTGTTGGTGCGCAAGGTCACGGCGCCGGCGGGAGAGCGATGGCTTTTCAGGCGGCGCTCCAGCCACTGTTCGGGCGTGTCCTCGAATACCATGCGGCCGTTGTAGGCGACGCTGGCGCAGATCTCGGGGAAGGTCTTGCCGATCAACTCGTCCAGCGATTTGACGCCGCAAAGATTGGCATAAAGGTCGTTGGCCAGGATCAGTTTGTCGTTGGCGTCATAGAAGGCGAAAGCTTCCGCCGAAAGCGCGACAGCTTCCTGCAGGCGGGTGAGCTGGGCGCGGGCGGCCGTGACGTCGCTCCACAACAGCACGGTATGGCCGTGCGCGTCGCGCCGGGCCTTGATCTCCACCACGCGATGATCCTTGAGCGCAACGTCGTGCGGCGCGATCTCGTCATTGCGCAACTGGCTGAGCCGCCGGGCGATGAAGGTTTTGACCCCGCCCGCCAGGGCTGACGCCGCGATCTCGCCGCCCTCGATCTCCATACGGATCAGATCTTCGTAGCTTTTGCCGGTCAGGGATTCGCGTGGAGGAAAAGAGCGGAAAAGATAATTCAGGTGGGCATTGGCATAGAGCAGCTTGTCTTGCGCATCGAAAACGGTGATGGCCGTGCGCAAGGAATCCAGCGCGCGAAGCATGGCCTGCGCGTCTTCCCGTTGTTCCTCGCGGTCAATGCGCGCCTGATGCGCCGCGGCCATTATTGTTCTCTATGCCTGATCGCGGGCGGATACTGCCCCGGCGTGCGTTGCGGATTGGTTAGAGGTAGCGCAATCACTGTGTACGGCCGGTGACAGAAGTTGAATGGAAAAGCCGGGGAACCGCGCCATGTTTCCTAACGAAACATGAATCCTTGTGGAGAGCTGAAGAACTGCCGGCCTGCTTTAGCTTTCGTTAAGCCTGAAGCGGCAAAAGTGGCCATCTGAGCGTGGCAGGCTTAATGGCGATTAAGACAAACAGTTTTGCGGGACGGGCCCCCAAGGCACAACGGCGGCGTTTTGCGCTGCTGCAGGCCGGAAAAGCCGCGATCGGCTTGGTGCTGAGTCTGGCTTTTTTCGGCCTGATCGGACGCCCCGATCCGGCCGAAGCGGTGGCACTGGCCGGTTTGATGGCTCCCGCCGTCCTGGCCCTTCTGGCGCTGACCCCAATATCCCTGGCCGTGCTGGAGCAGATCGGGCTGGCCGGCGCTGCCGCCCTGATCGGCTATCTGGCGGTTTTGACCGGAGGAATGGTGTCGCCGCTGATGGTCTGGCTGGTGCTGGTCCCGGCAGAAGCCGCTTTGACCGGCGGCCGCTCCGCCGTCACCCGCGCCGGCCTGGTGGCGGGGGCGGTGCTGCTGGCGGTGATCGGCATCCAAGCCTTTGGGATGTTGCCGGCATCCCGCCTGCCCTTGTCGGCGCTGGGGATTTACGCCTTCTCGATGGTGGCGGCCCTGACACAGGCGGTGTTCATCGCCATCGCCGCCCAAGACCGCCAGCGTGCCGCCGATGCCGCCGCCGCCAAGGGCGCGGCCATGTACCGCTTCCTGGCCGACAATGCGATGGATCTGATCACCCGCCATTCCTCCGACGGGCGCATCCGCTTTGCCAGTCCGGCCACCCTGGCGCTGTTGGGCCGGCTGCCGGAGGAGATCACCGGCCTTGCCGTGCAAAGCCTGGCGCATCCCGACGATTTGCCGGCAGTCGAGGCGGCGCTGGCGGATTCCAGCTATCACGGCCGCGCCGGTTCGGCCGAGGTAAGGCTGCGTCATCGCGACGGCCATTTCGTCTGGACCGAAATACGCTGCCGTCCGGCCCAGATCGGCCTGGGCGAGCCGGCCGACATCGTGGCGGTGACCCGCGACATCACCGAACGCAAGGGCCATGAGCGCGCCCTGGTGGAAGCGCGCGATGTCGCGCTGGATGCCTCGCGCGCCAAGACGCGCTTCCTGGCCAATATGAGTCACGAACTGCGCACGCCGCTCAACGCCATCATCGGTTTTTCGGAGGTGATGACGCGCGAGATGTTCGGCGTGCTGAGCCCGCGCTACCAGGAATATTCCCGGCTGATCCATGAATCGGGGGCGCATCTGCTGGACCTGATCAACTCGGTGCTGGACATGTCCAAGATCGAGGCGGGCAAGTTTGAGCTGGTGGAGGAATTGTTCGATCTGGAAGAGACGGCCGACAGCGCGGTGCGCTATCTCAAGATTCCGGCGGAACGCTCAGGCGTGGCGTTGAAGCTGAATGTCGCGCCGGGCGCGCGGCTGGTGTTTGCCGACCGCCGCGCCGTCAAGTAGATCCTGGTCAACCTTCTCTCCAATGGCGTGAAATACACGCCGCGCGGCGGCGAGGTGCGGGTGAAGGCGCGTGTGCTGGAACTGGGCCAAGGCATCGAGATCACGGTCAGTGACACCGGGACCGGCATTTCCAAGCAGGACCTGGCGCGGTTGGGCAAGCCCTTCGAGCAGGTGGAGAATGCCGAAACCCGCGCCAAGGAAGGCACCGGTCTGGGGCTGGCGCTGGTCAAGTCGTTGGCCCAGATGCATGGCGGCAGCGCGGTGCTGGATTCGGTGCTGGGTGAAGGCACCACCGTCACCGTGCGGCTGCCGCATGCGGCAGTGGACGCCAAAGGCGAGCGGCTCAACACGGGCAATGTCGTGCCATTCAAGGCTGCGTGATAGAAGATCGGCATGACGCCGACACCACGCCTCAAAGCCGGAATTTTCGTGCGCGCCCTGATCCGCCGGGTGCAGGTCGCGGGCGCGTCGGCCTTTGTGGTGCGCAGCGGCGCCGAAGAAGCCGGCGCCGTCATTCTCAAGCTCGCGAAGCTGGACGGCACCGTGCTGGTGCTGAACCAGGCTCGCAATGCCAAGGGCGAGTTGGTGTGGGCCCGGCCCTTGGGTGATTTTGTGTCAGATGCGCGCGCCGCGGAGTGGTGTGACAAACAAGTGAAATTCGATCCCGATCTCTGGATCTTGGAGATCGAAGATCGCGAAGGCCGGGCTTTTGTCGACGAGCCGATCGTCTAAGCTGCATCCGAACGCAGCCGCGGCGGCCAACAGGCACCATGACCCAGCAGCAAACCCTCCAGCTCTTCCTGCCTATCCTGATCCTGGTGCCGGTGCTGTATCTGCGCATGCGGCGGATGAGCCGGGCCCAGCCGCTCAAGCTGGGGCGGCTTTGGATCCGGCCCGCCCTCATTCTGGGCGTAGCCGCCCTGGTCCTGCTGGCGCCCCAGCCCGGCCATCATGCCGTGCGCCACTTCCTGGCCCAGGACTGGGCCTGGCTGACCTTGGCGGCGGGTCTGGGCGGCATCGCCGGCTGGTATTGGGGCCGCACCATGGCGATCGAGGTCCATCCAGAGGACGGCACCCTGATGGTCACCGGCGGCCAGGCCGCCATATTGGTGATGGTGGTATTGATCCTGTTCCGCATGGGCCTGCGCACCGGGCTGGCGGTGGAGGCGCGTGCCTGGCACTTGGACGTGCTGCTGATCTCCGATGCCCTGATCGTCTTCACCGCGGGGCTGTTCAGCCTGCGCAGCGTAGAAATGTATCTGCGCGCAAAGCGGGTGATGGAAGCCGCCGCTTAAGTTCCGGTTGCCGGACGGGGCGGCGCCTGCTAACCCCCCCGGCCATGACCCGTACCCCCGCCAGCGAAGCGACACGACGCCGGACCTTCGCCATCATTTCCCACCCCGACGCCGGCAAGACCACCTTGACCGAGCATCTCCTGCTGCTGGGTGGCGCCATCCATGCTGCCGGCCGGGTGAAGGCACGCGGCGAGGCGCGCCGCGCCAAGTCCGACTGGATGAAGATCGAGCAGGAGCGCGGCATCTCGGTCACCTCGGCGGTGATGACATTTGAATACCAGGATGCGGTGTTCAACCTGCTGGACACCCCCGGCCATGAAGACTTTTCCGAAGACACCTATCGCACCCTGACGGCGGCGGATTCCGCGGTGATGGTGATTGACGCCGCCAAGGGCATCGAGGCCCAGACTCGCAAGCTGTTTGAGGTCTGCCGGCTGCGCGACATCCCCATCATGACCTTCATCAACAAGATGGACCGCGAAGCCCGTGATCCTTTCGAGCTGCTGGACGAGATTTCCGACCAGCTCCAGATCGAGACCGCGCCCATGATGTGGCCCTGTGGCATGGGCCTGAATTTCCGCGGCATCCAGGACCTGTCGAGTGGCAGCTTCATCGCCTTCAACGATGCGGTACCCAGCGATGAGGAAGCGGGCAAGTTGGAAGAAGACGTGACCTTGGCGCGTGAAGGTCTGCCCCGCTTCGACCTCGCCACCTATCGCGAAGGCCATCTCTCGCCGGTCTATTTCGGCTCCGCGCTCAAGAATTTCGGGGTGGCGCAATTGCTGGAGTCGCTGGCGAAGCACGCACCCAGCCCGCGGTCGCAGGCCGCGGTGGGCCGTGCCGCCCAGCCGGGCGACAAGGAAGTCACCGGCTTTGTCTTCAAGGTGCAAGCCAATATGGATCCCAACCATCGCGACCGGGTGGCGTTCCTCCGGCTGGCGTCGGGCGAATTCAAGCGCAACATGAAGCTCAAACAGTCCGGCACCGGCAAGACCATCGGGGTGCATAATCCCATTCTGTTCTTCGCCTCGGAGCGCGAAACGGTGGACGAGGCCTGGCCTGGCGACATCATCGGCATTCCCAATCATGGCGTGCTGCGGGTGGGCGATACCTTGTCGGAATCCGGCAGTGTGGTGTTCACCGGCATCCCCAACTTCGCGCCGGAAATCCTGCGCCGGGTGCGGCTGTCCGATCCCATGAAGCAGAAGCATCTGGCGCGCGCCCTGGAATCCCTGGCGGAAGAAGGCGTCACCCAGCTTTTCAAGCCGGTCATCGGCAGCCAATGGATCGTGGGCGTGGTGGGCGCGCTGCAGCTCGATGTGCTCAAGTCGCGCCTGGTGGCGGAATATGACCTGGAAGCGGACCTGGAGGCGTCACCCTATGACAGCGCCCGCTGGCTCTCGGGCACACCGGCGGAGATCGAGAAATTCTCCAACGCCAACAAGGGCGGCATGGCCACCGACCGCGATGGTGCGCCGGTTTTCCTGGCCAAGAGCCAGTGGGAAATCGGTTATGTCGCCGAGCGTTTCCCCAATGTGAAGTTCCTGAAGACCAGGGAGCGGCACGAGGTGCACGCAGAGAGTTAAGCTGGGCGTTCCGACTCTCGCCTAAGCAGCCGTAGCCTGTTTGGCGCACCAGCCGCGCAATTGCCGGATGGCGTCGCTCACCGCCATGCGGTCATAGGCATCCAGCATGGCAAAGGCATGGGCGCGGTCGCGGGCCGGATGGGCCAGCAAGGCCAGCGCCGAAAAGGCGGCGCGTTCGATCTGTGCGCCCTTGCAGGCAATGGCCAGCATGGCGCCGCTTTCCTCTTCCAGCATATGCGCTGCCATCTGCACATCCACGCCCAGCGCATCGGCCAGGGTGGTGACGAGGTTTTCGCCGGCCCGGGCCGCGTCGATCAGGGCCTGGGCGCCGGTTTCGCGCGGCAGCACGCGCCGCGCCAGTTCGGGATGTTCATAAAGCTGGACCCTGAGGCGGGCGCGGGTCGGCGCGTCTATGTCATGCGCGGCCTTGGCCAGCAGCGCTTCACAGACAGCACGCATGCTTTCGGGATAATCGGCAGGCCAGGCGGTCAGCAGATCGGCGACTTCTTCCGCCAGCGCTGCGCGCAAGGCGGGGCCCTGGTCGGCGAGTTGTAGCAGATGGGAAAGCTTTTCCGACGCAGCCATGGCGAGGTCCTTCGCCCTATATTGGGACAAGAGGCTTAACGATCCGTCGCCGAGTGTTTAACGATGTGTAAAAATTCCGAGGCTAGAGTCCCGTGCATGAGGATCGCGGGGCGCTTTTTCCAGAGTTTGTTTTTGTTATGGGGGCTGGCACCGGCTGCCGTCTGCGGCGTCGAACATCTCCATGGCCGGCCTGACTGGGACGCCCGTTTATCTCTCTCCGCACATGCCGGCGACCTTGCGGCCGTCGACGAGGCGATTGCCCAAGGCGCACGTGTCAATCCGCCGGCCGGTAAGGGTCTGACTATCTCTCCGCTGATGTGGGCCGCCCGCGAAGGCCATATCACTGTCATGAAGCGTTTGCTGGAGGTCGGCGCCGACGTCGATTTTCGTAATGGTGTTGGTGACAGCGCGCTGTTGCAGGCGGCGGGCGAGGGCAAGACCGAGGCAGCGCTCCTGCTACTGACTGCCCATGCCGATCCGAATGCGCGCGATGATCATGGTTGGACACCGGTCTATCTCGCCGCTCAGGAAGGGGATTCGGTCACGCTGCGCGCGCTGATACAAGCGCATGCCAACGTCAATCCGCGCTCCGACAATCAGCGGACGCCCCTGATGGAAGCTGTGTCGCATGGCGCCGAATATTCTGTGAAGCTCCTGCTGGGCGCCGGAGCGGCGGCGAATGCGGCGGATGATTTCGGCTACACGGCACTGCATCTGGCGGCACAGTCGCACAGACCTCAAATGGTGGCAGCTTTGCTGAAAGCCGGTGCCAATCCCAACATGGCGGCGCAGAATGGCATGACGCCGCTGATGATAGCGTCGCGCGAAGGAGATGCGACGATGGTGCGCGCGCTGCTGACAGCGAAAGCGGACGCGAATGCCAAGCTGGCGACGTCGGTGCGCAATTGGGGTGGCAAGAGCGCCTTGTTCATCGCTGCCGATAAGGGCCACAAGGACGTCGTGCAGATTCTGACAGCAGCCGGCGCGAAATAGCCTGGGCGATGACGGCCCGTGGGGCCTGATAAACGAAAGGTCTCGTGGACCTTTCGTCCGGTCGGACGCCCGCGAAGCGGGCGCGGATCGTCAAGCAATGACCGCCCAGCTATCCGGATAATAGCCGTTGAAGTTCGAGCGCGACGACACCGTATAGGCGCCCATGGCATCGAACAGGATGTAATCGCCGCTGGCGATGCCGTTGGGCAACATCACCGGACGCGGCAGGACATCGGCAGAATCGCAGGTGGGACCATAAGCGCGGAACGGCCGTTTCTCGCTCGACAGCAGCTTGGCCTTGCCTTTGGCGTCGAGGGTGATGCCGCTGGGCGGATAATCTTCGTCGAAGCTGGCGAAGCGCTGCTCGTCAAAGCTGCCATAAATGCCGTCATTCATGTACAGCCGGTCGCCGCGCCGCATCACCACCTGGGTCACCAGCGAAAGGCCGGGCGCGCACAAAGCGCGGCCCGGCTCACACATCACATTCAAATCCGGACGCCCCAGGGAATTCAGCGCCTCCTTGATCATGTCGAAGAACCAGTGATAGGGCGGTGGCTCCTGTCCCGAATAGGCGGCGGGAAAACCGCCGCCGACATCCAGGGCCGCGATCTCGACACCGGAGAGCGTGATGGTGCGCTGGGCGATCTCGATCGCCTGGGCATAGGAAAAAGGCGACAGGCATTGCGAGCCGACATGGAAGGTGAGGCAGGGCGCGGCCCCGGCCACGCGCACCTGCTTGAGCAGCTTGGCCGCCTCTTCCGGCCGGCAGCCATATTTGCTGGACATCTCCAGCAACGCGCCGCCCAGTTGTGCCACCAGCCGCACAAAGATGCGCAGCTTTTTGGGATTGCCCACCTCTGCCAGCAGCTTGTCCAGCTCCGCCTCACTGTCCACCACGAAATCTGTGACGCCATGCTTTTCAAACGCCACCTTGGCCTGGCCGGGCAGGCGTACGGGCGCCATGAAATGGCAGATGGCGCCGGCGAAGAGCCCCTTAACCGTTTCGATTTCGCCCAGGCTGGCGGTGTCGAAATGCCGGATGCCGGCATTCCACAGATTGGTCAGCGCCACCGGATGGGGATTGGATTTCACCGCATACAGCACATCGCCCGGAAAACCGTCCAGAAATGTTTTCGCGGCGGTGGCGAATTTTTCCGGATGAATCAGATAGAGCGGCTCAACCGGCTTGAGGCTTTCGATCGCCTTGAGGGCGCTGGCAAAGCGCGGCAGCGACTCGAAACGTCCAGGCAGATTGGCGGGTGCGTTCATAGCTTGGCGTTGTGAGCCAAGGGACGGCCGCATGCAATCAAAAACACAAAAGGCTGCGCCGAAGCGCAGCCTTTCATGACAGTTTGGTGGCTATTGCGCCGGAGCCGGCGGCGGGGCCTGGGCCGGTTCCATTGGTCTCCGGTCCATCCTGGGGCCCATGCCCGGGCCCATTTCGCGGCCCATGAAGCCCATGCGCGGCCGCTCCATCATGCCCATCATCATATGTCCCATATGGTGCATGTGACTGTGGCGTAGTTCTTCCTTCTGAGCCGGGGTCAGAGAACCGTAGAGCGCGGCCAGGGCGGGCCGTTCGGTCTGGATATCGGTCAGGCGCTTTTTCAGCCTGTCCTCTTCCATGGCCAACCGGTCCACGATGGTGGGACGCTGATTACGCGCCTGGGGCCGTTCGCGTGCCGTGCAGTCGCCCTCATGGGTCTTGGCGATGTCCAGGCTGGCCTGCTTCCATCGCGTGAAGAGGGGCTGCTGACTGGGACTCAGCGACAGTTTGGCTTCCAGGAATGCCAGCTCGCCCACCTTGCGGGCATAGAGGTCCTTGCAGAATTGATCCTGCAGCGGGCCCCTGTCGGGCACCATCCGATAGAGCATGTTCCCACGCGCGCCATCTTCGGCGGGCGGCGCGGCGTCGCCATTGCGGGCGATGCCATTTGTCGTGGTCAGCGCGATCATCACCGGCTTGTGGCCGCTCTGGCTGCTGCTCTGGGCGGCGCGGGCGTTGGTGGCGATCAGCGCGGCCGTCGCCGCACCGCACAGGGCCAGTGAAGCGATCAGGGGGAAAAGGGCTTTGCGCATGGGGAGTCCCGTCTTGAAAACCTGTGGAACTCTAGCTTCCGGCGATGCGCCCCGCGCCGGGAAAAAGTGCTGCGCAAATGAAATTTTGGCCATTCATGCTGGGTTCAGCTTGGCCGTGAATGGCTTAAAATCAGGCTTCTAGCGAGAGGCCCGCAACTCGCGGACGGTTTTCTTGCCGTCGGTGGAAGGCTGATAGACGTTGGTCATTTCCGCCAGCGCCTGGTTGAACATTTCGATGGTGAAATGGTCGGGCACTTCCCAGGCATCGAAACCCACCCGGTGCTGGTAGTTGACCTGGTCGTAAAGAAAATCGCCGACGGCGCGGATCTCGCCGGTGAAGCCCAGCCGGGTGCGCAGCATGCGGGCCCAGGAAAAGGCACGGCCGTCGCGGAATTTGGGGAATTCCAAGGCGATCAGCGAGAAATGATTCACGTCCTGGCCCAGCAATTCCGGATTCTCATGGCTCTGCAACCGCACTCCGACGGGCGTGTTGCGCGCCAGAAAGGTTTCGCGATCTCTCTGGAAGCGCGCCAGCGACACCATTACCGCGCCTTCCGGCAGCGGCGCATCGTCCGTCACGGGCGCAAAGATATCCTGCGCATAAGCGCCGCTTTTGATCAGTTTGGTCACGCCGCGACTTTCTCGTAAGCAGCGTCCTTGAACGGCGCCATGCCCAGCCGGCGATAGGTATCCAGGAAACGTTCGCCCGGCTTGCGTGTCTTCAGATAGACATTCACCACCCGTTCCACCGCGTCGGCGATCTCATGCTCGGTGAAGCCGGGGCCCATGATGTCGCCGATGCTGGCGTCTTCGGCGCCGGAGCCGCCCAGCTGGAGCTGGTAGAATTCCACACCCTTCTTGTCGACGCCCAGGATGCCGATATGGCCGGCATGATGGTGGCCGCAGGCATTGATGCAGCCGGAAATCTTGATCTTCAGCTCGCCGATCTGATGCTGGCGGTCCAGATTCTCGAAGCGTTTGGCGATCTTCTGGGCGATGGGGATCGAGCGGGCGTTGGCCAGGTCGCAATAATCCAGGCCCGGGCAGGCGATGATGTCGGTGATCAGCCCGGCATTGGGCGAAGCAAAGTCCAGTTCCTTCAACTTGGCGTAAATGGCGGGCAGGTCCTGTTTGCGGACATGCGGCAACACCAGATTCTGTTCGTGCGTCACCCGCACTTCGCCCAGGCTGAACTGGTCCATCAGGTCGGCAATGGTGTCCATCTGGTCGGCGGTGGCGTCACCCGGCACCTGGCCCGGCGTCTTGAGGGTGATGGTGGCGATGGCATAGCCGGGCGCCTTATGCTTGTAGACGTTGGTCTTGGCCCAGTTGGCGAAGTCCGCGCCCGCTTCGGGAATTGTGTCGGAAAGGCCGGTTTCGAACTTGGGGGCCGCGAAATAGGCGGTGATGCGGTCCAGCTCTTCGCGCGGCAGTTGCAGGGTGCCCATGCGTTTGAGTTCCTCGAACTCCCGCGCCACCCGGCGGCGCATCTCTTCCGGGCCGACGGCATTGATCAGGATCTTGATGCGCTGTTTGTGGATGTTGTCGCGACGGCTGTCCTGGTTGTAGACGCGCAACACGGCCTCGAGATAGGCAAGGATATCCTCGCGCTCGACGAATTCGCTCATCACATGGGCGACATAGGGCGTGCGGCCCATCCCGCCGCCGGCCATCACCTTGTAGCCGACGCGGCCCTGTTCATTCTTCACGACCTGGACTGCCATGTCGTGCCACTGCAGCGCGGCGCGGTCTTTCTCGGTGGCGCCCACGGCGATCTTGAACTTGCGGGCCAGGAAGACGAATTCCGGGTGCAGGCTCGACCATTGGCGGATGATCTCGGCCAGGGGACGGGGATCCTCGATCTCCTCATCGGTGGCGCCGGCGAACTGGTCGGACGTGACGTTGCGCACGCAATTGCCGCTAGTCTGGATGCAATGCATCTCGACATCGGCCAGCTCGCGCAAAATCTTGGGCACATCCACCAGTTTGATCCAGTTGAACTGCAGATTGGTGCGGGTGGTGAAATGGCCGAAGCCCTTGTCATAGGTGCGGGCGATATGGGCCAGCTTGCGCATCTGTTTGGAGGACAAGGTGCCGTAGGGCACGGCGATGCGCAGCATATAGGCGTGCAACTGCAGATAGAGCCCGTTCATCAGGCGCAGAGGCTTGAACTGGTCCTCGGTCAATTCGCCCGACAGGCGGCGCGCCACTTGGCCGGCAAACTGGTTCACCCGCTCGCTGACGAATTGCGCATCGAACTCGTCGTAGCGGTACATGTTGGGCGCCACGGGTTTGACCAGGGTATTAAGCATTGAACTTCTCAAGCATGAGTTTGGCCTGCCTGCTTGCCGGTGTGGGGATGGACCGTGGGGCCCGCGGCGCGGATGATCTCGCGCTCCTTCACCGGCTTGATCTTACCATTCACCTCCCGCACCTCGAACAGATAGGGGGCGACGAACTCGTTGCGCGGCAATTCTGCGGTGGCCGCAGCCAAGGCCGCCTCGGCGCTGGCCTGGTCAGGGTAGACCTCGCCCTCGGCCAGCATCAGCACCCAGCCATTGCCCTTACGGTATAGAACGTCCCCGTCCCGCAAGCGGTTCGCGGTGAGCATCTGGAGACCTTGGTTCTGGTGTGCCATGGCGAGGGCAAAAACCACGGCCGGAGGGGGAAATCAAGACTTCAACACGCCGTTGCTGTAGTTTTATATGAAGAACACAAAATATATGTATTATTCGACCGCTTGTAACAGGCATAGTCACGCAAAAGAGGGGGATTCGTGAGCGCGCCGTCCAAAAGCCTTAGCGTGGCGCAGCTGGGCGCCGTGGTGGCTGGCAATGCCCTGGAATTCTACGATTTCCTGATTTTCGGCTTTTTCGCCGTCCAGATCGGCGGAACTTTTTTCCCGGGAAAGGACCCAACCGGAAGTTTGCTCCTCACCCTGGCGACGTTCGGGGTGGGATTCCTCACCCGCCCGCTGGGCGGGATGTTGATCGGCCCGTTGGGCGACCGGATCGGACGCAAACCCGCCATGCTGTTTTCGTTTGGCCTGATGGGCTTGAGCATCGCGGGTCTGGCGCTCACCCCCTCCTATGCCAGCATCGGTCTGGCCGCGCCCGTCCTGGTGGTTCTGTTCCGCCTGCTACAGGGCTTCGCGCTGGGCGGTGAAGTGGGGCCGAGCACGGCCTTCCTGATGGAAGCGGCGCCTGTCGAGAAACGGGGACTCTACGTCTCGTTCCAGCTCGCGACCCAGCAGGTGGCAATCCTGACCTCCGGCCTGGTGGGCTTCGCTCTGTCCAGTGTGCTGACGCCGGCGCATCTGAACAGTTGGGGGTGGCGGGTGGCGATGCTGCTGGGTGTCTCGGTGGTGCCTTTCGCGCTGGTGATACGCCGCCGCTTGCCCGAGACCTTCCACCGGCCGGCAGACGTGAAGCCCGGGCTGGTTCGCGCGCAGTTGGGGCTGGCGGTGCTGACGACCATTATGGCGGCCAGCATGACCATTGCCACCTACACGATGAATTACCTGAATGTCTTCGCCAACCACACGCTGGGCATGCCGCCGGCACAAGCCTTTGGTGCGGTCGCCTTGGCGGGAACCTGTGGCGCGATCTTCAATCCCATCGGCGGCTGGCTCAGCGACCGGCTGGGACGCAAGCCGGTGATGATCACGGCCTATGCGCTGCTTTGCATCGTGAGCCTGCCCTGTTTTGTGATGATGGCGCATTTGCGCACTCCCGCGTCGCTGTATGGCGCCGTGCTGGTGATGGCGCCGTTGCTGGCGCTGGGTTCTTCGGTAACCGTGACTTTTCTGGCTGAGAGCCTGCCGCCGGAGATCCGTTCCGGCGGCATCGGCATCATCTATGCCGTGGCGATCACCGTGTTCGGCGGCTCGGCGTCCTTCATGGTGGCGTGGCTCACCGACATCACCGGCTCGGCGGTGGCGCCCGCCTGGTATATGGGAGCCGCTTTGGCGATCGGTGTCTGCGCCATGTTTGCCGTGGGCGAGACGGCGCCGGCAAAGACGCGCGGGGGTTAGGGCCGCGATAGCGCGCTTTCATGCCAGCGCCTGAGCAGCCACCACTCCAAGAGCGATAGCGCGGCGAAGATCAAAACGCCCGTCATCGCAAGCAGCGCCAGGGCCGCGAACAGGGTGGCGATTTCCAGCCGGTTGCCGGATTCCACAATACGCCAAGCAAGGCCCGTAGCCGTGCCCGAGCCCGCCACGAATTCCGCCACCACCGCGCCGATCAGAGCCAGGCCGCCGGCGGTTTTCATGCCGGAGAGAAGATAGGGCAAGGCTGTTGGAAGACGGATACGCCACAGGATCTGGACTTGCGACGCGCCATAGAGCCGGGCCAAGTCGATCAGATTGAAGTCGGCTGATTTCAACCCCAAGGTGGCGCCCGCCAGGATGGGAAAGAACGCCACGATGGTGGCGATGATCACCAGCGCCAGGTTGATATGATCGAAGCCCACCCAGATCAGGATCAATGGGGCAATGGCGACTACCGGCGTTACCTGCAGGATCACCGCGTAAGGATAAAGCGTGCGCTCCAGCAATCGGCTTTGGGAAAAGGCGATGGCGGTCGAAATGCCCAGCACAGTCGCCGCAAGAAACGCTTCCAGGGTCACGGTGAGGGTGGACGCTAGCGCGTCCATCAGGGAGGAAAAATTGCCCGCAAAGGCGCGCGCGATTGCCGAGGGCCCCGGCAGCACATAGACCGGCACCTGCCAGTGTACCACCGCCCATTCCCAGGCGCCAAGAAACAGCACGGCAACGGCCAGTGGCAGCAAAATGTCCACCAACCGCTTCATGTCGCCATCGCAGTGTTAAGTGCGTCGCTGATCGCGCGCTGAGCTTCGATGGTTTGCGGTGATAGCCGGCCGTCGCGGCCCAGGGGCAGGGCGATGTCTTTTGCCACGCGTCCAGGCCGCGGCGTCATCACCAGAACGCGCTGGGAGAGGTAACTGGATTCGCCGACACTATGGGTGACGAACAGCACGGTGAGGCCGTCTTCGCGCCACAGCCTGAGCAGGTCGTCGCCCAAGGCGTTGCGGGTAATCTCATCCAGGGCGGCGAAAGGCTCGTCCAGAAGCAGCAGCTTCGGTTCCGCAGCCAGCGCCCGCGCCAGGGAAACCCGCATCTTCATGCCACCGGACAATTCTCTGGCGTAGGCGCGCTCAAATCCCTTCAAGCCCACCCGCGCCAAAGCCCCTGCCGCGCGATCCTCGGCTTCGCTGCGAGGAACATGTTTCAGGTCCAGCGGCAGACGCGCATTGGCCAGCGTGTCTGTCCAGGGCATCAAGGTCGGTTCCTGGAAGACAAAACCGATTTCCGGCTTGCCCCCCGGATAGCCGACATGGCCTGCATCGGCTGCAAGCAGTCCGGCTGCCAGCCTCAGCGCCGTGGATTTGCCGCAGCCGCTGGGACCCAGCAGGGAAACGAATTCTCCATTCGCCACCTGAAAGGAAAGATCGCGCAGCGCCTCTGTACCATTGGCAAAACGCTTGGCGACGCCTTGGAGCGCGATCATTGATACTTCTGCAAGGTGGCGCGCACAAAGCTCAGGTCATAGGCTTTTTTGAAGTCCAGGTCTTTGGGATAAATCCCTTCCGACGCCATGGTGTCGTAGAAGCGTTTCCACTGCCCATCCGTCATGCTGCCCAGGCCAAAGGCCTTGCCGTCGCCGCTCAGCAGCATTTCATAGCGTTTCATCTTGTCCAGTGCCTGGGCCAGGATGGCATCGGTCATGTCGGGGTTGTCGCGCTTGATCAGCGCATTGCCCTTGGCAGGATTGGCGAGATAGTGCAGCCAGCCGTCGCGGGTGGCATCGACGAACAACTGCACGGCGCGGCGGTTGGTGTCGATCCACTTCTGCGGCACCAGCACCATGTTGGCGTAGCCGGGATAGCCATAGTCGGAGAGCAGGAAGATCTTGGGCGTGAAATGCGCCTGTTGCTGAACGGTGAAAGGCTCGCTGGTGAGATAGCCCTCCTGAATGGCATTGGGATCCTGGATGAAGGGCGCCAGATTGTAGGTATAGCGGCGGATCTGCCTGTCGCTGAAACCGAACTTGGCCCGCAACCAGGGCCAGAAGGCGCTCATCGTGGCGGCCGAAATCAACACCGGCTTGCCCTTCATGTCGGCCAGAGAATTGATGTCGCGGCGCGGATGGGAAATCAGCACCTGCGGGTCTTTCTGGAAGATCGCCATCACGGCGCGGATCGGCACGCCCGTCTTCACCATATTGAGGCAGATGAAGCTGTTGGAACCCATACCGAAATCCGCCGCACCGCCCGCCAGCAGTTGCGGCACATTCACATCAGGCCCGCCCTGGATGATCTTCACCTCCAGGCCGCGCTTGGCGTAGAGCCCGTCCGCAACGGCCTGATAAAAGCCGCCATGCTCGGCTTGCGCCTTCCAGTCGGTGACAAAGCGGATGGTTGTGGCGGCAAGGGCCGGACGCGTCAGCGCCAGTGACGCGAAAGTGGTGGACGCAAGAAAGCCGCGGCGATTCATGGCCGCGTTATACAGGATTTGAGGCCGGGTTTCGCGGGGCTCTCTTAGCGCCCGGTATCGCCGCCACGCGGCGGCGGCGCCTTGTCATCGTCCTCATCATCCCCGAACAGCCAGCCCAGGAGGCCGCCGCGATGGCGATGCTCGCGCTGCGGTTGTTGTTCATCCGGCGGCAGTTCGGGCAGGCGGCTGAGGCTTTCATCGTCGCGGCCATCCCAGGTCGCACCGGAAGACGCCAGCTCCAACTCCTCCGGCGGCGGTTGCACCGAGCGGTCGAGCGGCTTGTAAGGATGGCCTTGCTCGGCCGCCAGCATGGCTTCGCGCCAGATATAGGATGGCAGAGTACCGCCGGTGACGCCGCGGGTGGGCGAGGAATCGTCATTGCCCACCCAGGCGGCGGCGACATAGTCGGTGGTGAAGCCCACGAACCAGGCGTCATGGGAATCCTGCGTGGTGCCGGTCTTGCCGGCGGCCTCGCGCCCATGCAGTGAGGCGTAGCCGCCGGTGCCATGGTTCACCACGCCATACAGCATGGCCGTCAGGTCGCGGTCCACCTCCGGGTCGATTACCTTTTGCGGCGGCGGGGCCTGGCGCTGATAGACAGGCCGGCTGCCGATATCGACTTCGGTGACGAAGTAAGGGCTGACCCTGTAACCGCCATTGGCGAAGGACGCATAAGCGGCTGTCAGTTCCATGGGCGTCACTTCGCTGGTGCCCAACGCCAGTGAGGCGTTGGCTTCCAGCGGCGAGTTGATGCCGACACGCCGCGCCGCCGCCACCACATTCTTGACGCCGATTTCCTGTGCCAGGTTGACGGTGATGGTGTTCACACTGTGGGCCAGGGCATCGGCAAGGGTCAGGGTGCCGTAGCTCTTGCCGCCGAAATTGGCAGGATGATAACCGCCGATATCGACAGCCTCGTCGTCGCGCGTCTCCCACGGCGACAGGCCCGCTTCCAGCGCCGCCAGATAGACGAAGGGCTTGAAGGCCGAGCCGGGCTGGCGATGAGCCTGGGTGGCGCGGTTGAACACGGAATCGCGATAATCCGCGCCGCCGATCAAGGCGCTGACCGCGCCGTCCGGCTTCATGATCACCACCGCGGCTTCGCCGGTATGGGTCTTCTTGCCGTATTTGTTGAGGGTGTGCAGCGCCGCCAGCCGCGCCGCTTCCTGGACCTTGGGTTCCAGTGTGGTGTGCACCATCATGTCGGTGCTGGGCGCAACGCCATTCACGGTGGCAACCCTTGTCGCTTCATCGGCGGCGGTATCGAGAAAATAATTGCGCGCATCCACGCTGGCGCGGTCGATGATTTCGGCCGGATGAGCGCGCGCCTCGGCCGCGGATGCCTCGCTGATGGCGCCGTTCTCCACCATGGAATCCAGAACCAGGCTGGCGCGCTGTTGCGCTTTCAGCAAATCGCGCCGGGGCGAGAAGACAGACGGCGCCCGGGTCAGGGTGGCCAGCATGGCAGCCTGGGCAAGCGTCAGTTGTCGAGCGCTGGTGCCGAAATAGACCCGCGCCGCTCCATCCACGCCATAGGCGGCGCTGCCCAGATAGATGCGATTGAGATAGAGCTGCAGGATCTGTTCTTTGCTGAGCGATTTTTCGAGCCCCGCGGCGTCGATCAGTTCGGTCAGCTTGCGCGACATGGTGCGCTGCTGGTTGGTATAGACGATCTTGGCGGTCTGCTGGCTGATGGTCGAACCGCCCGCCACCCAGCGGCGCGCCCGCAAATCCAGCAGCAGCGCGCGCCCCAATCCCAGCGGATCGATGCCGCGATGGGAATAGAAGCGGCGGTCCTCCATGGCGATGAAGGCGGCCGGCAGATAGGAGGGCATCTCCGACAGTTTCAGCCGCTCACCCACCACGGCGCCGCGATGGCCCACTTCATTGCCATCCACATCCAGGAAGGTGAAAGCCAGCGGCCGGTTGACGGCATAGAGATCGATGGTGGGATCGAGCTTGGGCGCGAACAGGCCCAAAATCGCCGGCAACAGATACAGCAAGGCCAGCGGCACGGCGATCACCGCCATGGTGATGGCGAAAGCCGGCGCATAAGGCTCCGCGATTTTTGCGGCCTTGCGGAACGTCTCATGGTCGAGGGGGCTTTGCCAATCGGGCATTTGCGCGGATTGCTGACTGATATTTGCGGCGGTTTCAAGGTGGCACCGGGCGTGTCAAGCTGACGCCATGTGGGACGGCATGACCTTGATACCGGGGCGGGACTGCGGCGGCTGCACGGTTTGCTGCGTCTTTCCCACCATTAACAAGCCGGAAATCCAGAAATTGTCAGGGTCGCGCTGCCGCCACTGCGCCAGCACCGGTTGCACGATTTATGAAACGAGGCCGCCGGTCTGCCGCGGCTATTATTGCGCCTGGCGGACGGTGGACATCTTCAGCGACGACTGGCGGCCCGACAGATCGGGCGTGCTGCCCTATGTCGAGACCGAAGGGATATCGGAGGACTTCGATCTTTCCACCGGCATCGGCCTGATGCTGGTGGCCAATCCGTTGAAAACCGTGCGGCAGAAATGGTTCCAGGATTTTGTCGTCACGGGGGTGATGAATTCGGTGCCTTTGTTCCTGTCCCTGCCGGGGCCGCGCGGCCATCAGGCGGCGACGGTCTCGCTGAACACCGAACAGATGCTGGAGGCGATCAAGCGCGGTGCCGTGAAAGACGCGCTGGAAGCGGCCGTTAAACTGTTGCGGAACTGGGATTTTCAACCTGCAGCCATCACTTATTCGGGCAATGACGTCAGCGAACCGGAAGAAGCCTGAAGGCTCTGCCTGTCCGCGCGGTGCGGAGTTTCCCGAAGGCTTGTCCTGCTTAGACCGTTTGGGATCGATAATCCTCCTGACAATTTGAGGGACCGGCCGCAGGCGGTTTCCATCATCCGGCGGCTTGCCTGGCTTGCCCCAGCCTCGCTCCAGCAAGGCTTTCGCGGCGGTGACGCGCACTCCCGCCGGCGCATCTTCCTGATTCATGATTTCGGCCAGCGCTAGGATGGCTGCCCGGCCATGCTGACGCGCCAGTTCGCTTATGTCTTCTGGAAAATCTGTCTCATCCGTCGTCATAAAACCAAGTTGGCCGGTTGGACGGGGACAGATCAATCCGTGCGCGCCGGCCGAAGGCGAATTACAAGTTGTCTTGATCAGGATCGCTGAAACCACGATTGCAGACGCACTCGGGCCAGACGGTATTTCGGCCTCTGACCCAAAGCGAACATAGGTCAAACGGTCAAGAACTGACAAATCATCAGTCACCCACCACTGCCGTGCGCCGCTCGATCGAGTAGAGAGGCTAGTCTTGAAACGGCATGTTGGCGTCACCTTTAAGCCAGAGGAATCTAGGTGGTTGTTGTGGTGATGCCTGTCTTGATCGGCTTTAAGTTGGCTTGGGCTGAATGGATGGTCCGTCCTGCCATTCGCTAGTGTGGCCGAGCGGTGTCCGCTATTTGGAGAGGACTTACCCTATCTCAATCGCCCAGCTATGATATCCCGCAGTTGGGGGCTGCCGCTACCTTAGCATACAAAAGCATTACAAGATCATGGGGCTTAATGTGGAGCGGCAGAAATGGGACGTTGGTCAGCAGCCCCAGCCAACCATCACCATCGGTGTAATATCCCTGACCTCGCACTTCGCCAATTAAGTTTCGAGAGTGGAATAAATAGGAGCTTGCCCATTCGGATTTTGGCTTGGCTCGGTACCGGCTTGGCGATGCCCGTAATCGCAGGCTTATGCGTTGCGTTTTTTGTTTTTGCAGTGGGCCCTTTCGAAGGCAAAATCCATCATGATCATATGCTTTGGATCGTCAAACGTGCCGAGTGGTACTACTTGGCATTGTTCGCGACGCCCTTCTTCGCGCTGTTGCTTTTGCTGACATTCTGGGCGGCCCGTGTGATTGGCGGCAGGAAAATTCATTATGTTTTAGCGGGTGCATTCGCAGGATTGGCGCAGTCAGCCTTCGCGTTTTGGAGCCTAGAGCCTACTGACCGAGGGGGCGCGCACCAGTATTTCACTAATGGCGATAACGTTGCCGGGTTTGCGCTGATGCTCATGGCCGTAACCCCGTCAGAAGTAGCAGTTGTCTGTATCTCGACCGTCTTGGCGGGAGCGATCGCGGGGTTCGGCTATTGGCATTTGCGCACAATAGGTGAGAGATGATTGGGATTGTGCGATGATGCCAGCGCGGCCCGCTTGGGGTGGCTTTTTGCCCAACCTCGCTTCCAGAATTGGGGCGACTTATGCAGCAGACTGTGAATTTCCATGCGGAAAACTGAAACGCCAGAGACCGGTCTACTGCCTCAGAAATGCGTTCTGGCTCGTGATTTTAGGCGGCATCAGCTTCGGAATGCTGGCAACAACCTCCATCTGCGCTATGGGACAGGATGATCGACAAACTGCCATAGCGTTTGAAGAACTCCGTCAAGCTAGTACTGACATGCTCAACCATAAGCCCCTAGATATGACCATCAAATCCACCGGTGACGCGGGTTTGGTGGAGCAAGCTGGCAAACGCGCATACTATGAGCTTGAGAAACTTAGCGCCGATTTCCGCAAAGAAAAGTCAACGCTTGGTCTTCCCGCAACACGTATGACCGACTGGATAGCAAGTGATCCGGTCGTGGCTCATGAGAAAATATCTCGCGCCATTGAACTAACGCGCAAATATCTGCCCGTTATAGCGGCATGGAACAAACGTAGCCACGACGCTCTAGTTGGCCTGCCCGTTACGGCCTGGACCCGAGATCATTTGCTCAAGGGCCTTGATTACTCGATTCATCAGGATGCAAGCCTCGCAGAACGAGATTTGAATTGGGATATTAAAGTCAAGCTGGAAACTGACAGCATGGCGCGCGACTTAATCAAAAGTCAGGGCAAATATAGGTTCGAGAATGGAAAGTTGTTGTTCGACGACAGCGAAGCTCTCAAGGCCTATCAGTCACATATTGCTGCGGTCGACAAGTTGGTCAGCGAGGCCGAAAAATTCAAGAAGTAGTCGGATAGGTAGCCAATCGTGATCGTTACACTCTGGCCGATAGAGCCACTACAGGCGGACTCGATCTCAAAGCTGGCAAATTCCTTGATCAAGGGCATAACTAGAATCCCGTGATGATCGAATGTCCGCTACTGGCGCAAAGCCGACATGAGGTCGTGAATTCTCAAGAAGGAAATTGGATCGCCGCATCTGCGGGCGATGACGGTATGGGCAGTTCCAGGAATCTCGAGCGACGCATTCCGCGGAGCGGCCATCCGCTAGGGCAGTACCCCGCCTCCCCCTTCGCGTGCGTAAGCCCGCTTAAGGGGGAGGTGGCCGAGACGAGCGCCGCCGCAGGCGGCGTGATAGTCGAGGCCGGAGGGGGATCATAAAAAGTAGGAGCCTGCGTCGAAAGACGCAGGCTCCCTTCACTTGACGCTTGGGGCCCTATGGGGAGGGGCATTCCATGGGCCTTACGCCCCAAGATTTCGCCGTTACAGGATCACCTCGCGGATGAAGGCGCCGCTGTAGGGATCGACCTGCACAAAGACGGGACGGCCGAACCGGTTGAAGCTGCGCATCACATAGCGGCCATGGACGAAATAGGGGTCGCCGATCATCCGGTAGTGGTGGAAGCGCAACGAATTGGCCAAGTGCATGCGGTCGATATAGGCGCGTCGCTCCATGCGCTCATGGCGCTCGAAGCCGCGGGCGCGCCAGCCATGATGGTCCCAGGGCTGGGCCGCGGCGGAGCCGATACCGGCGGCGGTCAGAACCGCCAGAGAAGCTGCTGCCAGAACCGTTTTCATGTTAAACATGGTCGTCTCCTTAAATCGCGTTTGGGCGGATCAATTGCCGTCCATGGGGCGTACCTTACGGATACCGAACTGAACCGGGTCTGGACGCGGTATTCATGCCGGGTTCATCTGCCCGGACGTACATAGGGGCCATGCGCGCGCGTCTTTTTTCCTGGCTTTTCCTGGGCTTTTTTGCCCTGACGCCGGCCCTGATCGGGTCGGCGCTGGCGCAGCCTTATGGGCCGCCCGCCGCTTACGGCCGGGATGGCGTTCAGCCGTTGGACCGGCTGTTGCCGGGCATCCGCCGCGCGCATCCGGGAGACTTCTATGACGCGGAAGGTCCCACCTATGGTCCTTCCGGCGACCCGCATTATCACCTCAAATGGATGACGCCCGATGGCCGGGTGATCTGGTACGACACCGATGCACGCAGCGGCCGGGTACTGCGCTCATCGCCGGGCCGCGACAGTTTCGACAATCACCGCTTTGAAGGTTCGCCCGGTTATGCCCGGCCTTATTCACCGGGTTATGCCCGTCCCTATGAAGGCCGCTATCCGCCATCCATGCCTTATTCCGGTGAGCGCGGCTTCGGCCGTGAGCGCGGCTTTGGCGGCGGCCCCGGTTATGCTAGGCCGAATGGCGAGTTCGGCGGACGCGGATGGGGCGGCGAGCGCGGCGGCGGGGGACGCGACTGGGGCGGCCGTGGCGGCGGCCGCGGGCGGCACTAGTGTCCCGATTCCGAAATTCGCGCGATCTCTATATCGATTTCAGGCGAATTTCGGAATCGAAGGACACTAGCAATTTATTGATTCTAGTGTCGTTTTGGTTTCGAAGTTCGCTACAGGCTCGATATCATTGATATTGCGAACTTCGAAACCACGACACTAGGCGCGAGGAGAACCATGCGCATTCTTCTGGTTGAAGACGACAGGGACCTGCAGCGGCTTCTGAGAAAGGCGCTGGCCGATGCCGGCTATGTGGTGGATTCCGCCTTCGATGGCGAGGAAGGCCATTTCCTGGGCGATACCGAGCCTTATGACGCGGTGGTGCTGGACTTGGGCCTGCCCAAGATGGACGGCGTCGCGGTGCTTGAGAAATGGCGCCGCAGCGGCAAGGCCATGCCGGTCCTGATCCTGACCGCACGCGACCGCTGGAGCGACAAGGTGGCCGGATTCGATGCCGGCGCCGACGATTATCTCGCCAAGCCTTTCTATACCGAGGAATTGCTGGCGCGCTTGCGCGCGCTGCTCCGCCGCGCCGCCGGCATCGCCACCGCCGATATCGAGATCGGCAAGCTTCGCATCGACACCCGCGCCAGCCGGGTCACCTTTGACGGCAATCCGGTGAAGCTCACCAGCCAGGAATATCGCCTGCTCGCCTATCTCGCCCATCATCGCGGCAAGGTGGTGTCACGCACCGAGCTGGTGGAACATCTTTACGACCAGGATTTCGACCGCGACTCCAATACGATCGAGGTCTTTATCGGCCGCCTGCGCAAGAAACTGGACGCGGGCCTTATTCAAACGGTGCGCGGGCTTGGCTATTCGCTGGAAGATCCCAAACTGGGCGGCACGGCGGCTGAAGTTTGAGTCCCTATCGTCCCGCCTGATTGCGGCGGCGGCGATATGGACCTTGCTGGGGCTGGTGGTGGGCGGAGCGGTTCTGTCCAACGCCTTTCGCTTGGCGGCCCAAGCCAACTTCGATGCCGCACTGCAGGCCGACATGGACGGGCTGATCGCGGCCGCCGAGCCCGATCCAAACGGCGGCGTGATGTTGGCCGACCGCTTTCTCAACCACAATTTCGACCGGGTCTATTCCGGGCTCTATTACCAGATCCGCGCCGGCAACAGCGGCGGCCAGATTTCGCGCTCGCTGTTCGACAAGGAGATCAATCCGGTCAACCAGACCAAAAAGGGCGGGCTCACCTGGGGCAGCGCCGTAGGTCCCGAGAACCAGCAGCTGCGTGTGGTGTCGCGGCGGGTGGACCTCACACCCGAGAATGGCAGCGACGGCGATTATACTTTCATGGTCGCCGGCGACATGGCGGCGGTGGAGCGCCAGACCAGCGAGTTCAACACCACCTTGTTCTGGTCTTTCCTGCTCCTGGGACTGGGCTTGATCGCCGCCATCCTGGTGCAGGTGAAAGTCGGCCTTCTGCCGTTGCGCCAGGTAAGCAAGGGACTGGCCAAGATCCGCGACGGCGAAGCACGGCGGCTGGACGGACGTTTTCCCACCGAGATCGCGCCGCTGGTGACCGAGTTGAATTCCCTGATCCAGCACAGTGAAGAAGTGGTGGGTCGCGCCCGCACCCATGTCTCCAACCTGGCGCATTTCCTCAAGACGCCGCTGTCGGTGCTGGCGGCGGAAGCTGACGCGCACGAACACGATGCCGGCACCGCGCCGCTTGCGGAAGCCGTAAAGCGCCAGGTCTTTTCCATGCGCCGCCAGGTCGATCATTATCTTTCGCGCGCGCGGGCTGCCGGCTCTCTGGATGTGCTGGGCAACCGCACCCAGGTCAGCGCCGTGATGGATGATCTTTCCCGCGTCATCGCCCGCATCCATGCCGTGCGCGGCATCGTGATCGATGCCGAATCCGATGAGGGCTTCTACTTCCGCGGCGAGCGCCAGGACCTGGAAGAGATGCTGGGCAACCTGATCGACAATGGCTGCAAATGGGCGCGAACGCGCGTGCGCGTACGGGCTGAAAAAACCGGTGGCCGGCTGATCCTGACGGTGGAGGATGACGGTCCCGGCCTGTCGGCGGAACAGCGGTCCCAGGTGGGGGAGCGGGGCGAACGGCTGGACGAAAGCGTACCCGGCTCGGGGTTGGGCCTCGCCATTGTGCGAGATATTTCCAAGCTTTACGGCGGCTTTTTTGCCTTGCAGGAAAGTTCCTTGGGTGGGGTGCTGGCGCGGCTGGAACTGCCCGCAATTCAATAAAAGAAACAGGGCATTAACGATGCCGGCGCTAATGTTGGCACAGGCAGCGGGGGGCTGCGGGACGTCGATGGTGCGCGAAGACAGGACAGGATTGCTCAAGGCCTTTCTCGGTGGCTTGCCGGGAACGGCGGCTGCGCGTCTGGCGATGGCGGTGGAAGTCGACCGCCTGATGGACGGCAAGGTGCTGCCGCATGACGACATACTGGAAGGCCTGCGCCCGATCCTGCGCCGCGAAAATTACGATCGCACGCCCACACCGCTGCGTTTGTTCTGCCGTCCGTTCCAGGATCTGCTCACCAGCATTCCGCGCAAGGTCAAGCAAAAGGGTTCAATCGCCCGCGGCACCCTGGTGCCGGCATGGAATTGGCTGTCGCAGACTTTGCTGCCGGCGGAAACGGCGACATTTGTCTCTGAATGCAGAGCGCTGGTGTTGAACCACAAGCCCGATGATGCGCTGATACGGGCTACACAATTCTGGCCGCTCGCCGCGGATGCGATGGTCAAGGCGCTTGCCACCGAAGCCGGACGCCAGTCGGCACAAAAAGTCTTGGGCGATGCCTTCGCGGTCGAGGATATCACCGACATGGCCATGCTGTTGTCGGCGGGCGAAACCGTCGAACGCCTGATAACCCTGCTGCCGGCGCCAGTGCCGTCGTTCCACGAGCAATTGATCTGGCAGGTGCGCGAGATTTATGACCAGGTGTCCCAGGAAAAGCCGGATGTCGCGCCGTATGTGGCGGTGATTGTGATGAACCGCTTGAATCGGCCATGGGAGGCGCTGCGCCTGCCTTTGCTGATAACCCGCCACACCGATGAAACGCTGATTTCCAAGACCGATATGGGACTGGTGGGCGAGATTCTGTTTGCCCGCATGGATGCGTTGAAGACATCGATCCAGGCCACACGCCATCCCTTGTTCGATGCCGACAAACTGATGGAGGAAGCCAAGACATTTGCCGATATCTCCAGCCATATCGCCAAGGAAATCGAGCTCAAGCGCGAAGGCGAATGGGGCAAGCGCCTCCTGGCCGAACGGGTACAGATCGGCAAGGTGATGGAAGGTTTCATGGACCGGGCGCCCAAGGAATTCGGCGCTGCCCTGCCCACATCCAAAGGCATGGGCGCCGATTTCAGCCGCCATCCCGGCACCGAGAAACACGAAATGGCGCTGCGCTATGCCAAGCTGGTCGCGGGCAGCCGCATCTTCGCGGCGGCGGCATCTTTCGCGGCCAAAAACAAGGCCACCTATGACGATCTCTGCACCGCCTTGAAGCGCTATAACGAAGACGTGGTGAAGGCGCTCAAGGCCAATCCGCAAAATGCGGTGGCCAACGCCCAGTTCCTGTTCTGCGCGGAAGCGACGGCCATTTTGTTCAGCGAGGAAGAAGCGGAACTGCTGCGGCGGCGGGGAAGAGCCGCACTCTCGGCGGCTGCCTAGAATTAACGCTTTGCAACACTTACAGCGTTTCAAATCCTTCCTGAACGCCGCATGAACAGCACCATTACCGCGGTGCAAAATAGTGAAATCTTGTCTTTGACATTGAACCCGGAGGGGCGTCTCCTATTTCCGCTACCGGAGGGGCAATCCCGTGGAGACGTTCGCAATGTTCCGCACACCGCTTATCGCCGCCTTGACGGTCGCCCTGTTGGGCGGAACCGCGATGGCGCAACCGGCGAATTCGCCGCCAAGCAATCTGTCCAATAGCGCACGCAACGCGCCGGACTATGACGACGAGGACGCTTATCCTTCTCCTCCGCCGCGTGGTTATGCGCAGGGCGCGCCGCCGCCAGATGGTGCCCAGCAGGCGCCCAGCGCTCAGGCCCAGGCCGACCGCGATATCTTCTGCCGCCGCGATGCCGCGGCGCGCACCGGTTATACCACGCCGCGTGAAGCGGCACGTGACGAACAGACCCGTGGCACGGTCGGCGGCACCTTGGGCGGCGCGGCCCTGGGCGCCATTCTGGGCGCAGCGGGCGGCAATGCCGGCCTGGGCGCTGCAGCCGGCGCTGGCGCGGGCCTGATCGCCGGTACGGCCATCGGCGCCGACAATGCCCGCCATGCGGCGCGCGATGTCGAAGCCGACTATGGCGCTGCCTATTACGACTGCATGCATGAGGATAACCGCCAGACCGCCGCCTATGGCGGGCCGCCTCCCGGTGGCGGTTATTACGATTACGGCGCGCCGCCTCCGCCCCCGCCGGCCTATTACTATCCGGCGCCCTATCCTTACCCCTACTATTACGGCCCGGGTTATTACTACGGCCCTAGCGTCAGCTTCGGCTTTGGCTTCGGCGGCGGACATGGCTGGGGAGGCCGCGGTTTCCATGGCGGCGGTTGGCGCCACCACTGACGCGGGTCTTTTGGTCCCCAAGTTCGTCGCGCGTTCGCTCATGGGCTAGATGCCCACATCGCTCAGCGCTCCTGCTTGGATGACCGCCGATACGCTGCCGCTATCGGCCCCTCGCGTCATTAGGCTCTTTGCTTGGAAGCGGCCGGGACTGTATGGTCCCGGCCGTTTTTCTTCAGAGCGCAAAGACCGTCCATGCCGCCGAAAACCAACCCTTCCAAGCTCAATCCCCTGCAGTTGCGCACCCTGACCCTGCTGCAGGCCATCGCGCAGATTCCCGGCGCCTCCAATCTGACACCCGAAGGCGATACCGCCATTACCCAGTTCCCCCACGCCCATGGCGATCATTTCCACCTCGGCGATGCCACCGTGTCGGCGCGTGACGCCACCGGGCTGGAGAATGAGAATGTTTGGAATGCGCTCAACCGAAAAGGACTAATCAAGGCCGTGTGGCCCAACGAGATCGCGCTGACGCCGGCGGGCGTCGCCTATGACACCGGGATCGCCGACGAGATCCTGCACCGGGACGTACATCACTGATGCTGCAATCGGGACACTAGATGAACGCCAAGAAAAAGCGCCGCCTGGCTTTTGTCGCCGCCCTGCTGGCGGCGGGGGCGATCGTGGCGGGCGTAATCGTCTACGGCCTGGGCCAGAACACCATGTATTTCCGCAGCCCCAGCGATGTGGCAGCCAAGCAGGTGCGCGAAGGCGTCGCCTTCCGGCTGGGCGGGCTGGTGGAAAAAGGCAGTGTGCGCAAGGGCGCCGGCGCCGACGTTCATTTCCGCGTCACCGACGGCAAAAGCACCATTCCGGCCGATTTTAACGGCGTACTGCCGGCGCTGTTCCGCGAAGGACAAGGGGTTGTGGCCACCGGCGCCATGAATGCCGGCGGCACCTTCATTGCCAGCGAGGTGCTGGCCAAGCATGATGAGAAATATATGCCGCCGGAAGTGGTCGATGCCTTGAAGCGCAGCGGCCGCTGGCAGGAAGGTGCCCAATGACACCCATGAGGCCAGAAGCCAATGAGTAAGTTCCGTGATCGGTGAACTGGGCCAACTTTCGCTCTGCTTCGCTCTGGCGCTTTCGCTGGTGATGGCGGTGGCAGGCCTGATGGGGGTGCGCCCGCAAAGCGCCATCGCCCGCCGGACGGCGGTGAGTTCCGCCATGGGAATGCTGGTATTCGTGGCGCTGGCCTTCGGTACGCTCACTTATGCTTTCGTGACTTCGGATTTTTCCGTTGCGCTGGTGGCGGACCACAGCCACACCCTCAAGCCGCTGGTCTATAAAATCAGCGGCGTGTGGGGCAACCATGAAGGCTCCATGCTGCTGTGGGTCTTGGTGCTGGCGCTCTACGCAGCGCTGGTGGCGGCGCTGCAGCGGGGCGGCGAGCGGCTGACCAGCGGCGCCCTGGGCGTGCAAGGCCTGGTAGCGGCGGCATTTCTGCTTTTCATTCTGCTGACGTCCAATCCGTTCCTGCGCCTGGATCCGGCGCCGTTTGAAGGCGCCGGCCTCACGCCTTTGCTGCAGGATCCCGGCCTGGCCATGCATCCGCCTATGCTCTATGCCGGCTATGTGGGGCTGTCGGCCTCCTTCGCCTATGCCGCAGCGGCGCTGTTGGTAGGCGACACATCGCAAAGCAATCTGTGGGCGCGGGCCGCGCGGCCCTTCATGCTGATAGCCTGGATTGCGCTCACTTGTGGCATCGCGCTGGGATCCTGGTGGGCCTATTACGAATTGGGCTGGGGCGGTTTCTGGGGTTGGGATCCGGTTGAGAATGCCTCCCTGATGCCGTGGCTGATCGCCACCGCGCTTTTGCACTCTGCCCTTGCGACCGAAAAAAGCGGTGCCTTCCGCACCTGGTCGCTGCTGCTGGCCATCGCCGGCTTTTCGATGTCCCTGATCGGCACCTTCCTGGTGCGGTCGGGTGTCATCACGTCCGTGCATGCTTTCGCGACCGATCCCACCCGCGGCTTTTTCATGCTGATCCTGATTGGGCTGGCCATTGTGGGCGCGCTGGGGTTGTTCGCCTGGCGCGCGCCCACGCTTCAAGGCGGTGCGGCCTTCAAACCCGTCAGCCGCGAGACCACGCTGCTGCTCAACAATGTCTTCCTGGTCGCGGCCTGCGCCGCTGTCTTTGTCGGTACGGTCTATCCGATGGCGCTGGACGCGGTAACCGGCACCAAGATTTCCGTCGGGCCGCCCTATTATGCCCTGATCTTCGCGCCGATCTTTTTTGCCCTGCTGTTGCTGGTGCCGTTCGGGCCGGCGCTGAACTGGAAGCGTGGCGATCTCAAGGCTGCCTGGCACTCGCTTTATCCGGCGCTGGGACTGGCGGCAGTGGCGGCGCTGGTGGTCTTGGCTCTCGTCAGTCCGCGCACGCTCACGGGCGTCCTGTCTTTTGCCGTCGCGGGCTGGGTGATCGGTGCATCGGTTGTGGATATGCGCAAACGCAAGGGCGCCCGCGCCGGCGCTTTTGCCTCCGCGTTGGCCCATGCAGGGCTCGGTATTTCCTTGATGGGCATCGCCGGCACCACCCTGTGGCGCAGCGAAGCCATCACCGTAGTGGGGCCGGGTGAGACCATGACGGTAGGCCCTTACACATTGCGTTTCGGCAAGGTCACGCGCGAGAAAGGCCCCAACTATATCGCCGACCGCGGTCATATCGTCATCATGGACAATGGCAAGCCGGGTGCCACGCTAATGCCTGAGCACCGCTTCTATCCAGCGGAGGGCCAGGACATGGCCGACACCGCCATTCATACCACCGGCTGGCGCGATCTTTATCTGGCCTTGGGAGATGAGCGCGATGATGGACGTTTTGCCTTGCGCGCCTATGTCTCGCCGCTGGCGCCGCTGATCTGGCTGGGCGGACTGGTGATGGCGCTGGGCGGGATGCTGAGCTTGTGGGGCCGGTTCCGGGTCAAGGAACAGGCGCCGCAACCGGCGGCGCCTGCCATAGCGCAAGCCGCGGAATGAAGATCGTCCTGGCGTTTCTGCTGGTGCTGATTTCGGCATTGGTCCTGCCGGCAACTTCCCGCGCGCAGCCGCCCCGCACGTTCGTGGTCGAGACTTTTTCCGATCCCGCCATGGAAGCGCGCGCCCGCAATCTGCAGCGGCAATTCCGCTGTCTGGTATGCCAGGGCGAAAGCGTCGATGAATCGAATTCCGATTTCTCCGCCGACATCCGTCATCTGGTTCGCCAGCAGATCGTGCAAGGCAAAAGCGATCGAGAGATCGGGGATTTCCTGGTGGCGCGCTATGGCGACTTCATCCTGATGAAGCCTCCCGTCCAATCCGACACCTGGCTCTTATGGCTGGCACCCTTTCTGGTGCTGGGCGTTGCCGGTTGCGTGGCCTGGATCACGGTCAAAAGGGCAGCCTCGCGAGAGGCTTAAAAGTTAAACACTTTGTAATATTTTGGACGTGATCCGGCCATGTTAGGCTTCTATATCAGCCACGGCTGAGCCTGATGGCCCTGCCCCAAGGAGTTCCCAATGCAGAATGAGCCCCACACGCCGCAAACCGGCATCTTTTCCCGTATTCCCAAGCCCTCGCTGCGCCAGCGCCGGGTGATTGCCATGGGCACCGCCGCCGCCGTCGTGGTGGTGGGCCTGGGCGCTTTCGCGCTGTTGCCGCCCGTTCGCGCCATCCAGGCCGCTAACACCGGCCCCACCATGGTTGCCGCCAATTCCAACGACGCGCGCGCGCCGCGCATGCTGGAAAACAGCGCCCCCTTCAGCTTTGCCGATCTGGTGGAGCGGGTAAGCCCGGCGGTGGTGACCATCACCAGCGAGACCACCACCACCGATGGCGATGGGGACGCGGACAATATCCCCGCTCCGTTCCGGGATTTCTTCAACCAGTTCAACAACGGCCAGAAGCCCCAGCCGCACAAGGCGCTCAGCGCAGGCTCCGGCTTCATCATCGACAAGGCCGGCTATGTCGTCACCAACAACCATGTGGTGGATGCCAGCAAGAAGATCACCGTCAAGCTGCCGGACGGGCGCAGCTTCACCGCCAAGCTGATCGGCACTGACCCCGCCACCGACGTGGCGCTGCTCAAGATCAACAGCGAAAAGCCGCTGCCGACCGTGGAATTCGGCGACGACAAGAAGCTGCGCGTGGGCGACTGGGTGGTGGCGGTAGGCAATCCCTTCGGCCTCTCCAACTCGGTGACCGCCGGTATCGTCTCCTCGCTGGGCCGCAATATCGAATCCAGCCAGCAATACACCAACTTCATCCAGATCGACGCGCCCATCAACCGGGGCAATTCCGGCGGCCCGACCTTCGATCTGCGCGGCCAGGTGATCGGGATGAACTCCATGATCTTCTCGCCCTCGGGCGGCAGCGTGGGCATCGGCTTCGCCATTCCCGCCAGCCTGATCCATGACGTGGTGGGTCAACTCAAGGCCCATGGCCGCGTCACCCGCGGTTATCTGGGTGTGAACATCCAACCCGTGACTCCGGAAATCGCTTCGGCGCTGGGCATCAAGGACAGCAAGGGCGCTCTGGTTGCCGAAGTGGTGCCGAACGGTCCTGCCGCCAAGGCCGGCTTCGAGCAGGGTGACATCATCACCGCCATCGACGGTCAGCCGGTCGATGATTCCCTGGACCTTACCCGCAAGGTGGCCAATGTGCCGGCCGGCCAGAGCGCGCTCTTCAGCGTGTCGCGCCAGGGCAAGCCGATGCAGATCAAGGCCGCCATCGGGACCCGGCCGGATCAGCAGCAATTGGCCTCCAACGCGCCGAACAATGGCATGTTGGCGCCTTCCAGCGCCAATGCCGCGGGCCTGGGTCTGTCGTCCCTGACGCCGGAAACCAAGAAGAGCTTCAACATCGCAGATACGGTGATGGCCGGCGCGGTTATCACCAAGGTCGATCCCGACAGCGACGCCGCCGACAAGGGTTTGCAGCCCGGCGACGTGGTGCTGCGGGTAGGCAATCGCATTGTGCGCAACCCGGCGGATTTCCAGGCCGGTGTCGCGGATGCCAAGAAGGGCGGCCGCACCAATGTGCTGCTGCTGGTGGCGCACAGCCAAGGCCAGACCGGCTTTGTCGCCATAGACATCGACAAGACCTGATGTGACGGGGCGCGGAAAGAACCTTCCGCGCCCTTTTTATTTCCAACGCATGATTGGGAGAGGCTATGCGTATTCTTGTTATCGAAGACGACCTGGAAGCCCAGCGTTACCTGGTGCAGGGCCTGAAAGAGTCGGGTCATGTGGTGGACGAGGCTGCGGACGGCGACACCGGGTTGAACCTGGCCTTGTCGCGGCCCTATGACGTGGCGATCATCGACCGCATGCTTCCCAAGCTGGATGGCCTCAGAGTGGTCGCCGAGATGCGCGAGCATGGCAACTCCACGCCGGTGCTGTTTCTTTCCGCGCTGTCGGAAGTGGACGACCGCGTCAAAGGACTGAAGGCCGGCGGCGACGACTATCTCACCAAGCCTTATGCCTTTGTCGAGCTTCTGGCGCGCATCGACGCCCTCATGCGCCGCCGCATGCCGGCGGGGGTGAAGACGCGGCTGGATGTGGGCGACCTGGAACTGGATCTGCTCACCCGCGCCGCCAAGCGCAGCGGCACCGACATCGAATTGCAGCCGCGCGAGTTCCGCCTGCTGGAATATCTGATGCGCCATGCCGGACAGGTGGTGACCCGCACCATGCTGCTGGAAAGCGTATGGGAATATCATTTCGATCCCCAGACCAATGTGATCGACGTGCATATCAGCCGGCTCAGGGCCAAGATCGACAAGGGTTTCGAGATGCCCCTGCTGCATACGGTGCGCGGCGCGGGCTACATGATCCGTGCGCACTAAGCCCAGTCTTTTTCAGACACAGGCTTTTCGCATCGTCCTGGTTTACGTCCTGCTGTTCGCCTTCTCGGTGACGGCGCTGCTGTTCTTTACCTACTGGAACACGCGCCGCACCCTGGACGACCAGACCGATCAGATCATCGAAGCCGAAATCACCGGCCTGCAGGAGGAATATCGGCATTTTGGTCTGCCAGGGGTGGTGGAAGCCGTGCGTTCCCGAACCTTGCATCAGGGCCAGTCTCTTTATGTCCTTTCGGACGAGTCACATCATTATCTGGCCGGCAACCTGAATTCCTGGCCGCCGCTTTCCGGCTCGCTTGGGGAGACGGTGGAATTCGACTTTGAGCGCCCGGTGGACGGAAAGCTGGAAACCCGCTTGGCGCGTGGCCGGGTCTATGCGTTGCCCGGCGACTATCTGCTCTTGGTCGCCCAGGACGTGCATGACCGCTATCTGACCGAACGCATGTTCACCACCACCTTGCCCTGGACGGTTTTGCTGATCCTGCTTTTGGGCACCGCGGGTGGGGCGCTGATCGGCCGTAACATGCTGCGGCGGCTGGATACCATCAACCGCACTTCCGGCGAGATTATCGCCGGCGATCTCACCCGGCGCATACCGCTCAACGGCTCGGGCGACGAGTTCGATGTGCTGGCGGAAAATCTCAACCGCATGTTGGACCGCATCGAGCGGCTGATGAAGGGCTTGCGCGAAGTGACGGATTCGGTGGCGCATGATCTGCGCACGCCGCTCAACCGGTTGCGCAACCGGCTGGAGGAATCGGCTGCCCGGCTCTCGGCCAGCGGGGCGCAGGCGGGAGAAATCGAGCGCGCCATTGCCGAGACCGACCAGTTGATCGGTACTTTCAATGCCCTGCTGCTGATCGCCGAAACCGATGCCGGCACCACCCGCGCCGCCATGTCAACCCTGGACCTGGTGGAGGTCGCTGCCGATGTGGTCGAACTCTATGAACCGCTGGCGGAAGAAAAACATGTGGGGCTGGCCTTGCTGCCTTCTGCGCCGGTGACGATCGAAGGCAATCGCAGCCTCATCGCCCAGGCCTTGGCCAATCTGGTGGACAATGCCATCAAGTATACACCGGCCGGCGGCAAGGTTCGCATCCGCGCCTCCGTCACCGGCCAGGGGGTGGAATTGTCCGTGGCCGACAGCGGTCCCGGCATTCCCGAGGCCGACCGCTCACGGGTCACGGAACGGTTCGTGCGCCTGGAAGCCAGCCGTAATTCTCCCGGCACGGGACTGGGGCTTTCCCTGGTTGCGGCCGTGGCCCATTTCCACAATGCGGAACTGGTATTGGAAGACAATGTGCCCACCGGCCTCAAGGCCGTGTTGCGCTTCTCGCGGGCGGCGATGCGCGCCCAGCCCGGCACTCTCAAGAGTGCTGCTGAGTAGTCCAGACTATTGCGCCGGATGGTTTATAAAGCGCAATGCTTCGCATTCCCAATATCCCGCCTCAGCCTTTCGATCCGGCGCGCGCCGCCCGCGTGAAAGAGGCGCTGGCCGAACACGGTTTCACCAGCGAAGAGCCGTTGCTGGAGTCGGTGTTCGGCAACAGCCCCTATCTGGGGCGGCTGGCGCAGCGCGAGATCGGCGCGCTGGGCGAATATTTCGCTGCGGGCCCCGAGACCGTGCTCAACGCCGCCATTCTTTTTGCCCATGCTGCGGCCCGGGCGGACAGTGAAGCCCAGGCGATGAAGGAGCTGCGTGCCGCCAAGCGCCGCGCCGCGCTGGCCATCGCGCTGGCCGATATTGCGGGCCTGTGGGATGTGAACAAGGTGACGGCGGAATTGACCCGTTTTGCCGATGCTTGTGTGGGAAGTGCCTTGCGCTTCCTGCTGCGCGGAGCCGCGGCGCAGGCTGGTGTCGCGGAGGTGGCGGAAGAGAATAGCGGTCTCACCGTCCTGGCCATGGGCAAATACGGCGCCTTTGAACTCAATTATTCCAGCGATATCGACCTGGTGGTTTTTTACGACGCCGCCAAATTTCCTTTTGCCAAGCGCGGCGATGCGCGCGGCGCCGCCGTCGATATCGTGCGCGGGCTGGTGCGGCTTCTGTCCGAGGTCACCGGCGACGGTTATGTCTTCCGGGTGGATTTGCGGCTGAGGCCCGATGCCGGCGCAACCCAAGTCGCCATCTCCACCGATGCGGCGCTGGACTACTATGAGGCCATGGGCCAGAACTGGGAGCGCGCCGCCATGATCAAGGCGCGTGCCTGCGCCGGCGATCCTGAGACGGGCGCGCAGTTCCTGGCCGGGCTGCGGCCGTTCATCTGGCGGCGCTATCTGGACTTCGCGGCCATTGAGGACATCCAGTCGATCAAGCGGCAGATCCATGCCCATACCGGTCATGGCGAGATCGCCGTCAAGGGACACAATATCAAGCTGGGGCGCGGTGGCATTCGTGAGATCGAGTTTTTCGTTCAGACCCAGCAGTTGATCCTGGGCGGGCGCCATCCCGCTCTGCGCCGGGCCAATACGCAGCAGGCGCTGGACGCGCTGGTGGCCGATGGCCGGGTGGAAGCGCAAGTGGGCGAAGAGCTCAAGCGCAACTATCGCTATCTCAGGACGCTGGAACACCGGCTGCAGATGGTGGAAGACCAGCAGACCCATTCCGTTCCGGGCAGTGAAGCCGGCGTCGCCCATATCGCCTGCTTCATGGGCTATGACAGGCCTGCGGATTTTTACGACGCGCTGATCGCGGTGCTGGAAAATGTGCAGGGCCATTATGCCCGGCTGTTCGAAAGCGCGCCGGACCTGGCCTCGGCGCAGGGCAACCTGGTCTTCACCGGCGTCGAGGAAGACCCGGAAACCTTGAACACCTTATCGGCGATGGGTTTCCGTGAGCCCGCCCATGCCTCTGCCGCGATCCGCGGCTGGCATCATGGCCGGGTTCGCGCCATGCGCAGCCAGCGCGCGCGCGAGCTTTTGACCAAGCTGGTCCCCGCCATTCTCAAGGCGCTGGCCGGCGCCGCCGATCCCGATGTCGCCTTCGCCCAGTTCGACCGGTTTCTTTCCAATCTGCCGTCGGGGGTGCAGCTTTTTTCCCTGTTCCTGGCGCGGCCGCAATTCCTGGACCTGCTGGCCCGGATCGTGGGCTCGGCGCCGCGCATGGCGACGTTCCTGGCGCGCCATCCCGCCATACTGGATGCGCTGCTGGACGCGGAGTTCTTGAGCCGCCTGCCGTCGCGCGAAGACCTGGATACGCGCTTTGCCGCTTTGGCCACCGGTTCCTATGAAGAGATTTTGGATGGCGCACGCCGCTTCGCCCGCGAGGCTATCTTTCGCGTGGGCGTGCAGATCGTGGAAGGCGCGGCCAAGGCGGATGCGGCGGGCCCGGCCCTGGCCGATATCGCAGAAAGCGTGATCGCGGGCCTTCTGCCGAAAGTGGAAGATGAACTGGCGGTGACGGCCGGGCGGATCGCCGGCGGCAGTTTCGCGGTGATGGCGATGGGCAAGTTGGGCGGACGGGAAATGACCGCCACCTCGGACCTGGACTTGGTGTTCGTCTATGACGCGCCGCCGGGTGTGGACGCGTCCGACGGGCCGCGTCCCTTGTCGCCGACTTTGTATTTCGCGCGCCTGGCGCAGCGGCTGATAGCGGCCCTCACCACGCCGACGGCGGCGGGTACATTATACGAAGTGGACATGCGGCTGAGGCCCACCGGCAACAAGGGGCCGGTGGCGGTGAGCCTTCAGAGCTTCATCGCTTATCACGCCAGCGAGAGCTGGACCTGGGAGCATATGGCCCTGACCCGGGCACGGCTGATCGCGGGGGCGCCGCAACTCAAGGCCCGCGTCGCGGAGGAAATCCGCAAGCGCCTTACCCAATTGCGCGATGCGGGCACCATCATCGCCGATGCGCGCAGCATGCGGGCGCGCATGGCCGAAACCTTTCCCGGCCGGAATGTGTGGGACCTCAAGTATACGCCTGGCGGATTGGTGGATATCGAATTCATCGCCCAGACTTTGCAGCTGGTGCATGCGCCCGCCCTTCCGGAGCTGTTGGACACCAACACCATCGCGGCGCTGGAGAAGTTGCGCGGCGCCGGCCTGCTGGCGGTGCCCGATGCCGATATGCTGATCGCCGCGGCGCGATTGCAGGACGCGCTGACCCAGGTCCTGCGCATCGCTCTGGACCAAACCCTGGAGATAGAAGACGCCACGCCTGGTTTGCAGGCGCTTCTGACTCATGCAGCTGAGGCGGGAGGCTTCGCCCAGACCCAGGCGCGCCTGTCCGATCTGCAAAAGGCGGCGCGGGAAATCTTCAATCGCTTAATCGGCGATCCTCACCCTTCGACACGCTCAGGGTGAGGAGGAGGGCTTGCTTTTCCTCATGCTGAGCTTGTCGAAGCATGAGGATCACTCCGACGGCAGACCCATAAGCCTATCCGGCGGGAAGATAAGGTGGACCGGCCCTTCCGTCGGTGCCGCCCCACTGACGGCAACCGGCTCGCTGCGGCCTGCGATCCTCACATGGACATGGTTGCGTTCGCCCAGGAAGGTCGCGGCGATGATCTCGCCCGCCAGTCCTTGCGATGAAAAGCGGACATGCTCCGGCCGGATGGCGAGCAGGATGTGATCATCGGTCTTGATGCCTGGTGCCAGATTTCCGGCGGGCAGGGTGATGATGCCCAGCAGGCCGGCGTTGACCGTGGCGCTGCCGCCGCTGATTTCCCGCACCGTGGCATGGAAGAAATTGATTTCGCCGATGAAGTCGGCCACCGCCCGGCTGACCGGCCGTTCATAGAGCTGGCGCGGCGTGGCGACCTGCAGGATCCTGCCATGCTCCATCACCGCCACACGGTCGGACAGCGACAGGGCCTCTTCCTGGTCGTGGGTCACCAGTACAAAGGTGATGCCCACCTTGCGCTGAAGCTGGCGCAATTCCAGTTGCATGGCCTCGCGCAGCCTTTTGTCCAGCGCGCCCAGCGGCTCGTCCAGCAACAGCACCTTGGGTTCGCGCACCAGGGCACGGGCCAGGGCGACGCGTTGGCGCTGGCCGCCGGAGAGCTGGTCGGCGGCGCGCCCGCCCAAGCCTTCCAGTCGCACGGTGGCCAGCATGGCTTCCACTTTGGCCCGCAGCGCGTCCTTGGGCAGTTTCAGTTTGCGCAGGCCATAGGCGATATTGTCGAAGACATTGAGATGCGGAAAAATCGCGTAGGACTGGAACACCATGTTGGTGGGCCGAAGATGCGGCGGCACCGCATTCATCGCCTCGCCGTCGATGGAAATCATGCCGCTGTCCGGGGTCTCGAAGCCCGCGATCATGCGCAGCAAGGTGGTCTTGCCGCAGCCTGACGGGCCCAGCAGCGCGAAAAACTCGCCGCGCGGCACTTCCAGGCTGACCTGGTCCACCACCGCCGGTCCGCCGAATGATTTGCTGACGTTTGAAACAGTCAAAAAACTCATCTCACGCACCCACGATGGGTTTTCGTACGCCCCGATTGCGGACAACTTCCGCCAGCACCACCAGCGCCACCGACACGGTGAGAATGATCGCGCCCAGCGCCAGCACCATGGGCAGGCGTTCGGGGAAGCGCAATTGGCCCCAGATATAGATGGGCAACGTCGCCTCGGTGCCGGACAGGAAATAGGCCACCAGGAATTCGTCGAACGAGGTGATGAAGGTTAGCAGCAGGCTGGCGACAATGCCGGGCAGCATCAACGGAAAAGTGACCCGCCAGAAAGTCATCCAAGCATCTTCGCCGAGATCGGCGCTGGCTTCTTCCAGATTCTTGTCGAAGCCTTCAAACCGCGCGATCAGCACCGTCAGCGCGAACGGCACGCAAACCAGCAGGTGCCCCAGCACCACCGCGGCCAAGGACAAAGGCAGGCTCAGCGCGCCCAGCAGCAAAAGCAGCGAAATGCCCAGCACGATGTCGGGGATGAACAGCGGCAGGGAGATGAAACCAAGCGCTGCGCCCGCGCCGCGCAACCTGTAATGCGTCACCGCCTTTGCGGCGGTCAGTCCCAGCAGGGTGGACAGCAGCGCGGTGACGATCCCCACCTTCAGGCTGTTGCCCAGGGCGTGCTGCATGGCGCTGTCGGCGAACAGCCCAGCGTACCAGCGGGCGGTGAAGCCGGTGAGGGGAAAGGCGATGAACTGGGAGTTGTTGAAGGAAAAGACCGGCAGCACCAGCACCGGCAGGTACAGGAACCCCAGATAGGCAAAGGCGTAAAGGGTGAGCGCGCGGTTCTGCTTCATGGCGCTCACCGGATATTCCGCGTTGTGGCGCGTGCCGCGGCCACGAACAGGCCGGCGATCACCGCCACCATCGCCATGCTGACCAAGGACAGTGCGGCGCCCAGCGGCCAGTTGCCCGCGGCATTGAACTGCACCTCGATCAGGTTGGCGATCATGGTGCCTTTGGTGCCGCCCACCAGTTCCGGCGTGACGAAATCGCCGGTGGTGGGCACGAAGATCAATATCGCGGCCCCGATCACGCCCGGCATGGACAGCGGCAGGGTGATGCGCAGGAAGCGGCGGAGTGCGCCGTCGCCCAGATCGCCGGCGGCTTCCAGCAGCGAGCGGTCGATCTTTTCCAGGCTCACATAGATGGGAAGGATGGCAAAGGCGGCCCAGGCATGGGCCAGGGTCACCACCACGGCAAAGGGATTGTAGAGCAGAAAGCCCAGCGGCTGATCGATCAGGTGAAGCCGCAGCAGCCCGGAATTGATCACGCCGTTGAAGCCCAGGATGATCTTCCAGGCAAAGACCCGCAGCAGGTACGAGGTCCAGAAGGGAATGGTCAGCGCCACCAGCCAGAGGAATTTGTGCCGGGCATGGAAGGCGACGAAGTAGGCCATCGGATAGGCCAGCGCCACGGTTGCGACGGTGACCGCGCCCGAGATCAGCACCGAACGCAGGAACAGGCTGCGATAGCTGGTGCGGCCCAGCACCTCGCCATATTGGGCCAGGGTCCAGCCCTGGGAGAGGTTCAGCCCGCTCTGGCTTTTCAGGCTGGTGACGGCCATCAGAGCCAAGGGGGCGGCCAGCGCCAGCCCCATCACCACCAGGGTGGGGGCGATCAGGGCATAGCCCCCGCCGGAATTCCGCCCCTTCTGCACCGCCTGGCCCCCCTGTGGCGCCCGATTGTTGGAAAGATCGCGATTGTTGGGAAATCGGGTTCCGGCGCAACCGAAACCTCAGGAATTGTTGCTTGAATCGCCTGGCGGAAAAGGCCATAACCCGCCGTCTTGGAGTGCGGGCGTAGCTCAGGGGTAGAGCATAACCTTGCCAAGGTTAGGGTCGGGCGTTCGATTCGCCTCGCCCGCTCCAAGTTTCTAGGAAAATCAAACGCTTATATGGGTGCAGATAGTCGCGGTTCGTGACGGTCTACCCATTTTTGCCGCGTTTTACGGCATTGCCCCTCGTTTTACCCCGGTTTCGGACAGTGCTGTTTCGCTCAATCGCTGATCTGCCAACGGTTTGCACCTGTCACACCTGAGTGGTCGCCTGACTGCGCCCTCGGCACTCATCTCCCCGACAGAGATTAACCTTCCACCCAGCGCTAACCGCCGAGGGATTCTGGCACCCTGACTGGTGGCGTCACCATCGACATCGTCGGCTATCGGACGCGAAGACTCAGTCGGGCGGGCCTGACAGCTTCATCAGCGACCGATGCCGAGCATAGTTATATGCACGCATCAGCACGGCTTTGATGTGAGATGTGCCGCTCTGCATTAAGCAGAATTTAGATTTTCTCGGCATTTATTGCGCCCTGTAACCAGCGTCGCGGGGTGACCAATGCGTACGTGGCTTCGGGGCGGCTTTGTCATCGCATTCTTGGCGCTGGCCGGATGCTCCGGGGGAGCGGACGAACTCTATTACGACATCGCGCCGGATGACGCCTTCGCCCGGCTTATCAAAGTCGACATCACGGGTTTTCGCGATGCGCGGCAATGCGGAATGCTGATCTACTTTGAGCCGAAAGAGTACGATGCCACTCATACTATCATCTGGGAAGTCACGAGCGGATATACGACGCTCGCCCGCTTCGGCCTTCACGTCATTCCCAAAGGCAACGGGAGCGTCGTTGAGATGCAGATTCCCAAGGCTCCGGACGGCAAGGAGATTTACGACGGGACACAAAAATACGGCCACCCGGCGTTCCTCCAGCCCCTCCGACCGGCCCTGCGCGAGCTTGTAGATGCGGCAATGGAAAAGCGACCTTATGATTGGCACCGCCTCCCCGAAAATATGGGGTTTGATCCCAGCATCTGCGCGAGCATGCGCCAAAACTTTATAGCGAGCGGCCAGCCCTACAGGATCGACGATCCGTCCGGCATGACGCACGAGCAAGCGGAAGCTGCGCGCAGCAAATACGGCTCCCTGCCCATCGAACGCGACAATGTCTTCGGCCCGTTGGGTCCATGAAGAACCATTTGGTGCAATGGCCCCGGTCCGTTGCCACGCTGGCGCTCTTGACGATGCTCGCGGCTTGCGATGACACGAAGCATTATCCCACCTCGACCGACGCCGCCCGCGCGATGCTCGTCGGGACGACCATTCCTGACATCGCATTTGGCAAATCCGCGCACAGCGGGCCCGGTGAAGCGACCGCTGACGGCGTGCAATGGGCGGTCGAGATGGGTCCTGCTGACGGAGTGGGGGGCGATCCGGTGAATGGCATTGGCGACAAAGTGATGATGCTCAAGGCCAAGTTGGTGGGCGCCGGTGACGGCACTGATCTAACCGTCGATGTGACTGCGCCGCCCCGCGTCGATCCGGCGAAGTTCAAGGGCCTGTTCGATCAGCATCCGGGAATGGACGGGATGTTCAGAAACATCGTGCAGGAGCAAGCGGATTCGGTGCTGACCAAGCGCCCGTTTAGCTATGCCAACATCAGCGCGAGCATGGCGCTGGCGGTGTTGAGAGAACTACCCAACATCCGGCAGCAACTGGACGAAGACAGAAAAGTCTACGAACAACACGAGCGCGATATCATGGACCACGCCTACGACACGGCCAAGTAGGCAACCGATTCGGTTGCTTACATCCAGCAAGCGGCGCGCGGTGCAATCGGAGTGTAAGGCGGAAAAATCAGCTCCGGCAATTAACAGAACAGAGGATTTCCGTAGTCGCCAGGCCTGGTCAGCCAGGCGTGGCGCCTTCGGCCGCGACAGCGTCCAGCGATGCGCATGCTGCATCCGGTAGATCAAGCCCGGCTGCAGCGAGATTCTCCTTGAGATGCAGGGTCGAAGAGGTGCCGGGGATCAAGAGAATGTTGGGCGCGCGGCGCAGCAGCCAGGCGAGCGCAACCTGCATGGGTGTCGCGCCAAGGCTCGCGGCAACCTCGGAGAGGGCAGAGGATTGCAGCGGCGAGAACCCGCCGAGCGGAAAATACGGCACATAGGCGATGCCTGCTCGGGCCAGATCGTCGATCAGCCCGTCATCGGACCGGTGTGCCAGATTGTAGTGGTTCTGGACGCAAACGATCTCGCCCAGGATGCGGCGACCTTCGGCGATCTGTGCCGGCGTGACGTTGCTAAGGCCGACGTGACGCACCAATCCCTGGCGCTTCAACTCGGCGAGGGCGGTCAGCTGTGCTTCCAGTGAGCCATCGGCCGGTTCATGCAAGCCCAGCGTGTTGCGCAGATTGACCACTTCAAGCGCATCCAGCGCCAGGTTGCGCAGATTGTCGTGCACCGCTTGGATCAGCTCCGCAGGTGAGGTGGCCGGAATCCAGGATGCGTCGGCGCCACGCCGGGCGCCGACCTTGGTGACAATGACGAGATCCTCGGGATAGGGATGCAGCGCTTCGCGAATGATCTTGTTGGTCACATGCGGGCCATAGAAATCGCTGGTATCGATATGGTTCACGCCGGACGTGACCGCTTCGCGCAGCACCGCACGCGCCGCGTCTGGGTCTTTCGGGGGCCCGAACACCCCGGGCCCGGCAAGTTGCATGGAGCCATAGCCCATGCGGTTCACATGGCGGTCGCCGAGGCGGAAAGTTCCGGTCATGGGTCAAATCCTTGTGTCCTGATCGCCCGTCCAATATATGAAGCATCCTTCAGTTTTTGGATTCGCATTCCATGGCGCCCGTCTTAGCAACGCTAAAGCCCCGAAAATTCCCGCTTCAGGCGCGATCAGCGGCCACTATCGAGACCCTGCATTTGGCGGCGATTCAGGTTTTGACGAAGGAGGGCTTCGGCCGCTGCACGACCACCCGGATCGCGGTGCGCGCCGGCATCTCGGTGGGGAGTCTTTATCAATATTATCCCAACCGCGATGCCCTGCTTGCCGCCGTCCTCAAGCAGCATCTGGACGCGGTGGCTGGCGCCGTCGAGCAGGCCTGCTGCGCTGGTCAAGGCAAGCCGGTAGAAGCAATGGCTTTCGCGCTTGTCACCACTTTCCTGGACGCGAAGCTGCGTGACCCCGCCAAATCCAGAGCGCTCTATGCCTTTGGTCAGGAGCGGGGCGGCGCCCAACTGGCCGCCCGTCACCGCGCACAGATGGTGACGGCGATCGCCGCCATGCTGTCGAGCGCGCCCGACGCCCGCTTTGAGGACTCAGCCGTAACAGCAATGATGGCGCTCGGCGTCATGATGGGGCCGGTGCAAGCCGTGCTTGAAGGCCGCGCGCCGCCGGAATTCGCGGCGCGCCTCGAACGCGAACTTGTTGTGCTTCTGTCGTCGTATCTGCAAGCGCATCGGTCGCCGCTGAAGCAATCTGGCAAGCCGGCGACCACTACTTGATGTTGATCGCGGCGGAATCTTTAACATCGTGCCTTGGCGCGGTGCCGTTGGACACGACGGCTAAGACGGCGATGGACCGCGCGTTTCATAAGCAGGGCGATCGGCGTCTTTGCCTCGTTGGCGCATAACCGGCCTTCCAGCTTGGAAGCTGATCGCCCCAGTACGTCAGGCTGGTGTTCAATCCGCCTCGTCCGCTCCAAGTTCCCCTGTAAATTCAGCTCGTTATCGTTTTGGGCGAAGCGTCATACCGCTTCCCGTCCGGCGTCTCTATGGTAAGGATCCGCAGACCTTCCAGGGGTGTCCCATGCTGTTCAAACAGGTCGTCTTCGCCCTTCTGCTGACCGCCGGTTTGTTGGCACTTGCCCCGGCCGCATCCGCCGCCACGGTTCGCCTCAGCGCTGTCGACTCGGTCGCCGAGATGCAGGCGCTGGATCCCGCCGCCAATCCGGTGGTGGAAGTCGTGTCCTATTATCCCGGTATCAATCGCGGCGGCGGGCTGTTCTCATGGGACGCGGGATCGGCCACCGCGCCCGACAATTGCGTGACCTTCGCGCCCAAACAGGGCACTGCGCAGAGGGGCCGCTGGATCCGCCGGCTGTCCGGCGCGCTGGAAGCCACCATGTGCGGCGTCTATGCCGACGGTTCCCATGACGATGCCGCGGCCCTCAGCCATGCCTTTGAAGTGGCCTCGGCGCTGCGTGTCACCCTCAGCCTTCCCAGCGGCACCACCAAAGTCTGTTCCCCGGTAAAGGCGGCCCGCGCCGTGATCGTCCGCGGCCAGGGCATGGGCACGCAGTCCGATTCCGGCCCCAGCCCGACCCTGGTGGACGGCGGCTGCATGAAGGGCGGCTTTGTATTCGAGATTCTCACGCCCAACGGTACGAGTACCGTGGAAGCTCCCAAATATTACGACATGGAGATCATACCGGGGCGCAACAACAATCCCGGCGGCTGCATCCGCTGGAACAGGGCGGATGGCGGTTTCGTCGACGGTCCCGGCTCGCAATTTTATATGATGCATCCCCATGCCGAACGCATCTATTGCAACATGGCGGGCAATCAGCAGATCGGCCTGGAATGCAGCAAGTGCTTCGACGGCGATTTTTCCCAGAACAATATCGTCACCGGCAAGGTGGGGATTTCGCTGGAGGGCTCCGATGTCATGTGCATCGGCTGTGCGGGGCCGAACCGTCTTTCCTATACCACCGACAGCCTGATCCGGATGGTCTCGCACGGCACCTTCGGCAACATGGACCGCGTGGTCGGCAACGAGATCCTGTATCCCACCGACACCCATCAGCGCTATGACTCGTTCATCTACGATGCCACGCGTTCCTCCACCATCGAAGGCAACCATATCGAAGGCATCATTCCCGGCGTGCAAAGCGCGATCCATGTGGTGGGCGGCTTCAGCCACACCATCGCCAACAACGACATCGCCGTGCTGACCGAAATCGGCGCTTTGGGCCCCAAGTCGGCGCCGCACTGGCTGGTGGCCGAGGGGCCGTTCGTGAATTTCCGGGCCGTCAACAATGGCTGCGAAGGTTGCATCCTGAACCCGGCGCTGTTCCGCAACCAGGCGCCCGACTTCAACGGCGGCGGCGTGCGCCAGACCATCACCCATGAGGGCAATGGGACGAATGGCGATGCCGGATTTCCCTTCAACAGCATACCGCCGCGCTGAACCTGGTTGGCGAGGGGCCGAGCCGTTTCAGCCGGTTTGGCCGGGCGCGGGGCGGACCCGCTTGCCGATCCCGCGTGTCCGCCGCAGACTGGTTCCCATAAGAACAAGGAAAGGGAGCGAAATGGGCGCGCGCAGCATCATCCTGGCGGTACTTGTTTGCCTGGCGCCCTCGGCCCAGGCCCGGCTGGCCATCTCCGCCAATGACGGCAAGCAACTGTTGCCGGACGAGCAAAGCGTCATCCCCGACGGCATCAGCGTGATCGACCTTGGCGCCTATCCGCCCAAGGTGGTGGGCCAACTCCAGATGCCGGCCTCCATGATCGGTCCGCCCGAAGCGGTGGCGGTCAGCCGCAAGGAAGGCTTTGCCATCGTCACCGCCTCTCAGAAATTCAACCCCGCCGATCCCATGCATCCCGCCGATGACGACAAGGTGTCGGTGATCGACCTTGGCACGCCTTCGAAGCCGCAGCTGCTGCAGACCGTGACTGCCGGCCCCGGCGCCAGTGGGGTTGCGATGAACCGGCGCGAAAACCTGGTGCTGGTGGCGGCCAAGATGGACGACGCCATTCATGTGTTTCGTCTTGCGGGCAAGGCCCTGACTCATGTGGGCCGGGTCGATCTGGGCAAGGGCGCCGCGCCCACCGATGTGGTCTTCGCGCCCGATGGCAAACACGCCTATGCCGTGGCCTGGGGTGTCACCAAGATCATGGAGCTGAAGGTGGACGGCACTACAGTGACGACCACCGGTCAGGATGTGGCAACCGGCAAGTCGCCTTATGGCGCAGCGGTGACGCCGGACGGCGCCTGGCTGATCAACACCAATGTCGGCGGCGCGTTGGAAGGGTCCGACCGTACCGGCACTTTGACGATGGTGGATCTCAAGGCCCATCGCCTGGCGCTGTCCTTGGCCGTCGGGCAAACACCGGAACATGTAACCTTGTCGCCTGACGGGAAGTTCGCGCTGCTGGTTTTGGCCAATGGCGCGGCCACCGCCAAATCCGATCCCAAATTCGGCGCGCGTACCGGCATCGTGAAAATCTTCGCGGTGGAACCGGGAAAGCTGACCGAGGTGGCCCATGCCGACAGTTGCCATTGGGCGCAAGGCGCCACCTTCAGCCAGGACGGCAAGCTGGTGCTGCAGCAATGCGCCACCGAGCGGGAGATCCTGGTCTATCGCTTTGACGGAAAGAGTCTGGTCGAGGACAAAGACGCGGCGCTGAAATTCGACTTGCGTCCCGGCGCCATCGCCACTGGCGTGAGCCGTTGACTTAGTAAGTGGTGCGACCGCCGGAGGTATCCAGGGTGCTGGCGGTGGTGAAGGTACAGTCCTCGCTGGCCAGCCAGCATACCGCGGCGGCGACTTCCTGTGCCGTGCCCAGCCGGCCCATGGGAATGCGCGAACGCATATAGTCGATATGGCTTTGCGGCACACCATCGAGGATGGGGCTCTCGAAAGTGGCCGGCGTCACCGCATTGACGATCACGCCCTTGGTGGCCAGTTCCTTGCCCAGGGATTTGGTGAAGCCCAGCACCGCGGCCTTGGCGGTGGAATAGGAGCTGGCATTGGGATTGCCTTCCTTGCCCGCCACCGAAGAGATGTTGACGATGCGGCCATAACCGCCCTCCACCATCAACGGCGCGATGGAGCGGCAGCAATAGAACAGGCCGTTGACATTGACGTCCATCACCTTGAGCCAGCTATCTATGGGATAGCCGATGACCGGCTGGGTAGCTCCGGTGATGCCGGCGCTGTTGACCAGAATGTCCACCTTGCCCAGCGCCTTGGCGCTTTCAGCCGTGGCTGCTTCCACCGCCTTGGCGTCGCTGACGTCCAGCGCCACGCTGTGCGCTGCGCCGGTCTCCTTGCGGGCGGCTGCCAGGGTGTCGGCATTGAGGTCCCACAGGCTGACCTTGCCGCCCTCGGCCGTGATGCGCCTGGCTGTTTCCAGCCCCAAGCCGGAGGCGCCGCCAGTGATGATGGCGGTGCGGCCCGCGAAGCGCCCTTGATAGATCATGGCCTCAGTCCTTTTTCGGTGGCCGGTTATAAGCTGCAAAAGCGTGATGTTGCATCGCAATATTTGGGCAAAAATGCCGCGATGGTGGCGACCCCCGCCCTTGTTTACAGTGCACCATCTATAAGGACGGGCTGCGCGGGGCCATAAAAAGCCGGTCGGGGAGAGGAAGAATGGATCGTAGACGATTTTTTGGCCTTTCGGCGGCAGCCGGCGGGCTTCTGGCGGCGCGTCCCCTGGCGGCCCAACCCACAGGTGCGGCCTATAGCGGGGCGCCCAAGCTGGAGGTCCAGGCGCCGCTAAGTCAGCAGCAGCAATTCCGTGTCGGCTACACCACCAACACCCGTGGCGGCTGGGAGGGTAGCCCCTTTGTCGGCATCACGGAGGGCCGCGAAGTCGGCTTCCGCTATTTTGAAATCTTCGGTTCTTCTTTCTGCGCCACGGCGGACGGCTATGAGCCGGCGCCGCATGACACCCAGGCGATGAAGGCCTGGCCGGACGGCTATAGCTGGAAATATCCAAAAGGGGCCAAGGTCAAGCGCGAAGTCTATTATCCCGACCGCTGGGAAGCCTTGCAGCATCGCATGTACGAGATCGGGGCCCAGTTCACCGCCATCACCGGCGGCGCTTCGGGCGGCAGCGTCGCGTTCCAGGACCCGGCCCAGCGCCAGGCGGTGGTCGACAATCATTTCAACATGACGCGTTTTTCGCGCCGCTTCGGCTGCGATCATCAGAAGACCAATACGGGCCCACGCAAGCAGCCGAATGGCACGCCGCTGGAAGACCTGAAAGAGATCGCCAAGACCTGCGAGCTTCTGGGAAAACGCATCCGCGAGGAACTGGGCATGAAGTTCGGGGTTCATGCCCATCTGGGAAGCCAGATCCAGAACGAGCACGAAACCATGTTCCTGATGGAGAATACCAAGCCCGAAAATGTCGGCTTTGTTCTGGACACCGGCCATATCACCATGGCGGGCATGGACCCGGTGGCCCTGGCCAAGAAGCTGGGTAGTCGCGTGATCGAATACCATTTCAAGGACACCAAAAAAGAAGACCGAGGCGGCACCAAGAATGTGCCCTTGCCGACACGCGACATGATGAACGACCCTTACTTTTACCCAATGGGTGAGGGCGGCGTGGACTTTCCCGCCATTGTCGCCTATCTCAAATCCATCAATTGGGGCGGGCATCTGAATGTGGAGCTGGACACTTCGCCCTGGCGCCCGCCCAAGGAAAGTGCGCGCATCACCGCCAACTACATCCGCAACACGTTGAAGATAGAGCTGTAAGAATTCATCATGACCGCAAGCAGTTTTCCCCTGCCACAAGACTTCATGCCGCAGGATTGGCGCGATGCCATCTTGGTGGGCCGTATCGACATGGGCGAAGGACCCACGCCAGTGGTGGTGAAGGAGGGGCGGGTGTTCGACGTTTCCGGTACCGCGCCGACCGTTTCGGCGCTGCTGGAAAAATGGAATGGCGTTCCCTCCGGAAAGGACCTGGGAGACATTAATGATCTGGGCTTTGTACCGGCCTGGTCGAACGGCACGCCGCCCAAGGTGAAATTGCTGGCGCCGGTGGACCTGCAATGCGTCAAGGCCGCGGGTGTGACTTTTGCGGTCTCCGCTATCGAGCGGGTGATCGAGGAACGCGCCAAGGGCGTTCCTGGTGCAGCCCAAGCTATCCGCGAACAACTGGCTTCGCGCATCGGCACCGATATCCGCAAGGTGGTGCCGGGCTCACCGGAAGCCGCCAAGTTGAAAGATGCGCTGATCTCCGATGGCCTGTGGTCGCAATATCTGGAAGTCGCAATCGGCCCCGATGCGGAGGTTTTCACCAAGGCTCCGCCCATGTCGTCGGTCGGCTGGGGTGATTATGTCGGCGTGCGCACCCAGTCCACCTGGAACAATCCCGAACCCGAAATCGTGGTGGTGGTGGACCGGAACGGGAAGGCGGTTGGCGCCACCCTGGGCAATGACGTGAACCTGCGCGACTATGAGGGTCGCAGCGCCTTGCTGCTGGGCAAGGCCAAGGACAACAATGCCGCCAGCGCGCTTGGGCCCTTCATCCGCATGTTCGACGACAAATTCACCATCGACCATGTGCGCCAGGCGGTGGTCGAACTGGAAATCGTCGGCACCGACAATTACCGGCTGGAAGGCACGTCCACCATGGCCGAGATCAGCCGCGATCCACTGGAACTGGTGAAGCAAACCATCAGCGAGCATCAATATCCGGATGGCTTTGTGCTGTTCCTGGGCACCCTGTTCGCGCCCACCCAGGACCGCGATGTCAAAGGTTCGGGTTTCACCCACAAGGAGGGCGACGTGGTGCGGATTTCCACCCCCAAACTGGGTGTGCTGGAAAACCGGGTCACCACCTCCAAGGCAGCGCCGCCCTGGACGTTCGGTATTTCCGACCTGATGAAGAATCTTGTCCGGCGAGGCCTTTTGGGCGCCTGACTTTTAAATGGTCGCGCCGGACGGCCCTGCGCGGCTTCGCCGCTTCGGGTCGCCGGTCGCTCCCGGGCATTTCCGACCTGATGAAAAACCTTGTCCGGCGTGGGCTTTTGACGGCGTAATTTTCTAATGGTCGCGCCGGGTCGCACGACGCTGCCGCTAGCGACCCCCTGCGCGGCTTCGCCGCTCCGGGTCGCCGGTCGCTCCCTGCGACCTATACCCCCACGGCACCTCTGGGATGCAGTTCCGGGGTTGGATTGGTGTGCTTAACCCCTTAAATACAGCCGACCATTTTCCCCCTTTGCCGAACGGCGTCCGGCTCACGCCTAACGCCCCTTTCCAGGAGAGATTTGATGACCGAGACCCTGACCCATTTCATCGGCGGCAAGCAGGTTTCCGCCCCCGGCGCGCTCGAAAGCACCAATCCCTCCAACACCAACGAGATCATCGCCAAGTTCCCCGACGGCAGCGTCGAGGATGTGAACGACGCCGTCGCCGCTGCCCGCAGCGCCTTCCCGGGCTGGTCGGGTTCGACCCCGGAAGTCCGCGCCGACCTGCTCGACAAGGTCGGCAACATGATCATCGAACGCAAGGATGCGCTGGGCAAACTGCTCGCGACCGAAGAGGGCAAGACCCTTCCCGAAGCCACCGGCGAGACGGTACGCGCGGGCCGTATCTTCAAATATTTCGCGGGCGAGGCATTGCGCCGCCATGGCCAGAATCTGGATTCAGTGCGCCCTGGTGTGGAGATCCAGACTTATCGCGAAGCCGTTGGTGTGTACGGCCTGATCACCCCTTGGAATTTCCCCATCGCCATTCCCGCCTGGAAGATCGCCCCGGCGCTGGCCTTCGGCAACACCGTGGTGCTGAAATCCGCCAATCCCACCCCGGCGGTGGCGCATGCGCTGGTGTCGATCCTCCATGAGGCCGGCGCCCCGGCCGGCATCGTCAACCTGGTGCTGGGCCGCGGCTTGGTAGGCGATGCCCTGTCCAAGCATCCTGACGTCAACGGCGTATCCTTCACCGGCTCCCAGACCGTGGGCGCCAAGGTTGCCCAAGCTGCGCTGTCGCATTTCGCGCGCGTGCAGATGGAAATGGGCGGCAAGAATCCGCTGGTGGTGCTGGACGATGCCGAACTCGACCGCGCCATTCAGATCGCGGTGGACGGCGGCTATTTCGCCACCGGCCAGCGCTGCACCGCCTCCTCGCGGGTTTTCGTGCAGGCCGGCATCTATGACAAGTTCGTCGAAGGCGTCGCCGCCCGCGCCAAAGCGCTGAAGGTGGGCAATGCGATGGACGCCGCCACCCAAATGGGTCCCGCCGTCACCGACACCCAGCTCGCAGGCAACCTGAAATATGTCGATATCGCCATCAAGGAAGGCGGCCGCCTGTTGGCCGGCGGTGCCCAGCCGCTGAAGCTGGACACGCCTGGCCATTATATGAGCCCGACCCTGATCGTGGACACCAAGATCGGCGACACCATCAACCAGGAAGAAGTGTTCGGACCCGTGGTGTCGGTGGTCAAGATCAAGGACTATGAGGAAGGCTTGGCGCATTCTAATTCCGGCAATTTTGGCCTGTCTGCCGGTATCGTCACCACCAGCCTGAAGCATGCGCGTCACTATCAGCGCAATGTGAAGGCGGGCATGGTGATGATCAACCTGCCCACCGCGGGCGTGGATTATCACGTGCCGTTTGGCGGTTCGCGCGGTTCGTCCTATGGCGCGCGCGAGCAGGGCTTTGCGGCGGTGGATTTCTTCACTCAGATCAAGACGGCTTATTCTTTCTCCTAAGGGACGCCCTGCCTCGCGGCGCGCTTGGGCGCGCGCCGCTGCGGCGTTCGTCGCGCTCGCAGGTCCACTGGACCTGCTCATGCGCTTCGCGCACCGCTCCTCACCCCAGATCAAGACGGCCTATTCCTTCTCGTAAGACATTGCTGCATCGCATCGGAAAGGGCGGCCTCGAAAGGGCCGCTCTTTTCATTTGGGGGATGTGGGCGCTAGGCTCGTCTTAATCAACGAAAACCGACGGGGAGAGATCATGGTTTTGCGAACCCTCATGCTGGTGACAGCGCTGGCCGTCCTGCCGGTGGCGGCATTTGCCGACCTGGCGATTTCGGGGCAGGACGGCAAACAGGTACGCGCCGGCGACGGCCTGCCGATGGTGCCCACCCCCGACAGCGTCGCGGCCATCGAATTTTCCAGCACCAAGGCGCCCCGCATCATCGGCATGATCAATGTCTGCTCCACGCAGATGGGGCCGCCCAGCGCCCTGGCCGTGGCGCCCGACTACAGTTTTGTCCTGGCGACTTGTCCGCAAAAGTTCGGGCCGGATAACAAGCTCGCTGCGACCAACACCGTGGCCGTGATCGGGTTGGACGATCCCACCAAGCCGAGGCTGTTGGAGACGGTGGAGGCCGGCATGGGCGCGACCGGCGTGTTCATGAACAAAAAAGCGACCATCGCGTTGGTCACCGGCGTCGGCGACGACACCATCACCCTGTTCACCATCAAGGACCGCCATCTGACCCGGACTGCCCAAGTCAAGCTGGAAGCCAAGGCCGAGCCGCGTGACGTGCTGATCGCACCCGACGGTCAATTCGCCTATGCGCTGCGTTTCGGCGACGGCAAGGTGACGAAGTTGGCTATCAAGGGCGACCAACTGTCTCGCGTGGCGGATTTCGAAGTGGGATCGCAGCCCGATGGCGGCAGCATCTCTGCCGACGGCCGCTATCTGTTCGTCAACGATTTCCAGGGCGCGCCTTCCACTACCAAAGGCAATGGCGCCACGGTCCTGATCGACACCCGAACCGGTAAAATCACCGATGCCGTGGAAGTGGGCGCCCTGCCGGAAGACGTGGTCCAGTCGCCGGACGGCAAATATGCCGCGGTCGTGGTCGGCAATGGCTCGGCCACGGTGCGCAACGCGCCCAACTATAACGCCGTGTTTGGCAAGCTGGTCATCTTCCGGCGCGACGGCGGCAAGCTGATCCATGTCACCGATGGCCAGATCGGCCATGCCTGCCAAGGCGTGGTGTGGAGCGGGGACGGCAAGCGCCTTCTGGTACAATGCTCCGTTGAACGGGACATAAGAGTTCTGGATTTCGATGGCAAGTTCCTTACCGAACGGCCAGGAGACGCGCTGAAGATGGTTTCGCGGCCCGGCGTCATGGTGACCTCCAAGGCTCGTTGAACCTATCGGTGCTGGTGCGCTGTTTTTGAGCTTGCTTGGCGCCGCGCGGGGCCGCACATAGCGGCCCATGGCGCCGGTCCTGCATCTGAAAGATATCGCTGTTTCCTTCGGCGGCACCCGTTTGCTCGATGGTGCCGAACTGAGCCTGGAGGCGGGCGACCGGCTGTGTCTGGTGGGCCGCAACGGTTCGGGAAAGTCCACCTTGCTCAAGATCGCAGCAGGGCTGGTCGAACCGGATGGCGGCATGCGTTTTGCCCAGCCCGGCGCCAGCATCCGCTATCTGCCGCAGGAGCCCGACCTTCGCGGCTATGCCAGCACGCGCGATTATGTCGAGGCCGGGCTGAACCCGCATGACGATCCCAATCGCGCTTTCTATCTTCTGGGCCATCTGGGACTGACCGGCGCGGAAGATCCCAAGACATTGTCGGGCGGGGAGGCGCGCCGCGCCGCGCTGGCTCGCACCTTGGCGCCGCGTCCCGATATTCTTCTGCTGGACGAACCCACCAACCATCTGGATGTGCGCGCCATCGAATGGCTGGAGGAGGAGATCAAGTCTTCCAACAGCGCCCTGGTGCTGATCAGCCATGACCGACGTTTCCTGGAAAATCTCTCCCGCGCCACCATCTGGCTCGATCGCGGCAGGACCCACCGGCTGGAGAAGGGCTTCGCCTCCTTTGAATCCTGGCGCGACGAAATGCTGGAAAAGGAAGAGGTGGAACGCCACAAGCTGGAGCGCCGCATCGCCGCGGAAGAGGATTGGGTGCGATATGGCGTGACGGGTCGGCGCAAGCGCAACCAGGGGCGACTCGAGAGGCTGCGCGGCATGCGCACCGAACGGCGCGAACAGATCGGCGCGCTCGGAAATGTCCGGATGGAAGCGGCGGAAGGCGCCGGCAGCGGCACCAAGGTGATCGACGCCAAGGGCATCGGCTTTTCCTACGGCGAAGCGGAGATCGTGGGTGATTTCACCATGCGCATCCATCGCGGAGACCGCATAGCCATTGTCGGGCCCAACGGCGTGGGCAAGACCACCTTGCTCAAACTGCTCACCGGTCAGATCCCGCCGCAAAAGGGCAATGTCAAACTGGGCCAGGGCCTGTTGATGGCGCAGTTGGACCAGTCGCGCGCTGCTTTGCATCCCGAACAATCCCTGGCGGCGGCGGTGACGGATGGCAGTGGCGACACGGTGATGGTGGCCGGCAAGCCGCGGCATGTGATGAATTACCTGCAGGATTTCCTGTTCACCCCGCAGCAGGCGCGTACGCCGGTAAAAGTCCTATCCGGTGGTGAGCGGGCGCGGCTGCTGCTGGCCAAGTTGTTTGCCACGCCATCCAATTTCCTGGTGCTGGACGAACCCACCAACGATCTGGACTTGGAGACCCTGGACCTGTTGGAAGAGGTGATCGCCGATTATCCCGGCACGGCCCTTCTGGTCAGCCATGACCGTGATTTCCTGGACCGGGTGGCGACGGGCATGGTGCTGGCCGAAGGCGATGGCCGTTTCACCGAATATGCCGGCGGCTATTCCGACATGCTGGCACAGCGGGGCGAAATGCCTGCAGGACGGGGCGAGACCCGCAAATCGTCAGCCAAAAAGTCTGCGGAAAAACGCAGCCGCGTCAGCGTGCCCAAGATGAATTTTGCCGATCTGCATGCCCTGAAGACATTGCCCGGAAAAATAGCAGCGGCGGAACTCCAGATGGCCGATCTGGAAAAGCAATTGTCCGATAGCGCACTTTACGCGCGTGACCGCGCCAAATTCGACAAGCTATCCACACTGTTAGCCGAACTTCGCGCCGCCAAGGATGCCGATGAGGAACGCTGGCTGGTGCTGGAAATGGAGCGGGAAGCGCTCGAGCAACCGGAGTGATTCGGCGCCCGCGCCGGAACGGCCAAGCCCATCACACGTTAAATGCGCGAAGTGTTTGGCGGTTTGTCGCCGGGAGCAGTTCCATGAAACGCATCGTCGTCGCAGGCTTGGCGGCCGGTACCGCCATGATGATCGGGGGAGCTTTGGCCGCGGTTTCCCGTTCCGATCTTTCGGGCACCAGCGTTCCGTCCGCCGATTCGCGGATGGCGGTCAACAGCACCGAATTGATGAATCCCATGATCGGCGGCCAGGCCATGCTGCCGGATCGCGACATCATGGACAACATCGCTGCATCCCCCATGCATTCCAGTTTCGTGACGGCGTTGAAGGATACCGGCGTGGCCAGTGCGCTGAAGGCCAATGGCCAGTTCACGGTCTTCGCCCCGACCAACGCCGCTTTTGCGGCGGATAGCGTCAAGTCGAAATCTTCGCTGGCCCGCCGGATGAGTTATCTGATTGTGCCCGGCCGCTATGATTCGCAAGGCTTGCTGAAAGCGATCAGTGAGGCCGGGGGCGAGGCTAGGCTACGCACGGCTGAGGGCGGCGTGCTGGTGGCGCGCATGAATGGTCCTACCAACATTGTTGTGACGGACGAGAGAGGCAATATCGCCGATATCGCCATCTATGATGTGCGCGACAAGAACGGCATCGTGCATGTGGTCGACCATATGCTGGAACCCGGCGGCTCGGCGCGCCAGGTCGCGGCCAACTAAGTCGCAAGCCAACTAAGCTGTAGCTCTAGCCCGCGTATTTCGCGAGATGGTGGCAAGCAAGGCGTTTCTCACGCCGCCGGTGCGAGCAGGCCGCGTCCCTCCAGCAGAGCCTCGATATTGGGATCGCGGCCGCGGAAGGCGCGATAGGCGGTGGCGAAATCGCGGGTGCCGCCGCTGGAATAGATAAATTTGTAAAGCCGGTGGGCGGTGGCGGCATCGAAGGGATCGTGCGCCTCTTGGAAGGCCTTGAAGCCGTCGGCATCCAGCACTTCCGACCACAGATAGGCGTAATAGCCTGCGGAATAACCGTCGCCGCCGAAGATATGGGTGAAATGCGGCGCGGCATGGCGGGGACCGATCTCTTCCGGCATGCCGATGCGCGAAAGCGTTTCCGCCTGGGCCGCCTTGGGATCGCTGCCCGGCGGCAGGGTATGGAAGTCCATGTCGATCAGCGCCGACGCCAGGAACTCGACCGTGGCAAAGCCCTGGCCGTAATTGCGGGCCGCCAGCAGCTTTTGCAGCAAGGCTTTTGGAATGGGCTCGCCGGTCTGGTGATGGCGGGCGAAACGCTCCAGCACCGCCGGCTCTTCCAGCCAATGCTCGAAAAGCTGGGAGGGCAATTCCACGAAATCGCGCGCCACATTGGTGCCCGACAGGCGGGGATAGTGCACATGGCTCAGCAGGCCGTGCAGAGCATGGCCCATTTCATGGAACAGGGTCACCGCATCGTCGAACGACAGCAGGCAGGGATCGCTTTTGTTGAAATTGGCATTGTTGACGATGATGGGAAGAACGTCTCCGTCCAACCGGTGCTGGTCTCGGAAGCTGGACATCCAGGCACCGCCCTGCTTGCCGGGCCGGGCAAAGTAATCGCCATAGAACAGGCCGATCGGCAGGTCTTCGCGGCTCACCTCCCACACCCGCACATCGGGATGATAGACAGGGATGTCATGGCGTTCGCGGAAGGAAACGCCGAACAATTTTGTGCCGGTGAAAAAGGCCGCGTCGATCAGGTTGGAAAGCTGGAAATAGGGCGAAAGCTGTTCGGCATCGAAATCGTATTTTTCCCGCCGCAGTTTTTCGGCGTAATAGCGCCAGTCCCAGGGCGCCAGGCGGAAATTGCCGCCTTCGCGCGCGATCAGGGCCTGTAGGGCATCGCGCTCTTCCAATGCCCGCTTGCGTGCCGGCTCCCAGACTTCTTCCAACAGAGCACGCGCTTTGGCCGGTGTTCCGGCCATGGAATCCGCCAGCTTGAAAGCGGCGAAATTTTCATATCCCAGCAGGGTCGCGCGCTCAGCCCTCAGTGTCAGCATCTCGCTCATGATGGCGTTATTGTTATGGGTATTGGCATTGTCGCCGCGCGATACCCAGGCGCGGTAAAGCTGTTCACGCAAGCCGCGGTCATCGGCAAATTGCAGCACGGGCTCCACGCTGGACCGCGACAAAGTCACGGCGAACGGCATATGCATCTTGAGGTCTTTGGCCCTGGCGGCAGCGGCATCGCGCACCGCGGCCGGCACGCCGGCCATCTGTTCTTCCGTCAGCGTCAGGATCCAATCTTCCTCATCGCCCAGCACATTCTGGTTGAACTGGGTACCCAGCACCGCCAGGCGCTGGGCTATCGCCGCAAGCCGGTCGCGACCTTCCCCTTTCAACTGCGCGCCTGCGCGCACGAAATCCAGGTGATAGCGTTCCAGAACGCGCAAGGATTCCGCGTCCAGGCCCAGTCTGTCGCGTTTCCGATAGATATCGTCCAGCCGCGCGAACAGCACCGGATGCATCAGGATGGCGCTCCAATGCGCCGAAAGCCGCGGCGCCATTTCCAGTTCGATCGCCTGCAATTCTTCGCTTGTGGCCGAAGAGGTGAGGTTGCCGAACACCCCCTCCACCCTGGTCAGCAGCCGGCCGCTTTTTTCCAATCTCACAACGACATTGTCGAAGCTGGGGGGATTGCGGTTCTCGGCGATGGCGGCGATCTCGGCCGTATGTTCCGCCAGCGCCCGGTCGTAAGCGGGGACAAAATGCTCAGGTCTGATCCGGTCCAGCGGCGGGACGCCGAAGGGCGCGGTCCAGTCGTCAAAAAAGGGATTGGTCATAGGTGTAATATAGGCCCGGCTAGTGGATTTCCCAGACCACCGAGACATCGGCCGTCACACTTTGCTCTCCCGCTGCGACGGGGACCGGGGCGGCCTGCATGGCAACAGCCATGCGGTACATCGGACGCGGTGTTTCGGTTCCACCCTCACTGATGGACAGGATCGGCCCCAGGCTGACGCCCGCGGCCTTGGCATAAGTCTCCGCGCGGGCGCGGGCATCGGCGATTGCCTCAGCGCGCGCCTTCTCCAGCAGGGGCGCGGGATTGCGGATGGAGAAGCTGATGCCGTTCATCTGGTTGGCGCCCGCTTGGACCAGCGCGTCCAAGGTGCCGCCCAGCTTGCTCACATCCTCCAGCCGCACCGACACATCATTATTGACCTGATACCCGGTCAGCCGCCGCGGCGAATTGTTGTCGCCGTTTGTGTATTGCGGCGAGACGAAGAAGCTGGTCGTCTGGATGTTCTTTTCCGGCACGCCCAGCTTTTCCAGCGCCGCGAACACGGTCTTCATGCGGGCACTGTTGGCGGCCAGCGCCTGGGCGGCAGTGGTGGCGTTGGTGGTGACGCCGGCGGTGATCTGGGCCATGTCCGGTGTCCCGCGAATCTCGCCATGGCCGGGCATGGCCAAGGTGCGGGGATCGGCGGCCCAGGCGGGGACGGCCAGAGCGGCTGCCAGTATCAGGCCGAGGGAAATGCGAAATTTCATGATGTTTTCTTTCCAAAATCAGAACGCCCGTCCGATTTCAGGTTGACCTGAAACAGGGGCAAAATCTGGGCGCGCGATGGCATGTTGGCATGCCCGAAAATCCTGTTATACCCCTTCACAAAAGGGCCTGTAGCTCAGTTGGTTAGAGCTGACCGCTCATAACGGTTAGGTCGCAGGTTCGAGTCCTGCCGGGCCCACCAACGTTTTGTTCGCCTGTGTTCGCGACGTTCGTCGCTCCGATTTTATCCCAAAGATATCCGCTACTTGTGTCCGCAGAGCGACTAGGCCGTCCGCACGCATCCGCGTAAATTGTTGGTGCTTTTTTTCGAAAACACCAACACACCAGCGGAAAACACCAACATGTCGCTTTCCGATGCAAAGCTTCGGTCGCTGAAGCCGAAAGCCACGCCATACAAGATCGCCGATGGTGAAGGTTTGAATGTCCTGGTGAAGCCCAAGGGATCTCGCTTGTGGACAATGGCGTATCGCTATCACGGAAAGCAAAAGACGCTGGCTTTTGGGAAATACCCAATCGTCTCGCTGTTAGAGGCTCGTCGGGCCCGCGATGGCGCCAAGCGCCTTCAGCGCGTCTGCGAGAAGCTCCCAATCTGAGATATACGCCACGGGCCAATTATCATCTCTCTTGGGTATACAAATGGACCGCAAAGTCCCGCTTCAGAGTTACAATACATCGGAAAAACGGCACGCAACTCAACGCGGATGATGCTTACTGTGCCGCTGACGACTTTCCCCTGTTTGACTACTTCTTTGCGAATACTCAGCCCGGCTGGCCGGCAGCCCGCTTGCGCCATTTGTAGGTGGCCAGGGAGTTGCGCCAGAAATATTTCTCCGCCTGACTTTTCGGCTTGCCGGCGAAATAGGTGCGCATCAGCGATACAGACTGCGGAATGGTCGCTTTTCCAACAGTCTCCGGCCAGTTGCTGCCGAACATGACGCGGTCCTCGCCGAAGGCGGCCGTCAGTCGGTCCAGCCGTGCGCGGTAGGATTCAAGGTCCGGCGATAAGACGCCCTGGCGGTCGGGATGGATCACCTGGGACAGCTTGATGAAGAAATTGGGGTGCGCCGCCAGCTCGGTGATCAGTTGGTCGTAGTCGGTCTGAGTCTCCGGTGCGGGATCGAACTGGGGCATATGGTCCATTACCACCCGCAGGTTCGGCACCGCATCCGCCACCAGCAAGGCGCCGCGCATCAGGTCAATGGAGGGATTGGCCATGTCCAGCGACAGATCGGCCTGGGCCAGCAGCTTCAGGCCGTCCACGATGCCGGGTTTGAGCACCGCTTTGCCCTGATCCATCACCCAGACGCGGCCATAACGGATGCCGCGCCAGAGCGGATTTTTGGCGAACCGTTCCAGATATTGCCCGAAATCAGGCTTGTCGGGCTGCAGGCTGCCGACAACGCCGACGAACAGCGGATCGCTGTCGGCCCGTTCCAGAATCCAGAGATTGTCTTCAAGCCACGGACTGGCCTCTATCACGATGGAGCCCGCGATGCCTGTCGGCGCTGCCAGGCCATGATAGATCTCCGGCAGGGCCAGTTGCGGCGGTTGGCCCTTGGGCCCGGAATAGGGAACGCCTTGCGGCCGGCGCGGATCGAACAGGTGGCAATGGGTGTCGATGATGGGGATGCCGGCGCTTTGCGCGCAGGCGAGGCCGCCACTCATCGCGGACGCAACCATGCCGGCAAGGACGTCGCGGCGCTTGAGATTCATCATTGCCTCCCTACTGCCTCTTGGGACGTGTCATTGTCCATTCTTCGGCGCCGGATAACGCAGTGCCGTCAGCGCGCTCATGTCGGCAGGCATGTCGCGGGTTCCGGGTGCCACGCCGTTCATACTGAGAATGTAAGCAGTGATTTCGACATAAGTGCCCAGCGGCAGGCGGCCCGGCGAGTCCGGCGGCATGGCGGCATGGATGTAATTGACCAGCCCGCTGGCCGGCAGTTTGAACCATTTGGCGGTGAAGACGGCCCCTTTCAATGGCGGCCCGCCGAACTCGCCGTCGTCCAGATGGGCGCCATGGCAGTCTATGCAACTAGCTTTATATTCCACCTCGCCGCTGGCGGCTTGCGCGGCGGTGAAGGACAGTTCCGCCGGTTGCGCCTCAGAACCGCCGATGAGCAAACTTGCCGCGCCGACCACCAACGCGCCGACGCCCACCAGCCAATGCCTGCCACGCACGCCAATCTCCGCTGAGGGCGGACTTATAGCCGTATTGCCTACTGGAAAGACAGACACCAGTAGTCCGCCGGGCTCACCTGGTGGGATTTCACGCCGCCCAGGGGCACGCAGCGAAGATTGTCTTGCCCAGGCGGCTTACCTACACTTCACTCCCAAATATCAAAAAATTGGCGGTACCCGGGGAAACATGAAATTTGGAGCCATGACATTTCTCAATCTGTCGCTGATCGCATTGGGGTTCGCCCTGCCGGCCCGCGCCGCGACCCGCGATGACATTTACGACGCCTTGCAGCGCTGCAATGTCATGAACAACAACCGCGTGTGGCTGGACTGCCTCTATGGCGCGGTTCAGCCGATGCGGGCGGCGTTGAGCCTGCCGCCGGCGCCGGAGCATCAGGTGCGGCTGGTGCCACCGGCCGCACCGGCCGCACCAACCAAATCGACGGTGCCGCCAGTCGCTTCCGCGCCCGGCGGCGTGACCCATCCGCAACCCGAGAAGGAAAGGCTCATGGCCTATGTGCTCGGCGGCCGCAAAGAAGTGGAGGGCGTATCCTTCCAATCCTATAATTTCGATCGGGCCGGTCATTTCACCGTGACACTGGCCAACGGGCAGGTTTGGCGTCAGGCCGATAACGACAATCACATGGCGTCCTGGAAGGCCGATCCCGCACGTTATGTCGCCAGCATAAGAACCGGCGCGCTGGGCAGCAGCATCATGCAGGTGAGGGGTGAGCCGGGCGCCTTCATGGTAGCGCAAGTTCCTTAGAACTTCCTTTCGGTCCCGGCGCATGATGGAGAAGGCGAAAGAGGGTGATATCGCCGCGGTGCTCCGTGCCGGCATCGCGCTTTTCCAGCAGGGCAAGGCGGCGGAAGCCGAGGCGCTGCTTACCGACGCGCAGCAGCGCTATCCGGGCGATTTCAATCTACTGCATGTGCTGGGGATTATGCTGGTTCAGGGCCGCGACCCGGCGCGGGGCGTTGTGCTGATCCAAACAGCGCTCCAACAGCGCAAAGATTTCGCTCCCGCTTACAACAATCTGGGCAATGGCTATCGCCGCCTGCGGAATCAAGGCGCTGCCATGGCGGCCTACGACCGGGCGATCGCGCTGAGGCCGGACTTCGTCGAAGCGTACAACAATCGCGGTAACGCGCTGGTGATACTGGGCCGCCCGCTGGATGCGCTCGCGGATTTCGAGACGGCGATCCGACTGAATCCCGGCATGGCGGAAGCGCACAACAACCGCGCCATTGCACTGCTCAAGCTGCAGCAGGCCGAGACGGCGCTTGCCGCCGCCGACAAGGCCCTGGCCTTGCGACCCGATTTCACCGAGGCGCTGGTCAGCCGCGCCGAAGCACTGCTTGCGTGCGGCCAGAAGGACAAGGCCCTGGACAGTGCGGAGAAGGCAGTTGCGCTGAAGCCCGTACTGGCAGAAGCGCATGCCTGCCGTGCCAATGTCCTGCTGGCGCTGGGACGCGCCAAGGACGCTTTGGCCGGTTACGATCTGGCAATCACCCTTGATCCCTCGCTCGCTTCCGCCCACAGCAATCGCGGCAATGCCTTGCGCGAAATGGGATGCATGCCCGAGGCGCTCGACAGCTATGACAATGCAATCCGCATCCAGCCGGATTTCGCCGAAGCTTTCAACAATCGCGGACGGGTGTTGCAGGATCTGCAAGGCCTGGAGGCGGCCCTGGAAAGCTATGATCGTGCCGTCGCGCTGGCTCCCGGTTATGCCGCCGCCTACAGCAATCGCGGCAACATACTGCTGATGCTAGGTAAGCCGGAGGCGGCGCTGGCTTCCCATGACACTGCTCTGGCCGTCCAACCGGACAACTTTCGCGCCTATAACAATCGCGGCAACGCGCTCTTGGACTTGAGGCGGGTGGATGAAGCACTTGAGAGCTATGCGCGGGCCATTGCGCTGGCCCCCAGCTATGCCGAAGGCCATTGGAATCGGGGCATTGCGCTGTTGCTGCAGGGCAGGCTGGAAGACGGCTGGCCCGAATATGCGTTCCGCCATCATTGCACCGGCTTTGCCATGCCGCAGGACATCTATCCCGCCGATCGTCTGTGGACGGGGGTGCAGGACCTGATGGACAAAACGCTGCTGATCCATTGCGAGCAGGGGATGGGAGACACGATCCAATTTTGCCGTTATGCCCAGGTTGCCCGATCGCGGGGCGCGCGAGTCCTGATGGTGCCTCACAAAGGGCTTGGGCGTTTGCTGGCCGGGCTGGGGCCGGACATCACGATCATCGATGACAATCCTGCGGCGCACAGTTACGACTATCATGTGCCTCTACTCAACATGCCGCAGGCTTGTGGTACGCGGCTGGAGAGTATTCCGTCTTCCCGCGCCTATCTCTTTGCCGAGCCTGAGCGGGTGGCTCATTGGCGCGACCGGATCGGCCAGAAGGGCCTGAAAATCGGCATATGTTGGCAAGGAAATCCCGCGTCGCCATCCGACATAGGACGTTCTTTTCCGGTCCGAATGTTTGAAAAGATCGGTAGGTTGGCCGGCGTGCGACTGATCTCGCTGCAAAAAGGTTCAGGTCTGGATCAGCTTAATGATCTGCCTCATGGCATGGCTGTAGAAAGGCCACCGGCTCCTTTCGATGAGGGAGCGGACGCTTTTGTAGACACCGCAGCGGTGATGGCGAACCTGGACATAGTGATCACCTCGGACACGGCTGTGGCCCATCTCGCCGGAGCCATGGGGCGGCCCGCCATGGTGGCACTGAAATATGTGCCGGACTGGCGCTGGCTGCTGGAGCGGAGCGACACGCCTTGGTATCCGGGAATGCAACTCGTCCGCCAGCAAGCGCATGGCGATTGGGCCGGGGTATTTGCTCAGATCGAGTCGCAACTGCGGCTCATGTTACCCGAAGATCAAAACTTCCAAATCTCACCGCGTGAGACGTAGGCCACACCCTCTGGTTGACAGCAAGCGAGCCGTTTCCCAGTTTCGGTGCGAAGCGGCAAAGGCCGCCAAGCAAAACGAAAATTGGACTCGACGCGAGGGGATTCGCCGTGAACAAGCATCCGAAACTTACTGCTACACTGCTGTGCACCGCGAGCCTTGTTGCCTACAACGCGGCCTTCGCACAAACGGCGAATAACACCAATCAGCAGGTCGAGTCCGTCACCGTCACCGGCACGCTGATCACCAACAGCAACGTCACCGCACCGACACCGGTGACGGTGGTCAACACCGATCAGATCCAGGCTACCACCCCCGATAACCTGCAGAACGCGCTGGCCAAGCTTCCCGCCTTCTTGGGCAGCGCCAATCAGCGCAGTTCCGCGACCTCCACCCAGGGCGGCCAGGGCAACCAGATCAGCCTGCGCAACCTGGGCATCACGCGCACCCTGATCCTGTTCGACGGCAAGCGGGTCGCCCCATCCGACGCGCAAGGCACCGTCAACATCGACGGTTTGCCGCAGATGCTGGTTCAGCGCGTGGATGTCGTAACCGGCGGCGCCTCGGCCACTTACGGCTCCGACGCGGTGGCCGGCGTGGTCAACTTTGTGCTCGACAAGAAATTCACCGGCTTCAAGTATGAAGCCCATGGCGGCATCTCCGGCTTCGCCGACGCGGCGGAAGAGGTGGTTGGCTTTGCCGCCGGCACCGACCTGTTCGGCGGCCGGGGACATCTGGAAGGCGACGTCCGCTATTTTCACCAGGATCCCGTCAATCTCAGCGCCCGCCCCTATGGCGCAGGCGGCCAAGCCTGGGCGATGACCGGCAACGGCACCGCGGCCAAGCCCTTCACCAATACGCCCTATGCCCGGCTGGTAAACCAGGCCGAGGGCGGCGGCGTGGTGAACTGCGTCGGATGTGCCGCCAACTGGACCGCTTTCACGCCCGGCGGTGCCTTGATCCCCTTCCAGCAGGGCACGCCTACCGGCACGCCCGGCACCAACATGGGCGGCGACGGCGGCGGTTATTACAACACATCATCTTTCCAGTCCGAACTGCGCCAGGCGGAATCCTTCCTGCGCTTCAGCTATCAAATCAACGACAACATCGATTTCTACGTCCAGGGCAACTGGAACGAGTCCTACAACATCAACCATGCCAGCGCGACGACCATCAATCCCGGTCCCGGCCGCGGCAGCATCATTCCGGTCACCCAGGCCTATCTGCAGCCGGCGGCACGCGCCGCGCTGACCACGGGCAATACCCAGATCGCCTCCTATGGCGTGCCGGTGTTCACCTATGGCGTGTTTTTCGATTTTGTTGGCGGCGTTCCAGCCGTGCAGTCGGGCGACGATTTTCGCTCGCTGAACCTGGACCGCAACCTGTCCTTCACCGCGGGCTTCGACGGCAACTTGCTGGACAAGTATGATTGGGGCGTGTTCCTCACCTACAACGAGAACCGGCTCGAAGGCGCGGTCCCCCACAACGACAATGTCCAGAAGTTCCTGGCCGGCGAAGACGCCGTGATCGCGCCCACGGGGACTGTGATCAATGGCGTCAACATGTCCGGTCAGATTGTCTGCAATGTCTCGCTGACCCAGTTTGCCAATCTGTACCCCGGCTGCGTACCCATCAATCCCTTCGGGAGGGGCGCGATGACCCAGCAGATGTTCAACTATTACAGCGACCGGACCCAATATGAGGCGACCAACGCCCTGCTGGACGCCGGCGCCCACATCAGCGGTGGGATCCTCGATCTGCCGGCCGGCCCGCTCAATGTTGGTCTTTCAGCGGAAATCCGCCGCCAGAGCCTGAATATCCAGAGCGACTTCAATCCGGCCAGTACCATGGACTGCACCGGCCTTCGGCTGTGCACGCCCAATGTTGCCGCCCTTTACGATCAGGTGACCACCGCGCCGCTCCCCACCAAGGCCATCACGGTGTGGGAGCTGGCAGGCGAAGTGGATGTGCCGGTGCTCAAGGATCTGCCCTTGATCCAGAGCTTCAACCTGAATGTGGCCGGCCGCCATACCAACTACAGCGTGTCCGGCCCGGTCGATACCTGGAAGATCGGCGCCGACCATCACATCGACGACAATTTCCGTTTGCGCGCCACCATGTCGGTGGATATCCGTGCACCTACGCTTTACGATCTATACCAGCCTCTATCGGTCGCCACCGCGGGCTATGCCGACCTTCTCACCGGCGGCAATTTCTCGATCAAGCGCGAAACCATCGGCAATCCGACTCTCATACCTGAGGTCGCCCACACCTACACCGCGGGGGTGGTGTTCACGCCCCGGTTCATCCAGGGCCTGACGGCGACGGTTGACTATTACAAGATCAACATGTCGAACGCGATTACGTCGCTCAGCGGCTCCACCGTCGGCATCCAGCAGATCTGCATCGCCTCGGGCGGTAGCTCGCCCTACTGCAACCTGACGGTTCGTCCCTTCCCGTTGACCAACACCACGCTGGCCAACTATCCGACCAGCTTCAAGGTGCAGAGCGTGAACAGCGCCAAGGTTCGCACCGAAGGTGTGGATGTCGATATTGGCTACCGTTTCGACATGCAGGACGTGATCCCGGAGATTCCGGGCGACGTCCAGTTCCGCAACATCCTCGGTATCCAGCCCTATCTGTCCACCGTGGGCTTCCCCGGTTCGCCGGCCCAGTTGACCCCGATGCCGAAGGGCCGCAACGTGACCATACTCAATTATCATGTGGGCAGTTGGGGCATTAACGTGCAGAACAACTACTTCAGCGGCTTCTCGCGGCTTACCGCAGCGGGCCAGGTCTTTGTTCAGCCGCATGTGCCGCACTTCGACACGGTGGACATCTCGGTGAGCAAGGACTTCACCATCGGCGATATGCCGTCGAACCTGTTGTTCTCCATCCAGAACGTCATCGACACGCAGCCGCCGCTGCAACCGACGGCGCAGACCAACCCGGGTCTGAGCTATCCGGTTCCTGTGGGCGAAAACGGAATGGGGCGTTACTTCATCATCGGCCTCAAGGGATATCTCTGAGACGTATTCCCCTTACGCCCGAGTTTCCTTGTCGCCGCTTGCGGGCATCGCCGGTCCAGGAATAAACCCTGGTCTGGCGGTGCCGCAGGCGTTCTATGCCGTGCGAGGCGGCATGACGAACGCGCGTAACAAAAAGGATGGAAGAGGAATGCGATGAGACGATCGACCGGGACGTTTCTGCTGATGCTGACCTCCGGCCTCGTGGGCGCGACCGCTCTCCTGGCCCAGCCGGCACGCAACGAAACGATTGTGCCGGGACCCAGTAGTGTGGCGCAACAGACGCGCGCCCACCATGCCGCATTGCTCGACGGCCTGGCTTCCGTGACCGACGCGACCTTGTTGCATCCCGGCGACGACGATTGGCTGATGTGGCGGCGCACTTACGATGGCTGGGGCTATAGTCCGCTCGACCAGGTCAACCGCGACAATGTCCGTGGCCTGCGCCTGGTCTGGAGCTGGTCGCTCAATTCCGGTGCCAGCGAGACCACGCCGCTGGTCTATCATGGCGTACTGTTCGTCCATAACAATGGCGACAAGATTGACGCTCTGGATGCCGCCACCGGCGACCTGCTGTGGGAGTATAATCGCAAACTCAGCCCCGAGATCATGGCCACCAACAGCATCTGGCTTACCAAGCGTAACATGGCCATCTACCAAGACAAGCTGATCTCGGCGACTTCCGACGGCCACATCATCGCGCTTAACGTCAAGACCGGGGCCGTCATGTGGGACATCGTTGGCGGCGCCTACGAGCAGGGCTGGCGCTATACCGGCGGCCCGCTGGTCGCGAATGGCGTCATCATCCAGAGCATGAGCGGTTGCGGTGACGGCCAGGAAGGCGGCTGCTTCATTGCCGGTTACGATCCCGGGCAGGGCAAGGAACTGTGGCGCGTTCATACCGTCGCGCAGGACGGCAAGGCCGGCGACAGCTGGAACGGCATGCCGCTGTCCAGCCGCTTCGGCGGCTCGGCCTGGAATGCCGGTTCCTACGATCCCGAACTGGGCCTGATCTATTATGGCGACGGCCAGCCTTATGGCTGGGCGGCCGTGCTGAACGGGCTTTTACCGCCCAGCGGCAAGAAGGGCACCAGCAGCGACGCGCTCTTTACCGACACGACTTTCGCCATCGAGCCCAAGAGCGGGACACTGCGCTGGTACTTCCAGCATCTGGCGATGGACACTTGGGACCTCGATTATGCCTATGAGCGCGTGCTGGTCGACCAACCGGTAAACGGCAAGATGCGCAAGCAGGTCGTGACGGTCGGCAAGCTGGGCATCATCGAATCCCTGGATCGCGGCAGCGGCAAATTCCTCTGGTCGAAGGAGACGGTGCCGCAGAATGTCGTCCTCTCCATCGATCAGAAGACCGGCAAGAAGACCATCAACCAGGAGGTCATTCCGCAGGTTGGAAAAACCACCATGAACTGCCCGGCAGATCCAGGCGGCCGCGGCTGGCCGGCGACCGCCTACAGCCCGCTGACCGGGACCTTGTACCTGCCGTTGAACGAGTTCTGCGCCAATGCCACGGTACGGCCGCTGCAGCCGGGCCAGTCGGCGGCCCGCGCCGGCGGAATCTCTTTTGTGCGCCATCCTGTGCCCAATTCGGACGGCAATATCGGCCGCCTGGATGCGATCAAGCTGACCGATCATGGCGTCTTGTGGAGCAACCGCCAGCGCGCGCCCATGACCAGCGCCGTGCTGCCCACTGCCGGGCATCTGCTGTTCGCAGGCGACCTGGACCGCTATTTCCGCGCCTATGACGACGCCACTGGCAAGGTGCTGTGGCAGACCCGTCTAAACAATGTGGTGAACAGCTATCCGATCGCTTTCCGCGTCGATGGCAAGGAATATATCGCGGTGGTGGCCGGCAGCGGTTCGACCTTGCCGCGCTCGTTGGGCGGCATGACGCCGGAGATTGCCGGCCCGCAAGCCGGCTCCGCGCTGTGGGTGTTCGCCCTGGACAATGACCGCTAGGCCGGCGCGATAGACAGTTGTGCAACGTTGAACGAAGCCGGCGCTTGGCCGTGCAGCCGCCGCGCCTGCATTTCGCGGAACGCCCTTTCGATGTGGCGGCGAAAGCGATCCGTATCAAACAGGGCGCAGTCTTGGCGGCTGGCGGCCAACTTGGCTCTCAGGCGCGCAAGGCGCGCCTTGTCCCGGGCGAGCCCGACCGCCTGCTGCTCATAGGCCTCCAGGTTTTCCGCGATCATGTCCTCCATGCCGGCGGCGATCAGTAGGCTAGCCGCCACGCGCCCGGGGAAACTTGTGCCCCGGCAGGTGAGCAGCGGCACGCCCATCCATAAGGCGTCGCTCGCGGTGGTGTGAGCATTATAGGGCAGGTTATCCAACATGAGGTCGGCCTGGGTCAGGCGGGCCAGATGCCGTTCCACGGGCTCGCGCCCCGCGAAGACGAGGCGGTCGGGACAAATGCTGTACTGTGCGGCGGTCTTTTTCAGGTTGGCGCGAAAGGCCGGCAGATCGTTGACCAGCCACAGCACGCTGTCCGGCACCTGCTGCAGGATATGCATCCAGGTCAGGAAGGTGTCGGGCGTCAGCTTGTAGCTCTGGTTGAAATTGCAAAAGACGAAGGCGCCGGCTGGCAGGGCGCACGCCTCGCGGCTGGGACTGTCGACGGGCCGCGTGCGCCTGTCGTCATTGGCCTGATAGCAGTCGGGCAAATAGACGATCTTCTCGGCGTAAAAGGCCTGCTCGTTTTCGGGAATCACAATGCGGTCGGCGATCAGATAATCGATATAAGAGGCGCCCAGTGTGGCCGGAAAACCCAGATAATTGACCTGAATGGGGGCAGGGCGCCGCGCGAACACACCCATCCGGTAATTGCCGAAATAACCGTTGAGATTGACCAGGATGTCGATCTCCTCAGCGCGAATGCGCGCCGCAGCGTCCTGATCGGAGAGACCGGCAATATCGACGAAGCGGTCGAACGCTCCTTCCAGCCGCCTGCGGATGGGGCTTTGGTCATCATGGCCGTTGTCGACGGCCAGGATTTCAAAGGCCGCACGGTCATGGCGCTCGTACAGACCCGCCATCAGATAGGATGTGGCATGGTCGCGGAAATCGGCCGACAGATAGCCGACCCGGATCCTGGAATGGGCCCGGCCGGCTGAAAAGGCGGGCACCGGGGTGGGGGGAAACAGCCTCGCAAAGGTGCGGGCGCAGGCAGCAAGATCGGCCGGAGAATCCGACAGGGCCTGGTAGGCGAACGGCCTCACGACCAGCTTGCCGGCTCGCACCCCCTTATCCAGGATCTGTTTTTCCCGGGCGAAATGCTCCCAGTCGGCACCATACATCCGCATATGCAGCAGCTCGCCCCGGGCGATTGTATGGTCCGGCGTCAACGCTACCGCGCGCTCCAGATCGATGACGGCTTCGTCATAGCGGCGCCACTGCGTCCATTGCAGCAAACCGCGATTGAGCAGTGCGTCCGTGTGGGCTGCGTCCAGGCTGATGGCGCGGCTATAGGCAGCCAAGGCCTCGGCCTGGCGGCCAAGGTCCATCAAGATCGTACCCCGGACATTCCATCCGCTGGCGCTGTTTCCATCCCGGGAAAGGGCGGTGTCTACAACCTGCAGCGCCGCCGCGTGATGCCCCAGTTTTCGCAGCAGTCGGCCACGATCCAGCACAGCGCCGTCATGGCCCGGACTCAACTCCAGAACCTTCTCGATCTCCTGAAGCGCTTCCTCGGTACGATTCATCTCGGCCAGCAACAGGCCACGAGCATAATGGCCAACGGCGTTATGCGGCTCGCGTTCAACCACTTTGTCGAAATTGCCTAGCGCTTGATCGAAGTGTCCCATCTGACGCAGAAGGTTGCCGCGCCCCAGCCATGCTTCCAGAAAATCTGGCCGAAGCACGATGGCCCGGTCATAGTCAGCCAGGGCCTCCTCGACTCGGCCCAGCATCGTCAGCGCCAGCGCCGCGTTGAACAGAAACGGTACGGCATCCGGCCGCAGAGCCAGCGCGCGATCGAACAAGGCCGCCGCGTCGGCGAAGCGTCCGGTTTCGATCAGCAGAGAGCCTCTGGCCTGTATGCAAACGGGATCGTCGGGCCTAATCATTAGCGCCTGCTGCATCGTGGCAAGCGCCTCGTTTAGTTGCCCAAGCTGATAGCAGCAGCGGCCAAGCAAGAGCAGTGCATCGAAGTGTTCAGGGTCGGCCTGCAGGATTTTGCGGCAGAGTTGCGAAGCGGCCGCAGGATTTCTGCCTTGCAGAAGACGCGCCTCGTTCATCAGACCTTGCAAGGCCGCCTGCATGAATTTCCCTTAATCAAATGGCAGTCCGCTTGTCCGTGCCCCGATTGAACAGCAAATCCGGACTGAGTTCACCGACCACTCTTTCAAATCTCTTCGCGGCGACTGAGGGATATCTCACCACGTGAGATTTTTGGAAGGCTTCGATTTGGCGGCGGCCCAAGCGCTGTGATGAAGTCGGCGCAGGGCAAAGAAAAAAGAGCCCGTGCAGAAGTGCCCAAGGGAAGAGACATGCTTAACACGGTCGAACAGCGGGGTTCAGAAGCGAAATTGGATCTCGCATTCGCGAGAAACAAACTGGTGCGCAAGGCTTTCGCAATGTTGCGGGCTTTCCAGGGCCCCGAGGAATGGCTGACCAGCATGGAGCTCAGCCAACGCGCCGGACTGCCCAAGGCGTCCGGTCACAGGCTGGTTCAGACACTGGAAGATATCGGCGCTGTCGTCCGGGGGCCCAATGGCCGCTACCGCCTCGGCATGCTGGTCGTTACCCTCTCCCACAAGGTCTCGATCGGGGAGCTGTTGCGCCAAGCCGCCCAGCCGATCCTCAGCGAAGTTGCCGTGAAGCTGGGCTGCACCGCTCATCTGGGTGTCCTGGAAAATTGCATGGTGACGTATCTGTGCAAGATCAACGGGTCATCCGATTTCATCGTCCACACCCGTGTTGACGCCCAGCATGAGGCGTATTGCTCGGGGCTTGGCAAGGTGTTGCTGGCGTCGCTTACCTCTGCCGCGCTGGAGGAATTCCTGCTTGATGGCGATTTCGTACCGCTTACCGCCAAGACCTTGACCGACAGGGCACAGTTGCGGGCGGCCGTCCGCCAGGCGGAGGAGCAGGGATTCGCGCTGGATGACGAGGAATCGGCTTGCGGCATGCGGTGCGTCGCCGTGCCTCTGCGGGATGGGGACGGCATAACGATCGCGGCGATTTCCGCCAGCGACCGGGCTGATCGCCTGACCCTGGAGCGCGTGGAGTCGGCCTGCAAGGTGCTGAAAGAAGCTGCGGTGGACATCGAGCGTAGGTTCAATCCGCGTTGAGGCAGATCTGAATCTTATGATGGGAACGGCAAGCACCTTTCGCGTGCCGGAGCCAAACTTTGTTTTCATGGGAGAGAGCGTGGCAATTTACAGTGCGGTATCCAGCTGTGCGGAAAGCTCGGGTGTTTCATGGTGAGCCCAGGCCAGGTTGACCGGATCAAGGTTGCCATCATCGGTTCGGGCAATATCGGCACCGATCTGATGATCAAGGTCATGCGCACTTCCTCGGTCCTCGAGATGGCGGTGCTTGTGGGTATCGATTCGACATCCGACGGCCTGACGCGGGCGCGGCGTCTGGGCGTCTGTGCGGTGGATAAGGGACTTGACGGACTCGCGCGTCTGTCTTTGTGGGATGAGATCGACATCGTCTTCGACGCGACCAGCGCCGCCTCCCACAAGCTGCACAGTGACATTTGCCGCGCGGCCGGCAAGATCATGATCGACCTCACCCCGGCAGCGATCGGTCCTTATGTGATTCCGGTGGTGAATGGGGAGGCGCATTTGGCCTGCGAGAACGTCAACATGGTGACTTGCGGGGGTCAGGCCACTATCCCCATCATCGCGGCCGTCAGCCAGGTGGCCGAGGTACATTATGGGGAAATCGTCGCCTCCATCGCATCCAAGTCGGCCGGACCCGGGACGCGCGCGAATATCGATGAATTCACCGAAACCACGGCACGCGCCATCGAGAGCGTGGGGGGAGCGGCAAAGGGCAAGGCCTTGATCATCCTCAATCCCGCCGAACCGCCCATGATCATGCGCGATACCGTCTTCACCCTCTCCTCGGGCGCCGGTGAGGAAACGATCGAGGCATCCATCCTGGCCATGGTGGAGAAGGTCCAGGCCTATGTGCCGGGTTACCGCCTCAAGCAGAAGATCCAGTTCGAACGGTTCGGCTCCAACAATCCGGTTCGGATTCCGGGGGTGGGGGAGTTCGAGGGTATCAAGACCTCGGTCTTCCTGGAAGTGGAGGGCGCTGCCCATTACCTGCCGGCCTATGCCGGAAATCTCGACATCATGACGTCCGCGGGCCTGCACACGGCCGAGAAGATCGCGACCCGCATGCTGGTGCAGCGGGTGGCATGATGTTCAATCCGAATAGCGATCGCCTCTATATCCAAGATGTGACGTTGCGCGATGGCATGCATGCCATTCGGCATCGCTATGGCATCGATCATGTCGCCAGCATCGCCCAGGCGCTGGACGAGGCGGGTGTCGATGCCATCGAGATCGCCCATGGCGATGGCCTCAATGGCTCGTCCTTCAACTATGGATTCGGAGCCCATACCGACTGGGACTGGATCGCGGCGGCGGGAAAGGTGGTCAAAAGGGCCCGTCTCACCACCTTGCTTATTCCCGGCATCGGCACGGTGGAGGATCTGCACCGGGCCTTCGACTTGGGCGTCACCTCCGTGCGGATCGCGACCCATTGTACCGAAGCCGACATCGCCAGGCAGCATATCGATTTTGCCCGCAAGCTGGGCATGGACGTCTCCGGTTTCCTGATGATGAGCCACATGATCGAGGCCGAGCCGCTGGCGCGGCAGGCCAAGATGATGGAGGACTATGGCGTCCACTGCGTCTATGTCACGGACTCCGGCGGTGCCCTGGACATGGACGGCTATCGCGGTCGTCTGGAAGCTTATGACCGGCTGCTGTTGCCGCAGACTGAGCGCGGCGTGCATGCGCATCACAATCTGTCGCTGGGGGTGGCAAATTCAATCGCTGCCGCGCAAGCCGGCGCCGTGCGGGTCGATGCCAGCTTGGCCGGCATGGGCGCGGGCGCCGGCAACGCGCCGCTGGAAGTCTTCATTGCCGCCGCCAATCGCAAAGGCTGGCATCACGGCTGCGATCTTTTCGTCCTGATGGATGCGGCGGAAGACCTGGTGCGGCCCCTGCAGGACCGCCCCGTGCGGGTGGACCGCGAGACGCTCAGCCTCGGCTATGCGGGCGTCTATTCCTCCTTCCTGCGCCATGCCGAAAAAGCCAGCAAGGACTATGGTGTGGATGTCCGCCGCATCCTGGTGGAGTTGGGGCGGCGCCGGATGGTGGGCGGTCAGGAAGACATGATCGTGGATGTCGCGCTGGACATCGTCCAGCAAGGGGAGGGAATGGAGAATGGCCATTATGAAGGGCAGTTCTGAACGCCCGGCAATTGTCGGCTTGGGGGCCGCTACCCTGCTGCTGGCCATCGGGCCTGCGCTAGCGGCGACGGAGGCCTATCAGATCGATTTGGGGCCGACCGCCCGTATCGAAGCGACCAGGCTGGCGACGCTCGGCCGCGGGACGGCGGACGTCACGCTCGACGGCAACAAGTTGACGATCAACGGCAGATTCAGCGGCATGGTCTCGCCGGCCACAGACGCGCATTTGTGCATGGGTGCGGGCATCGGAGCACCGGGAACCTGTGATGGTGGTGATCTGACGGTCACCAAGGACATCAACGGTACCGTATCGGGCACCATCACGCTCAATTCTAGGCAGTTGGCGGCGCTGCCTGCCGGTCAGCTCTATCTCCAAATCAACAGCGTTGGAGCCCCGGCTCCCGCGGGCAATCTGTGGGGGTGGATCCTCATTGCCCATGAGATTCCGGGCCAGGACATCCCGCAGCCGGGCCAGGGATTCCTGCCGCAATATGACATGCCCAAGAGCATCGAGCACGGCAGTACGCACCCTCTGCCCGGTAATTCCAATTTTTGATGCCAAGACGGGAATGATCGCATGGCTTCTTCCTTGAAAAGATCGACGATTGTCGTTGCGGCGCTTGTCAGCACCGCAACCTTCGCGTTGTGGGCGGCCACGACTTCAGCGCAGAACCGGGCTGCGGGTCCCTTCAACGCGGCACAGGTGGAAGCGGGCCGCGCGGCCTATGCGACCAATTGCCAAAGCTGCCACACCGACAATCTGTCGGGCTCGGGCGAAGCCGTGCCGCTGGCCGGCAGAGCTTTCATGGCAGGCTTCGGGGCCAAGACAACCAAGGATCTGTTCGACACCATCAAGCTAAAAATGCCGCTCGGGGCGCCGGGGAGTCTTTCCGATGAAGCCTATACCGGCATTGTCGCATTCCTGCTGCACGCCAGCGGCGCGGCGACCGGTACGGCGGCACTGACCCCCACGACCGCCGTCAGGATCAATACCGTCGCGACCGGCACCGTGCCGCCGGATGTCGCCAACGGTATCAAGCTGGCCCAGGCGCCCGCGGCACCAGCCGCGGCCAGTGCGGGGGAGGGCGCGCCAAGGCCGGGAAACAATCGCCGGGTAATCTACGGCCCCGATGGCAAACCCCTGCCGGGATTGCTCGACGGCGCATTGGGGACTTTCCGGCCCAACAACAATCTGGGCGTGATCAAGCAGGGCAACATCAAGAATTATACGCCGGTGACGGATGCGATGCTGGCCGATCCATCGCCCAGCGACTGGCTGATGTATCGGGGCAATTATGCCGGCTGGAGCTACAGCAAGCTCGACCAGATCAACACCGGCAATGTGGGCCAACTCCAGCTGAAATGGAGCCTGGCCATGACCGAGGGCGGCAATAACGAAACCACGCCGATCATTCACGACGGCGTTATGTTCCTGGTCTCGGCCGGCAATACGGTGCAGGCGATCAACGCGGTCACGGGCGAGGTCTTGTGGCAGAACAATATCGGTCCCTTGCCGCGCACGCCTGATCCGGCCGGCGACGAGGCCACCCGTTCCATCGCCGTCTATAACGACAAGGTCATCGTGCCCACCATGCAGGGCAAGATCTATGGCCTGGACGCCAGAACCGGAAAGGTCGTCTGGCAGAGCTGGATTTCCGACCCGTCAAAGCCTGACGAAGGCCAGCACGGTACCACCAGCGGCGTCATCGTCGCCCATGGCATCGCCATTGTCGGCATGGTCAATTGCGGCCGCATCCCACAGCAGAACCATTGCTATATCAGCGCCTACGACGCCAATACCGGCGCAAGGCTTTGGAAGTTCGTAACCGTGGCTTTGAAAGACGGCCCGCAAGGAAACACCTGGGGCGGGCTGCCCGACGACCAGCGTGCCGGGGCGGAAACCTGGGTTGCCGGCACCTTCGATCCGGAGCTCAACCTGACCTATTGGGGCACGGCCCAGGCCAAGCCGTGGCGGCGCGACTTACGCGGTTCGGGCGACGGCGCCACCGCCTTTGCCAACTCGACCTTGGCTCTGGATGTGAATACCGGGAAGCTGAAATGGTTCTTCAGTCACGCGCCGGGTGAGAATTTCGATCTCGATGACGTGTTCGAACGCATCCTGATCGATCACGGCAGCCAGAAAACCGCGATGACCACCGGCAAGAACGGCATTCTGTGGAAGCTGGATCGTGTGACCGGCAAGTATCTCGATTCCCGCCAGACCGTATTCCAGAACGTCTACACCAAGATCGATCCCAAGACCGGTGCTCCCACCTATCGCAAGGATATCCTCAACGAAAAGCTGGATCAGTATCTGCCGTCCTGTCCGGGTCCCCAAGGCGGCAAGAATTGGCACCCGGCGAGCTATCATCAGCCGGACGATGAGATGATTATCCCGCTCGGCCAGAGCTGTGTGTTGATGTTGGGTTCCGGCACGGAGAAGTATTACGACATGCCCGGCGCCGACGGGAATATGGGACGGCTCGCGGCCTATGAGACCAGCAGCATGAAGCCGCTCTGGACCTTGCAGCAGCGTTCACCATTCTTGACCGGCGTGGTGTCGACCGCCGGCAATGTGGCATTCGTGGGCGACTTCGATCGTGTGTTCCACGCCTTCGACACCAAAACCGGAAAGCAGCTGTGGAAGACGCGGCTCGGCACCTCGGTGCAGGGCCACATCGCCTCCTTCCTGGTGGACGGCAAACAGTATATCGCGGTGATGACGGGATTGGGCGGCGGCAGTCCCCAGCAGAAGCCCACTTTCATGCTGAGCGAGGAAGTCACACGTCCTGCGCATGGCACCGCGATTTATGTCTTCGGCCTGCCCGACAAGACGCAATAAGGAGTGATCGTGATGCTGAACAAACGTGATTTCCTGGCAGGCGGAGCAGCAGCGGGTGTGTTTCTCGCCATGCCGGCGCCGGCGGCAGCCCAGCGTATGCGTGAGCCGATCCCGCACCGCACAGCCACCACGCGCAATCTGTTCAAGGCGCCGCCAGACAGCCTGCCCAATGCGGTGGCGGTGGTGCCCGAAGGCGTCTGGATCGCCGAGCAGAAGATGAGCGGCCCGCTCGCAAAACAGTACAATATGCCGGAGCCGGCTGACCTGCATGAAGCCGCCTGGCTGGTGGACTGGAACGGCAAGGTGCTCAAGACCATCATGACCGACTCCCGTAACACGTCCGGCATGACGGTGGGCGGAGGCTATCTTTGGATGGGCGCGGAATTCCCCGGCAATGACGGCATCTATCAATATGACATGAACGGCAAGCTGATCGCCCGGCGCCAGGTGCCGCTGGGACCACCAGAGGACGGCGGGGGTATTCACGGTGCACTGTGGCATGACGGCAAGCTGTTGGTTCTGGCCAACCGACTGCATGCTATTTTGCGCATCGATCCGGTGAGCTGGTCTCCGGAATTCCAGATCCCGCTTTCCAATCTGGCCGAACGCTATCATGCCATCGCCTGGGACGACTCCACCCAAGGCGGCGCGGTCTGGGCGGTGACCGGCAACAACAGCAAGAGCTACAAGGAAGGCCAATATGGCCTTCATAAATATGATGCGACCGCCGGCCGGTTGCTGGAAATCGTGGATTTCGCGCCTGGATCGGCGGACCCGCATGGCCTGGCGGTGCATGAGGGCAAGCTGATCAGCTGCGACGCCGGCATCCATCCCGGCTGGCCGAATTTCGACAGTCCCTCTCACGGTTATATTTTCGAGATCGATCTCGCCTGACCGGCGGCACGCGGGACTTCTTTAAGGTGTCATGACGAAATTGAATCCGCTGAAAATGCTGATGCTGGCCGTCGCCTGTCTGGCCTCGCCAGCCATGGCCGGTAGCGGGGGCGACTGGCCGACTTACGGCCATGACTATGGCGACAGCCGTCATTCGCCGCTCAGCCAGATTACCCCGGCCAATGTCAGCGGCCTGGCGCCGGTCTGGACCTTCCATATGCGCCCGGCCGATGTGACCCGTGGCTTCGCCTCCTCCGAAGACACACCGATCGTGATCAAGGACGTGATGTATGTCTCCACGCCCTATGGCCGGGTGGTTGCGCTGGATGCCGCGACGGGAGCGGAGCGCTGGGCCTATCAGGTACCGCATAATGATCAACCGGCCACACGCGGCGTCTCCTATTGGCCCGGGCCAAGGCCGGAGATTGTTTTCGGCACGCGCGGCGGCCTGCTTGTCGCGCTCGATGCCGCGACCGGCGCCCCGATAAAGACGTTTGGCCAGGACGGGGTGGTTGATCTGCACGGCTCGGCGGTGATGCAGGGCTTTCCCAAGGCACAGCTCGGCGTGACGTCTGCGCCCGTGATCTACAGGAATTTGATCATCACCGGCTCGCGGGTGCAGGAGACGCCGCAACAGGGTGCCTCGGGCCAGGTACGGGCGTTCGATGTGCGCACCGGCCGCGAGGTCTGGCACTTCAATGGCGTGCCGGGACCGGGCGAGAAATTCCATGATAGTTGGGAAGGCGACAGCTGGGTCAAACGCTCCGGTGTCAATGTCTGGGCCGGCTTGACCTTGGATGCCCGGCGCGGGATCGCTTATCTGCCCTTCGGTGCGCCGACTTTCGACCAGTCGGGAAACGACCGCAAAGGCCCATCGCTCTTTTCCAACACCCTGGTGGCGGTCGATGCCTCGACAGGAAAATATCTTTGGCACTTCCAGGCGCTGCACCATGACCTGTGGGACTATGATCTTCCACTCACCACGCTTTTGGAAGCGAAGCGGGGCGGCAAAACCATTCCCGCCATCGCGGTGATGAGCAAGGCGAGTGTTCTCTTCCTGCTCGACCGCGTCACCGGAAAGCCGATCTATCCCGTCACGGAAACGCCGGTGCCGACCGACACCGACATGATCGGTGAAGCGCCGTCTCCTACCCAGCCCATGTCGGTGACCCCGCCGATCGGCCGCACCAGCTTTACCATGAGCGAGCTGGCCAATCTGACGCCACAGCAGAAGGCCGGCTGCGACAAGATCATCGCGGATATGCATATCGCCGACGGCAAATATATGCAGCCGCAACGGGCCGATTCGGGCGTGGCCCGTTTCCCGGGGAGCTGGGGCGGTATCGATTGGAGCCATGCCGCTTTCGATCCGGCCTCGGGCTACTATATCCTCAACACCTCGAATATGGGTTCGCCTGAAGTCATGGTGCGCAAGGCCGATGGCACCTATGACATGCGCGACGGCTATCAGTGGTTCTGGGACAAAGCGAGCCGTATGCCTTGCCAGGTACCGCCCTGGGGCAACTTGACGGCGGTCAACGTCAATACCGGCGCAGTCGCCTGGCAGTCCTCGCTGGGTGTCACCGATGGCCTAGCCGACCCCAATACCGGCCGGCCGAATGTCGGCGGCCCCATTGTCACCGGCGGCGGCCTGATTTTCATCGGCGCCACCGATGACAAAAGGCTACGCGCTTTCGACGTAAAGACCGGCAGGGAGTTATGGCACTCCAAACTTCCGGCTTCTCTCTACGGCACGCCTATGACGTACAGCGTGAAGGGCAAGCAATATGTCGCGGCGGTGATCACGGGCGGTTTCTGGGGCGAGCGCGCCAGCGCCGACGAGGTAACCGCTTTCGCGCTGCCCTGACTGGACTCAGATACTGATAATTGGGTCACCTCTCATCTAGTGAGATCGATTCGGTCTCTTGCCTCATTATCAAATTTCGCTGTCGCAACTGTATTCAATCTCACGCCGTGAGACGCGATCGGTTTGCATGGCGCCGGCCGTTAACACTTTTGCGGTGATCAACGCGCGCACACAGCCGTGATCTCACCTAGTGAATTCGCAGTATTGCGGTTTTTTGACATCACCCGCCGTCGCCCGGACTATCTCAACCAAATAAACGAGACAGCCCAAGTCTCATGCCGGGGGGAGAAAACCATGAAAGCGTCAGGCCTAAACGGCCGGTATGTTCGTCCTGCACTGTTTGCTGTCTTGATGGCCTCGGGAATCGCGACCGCCTACGCGCAGGCGGCGAACAACGCAGCGACCGAAGAGATCGTGGTGACAGGCACCAGTATTCGCGGCGTGCAGCCGGTGGGCGCCAGCCTGATGTCGGTGGGGCGTATCGATATTGACAAGACCGCTGCCCAGACGGTGCAGGATATTCTCAAGCAGGTGCCGGCTCTGTCCAATCTGGGCCAGGCCGCGCAAGGCAACACAACGCCGGCTATTCACAATCTGGGCGCCGTTTCCAGCTACAGCACCTTGGTCCTGATTGACGGGCACCGTTTTTCCCTGGGCGGCCAGACGCAGACGCTGCCGGATCCGGGCATCCTGCCGCCCGGCGCCATTGAGCGGGTGGAAGTTCTGGCGGACGCGGCGTCATCGGTCTATGGCTCCGATGCCGTAGCCGGCGTCATCAATTTCGTCACCCGCAAGGATTTCAGCGGATTCGAAGCCAGCGCCCAGCATGGCTTCGGCGACCATTATAATACTCTGTTCCTGAGCGCCGTGGCCGGGGCTACCTTCGATCACGGCTATGTCATGGCGACGGCTTCGCACTCCTATAAAAGCCCGCTGTTCCAGCGCTATCGCGATTTCCTCAATCCCGATCATCGGGCCCAGGGCGGCAGCAACTTCGCCAACAACAATTGCGATACGCCGACCTTCCAGCCCGGCGCCACAGGCGGTACTTTCCTGGGCAACAGCGCCACGTCAGCCATCGTCACACCGGCCTGCAGCACCTATCAATATGCCACTGCGCTGTCGCAGGACGTGCGCACCAACGGCATGCTCAAGGTCGGCTATGACCTCAGTGACAAGTTCAAGCTGACAGGCGACGTCAATATCTCCGACCGCCATTCCAAGACTCCGGCGGCGCGCGGCACCATCACCGGCGTGCGGGCGTTCAGGGCCGGCTCGACGCCGGCTGCACCCGCCACCGCCGCGCAGGACAATCCGTTCTACACGGCAAACCCGGCAGGCTATACCGGGACGGCAACCTTCGAGAGCATCAACTGGGATTCCGATGCCCTCTTGGGCCCGGGGGCCTATACCACCAACAATGCGATGAACTGGTTCGCCCATGGCGAAGCCGAATACGACGTCAACCCCAACTGGCGCTTCACCGCCATGGTCATGTATGGCGTGGAGAATGACGCGCAGGGCAGCTATGGCACGCTCTGCTCCAGCTGCGTCAACCTGGCCTTGAACGGCACCACCAATGCCATCGGCAACCCGACCACGCCTTCGATATTTGGCACCACGATCGCCGCGCTGAATGTGCCGCTGACCACGGCCAATGCGCTGGATCTGTGGAGCCTGGCGAGCAGCAACAGGACGTCGGCCACGGTATTGCGCAACATCACCGACAATACTCAGCTGCAGGCGCAGTATTACAGCACGACCCAGGTACGGGTGGGGACCGACGCGACGATACTTTCGCTGCCGGGCGGCGACGTCAAAGCCGCCGGCGGCGGCGAGTTCGTCCGTTATAACCTGGAGCTTGACAAGACCGTGCCGAACAATACCGGCCCGGCCACCAACGGCTCGAGCTTCCTGTCCATTCCGCTGGAACGGCATGTGTCGTCCCTCTTCGGCGAAATCCTGGTTCCGATCATCGGGGAAGGCAATGCGCTGCCTCTCATCCAGAAGCTCACCCTGAGCGGCTCGGCGCGCTATGACCGCTACAACGATGTCGGCGACACCACCAATCCCAAGGTCGGTCTGGATTGGCAGGTTGTCAACGACCTCAAGATCCGCGCGGACTTCGCGACCTCGTTCGTCGCGCCGCAGCTGTCGTCCGTCGGCGACCGTTCGCGCGGCGGCTTCAACAACTTCACCTGTTATGGCTCGTCGTGCCCTGCCGGCGGCATCAACGTCAATTCCGGCACGTTCAACGTAAGCACGGCGTCCTTCCCCTCGGTGGTGGGCGTACCGCTGGCCGCCGGCGGCAATTGCACGGCGGCGATGGCGACCTGCACCATCGCGGCAACCAGCGGCACCATTTTCAACAGCGGACCTGTCGATCCGAGGCCCTCCAAGGGCGAGAGCTGGTCGGTGGGCTTTGATGCTTCGCCCAGCTTCATCCCGGGCCTGACGATCAATTTCACGCTGTTCAATGTGCGCTATATCGGCTTCATCACCGGCACCAGCATGATCAACGCGCTGAACACGCCATCGCTGAACCTGATTCACTTCTACCCCAACGGGGCCACGGCCAATGATCTGAGCGCGGTCCTGCCGACCTATGCGCAGCTGACCGGCAGCCTGCCGCCGACCATCTACTATCTGGTGTCGGGCCGGCAGGGCAATTTCAACAACGTTTCCACCCAGGGCATAGACGCCAACATCGACTATGTCCTGTCCACCGACGACTGGGGCACGTTCCAGGCGGGCGCGGCCCTGACGGAATTCCTGCGTTTCAAGCAGCATTTGGCGGGTGGCCAGGCCTTCTACAGCATCCTGAACACCACCGGCGCAAACTCGACCTTCGGTGCGGTTCAGACCCAGGCGCGGCTTCATTTGGGCTGGCAGTTTGAATCTTTCAGTGCCGACCTGTACGACAATTTTGTGGGCAGTTATCGCAACTGGAGCTCGAACTCCGTGGCCGCCATCCTGGCCCGGGCGGACAGCGCTCCCATCGGCGGGGGCGACAAGGTCGATGCCCATCACAGCTTTGAACTCAATGTTCAATATATGCTGCCGAACGAGGGTTTCCTCGGGACCATGGGGATGGGCAGCAGCTCGCTGTTCGTGGACGTCACCAACCTTTTCGACAGCGCGCCCGCTTTCTACAACAGCGCCAACGGCTACGATTCCCTCACCGGCGATCCGACCGGGCGCGTGGTGACGGTGGGTCTGCGTACGCGGTTCTAGAAGCGGGGACAGCTCGGTTGACGGATGCGGCTCGCCGGGGGCAGGCGTTGTGGCGACTGATATCCTGGATCGTTCAGGATTTGGCGATCAATTCCAGACCGTGAGCCTCCAGGCCTTTGCCGGGACGGCATCTCCGCGCGCGGAAAATGCCTTCCGCCAACTCACTTGCGGGTCTTGAAATCGAGGAAGGTCACCCACCCTCCCGGCTTTACCATCATCTGATGTGGCACCCCCGCAGGAACGAAGAGATAGTCTCCAGGGTGCATTGTCACGGTATTGCCGCCGCTGATGGTGGAGCCGCGGAGCTCCCCCGGCTCTCTTTCCTTGGCATCTGTCGCGTTTCCGCCGACGACAAAGCTGGCTTCACCTTCCTGTATGAAAATATTGTCGTTCCAGTTTTGGTGAACTTCAGCCTGGCCGCTTTGGTTACGCCCGGTCATATAGATGATGTGGGTATCGTGTTTTGCGATAATGGCCTGGGAATAGAGCGACTCAGGGGTCTTTCCCTTATTCAAGATATCGCTCAGTTCCTTGCCGGAGAGATGGCGTACCGCTGTGTCAGGCGCGGTTTTGTCTACGACGGTAAACGGCAAAGATGCCATTACGACCATGGCCAGATTCAAGTTCATTGTCAGCTCCTTGGCGGATAGAAACAAACTCCCCATGCAGCGACGGCGTCAGGAAAGACGCGTTTTGCGCGCATCAAGGTCTTTTTGGCTGCTGAAATCTTCGGAAAAGGCATAAAGGCCGGCCTCGCAGGCGCGCGCCCGAATGAGTGCCAGGACCGCCTCGCAGAGCGGGATCGGCTTTCGGGTCAACCTGCCGAGTTCCACGACAGCGCCCAAAAGAGGGTCGATTTCCATCGGCCGGCCGCGCTCCAGGTCCTGCAGCATCGAAGTCTTATGAGCCCCCACGCTGCCCGTGAAATCGATGCGATCCTCAATACTCATGTTGAAGCGGGCGCCAAGAGCTTGCGCCACGTTGGCAGCTTCTTCCATCATGGTTCGCGCGGTCGCGCGCAGGTCAGGCTGAAAGGCGAGACGATCCACCGTCAATCCCGTAAGTGCCGACATGGGATTGAATGCGAGGTTTCCCCAGAGCTTGACCCAGATCTCATCGCGGATGTCGGAATGGACCGGCGCATTGAGTCCGGCATTCGTCAGTATTCGCGACACGGCTTCGGCCCGGTTGCGGCTGCCATTGTCCGGTTCGCCCAGGCTGAATCGGTTGCCGTAGGTGTGCTCGATAACACCGGGCATTTTCACTTCGGCAGCATGGAAAACGATGCAGCCAACGACCTGGCGCGGCGGCAATGACCGCCAAAGTTGTCCGCCCGGGTCCACACTCTCCACCACATGATTCTGCCAAGGACCGTTTAGTCCGTAGAAGTACCAATATGGTATGCCGTTGGAGGCCGTAACCAAGACCGTTTTGGGGTCCAACAACCGCGCAATCTCAGGCGCTGCGGCGGGTAGAGCGTTGGCCTTGAGCGTTATTATGACGTAGTCCTGGACGCCCAACTCCGCCGCGTTGTCGGTGGCACGGATCCGTGCATTAAGAGTCAGGCCATTGCTTTTCAGCGTCAAGCCTTTGCTGCGAATGGCAGCGAGATGGTCGCCCCGAGCTATGACACTGACGTCTTCCCCCGCTTGATGAAGTTTAAACGCGAGATAGCCGCCGATTGCGCCTGCGCCAAATACGGCAATCTTCATTCGGCGACTCCATCAAGAAGCAACGTCAAGCTGCTTTGCGCAAGTGATCTATCTGATAAGGCACCGGCAGACATTTTCACCCCATTCGACGGCCGCGCCCGCCTTTGGCGCCAAGTCCAGGCACACTCTCCACCCAAATGAGCGCAGACCGAAGTCAGAGGCGGCCTGTGGAGCAATCATCCTGCGAGCGCTGCGCATGCGAACAATGCAAATAACGTTATCGATCAATCCATCCTTTGAATTGCTCCTGTGGACCTCATTTGGCACCGTCAGGACACTGAGAAACAGATCATCGTCACGATGACTATCTGGCTGAAACACAGCCGGTCGCTATGGGGCAATCATAATTGAAGACACGACGGCGCTGGTCCAGCGCCGCGGATGGTCAAACTCATTCGAGAGGACGCCATGCCAAGGAAATATCTTATTTTGCCGCTGTTGGGTTCGGCCAGCATATTGGCGATGTTCGGCCCTGCAAATGCGCAAGAAACGGAACAGGTCGTCGTTACCGGCTCGCGCATCTCAATCGCGGGGTATCAGGCGCCAACGCCCGTGATGGTATTGGATGCCACCACCCTCAACCGTGATGCCAAGCTCGATATAGGCGACTCTATCCGGGAGCTGCCCGCCGTCGGCATTTCTGACTCACACAACAATGGTTCGCGTACCTTCAATGCAAGCCCGGGCGATGCCGGCATGGATACCGTCAGCCTGCGCAGTCTCGGCACTGCGCGAACCCTGGTGCTGTTCGACAATCAGCGCGTTGTGAGTTCCAACCCCAACAATGGCGCCAATGGCGGCGGCGGCGGCGCCATCGGCAGCGGCGGCGGCGGCGGCGTGGATTTGAGCACTTTGCCCTCTACGCTTATCGAGCGTGTCGACGTGGTGACCGGCGGTGCTTCGGCAGCGTGGGGCTCCGACGCGGTCGCGGGCGTTGTCAATCTTGTGCTCAACAAGACATTTGAAGGCTTTAAGGGCCACGCCGAATTCGGCGACACCGACAAGGACGACCATCGCGTCTACAAGATTGAACTCACCGCCGGCACCAGTTTTGCGGGCGGGCGTGGCCATCTCATTTTGAGCGGCCAGCATACCATGAGCGGGGATACCGTCTTTGCCAGTTCGCGTGACTGGTGGAGGCCGCAGGCCTTGTTCCCCGCCGGACAGTCGCCATCCCAGAACTTTGCCTCCTGCGGCGGCGGCACGGCGGCCAGTCCGATGTGCGTGCGCACCTACATCAACGGCAATGCCGCTTTTACTCGTGGGGGACTGGTCACCGCCAGCGCCCCAGGCACCGGCACCGTAGGCGTGAACGGTGTCACCGCGCTTGCTCCCGCCAATGCGCTGCGGGGAATCCAGTTCGGCACCAATGGCACGCCGGCCCCGTTCAATTTCGGCACGACCTTCGCCAGCAACTGCACCGGTTGTTCGGCGACTGAGGCCGATGGCACCTATCAGTATTTCATACTCGCGGAACCCTACCACAACACGGCTTTGTTCGGATATGCGAGCTACCAACTGACCGATGACATCACGGCGTCTCTTCAGCTCAATTTCGGCTCGAATTCCGCAAAGAACGTGGCCAATCCGCGTAGAGCCGCTGTCGCGATCAAGGCCGACAATCCCTATCTCGATCCGGGCATCGCGGCACAAATGGCGGCGGGCGGCATTTCAAGTTTCACGGTCCAGACCAACAATATGCAGGGCATTTCCGACGCGGAGGCGCGGAGTCCGACCTGGAAAACGCTGGACAGCAGCCTGGGGTATCCGACGGACTATGTTAAGCGCGAATTGAAGCGCGGTGTTTTCACTCTCAACGGCAAGGTCGGCAAGGATTGGACCTGGACCGCCTATGCGGCGAACAGCGAAGTTCGCGAGCGCATGTACATGTACAACAACACCCTGACCGCGAACTATCTGCTTGCCACGGATCCGGTGCGCGTAACCGCGACCGGTCCCAACTCGGTGACCCCGGCGGCAGCGGTCGCGCTGGCCGCTGCCGGCGCCCCGGTGCCGCAAGTCGGTAGCATCGCTTGCCGCTCCAGTCTGACCGCCACCTCCTGGGGTGTCATCCCTGGCGCTGTTGCAGGCGCGGTTGCGATCGCGCCGGGCGGATTGGTCCCCACCTGCGTGCCGCTGAACGTCATGGGCACCAACGTGATGTCGCCCGCGGCGCAGAATTATATCGCGCCAGGCATCACCAATCACGGGATAGCGGACCAGGCGACCTTCATCATGCAACAGAGTGTGTTCTCGGCTTCGGCGCAGGGCGTGTTGCCTTGGGGATTGCCGGCCGGAAATATCGCGGTCGCGCTCGGCGGCGAATATCGCCTCGAGCAACAGAGAAATATCCGCGATCCGCTGCAGATCGGGACAATTCCCGGCTGGGGCGGCGGCAATTTCGCCCAGTACAGCGGCCAGTACAACGTCAAGGAAGGCTTCCTGGAAGTCAATGCGCCGCTGCTGAAGGATAATTTCGTCCAGTCGCTCGACTTTAATGCGGCGGGCCGCTTTACCGACTATTCCACCAGCGGCCAGGTCCAGACCTGGAAGCTCGGCATGACCAGCCAGATCAACGATGATATCCGCGTGCGGGCGAGCTGGTCGGCTGATATTCGCGCGCCCTTCATTTCGGAATTGTTCACCAGCCAGCCGCCGGGGTTCAACAAGGCTACGATTGTCGACATCTTCCATGTCGTCAATGGCACCAATCCCACGGTCAATTTCACTTCCACCAATCAGGGCAACAGTGCCCTGCAGCCGGAAAATGCGACGACCGTTTCGGGTGGCGTCATATTGACCCCCCATTGGATCGAAGGTCTGACAATATCGATGGACTGGTATTCCATCAGCATAAAGAACGCCGTCTTTGCCGCCGGCGCCGGACAAGTCGCAAACCAGTGCAAAAACGGTTCGGCGGCGGCCTGCAGCGGCGTGCTGTTCGGCGCCACCGCGGTCCCGGGCGCCATCGCGACGTCCGAAACAGACGGCAATGGCGTGGTGACGACCAAGTTCGGCAATTTCACGTCGGACTTCAACGGCGCATTGAACTTCGTTCTGGCATCTCCGGTGAATATTTCGTCCGAGACGACGTCAGGCCTGGACTTCCAAGCCGACTACAAGACGGACTTTCTCTCGGGATTGCTGAGTTTGCATCTGGTGGGCAACTACAACGACGAACGCACCAGAACCATCCCGAACAATGCCGGCACCGCCCTGGTCACCTTTGATGGCGCCGGCGCGATCGGCGGTGAAACCATTCAACCAATCATCGCAGGACCCAAGTTCCACGCGACCTTTGCCGCGACCTATGACGAGGGCCAGTGGGAGGGAACCGTTCAGGGCCGGTTCATCGGCAGCGCCAGGCTGGTCAACACCTGGGTGGAAGGCGTGAACATCGACAATAACGGCGTTCCCGCAGTCGCCTATATGGACTTGCGCCTGATCTATCGGTGGACCGACAGTCTCAACGTGTACGGCGCGATCGATAACACCTTCAATACCCCGCCGCCCAGTGTTCCCTCCAGCGTGGGCGACAATGCTGGCGGGCAAAACTACCAAGCTCAGGTCTATGATGCATTGGGCCGCCAGTTCCGGGTTGGCGTGAGGTTCGCGTACTAGGGCGCGTTTCGAGCTGAACCACCCCGGCGCGGCGCCAATAGTGATGGGGCATGCCCGCCGTCATAGTATGAACTCCTCGCGCCAGGCGTGGGGCAACCGGCGTCAAGCAGCGATCAACAGCCCGGGATGCCGCCGGTAGTCTGAGAGAACTATCGGGAGAGCAAACACATGGACGAGATGACCGAAAGGATGGGTTCCCGAACTTTGCCTCGGCTTGCGCGCCCCTCACGGCGCCTGGTCGTGAAAGGAATGGCCGGCCTCAGTGCGGCCTTGACCTCTTCATCCCCCTCATCTGTGGCCTTTGCGCAGGCGCAATCTCAGCCACCCGCTGGTAATGTGACTGCCCCGATCCAGGGCGAATGGGGTCCCTTCACGCCATCCAGCAGCGCGGGCCAGTACCTTCAGCTGGTTTATCCACCGTCAACGAAGACGGGGGAGTTGCAGATTGGCGTCACATATCAGCTCTGGATTCCCGATGGTTTAAAGACCGTACGGGCGGTGATCGTGCATCAGCACGGTGCAGGCATTCCGGCGGCCCAGGCCGAAGCAACCTCTGCCTACGATCTGCACTGGCAGGCTCTGGCGAAGAAATGGGACTGCGTACTTCTCGGGCCTTCCTATCGCGTGCTCAACGATGCGATCGATTTGACGCCGGGCGGCGCGGAATTGTGGTTCGATCCAAGACGCGGTTCTGAGCGGGCCTTCCTGCGGGCTCTCGACGAATTTGCGGCGAAATCAGGTCATCCGGAAATCGCTACCGTTCCTTGGTGTTTCTGGGGGCATTCGGGAGGCGGGATATGGTCCGATGTGATGGGCACGATCCATCCGGAGCGCGTGCTTGCCGCGTTTCTTCGCTCCGGCACTGCGGCAACATTTCGTCCAAAGCCGGAGTTTCCCCAGCCCAAAATTCCATCTGCGATCTACGAAATTCCCACCATGGTCAATTTTGGCATGGGAGAAAAAGGAAGGCTTCCCTGGAATGGCTCGGTTGCGACCTTCCAGGAATACCGCGCTCAGGGCGCGCCCATCGGCTTCGCGCCTGATCCGCGGACTGGCCATTGGTGCGGGGATTGCCGGTATCTGGCCATCCCGTTCTTTGATGCCTGCCTGCAAATGCGCTTGACGGACTGGGCCAATGTTTTGAAACCGATCGACATGAGCGCCGCATGGCTGGCCATTCCGTTCGGCGACACCGCCATGCCGGCGGCGGACTTCAAGGGCGATCCCAACAAGGCGGTGTGGCTTCCCAATGCGGCGGTGGCAAAAATCTGGATGGAATATGTCAGGACGGGAACCGTAAGCGGTACAGGTGCGCCGCCGGCCCCCGTCAATGTGCGCGTAAAGGCCGACGCCGCTTCCGGTAACGAGATCATCTGGGATGCCGAGGTGGATATCGCCAGCGGACTGGGCGGCTTTGTCGTGCTTCGGGATGGGCACGGGATAGCGAGGCTGCCGGCACAGCCCCCTCAACAAGTCTATGGCCGCCCGCTCTTTCAGGGACTTTCCTATCACGACACGCCCTTCGCACCGCTGCCCCAGATGAGGCACGTGGACAACTCGGCCCCGGCGGGTGGCAAGCATGTCTACACTGTGATCGCCTTGAACAGCGCGAGCGTGCCTTCGGTGGCCTCCTTGCCGGCAGCCGTCGAATGACAGACTCTGCGTGCACTTTGGGCAAGCCTGCGTGAGTCATTTTGATTTTACGTGCAGGTTCCAGACAGGGAGAGGATGCATGAAGATATCCAGACGGAAAACCGTCCAGGGCGGCGTTCTGGAGGCATCGGGGGCGGTGATGGGTAACCCATTGCGGGCCTGGGCCCAACTGGAAGGCAGCCGCATTCCGACGGGCGGCGCGCATCCCGTGCCCTCCATACAAGACACCGAGTCCCCCGCCCAGAACAGCGAACGGATGAAGTGGTTCCGCGAAGCCCGTTTTGGCATGTTCATCCATTGGGGTCTCTACGCCATTCCCGCCGGGCGCTGGGATGGCAGCCCGGTGGCGGGGATTGGCGAGTGGATCATGAATACGGCGACGATTCCGGTGGCGCAGTACAAGGCCCTGGCGCCGAAGTTCAATCCCACGCAATTCAGCGCCGCGCGGATCGTGGGATTGGCGAAGTCGGCGGGCATGAAATACATCGTGATCACCTCCAAGCATCACGATGGATTCGCCATGTTCGATTCCAAGGCCGATCCTTTCAACATCGTCCAGGCGACGCCGTTCAAGCGCGACCCGCTGAAGGAATTGGCGGCGGAGTGCCGCAGCCAAGGCATAAAACTCGGCTTCTATCATTCGCAAGACCAGGATTGGACGGCTCCCGGCGGAGCAGCCCTCCAGCATGTTGACGCAACGCCCAAAATCGCTCAGCACAAGCCGCCGACAAACCATTGGGACCCGGAGCAGGACGGCAGCTTTCCAGATTATCTCCGTCGAAAGGCCATTCCGCAGATTCGCGAGCTGATCACCAACTATGGCGAAGCTCCGGCAATCATGTGGTTCGACACGCCGACCAAGGACATGACCCCGGAACTGGCGGGCGAAATCGTGGCGATCTTGAATGAGCATCCCAGGCTGATCTGGAATAACCGTCTGGGTGGCGGGTACCGCGGGGATACCGAGACGCCGGAGCAGTACATCCCGCCACAGGGATTTCCGGGACGCGACTGGGAGTCGTGCATGACCATGAACGACACCTGGGGCTACAAGCAAGACGATACGAATTTCAAGAGCACCGAGACGCTGCTGCGCAATTTGATAGACATTGCCAGTAAGGGCGGAAACTACCTGCTGAACATCGGGCCGATGGCGACAGGCGAAGTGCCAGCCCCGGAGATCGAGCGGTTGCAGGAAATGGGCAAGTGGCTGGCCGTGAACGGCGAGTCCGTTTATGCGACGCAGCCGACACTGTTTGGCGCCGAGGCGGGTGCCTTCTCGGCCACGGAAAAAGACAAAAACGGCAATCCGAAATTTGTGCCTAGCTGGAAGTGGCGGTCGACCACCGGCGTCGACAAGATCTACATCCATCTATTTGAATGGCCGGGCACGACTTTTCATTTGGACACGGTGCCCCGCACTGTAACAGGCGCGCACTTGTTGGCGGACAGGGCAAAGGCTCCATTGAAAGTCATGAGGCAGGGCGCTGGCCTGGAGGTTGAATTACCAGCACAAGCGTCTGACCCAATTGCAACCGTGCTGGTCCTGACAACGGCGTAGCGAGGCCTTTAGCGAAGGGGAATTCCAATGAAGAACAGTCGACGCACGTTTTTCAAGGGCGCGGCTACGCTTGGCGCCGGCGCCTTGCTGCCGGTGCCTATTATTGCCGCGGAGAAACCTCGCGACGAAGTTGTCGCCTCCGATGCCAAAACGGTAGTGGACACCGCCAGCGGCAAGCTGCGCGGGCTGTGGCGCGGCGGCATTTTCGTCTTCAAGGGCATTCCCTATGGCGAGTCCACCGGTGGCGCCAACCGCTTCATGCCGCCGGTGCCGGTCAAGCCCTGGACCGGGATCCGCAACGCCCTATCCTATGGTCGCGCCTGTATTCAACCGGACAGCGATTCCGCCCATTTCTCCTATGACGGCCACAACCGGCCGGGTGGCGAATTCAATTTTCTATGCCATGGCGGCGAAGGCCAGTTGACGCCGGGCGAGGATTGCCTGCAGCTCAATGTCTGGACGCCGGGCCTCAAGGACAATCGCAAGCGGCCGGTGATGGTGTTCTATCACGGCGGCGGCTTTTCCACCGGCTTTGACAATGCCCTGGCTTCCTATGACGGGGAGAGTTTGGCGCGCCACGATGTGGTGGTGGTGACCTGCAACCACCGTCTCAACCTGTTCGGCTATCTCAATCTTCCGGAGGTGGGCGGTGCGAAATATACCGCCAATGCTGGCTTGCTGGACCAAGTGGCGGTGCTGCAATGGGTGAAGGACAATATCACCCAGTTCGGAGGCGATCCCGGCAATGTCACGATTTTCGGTCAATCCGGCGGCGGCGGCAAAGTTCTGTGCATGATGGCGATGCCTTCGGCCAAGGGCCTGTTTCACCGCGTCATCAATCAAAGCGGGCCGTTCCTGCAATTTGAATCGCGCGACACCGCCCGCGCCATGACGGAGGAGATGATGCGCCAGTTGGGCCTCGCGCGCGGCGATGTCGACAAGTTCCAGGACATGCCGGTGGATCGGCTGGTGGGGGCGTCGGCCGAAATGATCAAGAAACTGGGGGCGGCGGCGCCGGTGTTCCGCCGCCAGTACGGATTGGCGGGCTGGTGGCCGACGGTAGACGGCACGGTGCTGCCGCGCCATCCTTTCGATCCGGATGCGCCGTCGATCTCGGCGCATGTGCCGCTGATCACCGGCTCGGTGTTCAATGAACAGACCAATGCGTTGGATCGCGAAGATGGCGGCCGGATGACGGAAGCCGAACTGCAAAAGACCGTCGGCGAGGCCTTCGGCGCCGATGGCCCGGCCATCATCACCGCCTATCGCCGGGACTGGCCACAGGCTACCGCGTTTGAAATCTATGGCGCCATCGCAGCCGAAGGCTTCCGCCGCCCTGCCTTTGAGCAGGCGGCACGCAAGGCGATGCTCAATGCCGCGCCGTCTTATGTCTATGTCTACAACTGGCGTACGCCGATGCTGGATGGCCGCCCCGGAACCTTTCATGCCAGCGATCTCGTCTTCACCTTCGACAATGCCGTGCGCTGTTCAAATTATAGCGGGCTGCGGCCGGAGGCCTTGGCCATGTCCAAGCGGATTTCGGGCGCCTATGTCGCCTTCGCGCGGACCGGCAACCCCAATCATCCGGGACTGCCGCACTGGCCGGCGCACACGCGCGATGGCGCCACCATGGTGTTCGACAATATCTGCAAGGCGCGCAATGGTCTGGAGGCCGAAGGACTTAAATTGATCGCGAGATCCTAGCTGTCGCGCCAATTAGCTCGACAGATCCAGTTCAATCAGGAAGGGGCCTTTCCGGTTGACCGCGGCCGAAAATATTTCGGCAAAGCGTTCGGCGGAAGTAACGCGGACACCTTCAACGCCCATTCCCTCTGCGAGCCTGACCCAATCGAGAGGCGGGTCGGAAAGAGAGAGCACGCTGTGAGCGTTCTTGCCCATGCCATTGACACCTACGCTCGCCAGTTCTCCTTTGAGAATGGCATAGGCCCGGTTTGCCCAAATGCAGATTGTTACGTCCAGCTTTTCGCGGGCAATTGTCCAGATGGCTTGCAATGAATACATTCCAGAACCGTCCGCCTGCAATGCGACCACCTTTCTGTCGGGACACGCAATTGCAGCTCCCACTGCAAGCGGCAGGCCCTCGCCAATCGCGCCGCCTGTCAATGAGAGCCAGTCATGCGGCGCGGCGCCGTGGGTATCTTTGAAGAAGGCGCGGCCGGTCGTCACCGACTCGTCGGTTACGATGGCGTTTTCCGGAAGGTGGCGGCACAGGACGGCGCCAATGCTTGCCGGATTCAGGGCACTGCCCGAAGGAGCCGGGCGGGCCCGGCTGTTGAGGGTTGGAACAGATTTCGACGCACCCAGCCGGCCGGCAAGCCGCTCCAATGCATCTTGCGCATCCTCGCCGGGTGTGGCGAGCGTTATGATCTCTGCCTGGGGCGGATAGAGCAGGGACGGTTTGCCCGGGTATGCGAAAAACGCCACAGGCGCCCTGGCACCCACCAAGATTATGTGCGTAACCCCTTCGGTTGTTTCCAACGCCGTTGTAAGCGGATAGGGCATCCGCTCGATTGCCACGCGGCCTGCGCCGCGCTGTAGACGGCCATTTGTTACCTCAGCGCTGATCCGGGCGCCGGTCTTTGCAACGATCTTGCCGGCCTCAAACAACGCTTCTTCTCTCAATGCCCGAGTACCGAGCATGATTAGAACACGGTCACCGGATTCTATGGCTCTTGCAGCGGCTTCGACGGATGCATCCAAAACCTTCGCGGAAACGGGCGCGGGCATTACCGCGACCGGACCTTCGGCCTCAGACCAGGCCACATCGGCCGGGAGAATGAGTGTCGCCACTTGGCCTGGCGGCTGGTTGGCGGCGGCAATGGCCTCGGCCCCGTCCGCAGCAGCGCTCGTTTCAAGGGAGGAGGTCTTTACCCAGTGCGACATGGTATGGGCGAGCGCCTGGATATCCGAGGTTAGCAGGGCATCGTGGCGCAAATGGTATGTCGCATGTTCGCCGACGATATTTATAACCCCTGACCGTGCCCGCTTGAGATTGTGTAAATTTGCCAGCGCGTTCGCCAATCCGGGGCCGAGATGAAGAAGCGTTGAAGCCGGCTTTCCCGTCATCCGGTAATAACCGTCTGCGGCACCCGTCGTCACGGTCTCGTGCAGACAGAGAATGCAGCGCATGGCATCAATCTTGTCCAGGGCCGCCACAAAGTGCATTTCCGACGTTCCCGGATTGGCGAAACAAACTTCAACGCCTCCGTTGACCAGAGTGCGAACCAGGCTTTCCGCCCCGCTCATTCTCTTCGTTGTGATGTCGCTCATTTCAGCGGAGAAAAGGATGCAGGAGCCAAAATGCGGTTCTCGAGAAAAGCCTTCACCTTGCCCGGATGGCAGGTGTACGTTCGCTCGTCAATAATCATACTTTCTCCTGTGAACGGGCTGGCTTAACCCCCGGGGGATCACCCGCCGCATTGGAATTTTCGTGGTCAGTGGAGCGTCCGCGATCGAACATTGAAGGCAATGTTCAGCTTTGAAATGGCCCATTCGCGAACATCGGCATACGCAAAACGATGCCAAACCGTTGAAATGCAAGCAATTCAAAGGGTGGATCGATTGATAACGTATTTGGCATTGTTCAGACCCTACCGCATTGCAGGATGACGGTTCTCTTTGAGGGGGCCTGAGCCAATCGACGTCAACAGCCGAAAGGCGCATCAGATCGGAAATCTCAAGCTCCGGCGAGCCATAAGACCGTGCGGTGATGCCTTGCCAAGCAAAGTCTGGCGACACGTACCAATGAGAAAAACAAAGGGCGATCTGTCTTGCGCTTGAAAACATAGCGCCCGGATAAGCCAGAGCGGGACTAGGGGGAGGTTTTGCCTTCAGTTGTTACAGACGTTCCGACTGGTGAGGCACAACTGGCCAAAGCGGTCGCACGTCGCGTCTCGCGGCGTCTCCTGCCGTTCCTCACGCTTTCATTTTTGATTTGCTACATAGACCGAGTCAACCTCGGTTTTGCCGCGCTGCAAATGAACGCAGCCGTCGGCATAGATGCCAAAACCTACGGGCTCGGCGCAGGCATCCTCTACCTTGGCTATTTCTTTTTGGAAGTTCCCAGCAATCTCGCGCTGGAACGGTTTGGCGCGCGCAAGTGGATCAGCCGGATCATGATTTCCTGGGGAATCGTGTCGATGGCGTGTGCGCTTATTCAAGGACCCGTTTCATTCCTGATTTTGCGATTCCTGCTCGGCGCGACGGAGGCCGGATTCTTTCCAGGTGTAGTTCTTTATTTGACCTATTGGTACCCGGCCGAGTATCGCGCCCGGATAGTAGGACTTCTTTCCCTCGCACTGCCCGTGGCTGGCCTGATTGGCTCGCCGGTTTCGGGAGCAATCCTCAGCGGAACGGATGGCCTCGCAACGGTGAGCGGATGGCAATGGCTATTTATACTCGAAGGTGCGCCGGCCGTTGCCCTTGGTCTTTTCGGCCTGGTCTTTTTGACCGACAAGCCGGATAACGCCAAATGGCTGCCGGAGCATGAAAGGCAGTGGCTCAAAAGGGCGCTCGCAATCGAACATGCCCGAGTCCAACGGGTTGCGCCCATGCCGCTGTGGCGCATCCTGACAAACAAGCATGTGCTCGTCATGGCGCTCGCTTATGCGGGCGCGGGCGGAGCTGCGGTCGTCTTGACACTGTGGATGCCTCAACTGGTCAAATCGTTCGGCTTTGGCAGCGTTAAGAACGGCTTGCTGACTTCCATCCCATTCGGCATCGCTGCTGTTTGCATGTACCTTTGGGCACGAAACTCAGACCGGACAGGCGAGCGCGTTTGGCATAACATCATTCCTCTCATCGCGCTGGCGGCCGCAATTTTTACGTTCTATTTCGCTGCCGATCGGTTTTGGCTGACGCTGGTGCTGCTGACCGTCACTGCGATTGGAAGTTATGCCGGCAAGGGGCCATTCTGGGCTCTTTCATCTGAATGGCTGGGGCCGAAAGTCGCTGCAGCGGGATTGGCACAAATAAATGCGCTCGGTACGGTGGCTGCGTTTTTCTTCAGCTATCTGATCGGTTGGATTCAGGCCGAAACGCACAGCTTCGCCCTCGCAATCATGCCCATCGCCATCGTGGCCGTACTGGGCGCAATCGGTGTCGCTGTCGCTGGAAGAGGCCAGTCAACAAGGCGTGAGATAGCGGCCGATGCCGCTGCCCGTATCAATTGAGGTTCCGATGAAAATTGCAAGAATAGAGGATTTGCACTGCGATGCGGGGTGGCGCGACTTTTCATTCTTAAAAGTCACCACCGACGACGGCCTGGTTGGATGGTCGGAGTATAATGAAAGCTATGGCGGAGCGGGTATCACGACCACTATCCGCCGGATGAGCGAGTCGCTGATTGGCAAAGACCCACGCCCCACTGAGCAGATTACCGCAACCCTGTACGCCATCACGCGCCAGGCTCCCGGCGGCGTCAATCAGCAGGCGATCGCCGCTATAGAGAACGCGCTCCTGGATGTGAAGGCCAAGGCATTGGGCATTCCGGTCTATTCGCTCTTCGGAGGACCGGTTCGCCAAGAGTTGCCGCTTTACTGGTCTCACTGCGGCGGCTATCGCGTTCGCAACCCGGAACTGCTGGGCGTCGATCCCGTGCGTAGCCTCGATGACCTTGTTGTCCTCGGCAGGCATGTGAAGGAGCGTGGTTTTAAAGCGCTCAAGACCAACATTTTCCGGTTTGACCTGCAGCCTCCCTCCATGCACCAGGCAGGATTTGCCCGCGGAACGGGCTTTCCCGAGCTCAACGCCGATAGAGTTCTTCTCACGAGCATTGCGGATTGCCTGGCAGCCTTTCGTCAGGGCATGGGCCCCGAAATGGGACTGCATCTTGACGTAAATTTCAATTTCAAGACCGAAGGGTTTATCAAAGTCGCGAAGGTATGCGAGCCGTTTGACCTGTCGTGGCTGGAAATCGATACCTTCGACCCTGAGGGGTTGCGCCTTATCCGCGATCGCGCCCGAATGCCGATAGCGTCTTGCGAGTCGCTGTTCGGGCGCCGGCAATATCGGCCATTCTTTGAAAACCGTTCCATGGATGTGGCGATCGTGGACGTCCCTTGGAACGGGTTGGCGGAGTCGGTCAAAATCGCTTCCATGGCGGACGCCTACGAGATCAACTGCGCGCCGCATAATTTTTATGGACATCTGGCGACCATGATGGGCGCACATCTGGCGGCCATCATACCGAACTTCTCCATCATGGAAGCCGATATTGACGATGTCCCGTGGAAGGACGACCTCGTCACCCAGGCTCCGGCAATTGAACGAGGCGTTATGGCGGTACCGCAAGGTCCTGGCTGGGGTACAGACGTCAATCAAGAGGCGCTTCGGGCGCACCCTCCCAAATTTCCGCACGCATAGGCTGGAACCGCGCTTCATGCTTCCTACAGAGACAAGGTACCCATCGACGCTATGCCGGAGTGGCGCCGACCTGGCGGGCCAGCTCAGCCATCGGTGGAATAAGCGGATTAAGATTGTCCCTGCGCCAAGCCATAAAAAGCTCTACTGGCTTGGACTGGGGGTCCTCAATGGGTCTCAGCACCACATTGCTGAAATTGAGCAGGCGTGCGCTCTCGGGAACGATGCTCACCCCCATGCCGGCTTGGACGAGCGCCATTACCGAATGGACTTGGGTCAACTGTTGGACATAGCTGGGCGTGGCGCCGGCCTTTGCCAGAAAATCTCCCACCAGGTTGTAAAGATAATAAGCTTCGTAAGGCAGATATGAAATGAACGGTTCGCCGCTCAAATCGCGCAGTTTAATTTTTGGCTTTGCAGCCAGTGAATGCGAAGCCGGAATCGCTGCGATCAATGACTCGGTCGAGAAGCAAAACGACTGCAATTGCGCCTGTTCTATCGGCGGCCGAAGAATGGCGAAGTCGATTTCGGATGCGTTCAGTTTACGAAGCTGGTCCGCGCTGCTGGCCTCCTGCAGAACAAGCTCCACATGCGGAAACTCTCGGCGAAAAGCCGCTGCAAGACGCGGAAGGCCTCCGAATGCCGCCATGGCGGTGAATCCGATCTTGAGCGAACCGGATTTTCCCAATGCGACGCGTTTTGCCAACAATGTTGCATTGTCAAGCAGTTGCAGAATGTGGCGCGCCTCCGGAAGAAAAATCTGGCCGGCGGGAGTCAGCTTGACGGAGCGGCTTGTACGCTCCAGCAATTTGACGCCAAGAACATGCTCGAGAATTTGGATTTGCCGGCTGAACGGCGGCTGCGACATGTTCATGCGCTCGGCAGCACGGCCGAAGTGCATTTCTTCCGCCACCGTTACGAAACAACGCAACAGGCTCATGTCAAACATGAAACCGAGTCCCCCAGATCCCAGCGATAGCTCAGGGTACGGAATAACTGTTAGGCCCGTTGTCGATAATTGTCGATCCCGAAACGCTGCTTTTCAAGGAGAATATTGGTGACTCCCGAGACGATAATTACCTGCGCCGTGACGGGCGGGGCGCCAATTGTGCCCGGCTCGGCTACTCCCATTACGCCGCAACAGATCGCAGACGAATGCCTCTGTGCCGCCGATGCCGGAGCTGCGGTAGTTCATATTCATGTGAGAGATCCATCAACGGGCAAGCCCAGCATGGAGGTGCAGCTGTACGAGCAAGTTGTATCTCAGATCAGAAGTCACAACGCCGAATTGGTCATAAACCTGACGACCGGACCGGGGTCGCGCTTCGTCCCCGACGCCGATGACCCGAAGCGCGGCGGCGTGGGGACGTCCCTCACGCGGCCGGCCGAGCGAGTCGGGCATGTGTTGGCGCTGCGACCGGAAATTTGCTCATTGGACGTCGCAACCATGAATCTGGGAGCGTCGCCGATCATCAATACGCCCGGTCACATGCGGGCCATGGCGGAACTCATTCGGGATGCGGGCGTCAAGCCCGAGCTTGAGGTTTTTGAGTTGGGCCACCTGGAGCAAGCCAAAAACCTTATCGCCGAAGGGTTTGTCGAAGGCGCACCGCTTATCCAGATTTGCCTTGGGGCGCCAGGTGGAGCGCCGGCCCGGCCAAATGCGATGCTGGCAATGAAAGAGCTGCTGCCGCCAAACGCTGTGTGGAGTGCCTTTGGATTTGGCAACTTGTCATTCGCCATGGTGGCGCAGGCCATTCTGCTTGGCGGACATGTGCGGGTCGGCATGGAAGACAATGTCTATATCGAAAAGGACAGGTTCGCGACAGGAAATGCAGAACTTGTTGCGCATGCGGGAAGGATTGTTCACGACCTCGGGGGAAAGGTCGCTTCGGCGAAAACCGCGCGGCGCCTTCTGGATTTGGTCTAGATCGAAAACGGGCCCCTGAATCTTGAGTCGGTAACAGGATATTCAACTGTGGAAGTGTGCAAAATGCATAACGAGGATAGCCAGTTTGCCTACCGCGATGTCCAGCTTTTGATTGATGGAGAATGGTGCGACGCAGTTGCCGGAGAAAGCTTGCCCGTAATCGATCCGTGTACTGAGAAGACGATCGGCTCTGTCGCGCTGGCGAGAGTGGCCGATCTGGACTTGGCGCTCCAGGCGGCCTCGCGCGGGTTTTCGGTATGGCGTCGCATGGCACCCTTACACAGGGCAAAGGTTCTAACCGGCGCCGCCAGCCTTCTCCGGGAACGGAGCGGGCATATCGCGCAATTGATGACCCTGGAGCAGGGCAAGCCGCTTACAGAAGCGCGGGCCGAGATCGAACGTGGCGCGGAGATGTGCGATTGGATGGCGGGAGAAACGCAGCGTATCTATGGACGCGTCATTCCATCTCGAACCGCCAATGTCACCCAACTGGTGGTAAAAGAACCGGTGGGCGTTGTTGCGGCATTCACACCTTGGAATTTTCCGCTCAATCAGATTGTACGAAAAGTCGCCTGCGCCCTGGCGGCGGGTTGTTCGATCATCGTCAAGGGCGCAGAGGAAACGCCCGCCTCATGCGCCGAACTTATACGCGCCTTTGTGGACGCGGGAGTAGGGCGCGGCAGCGTCAATCTTGTTTTCGGCGTGCCGGCAGAAATTTCCCGCTATCTGGTGCCGCATCCCATCGTGCGGAAAATATCCTTCACCGGCTCAACGGCTGTGGGAAAGCAACTGGCATTTTTGGCAGGACAGCATATGAAGCTGGCCACCATGGAATTGGGCGGTCACGCGCCGACTTTCGTGTTCGCAGACGCCGATATTGAAGGCGCTGCAAAAACCCTGGCTGCTGTAAAGTACCGGAATGCGGGACAGACCTGCATCAGTCCAACCCGGTTTCTTGTGGAGCGTCCTGCGTTTGAACGGTTCGTTGACGTGTTTGTCGACACAGCCAAGGCGATTAAGGTTGGTCTCGGCCAAGACCCGACCACCCAAATGGGGCCGATGGCGAATTCGCGCCGGATAGAAGCCATGCAACGCCTGACGGCTGATGCGATCGCCAAAGGTGCAAACTTGCGGTTGGGGGGCCGCCGCGTCCAGCGCGAGGGGTTTTTCTTTGAGCCCACGGTTTTTACGGATGTGCCGTTGGATGCTGCGCTGATGAACGAAGAGCCGTTTGGACCTATAGCGATCATGAATGCTTTTGACGATATCGAAGCTGCCATCGAGGAAGGCAATCGACTGCCGTATGGCCTTGCTGCTTATGCGTTCACCGAATCTGCGGCGATCGCAAGGACTGTCGCTGACAGGATCGAGAGCGGCATGGTTTCGATCAATCACATTGGCCTTGGATTGCCGGAAGCGCCTTTTGGCGGAATGAAAGAGTCTGGCTACGGTTCTGAGGGAGGCACGGAAGCAATCGAGGCCTATCTTCAGACCCGTTTTGTGACAACGGCTGGCTTGAACTGAGGATGGTTCTTCAGGGACGCAAGGGCGTTGGCGAGACGCAGGTCGAGGCGTATCGAATGCACCCGCAGAACAATGCCAATTCCGTCATTAATCGATCCATTCTTTGGATTGCTTCCCTTGTTCCAGGGGCGATAAATGCAGCTATCTCCGGTACCGGCTTGGAACATTGGGAAATGCGAGTAGGGCGAATTTACTGCGCGAGGGCGAGCGAGCAGCAGGAATCGTGACTGTCCCCCTGGACGGCACGGTGACTGGGGCCGCCCGGGTGGAAACTCGGGCGGTCACTTTTCTGAAGTCTTCTATCTTCTGATTTCATGAAGTATCGAGGAGGAAACTGATGAAAGCTCTACTGCTGGCCATCATTGCCTGCTTTCCGGCTTTGCCGGCTCATGCACAAACGGCGGAAAAAGGCGTTCCTAACTCTGTTTCCAACGTGACGCTTCCGGCTACGCATGTTGACAAGACGGGGCGCGAATACGTGGTCCGGCATATCAATGGCAGCGAGTTGGCAACGGCCCTCAGCGGCAAAAAGCCGAACGATGCCCTTGCAGAAGTTCTTATCTCCGAGGGCGAACGCTACCGCGTCGCCAATACGCTCCGCGATCGAAATGGCCTCGTAGAATTTCACGACTATTGGTACGACCACATATTCGTGCAGGAGGGTGAAGCCAGATTTCTCACCGGAGGAACGATGGTGGGCGCAGTCGATACTGCTCCCGGAGAGAAACGCGCCGTATCGATCAATGGCGGTACTTCGACTGTTCTCCATGTCGGCGATTATTTCATGGTGCCGCCCCATATTCCTCACCAAATGCTGGTTCAGCCGGGCCAAAAAATCCGGTTTGTTGTTTTCAAAGTGCGCAAATAGTCCTGCGCGCTGGAATTCATGCCATATGATATAGGGGAAGCCTATGCGGACACTCCTTGCTGTCGTGATCGGTACCGTCATCTCGCTACCGGCCCAAGCCCAGTCAAGCCAGGCTTCATATGCTGCGCCGGCCGACATCAGCGCTGCCATTGCGCGTTCCAAGGCCGCAGCAACTTTGAAGGCCGAAACCGTCGTTGCTGTTTCACCTTTCCACCTTTCGGTGGAGTATCGCGGCCATCCCACGCCTGCTTCGCTGCACGAGAAAAACAATGAACTGATCAATGTGATTGAGGGATCAGGCACAATGATCGTGGGTGGCGCTCTAAAGGACGAAAAACGCCGGGACGATGCCAATCTGAACGGATCCGGGATCGATGGCGGCACTAGTTATCCGTTAGTGAAGGGTAGCTATATCTTTATCCCTGCCGGGCAGCCCCACTATTTCGCCGCGGTCGGTTCCGATGGACTGACAATCACGACAATCTACATACCGAAGCCCTAGGCTGTGCGCTGGGCGTGAAGCCGGTTAGGCCGTGCCCAGCCTGCAGAGCCGGATGGTTGGTATGGATGTTGGTATCGTAACCGGTCGGCCGCCTAGACCATTGAAATGACATTGATATTGGGCATCTGTGGTTTCTGCCGGGCCCACCAACCATTCCTTTCGAACCGGTCCGTTTCCAGGCTCGTAGCGTCTTTGCACAAGCGGGTGATATCGCTCTGGGTTATGCACTGCGCCTGCACGTGAAAAAGCAGGTCACGGCCGGCGCCGAAGCTATGGAAATCCCTCTTTTTTCTCAGTGTTTGATGCCGGGCAAAGGAAGCCAGGCGGAGCGGTCCATCTGGTTCGAAGTGATCCAGAGATTGTCGCCGACGATCTGTGCCGTGGAAGCACCGCCGAACTCGGCAATCGCGGGGCCATAGGCCACAACACGGTAGGTCGCCGTGGCAGGATCAATCCGGGCCACGACATAGCCGCGATGGCAACTGGGATCGAGTTTGTTTTCGATCATTTCCTTGCGCGTGCCGTTGCAAGCTGGTTCGTCCTCCATCACCCCCGCCGTAAGCAGCTGATCGCCGCTCCAGTGGATATTGTCGACATTGAACCACTTCAATTCCACCCGGCGCACCGGCTTGGCGGTGTTGGCGAGGGAAATGATCTCGACGGAATGACTGCCGGAAACAGCCTGATAGATTTCCTTTTCATCCTTGGAAATCTCGACGCCATTGTTGCCCGCGAACTCGGTGCCGGGCAGCAGGCGCCAGGTCTTGTCGGTGGGCTTCCACTGATAGAGGCCGCCGGTGATTTGGCCCACATAATACTGCGCCTGGGTGGCGCCATTCTTCAACTGCACGCTGTTGTAGATGGTGCCGTCCATGGCGGCGGTGACGCCGTTGCCCCTGAGATTGTCAGGAACCCTGACGCAGCCCGTCCAATGCAGTTCGGGCGACGCGCCCCGCGCATCCAGGGCGAAAACCTGGACGCTTTCAAACGGGAAGCCATGCGTGACCGTGTAGTAGGTGAAAAGACCCGAAGTCCGGGTGGGCCGGATCGCGACGCCATGGGCAGTCAGCCGCTTGGCATCCGGCATTGCCGGGCAATCGGGATAGGTCTTCAGGTCCGGTCTGGGCTGGCTGAGATCGATCTGCCGAAACGCTTTGGTTTCGGTGTCGATGAGTCCCCAGCCACCGTTGGCGACCGAGCCGCCAGTCATGATGTATTTGGTGTTGGGAATCCAGACAAAGTCTTCCGGCCGTCCCAGGTTGCAGACGTAATTCAGCCCCATGGCCGCGGTGCAGGGAATGAGCGGCGGCGGGGAAGATTGCGTCAAACCCGGCACAGCGCCGGCGATCAGCGCGACCGCAGCGACGATGAAATAACGTTTCATGGGCCCCTACCTCCTGGCGTCGAAAGCGCCGGTTCTCACATCTCGATATTTCTTCAAAGCCTCGGCTGAACGGCCGTTGAGTTGCCGCCGTGATGCGGTGCCACCCCACATGTTATTGAGGCGTCAGCTTCAACAGTTTGGTGGTTGGCGGGGTATTGGGGCTTATATTCGCTGAGCCGCTATCGGTCAGGATATAGACCGCGCCATCGGGCCCCACACGCACGTCGCGGAAGCGGGTGTTCATGTCCATCAGCAAGGCTTCCTCGGCCACGATCTTGTTGTCCGACAAGGTGAGCCGGGAGACGAACTTGCCGTTCATCATGGCGACGAACAGGCTGTTCTTCCATTGGGGAAAGAGGTTGCCCTGATAAAAGGCGATGCCCGCCGGATTTGCGGAAGGATCCCAGTAGTACACCGGCTGTTCCATCCCCTCCTTCTGCGTGATGCCTTCGCCGATCGGCACGCCGGGATAGTCGATGCCGTGCGTGATCACCGGCCATCCGTAGTTCGCGCCTTTCTTGATGAGGTTGATTTCATCGCCACCGCGCGGGCCCAGTTCGCTTTCCCACAGCTCCCCGGAGCGGGGATCGGCAGCCAGGCCTTCCGGGCTGCGCAGACCATAGGCCCAGATTTCGGGTAGGGCGCCCGGCCGGCCGATGAAGGGATTGCCGGGTGCGGGCGCGCCGTCCGGAGTGATGCGAATGACCTTGCCAAGATGGTTGTCCAGCTTCTGTGCTGCGAACCAGTCGAGTGTCTGCTGTGGCGAAGTATCCCGGTCGCCGATGGTCACGAACAGATTGCCGTCGCGCCCGAAAACGATGCGGCCGCCGGTTTTTCCGCCCAGCCCCCTGGCGGGCCATTGCGGGGTGGCGCGGAAGATCACCTTTACGTCGCTTAGCGTGTCACCGTTCAGGCGGGCGCGAGCGACATAGGTATTGGTGTTGTTCTGAGTGGGCTCCCGCACGAAATCGCAGAAGGTGAAGAAGATGCGGTGGTTGCGGCTGAATTTGGGATCCACCGCCACGTCCAGCAGCACGATCTCCTTGCCGGCCGCGACCTTGTAGACTTCTTGCAATGGCGGCGACAGGACATTGTTCTTGTCCAGAATGCGCAGAGCGCCGGGCAGTCTTTCGCTGAGCAGCATCCGCCCGTCGGGAAGGAAATCCATGCCCCAGGTCACATGGAGATTGTCCGCCAGCGTTGTGACCTTGAACGGGGCCGAGGCATGATAGGGCGCACGTGTCTGCTCCGGGAAGAGCGGCTTGTCGTCGGTCTTTTCGGGGGGGCGTTGTTCAATCGGTTTGCCCTCGACAGTCGCGGGCGGCAGGGGCGTCAGGCGTGGCGATGCCGTCTGGGCGACCGCCGCCGTGTGCAGGATCGCCAGTCCCGCAAGACACGTCACAACCAATTTTTGTCTCATCGACGGCTCCTTTCCGGCTTCGTGACGCTGCGTCTACCGGTTGTTGTGCACCACCGGTACCGGCGTTTGCCATCATGCATCTGTACACCCACGGCGTCGAGCCGCCGTACCTGGACTGCGGTGAACGGGATTGCCGGCCGTGAACCGGTCTGGATCTTTGTGTTTGCGGACCAAGTGTCGAAGACTGGCGGCAATGTGCGCTGGGCATCGATGATGACGAAGACCGAAATGTTTTGCCCTGCCTTGATGTCCAACTCTCTGCGTGATGCAGCTGGAAAATTCGTCATCTGGGAACGAATTTCTGAATGCGCATCCCCCCGCCCGCTTCGCCGGTATAGATGATGCCTTTGTTGTCGGCCGCCAGCTGGTGCAGCGCCTCGAACTGGCCGGCATTGTGGCCACGATGACCGAACTGGCTGACTTCCACGCCATCCTTGCGGCGCAGGATGCGAACCGTGCTGTTGCCGTCGTCCGCCGCCAGCAGATATCGCTGGCCCGCGTCGCCCGAGAGGCCCAGCGACACCACCGAGCCCATGCCTTGGGTTTCAGGGTGCACGATGAATTCGGTGATGTAGTGGCCATCCTTGGCGAAGACCTGGACACGGTCGTTGGTCCGGTCGCAGACATAGACGAAGCCGTCTTTCGACAGCGTCAGGCAATGGACCAGGTTGAACTGCTTGGCAGGCGCTTGGCCCGGCGTGTAGCGGGCCCGCGGGCCGTTGCCGATTTCGTCCAGCTTGACGCCATAGGCGCCCCAGCCTCGCTTGAAGACCCCGGTATCGGAATCGAACACCACCACGCGGCTGTTGAGATAGCCATCGGCGATGAAGACTTCATGAGCGTCGTCATCCACCGCCAGACCGGCGGCGCGGCCAAGCAGGCTCACATCATGATTGTCCAGCGGCGCGTCGCTCTTCTTGCCGATGGTCAGCAATTCCTTGCCATCGGGTGAGAATTTGATGATCTGGCGGTCTGTGCGGCCATTGCCGGTAATCCACACATTGTCTTGCCGGTCGACATGGATGCCGTGTTCGGTATCTGGCCAGCCGGCGACAAAATTGGGACCGCCCCAGGAGCGCATCACATGGCCGTCCGCGGCAAATTCCAGAACGGCGGGAGCGGTTACGCAACAGGCAGTGGTGGGCGGGCTCGCAGCAAGCCCGAGCGCAACCTCCGGCACGGTGCGCGGCCGCTGCAACACCCAAAGATGCCCTCCGCGGTCGACCGCCATGCCGCCAACCTGCCCCAGAATCCAGTTATCGGGGAGTTGTTTCGGCCAGAAGGGATCGACCCGGTAAACCGGGGCGGTGAAGACGGGCGCAGCACTCAAAGGATGAGACGTGAGAGCGGCAGCCAGAAGCAGGGCGCCGATTATTTTGGTATTCTTGTCCATCTGCTTTCCTTTGCTGGCCGCGCGTTCCATTGCGGCCCACAAAGCCCGGTACTGCGTTGGATTAGAAGTACCTATAAATGCGTGAGCTAAATCTCATTTATCTAATCGATCATTATACGATACCGTTGAACAAACAAGAGTTGGCGCGCGTCAAAAAAAGGCCGGCTCGATAGAGGGGGAGCGCGGTCATGAATCACGTTGGCCAAGGGGCCACTTCGTCCAAATTTGTGCTTCGCCCGCGCGTCAGAAGCCGCGCCCTGACAATGACCAGTTGGGTGGCACTCCTGTCCTGGGCGCCGGCGATGCTCGTTACCGCCGCCGCGCAAGAGCCGGAACAGGTAACGGTTTCCGCTTCGCGCATTGTGCGCGACGGCTTTCAGGCCCCCACACCAACCACGGTCGTCGGCGCTGAAGACATCGAGCAGCAGGCCAAGCCGAATATCTATGCCGCCATCACGGAATTGCCGTCTCTTCTGGGCAGCCAGGGTGTGGAAAGCAATACCGGTGGGACCAGCGGCGGCAACAACGGGATTTCCGCCTTTGCCATGCGTGGCTTGGGCACTATTCGCACCCTGACGCTGGTGGACGGGCAGCGTATCGTGCCATCCAACGTCACCGGCATTACCGATATCAGCGAGTTGCCGCAGCTCTTGATCCAACGCGTGGATGTGGTGACCGGTGGTGCCTCGGCCTCCTGGGGCTCGGATGCCGTGTCGGGCGTGGTCAACTTCGTCATCGACAAGAAGTTCGCTGGATTCAAGGCCAATCTGCAAACCGGCATTTCCACGTATGGCGACAACTGGCAGGCGCTGTACCAGATGGCGGGCGGCACCACCTTCTCGGGCGACCGCGGCCATATCGAAGTGTCCGCCGAATACGGCCATGAAGATGGCGTGGATCCCAACAACACGATTTACGGCGAGGGCAAAGGACCAGGCGGGCGCGCCTGGTTCAATTCCCCGGCCCAGCTGCGTTATGCATCTCCGGCCGTGACGCCGGTGGGCCAACCCCAATATTTCAATGCCTATCACGGCCAGGACTTTCAGCTGGCCAGGTACGGCATCATCACGACGGGACCGTTGCAGGGCATCGCCTTTGCCGAGAACGGCCAACCGACCAATTTCGTCTATGGCGTCGGCCCCAATGGGCTGAAGGGCGTGCCCGCGAAGGGAAACCCAGGTACCGGCGCGGTGACCAACTGCGTCTCGCCTTGGTGCATTGGCGGCGACACGTCGAGCACGATCGGCAACGGCGTTACCCTGACCAACTCGCTGAACCGCCTCTCCCTCTATACCCGGGTCTCCTATGACATTCTGCCCAACCTCAATGTCTGGGCGACCGCCCAGTTCGGCGAAGCCCAGACCAGAAACACCCCTTCGCCGGGCTCCTGGTTTGCCGGCGGCCAGACCATCCAGTGCGGCAATGCGGCGGGCGGTCCCAACGCTTTCCTGGCGGCTTCGGTGAATCAGGCCTGCATCGCCAACAACATCACCAGCTTTGGCTTCGGCACGGTGAATGCCCAGATTCCAGACCGCCGCACCATCCATGCCGAGCGCAACCTGCGCCGTTATGTGGCGGGCGTGGATGGTTCCTTCCGCATGTTCAACACCGATTGGACCTGGAACGGCTATGCCGAGCATGGCGAGACCGAGACGCACATCCAGATTCACATCCCGCTCAACCCCTATCTGCTCGCCGCACAGGATTCGGTGCTGGTGACGACGGCCAACCAGGCCACCTATGCGCCCGTGAACCAGGCCCTTGGCACTATCGTCTGCCGCAGCACCACGGCGATCTCGCTGGGCTGCCTGCCTTACAATCCCTTCGGCAATGTGACGCCGACCCAGGCCACGGTGAACTGGATTTTCGGAGGCGGTCACCGCCTCGAAGGCCCCAGCCAGCAGACCCGTTTCGACGAAGAGGTGTTCGCCATCAACCTGAACGGCGAACCGCTCTCCACCTGGGCCGGCCCGGTCTCCTTCGCGACCGGCTTTGAGTACCGCAAGGACGGCTACAATGTGTTCGGCGATCCGGCCAGTACCGGCCAGTGCACCGACCCGCTGCTGAACTGCACCACCGGCGACAACTGGTATGCCGGCAACTTCCATAACGGTCACGGCGCCTTCAATGTGATGGAAGGCTATGTCGAAACCGTGATCCCGCTGCTTAAGAATGAAGGCTGGGGCGCGTTCGACCTCGACCTGGGCGGCCGCGCCACCGGCTACAGCACTTCCGGTTACGTCAATACCTGGAAGGTCGGCGCGACCTGGGACACCCCGCTCTCGGGCCTGCGCCTGCGCGGTGTGATGTCCCGCGACATCCGCGCGCCCAACCTGAGCGAGCTCTATTCGGCCTCGACCGTGGCCAACGGCACAGTGACGAACCCATTTCTCAATGGCGTAGGCGGTACGGTTCAGGTGCAGAACGTCACCGCCGGAAATCCGAACCTCAAGCCGGAGAAGGCGCAGACCACCGAGGTCGGCGTCATCTATCAGCCGGACTGGCTGCCCGGCTTCTCAAGTTCGATCGACTATTACCGCATCTATCTGACGGGCCAGATCAGCAACCTGGCCTCGGCCAATATCATTGAGCTGTGCCGGCTCGGCTTCCAGGACCAGTGCGCCAATATCATCACCAATCCCGCCGGCCAGACCGTTTTCCAAAATCCCACCGCTGTCTGGCGCCAGGTCATCTCGGCCGCTTTCAACCTGGCCAGCACAACGACGGATGGTTTCGACTTCGAGACCAGCTATCGCTTCTCGCTGGCCGATGACGGAATTCCGGGTGACTGGACACTGCGCCTGCTGGCCACGCATGTCAGCAAGTTCATCTCCGTCACGGGCCTGCCGGGCACTGTCTCGCATGAATCGGCGGGCGAGAATGGCGGCAACATCCCGCACTGGAAGATCCTGGCCACCCAGGGCTATGCAGCCGACCGCTGGAGCGTCAGCGTGACGGAGCGCTATATCAGTGACGGCCGTCAGAACACCCAGTTCGTGGTCTGCACGCCCGGCTCCTGCCCGTTGTCCACCAGCAACAATCCGACGATCAACAGCAACGGCCTGCGCGGCCAGTTCCTGCTGGATCTGGGCGGCAGCTTCAACATCGACGAGCACTGGCAGCTGTACGGCAAGATCGACAATGTCACCAACGTCGATCCGGTCATGATCTATTCCAACGCCCCGAACAACGCCAATGCCGTGAACCCTAGCCTCTACGACGTCCTCGGCCGCATGTACCGCGTCGGCATCCGTCTGAAGATGTGACCAACATCCCGGCCGGACCCCGCTTGTCGGGGTTCGGGCAGGGGTGCAAGATAGAAGGGCGAACAGCCCCGCGATAAGGGGGGCCGGTTACCGCGGCTCCCTTTCTGTGTATCCGTGAGCGGCTGTCTCGATGGCCGCCAGACAGGAGGAACGCGATGACGATAGGACGCACTTTCGGATTTCCTCTGGCTATCGGCCTGGCCACCTTGGGATTGGCGGTTCCGGCCCAGGCGGCGCCTTGGACCCGCGGCTATGTCATCTCCAATTACGACCCCGCCTGGTATTACGGCGGCAACCCCAGCTTCACCAGGAACGGCCAGCTCGAGCCCGGCTCGGATTGCCCAACCGGTTCTTCCGAGCCGGCGGCGGATCTGGATTATCAGGCGCTGTTCAGCGCCACGAAATGGCGCAACGCCAAGGAAGTCGAAAACGTCGTCAATCCGCCGGGCTATGACACGGTGCCCAATTACCTGGGCCATAAGCATCTGTGGCAGGAACATGAGCTGACCTATCGCGGCTACGCCAAGAACATCAACAGCTACATGAACCCCTGGACGGCCGCCGATCCCGGCCAGCCGCAGGTCACCGGCAAGATCGCACTAGGCTTCGACCTCGACCACAATGCCAAGACCGGCGGCTTTACCGGCGTTGATGGCGTGAAGGGCATCGACAATGGGCTTTACCGTGCCTGGGGCTGCATCCAGGCTTTCCGCGGGCGCAATTTCACCGCCGCGCTGACCCAGCGCGCCAACGACAAGATGCTGGAAGGGCTTTACAGCGTCGTCATCCGCCTTTCCGGCAGCCAGAGCCCGGACAAAGACGACAACGTGACCCTGGAGATCGGCTATTCGCCCGACAAGATCCTGAAGGACACCGACGGCGTCGGCGACGGCTATTCCTACCGCCTGCCCAAGACCGAGATGTACACCAAGCTGAAGGCCACCATCAGGAATGGGGTGGTGGAAAGCGAGCAGGTGTCTGAAATTCACATGCCGAACGTGGCTTGGAACATCGGAAATTTCCGCGACGCCGATTTCAAGGACGGCAAGATCCGCCTGGAGATCGACAAGAACGGCAATATATCGGGCATCGTCGGCGGCTACCGCGACTGGCGCGATCTCTATTTCGAGAATGTGGAAGCCCAGGGTGGCGCCACCTCCGAGACCGTGTATCACCAGAATTCGCTGGGCATGTATTACGCCATCAAACGCAATGCCGATAATCGGCCCGATGCCAAGACCGGACAGAACATGTTCATCTCGACGGCCTATCGCTTTATCGGGCGCCCGGCCTTTGTGCTCGACCCGGCCAAGCCGATGGGCATCACCGTGAACCCCCAGGAAACGCGGTACAGGAACACCTATACCCGCGGCCGCCAGCTTTTCTTCCGCAGCATTGCAACCCACAAGCCGGTAGGCATTCCGCAATACTCGCCCGACCTGCACCAGGTGGAACGCCATATGGCGGCTTTCCCCAATACCGAAGAGCTGAAGAAGCAGGTCAATGTTCCGGTCTATGAATCCTTCCCGGACGACAAGAAGCCGGCGGCCGGCAACGACCGCCAGGTGCGCAACGAAACCGCTGCGGCGGTGGCGTCGGCCGACGGCCAGGACAACTAGAAAATACGGCACGAACCCGGCCCCTGAGAGGGCCGGGCGGCCAACAAGGGGGATGTGTCATTCAGGGCAAGAACAAGTGCAAGGTAAGCCGCCGCGGCTTTCTGGGCGCGGTAGGTGCTGCAGGTGCGGCTGCGCCGCTTGGCGCGACCGCCACCATGGCCGAGCCCGCGCAGGCGCCGCAGGTATCGCCGCGAATGCGCCGGCCCACGGCGGCGCAGCAGCTGGCCGAGACCGGCATCTCGCCCCAACTGGCGCCGTCCAACGCGGCGGCTTGCGGCGCGGACTTCATGGTCGATGTCATGAAGTCGCTGAAGTTGAAATACGCCTTCTCAAACACCGCGTCGGCATTCCGCGGCCTGCAGGAATCCATCATCAATTACGCCAACAACAAGGATCCGGAATTCATCACCTGCCTGCACGAGGAATCGGCGACGGCGATGGCCCATGGCTATGCCAAGGCGGCCAACGAGCCGGTGATGGTGGGCTGCCATGGCACGGTCGGCCTGCAACATGCGGCGATGGCGGTCTACAATGCCTGGTGTGACCGCGCCCCGGTTATCCTGGTTGCCGGCAACACGCTGGACGGCCCCTCGCGGGTGTATGGCAATCAGTGGAACCACTCCGCACAGGATCCTGCCGGGCTGGTGCGCGACTTTACCAAATATGACGACCAGCCGGTCTCGTTGCAGCATTTCGCCGAATCCATGGTGCGGGCCTATCGCGTCGCCATGACCCCGCCGATGGAGCCGGTGGTCATCGTTGCAGATGCGGAGCTTCAGGAGATGGAGCTGCGCGACCGCGCCGGGCTCTCTATCCCGAAGATGTCCCCCATCTCGGTCCCGCAGGGCGAGACCGGTGCGGTGCTGGAAGCGGCCAACCTGCTGGCCAATGCCGAGCATCCCGTCATCGTGGTCGACCGCGCCGCCCGTACGCCCACCGGCATGCAGCGCGTGGTGGCATTCGCCGAAGCGCTCAATGCCCCGGTGGTGGATGCCGGCGGACGCATGAATTTCCCCAACCAGCATCATCTCTATCAGGGGGGTGCGCGCGGCCTGATCGAGAATGCGGACGTGATCATCGGCCTGGAGGTGCAGAATCTCTATGGCACGATCACCGTGGATTCCGACAATGTGCAGCATTCCGAGCGGAGGCGCCTGAAGGCGGACGCCAAGCTGATCAGCCTGGGCGTGGCCGATCTCTATATCCGCTCCAACTATCAGGACTTCGAGCGTTACACGCCGGTCGACGTCGCCGTCACCGGCGACTGCGAGGCCACCTTGCCCGCCCTGACGGAAGCCATCAGACTCAAGATTCCTGCGGCCCGCCGCGACGCCATGGCGGCACGGGGCGACAATTTCCGCAAGAGCCACGCCGCCAATTACGAGCGGGCGCGCGCCGCAATTGCCGAAGACTGGGACGCAGTGCCGGTCAGCACCGCGCGCGTCGCGGCCGAATTGTACGAGCTGATCAAGAACGAGGACTGGGCGCTGGTCTCGGCCGGCTACGGCAATTGCCGCACGCTGTGGAATTTCGACAAGCACTATCAATATATCGGCATGCGCGGCGGCGGCGGCGTCGGCTACGGCATGTCGGCGGCGGTGGGTGCCACCATGGCGCACCAGCCGCATGGCCGCTTCTGCGTCAATTTCCAGCCGGACGGTGACATGATGTTCGCGCCGGGCGTGATCTGGACCGCGGCGCATCACAAAGTGCCGCTGCTGACCATCATGCATAACAACCGCGCCTATCACACCGAAGTGATGCACATCCAGAAGATGTGCAATCGGTGGAATCGCGGCGTGGATCGCGCAGGCATCGGCTGCGCCATTTCCGATCCCAATATCGACTACGCCATGATGGCGCGCGCCATGGGCATGCATGGCGAGGGTCCCATCAACGATCCCAAGGACGTGCTGCCGGCTCTCAAGCGGGCTGTCGCCACCGTCAAGCGCGGCGAGCCCGCGCTGGTCGATATCGTTTCGCAGCCGAGATAGGAGAACCATGCGCGTTCACCGGATCATCATGGCAGGTTTGCTTGCGCTGGCTCCCTGGGACGCGGCGATGGCGGCGCCTTCCGCCGAGCGCGGCAAGGAGGTATTCCATCGCGTCGGTTGCTATGAATGCCACAATTATCAGGGGCAGGGCGGTGTCGGTCCGCGCCTGGCGCCGAACCCGATGCCCTTCGATGGGCTGAAAAATTATGTCCGCAATGCGAATGGGAACATGCCGCCCTACCGGGCCAATGTTCTCTCGGATGACGAGGTCGTCGATATCTATGCCTATCTGCAATCCATCCCCAAGGCACCGCTTCCCGATTCCATTCCGGCTGTGAAAAGCCTCAAGTCCGACCAGCGTTAACACCGCTTCGCTGCGGCGCACACACCCGAAGCCCGGCGCGGCGCATTAAGTTTTCCTATAGGCGACGTAGTGATAACTCATTTCCCTAATCGATGCGCTTCCAGTAGAATCAATGGAAATCGGTATTGTCACGCGTCTTCCGCGAGTTAGCAGGAAAGCATGCGCAAAACGGCAACATCCATCGGATTTCTGGCTTTGGGTCTCCTGGTTGCCATTTCGGGCGCGGTCCAGGCAGCCGATAACCGTCACATGGTGCAGGTGCGCCGGCTCAACGAGCAGGAGTACCGCCAGTCCATCGCCGACATTTTCGGCCCTACCATCACAGTGCAAGGCGTGTTCGAACCCGACACCCGCATCGATGGGCTGCTGGCGACATCCTCTACCATCCTCTCGATCACCCCTTCCGGTTTTTCGGCGCTCTCGGCCCTGGCCGACGGCGTCGCCGCCCAGGTGGTGGACGAGAAGAACCGCGCCAAGCTGATCGCCTGCAAGCCCAAGTCCGACAAGCAAGCCGATCACGCCTGCGCTTCCCAGATCATCGCGCATTATGGCGAGCTGCTTTATCGCCGCCCCTTGGCGCCCAACGAAATGGCGGACAAGACCAAGTTGGCGGACGATCTTGCCGCTTCCTCGGGCAATTTCTACAACGGGTTGCGCTACAGCCTGGCCAGCCTGCTGCAGGCACCCGATTTCCTGTTCCGCATCGAATTCGCGGTGCCGGACGGCAAGGATTACACGCTCGATCCTTATAGCCGCGCATCGCGCCTGAGCTATCTGTTGTGGAACACCACGCCCGATGCCGAGTTGCTGCGCGCCGCGCAAAACAACGAGCTGGGCACGGCGCAAGGTATCGCCAAGCAGGTCGACCGCATGATGGCCTCATCCAGGCTGGAAACCGGCATGCGCGCCTTTTTCACCGACATGCTCCAGCTCGACACGTTCGACAGTGTCACCAAGGATGTGCTGATTTATCCGAAATGGAGCAGCCAGGTGGCGGAGGCGGCGCGGGAAGACACGCTGCGCACCGTGATCGATATCACCCTGCGTTCCAACGGCGATGTCCGCGACTTGATGACCACGCCGAAGAGCTTCATCAATCGCAAGCTCTCAGCGGTCTATGGTGTGCCGTTCGATTTCAGCGAAGAATGGATGCCGTATAATTTCCCTGCCGACAGCGGCCGCGCCGGCATCCTCACCCGCGTCAGCATGCTGAGCATGTTTTCCCATCCGGGCCGCTCATCGCCGACCAAGCGGGGCGTCGCCATCATGGACATCTTCCTGTGCGAGCCCACACCGCAGCCGCCCGCCAACGTGGATTTCTCGGTGGTGGAGAACACCGATGGCCCGCTTAAGACGGTGCGCGAGCGACTGAACGCCCATGCCACAAATCCGGCCTGCGCCTCCTGCCACAACCATTCCGATCCTATTGGCCTGCCGCTGGAGGAGTTTGACAGTTTGGGCATGCATCGCACCTCCGAGAATGGCCAGCCGATCGACGTCTCCGGTCAGTTGATGGGCAAGAAGTTTATGGGGGCCGGGGGGCTAGGCCAGGCGCTGCATGACAATCCGCGCTTTCCGGCATGCGTGGCCCGCAAGCTGTTTGCCTATGGCGTGGGCGCCGACACGGAGGAGGTCAAGCCCGCCACCTTCAAGGCCGCCTATGACAGCTTCGTCAAGGATGGCTATCGCCTGAAGACTTTGGTCAAGGCCCTGGTGAACAGTCCCGAATTTTTCCGTGCTCCCGTCCTGTCGGCTGCACCAACCAAAACGGCGTCCAATAATTAGGAGGTCATGCCATGAAATTTGATCGGCGAATTTTGCTCCGTGGGCTGTTTCAGGGCTCCGCTGTGGCCGTGACCATTCCCTTTCTGGACGGCATGCTGGACGACAGTGGTCAGGCGCTGGCCGCGACCGGCAAGAAAATCCCGCACCGCTTCGGCACTTATTTTTGGGGCTGCGGCCTGACCAAGCAGCTGTTCCTGCCCAAGACCGCGGGCCTGAACTGGGAAACCACCCCACAGCTCGCCGCGCTCGAGCCCTATAAAAAGAAGTTCAACCTGGTCAGCGGCATGCGCGTGGCGGTGGACGACAATCCCAACTTCCAGCACTGGTCGGGTAACGCTGCCATCATGACCGGTATCGCGCCCACCCAGGCCAACTCTTTTGATGCGCCGACCCTGGACCAGACCGTCGCCGATGCCATCGGCCGCGGCACCAGGTTCAAATCGATCGAAGTGGCCTGCTCGGGCATCAAGTCGGAAAGTTTCTCCAGCCTGGGCGGCAAGAATATCAATCCGCCGGAAACCTCGCCGATGGCGCTGTACAAGAAGCTGTTTGGCCCCGGCTTCCAGGACCCCATGCGTCCCGACTGGAAACCGGATCCCCAGATCATGCTGCAGCAAAGCGTGCTGTCTTCGGTGTCCGAGGACCGCAAGCGCCTGATGGCCCAGGTCGGCGCCAACGACAAGCAGCGCCTGGAACAGTATTTCGCTTCCGTGCGCCAGGCCGAGCAGCAGATCCAGGCCGAACTACAGCGGCCCGAGATCGTGGCCAAGGTCGAGATCCCGCAGGACCCGGGACAGTTGCCCGTCAGCAAGGCGGTCCCGACCCTTAAGCGCGTTGTGCCGCTGATGGCCAAGCTGCTGGCGATCGGGGTCGCTACCGACCAGACCCGCGTCTTCAACATGGCCCTATCGGAATCGGCCTCCACCATCTTCATGCCGGGCGACTCCAAGCCCTTCCACCAGACCACGCACGAAGAAGCGATCGATGCGGCGCTGCAGTATCAAGTGACAGCCTCCAAGTTCAGCACCTACAGTATGGAGATGTTCGCGCAACTGCTGCACGAGCTGGATTCGGTTCCGGAGGGCGACGGCACCTTGCTGGATCACATGCTGGTGTTGGGCTACACCGATGTCAGCTTCGCCAAGATCCACGCCCTGGACGGCATTCCCATGTTCCTGGCGGGCGGCGCCAACGGCAAGATGAAAGGCGGTTATCACATCAGCGGCCCCGGCGAGCCGGTGTCCCGCGTCGGTCTGACCATTCACCACGCTCTCGACATGGCGGCGGCAAGCTGGGGCAAGAATTCGTTGACCACCAACAAGCCGATTTCGGACGTCCTGGTCTAACGGTCGGGCTTCGCAGGACTGGACACTGCCGCGTCACGGCGGGGAGCGGCAAGCGCAGCCGGTCAACCTCCAGATTTGGTGCTTTTGCCGCGCCGGGTCCGGCGCGTGCCGCGCTCGGTATCGGCCTTGCTGTCGGTAAGTGTTTGGATAAACGCTTCGGCGGCGGGAGATAAGGTCTTATTCTTGAGCCGGATGATGCCGATGCGGCGCGTGAAGCCTGGGCCTTCGATCGGCCGAACCCGGAGGCGCGTATCGATCTGCAGCTGCACGCCCCGGCGAGGCAGAAGTGCGATCCCCAGGCCTGCCTGCACCATGCCCACCGCGGTCGACATGTAAGACACTTCGCAGGCCGCCACGGCGAGCCGGCCGCGGGCGGCAAACGCACTGTCGACCACTCGGCGTGCCGCGCTGCCATGAATGAGTAGTATGAGGTCGTGCTTCGCCAGCTCCTCGACATCGAGCGTGGCTGCGTCCTCGATCGGATGGCCTTCCAGATAAAAAGCACACATCTGCTCCAGAACGACGGGGACCGTTTCGATGTTGCTTCCCACATGAATATCGGTAATCCCGAATTCGACCTCTCCCGATTTTACCATCGCGACGATTTTGTCGCCCAAGGTATCGCTTATCAGGAATTGAACGCCGGGATGCTTTTTGCGGAATTTGGCTATGCGCGGTGGCAGAAAGGCTGCTGCAATGGACGGCAATGCACCAATGCGGACCACGCCCGTGCGCTTGTCGCGCAGGTCCTGCGACGATGCAATCATGTTGTCCAACTGCTGCAGCATGGAGGACAGAACCGGCACGAGCTCCAGCCCGACTGTGGTCAGGCGGAGTTGCCGCGTGGTGCGGTCGAACAGACTGAGCCCCAGCGTCCGCTCAAGCTGTTTGATCTGCACGGTGATCGCTGGCTGAGTGCGATGCAGCGCTTCCGCTGCCAATGTAAAACTGCCGTACCGTGCCACCGCGACGAACGCGCGCAGCTGCAGCATGGATACTTGCGATGCGGAACGGAGAGAAGAGGAATCAGAAATGGGTTTGGCCCGGTAGAATGTCCGTTTCACGCTACCATATGGTCCATTTGCGGAACAACGCGACGAGCCGGTCATTTTCACCGCTTTGAAGCGAGAATGGCGTGCTATAAGAATTGGTTATAGAAATCTGCGATAAAGATCATTTAATTAATCCATGCATCTCCGCTTAAATGCTTCGACGGTTACGTCGGGTGGGCGCGGCCGAGGCGCGAAGCTGGCGGCTGTCGTCAGAACCTCATATGGATCATGCTTTGTTATCGCGGCGCGGTTCACTTTCAAGCCGGCCATCGGCCAATCGGCCGCTCCCGGTTGTGCGCGGGCTGCCGGGAAACCGGTTAAGCGGTATTATAAGCCCACACTATAAGACCGCCCAAAAATGCCGTCTTTTCGAATATCACGCGCGAGGGATGACGCTGGGCCTGTCGAACGCCGTGAGGATGCCGTGACGTGCCATCGGTACAGGCTGGGCCTCATGGCCGTGCTTTGGATGCCGGCGATCCCGCGGGGGCGCAACAGCCAGTGCCGCCGGCGGGATCAGGAGATGTCGGCTGCCGTCCGCAGTCTGATTGTCGCATTGGGGCGCTGATCGGGAGCAGAGATCAAATCGGCGGCCCACAGACACATAAAAGCGGGTGGTCGTGCCACCCCGTAGTTCGGAGGGGGATAAATGGACTCGGATTTGGGCGGGCGAACAATCCGCACCGTAATATGGCGCCTGATGCCGCTTCTCCTGCTGGCGTACCTCACCAACTATGTTGATCGCATCAATATCGGTTTTGCCGGCGCGGCGCTGAAACGGGATCTTGGCCTTACCAATACGATGTTCGGCGTGGGGGCCGGTCTTTTTTTCATCAGCTATTTCCTCTTCGAGGTGCCCAGCAATCTGGTGCTGGAGCGGATCGGTGCGCGCCGTTGGATCTCACGCATCATGGTCAGCTGGGGCATTCTCTCCGTTGCCATGATCTTCGTACGCGGCGAATACGGTTTCTATGCATTGCGCTTTCTTTTGGGCGTTGCCGAAGCGGGGTTTTTTCCGGGTGTCATCTTTTACCTGGTATGCTGGTTTCCCGCCGCCTACCGCGCTCGTCTGATGGCTTTGTTCACGGTGGGCATTCCCCTCTCCACCGTGATCGGTGCGCCCTTGTCGGGCCTGTTTCTCAGCATGACGGGCATTCTGGGGCTGCCGGGCTGGCAATGGATGTTCATCCTCGAAGGGCTGCCGGCCGTCATTTTGGGCTGTGTCATCTTCCTGGTGCTGCCCGATCATCCGCGGGACGCCAAGTGGCTGTCGCCGGCGCAGAAGCAGTGGCTGGAAGGTGCCCTGGCGGCCGATCCCAGCCGTCCCGTGCGATCGCATTGGCGCAGCACCTTTAAGTCTTTTTACGACCCGCGCGTGCTGGCGATGTGCGCAATCTACCTCTCCAATACCTCGGCAAATTTCTCGCTGGCTTTCTTCCTGCCTCAGATCGTCGGTACCATGGGGCTGGGACAAGTGGAGACCGGCCTTCTGGTCGCCATCCCGTCCGCTGTGGGCGTGGTCAGTGTGCTGGTGATTGGTTGGCTCGCCGATCATTTCGGAAATCCTCGCGCTTTGCTCTTGGCCGCGCTGGTCATCACGTCCGCCGGGCTGGCGATGGCGGCAACCTTCGGCGCGGGCGGCGCCTCGCTGATCGGCATCGCGGTGCTGTCTTTTGCCGGTATCGGTATCCACGGCCTCAAATCGCCATTTTGGGCCCTGGCGCCGATGACTCTGGCGGCGTCCACCGCCGCCGGGGGCATCGCCTGGATCAACTCGGTCGGCAACCTTGGCGGCTTCTTCGGCCCGTCGGTGCTGGGCTGGCTTACGGACCACTTCGGCGGCTACCAGGCTGGCATTTTTGCGTTAGCAGGGTTCCAGTTCGTTGCGATGCTGATGACTCTTGTGCTGCATCCCCGAGTGAAAAGTAAGCCCGCATGAAAAAGGGAATGTCCAATGGCCTGACCAACTACGGCGACCGCGATTTCGCGCTTTACCTGCGGCGCTCCTTCGCGCGTTCCATGGGGCTGTCCGACAGGTTGCTGGAGGCGCCTATTGTGGGCATCGCCGCTGCTCCGTCCGGCTTCAACAACTGCCAACGCAACATTCCAGAATTGGTCGAGGCGGTCTCACGCGGCGTGCTCGCGGAAGGCGGTTTGCCGCGCGTTTTCCCCACCATCTCGCTGGGAGAGGTTTTTCTTAATCCCACCAGCATGATGTTTCGCAACCTCATGGCGATGGATACCGAGGAGATGATCCGGGCCCAGCCGATGGATGCCGTGGTTCTGATCGGGGGCTGCGACAAAACCGTACCGGCTCAACTCATGGGTGCGCTTTCGGCGGACGTGCCGGCAGTCCAGCTCGTCACTGGTCCCATGTCTACCGGGCGGCATAAGGGGGAAAGGCTGGGGGCCTGCACCGATTGTCGCCGATTTTGGGCGAAATACCGCAGCGGCGAAATCGACTCCAACGAGATCAAGATGGTGGAGAGCCGGCTTGCGACCACGGCGGGAACCTGCGCGGTGATGGGCACTGCCAGCAGCATGGCCACCATCGCGGAGACGATGGGCATCGCGTTGCCCGGCTCAGCCGCCATCCCCGCCGTCCATTCCCAGCGCCTGGTGGCGGCGGAAGCCAGCGGCAGGGTCGCCATGGCCCTTGCCACGAAGCCCATCAAACCCAGCCAGATCATCACGGAAGCGTCCGTGGAGAATGCGCTGCGCGTGTTGATGGCTGTCGGGGGCTCCACCAATGCCATTATCCACCTGACGGCTATCGCAGGCCGGGCGGGCATCAGAATCCCGTACGACAAGCTCAATGCCATCTCGGACGAAACACCGGTGCTGGTGGACCTCAAGCCGGTAGGCGAGGGATATATGGAAGATTTCTACGCTGCGGGCGGTGTTGGCGCGGTGTTGCGCGAGCTGAAGCCCTTGCTGCATCTGGACACCATTACCGTCGAAGGCCGCACATTGGGTGACAGGCTGAAGGAGGATACCGGCTGGGTGGACCGCAAGTTTGTGCGGGAAATCTCCAATCCGGTATCTGAGAAGGGTGGCGTCATTGCTTTGCGCGGCAGCCTGGCGCCCGATGGTGCAATCTTCAAGCGGGCCGCTGCGACCACTGCGCTGTTTGAACATGAAGGCCGTGCCGTGGTGTTCGAGAGTCTTGAAGATCTGTCGGCACGCATCGACCACCCGGACCTCGACGTGACGGCGGACGACATCCTGGTGCTTAAGAATGCCGGACCGAAGGCGGTCGGCATGCCGGAGGCCGGTTACCTGCCCATCCCGCGCAAGCTGGCAAAGCAGGGGGTGAAAGACATGGTTCGCATCTCCGATGCCCGCATGTCAGGAACGGCTTTCGGGACGGTCATATTGCATGTCGCTCCGGAAGCCGCTGTCGGTGGACCTTTGGGCATTGTATGCAACGGAGACCGCATCCGCCTGTCGGTGAAAAACAAGCGCATCGACCTCCTGGTGGACGAAAAAACGATTGCGAAACGGCTGACCGGGCTTGCCCCTCCTCCGGCGCCACGCCGCGGCTACGCCGCCCTGTATCAAAACAGCGTGACCCAAGCGCCTGACGGCTGCGATTTCGGCTTTCTCGTAGGACCATGAAGCGGAGGTTTACGTCATGACCGTGTCCCGCCTGCTGGTCACATGTCCCCTGCCGGATGCGGTGATTGATCGCGCGGTAAAGGAGTTTGGTGCGACTCTTTCCCAGGACGGCACGATGGGTGCGCAAGACGTGCTGTCGCGCCTGGCCGAATATCCGGTTGAAGCGGTGCTGCTTTCGTCGCGCACCAAAATGGACGCTGCCGCGATAGCCGCGTTGCCACCTGCGGTCAAAATCCTGGCGACTTGCAGTGTTGGCTATGACCATGTCGATGTCGCCGCCGCCGCCCTGCGCGGCATTGCCGTGACCAACACGCCCGAAGTCCTGACCGACGCCACAGCCGACCTCACCATGATGCTGATATTGTGCGCCTGCCGCCGCGCCGCAGAATATTATGCAATCATGCAAGCAGGATGGCGGCATCGCCATCAGCTCAATGAAATGCTGGGAGTGCAGGTCAGTGGCAAGACGCTGGGCATCTTCGGCATGGGCCGTATTGGCCGCGCGGTGGCCCAGCGCGCGCGGGGCTTTGCCATGAAAGTCGTCTACACCGACGTTCGGCGGCTGCCTGTCGAACTGGAGCAGGGAGCGGTTTATTATCCCAGCCTTTACGCCATGCTTCCGCACTGCGACATCTTAACATTGCATGCACCGGGAGGGAGTCTCACAGACAATGTCCTGGACGCAAAGGCGATCGCACAACTCCCCAAAGGCGCGGTCGTTGTGAATGCCGCGCGCGGGCAGCTGATCGACGAGGAGGCCCTGATCGAAGCCCTGGGATCCGGACATTTGGCGGCCGCTGGGCTGGATGTTTACCGCAGGGAGCCCGATTTCGACCTGCGGCTCCGGGATTTGAAAAATGTCTTTCTTACGCCCCATATGGGCAGCGCCACACAGGAAACGCGCAATGCCATGGGAATGCGAGCCCTGGATAATGTTGCCGCAGCACTGGGCTCACGTCGGCCCATTGACCAGGTCGCGCCAATGGCGGGCAGTTCGCAAGCTGCCGGCCCTTGATGCCTCAAAGTGCCTGGTCGACGCCGCTGATGACGCATGCCCCCGTCTGAAAGTGAAGCGAGTGCGATGGGTGAGATCGGAGCCGGTTGGTTTAGCGTTTTCTTCGGCCAAGGCGGCTCTTCGCATGCTGCGCCGTTATACGAAGGTGTCGCGTCACGGCTTGTGATTATGCCGCGCCAGCGGGAACCAGCATCGTTCACGTCCTGCTGGCCCGTGAACTGGGTGATCAGCGCGCGAGAAATGCCGCTACCACTTGCCTGTCTATTTTCACTCGGTAGAGCAGGAGAAACAGCACGCCGCACAGAAGAGTGATAGCCGCGGAAATCAGGATAGCGGGCGTGAAGGAATGAAAGCGCTCGAACACCACACCCATCAGGATCGGCGAACCGATGCCGCCGACATTGCCGATGAAATTGACGAAGCCGCTGGCAAACCCCACGCCACGGCTGCCCGCGATTTCGGCCGGGGTGGACCACATCGGTCCCAGGATCGACATCACGAAGGCATAGCCCAGGGACATGAAGGTCACCGACGCATAGAGATTGGAAACGCTAATTGTCAGGAACAGCGCAATCGTTCCCAGCAGAAGCCCGCCAAAGATCACGATCCGCCGGGCCGCGACCGAATCCATGCCGCTGTCGCACATCGCCCGCACCAGCCGTCCCGCGCCCAGTACCGCGATGATCCCCAGGACATAGGGCTCCATCGCCATGACGCCCATGCGGCCGAGCGACATATGATAGGTGTCGGTCAGATAGGTCGGGTACCAGGTGAGAAACATGAAATTGATGAAGTCGAGGCCGAAATTGGCCATCCCCACCGCCCATAACGAGGGCCGGCATAGCAGGACCAGGAAAAAACCCTTGGGCACCGGCGCGTGATCTTCGTGCGCCACCGTATCGTGCCGGATCCAGGCCAGCTCGTCCTGGGAAACCCGGGGATCGTCGGCCGGATCGTCGCGGGTATAGAGATAAAAGAAAGTGCCCAACACACCGGCGATAAGGCCGGTGACGATGAACGCCATCTGCCAGCCCCAGAAGGCGATCAGCAAGGCGACGATCGGGGGCGCGATGGCCGCGCCCACCACCAGACCGAGATTTTGCAGCGACATGGCCTGTGAATATTCCAGCCGTGGAAACCAGCGGCTGAGGAGGATGGAGGCCGCCGGCCAGGTGATCGCCTCGGCAAGACCGAATGGAATGCGGAATGCGATCCAGGCGCCGAACGATGTCGCGGTGGTGGTGAGGGCGAGCAGGATGCACCAGAGCCAAAGCGCGATCAGATAGGTGCGGCGCGGTTTCAGCCAGGCCGCGATCAGTCCCGCCGGAATCTGCGCGATCGCATAGGCCCAGGAGAAGGAGCTCAGGATCAGGCCGAGTTGGGTGGGGGTGAGATGGAGCTGCCGTTGGAGCGTGGGCGCCGCCACCGACAGGTTGGTCCGGTCCAGATAGCTGATGGTGACGATCAGGAAGACCAGGAACATGACGCGCCAGCGGATGCGGGTGGTCGTGGCCTTCATGAAACTCTCTCCTCGCCGGTAAGCGCTATGGCGTTGCATACGCATGCACACTCGATCGCGAAGTACAAGCGACTCTTCTGCTGCTGCGATGCAGCAACCTTGGCGCCCGCCATGAACTGCAATGGTGTTGCAAAGTGGGAGCCATGGTGCTTGTCTTGCATGCGGATGCATTCCGGACGGGGATGGCCGCCGACTGACACCAGAAGCAGCACGGGGAAGAGAGGGATCGATGCGCAGACGGGATTTTACGCTTGGCGCGGGCGCAACGCTCGCCGCCTCCGCCTTGGTCTCGCCGGAGGCAACCTCCGCCCCTGTAAAGCCGGTTGCGGGGGCGCCGCGCACCAATTTCGATCCCAAAGCCTGGCATCAGCGTCTCAAACGCATCATGCAAGTCAATTTCAACGAAAAGGATGCCGAGAATTTCGATGTCGAGGCCTGGGCCGACTATCTCGGTTCGGTCAGGGCACAGGCGACGTTCCTCAGTGTCACAAACATCGTCGCCTTCTATCCCACCAAGCTGCCCGATCTTCCCGTGAGCCCCTTCCTCAAGGGCCGCGATCTTTTCGGGGAATGCGCCAGGGCGACACACAAGCGCAACGTGCGCATCATGGGCCGCCTCAGCATCGAGACCGCGCATATCTCGCTGGCGGACAAGCATCCTGACTGGTTCCGGCGCGCACCTGACGGCAGCATCGCCAGCCGCAGCCGGTTTGAAGGCGATCCCAGCTCGTCGCCCGACTTCGGCCAGACCTGTCAGTTCACTGGCTATTACACCGATTTCGTCCCTTCCCTGATCCAGGAAGTGATCACCCGCTACGATATCGACGGCATTTATTCCAATGGCTGGCCCGGGACCAATGTTCCCAGATGTTATTGCGCCGCCTGCCGCAAGATCGGCGATCCCGACACTAAGGCCTATAAGGACGCCTATCTGCAGCGCGCCAAGGAGCTATGGGGTCTCTATGACGGCATCGTCGCACGCCACAAGCCGGAGATGATCTTTTCGGGAAACCTGGGCGGCGGTTTCCGCGGCGGCGATATCGACCTGAAGGAGTTGACGCAGTACGCCGCCTGGTTCATCGCCGACAATCAGGGCCGTGGCGGCGTGGGTGCCCCCGCCTGGGACGCCGCGCAACAGACCAGGATCGCCAAGGCGATCATGGGCGACAGGCCGGTGCCCAATTCCACCGGCGCCTATGAGATTTCCGGCAATGGTGTGTGGCGCAACGTCACCGGCAACGCCCATGAAGTGAAGTCGCGCCTCTATCAAACCACAGCCGCCGGCGGTGTGCTCTACTATCACTGGCTGGGTTTCTATCAGGGCTTTGTCGAGGACCGCCGCTGGCAAAAAGTGGGCCAGGAGGTGTTGCCGTGGCAGGAAGAACACGACAAGCACTTCCACAATATCCGCTCCATCGCCAGTGTGGCGCTGGTGGTGGCACAGCGGTCGAACCGCCTCTACAAGGCGCCGCCCGGAACCAGCGGGCTGGATGCCGTCAACGGCATGTACCAGGTCCTGACCGAGGCCCGCATCCCCTTCGACGTCGTGCTCGACACGGACCTGGAGGCGGTCAAGCTGGCGCGCTATGCCGTGCTGGTCCTGCCCAATATGGCGCTGATGAGCGATCAGCAGGCCCGCCAGATCGAGGCGTTCGTGGCGCGGGGCGGCTCGGTGCTCGCAACCTTCGAGACCGGCGCCTATGACGAAAACGGCAAGGCGCGCGCCGATTTCGCCCTCGCAGGGCTGTTTGGGATGAGGATGGCGGGTGCGCGCGAGGGCTATGGCCATAACGGCGCCCGCTCCGACGAGGAAAATGGCTTCGGTCAGGGCTCAACGCCGGGCCAGCCTTCGGTGCAGCGGATCGAGCGTGCACATCCGCTGGTCGCCAGCTTCCGCGACACCCATTATATTCAGGGCTCAAGCTGGCGTATGCCGATTACGACGGAAGAAACGCCGATTCTCACCCACATCGCGCAATACCCCATCGCGCCGACCGAGACGGTCTACAGCCGCCAGTGGCACACCAATATTCCCACCGCGGTGGCGCGTGAAAAAGGCAAGGCGCGGCTTGTCTATTTGGCGGAAGACATCGAGGCCAGTTATTTCCGCAACGGCGCGGGCGATCTGGGTGATCTGGTGACGAATGCGCTGAATTGGTTGGTTGGCGATGACCGCCCCCTGACCGTGGAAGGCAATGGCCTGGTCGAGAGCTATGGCTGGGTGACCGAGCCCGGCTATGCCGTGCATCTGATCAACTACACCAATCCCAATTTCCGCTCCGGCGGTTCGCGGCAGGTTTATGCCGTAGGGCCGCAAAAGGTGCGATTGATGCTGGCCGACGACAAGCCGATCCGGCAGGCACACCTGTTGCGCTCCAATCAGGCGCTGGCGGTGAGCCAGTCGGGCCGGGTGGTGGAATTCACCGTGCCCACCCTGGAGGATTACGAGGTCGCGGCCCTGGAAGTTTGACAGTTCCTGTCTCCGGGGAGGGGGAACGGGTTTTTGCAAATTTTGCAAAACCGTTTCACAAGGCGCGCCCGTAGGTTAGTGTCGCCAGCCATAAAAGGGGCGAGGGGCAATGCCTCCCATCAAGAAAAAGCAAATCCGGCGCCGGCGCGCGCCCATTACCGCTTACGAAGTGGCAAGCCTGGCAGGGGTGTCGCAATCGGCGGTGTCGCGCACCTTCACTTTCGGTGCCAGCGTGTCGGAGCGCACGCGCGAAAAGGTGATGAAGGCGGCCAAGAAGCTCAACTACCGCCCCAATCTCATCGCCCGTTCGCTGTCGACACGCCGCTCCGACGTGGTCGGGGTGATCGTCCCGCCACTGGAAAACCATTTCTATCCCGAAATGCTAGAGGCCTTGTCGGCGGAACTCAGCCGTACCGGCCGTCGCATGCTGCTGTTCACCTCGCAGCGGGGTTCATCCGTGGAACCGATCCTGGAAGACGTGCTCAATGCGCGGGTGGACGCTCTGGTGATGGTGGCGGCTTCGGTCTCGTCCCATTTCGCCGAGGAATGCCAGCAGATCGGGCTTCCTATCGTTCTTTTGAATCGTAAGACCGACGACAAGTCGGTATCGAGCGTCACCTCCAGCAACCAGAAGGGCGCCGCCACCATCGCGAAGTTCCTGATCGCCGGCGGACACCGGCGCTTTGCCTATATCGCCGGCCTGGAGTCCTCGTCCACCAACCGCGACCGCGAGGAGACCTTTGTCCGGGTGCTGGCGCAGCACGGCCATAAGCTTTCGGCGCATGGCGTAGGAGATTATGTGTTCGACCGTACCGTACAGGTGGCGCGGGAAATGCTGTCATTGCCGCAGCGCCCCGACGCCGTGTTTTGCTGCAACGACCATATGGCCCTGGCCTTCATCAATGTCGCCAAGGCCGAGTTCAACCTAGTGGTGGGCAAAGACATCTCGGTGGTGGGATTTGACGATACCGAACAGTCGCGCTGGCCGCTATTCGATCTCACTACTTTTTCCCAGGCTATTCCCAAGATGGCGGAGCAAGTGGCGCGCATCATCGACAGTCAGCTCGCAGGTGCGAAAGAAGCGCCGGAGGTCATCGTGCCAGGCGAATTGGTGGTTCGCGGATCGGCGCGACTGCCGAAGCAAGGCGTCAGCGGTCCTTTTTCCCGCCGCACCTGGACATCCCCTTCCTGAAAGCGCCGCCAACCTAGTGGCCATTGACGGAGATGGCTGTGGCGGGATATTGCATGCGTATGCATTCTTGGGCCGGGAACTGACATGGCGCGTTGGATAAAACAGGCTGCGACAGGAACCGGAACGCGCCAGGAAAACGACCGCAAAGTTCAGGACATTGTCGAGGGCATCATCGCCGATGTCGCCGAAAATGGCGATGAAGCGGTGCGCCGGCTCTCCATCAAGTTCGACAATTACGACCGGGATTCCTATCGTCTCGGCAAAGGGGAGATCGAACAGTGCCTCGCAAGCCTCTCGGATCGCAACCTGGCCGACATCGAATTCGCCCAGACACAGATACGCAACTTCGCGCGCCAGCAGCGCGCCACCCTGCTTGACCTGGAAGTCGAGACCATGCCGGGCGTGGTGCTGGGCCACAAGCATATCCCGGTGGATTCCGTGGGCTGCTATGTACCGGGCGGGAAATATCCGCTGCTGGCCAGCGCTCATATGTCAGTCCTGACCGCCAAGGTCGCGGGGGTGGGCCGGGTGGTCACCTGCGCGCCGCCCTATCAGGGCAAACCTGCCGCCGCGATCGTGGCGGCCCAGCATATGGCCGGTGCCGACGAAATCTATTGCCTGGGCGGGGTGCAGGCCGTGGCGGCGATGGCGCTGGGCACGCAGTCCATTCCTTGTGTGGCGATGTTGGTGGGACCGGGCAACGCCTATGTGGCGGAAGCCAAGCGGCAATTGTTCGGCCGGGTCGGTATCGATCTGTTCGCAGGTCCGACCGAGACATTGGTGATCGCCGACGACAGCGTCGATGGCGAAATATGCGCGACCGACCTCCTGGGACAGGCGGAACATGGACCGGATTCGCCCGCCATCCTGCTCACCAATTCCGATGCGCTGGCGCGCGATACGATGCAGGAAGTGGAACGGTTGCTGAAAATCCTGCCGACCGGGGAAATGGCGCGACGGGCCTGGGATGCCTATGGCGAGGTCATTGTCGCCGACTCCAGCGAAGAAATGCTCGCGATCGCCAATGACATCGCGTCGGAGCATGTCCAGGTGATGACGCGCGACGTCGACTATTTCCTGCAGAACATGCGCAATTTCGGCGCCCTGTTTTTGGGGCCCCGCACCAATGTGGCCTATGGCGACAAGGTGATCGGCACCAATCATACCCTGCCCACCAAAAAGGCCGGGCGCTATACGGGCGGATTGTGGGTAGGTTCGTTCCTGAAGACGCATACCTATCAGCGCGTCCTGACCGATGCGGCATCCGCCATGATCGGCGAATATTGCTCGCGCCTCTGTGCTCTGGAGGGGTTCTCCGGCCATGGCGAGCAGGCCAATCTCCGCGTACGCCGGTATGGCGGCAAGAACATTCCTTATGCCGGCGTGGCGTCCTAAACGCAGGCCAGACATACTGAACAAGACCGGACAGGATGCCGGCACAAACCGCGGGGAGAAAAATGGACAGACGGGGCTTTCTTTCGACAGTCGGCGCATCTTCCCTGGCACTCACTCCCGGTGCGGTCGCCCAACCTGCTTCGCAAAATAACGGAGTGCCCGGCGCGGGCGCCGGCAAGGCAGCGCCGTTAAAAATATCCAGCGTCGACATCATTGAGTTGCATGGCAGCTACGAAGCCGAACAGGGTGTCGACCGGCAGTTCGAGGTCACCCCGCTGGCCGTCTATGAAGAGTATCAACCGCCCGAATATGTCGAAAAGCCGGGCGGCAAGCGGATGGTCAACACCACTGCGCTCTATCTGCAGATCGGAACCGCGGGCGGGCTGGAGGGCCTGTACGGCCCAATCGACAAGGAAGCCGCGACCGTCGTGCGCGACGAACTCAAGCATTTCCTGATCGGCAAGGATGCCCTGGCCGGGGAAATGCTGTGGGATCAGATGTACCGGTCGGACCGGCATTCCCGCGAAGGCCATTTTTTGATGGGGATTTCCGCGGTCGATAATGCGCTGTGGGATCTGCGGGCGAAATATTATGGCGTGCCGGTCTGGCGGCTGCTGGGAGGGCCATCCCGCAATGAAATCGAATACTACGCCAGCGCCTTGGGATCGAGCCTTCAACCCGATGCGGTCCGCAAGCGTGCGACCCAATTGAAGGACATGGGATTCCGGTACCAGAAATGGTTCATGGGATACGGGCCCGGTTCGGGCGAGGAGGGCATGCACAAGAATGTCGAGTTGGTCCGGATCCTGCGGGAAACCCTGGGCGAGGACTATGAAATCATGTTCGATGCCTTCTCCGGCTGGGATTCCAATTACGCCAAGGAATGGACCATCCGCGTCGAAAAATACCGGCCGAAATGGATCGAAGAACTGACGCACCCGGAAAAGCTGGACGGCTTTGCCGCGGTGTCGCGATCGACAACCATTCCGCTGGCATCGGGCGAGCATTTTTACGGCCGCTGGGAGGTGGAGAGAAATCTCAGGTCCGGCGCGCTGTCCGTGGTCCAGGCCGATCCCGAATGGTGCGGCGGCGTTTCCGAGCTGATCAAGATCGGGACCGTTGCTTCATTGCATGATGTTCATGTCATCCCGCATGGTCACAGCCTGCGGGCGGCGGCGCATGCCATATTTTCCCAAAGCCCGATGACCTTTCCCCTGGGCGAATATCTGGTGCTCAAGATGCGGGAATATCACTATTTCGAGGCCGATCCGCCGGTGGTCGAGCGTGCCCGGATGAAATTGCCGACGGCGCCGGGTTTCGGCATCCGTATTGACGAAAGCAAGGTTCAGCAAAGGCGGACTTGGGCCTGATCCTGGGAAGCCGGTTCAGTTTCAATTTATTCTGATTCGCAAGGAATGGAGGTGGCACTCGATCTTGCCAGGCCAAAGTTCCCACCGTACCATGCATGCGCATGCATTTCCGGGCTTCCGGTTTTGTTATGTCGCAATGCGAGCAGCTCTGGGCGGGGAACTGTTGGCAGGCGGTGTGTATACAGGCGCTTTTTGAAGACATTGGCCGATAAATAGGATGGCTGCAAAAAAGCGGCACTGTGGTGCATTTTTCCAATCCGCACGATTATCAATGACAGGCTACCAGTCTGGTAGCGATACAAATCTGTCCGGGGTTTCGTAATCCGAATTGACTTGGTTCACGTCTGACGACAGTCTTTGCAAAATTGCATGCGCAGTCAAAATTGACCGGCGATAAAAAATGGGCCTTGAGCCCGCAAATAGAGGGGATGCGAAATGCGCACATTGGCGAGGAAATTGAAGATCGGCGGCTCTACGATTGCGCTGCTTTCAATCTCGGCACTTCCTTTCAACGGCGCGCTCGCGCAACCGGCTCCCGCTCAGCCGGCGGCCGCAGGTGGCGCCCCCGCGACGGAGGAAGTGGTCGTCACCGGCAGCCGCATCGCGCGCAAGGGATTTGAAACCCCCACGCCGGTCACGACCATCAACGAGCAGGATCTGGCGGCGAAGCAGCCCACGACCGTGAATGACATCGTGGCCGACATTCCCATCCTGCGTCCGACTCAGCAGCTCAACGGCTCGGGCGACGTCAATATCAGTGCCTTCAACTTGCGGGACTTCGGCCAGGCGAGAACCCTCACGCTGATCAACGGCAAGCGCGCCGTGGCATCCAGCCCGGCCGGCGGCTTCGACATCAACTCCTTGCCGGCCTTCCTGGTCAGCCGGGTCGACGTGGTGACCGCTGGCGCTTCGGCGGTCTATGGCTCCGATGCCCTGGCCGGGGTGGTGAATATCTTCCTCAAGAACGATATCGAAGGTGCGCATCTCTCGGGGGAAATTGGCGAATCGACCTACGGCGACGCGCAACAAGTCACGCTGAATGCCGCCTATGGCCAGAGCTTTCTGGGCGGGCGCGGCCATTTCGAAATCGCCGGTTCGATCTACCGCAAGCCGAATATCCAGCATAGCGGCAACCGGTCCTGGGGGCAGGGCTGGATCCTGTTGACCAATTCCAAATACACCCCGACCAATGGACAGCCGGCGTTCGTATCCGCCACCAATGGCCGTTTGGGCGCCATGACCAATGGCGGCCTGATCATCAGCAATGGTCCGCTGAAGAACATCAATTTCGGCCTCAATGGTGCGCAGAGCATTTTCGATCCCGGCGTCAACAATAGCGGCGTCTGGACGCAAGGCGGCGACGGGCCCGAGCTGGAACTGAACCATTCGGTGATCGCGCCCAAGTCGATGCGCGATAACATCTATTCGACCGTGAGTTACGACATCGATTCCGACACCCAGGTCAATCTGGAGCTGATGTTGGCACGGTCCGAAGGGCAGGATCCGAATGTGCCAAACTATGAACCGACACGCGCGATCAGCCGTCAGAATGCATTCCTGCCGGCGAACATCGCCGCAATCATGGACGCCAACAAAATCACGTCCTTCAATATCGGGCGCATCGCCGTCGAGGGCGGAGACGACTTCAACACCGCCACCTATGTCTATCAGCGGGGATCGCTGGGCGTGAAAGGCAAGGTGTTCGGGGACTGGACCTGGGATCTGAGCGGGACCTACACCAAGACCGTCCGGTCCATCAAAACCTACAACAACCGCAATGTGAACAATTGGGCGAATTCCGTCGATTCGTTGATCGGTCCCAACGGCCAACCGACCTGCCGCTCGACCCTGACAAATCCCAATGACGGCTGCGTGCCCGCAAACGTCTTCGGATTGAATTCACTTTCTCCTGCTGTACTCGCCTACACCCAGGGAACGTCATGGGCCCATGGCGATGTCGAGGAAACCAATATCGAAGCCAATATCGGCGGAACCCCCTTCTCCACCTGGGCCGGACCGGTTTCCGTCGTGGCGGGCTTTCAATACCGCGATGACAGTGTCGTGTTGACCACCGATCCGGTCGCGGCCGTTCTGGGATGGCGCCAGACCACGGCGCTCCCCTACACGGGGGCCGTCAATGTCAAGGAAGGTTATGTCGAGGGGAGCGTGCCGTTGCTTCGCGACCAGCCCCTCGCACAGGATGTCGAGCTGGATATGGCAGGCCGCTGGGCCAATTACAGCACCTCAGGCGATGCGGAAGTCTGGAAGCTGGGGCTGAACTGGTCGGTCAACGACCAGATCCGGATTCGTTCGACCTATTCGCGCGACTTCCGGGCGCCGAACCTGGACGAGCTCTTTGCGGCGCCGGTGCGCGGCAGCGGTTCGGTCGTCATCGACCGGGCGACGGGCCAGAACGTTGCCTTCAACAGCCTGTCGGGCGGCAACATACTGCTCAAGCCGGAAAAAGCCTACACCAAGACCATCGGTGTCGTGGTCAAGCCCGACTTCATACCGAATTTGATGATTTCCGCAGACTATTATAACATCAACATCAATGCGGCTATCGCAAACGCAACCGTGCAGCAGGTCGAAGATGGCTGCTTCTTCAATCACGATCCGGTCTTCTGTGCCTTCATTACGAAGAATGCCGCTGGCACGATAACCCAAATTCAAACCACCTCTTTCAATTCCCAAAAGCTCAAAACGGACGGCGTCGATCTTGAGGCGGCCTATAGTTTCGATTTGAGCGACATCGATTCCGACATGGGGGGCCAAGTATCGATCGGCGAGATGGCAACCTGGGTCGACCACCTGTCCACCTATACAGGCACGACGATTGCCGAAGCGGCCGGCCAGCTCAACAATATCGGCGTCAACGGCGTTCCCCATTGGCGGACATCGACCAACCTGACCTACCGGAACGACGGCTGGGTGGTTCGCCTGAACGGCAATTTCGTGGGCGCGGCGAAGTACGATAATACCTATACCTGTTCCGGCCAGGCGCTCAGCATCGACAAGTGCCACTACACCCCGTATTTCTTCGTGGACAGCACAGTTTCGTACGACTTCACCAGCGGTCTTACCGGCTATGTCAAAGTGAACAACATGTTCAATATCGCCCCGCCGATCTTCCCGGTGAACAACCTGGTCATCCGTGCCAACGCCTCGTCCCAAAACTATTATCCTCAGCTCGGCAGGATGTTTTTCGTAGGATTCCGGGCTGACATGGACGACCTTCATTTCTAGGCGTGCGCCGAATCGCTGAAGGATGGGCATCGCTGGGCCTCTAAGGGTGGTGGGCAATGTTGGTGAAACTGGGCGCCGACCTGTCCGTGATGTTCGGTACCCCGATCCTGGTTCGGATGGGGGTGTTAAGTCCTTCGGTGAACGCGCAGCTTGAAAAAGCCGTTCTGGCGCGGGCTGCCGTCGAACAGGGTGTCCAGGTCAGCAATGTGGGCGGCTGGCAGTCACGACCGGATTTCTTTGACTGGCATGAGCCGGAAATCGCGAAGCTCGGCACCGAAATCGACTGGGCAGTCCAGCAGTTCGTATCCGCCGGAGCTGCTCCAACCGGAACGGCCGGCAAGAATCAGAAGCCGCTGAAGCTCTGGAAAGCCGGCTGGGTCAATGTGAACCGGCCTGGCGACTACAATATCCTGCACAATCATCCCGGGCAGGATCTGGCGGCGGTCTATTATGTGAAGGCGGGCCGTTCAGAGGATCCCGCCGGCGGACGCCTGGAATTGCGCGATCCCCGGTCGGCGGCCGGATTTTGCAGCTTTCCGAAACTGTTCAGTGCCGAACCTCTGCGGATCACGCCCGAGCCGGGAATGCTGGTGATATTTCCCGCCTGGATCGAACATATGGTGCATCCGCACCACGGACCGGAAAACCGGATATCGATCGCGATCAATATCAAACTGCTAGACTTCAACGAATAAGCACAAGAATTCACGGGAGAGGGCCATGGAAATCAACCGTCGTGACGTTACGTTGGGTGGCGCCGCCATAACAGCGGCGACGTTGGCTGGTCCAACCTCAGCGGAAGCAGCACCGGCGCCCAGGACCAAGTTCGATCCCAATGCCTGGCACCAGCGCATCAAGCGCATCATGCAGGTCAATCTTGACGAAAAAGATGCCGAAGCGCTCGACATCGAAAAATATGCCGACTATCTCGCCTCGATAAAGGCGCAGGCCACCTATCTCAGCATCACCAACCAGACGGCCTTCTACCCCACCAAGATTCCCGACCTGATCACCAGCCGCTGGTTGAACGGTCGCGATTTTTTCGGCGAATGCGTAAAGGCTTTGAAGGCTCGCAATATCCGCATTCTCGGCAGATTGAGCATCGACCTGGCGCCGACCGCCATGGTCGAGAAGCATCCTGACTGGTTCATCCGCAACAAGGATGGCGCGATTCCCAATCGCGGCGGCATGCCAGGCTTCTCGGACCGCTTTTCACCGACTTGCCAATTTACCAGCTATTATTCCGACTTCATTCCAAAGGTCATTCAGGAAGTCATTACCCGCTATCCGATCGATGCGGTGTATTCCAACGGCTGGCCGGGAACGAACGCCACGGTCTGTTATTGCCAGGCCTGCCAGAAGATCGGCGATCCCACCACGCGCGCCTACAAGGAAGCCTATCTCAAGCGCGCCAAGGAGCTCTGGGGACTCTATGACGACATCGTCGCCCGTCACGATCCCAAGATGTTCTTTACCGGCAATCTGGGCGGCGGTTTCGCCGGTGGCGATATCGACCTGAAAGACCTGACCGAGTATGCGGCCTGGTTCGTCGCCGACAATCAGGGCCGTGGCGGCTATGGCGCACCGGCCTGGGATGCCGCGCAGCAGGGCCGCATCGCCAAGGCGATCATGACCGAGCGCCTGGTGCCCAACGCCACGGGTTCTTACGGAATTTTCGGTGAAGCGCGGTATCGCGGCAGCGTGGCCGGCAACCCCATCGAAGTCAGGTCTCGTCTTTATCAGACCCTGGCGACCGGTACGACCATGTTCGTGACCTGGATCAATGGCACCGCGGGCTTCAATGAAGATCGCCGCTGGCAGGATATCATTCGCCCGGTGTTCCTTTTCCAGGCCGCCAACGACAAGCATTTCCACACCAAGCGCTCCATCGCCAGCGTTGCGCTGCTGGTGGGACAACGCTCGAATCGGCTTTACAAGGAACCGCCCGGAACCAACGGTCTGGATTCGGTGAACGGCATGTACCAGATCCTGACGGAGGCGCGGATTCCGTTCGATGTCGTTCTAGACAGCGATCTGACGCCGGAACGGCTCGGTCGCTATTCGACGCTGGTGTTATCGAATATCGCCCTGATGAGCGACGCGCAGGCCCTGCAGATCGAAGCCTTCGCGGCCAGGGGTGGCTCGGTTCTGGCCACATTCGAAACTGGGGCTTACGACGAGAATGGTGCGCCGCGCTCCGAGTTTGCGTTGTCGAAACTGTTCAACATGAAGCTGGCGGGCAAGCGCATCGGCTATGGTTCGGTCGATGCACGCGGCCACCATGCCGGACAGATTTCATTTCAGCGCATCGAGAAGCCGCACCCCATCGTCGACAGATTCAAGAACACCAACTGGATCAAGGGATCGAGCTGGATCGTACCCATCACTGCGGATGGGCCGCCGATCCTCACTTATATACCGCAATTCCCCTGGTATCCGGTCGAGGCGACCTTTCCCGATCCCGACCATACCGACATCAAATCGGTAGTGGCGCGGGACAACGGAAAATCCAAGCTGGTCTATTTCGCGGAAGACATTGAGGCCACCTATTGGCGCACGGGCGGCGATGATCTGGGGGACCTGGTCACCAACGCGTTACGCTGGATGATCGGCAGCAACATGCCTCTGCAAGCGGAAGGCACCGGGCTGGTGGAAACCTATGGCTGGGAGACCGAGGTCGGCTATGCCGTGCACCTGATCAACTACACCAATCCGAATTTCCGCACGACCGGATCGCGCCACATGTACCCGGTGGGTGACCAGAAAGTGCGTCTGACCTTGCCCGACCTGAAGCCGATCAAGAAGGCCACGCTTTTGCATTCCGGCCAGCCTCTGTCTTTCCAGCAAACCGGCAATGTCGTGGAGTTCACGATTCCCAATCTGGTGGATTACGAGGCGGCGGGTCTGGAGGTCTAGGCGAAATTTCGTCTGTAGTTTCTACTGCCCCGTTTCCCAGTTATTTGACCGAGGCACCTTGGTGGTCTTGGAGATGTTGCGGCTGGCCGGAAGGCAGTGGATGCGTTGCACCCCCTTGGACATATGGGTGAGCCCGACGACATTGCCTGGGCGGCTGTCTATCTGGCTTCAGATGAATCCAAGTTCGTAACCGGTACCGAACTGATCGCGGACGGCGGATATACAGCGCGATAGCGCCTGTTGGTATCGGTGTTGACGTTCAGAGGCAGGCTTCAACAGGTTATCGAAGCATAGAAGTAATCGAGAATTTTTGGCTGGGTGATTCATCCGCCTCTTCTCAGGGGAACGTTAGGCCCACGAGCGGGTTAGATGACTGAGCGGGCGTCCCATGACCCCCCAGCCCCTTTACGCAGCGTGGGGCGTCCGCGTCCTCTCAAAGCAATAAGCAGCTTAACAACCCTGGAGCCGAAAGGTCTGCACCGGGTGTGGGCTTGCGAGGCCGAACCAGGTTCATGAAAAGTTGGCCAATCGCCACAATGGCCTTTGCTCCGGTTCGCGGTGTGGGCGTGTCGGCTTACACCACCCTGGGCTTGATGCGGGCCAGCTCCAGCCATGGCATCGGCTTCAGGATGGTGCTTTAGAAAAATGACGCTCCACCTCGCCTGGATAGCAATGACTGTTCTTCGATTTGCCGGCGTTGTTGTCGTCTTCGCCGGCGTCGGTCTGTTCGGGATTTATTTTATCGGGGGAAACGCACGGTCCAGGAATGGAAATGTTCCCCGGTCTTCCTGGTTGGGTCCAGGTCCCAAGAAAGCAATGCGCATCACTGGGCTGGGTGCAGTTCTGCTAGCGGGCGCCTTCCTTATCGGGCGCTTTATGCCGAACGGGCTATGAGGGACTTGGGGCATGGCTCGCGTCGGAACTCAACTCTCGCGATGCCAGCGGGAGGCTCGTGAGGCACTTAAGGAAGGCGGCTGGTCCCAGAACAGTTCGATGACAGCTAGCTTTTTTACCCAGTCTCATCGGTTGAGATGTGCAACGCAACAAAGGCTAAAATTGTAGCCTGTCCGCGATTTTAATGCTCCGCAAAGCTGTTAGACTGACGCAGCCCGCCATTAGATCGGATCAGAGTCCGGCAAGGCGTGATGGTTCTGCCATCTCGGCGACGCAGGGGAAAGCGCATGCGATTAGTAGGAGTGCCTGGCCAGCTTCTGGCAGCGGCAATGCCATCCACCTCGCGGGTATTCTATGGCTGGCGCTTTGACACCGCTACCATAGCGTTGGCGCCACTAGGTCTAGTGGCGGAGACCATCAATCAAGTGTCCTATTTCAATAATGCTGTGATGCGGGCGCATTTCGGGCGGCGCGCCCTGGCGCCGTCCGAATTCGCCAAAGTAGCGGCGTCGCGGGCCAGCGGAGTGTAGCGGGGACCAGGGGTTTGGGGAAATAACAATGAGAGAATTTTCTGCGGACGAGGGGCGCGCCATCTTGCGCGCATTCCTGCTGGTTGCCACCGTTACGCTGTGCGGCTCGGCCGCATCGGCGCAAGACAGTTACCCCGCTCAGCCGGGCAAGGACTGGCCGATCTATGGCGGCAGCTACAACAACCAGCGCTATTCTTCGCTGAAGGAGATCACGCCCGCCAATGCCCGCAATCTTCAGGGCAAATGGATGTATCACGTCGAAGGACTGCAGGGTCTGGAGAGCGTGCCCGTCGTGGTCAACGGCGTCATGTATGTCAGCGGCTACAACCGGATCGACGCCCTGGATGCCCGCACCGGCAATGTGATCTGGCGCTTCCGCCGCCAGCCGGCGACAGCAGCCTATCAGCGGGGCGCGGCGGTGGCGCATAACCGGGTCTATATCACCACCAATGACGGCCATGTCCTGGCACTGGATGCGCGGACCGGCGCGCAGATCTGGGAATCCAAGGGTGGACCGAAAGTGTCGTTTTCGGGTGGGCCGCCCTTGGTCGCAAATGGCAAGATCCTGGTCGTGGGCAATCGCTTTGGCACCGAGGGGGATGGTGGGGGCTTTATCCAAGCCTATGACGAACAGACCGGCGACTATCGCTGGACCTGGCGCGCCGTTCCGGAGAAAGGCGACCCCGCTCTGGACACTTGGGGCGGCCATGTCCCTGGCGGCGGACCGATCTGGATCGGCGGCGCCTATGACCCGGAGCTGAAGCTTGTCTATTACGGAACGGGCCAGCCCAATCCGCAATGGTCCGGCAAGGGACGGCCTGGCGACAATCTTTATTCCGATTGCATCGTCGCGCTCGATGTCGATACCGGCAAGCTGAAATGGTATTTCCAGAATACGCCGCACGACACGCACGACTATGACTCGACGGAGATCATCGTCCTCGCGGACGTGACCTTCAAAGGCAAGCCGCGGAAGGTGGCGCTGCAGGCCAATCGCAACGGCTTCTATTACATTCTCGACCGCACCAATGGTGAATTCCTCCAGGCGACGCCGTTCGTCAGCCGGGTGGATTGGGGCACGGTCGACCCAAAGACCGGCAGGGCCCAACCCGATCCGGCGCACGAGCCTACCGTCAAGGGCACGATCACCTGTCCTTCCACTGCGGGAGCGACCAACTGGCCGTCGCCGGCATACAATCCCGCTACCGGTCTTTTCTATGTCACCGCCACAGAGGGATGTGGCGTCAACACCCTGGCAAGCTCGGCGCCGGACTCTGAGACCAGCTATCTGGAAAGCCCGCGCGACAAGGAGGCTTGGCAGCTTTACACAAGGGCGATCGACGCCAAGACCGGCGCCATCAAGTGGGATTACAAGCAGGTCCGCTCCAACCACTATGGCCCCGGCCTGTTGACCACCGAAGGCGGCATCGTCTTCTCGCCGGAACAGTTCGGTCAGGTTTCGGTGCTTGATGCCAGAACCGGGCGCTCGCTCTGGCACTACAATACGGGTGACCTGATCACCGCCAGCCCGCTCACCTACAGCGTGGACGGCCGTCAATATCTGGCGATCGCGTCCGGCACCAACATTCTCACTTTTGGCCTGCCGGAGCGCGCCGCTGCAGCGGAGAAGAAGCCATGAAAGGGCGTCTGACCCAAGCTCTTCTGATTGGTTTTGTCCTCTCCTTGGCAATTCTGCCGGCCATCGTACCGGTAGAAGCGCAGCGCCGCGGGGCTCCAGCCGATCCGCCCAATCCCTTTGCCGGCAACGGCCAGGCCATCGCGCAGGGAGAGCAGGTATACAACCAGAACTGCACCTCCTGTCATGGTCCCAATGGCGGTGCTGGCGAGATCGGACCGGAGATCATCCATAACCTGTCGGTGCCGTTGCGGGGCGAGTTGACTGACAATCAGATCCTGGAGGTGATCCGCAACGGCGAGCCGGGCACGGTCATGCCGGCCTGGAAGGGAAAGCTGGGGGACGACGATATTCTCAAGATCGGCGCCTTCCTGCATTCCTTGCGGGGGACGGCGATCGATAATCCGCTTGCGGGCAATGTCGCCCATGGCGAGGAGACTTTCTGGGGCAAGGGCCAGTGCGGCTCCTGCCACATGCTGGGCGGACGCGGCGGCTTGCGCGGGCCGGACCTCACCAACATTGCTGGAGAGCGCAAATCCAATCTGATCATCGACGCTCTGACCAAGCCCAATCACCGCGTCTATGGCGATGGCGGCGTGCATTTGCGCGCCCTGCCCGCGATGGACACCTATGACGCGATCCATGTCACGCTTAGCAACGGCCGGACGGTCGACGGCGTGCTGCTGAACCAGGACAGCTATTCGCTGCAGCTGATGGGCGACGACAACGAGCTTCATCTGCTGGACCGGTCGCAGGTCAAGGCGGTTGCGAACAAGCCGCCGCTGATGCCGACCGACTACGACAAGCGCCTCACCAAGGAGGAGTTTGCCGACCTGATGGCGTTCCTGACACGCCAAGGACGCAAGGCGCCGGCCGCCGTATCGTCGCCGCGGAATGCCGACCCGGACTGAATGCCGACCGGACTGGCCAGCCAAACGGAGTACCTGACGCACAATAATTTCAAAACAAGAGGGGAATGACATGCTTGCGAATTACAAATCGACCGTTTCACTGATCGCCTTGTTCGCCGGCTTATCCAGCTTGCCGGTCTACGCGCAAAGTACGTCTGAATCGACGGAATCTGTGGTCGTCACGGGCTCGCGCGTTATTACAAATATCGCCAATTCTCCCACGCCTCTCACCACCATGTCGAATGTCGAGCTTACCCAGATGACACCGACATCGGTGTCGGATGCGTTGCTCAAGTTGCCGGTGTTTTCGGGCTCCTCGTTCCCGCGCCAGGCCTACCAGAATCTGACCATACTCAACCTGCGCAATTTCGGTGGCAACCGGACCCTGACTATGATGGACGGCCACCGCTTAACTCCTTCGCTGCAGGACGGTACGGTTGGCGTGGAGACCTTGCCCATGACGCTTATGACGCGGACGGAGGTGGTCACGGGCGGTGCGTCCGCCGTCTACGGGTCCGATGCGGTCTCCGGCGTCGTCAATTTTGTTTTGGATAAGGCTTTCACCGGCGTAAAGCTGGATTTCAATGGCGGCATCTCGACCTACGGGGATGGCGCGAGCTTCAAGTTCGAAGCCGCGGCGGGGACGAGCCTTTTTGGCGGACGCGGGCACCTCGAAGCCGCAGTGAGCAGCCGGCATCGCGATATCGTGTATGACGCCGCTCGCCCTTATGGTTGGCAGCCTTGGGTACAAACGGGCGCAGGCACGACCGCCAACCCCTATGTGGATACCCCGTTTGCGCGGCGCCCCACGGCCCCGTTTGGCGGCGTGGTTACCGCTTGCGGCGGGTGCGCGGCCACAGGCTATAATTTCTATTCCGCCGGCGTGCTCACGCCGTACGACCCGGGAAAACTGACGGGCACCAGCAACGTTACGCAAGGCGGCGATGGCGGCTGGAACAAATACGGCAGCGCGCTTAACGGGGTGAAGGTCAACACCGGCTTTGGCCGGTTCAGCTATGACCTGAGCGACACCACGACATTCTACATCAATGCGACGGCGAGCGAGACGACCAATCGCACCTCGTATTTTCCCATCAAGATCGGTCCCGTGACCTTTGGCGGCCTGTACTACAGGAACAACGCCTTCCTTCCCAACGCGACCCAGGCCTTGTTGGGCAATAATGGGACGAACCCCGCATTTTTCGTGCCGAGCACAGGCACCCAGGGCAACAATGGCGGCTCCAACGCCACCAACACCTTTGTGATGGGCAAGTTCCTGGATGGCGGACCCGGGCAGGAACAAGGCGGGCGCGGTACCGACCGGCTGCTTTCGGTTGCGACGGGCTTGGACGGCCGTTGGGGGGGATACAGCTGGAGTTTGTACTACTCCCACGGCGAAGCCCGGGAAGATTCCGTCGTCACGGCCAACCAGGACTACCAGCATCTTTATGCGGCGCAGGACGCGGTCCTCGCGCCCCCCGGCACCGGCCCTGGTGGGGTGACATCCAATGTCAGCAATTCGACGGTTCAGTGTTATGCGGCAACCCAGGCGGCGACCGCGGCGGCTTATAAGAACTGCGTCCCGCTCAATCCGTTCGGTCCGGGTCCGCTGACCCAGGCGCAGTTCAACTGGATAAACGCCGATACCCCGACCTGGATGACCAACAAGATGGACAATGTCGAAGCCTCCATCTCCGGCAGTCCCTTCGAACTCTGGGCCGGCCCGGTCACCATGGCGCTGTCGGCTCAAGCACGTTTCATGTCCCTGGATATCGTGCCCGGCGGCCAAAACAGAACCGGATTGGTGGATTGCACCGGCCTGCGTCTCTGCGATCCGACCGCATTCCGCTGGTTGAGCGGCGGCAATGCGGTCTCCGCCAAGAACGATGTCGAAGAAGGCGCTATCGAAGCCAACATACCTTTGCTGAAAGATTCCGCCTTTGGAAACAGCCTGAACGTGAACCTGGCGGGGCGCTTCACCAACTACAGCACCTCGGGCGGGGTGGAGACCTGGAAGGTCGGTCTCAATTACGAGATCAACGAATTGATCCGTTTGCGCAGCACTCTGTCGGTCGATATTCGCGCCCCGAACTTGTTCGATTTGTATCAACCGACCACGATCTCCTCGGGATCTGGCTATTTCGATATCCACACCCAGACCCAGAACAATACGCAAGTGGTCACCGGCGGGAATTCGAACCTGCAGCCGGAAATCGCGCGCACCTTCACCGCAGGCATTGTGCTGACGCCTGATTCTCTGTTTCCCGGATTCTCAACGTCCCTCGACTACTACCGCGTGCGGCTGCATAACGCGATCGGCCAGATTTCCGGCACCAATGTTTCGATCCAGAATCTCTGCAATGGCTCCGGCGGAACCTCTCCCTATTGTGCGTTGTATGTGCGGCCGCTTCCTTTCAGCGATACGTCACCGGCGAATTATCCCACAAGGGTGTTCTCCCAGACCTTGAACACCGCCATTGTGGAGATCGAAGGGTTCGACCTGGAAGCAAACTATGCCTTCGAAGCACTCGGGGGCAATTGGACGGCACGTCTGCTGGGGAACTACCAGCCGGTGAATCAAAACCAGGCCTATCCGGGCGCGCCGTTCACGTTTACGTCCGTGCCGCCCAATAGCGATTTGATAGCGAAGACCCATATCAACGCTTCTCTGTCCTACACGCTGGACAAATGGACCTTCGCGCTGCAGGACCGCTGGCTCGGCAAATACAGCAAGGTCACGACAGCGGGTGTCCCGCAAGTCTATGTGGACCCATGGATCCGCGCGAAGAACTATGTCGACGTTGATGTCGAGCGGGATTTCGAGGCAGGCGGCTTGGACATGACCGGCTATTTCAATGTCCAGAATTTCTTCAACGCCAAGGGGCAGGTCTATGAAAATAGTGCGGTGCAGGGCATCCATTATCCGATCCCGGCCGAAGAGGACATCATGGGCCGTTATTTCACGATCGGTATACGGGCCCGCCTGTAAGGCAGCTTTGCGGGCTTGATGGCGCTGCGGGGTGGCACCTTCCAGACCGGAGCTGAGCGGGGCGGCCGCCCTGTCGGCTCCAGTTTGCCGGGTGTCACCTCGCGCGGTCCGAATCCGTACAACTCCCGCCGCAACGGGTGATCAGCTTTGCGGTGAGGAGGACTTGGCAATCCCTGGCTGTTGATCATGGAGCAGAGGGGCAGGAGTGCGGCCGGCAGCTCTGCTTCAGACTCGTGGCTGTGATTGTTGGCGAACAGCAAAAGGGATAGAAGGTTGCGCTATGAGTCAGTGGATGTCCATTTATGGCAACCAACGATTCAGAACACGGGTGGCGTGTAAAATGCCAAGGTTGAGAGAATATCTTGTGATTGGAAAAGTCTTTCTAACCCGCCTGGCTCTGGCCATCATCGCCATGGGGAGCCTTCCCGCTTTTGCGGCGGAGAATTATCAAACCAACATAGGGCCGATACCGCTTGACGGAAGAAACAGGGTCAACGTGCTGGGCCGGGGCTCGGTGCTGGCGACACTGGACGGGGAGAGATTCACACTGCACGGCAGATTTGCAGGATTGGCATCACCGGCGACCGACGCCCATTTGTGCCTGGCCAATGTGATGGGCGGCACGGGCCCTGCGATCTACGATGTCACGGTTACGCAAGCGCAGAGCGGTGAGGTTTCCGGCAGTGTCATGCTGACGGCCGAGCAGGTTGCGGCCTTGAAGGCGGGCAAGATCTATCTGCTGCTCGACAGCCAGAAAGCTCCCAAAGGTAATCTGTGGGGCTGGTTTCAACCGGCGCACAGGACCGTGGGCCCCAATGTGCCGGAGCATGGCAGTTGGTACATACCCAACATTCTTCAGGACAATAAGCCTCGCAAGAACCCGCAAGGTTAGCAGGGATGCAACGAATGAATTGCCGCAAAGCTTTCCATATGACCGCCGCGGCCAGCGTGGTGGCGGTTCTTGCCGCCGGTGGCTGGCTTTCGTATGCCTTGGCGCAGGCACCGGCAAAAGCCGGCCCCTTCACTGAAGCACAGGCCCAGGCTGGTCAGGCCGGCTATGTGCAGAGCTGCGCCCGCTGCCATGACAGCGGCGAGGCGCCGCCGCTGACGGGACCGGGATTTTTGAATGTGTGGGGCAGCCGGAGCACGCGCGATCTCTTTGCCCGGGTAAAAGACACCATGCCGGTGGACAATCCCGGTTCTCTGAGCGCTGAGGCGGTTGTTCCGATCATCGCCTACCTCCTGAAAAACAATGGCGCGGCCGCCGGTACGATTGCTTTCTCGCCGAGCACGGATCTGGCCATCAACACGATCGCATCTGGGCAAGCGCCCCAGCAGACGGCACAGGCGGCAGGCGCGCCGCCAGGGCGCGGTGCCGGCGCCAATGGTTCTGCCGGTGCGGCCGCAGACGCCGACAATGCCGACGCGCAGCTTCGCCGCGGAGTCATTCCGTTCCGGACCGGCATTACCGTCGAAGGCACGGTGGCCAAATATACACCCATCACCGAAGAGATGATGCTGCATCCGCCGGCGGCCGACTGGCTGATGCATTACTGGAATTATCAGGGCTGGAGCCATTCCCCACTCAAGCAGATCAACACCAAGAATGTAAAAAACCTGCAACTTCGGTGGGTCTGGTCGATGGACGATGGCGAGCGTCAGCAGATCACGCCCCTGGTGCATGACGGAGTGATGTTCGTCTCAAACAATATCACCAACAAGGTGCAAGCGCTGAACGCCAAGACCGGCGACCTGATCTGGGAAAATACACTGGGGCCGCGGCTGGCCGGCCAGCAGAACGCCACCCGCACCATGGCTCTCTACGGGAACAAGCTGTTCTATCCGGCGACGGATGCCAACCTCTATGCCCTGGACGCGCGTACCGGCAAGATCGACTGGAAGATCAAGTTCTCCAGCTTCGGCAATGACAAGGTTGGTGGCCTGATGGTGGCTGACGGCATGATTGTTGCGGGCCTGGGCCGCTGCGATGAACGGGCGCTGGCAGACCGCTGCTTTATCGCCGCCTATGATGTCGATGACGGCCACCAGATCTGGAAATTCTCGACCGTGGCCTATAGCGGGGAGCCGGGCGGCGATAGTTGGGGCACGCTGACCAACGATCAGCGCGCCGGCGCCGATGCGTGGATCGCCGGCACCTATGATCCCAAGCTGGGGATCACTTACTGGGGCACCGGTCAGGCCAAGTCGGGTGCCCGCGGCATTGGCGATCAGCTTTATAGCAACGCCACCATCGCGCTCGACGTCAAGACCGGCAAGCTGAGATGGTATCATCAGCCCGCGCCGGATGAGAATCTCGATCTCGATGAAGTCTATGAGAAAGTGCTGGTGGACGAGGGGCAGCAGAAGCTCCTGCTCACCACCGGCAAGAAGGGCATTCTTTGGAAGCTCGACCGCACCAGCGGCAAGTTTTTGGATTATGTGCCGGCCGTCTTCCAGAATGTCTTTATCAATATCGATCCCGTCACCGGGCGAGGCACCTATCGGCCCGACATCCTGAATTCCAAACCTGGTGACATGCGCCCGTCATGCCCAAGTCCGGCCGGCGGCAAGAACTGGCCGGCCTCCAGCTATGTTCCCGAAGATGACCTGATCATCCTGCCGCTCGATCAGATTTGCGTCAGCTCGGGCAGCATGGCGGGCAATTATGAAGCCCCCGCCTCGGATGGCTATATCGCGCGCATGAGCGCCTATCGGGCAAAAGACCTGAAGCCGGTTTGGACATTCCAGCAGCGTGCACCGTTTCTCACGAGCGCGATGACGACCGCGGGCGGTGTCGGTTTTGTTGGTGATTGGGACCGAACTTTTCGCGCTTTTGATGTGAAAACCGGAAGAACTCTTTGGACTACGCGTCTTGGAACCACGGCGCAGGGCTATCCCACAACCTACAGTGTTGATGGCGAGCAGTTCATCGCGGTTCCGACGGGTTATAACGGTGGTAGTCCAGAGGTTAGGCCGGTGACAATGCTCGCCTATGAACGGAATCGACCATATTCCGGTCATGCTGTGTATGTGTTTGCACTGCCAAAAAGCAAATGATGCTTCTCAACCTGCGGCAAATTCGCAAATCCTACTGTTTGTGCGGGCAATTTTTGCAGGTCGCCACTAGGCCGCATCATTAATATCCGCCATAGCTTCCTGACCTGTTTCAAGGGTGCCAACGCCTACAATCTCGAGGCAGGTTGCTATGGAGGCGAATCGACCCATTTTTAGGGCCGCTTCGCCCACAATTTGAGCAAATCGGCAGCTGCTTACGCGAGGTGAACCCTGGAGCGGCAACGGGCGGCAGTACTGGACGAAGGGAAAATGTGCGAACTTAGGTTGAATGGCGAGGCTTAGGAATTTTGATGCTCACAAACCAACGCCCCAGAAACTCGGGTGGCGTAAATCGTCCGCGCCTCTCGCTTAAGATAGCTGACGTCGAATATCGCATTCGGTGGGACGAGGCGTCACAGGCGTGGGACGTATTGCGTAACGGTGCAGTAACGGCTGTGGCCGCGCGTAAGAAGAAATCCTCTGCGGTCGCGTCGGCAATCCGGGATGCAAAGGCGGAGTCGGAGACATCGACCGCTACCTTCGCGGTAACCTGTTTTGAGGACGGTAAGCTTCAAACCCTTTGGAAAGCGCCGTAATCCCTCTGAGAAACTTGGCCGCGGTTGAAAGTGCAAGTTGCGCGCGCCAAAAGGACGTCGAACGTGTCAGTCCGCCGTTGTGCGGGCGCCGTCCCATCTGCCAGTCCATTGTTGAGGGCTTAAGATCCCGGCTTCAGCCTTGCGGACGCTGCGGTTGGTATCCTGCGCAGCGCAATCTTCTTTCATGGGCGGCTTGCCCGTCGATTTTATCTGCCAAAGAGCGCGATTGATTCGTCAAAAGATGCCGAGGCCTCCCGCTAACCTGTCCGCAACAACAAAATGACAGGAAGAATTCATGGGGCGGAACTCCGTTGCTGCCGTGTCGGCGGGCCTTCTGTGCTTTTGCTGTTCGGCGGCCGGTGCCTTTCCCTGCAATATGAAAGCGTACCAGGCTCAAGACGGGCTGACGGCAGCGCCTGAGGCAGACAATCTGGTTATCACCTGGACTGGAGCCGCGCCGGGCAGCCAGATGCGTGCGGTCTTTGTGTTGCGGCGCGGCACGCCCCTAATCCGGGAGCTCGCCGCCCGCGGCGACAACGGAGCCTGGACGCCGATCCTGCGCGATGCGGCACCGGATTTTCGCGTCGTAAGCGGGTTGCGCCGTATCACCGATCAGCAGCTGGAACCACTGAAGAAGCTTGGGGTCTCGATCACCCAGGCGGTGATCGACAGATACAAATGGGAAGCCTTCTGGGACGCGCCCTTGCGCGTCGGCGGTATTCAGAAATATCCCGGCCCGCCCAAGGACGGCGTCGGCGGCCAGCCGGGTCTGCCGCGTGCTGTCGCGGAAATCCGTCACAGTCTCGCGGCTTATGCGGTCCAGGATTGCGTCTTGAAAACCGATGGTTCGCGCCTGGAAGTGAGCTTTCCCGGCGTCACCTTGGCGCCTTTCTCCGGACGCCTGCAATATACGTTTTATAAGGGTACCAACCTGATCCGCCAGGAAGTTATCGCCAAAACCGATCTGCCTTCCGTTGCCTACAAGTACGATGCCGGCCTCAGCCATATCGCGGCCCCCGGCGTCAGCGCGATATGGCGCGATCCATCGGGGGCCGTGGTGACGAACAGCTTTGGCGGCGGTAGCAATGCCGATCCTGTTTCGGTGCAGACCCAGACGCGGCTTCTTGCGTTACAGACCGGGCAGGGCGCCGTCGCCTTTTTTCCGCCGCCGCACAATTTTTTCTGGGCGCGCGAGATCAGCACCAACCTGGGCTATAATTGGTACCGCAAGGATAGCGACGGTTTTGTTGCCGCCGGCGTGCGCCAAGCCGATGCCGAAGCCGGCCCCGGCCAATCCGGGCGTGGCACTCAGGATTTCCGCGATAACTTCGCGCTTTACAGCGCCCCACCGGGAAGTTGGCAGCGCATGGCGGTCTATTTGCTGGTGCAGCCCGGAAATGGTCTGGGGGCTATCGAATCCGCGCGTGCCTATACCCGCGGCGACCATTACAAGGCACTGCCCGGTTACCAGGTGATGCTGGCGCATGTGCATGCCTATTTCGTCCGGCGCCTGAAGGAAGCCGGTGGAAATTTCGACGACAAGCCGGCGGATTTCGATGCGGCCAGGGCGGCAGGCGTGAATGTATTTGCGCCCATTGATGGCGGCGCTGCCGGCCGGGGCACGCCGCCGCCGCCCGACGAATATCTCAGCGATCTCGATCTCTTGTATGACCTCGCCAAGCGCCATTCCGACCGCGACTTCACGATCATGCCCAACCTTGAGATCACCGAAGGCGAGGTACCCGATCTTGTGACGGCAATGGGCGGCCATTGGGATTTTCAGATGCCGCATCCGGTTTATTATGCGCAAGGGCGCGCACCCGGTCAGCCGTTGGTGGAGCAGCAACCGAACCGCGGCAAGGTTTATCGGCTGGGCTCCGCGGAAGACGTGATCGAGATGATGCACCGTGAAGGCATCATCGTATTCATGCCGCATCCCCGTTCCAAGGGTTCGACCGGGTATCCCGATGCCATCAGGGACACCGCGCGCTTCAAGGATGAGAGCTTCCGCGGAATCGGCTATCGCTGGGGCATGGGGCTTGACCGGTCCGAAATGCGGTTGTGCGATCACCGCTGCCTGACAACTCTCGACGACATGAACAATTGGGTCGCCGATCTGGCGACGCCGCCCAAATATATCCAGGCTATTTCCGAGCTCTATCAACAGGGCCCCGGTGACGAGATCTATGCCAATACGCCGGTCAATTACCTGCATCTCGACCGGCTACCCGAACCGGGCAGCTGGCAGTCCATCGTGGACACGCTGCGCAAGGGCGATTATTTCGTATCCTCGGGCGAGGTGCTGATCCCGCGTTACGCCATTACGCGCAAGGGCACCATGGCCACCATCACCGCCGATGTCGAATGGACTTTCCCTCTTGAATTTGCCGAGATCGTGTGGGGGGATGGCAAGACGGCGAGCCGCCGGATCATTCCGGCCACCGATCTTCCGGCCTTTGGCAGCAAGCATTTTGAGCTGCCGTTCGATCTCAAGGGTAAGGCCTGGGTCCGCTTCGCGGTATGGGACAGCGCCGGCAATGGCGCGCTGGTGCAGCCGGTGAAGGTGCGTGACCTGAAATGAGGGATTCAGCGGTCCAAGCTGAATCCGTTCAAATCGATGTCGGGTGTTCTGCCCGAAATTAGGTCCGCCAGTGCACGGGCCGAGCCCGCGGCCATCGTCCAGCCCAAAGTGCCGTGTCCCGTGTTGAGATAGAGATTTGCGATCGGGCTTGCGCCCAGGAAAGGCGGGCCATCCGGCGTCATGGGCCGCAGTCCCGACCAGAAGGCGCCGGTGCGGAAGTCGCCGGCATCGGGGAAAAGGTCGCCCACCACATGCTCCAGCGTCGCACGGCGCGAGGCGCGCAGGGCCGTGTTGTAGCCGTTCAACTCGGCGGTGCCGCCGACGCGTACACGCCCACCCAGCCGTGTCACCGCAACTTTGTAAGTCTCATCCATGATCGTGGATTGCGGAGCGCTGCCATCGTTCTGCACCGCGAAGGTCAAGGAATAACCCTTCACGGGATAGATGGGCAGGCCGATCCCCACCTGCCGCGCCAGCAGCGGCGAATAGCTGCCAAGTGCCAGCACGTAGCTTTCCGCTGTCTCGCGGGTCCCATCCGTCAGCGTCACGCCGGTCAAGCGGCCCCGGTCGTGCTCCAACCGGAGAATGCCGGTCTGGTATCTGAAGCGCACACCCATCCTTTCAGCCATCGCCGCCATGGCGTTGGTAAACAGGAAGCAATCGCCAGTTTCGTCGCCGGGCAGGCGCAGGCCGCCGGCAATCTTTTCCGCCACCCCTGCCAGTCCTGGCTCGACTGCCAGGCACCCTGCGCGGTCCAGTATTTGATGGGCGATGCCCAGCTTCTGCAGCACCGCGATATCGGCGCCGGCGCCATCCAACTGCTGCTGGGTGCGAAACATCTGCAGGGTGCCCTGCATGCGCTGGTCGTAGGCAATGCCGGTGTCGGCACGCAGCGCCTCCAGGCAATCCCGGCTGTAGCGCGCCAGCTCCAGCATGCGGCTCTTGTTCAGTTCGTAGCGGTAGGTCGTGCAATTCGCCAGAAGACGAATACCCCAGGCCATCATCGCCAGGTCCACCGCCGGACGGATGACCAGAGGCCGGTGGCGCATGAACAGCCATTTCAGCGCCTTCAAGGGCAAGCCCGGCGCGGCCCAAGGCGAGGAATAGCCTGGCGAAACCTCACCCGCATTGGCAAAGCTGGTTTCCAGCGCGGGGCCGGATTGGCGTTCGATGACGGTAACGTCATGTCCCGCTTTGGCAAGATAATAGGCGGTGGAGACGCCGATAACGCCGGCACCCAGTATAACGACCCTCATGCTCTGCCTGCCGCTTTGGCCCTCAGCCCGCGTTGTCAGATGGCTTCGTAATAGCCATAGGCGCGGGGTTCAAGCTCGCTCACCGCGCGCCAGGCCTCGGCGATCGCCGCGTTGGCGAGACTCTGGCCGCCCGCATCCGAGTTGCAGATGGTGATGCGGCCGAACTTTTGCTTGGCGTGAATGGTCGGCGACAACTCGTTCGGATCCTCGGAATCGAACAAGATGTTGCGTCCGGTGGCAAAGCCGTGGGGCCAGCGGTTGACGGTGATCGCCAATATGTCGCGCGCCGGGTCGAATCTGGTCCCCGCAAGTGCCCGGGCTGCCTGGCTGCGGATGGCGCGCTCGAAGGTCTCGAACGGAGTCATCAACAGGCCCATGCGCACGGCGCGGAACTGATCGTCGCCGTTGGTCCCCGGCGCGGGCGGTTTACCGCCGCACAATTCGCTCACCATGGTGGGATTGGACATCAGGCCGGAATTGCCCGCCGTGCCATAGGATACCACGATGGGTTCGGAGGGATCGTGGATCGGCTTCATGCCGCCCACCAGCGCCGGCGCACCAACGCCCATGCTGCCATAGAAAGTATTGGGGAAGGTTACACGATTGACCCCCAGTTTTGCGAAGGCCTCCCAGTTGCGGAACAGAACATTGGTCTGCTGATTGGCCGCGCGTACGGCAGTGTGTAGCGCTTTCTTCTGCACGTCGGGTATCTCGGGACAAAGATAGGGCACGATGTTGTTCATGCACGCCATCACGACATTCTTGGCCATCACGCTATAGGCCTTGCCGCCGTGCATGTAGCTGACTTCGACTTCGCGGCCGTCCGGCTGGAATTGCGGTGGGTTGGGGCCGGCATGCCGGGCGCGGAAGACGATACTGGACAGCCGGATGCGGCAGGGTGCGCCGTCGCGGTCCAGCACGCCGTAATTGGTGCGGCTGGTGTAGATCGCCTTCCAGTCGCCGGACGGCAGCGTTTCGGGGATCAGTGCGCGCACAATCAGCCGCGCCACATCGGAATTGCCAGCGGGAAAATGCACGTCTTCGGCCTGATGTTCCGTGCCCTCGGGCGAGCCGTCCGGACGTTTCAGGCCCAAGCCCTCGAAACCCGGTTTGTAACGGAAAAATGCGAACCAGGCCGAAGCCATGTCATTTCCCAGGCACCACACGCCCTGGGTATAGGCCAGCACGTCGGGGTGGAGCTTGGCGACGTTCAGAATGTAGTCGCGGTAGCTCATCTTGCGCAGGCGCGCGATCTTCTCCTCCGCCGAGAGGCCCGGCATGTGGTCGGTCTTGCCGGTCATCAGTTCAACCAGGTCGGCTTTGACCTTGTCCGGCAGGGGCGCCTGAGCCAGGAATTCGGGAGTCGGCCGTTGGGGCGTGGAACCGACAACCAGCTTGTCGCGGCCATAGACTTCCTTGCGGAAGAAGGTGGCGGGCTTGAGGTCGAGGCTGCTTTGCAGGCCGCGCGCGCCGCGCTCCGGCTTCCTCCACTCGATGCCCAACTCGTCGATCAGGGCGATAGACTCACGCGTCCAGGTTGGCGGCGCCACCAGATAATCGGAACCGCCCGCAGCCAAAAGCTGGCGGCCCTTGTAATAGAATTCGTTGCGCTTGGCGTGACCGCCGAAATCGTCGTGATTGTCCAGCACCAGGATCTTTGCCGACGCACCGGCGCGCTGCCGGTAGAAATAGGCCGCTGCCAGTCCGCTCAGGCCGCCGCCCACCACCACGAGATCGTAGCTCTCGCCGGTGCTGACTGGATCGGGCAGCTTTTTGCCGCGGTTCATGCCGGGCGCATCTTCGTAAGAGCCCGGATGCGCGCCCCGCATGCCATTGCGCAGCGGCGGATAATCCGCTGCATCCGCTGCCGGGGCCGGCGTCGCCTGGGCGAATGCGGGCGCGGCTTCCGCAACCGCCGCCGCTGTGCCGACGCTCACTGCGACGCCTTGCACGAAATCCCGCCGGGAAATACCCCGGTCTAGCCCCAAGTCGCGGTCTTCGCCCTTCATCGCCCAACTCCAGCGCAAGTTGCCTGGAAAGATTAAGCAGCAGGCAGGGGCAAATGGGGGCAAACCTTTTGTCGCATCGGCCGAACCAACCGAATTGCGCCCGCCGGGCGGAATAAAATGCTGTCTCAGCGCCTTGTTCGATCGGCACGGGGTTCTGCCGGCATCAGGGAGAAGGACGTCACCCATGCTGTTTGTCGGATTTGGCCGGTGGCCATGATTCCGGGCCTGCCGGTGAAGTGGGCCTGCATTGGCGTCATCCATACTCGCCTGCGTACCGTCACCGCCAATTCCGTGGATTGAGTTTTCTGTTCGCGGAAATTCCGTGACGCGCGCCAAGTTAGGCAGTTTCGTTCGCTGAGGCGGCTTTATTTACCGCCAAATTCCGCCGGACCCGGCCAATCTTTCCGCGCAGCAACCTGGAGCATGCAATGCTGGTCGGCGTTCCAAAGGAGATCAAGATTCACGAATATCGCGTCGGCCTCACACCAGGCGCGGTCCGCGAATATGTTGCCCGCGGACACAAGGTACTCGTGGAAACCGGCGCAGGCGCGGGAATAGGCGGTAGCGATGACGTATACAAAAGCGCCGGCGCCTCCATAGCCGCCAGCGCCGAAGAGGTCTTCGCCAAAGCGGAAATGATTGTGAAGGTGAAGGAGCCACAGCCGGTAGAATGGAAGCGGCTGCGCCAGGGACAGATCCTGTTCACCTATCTGCATCTGGCGCCGGATCCGGATCAGACCAAGGGGCTTCTGTCCTCCGGCGTGACCGCAGTGGCTTATGAAACCGTGACGGACGCCAAAGGCGGTTTGCCGCTGCTGGCGCCGATGAGCGAGGTGGCGGGGCGCCTGTCTATCGAGGCGGCGGGCGCGGCGCTGCGCCGTTTCGCGGGCGGCCCGGGCCTGCTTTTGGGGGGGGTGCCGGGCGTCAAGCCGGCCCATGTTCTTGTGATAGGCGGTGGTGTGGTGGGCACCCACGCGGCGCGCATGGCGGTGGGACTCGGTGCAATGGTCACGATCCTGGACCGCTCCATCGACCGGTTGCGCCAGCTTGACGATCTGTTCGGCGGCACGGTTCGCACGCGATATTCCACCATCGCCACTATCGAGGAAGAACTCGCCGCCGCCGATGTCGTCATCGGGGCCGTACTGGTTCCCGGTGCCAGCGCCCCCAAGTTGGTGACACGCGCCATGTTGTCGGGAATGAAGCCCAAGGCGGTGTTGGTGGACGTAGCCATCGATCAGGGAGGCTGCTTCGAGACTTCGCGGCCCACGACGCACGACCATGCCACCTATGAAGTGGAAGGACGGGTACACTATTGCGTCGCCAACATGCCGGGAGCGGTTCCGCTGACCTCGAGCGAGGCGCTCAACAATGCCACCTTACCGTATGGATTGAAGCTCGCCGACCAGGGTTTCGCGGCGATCGAGGCGAATGCCGGATTGACCACCGGTCTGAACATACATCGGGGGATGGTGACAAATCATGCAGTTGCCGACAGCTTGGCGATGGAATTCACGCCGGTCGCAAAAGCGCTGGCGACTTAATCGTGCGGCGATTGAAAGCATTTTATGACGTGCAGTATGAAATGCCGCGCGTCATCGGCAAAACGGGATAACTGACCGAGGAAGCAGGAAAAATGACAACCAGCATCGCGCAGCGCCTTGTAAGGTCCGGATCGTTGTCAGGGGCAGATCATGTCATGCAGAATTCGCTGATCGAAAGCGACCGCGATCACCTTATCCATCCGGTGGTTTCCTGGTCGCAACACGAGCAGCGGGGCGTCACCGTGCTGGAATCCGGTAGCGGGGCATATCTCCGTGACATGGAAGGCAATGTCCTGCTCGACGGTTTTGCCGGCCTGTGGTGCGTCAATGTCGGCTATGGGCATGAGACGATTGTCAGGGCGGCGGCGGAGCAAATGACGCGGTTGCCCTATGCCACCGGCTATTTCCATTTCGGCAGCGAACCTGCCATCCGCCTGGCGCAGCAACTGGCGGAATTGGCGCCCGGCGATCTGAACCATGTCTTTTTTACCTTGGGTGGTTCCGATGCGGTGGACAGCGCGATGCGCTTCATCCGCTACTATCACAATGTGATGGGACGGCCGGAAAAAAAGCACGTCATCGCACTGGACAAGGGCTACCACGGCTCGACCTCCACAGGCGCAGGCATCACCGGGCTGGCAGCGTTCCACAAGAATTTCGACGTGCCGCTTGGCATCCAGCATCACATCCCTGCGCCCTATCCCTATCGCGCACCAGATTCCTCGCCCGATGCGGTTATCGCGGCATCTGTGGCGGCGCTGGCTGAGAAGGTCGGCGAATTGGGAGCGGAAAATGTCGCAGCCTTCTTCTGCGAGGCGGTGCAGGGCTCCGGCGGCGTCATTGTGCCGCCCAAGGGCTGGTTTGCGGCGATGCGCAATGCCTGCCGCGAGATGGACATATTGTTCGTCGCCGACGAAGTCATTACCGGCTTTGGCCGCACCGGTCCGCTGTTTGCTTGCGAGCACGAGAATGTGGTGCCGGACTTCATGACCGTGGCCAAGGGGCTCACCTCGGGCTACTCGCCGATGGGTGCGGTCCTGATGTCCACCCGCATTTATCGCGCCATCGCCGATAAGACGGCGCCGGGCGATGTGGTGGGCCACGGCTTCACATATTCGGGGCATCCGGTCAGTGCCGCGGTTGGGCTGGAAGTGCTGCGCCTCTACCTGGAGGGAGGCATTCTGCAGAACGGCCAGAAGGTTGGCGCTTATTTTGAAAAGAGGCTTGCGGCAATGGCCGATCACCCGCTGGTGGGCGATGTGCGCAGCAAGGGGCTTCTGGCAGGCGTGGAACTGGTCGCCAGCAAGAGGACCAAGGCAAAGTTCGCTCCGGAATTAGGCTTGTCCGGACTGCTGGCGCGGACCGGTTATCAGAATAAACTGATTTTCCGTGCCTTCGGTGATGGCACGGTTGGTTTTGCCCCGCCCTTGTGCGTCAGCCGCGAAGATGTAGACCTTTTGCTGGAACGTTTCCGCAAGACGCTGGACGACGTCCTGGCGGTCAAAGAGGTTTGCAATGCGATTGACTGATTTCAAGGCTCTGAGCTTCGACTGCTACGGCACCCTGATCGACTGGGAAAGCGGCATGGTCGAGGCTCTGCGCGGCCTGACCGACAAGCTGAAATCCCCGCTTACCCGCGACCAGATACTGGAAGCCCATGCCCGCCACGAGTCGGCGCAGCAGCTTCAGACTCCGGGTAAGCGCTATTGCGAGTTGCTGCCCATCGTCTACAAGCGCCTGGCCGAGGAATGGGGTGTTCACGCCAGCATCGACCAATGTGAGCATTATGGCCTGTCGGTGCGCGACTGGCCGGCCTTCGTGGATTCGCCAGGGGCGCTGCAGTATCTCAAGAAATTCTACAAACTGATCATCCTTTCCAACGTGGACAACCGCACTTTCAGCTTCAGCAACGCCAAGCTGCAGGTGAAATTCGATGCGATCTACACCGCGGAGGATATCGGCGCATACAAGCCGTCGGATCGCAACTTTGCTTATATGCTGGACCATATCGGCCAGTTGGGCCTTCAGAAATCCGATCTCCTGCACACCGCTGAGAGCCTGTTCCACGACCACGAGCCGGCCAACCGTCACGGTATCGCAAGCTGCTGGATATATCGCCGCCACGGCCAGGAAGGCTTTGGAGCCACTATGACACCCGGCGCGATGCCGGAGATCAATTTCCGGTTCAATTCCATGGCCGATCTGGTCAAGGCGCACCAGGCAGTGCTGCACGATGGCTGACAGCACAGCTTTGGGCTAATCTGGCGCTATGTTGAACCTGCCCAAGCTGGACCGTATCGACATCAACATCTTGGCCGAGCTGCAAAAGAACGGCCGGGTGACGAACTCCCAGCTTGCGGATCTGGTCGGCCTGTCCCCGAGTCCATGCCTGACCCGCGTCAAGCGCCTGGAGGACGCCGGCTATATCGTCAGCTATAGCGCCATCATCAACCTGGCCAAGCTGGGGGCGGTGCAGGTGGTGTTTACCTCGGTCACCCTGGGCGACCATCGCCGCAACGATTTCACCCGCTTCGAGCACGGGATCCGCGAATACGAAGAACTGGTGGAATGCCACTTGGTCAGCGGCGGTTTCGACTATCTGCTCAAATTCGTCGTGCGCGGCATTCCGCATTATCAGTCGATGATGGAGCAGATTCTGGAGAAAAATCTGGGGGTGTCGAAATACTTCTCCTACATCGTGATCAAGTCGCCGATCGTGAAGCAGCAGCCGTCGGTCAAGCTGCAATTTCCCCCCGGCACGGTCCTGGATCCGGATTCCGCGGCATAAGATTCCGCCCCGCGGGAAAAATACGGCAGGCCCTCCGTCTCAATCCTCTTGCCGCCGCTCGACAGCCTGCTGCCTTCGGCAGCACGCTTTCCCATGCCCGCGCCAGGCGGGACGGCCAACCGGGATATCTCCATGCGCAAGACCCTGCTTGTACTTTCCCTGATGGCGCTAACCACGCCGGGTATGGCCCAGCCGCTTGCCCCGCTCAACGAGGCCGGCGTGCGCCGCAATGCCTGGGAGCAGATCCCGGCCAAGTTCATCGGCAACTGGAAGCTGGATGTGGCGGCGTCCAAATACGGCACCGCCGCGCCCAAGATGCAGTACCGTATTTTCGATTACACTGCGGACGGCAAGTTTCTCTGCACCTATATCACACGCACCGCCAAGGACCTTTATTCGTCGGGGAACTGGGCGGTGCAACTCGACGGCACGCCGGGCGCCGAATATACCCGCGCCTATGGCTCCACGCCGTTCGCGATCGTCACGCTGAAGAAGCAGGATGAAAACAATCTTTTTCTCACTGCGGCGCGCTACGGCAAGGTGTTCGAGGAAGGCACCTTCACTCTTTCGCCCGACGGCGACACGCTGACCTTCAGTTATCGCCAGGGCGACAAGCAGGACATCGCCGTCTATCACCGTTGGGACATGGTGAACTGAGATGGACCGCCGCCGGTTTCTTGCCGCCACCGCTGCTATTACGGCCGCCGCCGAAGCGCCGGCGCTGGGGGCGAACCTGCCCGATATTGTGGTGGTGGGAGCGGGAGCCTTCGGCGGCTGGACCGCGCTGGTACTGCGCGAGCGCGGCTACCGCGTGACGTTGCTCGACGCCTATGGCGTGGGCAACAGCCGGGCCTCGTCGGGCGATGAGAGCCGCCATTTGCGCGCCGGCTATGACGGGCGGGGCATCTATTCCGAATGGGCCTTCCGCGCCATGACGGAATGGAAGGCGCGCGAAAAGGAATTCGGCAAAGCCATGATGGTCCCCGCGCCACGTCTGCAAATGGCGGCGTCGATGACCAAAGGGCTTGCCGAACAGCGGGCGATCTTCGATCGGCTCAAGATCCCGTATGAGATCGCGGGCCAGGATGAATTGCGCCGCCGCTACCCGCAGATCAATTTCGACGATATAGGATTGGCGTTTGTCGAGACGCCGGCCTCTTCGGCGGTGCTGAAGGCGCGTGAAAGCGTGATGGCGGTAGCCGAACGGTTCACTGCCAAGGGCGGCACGGTCAGGATCGCCCAGGCCCAACCCGGCGCCGGCAACGGCCGCACGCTGACCGACCTGGACCTGGGCCAAAACGGACGGCTGCCCGCCGGGCTGTTCATCTTTGCCTGCGGTCCCTGGTTGCCGAAGATCTTTCCGCAGATTCTGGGCCGCAAGATTTCGTCGCCGCGCCGGGAGCTTTATTACTGGGGCGTGCCGCCGGGCGATACGCGTTTCAATTGGCCCAACTTGCCCACGTGGGAAGACGGCGTGCTGGGCAATTACGGTTTTCCCAATCTCGACCGCGGTGTGAAGGTCGCCCCGCCCCATGCGGGCCTGTTTATGCAGGACCCCGACGAAGATGAGCGCGTGCCATCGGCTTATCTGATGCGACGGGCGCGGGAATGGGTGGCGCATCGCTTCCCCGGCATGGCGGATATGCCGATCCTGGAGTCGCGAATCTGCCAAGTCGAAACCACGGCTAACGGCGATTTTATCATCGACCGGCATCCAGATTACGAAAATGTCTGGCTGGTCGGCGGCGGCTCTGGCCACGGATTCAAGCACGGCCCACTGGTCGGCCGCTATGTCGCCGATCGCGTTGCCGGTCAAATCGGCGATCCTGAACTGGCGCGGCTATTCGCGCTGGCCGGACGCAGCGATATCTAGAACACTTCCAATATCTGCACAGGAAAGCCGCGCCGGGCGGGGCAAACCGCCTGCCCCACAGGCAGAAAAAACGGCCGCAAAAGCGCCAGCAGAAAATTTTGCCGCCAGTTTCAAATACGGCAAATCGTCTCGCTTTTGGGCACCTTTCAATCAAGACAGCGCGACGCTTCTGTAACAGCATGATTACACAAAACAGGGCTTTCCGCGCAGCGAGAAGGCCAAAAGGGGCTGGCGCCATGGACGGTCACTCGATTTCAAAGGGGGTATTCATGCGTATTCATGTCACTCTTGGTCTGGCTGCTTCCGTCCTCGCGCTGACTTCCGCCGCTTCACTGGCGCAGACGGCAACGTCGCAGACCGAAGCTGTGGTCGTCACCGGCACGCGGGGCGAAGCGCGCACCCAGCTCAATTCGCCCGTTCCCGTCGATGTCATCAGCGCCGATACGCTGAGGCAGACACCCCTGACGGATATGGACTCCGTGCTGAATTCGCAGATTCCGTCCTTCCAGGTGAATCGCAACGCCAACTCCACCAGCGGCACCTTCATACGCCCCATCTCGATTCGCGGCCTCCCGGAAGACGAGGTACTGCTGCTGATGAATGGCAAACGCAGGCACCTCTCCGCCAGCGTGGCCGTCAGCGGTTCGGGCGCCGAAGGCCCCGATGCGGCGGTGATTCCGACCTTCGCGCTGAAATCAATTCAAGTGCTGCGCGATGGCGCGGCAGCGCAGTATGGCTCCGACGCCATTGCCGGCGTGGTCAACTTCATCCTCAAGGACGACGATCACGGCCTGGAACTGAACGCGCAGGGCGGCACCACTTCGCACAATGACGGAGATAATGCCGTGTTCGCGGCAAATCTCGGGTTGCCGCTGCCCTTTTTCGACAAGGGCTTCATCAACACGACGGTGGAATATGACCGCCAGGGAAATACCGTGCGCGGTGGTTTGTACATCAATCCGGGCAACTTCAACTGCGTGACCTATGCCGCCGGCAATCCGCAGTACAATGCGCTGATCAACGGCAACTGCAATCGGGCCCAGACCGGTCAACCCAGCGTGGAAGCCTTCAAGTCGGTGGTGAATATCGGCCTGCCGGTCACCGAAAACACTCAGTTCTATGCCTTCGGAAATTTCGCGGTGTCCAATGGCTGGGCGATCGGCAGCTATCGCTATCCGGGCGGCAGTCAGCAGGTGAACGGCCCGCGCGTGCGCTTGGCCAATGGCAGCACCTTCTCCTTTACCGATATTTTCCCCGCCGGCTGGAACCCGATCTTTGGCGCTCAAGTCACGGACTGGAGCGGCACGGGCGGCTATAAGGGCACCCTGCCGGTATTGGGCAGCGATCTCGCCTTCGATCTCAGCTACCGCTATGGCTGGGACCAGATCGCGTATAACGTCAAGAATACCGTCAACCCTTCACTGGGCCCTGATACGCCGCGCTCGTTCCATCCCTATTCCGATATTGCCGGCGAACAGTCGTTGAATGCCGATCTCACTTATCCGCTGCAAGTGCCTTTCTTCGCCACGCCGCTGGTTCTCAGCGCCGGCGCGGAATATCGCCACCAGACCTACCGCATCAAAGGCGGTCTTGATCGCGGCGATCCGGCCTCGATCGCGGTCGGCCCTTACGCTTCCAAGGACCCATATGGGTTCTGTAATGGCAATGCGCCCACGGCCAAGGGTGCGGCGCTGCCGGTCAGCGCGGGGCTGAACTGCGCCAATCCCAGCGATCCGGTTTACCAGATCTTGCCGGCCGGTTCGAACTCGATCACCGGCCTGCCGCCGGTGTCGACCGGCCACTGGTCGGACAGCAACACTTCTTTCTATATCGAGGGCGACACCAACATCACCCAGGACTGGGAAGTCGATATCGCCGCTCGCTTTGAAAATTATGCAAGTTTCGGCACCAACTCGACCGCCAAGATCGCAACCCGTTATCAGATCAACGACTGGCTGGCGTTGCGCGGCTCCGCCGGCACCGGCTTCCATGCGCCGCCGCCCGGAATGTTGCACCAGACCAACATCCAGTTGCTGACCACCAACGGCATTTCGGTGCAGACCGGCCTGTTCCCCGCCGACAATCCCGTCGCCACCTTTCTGGGTGCCAAACCGCTCAAGCCCGAAGAGTCTGCGAATTTCTCCGCCGGCCTGACTGCCAGTCCATTTGACGGTCTCAGCCTGACAGTGGACGGCTACTACATCCGGATGTTCGATCAATTCTACACGGTCAATCCGATTACGGTGACGCCCGCCATTGCCGCCCAGATTGCCGCCGCCGGGATCAATGGCAGCGGGATTCAGAGCGTGTACTTCCTGCAGAATGCGTTCGACTCAAATACGATGGGTATCGATGTGGTGGGCACTTACATCCATCCTTGGGAAGATCAGGCCTGGGGCATGGATCAGTCGACCAACGTGACACTAAGCTTCAACATGAACCGGTATTTCATCAGCCGGGTGAAGATCCCCAGCCTGTTCACGGTGGCGCAGAGCTACAATTTCGAGCACAATGCGCCGAAGTGGCGTAGCATCATCACGCTGACGCACGACATAGGACCATTTGAGGCGCTGTTGCGCGCCAACCTGTTCGGCACATATGCTTACACGACAACCACGGCGTCTGCGTTCCAACAGTACCCCGACATCACGCCGCAGTTCGACCTGGAAGGCTCGTACCGGCTGGACGATCAATGGAAGCTCAGCACCGGCATCTTGAATGTGTTCAACAAATATCCCGACCCGAACAGGATCAACTATGCCGGCGCCGGGCTGTATGCCGACAACGGCATACCGTGGGCGACGGGTTCATACTACTACGCAAAAGTGCAATTTGATCTCTGAGGCGGCAGAATATTCCCCGAACCGTCTTGGCATTGGCCGGGTACAAAAGTGCCCGGCCACTTTTTTTGGTGACTGATGTCCAGATGGATGAAACGTAAGGACCTGGCCGCGGCCACAGAGCCCGGACAGCACCGGCTGGTACCCAGCCTGTCCTGGTGGCATTTGGTGGCGCTCGGGGTCGGCGGCGTCGTGGGTACCGGCATCTACACGTTGATTGGTGTGGGCGCCAACCTGGCCGGTCCTGCCGTTATCCTGTCGTTCTTCGTTGCCGGACTGATCTGTGCCTGCGCGGCGCTTTGCTATGCCGAGGTCGCCGCAATGATTCCCGCCTCCGGGAGTGCCTATACCTATAGCTACGCTGCGCTGGGCGAGATTTTCGCCTGGGTGGTGGGCTGGAGCCTGATCCTGGAATATTCCCTAGTTGTCAGCGCCGTGGCGGTGGGCTGGTCGGGGTATGTCACCGGTTTTCTTGTCAGTCTTGGAATGCCGTTGCCGGGCTGGCTTTGTGCCGGGCCTTACGCCGGCGGACTGGTCAACCTGCCAGCGATCTTCATCATCGCAGGGGTGGCAGGCCTGCTCTGTGCCGGCACGCGCGAGAGCGCCAACCTGAATGCCGTGCTGGTCCTGGTTAAACTGGCGGCGCTGGCGCTTTTCGTCGCTTTGGCGGGTTCACATTTTCATCTGTCCGCGTTTCACCCGTTTATGCCTTACGGGTTCGCGGGTCACGATGCCGAAGGTGCGCGGCGCGGCGTCATGGCCGCGGCGGCCATCATATTTTTCGCGTTCTACGGATTCGATGCCATTTCGACCGCCAGCGAAGAAACGCGCAACCCCGGCCGCGATATACCGATCGGGATTGTGGGGTCTTTGGCGATATGTACCCTGATATATGTGGGTGTCGCGGCAGCGGCGGTGGGATCCATGCCCTTCACGGAGTATGCCCACAGCGCGGAACCACTCGCCTTGATTTTGCGCAGGCTGGGTTATGGCGCGGCATCCGTGTCAATCGGCGCGGCCGCGGTGGTGGCGCTACCCACGGTGATCCTCGCCTTTCTCTATGGCCAGAGCCGGATATTCTTCGTGATGGCGCGGGATGGGCTGATTCCCAGCAGGCTGGCCGTCATCAATCCGCGCACAGGAACGCCGGTGCGCATCATTGTCGTGACGGCGGTGATCGTCGCCATTCTGGCGGGGATCGTGCCGCTGGACCAGATTGCCGCGCTGGCCAATGCGGGAACATTGCTGGCCTTCATGGCGGTGGCGCTGTGTTTGCTGATATTGCGCCGCCGTGCGCCCGAACAGATGCGCCCGTTTCGTGTCAGAGCCGCCTGGCTTGTTGCGCCCGCCGCCATACTGGGCTGTTTCTACCTGTTTCTCAGCCTGCCATCCCGGACACAGATCTTTTTTGCCGTCTGGAACATCGCCGGGATATTCGTGTATGGCGCGGTGACCAGGCCTTTCGACCGGGCAGGGAAAGAACAAGTCGGCTAGCGCTTCAGCGGCCGTGCCGCGCTGTCTTCCTGACATCTCAAGGAGCTTTCCGTGAAATCCGCTCACAATTACATGTTCTCCCTGCCCAAAAACGGTATCGCGGTGCCGTCCATGGATGCCATTCCCACCGATCTGTTGATCGGCGACCGGTGGGTGGAGGGCGCGGGCCAACGCATTCCAGTCCGCAATCCCGCCAACGATGAAATAATCACGACGATATCGAACGCCGGCTTGGAAGACGGCATGGCGGCGTTGGATGCGGCCGAAAAAGCTGCGCCCGGTTGGGCGGCGACTCCGGCGCGCCAGCGTGCCGAGATATTGCGCCGGTGCTACGACCGGATCGCGGCCAATGCCGATTGGCTGGCGTATCTGATTTCTCTCGAGATGGGAAAGGCGTTGCCGGACTCGAAAGGCGAAGTACTCTATGCCGCGGAATTTTTCCGCTGGTATTCGGAGGAAACCGTCCGCATCCGCGGCGAGATGCAGGACAGCCCAAACGGAACCAACAAGATCCTCGTGCAATACCGGCCCATCGGCATATCGCTGCTGATTACGCCGTGGAATTTCCCTGCCGCGATGGCTGCCCGCAAGATTGCGCCCGCGCTGGGCGCGGGCTGCACAGTCATCCTGAAGCCCGCAGTGGAAACTCCGCTGACCGCTTTCGCCATCGCCCGGATCATGTTGGAGGCCGGCGTGCCTCCTGGTGTAATAAATGTCATCACGCCTCAGGATCCCGGCCCGGTTTGCGCGGCCCTCATGCACGATCCGCGTGTGCGCAAGATGAGCTTTACCGGCTCTACCGCGGTTGGCCGCAAGCTTTTGGCTGTCGCTTCCGACACGGTGTTGAGCTGTTCTCTGGAATTGGGCGGCAATGCGCCTTTCATCGTCTTCGACGATGCCAATGTCGATCACGCGGTGGAAGGCGCGATGGTCGCGAAGATGCGCAATGGCGGCCAAGCCTGTACGGCCGCCAACCGCTTCTACGTCCAGAGAGGCGTGCTGCGCGACTTCACCGAAAAGCTGACCGGAAAAATGGCCGCGCTGACGATGGGTGACGGAACCGACGCTGCAACCCGGCTGGGGCCGGTCATCACCGAAAAGCAGGTGGCCAAGATTGCGGGTCTGGTCGAGGGAGCGATAAAGCAAGGTGCGAAACTAGCCCTGGGTGGTGTGCGCCCCAACTCTCCTGGCTATTTTTATCCCGCCACCATTCTGACCGATGTGCCGGCCGACGCCGATATCCTGAAGGACGAGATTTTTGGACCGGTGGCCGCCATCGTCCCATTCGACAAGGAAGAAGATGTGATCCGGCTATCCAATGCCACCGAATATGGCCTGTCTGCTTACCTCTATACCGGGGACCTGCAGCGGGGCTTGGATATCTCCCAAAAGCTGGAATATGGCATGGTGGGCATAAACCGGGGACTGGTGTCGGATGTCGCCGCACCCTTCGGCGGGGTCAAACAATCGGGGCTGGGCCGGGAAGGCTCGCACCACGGTCTGATGGAATTCACCGAGTGCCGCTATGTGGCAGCGGCTTGGTGAACCCACCGGCAACCACCAGTTAGCATCGCCATCATACCTTTCCATTTGATACAGTGCGCACTTTAATGGATCTGCGGTTCTGCCGGGCGTCACCATCGCTTGTGGGCCCGAAAAGGCGCCGGAAACAGACTGGGGGAGTGGATGCGCGCTCTGGATGCAATCGAGCGTGGTGCCAGGGCCTTAGGCGTCCTGATTGTGCCGTCATGGCGGGCGTCCCAACTCGAGGAAGAGCGTCACATCTCCCGGCTGTTGAAGTTTCTCGATATCGATTGCGTATTCGATGTGGGCGCCAACGCCGGCCAGCACGCCAAGAAGCTTCGCCGTTATTGCGAGTACAAAGGCCTGATTCTTTCTTTTGAACCCAATCCCGCCTGTCTTCCGGCATTGAAGAAGTCGGCCTCGAAAGATCCTCTATGGCATGTTTTTCCTTTCGCGCTGGGAGAGGAGAAAGGGAATGCCGAATTCCATGCCTACGACGACTCGTTATTGGGCTCCATGCTGAAATTCAACCCGGCTGCGGCGGGCGCACCTGAGGTGATGCCGTACAAAAGCATTTCGGTCGAAGTCGATACGATCGCGAATGTCTTTCCGCAGTTGCAGAGGGAATTCGGCTTCGCGCGGCCATTCCTCAAACTCGATACTCAGGGTTCCGATCTCAAGGCCGCCAAGGGGGCCGGCGAAACTATCAGACAGTTCCTGGGTATCCAGAGCGAGGTTGCCTTCGATCCGATCTACCAGGGCGCACCAAAATTCGAGGAGGTGACCGGCTACTATGAGGCAAAGGGCTTCCGCATGAGCAGGCTGTTTGCCAACAATGACGTGCATTTCCCCCGTCTGGTGGAGATGGATGTCGCCTTGGTAAGAGCCGATCAGCTGAAGCCATCATCACGGTAAGGGTGAGAACCGCGCCAGCGGGCCGCAACCGGAACGAAGCGTTACGCAGAGTTAACATGGTGTCTTGAGCTAAGCCGCAAGGCTCCGCGTTAATCCTGCATGGAATCGTGGAGGAGAATGCAATGAAAAACTTGCTTTTGGCATCGGGATTGGCCGCCGCGGCGGGTATCGTTATCGCCGCCGCGCCCGCATCGGCCTACACGGCCTGCAATGGACAGGGCGACTGCTGGCACACGGACTCGCGTGTTCATTTCCCGGGCGTCACTTTGTCTTTCCATGACGACAAATGGGGAGACAAAAATCGCAACAACGCGCGCTATCACTGGCATGAGACCGACAATGACCATGATTGGCACCATGGCTATTGGTCTCGCGGCGAATGGCATTCAGGCTGATTGGTTCTCGAGCCTGTTGACGGGATGAGGCCTCTGGGGACTCCAGAGGCCTCATCCCGGCTGGCGCCACCTTTGTGGCAAGCCGGACTATTCTTGATATATTGGCCGACGTGTTTTGGGAAAATCGGCCATGCCCAGTCGTCGCGATCTGATCACGGCCGGCGCCGGGCTGATCAGCGGGTCGCTGGCAGCGGGCCTGTTGCCGCCCAGTATTGCACGCGCGCTGGCCATTCCCGCCGACCGCCGCACCGACTCGGTCCGGGATGTGCGCCATGTCGTGATCCTGATGATGGAGAACCGTGGCTTCGACCATTATTTCGGCACCCTGAAGGGCGTGCGCGGTTTTGGCGACCGTCATCCTGTGCCCCTGGCGGGCGGCAAATCAGTCTGGTCTCAGTCCGACGGCGCACGGGAGATACCGCCGTATCACCTGGACACGACCACCACCAGCGCCATACGAGTGCCCGGCACGCCCCATAGCTTTCGCGACGCACAGGCCGCCTGGAATCAGGGGAAGTTCGGATATTGGCCCAAGTTCAAGACTCAATTCTCCATGGGATATTATCGCAGACAGGACCTTCCCTATCAGTTTGCGCTCGCCGAAGCCTTCACGATTTGCGATGCCTATCACTGCTCCATCACCACGGGCACCGATCCTAACCGCATCATGTTCTGGTCGGGCACCAATGCCGATCCGGTGGCGCGGGCGCGAGGGGAAAATGCCACCCCCGCCAATTCTGAGCCGGACAATCTGCGCTGCTGGATCAAGGGCGCGCTTCCCGAACCGGGCTACACCTATGCCGGTTCATCGCTTACCTGGCCAACGATTCCGGAGGTGCTGGAAGCGGCAGGCATCAGTTGGCGCATCTATCAGGATCCGAACGACAATTGGACGGGGGCGATGCATGGCGGCCTGGCGTTTGAAAGTTTCCGCACCGCAAAGCCGGGCTCGGCTCTCTATGAAAAGGGCATGAAGCACTGGTCACTTGAAACTTTTGCCAAGGCCGCCCGCAAAGGCGAGCTGCCTCAGGTTTCCTGGATACTTCCTCCCATGCTGTGGTCCGAACACCCCGGGCCTTCCAGCCCGGCCCAGGGCGCGGAATTCACTTCCAGGGTTCTGGATGCGCTGACGAATAATCCCGCAACCTGGAGCCGCGCGGCGCTGTTTCTCACCTTCGATGAAAATGACGGCATGTTCGACCATGTGCCGCCGCCCGCGCCGCCGTCATTCAATGTCGACGGATCTCTGGCAGGCGCCTCCACACTGCGGCTCGATGGCATGTATTTTTCCGATCCCCAGCGCCAGCATCTGCTGGCCGAAGACACGATATCCGGCACCGTCCGGCCATGGGGGTTGGGCCCCCGGGTTCCGATGTATGTCATCTCGCCCTGGAGCAAGGGCGGATGGGTCAATTCCCAGACCTTCGATCATACCTCCGTCGGCCAGTTTCTGGAAAAACGTTTTGGCCTGTCCATTCCCGGCATCAGCCCCTGGCACCGGGCTGTCTGTGGCGACATGCTGTCGGCATTCGATTTTTCCTCCCGCCATGATGCATCCCTATCGCGGTTGCCGAACGCGGAGGGTTCAGCCAGGCTGGTGGCGGAATCGTCGGCGCGGCCAAAACCGGTTGCCCCAAGGGCGCCTGAGAGGCTTTTCCAGGAACCCGGCAGCCGTCCTTCGCGGACATTGCCCTATAGATTGCATGTGGAGGCATCGCAGGCCGGTCGCGCATTGACCCTGTCTTTCCGAAACGAGGGTACCGCGGGCGCAGTTTTTCAGGCGTATGACCGCCTGCATCTGGACCGTATCCCGCGGCGCTTCACAGTCGAGGCCGGGCGCATGCTTGCCGACCGCTGGTACGTGACCGACGATGGCCGATACGATCTCTGGGTTCTTGGACCCAACGGTTTTGTGCGGGAATTTGCGGGAAACATCGGCGATCCCGCCACCAATGTGGTGCTGACATATCTTCCCACGGCCCGGGCGCTGGAACTGCGCCTTTCAAATCCTGACAATCAGCCGATCGGGCTTTTGCTGGAATCCCGCGTTTACGATCCGCTATCGACACGGAAACTGGATATTTCCGCCCATGGCAGCGCCTCTCTGCGCTGGGACGTTTCCAAAAGCGGAAACTGGTATGATTTTGCGCTGACCGCAGGTGATGGATTTCTGCGCCGGTTCGCCGGCCGCCTGGAGACAGGAAAAGACAGCATCAGCGATCCGGCCATGGGCTCGGTCTAACGTACTGTTATCGCTCCCGACATGCCGGCCTGGAAGTGGCCCGGAATGTCGCAACCGAACATAAAGTCCCCCGGCTTGGTGAATTGCCAGATCAGCGACTTGGTCTCGCGGGGTTGCAGGTCGACGGAATTGGCCTCGTCCATCGGCATGTCGGGCATTTCCTCCATCTCCTTGATATGCTGGCTGTGGAAGGCGCGGTTTCCGATAACGAATTCATGCTTGCTGGGCCCCTGGTTGGTGATGACAAAGCGAATCGTCTCGCCGGTTTTCACTTCCAGCTTCCTGAGCGAATAGCGCATGTCGCCCGCCTTGATAGCGATGATGCGGGTCACGGCACTCGCCTTGCCCGGTACACCGAAGGCGCCCCATTCTGGCTGGCCGCCCATGCTGTGAGCCTGACACACGGTGATGAGCGCCATAAGCCAGCAAGCCGATGCCGGAAAGATATGCCGCCCACGCATCGCATGTGTCTCCGCCGATCCTACAGTCAGCTTACGGGCGAGCATTGGGGCGTCTCAACATCGCTTTTTGCGCGCGCGCCGTAAACCCGGCCGGTTTGCAGCGGTCACGCCGGAATCCACTAGGCGCCGCTTCATCCTTTTTGGATTCCGCAACATCACGATGGAAATCACCCGCAAATAGCCGGAAAGCGCAAGCGGTTTTGAATTATCATCTTCATGTTGGGTGAAACTGGGCTATCAGCCTGTTTGTGCGGCATCTGACGGCTGGAATTCCAGTTCCGGCCGTGGCGTACGGTCACGCGTTCAGTTGGTTTCACCGGGGACCCTTCCTTGGGAGAGAACTCATGCGACCGTTGAAAAAAGCGCTTCTTATGTCCATCGCCTTCTGCGCCGCCGGGTTTCTGGCGAGCTGCGACAAGGGCAGTGCCAGCAAGAACCAAACCGCGGCCAGCAAGGATGCAGCACCCCCGGCGGCGCATCTGGGCATCCGCCCGGAAGGCGATGAGACCGTCAAGATCGACATGGCCAAGATCCAGAGTGCGGATCTGAAGAAGGTCTTCTCCTATATCGACAAGAACATCGACCAGCATGTGGTCAATCTGCAGAAGTGGATCCAGCAGCCTTCCATCTCCAATACCGGCGAGGGCATCCAGGAATCGGCGGAGATGGTGAAAGGCTTCTTCGACCAGCTCGGTTGCCAGCAGACCAAGGTCTATGACGTCGGCACCACCGAATGGGGCCAGCAAGGCAATCCGGTGGTTTTCGCAAAATGCGACGAGGGCGCCAAGAAGACCATCGCCATCTACTGGATGTACGACACCATGCCGGTGACCCAGCCGGACTTGTGGAAGGCGCCGCCTTTTGAAGGCCGCCTGGTCCCGCAGGCGCCTTATAAGAAAGTGCTGATCGGGCGGGGCGCGGTGAATTCCAAGGGGCCGGAAATGGCCATGTGGAATGCGCTGATGTCGATCAAGGCGGTGACCGGCAAGCTGCCGGTGAACATCATTTTCATCGCCGAAGGCGACGAAGAGCGCATGGACATGGGCTATCGCCAGTTCATGAAGGATCACAAGGATCTCTTCAAGAATGTGGACGCCATGTACACCTTCGGCGGTCAGGCACCCAATGGCACCGCCCGCGGCCTGAGCGGTTCGGAAGGCTGCGTCTTCATCGAGCTGACCACCAGCGGTACCTCCTGGGGTCGGGGTCCCAACTATAGCGACATCCATGGCGGGTTCAGCCGCTCGGTGGATTCGGTGGCCTGGCGCCACATCAAGATGCTGGACACCCTCTATGACGACAAGACTCATAGGTCCCTGGTCAAGGGCTTCTACGACAATATCGAGCCGCTTTCCCCCGACGTCGAGGCCAAGCTGCGCGTGGCCGCCAAGAACTACGATCTGCAGAAAGCCGCGGCGAATCTGGGCGTAGGCCGATTCATCTCCGACGATCCCTATGAAGTGCTGAAGATGTCCAGCTACGGGACCTCGTTCAACATCGATGGCATCTGGGGCGGCAACATGTTCGCCGGCGGATCGGGCGCCATCCTGCCCAACAAGATCGTCTCCAAGCACAATATCCGTTATGTCCCCAACATGACGGGTCCCGATATCGTGGCCAAGATCCGCAAGCATCTGGACGAGCATGGCTACAAGGATGTGCAGATAAACCTGGTGGGGGATGTGCCTTGGGCCAAGACCAGCACGGATACCGAGATCGGCCGCTCGGTAAACGTGATGTACGACATGTTCAACATCGGCCATGCGCCCTTGCACAGCGACCAGAGCATCATGGGCGGTTATTGGCCGGCCTATCTCTTCTCGGGCTTCGCCGTGAACGTCCCGATCATGGGCGGTATGGTTGGGATGGGCGGCAATGCCCACGCCGCCAACGAATATCTGGTGATCGAAGGCGCCGGCAAGGTCTATGGCCTGGCGGGGGCGGAGAAGTCCGTCGCGACCGCGCTGTACAATTATGCCGGTATGAATGGACAGCTGCCCGCGCCCAAGGCGCCGGCCGCCGCCACCAAGAGCATGTGAGGACGATCACTTCTGAAGGAAAGGCCAGTTCTGTGCCGGTCATAACCCTGGAGTCGGTGAAGAAAGTCTACAAGCTGGGCGAGAACACCGTGCACGCGCTGCGCGGCGTCTCGCTCGACATCACGGCGGGGGAGTTCGTCTCCATCATCGGGCCTTCCGGCTCGGGCAAGTCGACCATGATGCACATATTGGGCTGCCTGGATCGTCCCAGCGAAGGGCGCTATCTGCTGAACGGCCGGGATGTCTCCTCCCTGTCGCGCGATGAACTGGCCGAAATCCGCAACAAGCAGATCGGATTCGTCTTTCAGGGCTTCAACCTGTTGCCCCGCACCACGGCGGTAGAGAATGTGGAAGTGCCGCTGCTCTATTCGCGTCCGGTGATGCCGCCCGCCGAACGACGGGAACGTGCGCTCAAGGCGCTGGCCGCGGTGGGTCTCAGCGACCGCGCCGACCACCATCCCAACCAGCTTTCGGGCGGACAACAGCAGCGCGTTGCCATCGCCCGCGCCCTGGTCAACGAACCGTCACTGATCCTGGCCGATGAGCCAACTGGAAATCTGGACACCAAAACCAGCATCGACGTGATGCACGCCTTGCAGGATTTGCGGGAGCGCCGGGGCATCACTATCGTCCTGATCACCCATGAATCAGACATCGCCGCCTATGGCACCCGCATCGTGGCGGTGCGCGATGGTGTCGTTCTCAACGATACGCCCAATATTCCGCGCGATAAGCTGGAAGAAGTGGCGCAGCCCGTGGCGATGGCGGCCCAATAGGAGCGTCGGTGGCAAATCTGCGGCACTTCGGACGTATGGCGCTTGAGGCGCTGTTCCGGAACCGCACCCAGACACTTCTGGCGATGCTGGGCATGACGGTGGGCGTGGCCGCGCTGGTCACCAGCCTGGCCCTGGGCCGCGGCGCGCAGGAGGCGTTGGATGACCAGTTGCGCGCCGCCGGTGCCAATCTGATCCAGGTCACCGCCGGCAATTATCAGGTCAAGCATGAGATCGACACCGATCCCGAAGGCCATATCGGCCATACCGAACTGGAGCCGGAGTGGCGGCCGGGCGGTCTCCCGCTGACCCGAGCCTCCTACAATCCCCACCCGCGCCTGATCGATGGGCTGTTCGCGCCGCGCTGCACGACGGATGAACCGCAAGGCGGATTGATCCAGGCCCATTTCGAAGATGATCCCATGGCCATTCATGATCATCCCACGGCGCGTCAGCGGCTGGGCGATGCTTCCGCGGGGCTCGGCTCGGCCGCTACGCTGACCCGCGACGATGCCAAGGCGATCGCCAAGATTGCAGGCGTGCAACATGTCGTGTCGGGGGTGCATGAGAATGTGCGGATTTTCGTCCAGGGCACCCAGACCCAATGGTTCACTCGCATGCACGGCACCGAGGCCGACTTGCCGGAGATCCGCAGCGGCTGGACCATCCCACATGGCCGTTTCCTCAACCGGGGTGAGGTCGAGCACAGCGAGCAGGTGATGGTGCTGGGCCGCGTGGTGTCCGACCGTCTCTTCGGTCCGGCTGCTGATCCGGTTGGCCGCATTGTGCTGTTGTGGCACCAGCCCTTCAAGGTGATCGGCGTGATCGGCAGCCGCAGCTGGGCCACCCAACCCGCGCCCGGCGACGACCAGTTCGACGCCATCTATGTGCCGGTCACCACCATCGAC